>Ga0209297_1000002_pt1 | contig 425346 bp, 450 predicted proteins | sample S_130805_MF_Meta_FD_187322 | JGI IMG/M metagenome (GOLD analysis project Ga0209297, IMG submission 187322) | Freshwater microbial communities from Lake Simoncouche, Canada to study carbon cycling - S_130805_MF_MetaG (SPAdes) (version 2) | ecosystem: Environmental > Aquatic > Freshwater > Lake ...
GGATTTCCTGCACCGTGGCGCTTTCCCCCGCCGCCAGGGCCGGACTGCTAAGCAGCAGGCCACTGGCCAGCAGTAGGGCGAGGCGGCAGGTCATGGCAGCAGCTCCAGGGGCGGCGGCCAGTCTGAATCACTGGGCCTAAGCAGGGCTACTTCCACCTGGGCCGCCAGTTGTTCAGGGCCGCCGCGGTTGTTGATTAAGCGGTCGGCCAAGGTTCGTTTACGGGCCAGGGGCCATTGGGCCTGGATGCGGGCCTGGGCTTGGGCTGGCGTGCATTGGTCCCGGGCGATCAGCCTTTGCAGTTGTTGCTGTTCATCGCAGTCCACTAGCCAGGTTTCACTGCAGAGCGCTTCGAGGCCCCCTTCAAATAGCAATGGCACCATCAGCACCACAGTGGCCGCTGCGTTGAGTTGTTGCAGTTCCTGGTCAAAGCGCTGCCGCACCAGGGGATGGATCAGTTGCTCCAGCCAGCGGCGTTCCGCGGGGTCGTTAAACACGATCGCCCCCAGGGCCTTGCGATCCAGGCCTTGCGGCTCCGCTGGCGTTTGCACCGCTGGGCCATAGCGGGCCAGCACGGCTTGGCTGGCGGCGCTGCCGGGGGCCAGGGCCTCGCGGGCATAGCAGTCGGCATCCAGCAGCGGCAGTTGATGCAGGCTCTCCAGCAGGCGGCCCACGCTGCTTTTGCCGGTGGCAATGCCGCCCGTGAGGCCGATGCGGCGTTGGGCCAAGGGGCTCCTAGGCAGGATGGATACAGCTGATTGAAGCCGGTGTCTGAATGGCAGCCAATCCCCGGGGGAATCACCGCTCCGCTGGGCTACCAGGCGGCGGGGATCACCGCCGGCCTCAAGGCCAGTGGCAAGCCTGATCTGGCCCTGCTGCTAGCCCCTGAATCAGCGGTGTGTGGCGGCACCTTCACCACCAATCGGGTGCGGGCCGCCTGTGTGGACCTTTGCGCGGGGCGACTGGAGGCTGGCCATGGCCAGGCCCGGGCGGTGCTAATCAATTCCGGCCAGGCCAATGCCTGCACCGGGGACCGCGGTTTGATCGACAGCCTGCGCAGCACCCAGGCCTTAGCTGATCGGCTTGGTTTAGCGGCAGAGGAGGTGCTTATTTGTTCCACCGGGGTGATCGGGGTGCCGATCCCGATGGAGTTGTTGCTGGCGGGCCTGGATCCCCTGGTGGAGGCCCTCGCTAGCGATGCTGGAGCGGCGGCGGCCACGGCAATCCTCACCACGGATTTGGTGGATAAGACCGTGGCCTATGAAGCCCAGCTGGGCAGCCAAAACGTACGGATTGGTGGCATGGCTAAGGGCTCGGGAATGATCCATCCCGACATGGCAACGATGCTGGGTTTTGTGACCTGTGATGCGGGCCTGCCGGCGGAGCCCTGGCAGGCGATGGTGCGGCGGGCGGTGGATCGTTCCTTTAATTCGATCACCGTGGATGGTGATGTGAGCACCAACGACTGTTTGCTTGCCTTTGCTGCGGGGGCAGCGTTGCCAGAACTGCATTGGCCAGCCCTAGAAGCTGGCCTCACCAAAGTTTGTGAACAACTGGCCCGGGCAATTACCCGCGATGGCGAAGGGGCCACCTGCCTGATTGAGGTGCAGGTGGAGGGGGCTGCCACTGCTGCAGACGCCCGTCAGATCGCCCGCACAGTGTGTGGATCATCGTTGGTGAAAACAGCCATCCATGGCCGCGACCCCAATTGGGGCCGGATCGTGGCGGCAGCTGGTCGCGCCGGGGTGGCCTTTGAGGCGGAGGCGGTTGCCCTTTGGCTGGGGCCCCATCAGTTGATGGCCCATGGCCAACCGCTGGCCTTTGATCGCGATGCCGCCGCCGCTTACCTAAGGGAAAGGGAGGAAGGTATTTATCTGCAAACCGACCAAGTGGATATCCGTTTATCGGTAGGTTCTGGCCCCGGCCAGGGGCGCGCCTGGGGCTGTGATCTTTCTGATCAATATATCCGCATTAATGCCGATTACACCACTTAACGGCGGCCTGTTGTGGGAAACATCAGTGTTACCTCTGCGCCCCCCAGTTTCTCACTGCGGCCAATGTTCATTGAGCCACCATTATTCTCCACGGCGGTGTGCACCACATAAAGCCCAAGGCCGCTGCCCTGCCGCTTGGTTGTTTTCATTGGTAATTGCTCTAAGCTGATTCCCACAAAGCCAGGGCCATTATCAGCCACCTGCAGGCTGATTTGCTTGTGCCTGCGGGAAAGGCTAACTTCTAGCTGGGGTTGAGCAATTCCCTCCTGTTCCAGGGCTTCCACAGCATTGCGCAACAAGTTGCCCACTGCAATCTGCAATTGCGACTCATCGCCAAGCATTAGGAACCTGTGCTGCATGCCCAAGGTGGTGAGCGCAATATTTTTGGAGCGAAGCAGATTGCGCTGGTATTTCAAGGCGCTCAGTACTACGCCGGATAAATCAAAGACACTATGTTCAGTCTGCACATTACGCAGTAACGTTCGCATTGTTTCGATGGTTGATACCACCAGTTTGGAGTCTGCCGTCAGCTGGGCGAGGCGGGATTGCAGAAGGCAAGCGGCAGGGCCAAGCTTATTTATATCTTCCTCAGCCAGGTGAATATTTAGCAGCATGGTGCTTAGGGGTTGATTGATTTCATGGGCAACACTTGCGGCCACTAAACTGGTTTTCAGTTTTCTTTGCAGTTCCAGGCGAGCCTGTTCGAGCTGGTTGGCACGTAGATGCTCCGCATGGGCAAATGCATTGATCAGCAATTTGTTTATGGCTAGAAATACAAAAAGGTAAGCAGGGGCAAATGCTATTGCCATCCCAAACTCGATATTGCCGGCAATTGATTCCCCGTTGCTATTAATCGAGGGGCCGTAGAATGTGTCAATATGCCTGGCAAGAATAAGCGCCAATTGAAGCCATAGAAATACTTTTAAGCTTGCCAGTGGAATCGGGGTTCGCTTGTTTTCTGCGGAGTATATTTCAATAATTGCCCAAAGGGCGAGTGTGCATTGCAAGAGAGCAATAATAATATATTGAGAGGAATGCAAAGTATTGGCATGTAGCACTTCAAAGCCGCAGCTGAGTGCAAAAATCAAGGCTGATAGTAGGCCCGCCATTTGAAGGGCTACCATTGCCCCTGGGATATCTTTTTTGGATATTTTTGGGAGTGAAAACATGGTTTATTGCAGCGGAATATTGTCTTTCAAGTCGTTGGCTTCAAAATTATGAATATAGGGCGAAAGCTTTTCTTGCCAAGTTTGCCGGCAGCCGGGATGAATTTTTTCGCATCTTTCTCCCCATTCTGGTAGTACCTTGCTCATTATTATTTGATGGGATAATTGGATGTCTCTCGGGGAGGGGCTGGAGCTCTGCACCTTGTAGGGAGTGCCAAATTTGCAGGGGGCTCCAGTGTTGCAGGCTTTGGCATCGGTTTGAAGGACTTTTGTGAATTGCCAAAGCTCCTGCAGGTATGAATCGAAAGCTTTCTGCAATATTCCCTGCTGTTCATAGGAAAGGGTATTCCACTTTTTCAGGGAGATTGCATAGCCATTCAGGCCAAATTGGACTGGTATGGAAAAGTTGTAGTTGGCATATTTTGGCCAGCCGGCAAAGTTTGCCGATGCGGCACTGGTGATTGCACAGTCCACGAGTCCAAGGCTAAGGGCATTTTTTGTTTCGTCAAATGAGACAACGACTGGTTTGGCGCCTAGCTCGCTGATAAATGTACCCATGGCCGTGCTTGCCACGCGTACCTTAAGGCCCTTGATGTCTGTAAGTTTATTGATAGGCCGATTGCAAAAGATCTCTTGGGGGCCAAATGTCCACACTCCTAGTAGCTTTGCGTTGAATCTGGCTTGCAAGTAATGGTCTACGGTTCCGCCATAGGCGGCGATGACTTTCTGGGCACTTTTGTGGTCAGTAATCATGCCTGAGAGGTCGATACCTTGCAGGCTGGGCTCCATCTCGCTATTCTGCATGAACCGCAGGGAGGCCAAATCTATTGTGCCTTCTTTGAGCATTTGCAGCTGATGGGTATCTTTAAAGCCAACTGATTCGAGCGGCCTGTAAGTTACGCGGAATGGGATATCGGTTTTCGCCCTCAGATTATTAAAGAATGGGGCTTCTCGCTTCTGTTGAATGGTGCCAGTGGAAGACGGCTGGCCAATTACAAGGAGCGGAATTTCATCAAGCTTTTTCCATGTATATACAAAGGCAGATACAATAAAAATCAGCAGAAATAGTCGCTTCATGGTTGGGCTCGCCGGGGCGACCGGGATGAAGAACCCTTGCCATGCCATGGCTTATGTGCCATCTCCAGCGTCAATGGCAGCATGCTTTGGCAAGAAGCTTGGCCAATTCTACTGGGTGGCTCCATGCCCCCCGAGGGCTTGCGCCCCATGGTTGCCGCGGAAAATATTGACCCAAGGGTGCTGGGTTGTTCCCCTGGGATTGTGGGTATAACCACAAAGTAGTAAGGCTGTTTATCTATTAATCCTTTGATTGTTTCTCCAGCTAGTGGGGGCCCCCGCCCCTGGCTAGCCTGCATTTCAGCAAGCTCCCGCCAGCGCCGATGGCTTCGTCCCCCACGGCTGAGCGGCCCCCCCGGCGCCGCCGCGGCATTCCCAACCCCTGGAACCCAGTGCCGCCGCTGCTGGTGGGGCTTTGTTTTGGCTTGGCCTTTGCCGGCACCAGTCGGCTGCTGGATGGCCGCTTTGCCAGTTTGGTGCGGCTGGGGGAACGTTTTGATGTGAAGAGCTTCCCCGGCACCGGCCTTGAAAGCCTGCGCATGCGTTTTGGTGCCGAGCGCATCGATCTGCACGGCAGCCCCGAGGGCTTAGAGCCGACCGAGACCAAGGCCAGCTCCAGCAGCGATCCCGCCACGAAGCCCAGCGACGATCCCCTGGCCCCGCCAGCAATCAAGGGGGAAAGCAAGTTGGAGAAGCCGCTAACCGACCCCCTCGAAGCCCTAAAGCAAGCCACTGCTCCCCCTCGGCTGCCCCAGGCGCCCCAGGCCCCCCGCCTCCCGCCGCCCCCCCAATTGCCACCCCCCGTGGTGCCACCACCGCCCGCAGGATCTGCCACAGTCGTGGCACCGCCCGTGCCCTGGCGATGAGCAGCCCCGACACGCTTTTGCAGGCCGCCCTCCGCCGGCTCGCCGCCCGCCTTGGCAGTGGCGCCATGGATGCCGCCGCCCAGTTGAGCCTGTTGGCGCAAGACGCCCCCCAGCGGCTGCAGGAGGAACTGCAGCTGTTTTGGGATGAGGTGCAGCAGGAGGCCGAGCGCCTGGATAACTCTGGTGTCCCCAGTGGTGCTGCAGGGGAGCCGGCGGCGCCCCAGGATCTGCAGCAACAACTAGATCAGTTGCGTCAACAGGTGGCGAGCTTCACCCGGCGGCTTGAGGAGCAGGCTTGATGCGGCCCCTGCGGAGCCTGCTGCGCTCCCTGCGGATCTGGTGGGTGGTGCTGGTGCTGCTCACGCGGCTCTGGTGGGATGGCCAGGCTTGGAGCTATCCAGGGGGCGTAACCGATAGTCGCCGGGCCCGGCGCCAGCAGCAGCTAGCCCAATGGTTGGTGGCCCAGTTGTTGTTACTGGGCTCGGCCTTCATCAAGTTTGGCCAGTTGTTATCGGCCCGACCTGATCTACTGCCGGTTTGCTGGGTAGAGGAATTAACCCGCCTGCAGGACCGGGTGCCCGCCTTCCCCTTTGCCCAGGCCGAAGCCCTGCTGGAGGCGGAGCTCGGACCGCGCTGCCACGAGATCGTGGAGATCGACCCGGAACCGCTCGGTTCCGCCAGCCTCGCCCAGGTGCACCGCGCCGTGTTGCGCAGTGGCCGGGTGGTGGTGCTCAAGCTGCAACGGCCGGGTTTGCAACGGTTGTTTCGCCTCGATTTGGAGGTGATGGGCCAGGTGGCAGCTGTGATGCAGCGCCATCCCAGCTGGGGCCGCGGCCGCGACTGGGTGGGTATGGCCAAGGAATGTCAGCGGGTGTTATTGCGGGAGCTGGATTTCCGCATCGAAGCCGAATATGCGGCCCGCTTTCGCCAACAGTTTTTAGATGATCCCGGCATTCGGATCCCGGCGGTGATCTGGGAGTTGTCCAGCGAGAGGGTGCTTTGTCTTGATTACTTACCGGGCATCAAGATCACCGACCGGGAAGCGTTGCTCGCCCAGGGCATCGATCCGGCGGCGGTGGCGGAAAAGGGGGCGGCCAGCTATCTGCAGCAATTGGTGCGCTACGGCTTCTTCCATGCCGATCCCCACCCCGGCAACCTTGCCGTTGCCAGCGATGGCGCCCTCATCTACTACGACTTCGGCATGATGGGGCAACTGTCACCGCGGCTGCGCCGGCGCCTGGGGGCGATGGTGCGGGCGGCGGCGGCCCGGGATGCGGCTGGTTTGGTGGCCGAATTACAGGCGGCCGGTGTGATTGCGGCGGAGCTGGATCCGGGCCCCGTGCGCCGGCTGGTGCGGCTGATGCTCAAGGACGCGCTTACGCCACCCTTCAGCGGCAATGTGCTGGAGCGACTTTCGGGTGATCTCTATGCGCTCGTTTACGGCCAGCCCTTTCGCTTGCCGGTGGAGCTGATCTTTGTGATGCGGGCCCTCTCCACCTTTGAGGGGGTGGGCCGCAGCCTCGATCCTGGCTTTAGCTTGGTGGCGATCGCCAAGCCCTATCTGCTGCCGCTGATGACCTCCAGTGGATCCGGTCCCTCAGAACTGTTCAACGACCTCTCCCGCCAGGCGGCGGCGGTGGGTAGCCGCGCCCTGGGCCTGCCCCGGCGCCTGGAGGAGGGGCTGGATCGCCTCGAGCAGGGGGATTTGCAGGTGCAGATTCGAGCTGGTGAAACCGATCGCTTGCTAAGGCGCCTGGCCCTGGGCCAGCAGCTCAATGGCCAGGCCGTGCTGTTGGCGGGCTTGGCCCTGGCCACGGCTGTATTGGCGGGCGGCAGTCGGCCCGTCTGGGCGGTGGCCCCCGCCCTGGCGGGCTTGCCGCTGGCCTTTAGCTGGTTGAAGCTCCAGGCGCGGCTCGCCCGCGACCTGCGCCTCGATCGCCTCGTTTAGGGGCAGCTCAGCGGCGGCCCCGGGGACCACGGCCTTCGGCGCCGGCGTAGCTCGCTTGGCCCCCCAGTTCGTCTTCGATGCGCAGCAGCTGGTTGTACTTAGCCACCCGTTCGCTGCGGCTGAGGGAACCGGTCTTGATCTGGCCCGCCCGGGTGGCCACCGCCAGGTCGGCAATCGTGGTGTCTTCAGTTTCACCACTGCGGTGGCTGATCACGCTGGTGTAGCCAGAACGGCCGGCCAGGTCGATCGCCTGCAGGGTTTCTGTGAGCGAGCCGATCTGGTTCACCTTGATCAGGATCGAGTTGGCCACCCCCAGGTCGATGCCCCGTTGCAGCCGGGCACTGCTGGTTACAAACAGGTCGTCGCCCACCAGTTGCACGGTTTGGCCGAGGCGGTCGGTGAGCAGCTTCCAGCCGTCCCAGTCGTCTTCGGCGATGCCGTCTTCAATCGAGATGATCGGGTAGCGGCTCACCAGTTGGGCCAGTTGGTCCACCATTTCAGCGGCGCTAAAGCTGCTGCCGCCATAGTTGTAGCGGCCGTTGCTGAAGAACTCGGTGCTGGCCACATCCAGGGCCAGGGAGATCTGTTCGCCGGGGCGGTAACCGGCTTTCTCGATGGCGCTCACCAGCAGCTGGGCGGCGGCATCGTTGCTCTCCAGGTTGGGGGCAAAGCCCCCCTCATCACCCACGCTGGTGGAGAGGCCCTGGTCGTGCAGCAGGCCCTTGAGGGTGTGGAACACTTCGGCGCCCATGCGCAGGGCCTCCCGGAAGCTGTCGGCCCCGTGGGGCACCACCATGAATTCCTGGAAATCCAGGTTGTTGGCGGCGTGGGCACCGCCGTTGATCACGTTCATCAACGGCACCGGCAGCAGGGTGGCGCTGGGGCCCCCCAGGTAGCGGTAAAGGGGTAAACCCACCCCATTGGCGGCGGCCCGGGCCACGGCCAGGCTCACGGCCAGGACGGCGTTGGCCCCCAGGGAGGATTTGTTATCGCTGCCATCTAGTTCGGCCATGGCGGCATCCACGGCGCCCTGGTCGAGGGCCATCAGGCCACAGAGGGCCGGGGCGATGCGTTCCTCCACGTTGGCCACCGCTTGGCTCACCCCCTTGCCGAAATACCGGTGGGGATCGCCATCGCGCAGTTCGTGGGCCTCATGGGCGCCGGTGCTGGCGCCACTGGGCACGATCGCCCGGCCACTGGCACCACCCTCAAGCAAAACTTCGGCTTCAACGGTGGGGGTGCCGCGGGAATCCAAGACCTCCCTTGCCACCACTGTGTCGATCACTAGGTCAAGGGAGTCGAACACGCAGGTTTTAGGCAAGCGGGGTCATTATGCAGATCGGCCTTGCACAATGGCCGCAGCCTTTGTCACACCGGCGCCGTGCGTTTGCTGCACACCATGCTGCGGGTCGCCCATCTGGAGCGCTCCCTCGCCTTTTACACCGAGGTGCTCGGCATGACCTTGCTGCGCCGCAAGGACTACCCGGAGGGCCGTTTCAGCCTCGCCTTCCTGGGCTATGGCCCCGAATCGGAGCAGACCGTGCTGGAGCTCACCCATAACTGGGACATCTCCAGCTACGAGCTGGGTAATGCCTATGGCCACATTGCCCTCGGGGTGGACGACATCGTCGCCACCTGCGGGGCGATGGCGGCCAAGGGGGGTCGGGTGGTGCGCCAGCCCGGCCCGATGAAGCACGGTTCCACGCTGATTGCTTTTGTGGAAGACCCGGATGGCTACAAGGTGGAACTAATTCAGCTGAATTCCCGATCTGATGCGGCCACCTGATCCTGGCTTCGGTTTCGACCGCAGCGTCAGCCTTACCACCGAACCGGAACGGTTCACTGACCTGGCCTGGGACCTGCTGCTCGGTGCCCAGGACCAGGCCCGCCGCTGGCGCCATGGGGAGCTGGATGTGGAGCACCTCTTCCAGGCCCTACTCCAGGAACCCCGCTGCCGCGAGCTGCTGGAGCCCCTGGGGCTCGATGGCAATCGGCTGCTGGATGAGCTCGATGATTTCTGTGGCCAGCAGCCGGCCCGGGGCGGCGCTGAGCTCTATGTGGGAGAAGCGCTGGAATTGCTGCTGGATGCGGCAGAACAGGGGCGCCTGCGCCGCGGTGGCCGCGGCATCGATGCCTCTGATTTGCTCCAGGCCCTAGGGGAAGACGACCGCATCGGCGCCGCCCTGCTGGCCCGGCCCGCCCTGGTCTCCCCAGCGCTGCCCCCAGTTGTGGCGCCAGCTGGTCCTGCCTCTGCCTCTGTCCCTGCCCCTGGCCTGCGCCTGGAGGCTGAGCCCAGCGCCCTCGACCAGTTCGGCCGGGATCTCACCGCCCTGGCCCGGGCCGGGGTGCTGGATCCGGTGATCGGCCGCGATGCCGACATCCGTCGCCTGATTCAGGTGCTCTCCCGGCGCAGCAAGAACAATCCGGTGCTGGTCGGTGAACCCGGCGTGGGTAAAACCGCCATCGCCGAGCTGCTGGCCCAGCGGATCGTGGCCGGGGAGGTGCCTGATTCACTCAAGGGCCGGCGCCTGATTTCCCTCGATCTGGGGGCCTTGATCGCCGGCGCCAAGTACCGCGGTCAATTTGAGGAACGCCTGCGGCTGGTGCTGGAGGAGATCAGTGCCGCCGACGACAGCAGCGCCGGGGTGGTGCTGTTTATCGATGAGATCCACACCCTGGTGAACAGCGACCGTTCCGGGGCCGATGCCGGCAGCGTGCTCAAACCGGCCCTGGCCCGGGGCGAACTGCGCTGTATCGGTGCCACCACCGTGGAGGAATACCGCAAAACCCTGGAAAAAGACCCGGTGCTCAACCGCCGTTTCCAGCGGCTGCTGATCAAGGAGCCGAGCCAGGAGGTGTCTCTTGAGATCCTCCAAGGGGTGCGCGAACGCTATGAGCTGCACCACGGCGTTTCCATCAGTGACGGCGCTTTGGAGGCGGCCGTGCGCCTGGCAGACCGCTACATCAGTGACCGCTGCCTGCCCGATAAGGCCATCGACCTGATCGATGAGGCCGCCGCTGAATTGAAGATGGAGGCCACCTCTAAGCCGGCCCTGGTGGAGCAGGCGGAGCTAACGCTGCGCAAGGTGGAACTGGCCCTGCTGGCGGCGGAGCAGGCCCCCCTGGAGGAGCGGATCCAGCAGCAGCAACGGCGCACGGAGGCCCTCGATCGCCTGGAGGAACTCCAAGACCGTTGGCAGCTGGAACGCCAGCAGCTTCAAGACCTGCACCAACTGCAGCAGCAGGAGGAGGACCTGCGCCATGGCATTGCCGAAGCCGAACGGCTCACCGATTGGGAGGAGCGGGCCCGGCTGCAGGTGGAACTCGAGCATGGGGTGCAGCGCGATCGGCTCGCCCTCGAGGAGCAGCTGCAGGGGGAGCAGCGGCTGTTGCGTGATCAGGTGCAGGCCAGCGACATCGCCGATGTGGTGGCCCGTTGGACCGGGATTCCGATCCAGCGACTGCTGGCCGGTGATCGCCAGAAGCTGTTGGAGCTGGAGCAGCGCCTAGCTGAAAAGGTGCTGGGTCAGCGGGAGGCGGTGGCGGCGGTGGCGGCCGCCATCCGTCGGGCCCGGGCCGGCATGAAGGACCCCCGCCGGCCGGTGGGTTCCTTCCTCTTCCTTGGCCCCACCGGGGTGGGCAAAACCGAGCTGGCCAAAACCCTGGCGGCGGCGCTCTTCGATGAGGAGGACGCCCTGGTGCGGCTCGACATGAGTGAATTCATGGAGCGCAATGCCGTGGCCCGCTTGATCGGGGCGCCCCCCGGCTACGTGGGCTACGAGGAGGGGGGGCAGCTCACCGAGGCCGTGCGGCGGCGGCCCTATGCGGTGGTGCTACTCGATGAGGTGGAGAAGGCCCATCCAGACGTTTTTAATCTGCTGCTGCAGGTCTTAGACGACGGCCGGCTCAGTGATTCCCAGGGGCGCAGCGTCGACTTCCGCCACACGGTGGTGGTGATGACCAGCAACCTGGCCAGCCGGGCGATCCTCAGCCATGCCCGCGATGGCGACAGCGCCGCCCTCGATGCGGAGGTGGAACGCAGCCTGGCCAGTCAGTTCCGGCCTGAATTCCTCAATCGCATTGATGAACTGATCCGCTTCCGGCCCCTGCAGCCCGATGATCTCGAGCCGATCGTGCGCCTCCAGCTCCAAGACCTCAACCAGTTGCTGCAGGAGCAGGGCCTCGACCTAGTGGTGGATGAGGAGGTGGTGGCCTGGTTGGCGAGGGAGAGCTACGACCCTGAATACGGGGCCCGGCCTTTGCGGCGCCTGCTGCGCCGGCAATTGGAGAACCCCCTGGCCACGGAATTGCTGGAGGATCGCTTCCGCGGTGCCCGCGGGGTGGCGGTGCGCCTGGAGGAGGGAGTGCCCAAATTCCAAGCGATTCTGTAGGGTGGTCGTTTGCGGGTGTTCCGCACGCCGGGGAAGTGTGGTTTTCAGCCAACCCAATCAGCCAGGTCAGCCCACGGCCCCTGAGGGGGCAGTGATCGACACGGCTGGCTTGCCTGGCGGCGATGCCGGTCTCCCTGCCGGTGCCCCCGCCCCCAGGCCCCCAGAGCCCACGGGGTTGCTGGATTCCACCCTTGCCGAATTGCGGCGGGTGGTGTGGCCCAGCCGCCAGCAACTGATCAGTGAGTCGGTGGCTGTGCTGCTGATGGTGACCCTCTCGGCCGCGGCGATCGCTTCCCTGGATCGTTTCTTCCACTGGCTGGCCAAACTTCTCTTCCATTGACCATTCCCTTGTCCGACTTCTCTGCCCCTGTGTCTGACCTGGATCCCAGCCTCGACGAGCTCGAGCTTGATCCGTTGCCCCAGGCGGATCCAGCCCCTGAGGTGGTGGAGGTGGGCAAGCCTGCGGTGGCCCGTTGGTATGCCGTGCAGGTGGCCTCTAGCTGTGAGAAGAAGGTGAAGGCCACCCTGGAGCAACGGGCGGTCACCCTCGGCGTATCGAACCGGATTCTCGAGATTGAGATCCCCCAAACTCCGGCCGTAAAAATCAAGAAAGACGGCTCCCGCCAGAGCACCGAAGAAAAGGTGTTCCCCGGTTATGTGCTGATCCGGATGATGATGGATGAGGACACGGAACAGGCGGTGCGCAGCACCCCCAACGTGATTAATTTCGTGGGCCATGAGGAGCGCCGCACCACCGGCCGTTCCCGCGGTCGGATTAAGCCCCGCCCGCTCAGCCTCTCCGAGGTGAATCGGATCTTTAAGCGGGCCCAGGAGAAAAAGCCTGTGGTGAAGGTGGATCTCTCCGAGGGCGATCGCATTTCCGTGACCGCTGGACCCTTCAAGGATTTCCAGGGGGAGGTGATCGAAATCTCCGGCGACCGCAGCAAACTCAAGGCCCTGCTTTCGATCTTTGGCCGGGAAACCCCGGTGGAGCTCGAGTTTTCCCAGATCAGCAAAGACAGCTGATCCCCTGGGCCGTCCCGCTGCGGGGGGCGGCCATCGGCGGCTTAGGCCGTCCCTGCGCCTTCGACGGCGCCCCGCAGCATTGTTCCGTGTGTATCGCCGATGGCTAAAAAAGTCGTTGCCATTATCAAGCTGGCCCTCAATGCCGGTAAGGCCAACCCTGCACCGCCCGTGGGTCCTGCCCTCGGTCAGCACGGGGTCAACATCATGGCCTTCTGCAAGGAGTACAACGCCCGCACCTTGGAGAAGGTTGGCTATGTGATCCCGGTGGAGATTTCGGTCTTTGAAGACCGCAGTTTCACCTTCATCACCAAGACCCCCCCCGCCTCCGTGCTGATCAGCAAAGCTGCCGGCATTGAGAAAGGGGCTGCCACCTCATCGAAGGGCAGCGTTGGCTCAATCAGTCGCGCCCAGCTCGAGGAGATCGCCACCACGAAGCTCCCCGACCTCAACTGCTCCAGCCTTGAATCCGCCTTGCGGATCATCGAAGGCACCGCCCGCAACATGGGCGTAGCCGTAAACGACTGAACCCCCGGGTTCGTTTGTTCTATTCCTGTTCACCTTTATCGGGGGAGAGGGCTTGCGCCTTCGTTTGCACCCCACTGAATCCATGAAAAAATCCTCCAAGCGTTTCAACGCCGCTGCGGCCAAAATTGAACCCCGCGCCTATGCCCCCCTCGAGGCGTTGGCCCTGGTAAAGGCCAATGCCACTGCCAAGTTTGACGAGACCCTCGAGGCCCACGTGCGCCTGGGTATCGACCCCAAGTACACCGACCAGCAACTGCGCACCACCGTGGCCCTGCCCAAGGGCACCGGTCGCGTGGTGCGCATCGCCGTGATCACCCGTGGTGAGAAGGTGGCCGAGGCCAAGGCCGCCGGCGCTGAGCTGGTGGGCGATGAGGAGCTGGTGGATGCGATCGCCGGCGGGGCGATGGACTTTGACCTGCTGATCGCCACCCCCGACATGATGCCCAAGGTGGCGAAGTTGGGTCGGGTGCTTGGTCCCCGGGGTCTGATGCCAAACCCCAAGACCGGCACCGTCACCACAGACATCGTTTCGGCCATCAAGGAGTTCAAGGCGGGCAAGCTGGAATTCCGGGCCGACCGCACCGGCATCGTGCACGTGCAGTTCGGCAAGGCCAGCTTCAGCCCCGAAGACCTGCTCGAAAACCTCAAGGCCGTGCAGGAAACCGTCGACCGTAACAAGCCCAGTGGTGCCAAGGGCCGCTACTGGAAGAGCCTGTTTGTCACCTCCACCATGGGTCCCTCCGTGGAAGTGGATGTGACCGTCCTGCAGGACATCAAGTTCGAGGATTGAGTCGTTCGACCATCTGATAGGTTGTTGGATTCCAACGCAAGTTGGATTAGGGCTTGCGCCCAGCGTCTGGCCCCGGGGTGTTAGCTCTAGGGCCTCCGCAACCGAAGACAGCAGGTGAAAGCAGGGTCCCCCCTGGTTTCATAAGTCCTGCCGAGGTTTGCGCAACGGTTTCACCCCACGGGGTGCGGATCGGTGTTGCGGCCTCCCACCGGACCGCAATGCCCGGCTTGTTCCCCCGATCCGTACCACCCATGGGCCGCACGCTGGAGGATAAGCAACAGATTGTCGAGGAACTCAAGCAGTTACTCGGTGAGGCCGAAATGGCCCTCGTGCTCGATTACTGCGGACTCTCCATTAAGGAGTTGAGCGACCTGCGTGGTCGTCTTGCCGCAGCGAACGGTATCTGCAAGGTGACCAAAAACACCTTGATGCGCCGTGCCATTGATGGCAATAGCACCTGGTCCAACCTCGAGCCCCTGCTGAAGGGCACCAACGCCTTCGTCCTGATTAAGGGCGATGTCGGTAGTGCCGTGAAGGCCGTGCAGTCTTTTCAAAAAGACAGCAAGAAGTCGGAGTTGAAGGGGGGCCTCTATGAGGGCCGCCTGCTCAATGAAAACGACATCAAGGCCATCGGTGACCTGCCCTCCAAGGAGGTGCTATTGGCACAGATCGCAGGCGCCATCAATGCTGTGGCCACAAAGCTGGCCGTCAGCATCAACGAGGTTCCCTCTGGTCTCGCCCGGGCGCTCAAGCAGCACGCCGAAAGCGGCGACAGCTGAGTTCCATCGATCCCCCGTTCTGTTGTTTTCCTAATCATGTCTACAAAAACCGACGACATTCTCGAATCGCTGAAAACCCTCAGCCTGCTGGAAGCTTCCGAGCTTGTTAAGCAGATTGAAGAGGCTTTCGGTGTGTCCGCCGCCGCTTCCGCCGGCGCCGTGATGATGGCCGCCCCTGCCGCCGCCGCTGAGGCAGTGGAAGAGCAAACCGAGTTCGATGTCATCCTCGATGGCTTCGACGCGGCTGCCAAGATCAAGGTGCTGAAGGCTGTGCGTGAGGCCACCGGCCTTGGCCTGTCCGAAGCCAAGACCCTGGTGGAAGCTGCCCCCACCCCCGTCAAGGAAGGCATCGCCAAGGCGGCTGCTGAAGAGCTCAAGAAGGCCCTCGAAGAAGTGGGCGGCAAGGTCACCATCAAGTGATCTAGCCGGGGACCCTGGTGCGCCAGGGTCCCCTTTCAGGCTTCCCTTGTTTACCCCTGCTGCGGCAGGGGTTTTTTTATGGCGGCCTGGCTGCTCCCTAGCGGTTTCAGCTAAGGGCCTAGGCCAAAAAAAAAGCCCCGCAAGGCGGGGCAAAGGGTTTGGACTCAGCCAGGAGTCTGTCCTTGTTTCGACCCTGGTGGAGTCCTCACTCCTCACACCCCAGGAAATTAACCCCAGGGAGGCGGAGGGCCTCCTGCAGGGGGACAGCTGTTTGATTGGTCTAGGCCCTGGCTCAGGGCCGGAAGGGCACCACCTTCAGGGGGATCACCCGGCTACGGCCCGTCGCTTTGGCGGGGGGAGGACTGGCCAGGCCAGTCCCGGAGGAAAAACCAGCCGCGGGGGGAGCCCCATTCCCCGAGAAGTACACATGGCTGAGGGCCTGGCCGTTGTAGGTGCGGCGGCTCAGGCTCCAACCGGCTTCGAGCTTCAGGGCCACAAAGGCATCGGCCCGGGGGCGACTGGGCAGGGGGGCCTGGGCGATCAATACCCCATCGCCCCCCCGGCGGGGCAGGCCCAGCAGCAGCAACTGACGTCCCTCCGGGATCAGGCGCAGGTCATGGCTGAGGGCCTGGTCCCGTTGGCCGAGGCGTAGGGAATAGCCGTTGCTATCGATGTAGCGGTTGCAGATCCCGGTGAAGTCAAAGCCGATCAGGCTGGGGTCGATCAAGCCATCCGGCCGCCGCTGCCAGCAGCTGGGGCTCTGGCGGATCTGCTCGAGCACCAGCAGTTTCCAGCCCCCCTGGGCTAGGGGCTGGCCCAACACCACAAAGCGCTGCTGGTCTAAGGGGGCGCTGCTAAACAATTGGGCCCGGGCTGGAGCGAGGCCCAGAGCCAGAGCCACGGCCCCAACCACGGCTACGGCCAGCCCCCCGGCCATGGCCGTCCCCAGACCCGGCTGGCCTGCTTGTCCGAGTCCTCGGTAGGTTCGGCCCATGGGGAACAACCAAGCCAGTGCAGTTCAAGACCCGTTGTACCGAACGGTGGTAGCCGCCGCCTGTGATGGGGCCTGCAAGGGCAATCCCGGGCCAGGGGGCTGGGGCAGTTTGCTGCGGTATAGCGACGGCACGGTGGAGGAGCTGGGCGGATTTGACCCCCAAACCACCAACAACCGCATGGAGCTCACCGCCTGCCTGGCCCTGCTTAAACGGCTCAAGGAGCTGCCCCTGGATCCAAAGCTGGCGATTCGCACCGACAGCAAATATCTGATCGATGGCTTTAGCCGTTGGCTGCCGGGCTGGAAGCGCAAGGGCTGGCGCACCGCCTCCGGGGGGGCTGTGCTCAACCGCGAACTCTGGGAGGCCCTCGACTCGGCGCGCCTGCCCGGCGTGCCCCTGGTGCATGTGCGCGGCCACAGCGGCGACCCAGACAACGACCGCTGTGATGCGATCGCCGTGGCCTACTCCCGCGGCGAAAAGACCCCAGCGGCGGCGGTTCCGGTTGATGCGGTTCCCGTTGATGCGGCCCCGGCCCCCTTGCAACGCCTGTTGTCACGGCTGGAGCTGGCCGATCGCTTTGCCGAGGCCGGCTATGGGCTCAGCCTGGTGGAACTGGCCCAGCTGGTGGAACAGCCCCTCAGCCGCCTCGAAGAGCGGGAGGGGCCCTGGAGCTGGCGCCAATGGCTGGTGGAACCCGATGGGGAGGGCCGCTGGCGCCTGCGCCGGACCCCCCAGGGCGGCCCCCAGGGGGCTGAGTGATGGGCACTTCCCCCTCAGCCCCAGACCCCTGGCAACGCTTCCTCGGCCCTTTGCTGGCCTCCGACGGCGGCGCCGATGCCGAATGGCTGAGTGAGCTCAGCCTGGGGGGGTTGGCCCTGGCTAGCCGCTGGCGGCAATTGCCGCCCCTGCGGCTGGCCCTGGCGGCCGCCGCCAAGGCCCTACAACGCCACGACCGGCGGCTCGAACAGAGCCTGTTTGGTTGTCAGTTCAGCAATCCAGTGGGCTTGGCGGCTGGTTTCGATAAAAACGGTGTGGCAGCAGCGATCTGGCATTGCTTTGGCTTTGGTTTTGCCGAGTTGGGCACGGTTACTTCCCTGGGGCAGGCCGGTAACCCCCGCCCGCGGTTATTTCGCCTGGCGGCGGAGCAGGCGGCCCTTAATCGCATGGGCTTCAACAACCGGGGGGCGGCGGCGTTGCGGCAGTTGCTGGAGGCTCAACAGCTGCCGGCCCCGGGCCAACGGCCGGCGGTGTTGGGGGTGAACCTGGGCAAATCGCGGCTCACCCCCCTGGATCGGGCCGCCGATGACTACGCCGCCTCCCTGGAATTGCTGGCCCCCCTGGCGGACTACGTGGTGATCAATGTGTCATCGCCGAATACGCCGGGGCTGCGGGAGCTGCAGGATGAAACCTTGCTGCGCCAATTGGTGGAACGGCTGCGGCGGCAGCCCGCCTGTCCGCCGTTGCTGGTGAAGATCGCCCCGGATCTGGAGGACGCCGCCATTGATGCGGTGGCCCGCCTCGCCTACGACGAAGGCCTGGCGGCGGTGATCGCCACCAACACCAGCCTTGATCGTTTTGGTCTTGGCGCCCGGCTGTTAAGCCAAACCGGCCGCAGCCTGGCGGAGGAGGCCGGTGGCTTGAGCGGAGCGCCCCTGCGGGGCCGGGCCCTGGCGGTGTTGCGGCGGCTGCGGGCCAGCGCCGGCCCTGATCTGCCCCTGATCGGCGTGGGGGGCATCGATAGTGCCGAAGCGGCCTGGGAGCGGATCGCTGCCGGGGCCTGCCTTGTGCAGGTCTATACCGGCTGGATTTACAAGGGCCCGGAATTGGTGCCCCAGATCCTTGAGGGGCTGCTGGCCCAGCTCGATGGCCATGGGCTGCCAAGCATCGCCGCCGCCGTTGGTTGTGGTTTGCCCTGGCGGGAGGCTTAGGGGCGCCCTAAGTTCACGGCGACTGCCCTGCTGTTGCCGTGTTCTCGGGCCTCACCGAGCAGCTGATGCCGCTGCGCCAGCGGCTGCTGAAGCCCTTCCGGCGCACCCGCCTGGCCGTGGAGATAGAAGACGAGCATCTCTCGCTGCTGGAATTTCTACCGGGCCAGGGGGATTTGCTGGTGCGCCAATGGTTCACCACCCCCCTGCCCGCTGGGGTGTTCAGCGCTGGGGTGCCCCAGTTGCCCGATGCCCTGGGGGATCTGCTGGGCGATCTGGTGTTGCAGGGGGGAATCAACGCCCCCGGGGCCCTGGCCAGCGTGCCCACTGCTGCGGTGAACCTGCGGCTGTTGGGGTTGCCGCCCCAGCTGGCGGGGGCGGAGTTGCGGGCCCTGCTGCAGCAGCGGCAGGCCCGCCTTGATTTGCCCTTCCCCCTCGGGGAGGCCGAGCTGGACCTGGAGCCCCGGGGGGACTGTGTTCTGGGGGCGTTCATGGCTGTGGAGGCCCTGGACCGCTGGATCCAAACCTTTACGGTGGCTGGCCTGGAGCTCCATGGTCTGGAACCGGCGACCATGAGCCTCGGAAGGGCCCTGGGGGGGGCTTTTCAGGCCTTTGCCAGTGATGACTGGCTGGGGGTGCTGGATCTGCAGACCCAGCGCTGGGATCTGGTGCTGTGGCTGGCAGGGTTGCCCCGGTTTCAGCTCAGTTTTGAGCCCAAGAAAGGGTCGGAACAAATTCAAGGGCTTTTAGCCCTGTTTAAGCGCCAGGGGCGCCTAACCCCGAGGGGGGAGCTGGCCCAGCTCTGGTTAGTGGGGCCTGGCGCTGATGATCCGGCCATGGCAATCCAGTTGAGCGAATGTTTTGCCTGTCCGGTGGCCCAGGCGGACCCCCAGGCGGCGCCGGGTTTGCAGTGGGCGGATAGCTGGCAGATGCGGGCCCCCGCCAGCCTCAGCCGTTTGCTTGGCCTGGCCCAGCGGGGTAGAGAACGATGAGCTTGGATTTACTGCGCCAGCGGCGGGCGGCATTGGCGGTGGCCCCAGACCAGCCGTTGCCCCTGCGGAAGCTGCTTTTTACCGGAGGCTTGATCGGTGCCGGTTTGTTCTTGTTCACCGGGGCCGTGGGTCTGCTGTTGCTGGCCCGTCAGCAGTTGCTGAGCCAGGAGCTGGAACAGTTGGCGCCCCTGGCGGCCCGCAGCGCCGCCGCCCAGGCCACGGCCCAGACCATCCGTGCCCAGGCCCTCAAGCAGGGGGCGGCCAATCGCAAGCTCAGCGCCGCCCTATTGGCCGTGCCGGCCAGCTCCGCCTTGCTCAGCGAGCTGGCCCGCCTCACCCCGGCGGGGGTGCAGCTCAGCAGTGCCGCCGTGGGCCCGGCCGCCCTGCAATTGGAGGGCAATGCCGCTGATCCCAATGGCTTCATTCGGCTCAATGGCCTGCAGTTGGGTTTGCAGGCCTCGTTGTTGTTTGACCCCAAGGGGGTGGTATTGCAGCAGGCCCAGCGGGAGGAGCACAGCCCCCTGATTCGCTTCCGCCTGGCGGCGGCCTTCGCCAAGGGGAAGCAGCCCCTCAGTGAGCAGCAACTCAAGGATTTGGGGGCCGTGGGCATGGCCCGGCGCCTGGCCTTGCTGCGCCAGGGGGGGCTTTTGAAATGACTAATTTCCAACCCCAGAGTCCCCCCCCCTTTGGCCTCAGCAGTGAACGGCTGCTGTTGCTGTTGCCGGCCCTAGGGGGACTGCTGCTGAGTGTTGGCCTGGCGCTGGCCTGGCTGTTGCCCCTGGGCCAAACGTTGCAGGGCCTCGATCGCCAGCGGCAGGAACGCCAGCGCCAGCGGGATCAATGGCCCGTGGCCCTGCAACGCCAGACGAAGGCCAGAAGCGACCTGGAACGGGCCAATCAGCAGCAGCAGCAGTTACTCCAGCTGGTGGCGGGCACCAAGCAACTGGACACCCTGTTGGCCCAGTTGGCGGTGGAGGCCGCCGGGGCGGGGGTGGCTTTAGACAGCGTTGAACCCCAGGCGGCTGAGCTGTCGGCGGCGGTGCCGGAAACCAAAGCCGGCAAGGCGGCTCCCCCAGCAGCGGATCCCCTGCTGGTGCCTGGCCTAGAGAAGCGCAGTCAGCTGGTGATTGCCTCCGGTCGTTTTCCCGAATTGCTGGCCTTTTTGCGGCGGCTGGAGAGCCTCTCCCCCTTGGCGGTGGTCTCGGACCTAAACCTGAAGCATGTGGATTCCACCAAGCAGGGGGAGCCGGAGCGCACCACCCTCAAGTTCAATCTCACGGCTTATAGCCGTGCTGCAACTAGGCCTGAGGGCCCGCTCCCGCTTGCTTCAAAACATCCCCTTGCCAATTAGTTTCAGGGCATAGGGGGCCAGCTGTTGCAGCATGCCGGCGGCGCCGCCCAGCAGGCTGCTGCCCCAGCCATTGCCTGTGGTCTTTTTGGGGCCCTCCAGCAGCTGTTGGGAGCTGTGCTCCAGTTGATCCGCCAGCTGGATTTCGCCACTGCTGCGATAGAGCTTTGCCGCATAGGCAAAGTCCTGGGCGGCCAGCTGGGTTTTGGCCTGTTCAGTGCGGGCGATCCCGCGGGCCATCCAGCTGATTGCGGCCGTTGGTTGCTTGGCGATCGCCTCGCTGAAGCGTTGTTCGGCCTCCGGGTGGCGGCCCTGCAATGCCTGTTCCACCCCGGCGTTATGGAGGTCTGCATAGCTGCTGGCGCTGGGGTTCACCCCCTTGGCCCCTTTCCAGTGGCTGAGGCTGAGGGCATTGCTATCCAGCTTTGCCCCACTGAGATCAGCCTCCCGTAGGTCTGTGCCCTCCAGCCGGGCGCCCCGCAGGTCAGCGCCGCTGAGATCAGCCCCCAGCAGCACCGCCTGGCGCAGGTCGCTGCCGCGTAGGTCGGCGCCCTCCAATACGGCCCGGCTCAGGTTTGCCCGCCGCAGCGTCGCCCCCTTCAGCCGGGCCCCCCGCAATTGCCCATGCACCAGGTCGGCATCATCCAGCTGACAGCGTTCACAGCGCCCTTGTTCGAGCAGCCGCTGCAGCGCCCCCAGATCCTCAGCCCAGCCCGCTGGCGCCCCCAGGCTCAGCAGAAGTGCCAGCTTTGCCCAGCTTCCCAGCGCCCAGCTCCTCACCCCAGGCTCCCTGTTCGGCCCGTTCTATCGGTTGGGCCCCCCTGCGTCACCATGGGGCCATGGTGCAGATTCCGCCCCGCCATGGCGGCAACCTCCAGCAGGCCGCGGCCCGCCTGCATTGCCGGCCTGACCAGCTGCTGGATTTCAGTGCGTCGCTAGTGCCTTTTGGGCCCCCCTGGTCGCTGCGCTGGGCCCTGGCCCAGGCCCTGGGCCCAGCTGCGGCCTCGCCGCTGGTGGTTTATCCCGACCGCTCCTATGGCCAGCTGCGGGGGGCAATTGCTTCCCACCATCGGGTGGATCCCGAGGCTGTGCTGCCTGGCAATGGGGCGGCGGAGTTGTTCACCTGGGCTGGGCGGGAGGCGGCGGCCGAGGGGCTCAGCCTGCTGCCGGTGCCAGGTTTTGTTGATTACGAGCGGGCGCTGGCCTGCTGGAACGCTGGCTTCCAGCGCCTGCCCTTGGCTTTGAACGGTTGGACCGCCAAGCCCGCTGACTTCACTGCTGCCCTGCTTAACCCCGACGCCCTGGGGTTGGGCTCGGTGCTGTGGATCACTAATCCCCATAACCCCACTGGCCAGCTCTGGAGCCGCGCTTCCCTGGAACCGCTGCTGGAGCGCTATGCATTGGTGATCGTTGATGAGGCGTTTTTGCCCTTGGTGCCGGGGGGGGAAGCCCAGTCGTTGCTGCCCCTGGTGGCCCAGCACCCCCAGTTGCTGGTGATCCGTAGCCTCACTAAACTCTTTGCCCTAGCGGGCCTGCGCCTCGGTTATGCCATTGGTGCCCCGGCCCGCTTGGCCCGCTGGGCGGCCTGGCGGGACCCCTGGCCCGTTAATGGTTTAGCCGCCGCCGTGGCTGCCCCCCTGCTGAAGGACGACCGCTGGCAGCGGCGGGTGCAGCGCTGGGTGGCAAAGGAAGGGGCTTGGTTTTTTAAGGAACTGCAGGGCCTGGGGGGGCTTACTCCCTTCCCCTCCGCTGCCAATTACCTGCTGGTGCGCGGTGAGCAGCCGCTCTTGGCGCTACAGGAGCAGCTGGAGCAGCGGCGGATTCTTGTGCGGGATTGCCGCAGTTTTGTGGGCCTTGATGGCCATTGGTTGCGCTTGGCCCTGCTGGATCGTCGGCGCAATCAAACCTTGCTGTCGGCCCTGAAAGGGGCCCTAACCTCCAGCCACCGCTAACTGAACGGCATGGATCGTTTCCGGGTTGAACTGATCGCCGCCACCCCCAACCCCCAGCAGTGTGTGTATGCCGGCATGCACCAGGACTACAGCGAGGGCTTTGTGGTGGCAGACCGCGCCCATTGGCCCGATGAAACCAGGGCCGGGGAGGTGTGCGTAAAGCGGCTGCTGGCCGGCGAACGCGGCCACTACGGCCCCCTGGAGCACGCCCAGATCCAGCTCAATGTGGGTTGGTTTCCCCATTCGGTGATGCAGCAGGCCCGCACCCATCGGGTGGGGGTGAGTTTCGATGTGCAATGCCTGGCCGGCGACACCGAAGTCACCTTTGTGAAGGCTTCAGGTGCTCTGCATAAGATCCGTATCGCCGACCTGCACGACCGCTGGGTCCACGGAGAACAGGCGATCCGGCAGCGAAATCTGCGGGGGCGCCAGGGCGAAGAGCCTGGCAGCTATCGGCGTGATTGCCGCAAACGGCTCCAGGCCATGAAGCTGCGGGTGCTCAATGAAGACACTGGTGTCTTTGAGACCAGTCACATTAAAGATGTGATCTGCAGTGGCGTGCAACCGGTCTATCGGCTCACCATGGAGGATGGGCGCACGCTCGATTGCACGGCCAACCATCGACTGCTAACTCCCGATGGCTGGCAGACCATGGGGCAAGCGCTTGGCCTGCGCACTAGCGCCGAAGGCAGCGTCAGTAGCTTCCGCCGCACGGCGCGCGTGCTGGCCAACGGCAATGTGGCCGTAGGCAGCGGTGCTTACCGAGACAAGCTTTGGCTGCAGGAGCAACGCGACCGCGGTGCATCTGTTGCCGAGATTGCCCAACAGGCAGGTTGCTCGATCACCACGATCCGCACATGGGCCCGTCGGCTCCAGATCAACCTTTCCGTGGACCAGACCCGCTTTAAACCGGGTCAGGCCCCCTGGAACCACAACCCAGCCGCGCTCTACCACCACGGGCTCAGCTTGAACCGTTGCGCACCCGGCTTTCAGAAGGGGATGGGGCCCTGGAATCAAGGCGGTGGGGGCTACCAGCTGCAGTTGTCTGAGGCCTCGCGCCAGGCGCGCCGAACCAACGGCCAGCGCATCACCCGCCGAGGCCCCGCCTCCCACTTCTGGAAAGGAGGCGTGTCTTCAGATCGTTCGTTAACTGCGGCATGGACCCGGCAGATCGCCCCAGAGGTGCATCGGCGTTTTGACTACACCTGCCAAAGCTGCGGCTTGCGCGGTAGCAACCAGCAGCTGCACGCCCATCAGCTCGGGCCGGTTTATGCGGATCCGAGCCTCGGCACCGAGATCAACAATCTCGTGAGCCTTTGCCAACCCTGCCACACCTTCATTCATCAACACCACCAGGAAGCCGCTTTTGCCACTTCGTTCCACCCCAAACAGGCGCAAAGGGTTTGGCCAGCCAAACCGCAACCCCAGGGTCGCCGGTTGCGGGCCCATCCCCTCACCGTGGTGAATGTGGAGTATCTCGGTAAACAAACCACCTACGACCTTGAAGTAGAGGAGCCTTGGCACAACTTCGTTGCCAACGGCCTGGTTGTGCATAACTCCATGCGCTACACCGGCGATCGCATCGTTAGGGCAGCCACTGGTGTTCTCGACCTGGAGGAGGTGTTTTACCTGCGGCCCGAGGGCGAATATTCAGATAGGCAGGGCAAGAAATACGCCTACACGGCGGCGGAACGGGCCAAGGACCTGGACCTCTGTCGCTCTGCCGCCTGCCGGTACAGCGAGCTGTTGGCCGCTGGCTTTGCTGAGGAACACGCCCGCGGCATCCTGCCCTTTGACTACCGCCAGCACTTTGTGGTGAGTTTCAGCCTGCGGGCCTTTCTCCACTTCATGGACCTGCGCGCCAAGCTCGATGCCCAGCTCGAAATCCGCCAGCTCTGCGAGTTGATGTGGCCGCACCTGGTGACCTGGGCCCCGCAATTCGCTGATTGGTACGAGAAATCCCGGCTGCATAGGGCCCGTTTGGCCCCATGAAATCCCAACTCTGGTTTTGGTTGCTGCTGCTGGCCCCTGCAGCATTGGCCCCGGCTAGCCCCGTCCGGGCCCAGCTGTTGCTTGATGCCGCCGCCGGTGCCGCCCTGCAGGGAAGCATGCAATCCAGCGCCGGTGGCAATGCCGTTCAGTTGATCAAGAAGGCCAAGGGGATCAGCGCCCCGGCCACCCAGCTGCCCCTCCAGGCCGGCCAGTTGCAGTCCAACTTGCTGGCTTCCCCCAGCTCAGCTGCCACCCCAGGGCCCTCAACAGCCCCAGCCCTGGCCGGTGCGTCCCCTGGGGCCAACCAAACGCTCTTCACCGTGAACGGCCATGGGATCCAGGCCTGTTCCAGCGGTTTGCCCTGCCTCTGGCAAATGCGCCGGGCCATGGGCCTTCGCTAAAAAAGCCACCTAAACCTTCGCCAGGGTCACCCGTTCGGGCTGGTGTTGATATTTACCGGCCCGGTCTTGGTAGGTGGTTTCGCAGGGATCGCCCTCAAAAAACAGCAGCTGGCAGATGCCTTCGCTGGCATAGATGCGGCAGTCGGCGCCGGAACTGTTGCTGAATTCAAGGGTGAGGTGCCCCTCCCAGCCGGCCTCCGCCGGGGTGGTGTTCACGATGATGCCGAGCCGGGCGTAGGTGCTTTTGCCCAGGCAGATCACGGTGATGTTTGGCGGCACCTTCATTTTCTCGAGGGCCACGCCAAGGCCATAGGAATGGGCCGGCAGGATGAAGTAATCGCCGTCGGCGTCGCTGTGCAGGGGCGCCGGTTCGAGGTTGGCGGGGTTGAAGCGCTTCGGGTTCATCACTGTGCCGGGCACGTGCCGGAAGATCAGAAATTCCTGGGGTGAGAGGCGCAGGTCGTAGCCGTAGGAGGAACAGCCAAAACTCAACACCGGCTTGCTGCGGCTTTCTGGCTCCAGGTGGCGCACCAGGGTGGCTTGGAAGGGTTCCAGCAGGCCGTTGGCGGCCTGTTCATTGATCCAGCGGTCGTTTTTTAGCATCGGTCGCGGCGCAGCTGGGTCACCTGATCCGCCATGGCCATCAGCGCCAGGGGCATCTCCGGTCCGGTGAGGATCACATCCATCCGGCCCGGCCGCTGGCTGAGGGTGGCCACTACGTCGGCCTCATCCAAGAGGCCATGGGCCAGGGCCAGCCCCAGTTCATCGAGCACCACCAGGTCGGCTTGGCCCTCCAGCAACCAGCGCCGGCTTTCTTGCCACAGCGCTTGCACCGCCTCGCTGGCGCCGGTTTCACCAGGGGCCATTACGCAACTTTGCAGCTGGGGCCGCAGCCAGGTGAGCCGGCCGCACATCTGCACCGGCCGCTGCGGGCCTTGGTCTACACCCCCCCGCAGGAACTGGCTGATCAGCACCCGGCTGCCCAGGCCAGCGCTGCGCAGGGCCTGGCTAAACACACTGGGGCAACTGCCACGGAAGCTGGCCGTATGCACCTGCAGCAATCCTTCCGGCTCACTTAGCAGCCGCAGCGGGGTGGTGACCGGCCTGGGGGGGCGATCAGCAAGGCTGCTGCGCATGGGGGGCAGGCGGACGAGGAAGCTGAATGTAGCGGCCCCCGGCCAGGAATCAAGCGGCACACACCACCGGTAGCGCAAACAGCTGTACTGCCGTTGGCGGGCTGGGCCCGAGAACGTGTCAACTGCTACAAGGAGGGGGCCAGGGGCTCCGTAGGGTCCAATCAACGCCGGAAAGCCCCATGGTTGGTGTTGCCCCCACCCCCACCCCCCCGCCGACGCTCCAAGAGGTGATGCGCTCCCTGGCGGGTAGTGGCACCGAAACGATTGAGCGGGGCAAAACAATCTTTTTCCCTGGGGATCCAGCGGAGCGGGTTTATCTGCTGCGGCGCGGCGCCGTGCGGCTATCCCGGGTGTATGAATCGGGCGAGGAAATCACCGTGGCCCTGCTGCGGGAAAACAGTATTTTTGGGGTGCTCTCCTTACTAACAGGCCAAAAATCTGACCGTTTTTATCACTCCGTCGCCTTCACCAGGGTTGAACTGATGAGCGCCCCGGCCACCTCCGTGCGCCGGGCCATTGAACAGGATGCCCGGGTGGCGTTGTTGTTGCTTCAGGGGTTGTCGTCGCGGATTTTGCAAACCGAAACGATGATTGAAACCCTCACCCACCGCGATATGTCGTCGCGGCTGGTCAGTTTTCTATTGGTGCTTTGTCGGGATTTCGGTGTTCCTGGCGCCCAGGGCATCACCATCGACCTGAAGCTTTCCCACCAGGCCATCGCCGAAGCGATTGGCTCCACCCGCGTCACCATCACCAGGCTGCTGGGGGACCTGCGCACGGCCGGGCTGGTGGAGATCGACCGCAAGCGGATCACAGTGTTTGATCCCCTGGCCCTGGCCAAGCGCTTCAGCTGAAGCCCGCCGGCCCCGCTCGGCGATACTGATGACCCTTAGGAAAACGCCCCTGTGACCGGCTGGCTGCTGATCCTGGCGGTACTGATCCTTGGGGGGGTGCTTTCCACCCTTGGTGATCGCCTCGGCAGCCGCATCGGCAAGGCCCGGCTCAGCCTGTTTCAGCTGCGGCCCCGCAAGACGGCGGTGTTGATCACGGTGCTTACCGGCAGCTTGATCAGTGCCCTCACCCTGGGCTTGATGGTGGCGGTGAGTGAACGGTTGCGGGTGGGTCTGTTTCAGCTGGATCAGCTGGAGGCCCGGCTCAGTAATTCCCGCAAGGCGCTGCAAACCAGTGTGGGCCAGCTATCTAAAACGGAAGTTCAGTTGCACCTGGCCCAGGGGGAGCGCAAGCGGGCCGAGGCCGACCGCCGCAAGGCGGACCAGGGCCGGGCCACGGCCCGGGGGCAGCTCAAGCAGGTGGAAGCCAGGGCCCAGCAGTTGCGGGCCGCCCTGGCCCCCCTGCAGCAGCGCCGTAAACAGCTGGAGGCGGAGCGCGATCGGCTCGGCCGTGATGTGAAGGCCCGGGATGGGGAACTGCGGCAGCTGCAGGAACGCACCGCCCGCGGTCAGCAGGAGCTCAAGCAGCTGGAGGGCAAGGTGCTGGCCCTGCGCAGTGGCGATGTGGTGCTGAGCAGTGGTCAACCGCTGATCGTGGCCCAGGTGGCGATCCCGAAGCCCGCCGTGGCCAAGCAGGTGGTGGAGGATCTGCTGCGCCAGGCCAACCTGCGGGCCTTTGAGCAGGTGTTGCCTGGCCAGAAGCCTGATCGCCAGTTGCTGCTCATCCCCCGCAGTGAGGTGCGCAAGGTGGAGCAGGCGATCAGCAATGGCGGCTCCTGGGTGGTGAGCATCCTTTCGGCCGGCAACGTGCTGCGGGGTGAAAACCAGGTGCTGGCTTTTGCCGATGTGCGGCCCAACCAGCGGGTGGTCAATCGGGGCCAGGTGCTGGCCAGCGTCACCCTCGATCCGAGTGAGAGCAGTCCGGATCAGGTGCGGGCCCGCCTAAATCTCTTGCTGGCGGCGGCCCGCACAGAAGCGATGCGCCAGGGCTCCCTGGCCGGCTCGATCCAGTTCGATGTAGAGGCCTTCAATGAACTGGGCCGTTCACTCAGTGACCGTAAGGCGCGCCGCGCCGTGGTGCTGCAGGCGATATCCCTGCGCGATAGCGACACCGCCGATGCGGTGGTGGTGGAGCTGCACATCGCCAACTCCAACGAGCAATGAATACTGACTCGCCCTGGGGGGCCTTAGATCCAGGCAGCAGCAAATGCGGTTTGGTGCGCACCAACCCTGGGGCCACCGAAGTTCAGGATTTGTTGATCTGCTCGCCGCAGGAAAGCTGGGATTGGTTGCAGCATTGGCAGGAAACCACCCCCCTGGCGGCGCTGGTGCTGGGGGATGGCACCGGCAGTGGTGCCTGGGCAGCGGCCCTGGCCGAGGCCTTCCCAGGGCTAAGCGTGCGGCTGCAGCCGGAGCAGGGTTCCACCCTGCGGGCCCGCGACCGTTATTGGCAGCTTTGGCCCCCCCGGGGCTGGCGCCGCCTGCTGCCAGCGGGGCTGCGGTTACCACCTCGGCCCGTGGATGATCTGGCGGCCTTGGTGCTGTTGGAAGCTCACCTGGGCCGCCAGCTCAGCCTCTGACTTCAGGCCAACAACTCAAAATTTTGCCCGCACGATGAAGGCGTAGTCGCCGCCGGGTTCCAGTTCGTAGTCGCTTTTTACCAGGAAGCGAAACAGGGCGTCTTGGATTAGGGCGCGGCCGAGGGAGGGTTCCACCACCAGTTCACCCCGGTCGAAATGCCAGCGAAATTCCCAGCGAAAGCCGCCGGCCGCCACCTCCCCCTCCAGCAACTTGTGGTTGAAGCTCTGCTGCAGCACGCGCAGGTGGGCGGTGGTGGCGGGTAAACGGGCCATCTCAGCCGGCTGCTGCTGGATCGGCGGGGCGGAAGCCATTGAGGCGATTGCCCGCCAGCACTAAGCCCTGGCGTTGGATCAAGTCGATGCCGGCGATCACCTCCTCCAGTACGGCCTCCAGCAGCGGCTGTTCATCCCTACTAAAACTGCCCAGCACATGGCCCACCGTGCGTTCGCGCCGTTCTTCGGCCGACTGGCCGGGGGCGCCGATGCCGATGCGCAGCCGGGGGAAGTCTTCGCTGCCCAGGTGCTGGATGGCGCTCTTTAGACCGTTGTGGCCGCCGGCACTGCCCTGGGCCCGCAGCCGCAGCCGCCCGAGGGGCAGGTCCATGTCGTCAACAATCACCAGCATCTGGGCGGGCTGCCAGCCGAACCAATCGAGGGTGGCACGGATCGAGCGACCGCTGTCGTTCATGTAGGTCTGGGGTTTGAGCAGCCGCAGCCGCTGGCTACCGCTGCCTAGATCCGCCAGCTCCCCATGGAGTTTGCCATTGGCTTTGAAGCTGGCACCAGCCCCTGCGGCAAGCCTGTCGAGGGCCATGAAGCCCACGTTGTGGCGGGTGCCGGCATAGCCATTGCCCGGGTTACCCAGGCCCACCAACAACATCAGAGGATCCATCGGCAGGCAGGGCGGGCGGAGCCGCCTCCGTTACTTCGGCGGGGGCGTCTACGGCCTTGCGGAATTCCTGCTCGAATTCCTGGGAGGCAGATTGAAATCCCTTGAGGGTGCGCCCCAGGCTGCGACCGAGCTCCGGCAACTTCTTGGGGCCAAATACCAGCAGGGCGATGACGGCAATCACCGCCATTTCCGGCAGGCCCACGCCGAAGACGTTCATGGCTTAGCCCAGGCCGTTCCAGTTGACCGTGATGCCATCGAGCAGCAGGGAGCGGTTGTACAGCTGCAGGATCACCAGCAGGAACACCAGGAACAGGACCATGAACACCCCCATCACGGGGGTGGTGCCCCAGCCCGGCACAACTTTGCCGTACTCGGAATTCAGGGGGCGGAGCAGATCTCCCAGGCGGGTGCGTTGGGCCATGTGGGCGAGACCTCTCTGGCACGGGTTGCGGCTAGTTACTCTAAGGGTCTTGGCCCGGTTATACGCGGACCCCTCTCGGCACTCTGTAGGGACTCTTGATGGAAACCTCCTCGCCGGCGCTCTCCGTGGCCCTTGCGGTGCTGGTGGCCCTGCTGGGCCTCACTGGTTTTGGCATCTACACGGCCTTTGGTCCCCCCTCCCGCCAGCTCAGCGACCCTTTTGACGATCACGAGGATTGAACGGCTGCCGGTCCGGGCCGTTCCAGGGTCCAGCTGCCCAGTTGCCAGGGTTTTGTTGGCGCGGGCCACTGGCCGCGGCGGGGGCTGAGGTTTTGGGCCTTGAGCAGCAGCTGGCCCGGTAACTCTGTTTTCTCCAGGGCCAGCAGCTGGAGGTGCGGGTCTGGCCAGGGCAACAGCTCCTGGCGGTCGCAGGGGCCTGGGGCCGCTGGCCGTTGCCAGAGCGGTTGACGAAAGGCGGCCGCCGCCGCCGGCACCAAGGCCTGGCACCAGCCCCCGGGGGCGGCCATCAGGCCCAGCCGCAGCCGTTGCAACCCCTGGTCGGCACCGGGATCCGGCCAGGTGGGCCCCCGCAGCAACGACACCCCCAGCCCCGAGGCGCTGCCATTCACCCCCTGGGGGCCATCGAGCAGCAGGGCGAGGCCGGCGGCGGCAGTGCCACCAGCCAGCCAGCTGAGGGCCGGGCACTCCCAGCGGCTCGCCTCCCGGGGGGTGCGGGGCTGGCTGGGCCGTTCCTGCACGCCGGCGGCACAATCGGCGGCCCAGAAACCGCCCGGTTGGGCGAGGGGCACCTGGCAGCGCAACAGCTCATGGCACTGGCGCCACTGGGTCTGCAGCGTTAGTTCGAGGATTTCACTGGCGGCCTGTAGGGATATCACCAGGCTGATCGGGCTCTGGCCGCAAAGGCCTTGCCAACGCAAGCGCGTGCAGAGGGGCCCCTGCTCCAGCAGCTCTGGTCCCCGCGCCCACTGGAAGGGCAGGGGCTGCTCGGGGTAGTTGGCGGCCAGGTCCCAGGCATCCCAGAACTCGCCGCGGTCGCTAAAGCGGCCCCAACCGAGGGGCGCCGCCAGCAGCTCGGGGCCCCAACGGCCGTTTTGGTTGCCCTGCAGTTGCTCCAGCCCCTGGGGCCCCAGCCAGGCCCGCAGCCGGCTGTTCTCGAGCAACAGTTGCCCTTGGCCTAAATCCGTAAGTTGTACGGGCTGTACAGGTTGCGCCAAGGCCGCTGGCGAGTTGTCACCGCCCGGCCCCGGCCCCGGCCCCGGCCCCGGCCCCTGCCCTGGCCCTGGTTCCTGCCCCAGCCGTTGCAGTTCCACGCCGCTGCCGATCGGCAGTTGCACCCACTGGCCGCCGCTGGGGCAGGGCTGCCAGGGCAGTGGCCCAAGCGGCCCTTGCCACTGATGTCCCGGCGCCGGCGCCGGCAGCCGCAGCACCCGCTCCCCCATGGCAGTGGCCGCCGGCGCCGGCAACAGTTGCCCCACCCACCAGTGGCGCGGACTGCCGTCGCCCCCCTTGGCCGGCCCTGGGGCGAGGGCGGCCAGGGCCCGGTCGCGCCGTTGGCGGCTGCGGCGCCGGGCGCTGCGCCAGCTGCTTTCCGCTTGCTCAAACACCTCCGGGATGGAGGTGCCCGGCAGGATGTCGTGGAACTGTTGAAACAGCAGACACCGCCACTCTTCTTCCCCAGCAGCAGCCTCGCCAGCCGCCCCTGGGGCCGCCCCTAGGGCTTCCGCCAGGTCGGCCTCGCGCAGCAGCCGTTCCAGGCTGCGGTTATGGCGTTTTTGATCGGGACGGCTGGTGGCACAGCCCCGGTGCAATTCCAGGTAGAGCTCATCGCGCCAGATCGGCAGTTGGGCCGCCAGCGGTTCGAGGCGCTCTAGAAATTCGCGCAGGCTGCCGAATTGGTGGCTGGGGCAGAGCGGTTGGCCGTTCCAGAGCTGCAGTTGCTCAAGCATTTCGCGGCTGGGGCCGCCGCCGTGGTCCCCCACCCCCGGCAGCCAGAGCCCCTCGCTTAGGCCGGTGGCCCCCTGCCATTGCTGCAGATGGCGGGCCATGGCGATCGGATCACCGTCGGTGCCGATCGGGGCGGTCATCAGGGCCAGCAGCTCCGCCCCCGAGGGGTGGCGCCAGCGGAACAGCCGGTGGGGGAAGGGGTTAGTGGCATTCCAAAACAGCTTGTGGGTGAGGAACCAGCGCACCCCGGTGGCGGCACAAACCGCCGGTAGGCCGCCACTGAAGCCAAAGCTGTCGGGCAGCCAGGCCAACTGGTGTTCCCATTCGGGAAAGCGGCTCCGGCTATAGGCCTGGCCCGCCTCGAACTGGCGCAGCAGCGAGGCAGTGCCCCCCAGGGTGCAGTCGCTTTCCACCCAGGGGCCATTCAGCGGTTCCCAGCGGCCGGCCTTGCTGGCGGCTTGGATCTGGGCAAACAGGGCGGGCCGGTGTTGCTCCAGCCAGTGGTAGAGCGCCGGGGTGGAGTGGCCAAAGCGCAGGGCCGGAGCTTCTGCCATCAGTTGCAGCACCGAGCGGAAGGTGCGTTCCGCCGCCTGCCAGGTGTCGGCCACCGGCCAGAGCCAGGCCAGATCGAGGTGGGCGTGGCTGATTAGTTGCAGATTGCCGGGGCTGGGCAGGGCGGCCAGGGCCTGGCGCAGGGCGGGCAGGGCGCCGGGGCCGGGGTCCGCCTGCAGGGCGGCGGCAACGGCAAGGGCGCTTGGTTCTGCAGCTTTGAGGGCCTGTTGCAGTTGGGGGAGCCGCTCCTGCAGCAGCCGCAGCTGGCCCAGTAGCAGCAGGCCGTCGGGGTCGCTGCGCTCGAGTGGTTCCCGTTCCAGCCGCGCCAGGGTGAGGCCGCCGTCGTCGTGCTTGGGGCTGCGCAGCCGCAGTTCCAGCGCCAGTGGGGCGCCCCCCCAGAAGCGCTCGGGCAGGGGCCAGCGGCAGGCGGCATCAAACAGGTCGCCCTGGTGCACCCGTTGGCCATCCACCCAGAGTTCCGCCGCCTCCGCCCACCAGCGCAGGGCGAGCCGCCCCCTGCCGCCGCGCCAGAGGGGCGGACAACGCAGGCTGTGGCTGAGCGTCAGCGTTTGGCCGCCCCGGGGCCAGATCACCAATCCCCGGGCGGCCCAGTCGGGCCGATGGCGCTGGCCCCAGGGGTGATTGAGCGCCTGGCTGCCGTCTGCCCGTTGCCAAAGGGGCAGCAGATCGAGCTCCCGCAGCGGGGCAAACGTTTCAATCCACCCCTCAAGCCGCTGTTCCAGGGCCCCTTTCATCTTTTCCTGAGCACATGGCCCATAGGATGGGCCAGCCGCTCCGGGTGCGGCACCCCTCCCCGTCCCCCTTCGGCTGGACCATGCTCGCCCTCAAGATTTCCGTTTATTCGGTCGTTTTCTTTTTTATCGGCATCTTCGTCTTTGGTTTTCTGGCCAGTGACCCCAGCCGGACACCCAGCAGGAAGGACCTGGAAGAGTGATTTCGCCGGGACGGCGTGGCAGGATCGCCGCCCCTGAACCCTCCCAGGATTGAGGACGCGCGTTCCCGCCCAAATCCTGGTTTGCATCGCTGCCGTGCTGTCCACAGCCGCAGTTGTTGTGCTGAATCCAGCTGCTGCTCGCGCCCAGGAGAGCTCTTCGGTTTCTGGCGAGGATCAGCTCCAGCAGCAGTCAGACCCAAAGCCAGCCCCCCCAGCAGTACCTGCACCAACAGCAGTACCAGTACCAGTACCAGCCCCCGCAGCGGCCGTTGAACTGCCGCCGCTTGAGCTCGAACTAGAAGCTGATCAGCAGGGTTACGACAACCAGCTGCAGCGCTTTGTGGCCACGGGCAACGTTCAGGTCAAGTTGGCGGGCGGGCGGCTCCAGGCCGATCGCTTTGAATACGACAGCCGCACCCGGGTGCTTTGGGCCCGGGGGGCCGTGCGTTTTCAACGGGGTAATCAATACATCCAGGCCAGCCTGCTGCGCTTCAACCTGCTGCAGGGGGAAGGGGAGCTGGAAGACGTGTATGGCGTGGTGGATTTGCTCACCAGCCAGCTTGATCTCGATCCCGATGGCCCGCTGCAGGGCAGCGCCGAGGGCGATGCGGCGGAAGCCAAGCAGCGCCAGGAGTTGCAGCTGCATCCCCCCAAGTCTGGGGTGCAGCTGCCGCCGGCCACGGTGGCACCCCTACCCGAAGCCGAGGCGCTCAGCTGTCCCCCCAACCTGCCGCCCCTGGAGAGCAGGCATCCCTACCCCTGGGCGGTGACCGGCTGGGCCGGTCAGATGACCGATGCCACCTTCGGGGAAACATTCCTGATCCGGGGCAACCTGCGGCCGGAGGGGGTGTTTGGGCTGGGGGTCCAGCGCAAATTGCTGGATGTCGATCCCTTTGCCCTTGAGCTAGACGGCAACCTGCTGTTCCATAGCGCCGTGCGCAACAGCGACCTGCGCTACACCGGTGGCGTGGCCGAAGACCAGGCGGCCAGCGCCGTGACCGAACCCCAGGCTTTTTGGGAAGCCACCTTTGGCCTGGGCCTGCGCTGGTGGATTCAGCCCTGGCTCAGCCTGGGGGTGATCGAGGGGGTGAGTCTTAATTCCAGCCTGAGTAATTACGAGAAGATTTCTTGGCTGAATTCCACCCAGTTCCTCAACTACCTGGCGGTGGAGTTGGGCCTGGAGGTGTCACCTCAATGGTCGGTGGTGGGCCGGATTCACCACCGTTCTGGCGCCTATGGCACCTATGCCGGGGTGTATGAGGGCAGTAACGGCTACCTGCTGGGGGCCCGCTATCGCTTTGGCCAAGCCAAGCCGGCCAAAGCCCAGGCGGAGGACCCACCGCCCTTGGGTTGCCCTGATCCCGACCGGGCCCTGCGCAAGCCCCAGCGGCCGCTGGAGGAACAGCTGGAGGCCGTGGCCTTTGATGGTCCGGAGGCCCAGGCCCCTGATCCCAAGCCGCCAGCAAAACCAGCGCCAGCGCCTAATGGTGCTGGCAGCTCCCCCGCCCAGCGGCTCAAGGAGCGGCGGGCCGCCATCGCTGCCATAGACCAACGGGTGCGGGCGGTGCAGCCACGGCAGGGGCTCCTGGTGGATCGCCGCTTTGGCAGCAGTGATCTGGCCAGCCTTTCAAATACGGAAGCTCAATTTGGCCGCGCCACCCCGGCCCAGCTGCAGCAGTTGCAAACCACTAAGCGTCAGAAATTAATCAGTGGTTCGGTAACCCACTGGCGCTTCCAGGCTCCCCAGATGCAGCTCACCCCCGAGGGTTGGACTGCCCCCCGGGCCAGCTTCACCAATGACCCATTCACCCCCGCCCAGGTGTGGGTGGATATGGACAGTGTGCGGTCCTGGCAGGAGGCCGATGGCACCACCGTGATTCAGTCGGGTCGTAATCGGCTCTTGTTGGAGAACAAGTTGCCGTTGCCGTTGCCTGCCACCCTGCGCATCAAACCCAAGCAGGAAAAGGAGGTGGAAAACCGTTGGGGCCTGCTGGTGGATAAGGAGGACCGCGATGGCTTCTACCTGCAATACCAGTTGCCTGATATTCGTTTGGGTTCAAAGGCGATCCTGTCGATTCGGCCCCAGTTCATGCTGGAGCGGGCCTTCAATGGCAATAACTCCAGTTATCCAGCCCCGGGGGCTTCTGCGGGTTCGGCAGATGTAACCCAGAGCAACACCATTGGTGATTTGTTTGGGGTGGATGCCTATCTCAATGGTGCCCTCGGCCAGGGCATTTATACGGCCCGGGTGGATGTGTCGAGTTTTTCAGAGCAGCATCTTTCCAATGCCACCCGGGCTTCAGCGGAGGTTTTGCAGCCGGTGAAATTGCCGTTGATCGGTAGTTCCGTGGCGAGGTTGTTTGGCGCCTATCGCTATCGGATTTGGAATGGCTCCCTTGGGGAGCAGGATATTTACTCTGCCTACGGGGTTTCCCTGGAAAATCGCGGCAATCTGCCCCGCTTTGGTTCGCTTAATTCAAGTTATTTCTGGCGGGCGGGCGTTGGTAACTATCAGAGTAACGACTTTGTGACGGGTAACTCTCAAAGCAATAATTTTGCTGATCTCTGGCGAGCTAATGTTTACGGAACGATTAACTCTAGTTGGCCCCTTTGGAGTGGTAAGCCGCTGCCGCTCACCTCGGAGGGCGCCTATCGCTATTCCCCCGTGCCGATTGTGCCGGGGCTCAGCCTTAGCATTGTGCCCTTCGTTAATCTTTCCGCCTATGGCGGAGGCAGTAGTCAAAATCTTGTGGGTATTTCAGGGGGTCCTGTGATCACCCTGGGCCATTTTAATCGCTCGGCCCTTGATTACACCAAGCTCTCTTTGTTTGGCAGTGTGGCGGCCAAGAGTGGTGATAGTCCCTTTGCCTTTGACCGCTATGTGGACACGGCCACCCTGGGTATAGGCCTCACCCAGCAACTAATCGGTCCCCTCGTATTAGATGGGGCAATTAGTTATAATGTGGCCGGTAATTCCGGCTACTACGGAGATGTAACTAACTCATATTTTGAGCTGCGCTGGCAGCGCCGCGCCTATGAATTTGGGGCCTATTACAGCCCCTATACGGGCATCGGCGGCATTCGGATTCGCCTCAATGATTTTGGCTTCCGGGGCCCTGGGGTGCCCTTTGTGCCCTACGAGCCCTCCACTGGCGTGGTGCAGGGGCCTTAGCTGGCGGCGAAGCTGCCCAGGTAGGGCAGGCGGGCGGCGGTGGCTTCCAGGGCGCTGGCGTTGGCGATCAGTTGGGCGGTGCCATTCCATTGGCCACTGAGCAGCATCTGGCGGGGGCCACTGCCCAGCTCCAGGGACCAGCTCTGCTGGCCGTCGCTGAGGCTGGCGGCTGCCACATCCAGCTGGAATTGCCGGCTGGGTTCGGCCGTGGCGGCCGCCTGAATCGCCAGCATCACGGAGTGCTCCGCCCCTAGGCAGGGGATCCCCAGGGCGAGGCAATTGCCAAAGAAGATCTCGGCGTAGCTTTCGGCCACGATTGCCCGGATCCCCCAGCGCATCAAGGCCTGGGGGGCGTGCTCGCGGCTGGAGCCACAACCAAAGTTGCGGTTTGCCAGCAATATCGAAGCGCCCTGGTGTTCGGGCCGATCAAAGGGATGGTCGCCCTTGAGTTCGCTGCGGTCATCGGCGAAGGCCTGGGCGCCGAGGCCGTCAAAGCTCACGCACTTGAGGAAGCGGGCCGGAATGATCCGATCGGTGTCGATGTCGTCACCCGGCAACACCACGGTGCTGCCGCTGACGCTGCTGATCGGACCCAGGGGGAAGGCAGTGTTTGTCATGGTTCAGGCGTTGAGGAGAGCGCGCACATCGGTGACCTTGCCGTTGATGGCCGCGGCGGCCACCATCGCTGGGCTCATCAGCAGGGTGCGGCCGCTGGCGGAACCCTGGCGGCCCTTGAAGTTGCGGTTGCTGGAACTGGCGCTGATCTGGCGGCCCTCAAGCCGGTCAGGGTTCATCGCTAAACACATCGAACAGCCGGGTTCCCGCCATTCAAAGCCCGCCTCCCGGAACAGCCCATCGAGGCCCTCGGCGATGGCGGCGGCGGCCACCTGCTCGGAGCCAGGCACCACAAAGGCCTTGATGCCAGGGGCCACCTGGCGGCCCTTGGCCACGGCGGCGGCCGCCTGCAGATCACTGAGGCGGCCGTTGGTGCAGCTGCCGATGAAGCACACGTCTACCGCCAGGCCAGCGATTGGTGTGCCGGGGGCCAGACCCATGTAGCGGTAGGCCTCCTCGGTGAGGGGGCGTTCGTTGGGCTCGGTTTCCCCCAGGCTGGGCACGTTTTCATCCACGCCGATCGCCTGGGCGGGGTTGATCCCCCAGGTGACCGTGGGGGCAATGCTGCTGGCGTCAAAACGCTCCTCGGCATCGAAAACGGCCTCCGGGCCGCTGGCGAGGCAGCTCCACCAGGCCACTGCCCGGGCCCAGGCCTCGCCGGCGGGGGCGTATTCACGACCCTTGAGGTAGGCAAAGGTGGTGGCGTCGGGGTTCACGTAGCCGCAGCGGGCGCCGCCCTCGATCGCCATGTTGCAGATGGTCATGCGCTCCTCCATCGAGAGCGCCTCGATCGCCGGGCCGGCGAATTCATAGGCGTAGCCCACACCGGCCTTTACGCCGAGCTGGCGGATCACATGCAGCACCAGGTCTTTGGCATAGACCCCCCGTTGCAGCACCCCAGCCACCCAGATGCGCTTCACCTTGAGCTTGTTCATGGCCAGGCTCTGGCTGGCGAGCACGTCGCGCACCTGGCTGGTGCCAATGCCAAAGGCGATGGCGCCAAAGGCGCCGTGGGTGGAGGTGTGGGAGTCGCCGCAGGCAACGGTCATGCCCGGCTGGGTGAGGCCCAGCTCCGGGGCGATCACATGCACGATCCCCTGGCGGCCGCTGCCGAGGCCGTGCAGGGTGATGCCGTGCTCGCTGCAGTTGCGCTCGAGGGTGACGAGCATTTCCTCGGCCAGGGGATCGGCAAAGGGCCGGGCCTGGGAGCTGGTGGGCACGATGTGATCCACCGTTGCCACGGTGCGTTCCGGGTGGCGCACCCCCAGGCCCAGGTCGCGGATGCCGGTGAAGGCCTGGGGGCTGGTTACCTCATGGATCAGGTGCAGGCCGATAAACAGCTGGGTGGACCCACCGGGCAGCTCGGCGACCTGGTGCAGATCCCAGACCTTGTCGTAGAGAGTGCCGGAGCTCAAGGCGCTGCTGCCAATGGAATCAACAAGCCTAAAACCGGGCCTGCGCTGCCACTGCTGCATGGCGCGTCCGCTTCCGGCCAGCGGCCCGGGGCCTGTCGTTTGGGCCTTCCCTGGAGGCGTTTAAGGAGCCGGCGCCTTGAACAGTGCTGGGCCAAGCCCGTTGGTTACTCAATCAACTGCAGCCGCAAGCGATTCAAGGCTTCGCCGCAGGTGAGGGTTTGGATCAAGTGGCGGTCGCGGTTGGCGCCAAAGCGCAACCCTTCGCTGCTGCTACCAGCTGGGCCGGCGATGGCGATGTGAACTAGCCCCACAGGTTTTTCGGCGCTGCCGCCCCCCGGGCCAGCGACGCCGGTAACGGCGATGCCCCAGTGAGCACCGGTGGCTTGGCGGGCCCCCTCGGCCATGGCAATCGCCACTGGGTCACTCACGGCCCCATGGCTGGCCAGGGTCTCGGCGGGCACCCCCAACAGCGTTTGTTTAACGCTGTTGGCATAGGCGATCACCCCCCCCAGAAACACATCTGAGGCGCCGGGCACCGCCGCTAAAGCTGCACCGATGCCGCCACCGGTGCAGCTCTCGGCCACGGCCAGGCTTTCAGCGCGGCTGCGTAGCAGCGCCAGCACCACTGAGGCGAGGCTGTCGTCGTTGCTTCCGTAGCAGGAGTTGCCGGTGCGGGCCCGCAGTTCTGCCTCCACCGGCGCCAGTAGTGCGTTGGCTGCCGCCTGGGAATCGGCCCTGGCGGTGATCCGCAGCTTCACCTCACCGCTGCCGGCATAGGGGGCCACCGTGGGGTTCTCCAGGGCCAGCAGATCGGCCATTTGTTCGGCGAGGGCCGCTTCCGACTCCCCCCAGAAGCGCAGCATCCGGCTGGCAAACACCCCTTGGGCGAGGCCGGCTGCCGTGAGCCAGGGCACAGCTGTGGCCTCCCACATCGCCCGCATTTCCCTTGGTACGCCAGGGAAAGTGAGCACGGTGAAGCCCGGTTGGGGGCTCCAGATCATGCCGGGGGCGGTGCCGCAGGGGTTTGGCAACACCTCAGCGCCTTCGGGTAGTAGCGCTTGCTTGCGGTTGCTGGGGGGGCAAACGCCGCCGCGGGCGCTCACCTTGGCCTGGATGTCTGCCCAGATCTCTGGGTGCTCCACCAGGGGCACACCAAAGGCGGCGGCGATGGCTTCGGTGCTGAGGTCGTCGGGGGTGGGGCCAAGGCCACCGGTGGTGATCAGCAGGCGGCAGCGGCCGGCCGCTGCCCGCACGGCCTGGATCAGCCGCTCGCGGTTGTCGCCCACCACCCCCTGGCGCAGGTGGGGCACCCCCAGGGCCGCCAGTTGTTCCGCCAGCCAGCGGGCATTGGCGTTGGTGATGTTGCCCAGCAGCAGCTCAGTGCCGATGCACAAGATTTCGCAGGAACTGTTTGCCACCAGGGCTGCTCAGTGGGGGGAATTGCGTTGCATCAACACCGGTGGCTGCGGCTTGCTATCGGGGGCATCGCTAGGGGCGTTGAGCTGTTCGGCCTCCTCCAACAGCTCCCGGCGGCTGCTCACCACGATCCACACCAGCACGCCGGTGGCCAGGGCCAACCAGAGGAAGCGCATTTCGGCATTGGCGGCCACCAGGGCGAGGGCGGCAAACCACTGGGTGAAGGCATAGATCAGCACCACCGTGCGGCGATGGCTGAAACCGGCCCGCAGCAGGCGGTGATGCAGGTGGCGGCGGTCGGGATAGAAGGGGGAACGGCCGTCGCTAACGCGGCCCATGATCACCGCCGACATATCTGCCAAGGGCAGGGAAAGGATCAGCAGCGGCAGCAACAAACTGACGGTGGTGAGTTCCTTGGCGGGGCCCACCAGGCTGATTGCCGCCAGGCTGAAGCCAAGGAAATAGGAGCCGCCGTCGCCCATGAAAATTCGGGCGGGGTTGAAGTTATCCCGCAGGAAACCGAGGCTGGCCCCGGCGAGGGCTGCCGCCAGCAGGCCCGCCCCCGGTTGGTGCAGGCTGAAGCTCACCGACAACAGCCCCACGGCGGCGATGCCACTGACGCCGGCGGCAAGGCCGTCGAGGCCATCGAGCCAATTAATGGCATTGGTGATCCCCACCAGCCAGATCACCGTGGCCAGCAGGCTCAGCCAATCGGGCAGGGCGAGGTTGAGGCTGCTGTCAAAGGGCAGGGTGATGCTGCCGATCTTTACCCCCTGGCTCCACACCGCCATGGCGCCGGCGATCTGCAGCCCTAGCCGCGGTAGCGGCGGCAAGGAGAAGAGATCGTCGCTGAGGCCAATCGCAAAGAAGGCGAGGCCCCCCAGCAGGGTGCTCCAGATCAGATGGTCGCGGCTGGTGGGTAAAACGCCAAAGCCGCCCAGTAGCCAGGTAACCGTGAGGGCTAAACAGAAACCCAGCACGATGCCGATGCCGCCAAGCCGCACCATCGGTGTGGAGTGCTGCTTGCGGGGGTCCGGCTGGTCGGTGAGGCCCCAGCGCAAACCAAGCTGCCTCACCCACGGCACAATCGCCGCCGTGAACAGACCCGCCCCCAGGAGGGTGGCGACCGCGGGGATCAGGGGGCTGATGGGCACGACCAGGCCAGGGCCTACTGGCGCAGCTTAGGTGCCATGGCCGTAGAGGGGGAAGCGACCACAGAGGCCAGCGACCCGTTCGCGGCAGCGCTGCTCGATGGCGGCGTCGCTGGGGTTTTGCAGCCGGTCGGCGATCACATCGGCCACCTCCTGGAAGGCGGCCCCATCAAAGCCCCGGCTGGTGAGGGCGGCGCTGCCGAGGCGCAGGCCACTGGTCACGAAGGGGGATTCGGGGTCGAAGGGCACGGTGTTCTTGTTGGCAGTGATGTGCACATCACTGACCAGCAGGTCGGCCAGCTTGCCGGTGAGGCCCACGGAACGCAGGTCGATCAGCACCAGGTGGTTGTCGGTGCCGCCGCTCACCACCCGCAGCCCCCGTTCGGTGAGGCGCTGGGCCAGGGCCTGGGCATTGGCCACCACCTGTTCGCTGTAGCTGCGGAAACTCGGTTGCAGCGCTTCCCCAAAGGCGACGGCCTTGGCGGCGATCACGTGCTCCAGGGGGCCCCCCTGGCTGCCGGGGAAGACGGCCTTGTCGAATTGCTTGCCGAACTCGGCGTCGTTGCAGAGGATCAGGCCGCCGCGGGGGCCCCGCAGGGTCTTGTGGGTGGTGGTGGTAACCACATGGCAGTGGGGCAACGGGTTTGGATGCACCCCGGCGGCCACCAGCCCGGCGATGTGGGCCATGTCGGCCAGCAGGTAGGCGCCCACCTCATCGGCGATGGCGCGGAAGCCGGCGAAATCAATCGTGCGGGAGTAGGCGGAATAGCCGCAGATGATCAGTTTTGGCCGGTGCTCGAGGGCCAGGGCCCGGACCTGGGCCAGGTCTAGCTGTTCGGTTTCGGCGCTAACGCCGTATTGCACCACCTTGAACCACTTGCCACTCACGTTCACGGGGGAGCCATGGGTGAGGTGGCCCCCATGGGAGAGGTCCATGCCCAGGATCGTGTCGCCCGGCTGTAGCAGCGCCAGGAACACAGCGAAGTTGGCCTGGGCGCCGCTGTGGGGTTGCACGTTGGCCCAGGCGGCCCCAAACAGTTGCTTGGCCCGCTCGATCGCCAGTTCCTCGATCGCATCCACGTGTTCACAGCCGCCGTAGTAGCGCTTGTGGGGCAGGCCCTCGGCGTACTTATTGGTGAGCACCGAGCCCTGGGCCGCCATCACCGCTGGCGAGGTGAAGTTTTCGCTGGCGATCAGTTCCAGGTGGTTCTGCTGGCGCTCCAGCTCCTTGTTGATCAGCGCCGCCACCTGGGGATCGCCCTGGCTGAGGGCAGCGGCGGCAGTCATCGGGGCCTGGGTCATGGCAACTAAGGGGTGGTGCTGGGGTTGTGCTGATCGTAGAAAGCGGCGTCCGAGCAGAAACCTGCCAGAAACCGACCCAAAAAAAACCGCCCTTGCGGACGGTGGCCCCGAAGGGCAGAAAGCGCGCCTGGAGAGATTCGAACTCCCGACCCTCTGATCCGTAGTCAGATGCTCTAATCCGCTGAGCTACAAGCGCTTGAAGCTTCTTATTCTGCCCAGCTCACCCCGGGTTTCGTCAACCATGCCCCTTGTTTTGTCTGCGCCGCCTGATCCGGAAGACCCCGCCTATCAACATCTGGAACGGCTGGTTAACTTCGGGGTGCATGGGGCACTTTTCGCTGCCCTGAACAGCGGTCTTTGGGTTTTGCAGGGGCTGCGGCATCCGTTTCCGCAGCTGGCTTGGTTTACGGGCGCCTGGGGGTTGCTGTTGCTGCTGCATCTCTTCTACGTGCTGCGGTTGCGGCCCGCCAAGACTGGTTAGACAGGGGACACCCCCGGCTTGATTCCATGTCCCTCACCTCGTCCCAGCTGGAGGACCTGAGCTTGGCCCTGGCCGATCGCCTCTACATCCAAGTGGGCAGTTGGCACCTCTACCTCGGCGATGCCCAGTTGGCCCTGCCCCTGGCGGAGGAGCTGGCCGGCCTGCTGGACCAGGGGGCTGGGGTGGCGGCCCGCCAGGCCCTGGAGCGTTTACAGGTGCCCCTCGGCGGTGGTGCCACCCGCCTGCCCCTGGCCCGGTTGATCCCCCCCGGCCAGTTGCGCGACCTCGAAGAGGTGTTGGAGCCTTTCTGTTCCTGAGCTAGATCCGCCTTCAAAGCGATACTGAGGCAGCGCTTCGGGGCCGGATGCTTGTCATTGAAGTGACCAACGCCCGCGAGGTGGTGCGTCAAAGGGTGGGTCGCCTGGGGGAACGCCTGATCGGCACGGTGGTGGATGCCGAGGCCCAGGTGGAACGGGCCCTGTTGCAGGAACTGGAAACTGCCTTCCGGGAGTTCGGCATCGAAGCCCGGATCTATTCGGTGGAGGGGCTGCAGATGATTGGTCGCAGCCACCTGGAGTTGCCCGTGAATGTGCGCGACCAGCGCACGGTGGATTAGCTGCGCCGCTGGCTCTGGGGCAGGCGGGCCCTAGATCGGCAATTTTTCCCGCAGTTGACGGCCCAGCTGGCGGGCTTCCGGCACCCCCAGCCCCCCAGCGATCAAGCCATAGAGGGCGGCGCCGCCGAGGCCACAGATGCTGGTTTGCAGCAGCAAGCCCAGCAGCTGGGGGGGCCAATCGATCGTTACGGCCAGCCCCCAGGCCCCCAGGCCCCCCACCAGGGCGGCAAAGGCCAGCAGGGCGCTGTCCTTGGCCCACTCAGTAAGGGGCAGGCCGCCGAGGCGCCGTTGCAGGGCGATCAGCAGGGCCAGGCAACTGATCACGTTCACGCCCACGGTGGCCAGCACCAGCCCCGGAGCGCCGAAATTGAACTGGGGCAGCAACTGGCCGGCGGGGATGGGGCAGCCCACCAGGAACCAGTCGCCCAGGGCGTTTAGGCCGATCCCTGCCATCGATATCCGGAAGGGGGTGTTGCCATCGCCCAGGGCGTAGAAAACGCGCACCAGCACGTCCCGGGCCAGGTAGGCGGCCATGCCAACGCCATAGGCCATCAGGATGCCCACCACCAGTTGGGCGGCACTGGCATTGAAGGCGCCGCGCTCATAGATGAGCGCCACGATCGGCCCGGCCAGGGCAATCATCAGGGCGCCCAAAGGCAACATGCTGGCGTTGCTGAGCATCAAGCCCTGGCGGATCCGCTGGATCAGCTCTGGTTTCTGTTCTGGGGCGGTGAGCCGGGCATACACCGGCAGCAGCGGCACCAGCAACATGTTGGAAAGGATCCCCAGGGGGGTTTGCACCAGCAGGCCCGCATAGCCGAGGCCGGCGGCGGCGCCAATGATGCCGCTGGCAAAAAACAGATCGGTGTAAACGTTGATCTGCAGCATCCCCGAGGCGAGCGTTGCCGGGCCCATCACCTTGAGCACATCGGCTACGCCGGGCTGTTTCCAGTCAAAACTGAGTTTCAACTGACCCAGCCCCTGTTTGGCCAGGGCCGGCAGCTGGATCAACCACTGCAGGATCGCCCCGGCCAGGGTGCTGAGCGCCAGCACGGCGCCGCCGGCCAGGGCCCAGGCCGGGCTGCCGATCGCAGGACCAGCCTGCAGCCAGAGGAAGCCCAGGCCCAGCAGCACCGCCAGGCTGGAAAGCAGCGGACTGATCGAAGGCAGCCAATATTCATCGGCGGCATTGAGGGCCCCAAAGCCCAGGCCAATCAGGCCGGCAAACAGGGCCATCGGCGCCATCAGGCGCAGCTGCAACACCGCCAGGTCGTGGAGGGAGCCATCCAGCCCCGGCCCCACCAGGGTGATCAGCGGATCGGCCAGCAGCACCAACAGCAGCGTTGCCGCCAGCAAACCGCCGCCCACCAGGGTGTTGATTGCTGCCAGCAGCCGGGCACTCTGGGCCCGTTCCTGGCGGGCCATCACGCTCACCATGGCGCTGTGGAAGGGGCCATTGATGCCCCCCAGCAGGATCAACAGAAAGCCCGGCAGCACATAGGCGTAATTGAAGGCGTCGTAGGCGGCGCCCACCCCAAAGGCGGCGGCGATCGCCTGTTGGCGCACGAGGCCGGCCAGCTTGCTAAGTGCCGTGGCGGCGGCCACCACCAGGGCAATGCGCCGCAGGGTGCCGCTAGGGCTGGGGGGGGAGGCGTCGGCCATCCGGGGGGCACGGGAACGCCGATTGTGGGGGAGCCGCGGCCGTTGGATCGGTCACCATGGCCCGGTCGCCGGCCTGCCCCGATGGAATCTGCTGTGGAGGTATGGCGTTTTGAACCGTTGCTGGAGGGGGTACTGCGTAAACGCTGGAAACGCTTCCTCTCGGAGGTGGAACTGGCCGATGGCTCCCTGGTAACAGCCCACTGCGCCAACACTGGCCCGATGACCGGGGTGCTGCAGCTGGGGGGCCGGGTGCGGCTGCGCCATGACCCCTCCCCCCACCGCAAGCTGGCCTACACCTGGGAGCAGGCGGAGGTGCCGAGCGCTGGGGGCGGTAGCTGCTGGGCGGGGGTGAATACGGCCCTGCCCAACCGCTTGCTGCGGGCCACGATTGAAGCGGGGCTGCTGGAGCCTTGGCTGGGGCCGATCGCAGCGATTAAGCCTGAGGTGAAATATGGCCTGGGTGGCCGCAGCCGCATTGATCTGTTGCTCACGCCGGCGCCAACGGCGCCAGACCAGCGGCCCATCTACGTGGAAATCAAAAACACCACCTGGAGCCGCGGCAGCCTTGCCCTTTTCCCAGACACAGTTACAGAACGGGGCCAGAAACATCTTGAAGAATTAATTGGCGTGTTGCCCGCGGCCAGGGCCGTGTTGATCCCCTGCCTCAGCCGCGCTGATGTGGAGTTGTTTGCCCCTGGGGACAGCGCAGATCGCCGTTATGGAGAGCTGTTTCGCCAGGCCCTGGGGGCGGGGGTGGAGGTTTTTCCCTGCCGCTTTGAGTTCTCAGCTACGGCGGTGAACTTCCTCGGGGTTGTGGGGGTGCAAGACAGGGAATCCCCCATTCCGTAGCGATTGGCACATCGTTGAAAGGGGTCTCTGCCGAGGCTCAGTGCGGCTTTGAAGGCTTCCAAGGTTCATGTCACTACAGACCGGCTACCCGGGAAGGGTGCAGTCATCCCATCACTTCCCCCCCACGGCCCTGCAGACCGTGGACAACTGGCGCCAGCGCCAGGGCTCCCTCCTCTCCAATCTGCGCAACGACAGTTCCCTGCAACGCGCAGGGATAGTGCTCCTGGCCGCCGGTGCCGGCCTCCTGCCCCTGATGGCGGGTTCGGCTAAGGCGGCGCTCACGAAATTGCCCACAGACGGCGCCGACACGCTGCTGATGCTGATGGGTTCGGCCTTGGTGTTGTTGATGACACCGGGGCTGGCGTTCTTCTACGGCGGCTTCACCCGCGCCAAGAACGTGCTCAACACAATGATGATGAGCTTCTTCCTGATGGGGCTCATCGGGGTGCTCTGGGTGGTGATTGGCTACAGCCTTTCCTTTGGGCTGGGTTTCCACAGCCCCTTCATTGGTGGCCTTGAGGCGATGTGGCTCAATGGCGTGGGCGGCCCCCTGGGGGATGCCCCCCTCGCCGATGGCTACTCGATTTCGGCCACCTCCTTTGCCCTGTTCCAGGGGATGTTTGCGATCATCACCCCGGCCCTGATTTCCGGGGCCCTGGTGGAACGCATCAACTTCAAGGCCTGGTTCTGGTTCTGCCTGCTCTGGAGCCTGTTTATCTATTGCCCCCTGGCCCACATGGTCTGGGGTGGTGGTTATATCGGTCCCTTTGGTGCGATCGGGGCCATTGACTTTGCCGGTGGCACCGTGGTGCACATCGCTTCTGGGGTGGCTGCTCTTGTGTCTGCCGCCATCGTTGGACCGCGCACCAACTGGCCCGCCAACAAGCGTCCCCCCCACAACGTGCCCTTCATCCTGTTGGGTGCTGGTCTGCTCTGGTTTGGCTGGTTTGGCTTCAACGGCGCCAGCTACTTCGCCGCCAAGGGTGCTGGTTTCTCCTTCATCACCACCTCCACGGCCGCCTCTGCGGCTTTGCTCACCTGGTGCTTGCTTGAGTGGTTTAAGGATGGCAAGCCCACCGCCGTGGGTGCAGCCACCGGTGCTGTGGCCGGCCTCGTGGGGATCACCCCCGCCGCCGGATTTGTAACGATCGGTTCTTCAATTCTGATCGGTGCCGCCACCGCCGTTGCCTGTTTGATTGCGGTGCAGGTGAAGTCGGCGATCAAGTTTGACGATTCCCTCGACACCTTCATGGTTCACGGGGTGGGCGGCACCGTGGGGGCTCTGCTCACCGGTTTGCTGGCGGTGAAGGAATTGGTGCCTGCCGATTACTTCCCGCTCTCGGCCCAGATCCTGGAAAAAGGGGGAAACCTCGCTCTGTTTGGAGCACAGATCAAGGCCGTGTTGATTACCTACGGCTTCGTGGGCCTCGGTACAGCGATCATTCTCTGGATTGTTGGCGCCACCGTTGGTCTGCGGGTATCCCCTGAGGAAGAGACCCGGGGCCTAGACATCACCGCCCACGGTGAGGAGGCCTACGACCCGATGGCCTATTGAGGTCCTGGGACTGCCCAGGCTTCCTTACACCACCCGCGCCGGAGTTGGCCCATAGATTGGGTCGATTCCGGCGCTTTTGCCAGCTATGGACACCCGCGCCTTCAAGCGTTCGCTGCACCACTCCGACCGCTACAACCGCCGGGGCTTTGGCCGGGCGAAGGAGGTGGCCGGCAGCCTTGAGGATGCCTACCAGAGCGACCTGATCCAGAGCATTCGTGAGAATGGTTATCAGTTGCAACAGGGGCGGGTAACGATCCGCCTGGCCCAGGCCTTTGGTTTCTGTTGGGGGGTGGAGCGGGCCGTGGCGATCGCCTACGAAACCCGGCGCCACTACCCCACCGAACGGATCTGGATCACCAACGAGATCATCCACAACCCTTCGGTGAATGCCCATCTGCGCCAGATGGACGTGCTGTTCATCGCCGTTGATGGCAGTGGCGTCAAAGACTTTTCCGAGGTGGAAAGCGCCGATGTGGTGATCCTGCCGGCCTTCGGGGCCACGGTGCAGGAGATGCAGCTGCTCAATGAGCGCGGCTGCCACATCGTTGATACCACCTGTCCCTGGGTGTCGAAGGTGTGGAACAGCGTTGAGCGCCATAAAAAAGACGCCTTCACCTCGGTGATCCACGGCAAGGTGCAGCATGAGGAAACCCTGGCCACCAGCTCCTTTGCCGGCACCTACCTGGTGGTACTGGACCTGGAGGAGGCCCAGCTGGTGTGCAACTACATCCTTGGCGACGGCCAGCGGCAGGAATTCCTGGAGCGCTTTGCCGGCGCCACCTCCCCCGGCTTTGATCCAGACCGCGATCTAGCCCGGATTGGCGTGGCAAACCAAACCACCATGCTCAAAAGCGAAACCGAGGAGATCGGTCGGATGTTTGAGCGCACCCTGCTGCGCCGCTATGGCCCTGAGGTGCTGAGCCAGCACTTCCTTGCCTTCAACACCATCTGTGATGCCACCCAGGAACGCCAGGACGCCATGTTCTCCCTGGTGGATGAACCGCTCGACCTGATGGTGGTGATCGGTGGTTACAACTCCTCCAACACCACCCATCTCCAGGAAATTGCCGTGAGCCGCGGCATCCCCTCGGTGCACATCGATGCCCCGGAACGGATCGGCCCTGGTAACAGCGTTGAACACAAGCCCCTGGGGGGCGAGCTCACCCGGCTGGAGCCCTTCCTGCCGGCGGGGCAGCTGCGCATCGGCCTCACCTCTGGGGCCTCCACCCCTGATCGGGTGGTGGAGGGGGTGATTGACCGGCTGCTGGAGCTGGCCGAACAGCAACCCGAGCCTGGGCCCGACCCTGGAGAAGTGTCACCGCTGCTTCAACTGGGCACTTAACGCCCCGTTACATTGACGCCAACTAAAGCTGTGATCCTTCGGTTTGACCCTCACGCTCCTTGCTCGCAGCCCCCGGCAGCCCCAGCAGCGCGTGGATGATGCCCGCTTGCGTCGCTACGTCAGCCAATTTGCTGACGTTATGGAGATGCGGGCCCCGGTGGCCCAGGTGGCCAGCTACCTGGATGCCCACCAGGGTTGGTTCACCCGCTGTGCGGCGCCGATGAGCGTGGAGCCCCTCAGTGAGAACGGCTATCGGCTCAGCCTTGGCCGCTTCGGCAACTTTGGTTTTGAGCTGGAACCCAGCATCGACCTGGAATTGCTGCCCCAAGACCTTGGGGTGTACCGGATCGAAACGATCAGCGCCACCGGTAATCCCCTCCTGAGAGATGGTTATGCCGTGGATTTCCAGGCCAGCCTGCGCCTGCAGAACGAAGGCGAGTACACCCAGGTGCAGTGGGAGCTCGACCTAGAGGTGGCGATTCGCTTGCCGGCCTTCATCGGTGTTTTACCCGAAGCCCTGGTGCAATCCAGCGGCGACCATCTGCTCAAGCAGGTGGTGCGCCAGGTGTCCCGGCGGCTCACCTGGAAGGTGCAGGAGGATTTCCACGCCCAGTCGGGTTTGCCTTGCCCGCCTAGGCAAAGGGCCCGCTTCTAGCGGTTGAGCCCTAGCGCTCAGTCCCTAGCGCTCAGTCCAGATCTTGTTGAGGATCTGCAGGCCGCTGGCTGTTTGCCAGAGAAACAGGCTCATCACCAGCATGTTGAGCCCCACATGGGCCTTGCGGGCGATCAGGTTGCCCTGCTGCATCAGCGGTGAGAGGCCGGCGGCTAGGGCGATCAGGCCGGTCATCGCCAGCCCCACCAGCAGGTGGGGGCCCACAAACAACTTGCCGTTGTTCAGGTAGGTCACGGCCATGCCGCCGATGCTGCCGCCCACCATCACCACCAGCACCAGGCTGCCGATCAGGTAGTGGCGCTGGGCGAATTTGCCCTTGAGCAGTTGCTTGCGCTCTTCTGGGGTACCTGTGCGGGCTTTCTTGGCCTTGATCCCGAGGAAGAGGGCGTAGCCGGAGCCCGCCAGCAGGCTGCCCATCAGCAGGGGATGGAGAAAGCTGAGATAAAGGCCGAGATCCTCAGGCATCGGAAGGAAACAGATATCGGCAGAAGCTAATTCAGTGCAGAAAGTGGCGGCGGCCGGTGCAAACCATGGCCAGGCCAAGGGCGTTGCAGGCGGCAATCGAATCGGCATCGCGTTTGCTGCCCCCTGGCTGGATCACGGCGCTGATGCCGTGCTTGGCGGCCAGCTGCACCGTGTCTTCAAAGGGGAAGAAGCCATCGCTGGCCAGCACCGCCCCCCGGGCCCGCTCGCCGGCGGCCCCCAGGGCAATGGCGGCGGATCCCACCCGGTTCATCTGGCCAGCCCCCACCCCCAGGGTTTGGCCATGGCGGGCCACCAGGATGGCGTTTGAGTGCCCGTGGCGCACCACCCGCCAGGCGAAGCGCAGGTCTGCCAATTCTTCGGCGGTGGGGGCCCGTTCCGTAACCACCTGCCAGTCGGCTTCCTGGTCGGGCTCGCTGTCGCGCTGCTGGGCCAGCAGGCCGCCTAGCACCGAGCGCAGCTGCTGGGGATCGGCCCCCCGGCAGGCCTCAGCGGGCAATTCCAGCAGGCGCAGGTTGGTTTTGCCGGCCAGCAGTTGCCGGGCTTCGGCGCTGATGGCGGGGGCCACCAGGCATTCGAGGAAGAGGCCCTCCAGGCGGGCAGAGGCGGCGCCGTCGAGGGGTTGGTTGAGGGCAATGATGCCGCCAAAGGCCGACACCGGGTCAGCGGCGATCGCCCGCTCCAGGGCTTCGGCGGCGCTGGCGCCGGTGGCCACCCCACAGGGGTTGGTGTGTTTCACCACCACCGCTGCTGCCCCCTCTTCGGGGGGGAAGCGCAGCACGGTGGCCTGGGCCGCATCGAGGTCGAGCAGATTGTTGTAGCTGAGTTCCTTGCCCTGCAATTGCCGGGCCGCCCCCCAACCGGTGGCGCTGGCGCCATACCAGGCGGCCTGCTGGTGGGGGTTTTCGCCGTAGCGCAGCCCCTGACGCAGGGGTAGCTCAAGCCGCAGCGTCGCTGCGGGGCTGGCCGCCGCCTCTGATTTGTTTTCCGGCTTGGGCTCCAGTTGGGCGGCGAGCCAATGGCTGATTGCCGTGTCGTAGGCGGCGGTGTGGCGGAAGGCCCCTAGGGCCAGCTGTTGGCGGTATTCAAGGCTGATCGGCCCCTGGTCGAGGGCCTCGAGGAAGCCGGCGTATTGGTCGGGGCTGGTGAGGATCGACCCATGGCGATGGTTCTTGGCGGCGGCCCGCACCATGGCCGGACCACCGATGTCGATCGTTTCGATCGCCTCGTCCCAGCTCACCCCAGGGCGGGCGATGGTGGCCTCAAAGGGGTAGAGATTCACCACCACCAGGGCGATCGCTGGGATCCCATGGGCGGCCAGATCCGCCTGGTCTGAGGCTTGATCCGGCCGCGCCAGGATGCCGCCATGGATGCGGGGGTGCAGGGTTTTTACCCGGCCGCCCAGCAGTTCTGGGGCGCCGGTGTGGTCGGCCACCTTGGTAACGGGCAAGCCAGCGGCGGCCAGGGCCTGGGCGGTGCCGCCACTGGAAATCAGCTGGAAGCCATGGCGTTCCACTAGGGCCCGGGCCAGGACTTCAAGCCCGTCCTTGTTCGACACACTCAGCAGGGCAATCGGGGCCATGGGACGGCTGGGGGAAGGGACGGGGGGCCATAGACGGGGATGGCCAGGATCTGATGGTATGGGCTGGCCCCTGGCGAGCTCTGTTAAATGCGTTTAATCCTTCTGCACGGCTGGGGTGCCACTGGCGATGACCTGCTGCCGGTGGGCGAGGCCCTAGGTCAGTTGCTGGCTGCTGATCCGGCCAGCCCCAGCTTGCGGCCCCTCGAGCTGCGGTCCCTGGAGGCCCCCGATGCCCATCCGGCTGGGGCTGGGGCGCGCCAGTGGTACGACCTCAACCAAGCGGGCTGGCCCCAGCGGCCGGCGGCGGTGCGGGCCCTGGGGGAACGGCTCGACCGGGAACTGGCTGCCGCGGGCGAGGAGCCGGTGGTGGTGCTTGGTTTTTCCCAGGGGGCAGCCATGGCCTTGGAGGTGGCCCTAGGGCGGCCGGTGGCGGCGGTGATTTGCTTCAGTGGTTATCCCCACCCCGGCTGGCAGCCCCAGGGGCCAGGGCTGGCGCCGTTATTGCTGTGCCATGGCCGCAGGGATCCGGTGGTGCCGATCACGGCCCAAGCGGAAATCCGCCGGCTGGTGGAGGCCGCTGGCGGGGAGGTGCAGCTGGAAAGCTTTGAAGGGGAACACACCATTCCCCCCGAGGGATTACTGGCGGCGGCCAGCTTCCTCAGGGGGTTGGGCTTGCGAACTTAATCAGGGCCCTGAACAAAATCAGGGGCTCTGATCAAACGAAGGCGTATTCGTACTCTTCCATCTCTTCCCAGTCGTCGGCGATGGTTTCCAGGCCGGCGAACAGGGTTTCTTCGCCAACGCTATCGACGATCGAGCGAAGCGAGGGGAAGAGGAAGTGGTTTTCTTCGGCGTACTGGGCGCTGAACAAACCCTTTTCACCCCAGAAGAAGCGATCGGTGGTGTGTTCGTTGCGGCGCACATTGATCAGGGCCGGCGGGATCAGCGACGACTCAGAGATGTAGCGACGGGCAGCGGTAACCGGCTTGTGCTCACCGGTTTCCAGATTGAACGTGGGCACGTGGGCCAGAACTCGTTGGCCAGCCAAACGGCGACGGCTGACGCGCTTGCGCTTCTTAGACATGACAGGGGCCCCTTGGGGGGGTGGCGGAATCGGACAGAACAAGTCGCCCGGTGCCGCCTAGGCGGTCCGGTGTCGGCTCAAGGGCAGGAAACCCTGCAGCGTCCAAACGTCTGTCGACCGGAGATCTGATCCGAAGACCAGAACCGAAAGGGTGGAAGGGAATCCGACCCGTCGACACCGTCTTTGAACGGTGCGCAGCAGGAGTTGAGCTAACCCCTGCTGTAGCCTTTTTGACGACGAAGCGCCACAAAGACCACGGTTTTGTGCTGGATCCCACTCCACGGGACCGGATTTCCGGGACTGTGAAGTATTGGTCGTAACACTCACTTTAAGGCTTTTTTCCGATTTGACAAGCCCCTTCGGCCTCAGTTTCCAAGGGCAGGAGTCTTTATTTTTCCGGTGATCTCCGACCGTTTTCGGCGCCTGGTGCGCCATCAGTTGTCTCAGTTCGCCGACCGGGCGGAGTTGACAGCTCTGGGGTTGTACGTGGCCTTGCCTGTGCCAGGCGGGGAACTGCAGTTGCAGTTGGTGGGCACCTGGCCGGAGAGCGATGGTTTGCTAGAGCCCGCCGAGGCGACGGGGCCCCTGCTCATTGGCGGCGAGCAACGGCGCTGGTTGCCCCTGCGCCGCGGGACCGTGGTGATCGGTGCCCTGCGGGTGGATAGCGCCAACCTGGCCTGGCCGGAAGAGTTGCAGCAACGGCTCCAGGGGGCGACCACTGTTCTCAGTGAGGCCCGTTGCCTTGATCTCGAGCAGCAGCGGCTGCAACTGCAGCTGGACCAAGACCGGCGCCAGCGCTCGCTGCTGGTGCATCAGATGCGGAACCCGCTGGCGGCCCTGCGCACCTTCACCCAGCTGTTGCTACGGCGCCTGGAGCCCGGCGATGAGCGGCGCCTGCTGGTGGAGCATCTGCTCCAGGAGGAATTAGCCCTAGACCGTTATCTGGAGGCCCTGGACCCCCCGGAGGGGGCCGCCAGCCTGCCGGCAGCCGATGGGGCCGAGGGCCCGCTGCTGCTCCCCCCCGCCCTGGCGCCGGAGCGGCGCGAGCCCCTGGCCCCCCGGTTGGAACCATTGCTGGCCAGGGCGGCGGCAACGGCGGCCCTGCAGGGGCGGGTTTGGCAGCCCCCCAGCTGCTTACCCGAGGTGCAGGTGCCCGGGGCGGTGGTGGCGGAAATTCTGGCCAACTTGCTGGAAAATGCCTTTCGCTACAGCGATCCCACCGGGCCCCTCGGGCTCTGGTGTCGCAGCACCGGCGACAGCTTGGAACTAGCCGTTTGGGATAGCGGGCCAGCGATTGCCCCGGAGGAACGCCAACGGATCTTTGGCCGTGGCGTGCGGGGCCAAAGGGGCGAGGCCCAGGGCCTGGCGGGCAGTGGCCTTGGTTTGGCCCTGGCCCGCGACCAGGCGGAGGCCTGCGGCGGTGGCCTCGAACTGCTGGTGCCGGCTTCTCTTTTGGCGCCGGGCCTGCCGGAGGCGGGAAACGCCTTCCGGTTGCAGCTGCCGCTCAGTTGAATTTTTAGATAAACAGCCTTTGGACCCCCCAGCTGGCCCAGAGGCTGAAGGCCGCTGTCCATTCCACGCAGGCCCCGTAGCTGTCGCCGGTGTGCCCCCCCAGGCGTCGGCCCAGCTCCAGGGGCACCAGCAGCGCTGGCAGGGCACCGCCCAGGCCGGCCAGCAGGGCTGCCCAGCCCCCCAGACTGCCGCTTAGCCCCGCGAGTAGGCCCACCAGCAGGGCGCTGGGCAGCAGTTCAGCGGCGAGCGAACCGCGGCCCTGGCGGTGGAAACCGCCGCCCCCCCCTGGCCGCAGGTAGGGGAAACAGCCAATCGCCAGCAGGGGCGCCACCCTGCCCCAAACGGCACTCCAAACCAGGGCGGCGGGGGCGGCGGGCCCGAGGCTTAACAGGGCCCCCGCCTGGAGCAACAGCACCAGCAGCCCGGCGCTGAGGCCGCTGGCGCCGATGCGGCTGTCGGCCATGGCTTCCAGCTGGCGCTTGCCGGCGGCAAGGCCATCGCCGGTGTCGAGCACCCCATCAAAGTGCAGGCCACCACTGAGCCACAGCCCTAGGGCCAGCACCAGGGCCACCAGGGCGCCCCGGGGGCAGCCCAGCTGGGCCCCCAGCTGCCAAGTAACTGCCTGGGCGCCGCCCAGCCCTAAGCCCACCAGGGGCGCAAAGCGGGCGATCCGCTCAAACCGGGGCCGGCAGCCGCGGGGCAGCGGCAGAATGGAATAGAAGATCCAGCTGCCCAGCAGATCGGGCCACCAGCGGTCCACCGGCTCAGGCTGCTGCTGGGGGCATTCTGCCCACCCTGGCTGCCACAACACATAGGGTTGAGGGTCGTTAAGTGACGCCCTGCTCGTGACTGCCTCCGCAGCTCCCTTCTCCTTTGAGCTGCTGCACCACTGTTCCCACACCAGGGCCCGCACCGGTCGTTTTCATACCCCCCACGGCGTGGTGGATACCCCGCGCTTCATGCCGGTGGGCACCGCCGCCACGGTGAAGGGCATCACCACGGAGCAGTTGGCTACCACCGCCGCCCAGATGGTGCTGGCCAACACCTTTCACCTGCATCTCCAGCCGGGGGAATCGATCGTGGCGGCGGCGGGGGGGCTGCATCGCTTTATGGGTTGGCCGGGGCCGCTGCTCACCGATTCCGGCGGCTTTCAGGTGTTCAGCCTGGCCAGTCTTAATGCAATTAAAGAAGTGGGGGTGACCTTTCAATCCCCCCGCGATGGGGCGGTGGTGGAGCTCACCCCCGAGCGCTCGATGGAGATCCAAAACGCCCTCGGCGCCGATGTGGTGATGGCCTTTGACCAGTGCCCCCCCTATCCCGCCAGCCATGGGGAGGTGGAGGAGGCCAGCGCCCGCACCCACCGCTGGCTGGAACGCTGTGTGGCGGCCCAGGGCCGCAGCGACCAGGCCCTGTTTGGCATTGTTCAGGGGGGCTGTTTTGAAGATCTCAGGCGCCAGTCGGCGCAGGTGGTGGCTGGTTTTGACTTGCCGGGCTGTGCCATCGGTGGGGTGAGCGTCGGGGAACCAGCGGCGGCGATGCATGAGGTGGTGCGCTGGGTAACGCCGCTGCTGCCGGAGCACAAACCCCGTTATTTGATGGGGGTGGGCACCCTGCCGGAGATGGCCCAGGCGGTGGCCCATGGGGTGGATTTATTTGATTGCGTGCTGCCCACCCGGCTGGGGCGCCATGGGGCTGCCCTGGTGGGGGGAGAGCGCTGGAACCTCAAGAACGCCTGCTTCCGCCACGACCACCGGCCGCTGGATGCCAGTTGCCCTTGCTTTGCCTGCCAGCGGCACAGCCGGGCCTACCTGCATCACCTGATTAAGAGCGATGAAATCCTTGGGCTCACCCTGCTGAGCCTCCACAACCTCACCCAACTGGTGCGTTTCACCACTGCCATGGGCCAGGCAATTCGGGAGGGCTGTTTTTCAGAGCATTTCGCTCCGTGGGAGCCGGGCTCAGAGGCCGCACACACGTGGTAGCGTCCAGCCACTGCATGGTTGCACCACAATGGTGAACGCTGTTCTGCCCCTGTTGGCCCAGCTTCCCGAGGCCTATCGGGCCTTTGGGCCACTTGTGGACATTCTGCCGATCATTCCCCTCTTCTTCCTGTTGCTTGCCTTTGTTTGGCAGGCTTCCGTGGGTTTCCGCTAAGCACCGCCAGGGCAAATTCCGGCAGGGTGAGCATGCGCTGCCAGCGGCTGGGTTCCTGAATCAGGCGGTAGAGCCATTCGATCCGCAGGGCTCCCATCCAGAGGGGGGCCCTTTTCTTTTGGCCAGACCACACATCAAAACTGCCGCCCACCCCCATCCAGAGCCCCGGTTGGCCCTGGTGCAGGCGTTCGATCCAGGTTTCCTGGCGGGGTACGCCTAGGGCGGCCAGCACCAGATCGGGCTTGAGTTCCTGCAGTTGTCGCTCCAGCTCCGGCCACACCTCGGCGGGTTGGAAGCCGTGCAGGGCCAGCACCAGTTGCAGCCCCGGATGGAGCTGGGGTAGCCGTTTTACCAATTCCTCCATCACCTGGGGGGAGGCCCCCACCAGGGCCACCCGCCAGCCCTGGCGGGCCCCATGGGCCAGCAGGTTGTGGGCTAGCTCGATGCCGGGGCTGCGCCGCACCCGCACCCCCTGGCGCCCCAGGGCCCACACCACGCCCGCCCCATCGGGGATCACCAGCTCGGCCTGGCGGATCACCCGGCCGAGCTCGGGCTGGGCCAGGGCGGTCATGGTCATTTCGGCATTGAGGGTCACCAGTTGGCCGCCGCCGCGGCCATGGAGCTCAATGGCCGCGGCCAAAATGTCGGGGCAAATGTCCACCGGCAGACCGAGCACCTCCCTGCGTTGCTTGTCGGTGGCGGTGGCTGCCATGGCTGAATTGCTTACGGAGCAGAATCTGGCTGATGACGAGAGCCCTGACAACGCCAGCCCCAACTCCAACGGCTCGGTCCCGCGAGCTGCTCGAGCGGATTGACGCCCAGCTGGAGCGGGTGTTGCTGCAGCGTCAGCACCCGATTTCCGGTCTGATGCCCGCCAGCACTGCCCACACGGTGCATGGCAACTACGGCGATGCCTGGGTGCGGGATGGCGTTTACACAATTCAGGCGGTGTGGGGCCTGGCGATCGCCTGGCGGCGCCAGGGGGGCTCCGCTAGGCGGATATTTGAGCTGGAGCAGAGCGTGCTGGCCCTGATGCGCGGCCAGTTGCGCTCGATGATGGGCCAGGCGGCCAAGGTGGAGCGCTTTAAAACCAGCCTCGATCCGCTGGATGCCCTGCACGCCAAGTACGACACCGGCAGCGGTTTGCCGGTGGTGGCCGACAACGCCTGGGGCCATCTGCAGCTGGATGCCACCGCCCTGTTTCTGTTGCAACTGGCCCAGCTCAGCCGCGCCGGTTTGGTGGTGGTAACCAGCCCGGCCCAGGTGGCCTTTGTTCAGAACCTGATTTTTTACGTGAGCCGCGCCTATCGGATCGCCGACTACGGCATCTGGGAGCGGGGAGACAAGGGCAATAACGGGGCGCCCGAACGCAATGCCAGTTCGATCGGTTTGGTGAAGGCGGCCCTCGAGGCGCTTTCCGGTTTGGATCTTTATGGCCCCGAGGGCGATGGCCAGGCCCGCCTCTGGGTGCCCCCCGATGCGCTGGTGCGCCTGCGGCGTGCCCTTGATGGGCTACTGCCGCGGGAGTCGGCCAGCAAGGAGGTAGATAGCGCCTGCCTCACGGTGATTGGTTACCCCGCCTGGGCGGTGGAATCTGAGGAGTTGCGGGAGCGCACCCTCCAGGGCATCCGCCGCCAGCTGGGGGGCCGCTATGGCTATGCCCGCTTTCGCCGCGATGGCCACCAAACGGTGCTGGAAGACAGCAGTCGCCTCTACTACCAGCCGGAGGAGCTGGCCTGTTTTGAAGGCATCGAATGCCAGTGGCCGTTATTTCTGGCCTTTGAGCTGCTTACCGCCTGCTTTGAGGGGCGTTGGCAGGAGGCCAGGGCCCTAGATCTGCGCCTCAGGGAGTTGGCGCTGCAGCAGGGCGACGACCTGCTGCAGCCGGAGCTCTACCGGGTGCCCCTGGCGGCGGTGGCGGCCGAACGTTCCGCCCCGGGTAGCCAGCTTTGGGAGGCAAATGAGAATGTGCCGCTGCTCTGGACCCAGAGCCTTTGGCTGCTGGGTCAATTGCTGCTGGAGGGGTTGCTAGAACCCGGCGACCTGGATCCCTGTGGCCGGCGCCAGCCCCGCCAGCCGGGCTGCAACCAGGTGCGGATCGCCCTGGTGCCTGGCGATGGCGCCGTGGCGGAGGCCCTGGCCCGGGAGGGTATGGCGATGGTTAGCCCTGGGGATGCTGGGGTGGCGGTGGAGGCCTCAACGCGGCTGGCGGCGGCCCTGGCTGATCTGGGGGCCTGCCCTGCCCTCGGGCTTAGCGGACCCCCGGCCGGGGGCCTGGCCACCCTGGCAATCACCCGGCTCTACCGCTGTGGCGGGCAGCCGACGGCTTTTCTGCCTTCGGTGCTGGAGGAGGGCACCTTTTACCTGGCGGATGACCCCGAACAGCTGGCGGATTCCGTGCTCGGTGAATTGCGCCTGCTGCAGCGCAACTGGGTGGAGCAGGGGGATCCATTGCTGCTGGTGCCCCTGGCGGCGGCCCCCTTTGGCCGTAATCCGGAGGGCTTCCTGGCCCTGGCCCGGCAGCTGGCCAGCGGTGATCTCGGTGGGGTGACCGTGCAGCTGGGCACCTTGGCGGAGCATCTGCCCCACCTGGCCTGGGAGCCGATGCCATTGCCGGCCCTGCCCCCGGCCGCCGCCGCCCGGCCCAGCCCCTTGCAACTGATGGAGTCCCGCGGTTATTGCTCCCTTTCGGTGCAACGGGAACAGGAACTGGAAAGCAGCCCGGTGCTGGTGCTGGCCACTCAGCTGTGGAGCAGCACTTCCCTGCGAGAGCAGGCGGAACTGTTGGAACAGTTGCAGCTTCGCCTTGGGGTTGATGGCCAGCTGCAGGCCCCGGATCAGGCCTTGCCCGTGGGCTTGAACCAGCTGCTGGAGGCGGTTTATCTGCGCAGCCTGGAGGCGGGCGACTGGGAGCCGGTGCGCCGCTGTGCCGGCCTGCTGGGGTTGGTGCATCCCCACCTAGAGGATGCCCTCGATGACCTGCTGGCCCGCCATCGCCAGCTGGTGGTGGGCCGTAATTACACCGACCAATCCCGCATTAGCGAACCGCTAGACAGCGCCACGATCGCCGCCCGCATGCGTCGTTTCAGTGGGGAGGATGGCCGCGAAACAATCCTTCAGCAGGAGTTGTTGCTGGCCCTGGAGGGCTTGGCGCGGCAGCGGCCCAAGTGGCTCAAGGGCACGCTCACCTTCCAGTTGGGGCAATTGCTTTTGCTGCTCACCAGTGAGCTGGCGGCGGAGCGGCACCTCACCCCTTCGGAGGCCTTTGAAGCCCTCTGCGCCCTGCCCCCCCATGGCATCTCCCGCCGCTTGGGGGTGGTGCTGGATGACCTAGACCACGCCCGCGCCACCCTCGAGCGCTTTGAACAGCTGCATGTGAGCGGTGAGGTGCGTTGGCAGGCGCCACCCCCGGCGGAGGAGCGGCCGATGGGGGGCTGCTGGCTGCAACACCGCCTGCGCCAGGGGGCGTTGCAGCGGGTGCCCCGCAATTTCTATCCCGGCATCTGGGAGCTGTTGCGCCATTGCCGCGGGCTGTTGATTGGCGACAAGTTGGAGCGGCGCAACCGGCTCGACAGTGAGGTGCTCGCTGAAAAAACCGCTGGGGAGCACAATTTCGCAGCCCTGGTGGAACATCTGCTCAGCAAGATCGAAGCCCCGGAATACCGGCAACTGTCGATTGAAGCGCTGGTTTCGCTGATGGCCTTCTTTGAGGCCAACCCCACGGTGCGCTTTGAAGACCACCTGGCCCTTGATGTGTTGATTGGCCATGCCGTGCGGCTCGGCTGGATCGAGACCTACCCCGAGGCCCCGCCGGCCAGCTACGGGGCCCATAAGGCTGAGGCCTGGGATTGCTTCTACCGCGCTTCCCCCACCCGCTGCCGTCAGCTGTTTGTGGCCGCCCTGCGGGAGCTCACCGCCATCGCTGCCTAGGGCGTTAGAGCGGTTGGGCTAGCACCAGGTTCTGTTGGGGTTGATCAACGGCCTTCTCGATCAGATCCGCCAGCTGCAGGGCCCTGGAGGCCTGCAGGCCGCCCACCGCAGGGGTTTCCAGGCCCCGCACGCATTGCAGGAAGTGTTCGAGCTCGGCGTAGAGGGGTTCGGTGGGGGTGATGCTCACCTCTTCAATGAAGCCGTCATGGCGGTAGAGCAGTTCGCCCCGGCTGGCGGAATACGACTCCTGGGCCCGCCGGTGGATGCGCAGGTTGCGGTGCAGGAAATCCGCCTCGATCAGGCTGCCGCGGCAGTGGGCACTGAGGTTGCGCACCTTGCGGTGGCTCATCTTGCTGGCGGTGAGGCTGGCGGCCACCCCATTGGCAAAGGAGAGGGTGGCGGCCACGTAGTCGATCGGGCCTTCGCCACTGCGGCCGCCGGCGGCGGCCACGCCCACCACCGGCGCCTGGGCCAGCTCGAGCACCAGGTCGATGTCATGGATCATCAGGTCCAGCACCACCGACACATCGTTGGCCCGGTCGGCATAGGGGCTGTGGCGCCGGGTTTCCAGCACCACCACCTCCTCGTTGGCCACCACATGGAGCAGCTCCATGAAGGCCGGGTTGAAGCGCTCGATGTGGCCCACCTGCAGCAGCCGCCCAGCCTTTTCCGCCGCCCGAATCAGTTCGGCCGCTTCTGGCTGGCTGGCGGCAATCGGCTTCTCGATCAGCACATGCACCCCGGCCCTGAGGCAGGCCATGCCCACCCGGTGGTGCAAGAGGGTGGGCACGGCGATGCAAACCGCCTCCACCTGGCCTATCAGCTCGGTGTAGTCGGCAAACCACTGGCAGCCGAACTGGGCGCTGGCAAGGCTGCCCCTGTCTGCATCGGGGTCAGCGACCCCGATTAGTTCCGCATCCCGCAGCAGGCTCAGCACCCGGGCGTGGTGCCAACCCATGTTGCCAATGCCAATTACGCCCACCTTGACCGGTTTCATCTAGGGGCGCTCAGCATCGGTGCGGGCAAGGGGGGTACTCCTGCTGTGGCGTCATTATCAACGAACTAGCCCCCCGACCCCACCTGGATCTTCACTTCTTCGATGCGGGGGCCGTCCATGCTGATCACTTCGAACTGATGGCTGTGCCAATGCAGCACTTCTCCGGGGCTGGGGATGTGTTGCATTAGTTCCAGCAGGAAGCCCGCCAGGGTGTGGTGGCCATCGGCTTCCGGCAGCTTTAGCCCCAGCTGGCGGTTGAGCTCAAAGATCTCCAGATCGCCTGCCACCAACCAGCTGTCTGGGCCTAGGGCCTGCAGGTCTGGGGGGCTGCCGTCGTCCTCCAATTCATCGCCAACGATCTCGCCGGTGAGGTCGGCGATGGTCACGAGGCCTTCGGTGCCGCCGTGTTCATCCACCACCACCAGCAGCGGCTCACCGTTGCGGATCACCGGCAGCAGATCAGCCAAGGAGGCGCTTTCCTGGATGCGGGCTACGCCGCGGATGTAGGGCGCAAGGGGGGTATCCGGTTGGAGCTCACCGCGGGAGAGGGGGGCGGCCAGCAGGCGCAGGTCGAGCACACCGCGCACATCATCGAGGGAATCACCAATCACCGGGAAGCGGGCATGGCGGGTGGAGACCACCGCTTCCATCAGTTCGCTAAAGCGGGCTGCCACCGGCAGGGTCACCATCCCGGAGCGGGGCACCATCACCTCCCGCACCTGGGTGTCCCGCAGGGAAAACACCCCTTCAAGGATGTTGCGTTCATCCGGTTCCAGGCCGGTTACCGCATCGTTCTCAATCAGGCTTTCCAATTCGCCGGCAGACAGGGCTGGCACCAGCCGATCCCACTGGCGGGGTAGGCCGGTGAGTTTCAGAAGGCCGTCGGCCAGGGGTTCCACCACGGCTAGTAGTGGCGAGAGGCAACGGTTCACCGCCTCCAGCAGCGGGCCGAGCTTGAGGGCGGAAGCTTCAGGTTTGTCTAGAACCCAGGCCTTGGGCAAAATGCCGCCGATCAGGGTGGCCAGCAGGGCCACCAGCAGAAAGATCAGCAGTTCAAGCAGGGGGTTATCTCGGCTGGGCAGGAACTGGCTGAGCAGGTTGTGGCCGCCCCAGCCCAGGGCCAGCAGTGAGAGGGTGGCCCCCAGCTGGGTGGCCACCAGGGCCCGCCGCAGGTGCCGCTGCAGCCGTTCCACCGAACGGGCGGAGCTGCTGCCCTTTTCGGCCAGTTCCTGCACCCGGGTGGGCCGCAGCCGGATCAGGGCAAACTCACCGGCGGCAAAGAAGGCGAGCAGAGCGAGCAGCAGCAGTAGGCCGAGCAATCGCAGGGTTAAACCCATGAAAACCGCTGACCCAGCCAAGGAACTGCCTGGATTATGGGCCGGCCAGCGTTTAGGGGCCCAGATCAGGCAGAAAGCGGTTGATGAAGCTGGCCAGCAGCATTGGCCCACAACGGCGTTGCCAATGGCTGTCGCCGGGGTGGCGCCGCCAGCATTCAATCCGCACTGCGGGCCGTCGCTCACCGCTTAGTTGCACCAGGTAGCGGTATTCAGCGTCGCCACTTTGTTCTGGTGAAACCAGGTTTTCCGCTTCGGGCTGGGTGAGCAGAAAGCTGTGGAGATAGGCCGTTGGTTTTTCACAGAGCTGCTTGGCTTCGGCGAGCCGGAAGGCAGCCCCCGCCGGGTAACCATCGTGGTGCAGATAGAGATGACGGGCCGGTTCATCGGGAAATCCCGTGAACGTATAAACAGCGCGGGTGGCCATGCAGGGCAGGGGCGACTGCTGTTTAAAAGCCCCCCAGCAGCGGTTTTGTATCAGCTGGCTAAACGCGACTAAAAGGCGCTTTCGGCTGCCGGCAAGCTGTAATTCTTTTCACGGAACAGGCGAACACAGGCGTCTACAACGATCGGATCAAAGAGGCTGCCCCTGCCGGCTTCAACCGTAGCCAGGCTCGCTTCAAGGCCAGGTGATACCCGATAGGGCCGGTTGCTGGCCATCGCCTCAACTGTATCGGCCACCGCCAGAATCCTTGCCTCCAGGCTGATCTGATCCCCCCGCAGACCCTGGGGATAGCCACTGCCATTGAGGCGTTCGTGATGTTGAAGCACGGTCTCGGCAACGGGCCAGGGGAACTTGATATGGCGCAGGGCCTCGTAGCCCGCCTGGGCATGGGTTTGCAACAACGCGAGTTCCTGGGGTGAAATACGGTTGGGTTTGGTGAGGATTTCGGCGGGAATGCTGAACTTGCCGATGTCATGAACTAGGCCGGAGATGCGGATGCCTTCGCATTGATGGGCGTTTAGATTTAGCTCAACGGCGATGGCAAAGGCAAGTTCTGAAACTCGCAGTTCATGGCCGGCCGTATAGGGGTCACGGGTATCATTTAAGGCCGCAAGGGTAGCAACAATCTGATAAAGACTCTGAATCATCTCGGATTGATACTTGATGGCAAGCCGTTCGGCCTCCCTGCGGTCTGAGATGTCGCGAATATTGCATTGGATGACTAGATTTTGGCCGGCGCGATAGCGATTGCTGATGAATACCACCTCGTGTTCCTTGCCGTTTTTCGCTGCCAAATGCAAGTCGTCACGGCGCACATAGCCAATCTCTCTGATCTCCTCTAGCAGGGAATTGACCTGCTCGCGATCATTGAAGAGGCCAACTTGCCAAAGTTCATTGTTGATCACTTTTCCCGCTGGCATTGCGAGCAACTCGCAAATAAATGGATTGGCCTGGGTGATAAGGCCACTCTCGCCATCCAGGATCAAGATGCCATCTTTGGCTGATTCAAATAGGCCACGATAGCGTTCCTCGGAGTCAAGTAGTTTGCGGCTTGCTAGCTCCCGTTCAGTGATGTCACGCACGGTCGCTAGGATCATAACACTGTCTGCAATATCGAGGCGAAGTAATTGAACTTCGGCGGGAAAGTCAGGGCCATGTAGGCGCCTGAATTGCCAATTGAACTGATGGTTGCCCATGCGTTTGGCAATTTCAAGCATGGTATTACCTGCTTCTGGCGAAGAGCAGCCATCTGGCTGCAGAGCTGGCGAGAGATCCCAGAGGCTGAGGCCATGGAGTAGATCTAGATTGTCTGCAGCATATAGTTTCAGGCAGGCTTTGTTTGCTTCCACGCATTGCCAGTTTGGTGGAGCCAGCAGCAATAAAGAATCCCGAAAGCCTTCAAATAGCAAGCGATAGCGTTCCTCGCTTTCAATTAATGTCCCCTGGGTTCGGGCCTCCAGAATGGCTCGTAATAATGCCGGTCTAAGCTTTTCCAGTTGGTGTTTGTACACATAATCAACAGCGCCTAGGCGCAATGCCTCAAAGGCTGATGCCTCAGAGATGGTGCCAGAGACGAACAAAAATGGTACTTTGCTGTACCGCTCATGGGCCAAGGTCAGCGCCCGAGCGCCGGAGAAACCAGGAATAGTCCAATCAGCCAGGATCGCATCTGGCAGTTTATGCTCCATCGCCGCACAAAAAGTTGCCTCATCTGTGGCCCTGCGGATGGCCACATTCACGCCGGCCTCCTGCAAAGAATCAACCAGCATCTCCACATCTAGGTCTGAATCTTCAACTACCACAAGATCGAGTAGGTTGGTTGTTGATTCCTCTGCGGGTGTCATTTTGCTTCACCTGGAGATTTGTTGAGCAGCATCCAGTAAAGACCGAGTTCTTTTACAACTTTCATGAATGAATCTGAATCAACTGGTTTAACTAGGTAGCTGTTGATGCCTAGGTCATAGGCGCGAACCACATCGGATTCCTCCCTCGAGGATGTTAAGACCACAACGGGCAAGCGTCGGGTGAGTTCTTCGCTGCGAATTCGACGTAAGACATCCAAACCATTGATGCGAGGCAACTGTAAATCGAGCAGTACCAGCCTGACCCTCTGAATGTTGATCTCTGAATGCTCTCCAAAGATAAAATCGATCGCCTCGGCGCCATCCTTCAGCCACATTATTTGGTTGTCTAGATGGCTTTCGCATAAGGCATCCATTGTCAATTCTGCATCTGCTGGATTGTCCTCGATCAACAAGATCTGTGTTTCAGTCGCTTGGATTGTCATGAATTAGTACCTGGGCTTTGGGAATGCCTCTGCAAAGGCAGAGTGAATGTTAATTTGGCACCGTGACCAATCTGGCTCTCACCCCAGATGCGGCCATGGTGGCGGTGGATAATCCGCTGGCTGAGGGCAAGGCCCACACCAGATCCCTCGAATTCTGCTTGACTATGTAAGCGCTGGAATACACCAAAGAGTTTGTCTGCATAGGCCATGTCAAACCCCACGCCATCATCTTGGACCCAGTAAACTGTGTCGTTGCCTTCAATTTGACCGCCTACATTTATATGGGCTGGATTTTGTTTCCGCGTAAACTTAATTGCATTTGACAGTAGGTTGACCCATATCTCTTTCAACATCGCAGGATCACCTGATGATTTTGGAATGGCTTGGCATGTGAAGTTAATCTGGCGCTCTGGCTCCAACTCGATCAGTTCATTGGCAGTCGCATTAGCCATCGCCTCCATGTCAACTGGCACTAAATGCATCTCGCGCCGGCCCAGCCTTGAAAAGGCCAGCAAGTCGTCAATCAGTTTGCCCATGCGAACGGCGTTTTGGCGTACTACCTGCAGGAGCCGCAGGCCTTCCGCATCGAGTTTGTCGCCATAGCCAATCAGGATCTTGCGGCTGAAGCCATCAACGGCCCGCAAGGGGGCCCGCAGGTCATGGGAGACGGAATAGGAGAAGGCTTCTAGCTCCTGATTGGCGGCCAATAGTTCAGCGGTGCGTTCCAGTACACGCTGCTCCAGCTCTTCGCTGAGCCGCTGCCGGTCGGCCTCTATCTGTTTGCGGGCAGTGATGTCGCGGGCGGCACCAAAAATACCAGCCACCTGCCCCTGGGAGTCTAGATAAATGCTGGCGTTGTAGAGCACGTACATCAGACGGCCGGAGACATGCTTAAGGCTGAGGGCGTAGTCCTTCACCGATCCCTGGGCTAAGGCTTGCCGGTAGCCAGCGCGTGCCTTTTCGGGTTCCGTGAAGAAATCGGAGAAATCTTGGCCCACCAGGGATAGGCGTGGCAAGCCCGTGGCCTGCACCATGGCTTCGTTCACATCCTGGATCAGGCCATCGCTGCTGATCGTTACCAGGGGGTCGAGGTTGGTTTCGATCAGGGTGCGGGCGTACTGGGAGCCTTCTACTGCAAATTTCCATCGGTCTTCGCTGGCCCCTAATAATTCTTCCCGACTTTTGATTCTTTCCGTAAGTTCTTTGGTAATACTCATGGAATTGATTTGGGTATTTATCAATGCGAGCATCAACGTCCATAGCAGGCCGGAGACTGCTAGGCCGCCGACCAGCGTGAACCATGCGGGTGCGTAGCTAATCCGGTATGCGGTTGAGGAGGGCTCAAATACCAGCAGCCATTGCTGGCCGCCAAAGAGTATCTTGCGTTGCAGATGTAGCAGCGAATTTTGCTCAATACTGAGCTTGGATTTGCTATTGAATAGCAACTCGTCAGGCGCTTCCTTGGGGCCAGCGTAAATTTGCAAGTCAACTACTTTCCCTTCCCGACTCATCGAGTTATTGAGAATCCCAGTCATGAGGTCATTCATGCGGTAGGGGCTGTAGACCCAGCCGACCAGGTCAGCACGTCTTTGTTCCAAGGTATCTACTGCTGCTCCGTTTCGATAGACGGGTACATACATGAGAGTCCCTGCCTGGACTTCCTTGCCCATTTCTTGAACCAGCGTCACCTTGCCTGACAAAGCTGGCTTGTCGGTGTCACGGGCCTCGATCATGGCTGATCTTCTTGTTGCTTCTGAGAACATGTCGAATCCAAATGCCCGCAGATTCCGGCCACTAAAGGGTTCAAGGAAGATGATTGATGTGTATATTGAGCGTTTACCTTTTGGCCAGACTTTGTAGCCAGGAAAGCCTTCGCTGCGAATCTCGGAAATGTGGCTAGCGAGTTTATCTGGAGGAATGGCTAGTGAGTAGCCAATCCCCTGCCACCCAATAATATCTCTCTCTAACTCCAGTGTATGAACGTAGGCACGCCATTCCTTTCGATTGACTTTCTCTGAAGCTGCAAAAAGAGCAGATGCGCCTCGAAGAATTGTTGCGTAGGTGTCTAGTCGAGTCTGGATCTTGAGGGTTACCTGATCGCAGGAAAAGCTAAATCGCCTTAGTGTATCCGCTTCTAAGGCCTGCTTCACCTGAAGACTAGCAATAACAGTTACCACCAAGCTAACAGCTATAATTGCCCAAGCAGGCGCTGTATTCCTTGAGAAGTGCCAATTCTTTGGGTCGCGGAGGGGAGACGCAGGCATGCTTATTGGGTTATGGAATACAAAGTAATCCAATCCTTTTCAGCAACACCAGATTGAGTGGCAATCGCGTTGACTGCTCAGACTCGCTGTTATTGTTTGCCGGTTGTTTTTTATCCTGCTCTCTGAGATTGGCAGGAATAATGCTTGGGCGCTGCATTGCGGAGACACAAGCCAGCTTCTCAATTTGCTTGAGAGCAGTTAACTCACCTTTGCGTAGCAGGGTAATGCTGTGTTGAGCTAATTCCCCCTTTGAGTCAAAAGTATGCTTTTGATGCTTTTGGCTTGGCTGAATCATCAAATTATCCGCCTGATTGGCAACTCTTCGCGAGGTCATTGTGGGCAATTAAGGGCTGATTGAGCTATCATTATTTTTCCGGGGTCTAGGAGGGGAAATGCCTTTTGATTTAGGCTCTACTTTTCGGATCTACAACTAAACATAATCATTATCGGGCTACCTGAAAGGCCTCAATCTGCCGCATATAGCCGGCGTTGGTGCAGCTGATTTTGCTGTTTGGCTGCCTGCGCCGCAACGTTTAAGTGATCAAAGCATGGGCATCCAGCTGGAACCGTGGAGTTCACCGCTAGGGCAGAGGGCTAGCTGCTGCATGACTCCCTCAGCCAGCCACGGCTGTTGCTGCGCAAGGCAGCTCAGGAGATGTTGGGGATGTTGTTAAGTCAACCAGCCTTACTTGACTAGGGGAGACGACATTATTCGAAGCTGCAACCTGGTGGGGGCTTAATGCTGGGCTTGTAACCAGTTTTCGTAGAGCAGCCCCTCCACTCGCTCGAATTCCCTTGGGTTGTTACTTACTAAGGTGAGACCTTCGCTGCGGGCATGGGCGGCTATGTGAAGATCATTGACGCCGATGGGAGTGCCTTTTCGCTCTAAGGAGCTGCGGATTTGGCCATAGTGCTGGGCGGCCTTGGGGCCGTAGCTAAGCACCTCTAGGCGACTACAAAAGTTGTCCACCACGCAAAGGGTGCGCTTGGGGTCTGAACTTTTTTCGGCACCGTGGATTAACTCCGCCAGGGTAATCGAAGAAATTCCCAGGTGGTTTGCACGGAAATTAAAGGTTTCAAGCAATGAAATGGGCCTCTGCTTGATTACATAAATACAGATATTTGTATCGAGGAGATAGCGAAGCATTGAATAAACTTAGAGTGCCTCCCGGTCGCTCTGGTGTTGGGAAGCGCGTTCCCCTAGAAAATCGTCTGGCAGGCTGGGGGTTTCTTGGAAAAAGCTGTTCCAGCTGCTGCCGAGGGGGGCGATGATCCGCTCATGGCCACAGGCTCGCACTTCCACCTCTTTTACCGAGTCTGGTAGACGCAGGTGAGCCGGGATGCGCACGGCTTGGCTGCGATTACTGAGAAATAGCTTTGTCACCGCCCCCATGGCCCCCTTGGGATATACCAATAGTTTATCCCAGCTGAGCGCGGCCGGGGCGGCATGGCGCTGGGGATCCCTTGATTTCTTGAGATCCCTTGCAGGCGATGGTGTTTGGCTGAATGGGGGTCCCGAGGATCGAACTCGGCTAAGGCGAATTATGAGTTCGCTGCATTCACCAGATTGCTAGACCCCCAACGGCACCATTTTGCCCCCTAAGCGGCTCAGCGGGGTGGGGGCGACGGCGACCCGTAAAGGCCGAGGCCGTAGCTGCTGGGCTGGTCTCGCACCCGCAGGGGTAGGGGGGTGCTTTGTTCCTCCAGCAGGGCCCGGTAGGTGTTTTCCACCGCCGAGCCGTCCCAAATGATGGTTTGGTCTGGGAAGCCCAGGCCCATCACCTTGGTGCCATCGCCGCCCCCCATGGAGATGCCCAGCAAATCGGTGATCTGGTGGGTGATGTCAACGCCCCGGGCATAGGGGGAGGTGTAAGAGAAAAAGCGGCGGTCCACCAGTTCAGCGGTGGTTTGCACCACTCCGCAGCGGGTCACTTCCACGGGCTGCCCGCTGGCCAGGGGCGCTTCATAGCTGGTGGTGCAGATCACTGGCCCTGCCTGGGCTGGGGCCAGCCCCAGGGCGATCAGGGCGGCACCCAGGGCAGCCCAGGAAGTGGTGGTGCGGGCCATGGTGCTGTGCTCAGGTTCCTAGGCCACGGTAAAAACGATGGAGCTAATCCGCCAGCAGCCATGACCAGCGCCGATCCCCTGCTGCAGCATCTCGCCCAAGCGGCCTACCGCCGCGGCAGTTTCACCCTGGCCTCCGGCCGCTCCAGTGAGCACTACGTGAATTGCAAACCGGTGACCCTCAGCGGCCAGGGGGCGCTGCTCTTGGCGCCGCGGCTGCTGGCCCTGGTGGAGCCCGAGGCGCTGGCGGTGGCGGGTCTCACCCTTGGCGCCGATCCGATGGTGAGCTGGGTGGCCCATGCCGCCGCCCTGGCCGGCCGCAACCTCGACGCCTTGATCGTGCGTAAGGAGGCCAAGGGCCATGGCACCGGCGCCTGGCTGGAGGGACCGTTGCCGGCCCAAGGGGCCTTGATCACGGTGCTGGAGGACGTGGTTACCAGTGGCGGCTCGGCGCTTAAGGCGGTGGAACAGCTGCGCGCTGCCGGCTTCCGCGTGCAACGGGTGGTGGCGATCGTTGACCGGGAGGAGGGGGGCCTGGCCACCCTCACGGCCGCTGGTTTGGAATTAACCAGCCTCTACCGCCTGGCCGAGGTGGCCGCCGCCCACGACGCCCTCAATCGATGAGCAGTTCAGCCGCTGGGCAGTTCGACGCCTGGGCCCTGCCGACCAGTCCCTTTCAGTTTGTTTTCCCCGTAAGCCGCTTGGCCCTCACGGGCCCCGACAGCCTGCGGGTGCTCCATGGCCAAACCACCCAGGCCCTGGAGGGAACCCCCAGCGGTGAGCGGCGGCTCAGTTGTTGCGTAACGGCCACGGCCCGGCTGTTGGCCCTGGTGGAGGTGGAGGCCAGCCCTGCTGGCGCCCTGTTGCTGGTGACAGCCGGTGCCGGCACGGAGGTGCGCACTGCCCTTGATCGGGTGTTATTTCCGGCCGATCGGGTGCGGCTGGGGCCTTTGGAGGAGCTTTCTTGGCACGGCTTAGTAGATCCCAGCGGCCCCGGGGGCGGTGCCGGCTGGGGATTGCCCGGTCGCCATTGGCTGCTGGCCCCTGGGGAAGCGCTTCCGCCTGCACTGGCGCCAGTGCCGCCCCTGGGGGCCGAGGGCCAGGAATGGTTGCGCTTGCGCCAGGGGATTCCGGCGGCGCCAGGGGAAATCAATGGCGACTGCAATCCCTTTGAACTGGGCCTAGACCATCGGGTCAGCCTGAACAAAGGCTGTTACCTCGGCCAGGAAACCTTGGCCAAGTTGCAGTCTCGCGATGGGGTGAAGCAGTTTTTGCGGCGTTGGTGGGCGCCGGCGGGGGTGGCGGTGCCCCAGGTGGGCCAGGCTTTATTTGCTGGCGATGGCGCCCGGGCGGCGGTGGTGAGTTCAGTGCTGGCCGGTTCAGTGCTGGCCGGCTCCGGGCAGCGGCCCAGCTGCGGGCTGGCCCTGGTGCGTCGGGCCTGGGCGGAGCTGCCGGAGCTGGAGGGGCTTCAGCTGTCGCGGCCCGCCGCCACTAACCACTGAGCCACGGCCCAGGTGGCCAGGCAATCGTCGTGGTTGTAGCGGAAGATCCGCTCCAGGTTGTGGCGGTCGCCCCGGGCCCGCCATTGGCGCCACCAGAGCACACAGCGGGCCCCCTCGGCGCTCGACTGGCTCCAACGGAAGCCCTGCCATTGGGCCACCGCCTTGAGGCCATAGCTGTCTACGGGCAGGCGCCAGTGCTGGCGCACCCGCTTGTGGAGATCCAGCAGGCCGGGGGGAGTTTTGCCCCCCTGGCGTTCGGCCATGCGCCGCAGGGCAATCGCTTCGGTTTCGCCGTAGTGCAACACCGGCCAGCCCTGGTGGTGCTGAAACAACCGCTGCAGCCGCTGCCAGCAGCGGGCCTCGCCGTGGTCCTTCAGGGCCAGTAGGGGGTGATAGGGGGCCGTGGCCGCCGCCGGCCATTGGCCATCGGCGCCGCGGCGCAGGATCAAAAAGCCATGCAGGAAATCGTCGCGGGCGTCGGGATCGGATTCGATGTCGTAGATCAGCACCCCCGGCGCCTGCTCTAGCTCCGGCAGCGGTTGGCTGGCGCCGGGGCCGAGGGCCTGGGGTAGGCCTGTTTCCTGCACCTGGGCCTGGGCGATCAGTTCCAGGGCCAGTTCGGGCCGTTGCTCCCCCCGTTTATCGAGCTGGGCCATCAGCCACTCAGGTTTGCTGCTGGCGAGGGCGGCCCGATCCGCCACCCCCAGCTGCTGCAGCAAATCGCGCCGTTTGCCGCCGATGCCACTCACCTGGCTTAGGTGGCCTTCGGCTTCCGCCACCTGGTCACAGCTGCGTTTCCAGGCGCAGAGGCTGCATTTTTTGCGGTCGTTGGTGAGGGGGGGCGCCTGGCGGTTTTCCAGGTCTTGCTGGAGCCGCTCCAGGGCCTGGCTCAGTTGGCGGGGCTGGCTGCCCTGCAGCTGTACCCGTTCCTTGCCCCCCTGGGGATCCAGCAACAGCCCCTGGGTCACCGGTGCCCCCAGCAGTGGTTCCAGCAGCAGCCCCCAGAAGCCCAGGGTGAGCCGGTGTTCGCGGGTGCCGTGGCGGCCCGGCTGCAGCAGGGCGGGTTGGTAGCTGAAGGCGCCTAAACGGCTTTGGCCCGGTTGGCGCAATAGCAAGGTGGGACGGCCCCGCAGCTCCTGGTGTTGCAACAGCAGCTGGCGCACGGCCGCCTGGCCTTGGCTTAGTTGTTCGAGGCTGGGGGCGGCGGCGGCCCCGGGGCCGATCAGCCGTTGTAGGCGTGCTTCCCGGTCGGCCAGCTGCAGGGCCCGGTGCGGGTTCCAGCGCCTTTCGCTCGGGTTGCCATGGCGATCCAGCCAGGCCTTACGCCGACAGCGCAACCAGCTGCGCAGCTGTCTATCGGTTAGCAGTTGCCTGTTGCTGCTTGGGGCCATTGGTTCAGGCTAGGGGTGGGCGCAGCTGGCCCGCCGGCACCCCCCTCCCCCTTTGCTGGATGCAAATCCGGGACACTGCTCCTAGCGCTCACCGGCTTGATGTCCTCCGCCCCCCTGCCCCTGGAGCCCGCCCCGATTGCCTTCGGCACCGATGGCTGGCGCGGCATCCTCGGCGTAGATATCACCGTGGAACGGCTGCTGCCGGTGGTGGCGGCGGCGGCCCGGGAGTTGGCCCATTCAGCCCCGGCCGGTTTGGACAGTCGCACGGTGGTGATCGGCTACGACCGCCGGTTCCTTGCCCCTGAACTGGCCGCCGCCATTGCCGCCGCCGTGCGCGGTGTGGGCCTCGAGCCCTTGCTGGCCCAGGAACCCTTACCCACCCCGGCGATCAGCTGGGTGGTGGTGGAACGTCAGGCCCTGGGGGGTTTGGTGATCACCGCCAGCCATAACCCGCCCGAATGGTTGGGCCTAAAGATCAAGGGACACTTCGGTGGCTCTGTGGAGGGGGACTTCACCAAGCGGGTGGAGCAGCGCCTCGCCGCCGGTGGCGTCAGCGTGCCGGAACCCGGCGAAACCCATTGCTTTGACGGCTGGGCCGAATACCTCAGCGGCCTGCGCTCCCAGCTGGATTGCACGGCCCTGCGCACAGGCCTGCAGCAGTTGGGCCTGCAGGTGATTGTTGATCCCATGCATGGTTCCGCCGCCGGTGGTTTGCCGGCCCTGCTGGGCGACAGCGTGCGGGAAATCCGCTCAAACCGTGATCCCTTGTTTGGTGGCAATCCCCCCGAACCGTTGGCCCCCTATCTGGAGCAATTGATCGCTGAGGTGCAGGCGGCCGCAGCCGCCGGTAAGCCGGCGGTGGGCATTGTTTTTGATGGCGATGGCGACCGCATTGCCGCCATCGATGAACGGGGCCGCTACTGCAGCACCCAGCTGCTGATGCCGTTGCTGATTGATCACCTCGCCCGGGCCAGGCAGTTGCCGGGGGCGGTGGTGAAAACCGTGAGTGGTTCCGATCTGATGCGCTTGGTGGCGGAAGACCTGGGCCGGGAGGTGCTGGAGAAACCCGTGGGTTTCAAATACATCGCCACTGAAATGCTGAGTGGTGAAGTGTTGGTGGGGGGTGAGGAATCCGGTGGGGTGGGCTTTGGCATGCACCTGCCCGAGCGCGATGCCCTTTTTGCCGCCCTGCTGCTGCTGGAGGCCCTGGTGGAAGGGGGCCAGCCCCTGGGGGCCAGGCTTGATGCCCTGCAGGCCCGCTGCGGTGGCGCCAGCCACTACGACCGCCTCGACCTGCGCCTGCGGGACATGGCCAGCCGCAGCCGCCTCGAACAGTTGCTGCTGGACGCCCCCCCCCAGGAGGTGGCGGGCGTTGCCGTGCAGGAACTTATCCGCACCGATGGGCTGAAATTACGGCTTGGCCCCAGCCATTGGTTGATGCTGCGCTTCTCCGGCACTGAACCGTTACTGCGGCTCTATTGCGAAGGGCCTAACCCAGAGCGGGTGGCGGAAGTGTTGGCCTGGGCCCGCCAGTTTGCTGAGACGATCTGACGGTTGCCGCTGATCTTTAACAGCAGGGCTGGGGTGAATCTGGGCGGAAGCGGTGTAGCACTAGTGCCAAAATATTAACAATGCCGAGGGCGAATAAAGTGCTAAGGCTGATGATGTAGTTGAGATGTTGATAGACGAGGTTGGCGAACGGGCGCTGTAGCCATTGCTGTAAGGTGCATAATTAGGGGCCTGATCACTGGCCATTGGGCCTTAAGCCTTATCCATGGAAATTCCGTTCAAGTGCTCGGCTCGGCCCACCGTTGGAATTGAATGGGAAATTGCCCTTGTAGACCCCATTACTGGTGATCTGGAATCTGCTGCTGATGCGGTATTTGCAGCCCTTGATCAAGTGCCAGCCCATCGTGTGCACAGTGAGTTGTTGCGCAATACGGTTGAACTAGTTACAGGGGTGGGCGAAACGATTGGCGACTGCATCAGGGACCTACATGAGTCGATGACCCTGGTGCTGAATGTGGCCGATTCCCTTGGCATTGAGCTGTTTAGCGCAGGGCTGCATCCATTTGCCTCCTGGCGCGACCAGGAGGTTACCGAGGCTGATCGCTACGCCACCTTGATTGATAGAACCCAATGGTGGGGACGCCAAATGCTGATCTATGGCATGCACGTGCATGTTGGCATGCCAGATCGGGATCGTGTTCTACCCGTATTGAATTCCCTGCTGCGCTATTTCCCCCACCTCCAGGCCCTATCGGCATCGTCCCCCTACTACGATGGTCAAGATACCCAATATGCATCTAATCGAGCCCTTCTTTTTCAACAGTTGCCTACGGCGGGCTTGCCATTCCAATTTGAAAGCTGGGCCCAGTATGAGAATTATGTAGGTGATCTAACCACAACTGGTGTAATTGATGATCTAAGTGAGGTGCGCTGGGATATTCGACCATCACCACGGCTCGGCACGATTGAGGTGCGCATATGTGATGCCATGGCTAGCTTTGAGGAAGTGGGAGCTGTGGCAGCACTAATTCACTGCCTGATCGTTGATCTAGATCAGCGCCTTGCTGCAGGCGAGTTGCTGCCCACATTGAAGCCCTGGCATGTTCAAGAAAACAAATGGCGCAGTGCCAGGTATGGGATTGAATCTATAATCATCATAGATGATCAGAATAATGAAGAGCTGGTCACAGATAATCTACGCAGCACGGTTGAGCGCTTGCTTCCGGTGGCCCAAAAATTAGGCTGTACTGCCGAGCTCGCTCAAATTCAAGATATCATTGCCGGTGGAATCGGTTATCAGCGTCAACGAGCAGTGGCTGCTGCTGCCAACGGAGACCTGCACAAGGTTGTTGAATCAGTAATTTCTGAGCTAAAGCAGAGCCATGCTCGGCAAATTCAGATTCGTTAGATTTCCGCCCTTAGCCCCAGGGGGCTGCAGTAAGAATCGAACGGGCGGCTGTAGGATTGTCAGTATTGGGTTGTTTAACTTCAGATGGCTAGTGCATTACTGATTATCGACATACAGAATGACTTCTGTGAAGGCGGTTCCTTGGCTGTTGCTGGTGGGACGGCGGTGGCCACCAAGGTGTCTAAGTATCTGAGTGATTATCGCCGTTCATATGCTGTGATTGTTGCCACCCGTGATTGGCACATCGATCCTAAGGGTCACTTCTCAGATCACCCTGACTTTTTGCACACTTGGCCGCCGCACTGTGTGGCAAACACGTTTGGCGCCAACTTTAATTCTAATCTCAATGATGCCGTTGACTTCATGGCAACGATTGACTTCGTAGTATCGAAAGGTAATTACACAGCGGCCTACAGCGGATTTGAGGGCAAGAGCGACGACGGAAAGTCTTTGGCAGAGATTTTAAGCATAAAAGCGATCAGCTCCGTTGATCTGGTTGGTATCGCCACTGATTATTGCGACCGTTTTACTGCCCTTGATGCCCTGAAGAACGGATTGGCTGTGCGGCTTCTTCTACCGATGTGCGTTGGAGTTGCACCTGAATCAACCACTGCTGCACTGGCTGAAATGAGGGCGGCTGGAATTGAGATCGTTGAACAGATTGAATGAGCTGCTGCTGCCAGCAGTTGCATGGGTGGGCCAGATCAGGGTTGCAGTCTTAATGTAATTGTGCTAAACAATACAAAATCGTACTTACAAATGTGCTAAGTAATGTAAAATTGTATTTAAAGGGCGTGCCCGTTTGCCCCCCCCCCCCCCCCCCCTGTGAAGCGCCAGCCCTTTCGCGCTTGCTCGCTTAGCAAGCTAGGCCGATATAAATTTCTCTACTTTTTATTAGCGATTGCAGCAATGTTTGTTGTAGACATATGCGGGCCGCCAGAACTAGAGTTTGTATTTTTGCTTTGGCTGCCTGTATTATTGGCTGCCAACGTGCTTCCGGCTAGGCAAGTAGCGCTTCTTGGTGTTATCGCATTTAGCCTGAACATAGTAGATGGGCTCGTCTATGTCCATGCTTTTCGCTCCCCTCACTTTATTATTGAGATCATCGCCTTGCCAATGATTTCGCTGTTCGCAGTGTTAATGGCGGCTAATCGTGAAAAATCAATGCGGTTGCTGGCGATCGAGCAGAAGTATAAACTGTTGGCTGAAAATGGATCCGATGTAGTCTTCAGTGTAAGCAATATAGGAATTATTGAATGGGTATCTGAATCAGTCTCTACTCTGCTCGGCTTTCAGCCCAGCCAATGTATTGGCCAGCTATCAGTAGACTTTGCTGCCCCTGAAGACAGGCCCGCCGTAAGATCCTGCATCGCCAGGGCCCATCAAGGGGAAACAACACGTTTTGAAGTGCGAGTATCCACAAGCAGTGGCGACCTGCACTGGGTGGAAGTTACCATACGCCCGATATTTGATGCAAATGGCATCTGCCAGGGCCATGTGGGCAGCCTGCGCGATATTCAGCTAGAGCTGGAGGTTAGGCAGTTAGCTGAAAATAAAAAAGCTATGCTGCAGGCCACACTTGATTCCTTGCTTGATCCCCATGTATTACTTGCGGCCGTGCGGGATCAAGACGGCAATATCATTGATTTTATCTACGCTGAAGCAAATCAGGCCGCCTGTAGCTATAATAAAATTGAGCGAGACCAGCTAATTGGAGCTCGCCTGCTGGAGATTCTGCCGGGCCAGGCTGGCTCAGGCATGCTGGAGATGTATAGCAAAGCAATTGAATCAGGGCAGCCCTTGGCGCTAGATGATTTCGCTTACTTCCATGAAAACTATAATGAAGAACGCTATTTTGATGTTCGCGCTGTGCGGGTTGGCGATTCACTCAGCTATACCTGGCGCGATGTAACTGATCGCCACAATGCAGTTAAGAAACTAGCTGCTTCCGAGCTGAATTTCCGCCTCTTGGCAGAGAATTCCTCCAGTGTGGTGATACGAACTGGAGATGATTACAGGGTAACTTGGGTTTCCCCCTCGCTTTTGAAAACGCTCGGCTGGGAACCACAGGAATGGATAGGGCGCCAATGGGCTGAATTTATCCACCCTGAGGAAGTGACGGCATTTGCAAATGCAAAGCAGAAGCTGACAAGTGGTAGATCAGTAGGGGTAGATCGGGTTAGAATTTTGGCTAAATCTGGTGAATTCAACTGGATAGATATAATTTCCAGCCCCTTTCGACATGCCGATGGAAAATTGGAAGGCCTGGTGGCTTCATTCCACACAGTGGATGAGCAGGTTGCCTCGCAGCAGGAGCTGGATCAGCGAGCTCGCACCGACCAGCTAACCGGCCTACTCAACCGCAAGGAAGTGCTGGATCGCTTTGATTTAATCAATAATCACGGCTCCCGCACTGGTAAGGAAGCAGCCGTGCTTTTCTGTGACCTGGATCGATTTAAGAATATCAATGATACCTATGGTCACCTTATTGGCGATCAGGTGCTTTGCACTATTGCGGATCGCATCAAGAGCTGCTTGCGAGAAAATGATTTAATTGCTCGTTTTGGTGGTGATGAATTCCTGGTGATGTTAGTTGGTGTGCAAGATCTAGAGAATGCAAGTTTAATCGCTGAGAAGCTGCGGCTTGCTTGCCTAGAGCCTGTGCTATCAACGGCGGGTGAAATTTATGCAAGCCTAAGTATTGGCGTAACTCTGGCCCGAAAAGGCGAGAGTAGTGATGCAATGATTTCTCGGGCGGATAGGGCAATGTATCTCGCTAAAAAGCAAGGCCGAGATCAGGTTGTACCCATACTAGTGACTGGTCAGGGCACCACCTTCTAGGTCTCTGCTTGTTGGCGATATGCAAGACGATAGACGTTATTACCGCCACTGAATCCATTGGGCCTGGTTCTTGATTGCCCCATGGGCATCGTGACTTTGAATCGTTCAGTACTGCGTTTAGCACTCACAGGGGCTGAGAGTTACATTCACTGGGGCTTAACAACGTGATGACTCCCCCTTTCCCTCAGCTCGTGATCGCCACTGGCAATGCCGGCAAACTGCTGGAATTCCAGCGGCTGCTGGCGGCATTGCCGCTGGAGGTGCTGCCCCAGCCCGCCGGTTTCGAAGTGGAGGAAACGGGCCAAACCTTTGCTGAAAATGCCCGGCTCAAGGCCGAAGCCGTGGCCCAGGCCACCGGCTGCTGGGCCCTGGCCGATGACTCCGGCCTGAGCGTGACGGCCCTCGGCGGTGCCCCCGGGATCCATTCAGCCCGCTATGCCGCCACGGATGCCGAGCGGATTGCCCGCTTGCTCCAGGAGCTGGCGGCCGCCCAGGCCCTCGATACAAAGCTCGACCGCAGTGCCGAATTTGTGGCGGCCCTGGCCCTGGCCGATCCCAGTGGCCGCACGCTGCTCACGGTGGAGGGGATCTGCCCCGGGCTGATCCTGGAGGCCCCCCGCGGCGCGGCTGGTTTCGGCTACGACCCGGTGTTTCTGGTGCCGGAGCTGGGGCTCAGCTTTGCTGAGATGGATAAAGACACCAAGGGCCAGATCGGCCACCGCGGCCGCGCCTTTGCCCAGTTGCTGCCCCAGCTGCAGGGGTTACTGGGCTGAGCCCGCCACCCAGCTGCCATGCAAACCGTGGGGGATGGCGAGGGGTAGTTCCAGCAGCGCCTGTTCGCTGAGGTCGTGGCCGTTGAGGATCACCAGGTCGCTGGCAGCGCGGCTGCCATTCCACACCAGGCAAAGCACCCAGCCGTCGTCTTCCGCCGCCGCCCCAGGCCGGGGCACAAACACCGGTTCACTCACGAACCCGTGGGGTGCGGCACTCCAGATCATTTCTTCGCCGCTTTGGAGATCAAGCTTTTTGATCGCCTGGAGCGGGTCGTTGCCCTGGGGCCGTGCGGCCACGGCCATCCAGCCGTAGCGGGCCTTCAGGCCTTGCTTAGCCGGGTTCACCATGGCGAATTCGCAGCAGCGTTCGCTCAGTAGTTCTGTTTGGGCACTGTTATTGCTTTGCACACTGGTGTTGCTGAGCTTGATGCGGGAGCGTTTTAACTGGCCCACGGGCAGTTGTTCGAAGTCCACAGCGCGGAAATCATCCTCCGGGCCGATCGAGGGGAAATCGGCGTAGTGGATGCTTTCCAGCACCAATTCATCGCCCTCTTCGTAGGCGTTTAGGTGGTGGAACACGAAACCGGCGGGGGCAGGAATCAAGCGTGGTTCCTGGCCGGCATAGCTGCCGCTGGCCCGGGGCACCAGCCAGAACTGGGCCTGGCCGTCTGGTTTTGATTTCAGGCACTGGGCGGCGCCCCTTTGGCCCAGCAGATAGGGCAGGGGGTTGAAGGCGATGGCGTTCTGCAGGAACACCGCCCAGTTGGGGGTGATGGCGAAGTCGTGCAGGAAAGCAAAGCCAGCAAAGCTGTCGCGCCGTTCACTCAGCAGTTGACCGGCCTGAATTCCCCGTTCGGGATCATCAACCGTGGCGAATTCCATCAGCCGGACGCTGCTGCGGGGTCCGGTTTTCACCCCGAAGTTGACCATGCGGGGGGCGCCATGGTGGCCGGGGTCAAAGCGGGGGTGGGCACTGAAGGCCTCGCCGGCTTTGAGCACCCCATCGAGCAGGCTCAGCCCGTGGGTTTCGAGGCTGTTGGGGTCGAGGGCGTGGGGGGAACTGGCCTCCCAAAGGGCCAGCAGCTGATCGCCTAGCTGCACCACCTGGGTGTTGGCCACATTCTTGAGGCGCAGGTCAAAGGCATTGGCCAGGGGGCCGCCGGGCTTTTGGCTGCCAAACACGCCGCGGTACAGCACCCGGCCTGCGGCCTCCTCCGCCAACCAGCCCTCCGTGCGCACAAAGCGGTTGCTGAAGCTGGCGGCCCCGGCCCCAAAGCGCAGGGCACAGATCAAACCATCGCCATCAAAGGGGTGGTGCAACCACTGGCCGCCCCGTTCCAGTCGGCCGGGGCCATTGCGATAAAGCGTGCCCAGCAGCTCCGGCGGGATCGCCCCCCGGGCTGCGCTGAGCGGCACCTGGCTGAGTTCCCGTTCCACGTTTTGGAAAGCGCTGGCCCATTCGGCGCGGTTGAAGGAGGGCGCGGCGGCTGGGCTGGGGGCAACGGTCATGGCAGGGCTGATTCGTAACGGAATGTTAAGCAGGGGTGTCGAATTAGGCGGGGCCGCTCAAATCGTTCAGCCAAGCCCCGAAGCGGTCGAAATCCACCTGCAGTTGGGGCCATAGCCCAATTGCGCTGGTCAATAGCCGAAATACCTGGTCTCGTTCCAGTTCATAGGCATAGAGATGGCGCACCACATGGCGAAAGCGCAGTAACTCCCCCAAGCGCCCCACCGTGCCCGCAGCCAAAACGGCGGGCCGCGCCTCCGTGGCAATGGCCATGCGTTCCAACAGGCGCCGGTGCCAGTCGGCCCCATCCGGGGGGCCGCCGTTGAGCACCCGCACAATCTGCACAAGACAACGCTCTATCCCGGTATAGAAACTCTGCAGCCGCAGGGCCGCCGCATCACAGCGCTCCTCAACCCCTTGGGGCTCCTCCCAGGTCTGCTGGAGATGCTTCAACGACTCGACCAAGGTCTGCAGTTTGCTGCGTTCCACCTGCAGGTCGGCGAGCAAATCAGCCAGCTGGCGACTGGAGGGCAGCGGGGCGATCACAACAGTGAACGGCCGCGTTCCCACAGGCGTTCCTGCCAGTGGGGCGGCAGCGCCTCCAAGCGCACCAGGTCGATTGGTAGTCGTTCCGCGGCTTCCGGAGCGGCCAGCTCTAAGCCATCCACTACCGCCATTGCCTCCAGTAGCTCGGCAGCGGGCAAGCCCTGCACACAGAGATCCAGATCGGAATTGAGGCCAAATCCCGGTTCCAGCACCGAGCCAAACAGCCAGATGCCTTGCAGCTGAGGCCAGCGCTGGGCTAATGCCTGGGCCGCAGCTTTGGCCTGAAGTTCAGCGCTGCTGCGGCGCTGGGCAATCGCCGCCGCCTCAGCGCTTAAGCGTTGTTGCCAATGGGCGCGGTGGGCGGCAGATACGGCCATAGCTCAACCCCCCGCCCGCTCCAGCACCCCTTTGCTGCTGGGCACAGCACCGGCCCGGCGCGGGTCGATTTCCACCGCCTGGCGCAGGGCCCGGGCAAAGGCCTTGAAGCAGGCCTCCACGATGTGGTGGGAATTGACGCCAGCCAGTTGGCGGATGTGCAGGGTGAGGCCGGAGTTGTTTACCACCGCCACGAAGAATTCCTTCACCAGCTCGCTGTCGTAGCTGCCGATCTTCGGGGCGGGGATCTCCAGGTTGTAGCTGAGGTGGGGCCGGCCAGAACAATCCAAGGCCACCTGCACCAGGGCCTCATCCAAGGGCGCCACGAAGTGACCAAAGCGCTGGATGCCCCGGCGATCGCCCAGGGCCTGGGCTAGGGCCTGCCCCACGGCAATGCCCACGTCTTCGTTGCTGTGGTGATCGTCGATGTGGGTGTCACCCCTGGCGCTGATCACCAGATCCAGCAGGCCATGGCTGGCCAGCTGGTGAAGCATGTGATCCAAAAAGGGCACACCGCTGCTCACTTGGCACTGGCCGCTGCCGTCGAGGTTGAGCTGCACCTGCACATCGGTTTCGCCGGTGACCCGGTGCACCTGGCCCTGGCGGGGGGCGTTCATGGGGGGGGGAGAGAAGGGCTCTTACTTGAATTCTGCCGTGGAACCCCCAGGGGGCCAGCGACAGCGCTCAGGTCCAGAGGCAGGAGCGTTCGCCCTCCGGGGGCAACGCTAGGGGATGGTCGGCACCGAGTAAGCCCTTCGTGATGATCGAGCACATGCGATTCATCGACAAGGCAAATATTGGTCCGAAAAAAGGCGCTTCAACGTAAGCACCAAGGCGCTCAGCCGTAATGAAGCCAGCCATTACCAAATAGCCCACCAGTGCCCCCCAGGGTTCATAGTGGGCATCCATACGAATGTACAAAAGAAAGCCAAAGATCCAAACACTTATTCGAATAAATACGTCATAGGAGGCTGGAAAGGGTTGATTGCGCACTTTTTCGCAACCGCCGATGCCATTGCAAATTTCATCCTCAACCCGTAGTAATTGCAAGCGGCCGAAGTCGGAAATTTTGCCACTGCGATGTAGGCCTTCAATGGCCAGGGCCTGTTCCATCAGCAGGTCCTGGCTGCTTAAAGCATCGTCATAACCGAGGGAACTGGCCAGGCGCTGCAGCGATTGCATGGCATAGGGATGGGGCCTGTCTCGCAATTCGTTGTTCAGTACCCACATCAATAGCACCTGGCGTTCTAATAACGGCTGGATCAGTGCCTGGGAGGCTTCCGACCCGCCGAGTTGGCCGTAAAGGTTGTCGCGCAGGTTGCGGCTTTGGTTCACCAAGCGGCCCCAGAGGCTGCGGGCTTCCCACCAACGGGCATAGGCCTGGCTATTGCGAAAGCTGGTGAAAACGGATACGGCAATCCCCAGCATTGGCAAAATTACTTCGGGAGCAAAATCACGTGACAATATCTTGTTAATGTTGAGTGTCGACAGGCAGATGAACAGGGCAAATGCCAGGTCGTCCCAGAGGTACCGGAGTACATAGCCAGTCACCTTTATCGCGCCAAAATGACCTGCCTGCCTGAGCATTGCTAGCTGAAAAAAATTTATGTTAGAGCTTGCTAGACTAAAAGCCAGTTAATAAGTCATGCTGGCTTCAACAGCATCGTTCTTGCGTGGCTTCCAGTCAGATCCCTGTGGCCCATTCCGCTTCTGTCCCGGCTGATCCCGCTGCTGTGTTTGCGCAACTGAAGGCCGGTCACCAGCGCTTTCTTGAGGGCCATTCCCTACATCCCCACACCAGCCGTGAGCGGCTTAAGGAGGTGGCTGAAGGCCAACATCCAGTGGCGGCGGTGTTGGGCTGCGCCGATTCACGGGTGCCGGTGGAGTTGTTATTTGATGCCGGCCTTGGCGACCTGTTTGTGGTGCGCAGCGCTGGCAACACCGCCTTCACCGCCGCTATTGGTTCGCTCGAATATGCGGTGGCTCACCTTGGGGTAACCCTGATCATCGTCTTGGGTCACGAGCGCTGTGGCGCCGTGGGGGCCGCCCTTGATCTCAGCGCCAAGCTCAGCCCCAGCCTCGCCCAGGTGGTGGGTCAGGTGCGGATGGAATTGGTGGCAGCCGGGGCAATGAATGACCTCGACAGGGCCTGCCGGGTAAATGCCATGCATTCAGCCCAAAACTTGGCCGATTCCAGCGTGCTGATCACCGATCTACTGCGCCAGGGCCGCCTGCAGATTCAGTCTGGCTACTACGACCTCGACACCGCTGAGATCGATTGGCTGGGGGCCGTGCAGCCCACGGCGCTCAACTGAGCCTCACATGCCGTTGATGCAGTAGCCGCCGTCCACATAGATCACCTGGCCGGTGATCCCCGAGGCCAGCGGGCTGGCCAGGAAGGCGGCGGTGGAGCCCACCTCCTCCTGGGTAACGGTGCGGCGCAGGGGCGCTTTCGCCTCCACGTTGTGGATCATGTCGAGGATGCCGCCGATGGCGGAGCTGGCCAGGGTGCGGATCGGGCCGGCGCTGATCGCATTCACGCGCACCTGCTTCTCGGGGCCCAGCTCGGCCGCCAGATAACGCACGGAGGCCTCTAGGGCCGCCTTGGCCACGCCCATCACGTTGTAATTGGGGATCGCCCGCTCGGAGCCCAGGTAGCTGAGCGTGATCACGCTGGCCCCAGGGTTAAACAGCGGCTTGGCGTGGCGGCAGAGGGGGGCCAGGGAATAGGCGCTCACCTCCAGGGCCCGGCCAAAGCCCTCGGGACTGATGGCGCTGTAATCACCAGTCAGTTCCTCCTTGCCCGCAAAGGCGAGGCAGTGGATCAGCACATCGAGGCTGCCCCACTGCCGTTGGATTTCACTGAATACCGCCTCGATCTGGGCTGGGTTCTGCACATCCAGGGGCAGAAACAGGCTGGGTTCCAGCGGGGCGGTGAGCTCCCGCACCTTGGTTTCAAAGCGCCCCTTTTCGTCGGGGAGGTAGGTGATCGCCAGCTCGCAGCCGGCGGCCTTGAGCTGCTGGGCGATCCCCCAGGCGATCGAGCGGTTGTTGGCGATACCGGTCACCAGGGCCTTCTTGCCGCGCAGGTCGAGAAGCATCGTGGGGAGAGGAGATGGCACGATTCTCCTTCAACGGGGTAAGCATGGGCCCATGGCAGTGCTGCGTCCCCTTCCCCCCCCCGCCCCCGGCGACCTGCCCCGGGGCTTCCCAACGCGCCAGGCCCTCGGCCAAAAGCTGCGGGAGCTGTTCCCCGCGGCTGAGGGGGAGCTCAGTGAGATCCGGGGCGGCCGTAAGGCGGCGGAGCTGGCGCTCACCCGCCTGGATCCCAGCCGCTACCGCCGCAGTCGCAATTTTCTGGATGGGGCGGTAACCGGCCTCTCCCCCTACGTGCGCCACGGGGTGCTGGGCTTAGCGGAGTTGAAGCGCCTGGTGCTGGGCCGGGTGCGGGATTGGAACGAGGCCGAAAAGCTGATCAGCGAGCTGGGTTGGCGCGATTATTGGCAGCGGGTGTGGCTGCAGCAGGGTGATGCCATCTGGAGCGAGCTAGAACCGCTCAAAACCGGCCATCCCCCCGACAGCTATGGCACTGAGTTGCCCACGGACCTGGCCGAGGGCCGCACCGGCCTGGCCTGCATCGATGGCTTTCAGCAACAACTGCTCAGTAGCGGCTGGCTCCATAACCACGGGCGGCTCTGGCTGGCGGCCTACCTCGTCCATTGGCGACGGCTGCGTTGGCAGCTGGGGGCCCGCTGGTTTCTGCAACACCTGCTGGATGGCGACCCCGCCAGCAACAACCTCAGCTGGCAGTGGGTGGCCAGCAGCTTCAGCCAGAAGCCCTACATCTTTAACCGCGAAAACCTGGAGCGTTACGCCCGCGACCGCTATTGCCGCAGCTGCGCCAGCGCTAACAGCTGCCCCTTTGAAGGCAGTTACGAGAGCCTGCAGGCCCAGTTATTTGAGCCGCTAGCAGCGGCCCCAGACCCCCCTAGCCAGGCCCAGGCAAAAGCCCCAACAAAACTGAAACCTGTGGCGCCGCCCCAGCGGCCGGTGCTTTGGATCCATGGGGAGGGGCTGGGCCCGGCTAATCCGGCCTGGGCCGCTGCCGCCAAGGTGCCGGCCTTGTTTGTGTTTGACCGTTGCCGCATCGCCGCCGATGGCACCAGCCTCAAGCGCCTCGGTTTTTGTTACGAATGCCTGCTGGAGGTGCCGGTGGTTTTGCGCCTTGGCGATCCCCTCGAGGAGTTGCTGGCCTTTGTGGAGCGCTGCGGAGCCGATGGCGTAATCGCCCAGCGACCCACGGATCCCCACCTGGGGGCGATCGCCACCGCCCTAGCGGAAAAGTTGCCGCTGCAGTTATTGGAGCCAGAGGCGTTTGTGGCCCTGGAAAGTGACCCCCAACTGCAGCGCTTCAACCGCTACTGGCGCCAGGCGGAAGCGCTGCTGCGCCAGGAAGCCCCTGGCTAGGGCTGGGGATTTCCTGGTTCTGGGGGCGGCCCACCCAACATCTTTTGCTCCTCTTGGCGCAGGGCGTTGGCGTCGGGAATTAGCTCTGTTTCGCCGAGGGGCGGCAGGGCTTCGTGCACCACCTCGGCCTCGCGCCTGGGGGGGGCTTTCCATTCGAACTTGGCCTGGGCGGCCCGGGCTTTGCAGAGGGCTTCGCTTTCCTGGCGCAGGCGGCGGCTCACATCCCAGCGCCCCACCGCCTGGAAAAACTCCTGGCGGCTGGCCAGCCCTGAGCTGAAGGGGGCCGAGCCGTTGCCGTTAAACAGTCGCGCCGGATCCGGCGACCAGCGGGGGCGACAGATGCCCGGCTGGCGGGTGTCTGTTTCGATCCAGATGTGCAGGCCATAGCCATCGGGTTGATTCACCACCGCCAGGCCGTCGTGGGGTTGCTGGCGATTAAGCGGATATACCCGCCAAACCAAGGGACCACCACAGGCGCTAAGCAGCAGGCCGCTGAGCAGCAAGGGGGCCGCCCCTAGGCCCAGCCGTTTGCCCCATCCTTTGCCCGTGCTGGCCATGCTGATTGTCCTGGGGGCGCTTGCCGCAGATCCTGCCCTACCTGCTGGCCTGAGTGCCTCTTGCCATGGCTGAGACTGACCGGTGGCGTTAGTAAACGGCGTAAGCTGGGCCCCATGGCGATACCCCCTTTCGACCTCAGCGTGCAGCTTGCCGAGCTGGGGGAAGAGCTTGATCAAGCTGTTCTAGCGGTGCTGCGCAGCGGCCAGTACATCGGCGGCAAGTTGATTGCTGAGTTCGAAGCGGCCTTTGCCGAGTTCTGCGGCGTGCCCCACGCCATCGGTTGCAACAGCGGCACCGATGCCCTGGTGTTGGCCCTGCGGGGGCTGGGGGTGGGGCCTGGCGATGAGGTGATCACCTGTTCCTTCAGTTTCTTTGCCACCGCTGAAGCGATCAGTGCGGTGGGGGCCCGGCCGGTGTTTGTGGACGTGGATCCCAGCAGCTACCTGATTGACCTCGATCAGTTGGAGGCGGCGATCACACCGGCCACCAAGGCGCTGATGCCCGTGCATCTGTTTGGCCGGCCGGTGGACATGGAGCGGCTCTGCGCCATCGCCCAGCGCCATGGGCTGCTGGTGGTGGAAGATTGCGCCCAGGCCACTGGCGCCAGCTGGGCGGGCCGCCCGGTGGGCAGCTGGGGTGATGCCGGTTGCTTCAGTTTTTTCCCCACCAAAAACCTTGGCGGCGCCGGTGATGGCGGTGCCGTTACCTGTAGGGATGCGGCCCTGGCCCAACGGGTGCGGGAGCTGGCGGTCCATGGCATGCCCCGCCGCTATCTGCACACGGCCCTGGGTTACAACAGCCGGCTGGATGCCCTCCAGGCCGCCGTGTTGCTGGTGAAATTGCCGCGGCTCCAGGGTTGGATCGAGCGGCGCCAGGCGATTGCCGCCCGCTATCTCAGCGCCCTGGCCAGCAGTGATGGCCTGATTGGCAGCACCGCCCTGGAGCTGCCTGACCCCGGACCGGCGGGCCATAGCTGGAACCAATTTGTGGTGCGCATTCCCGCCTGTGCCAGCCCGGCCACGGCCTGCGCCGACAGCTGTGCCCCCTGCCCCACCAGCGCCGACCATGGGCTGCCGGAGGGTCGATGTCGCAATTGGCTCCAGGAGCAGCTGCGCCAGCAGGAGGTGCACACGATTATTTATTACCCAATTCCGATCCATCGCCAACCGGCCTATGCCGAGTTGGGCTACGGCCCCGGCAGCCTGCCGGTGACCGAGCGCTTGGCGGCTGAAGTGCTCAGCTTGCCGATTTTTCCAGAACTCAGCGAAGCCCAGCAGCGCCAGGTGTTGCGCGCCCTTGGGGTATCTGGGGCAGTGGCGTTGCTGGATGCAACGGCCGAGCTCAAGGTTCAGGCGGCCTGATAGGGCTGCACCGCCAGGGCGGCATTGCTGAACTCGCCCCGGCCGGTGATTTCCTCCCCACACCAGCTGGGGATGGCCAGGGGGGCATCGGCCTGGGCTAATTCCACCTCGGCGATCAGCAGCGGGGCATTCGCCCCCTCAAATACATCCACCACCCAGTCACCGCCATCTAGCTCCAGGTGATGGCGGGTTTTTTCCAGCCGCCAGGGGGTGAGCGCCAGCAGACTCTGGGCCTCCCCAAGGGGGAGCGGATATTCGAATTCGTGGCGAACGATGGGATCAGCGGTGGGGGCCTTGAGGGTGAGCCAGGCCTGGCTGCTGCCCAGGCGCACCCGCACGGTGAAACCCTCCCTGCCTTGGCTCAGGTAGCCCTGCACCAGCGGTTCACTGCGGCTCACCAGGGCTTGCCAGGCGTTACTGCCCACCAAAAAACGCCGTTCGATTTCCTGGGCCATGGCTAACCGATCAGTTTTGGCTGGGCAGGGCCTCGGTGAGGCTGCCGGCCCAGTGCAGTTTGCGGCTGAGGTTGCCGAAGTAAGAGGGCTGTTGCTCCAGCACCACCAGCACCGCATGGTGTTCGGCCCTGCTCACCAGGCAGCGGTCGCCGGGTTGCAGCTCTGCGGCCATGGCGCCGTCTTTCCAGAGCTTCACCCGCCGGCCCGCGTCCCCCAAGGGCGAGATGCTGAGCCGGGAGCGGGGGGGCACCACCACCGGTCGGCTGGAGAGGCTCATCGGGCAGATCGGATTAACGACGATGGCATCGATCGAGGGGTGCAGGATCGGGCCGCCGGAGGCCATCGCATAGCCGGTGGAGCCGGTGGGGGTGGCCACGATCAGGCCATCCCCCTGGTATTGACCCACCACTTCGCCATCAATGGCCAGCTCCAGCCGGCAGGTGGGAGACGACTCCTCCTGGGCGGGGCGCAGGTACATGTCGTTTAGGGCCAGGTGGCAGAGCAACCCCTGGCCATCGCGATGGTCCCCATTGGCGGGGATGCCATCGTGGCGCTCCACCCTGGCCTGGAGCATCATCCGCCGTTCCAGGGCGTAGTGGCTGTCTTGAAGCCGTTGCCAGAGCCCCTCGCCTTCATTGAGCAGCAGCTGCTCCAGCAGGCTGTTTTCGTGGGTGAGGAAGCCCAGGTGGCCGCCCACGTTGAAGCAGAGGATCGGGATCGCCAGCGGGCCCAAATAACGGGCTGCCCCCAGCACGGTGCCATCGCCGCCCAGCACCAGCACCAGGTCGGGCAGCCGGTCATCGGCCAGTAGGCCCGGGTAGGGGTTGGAGTGCAGACCACTCATCACGGTCATCACCACGGCGCCGTGAGCCTTGAGCTGCTCGGCACAAAGCTTGGCGGCCCGCTCGGCGCTGTCGCTATCGCTGCGGAACACCACCCAGACCCGGCTGAGTTGCATGGGGAACTACCAGCGCAGCAGGTTGAAGCGTTCCATGTCCACCGTGTCGCGGTTGCGGTAGAGGGAGAGCAGGATGGCGAGGCCCACGGCGGCTTCGGCGGCGGCCACGGTGATCACAAAGATTGCGTAAACCTGGCCGCGGATCTCCTGGCCATCGAGGTAGCTCGAGAAGGCCATCAGGTTGATGTTTACGGCATTGAGCATCAGCTCGATGCTCATCAGCACCCGCACGGCGTTGCGGCTATTGATCAAACCCCAAATGCCGATGCAGAAGAGCAGGGCGGCAACGCTGAGGTAGGCCTCCAGGGGCACGGAAATGCTGGTCATGGGCGGGTCTTCTCCAGCAGCAATGGGGTGCGTTCTTTCTCGATCAAGGCCTGGTCAACGGCTTCTCCAGTGCCCACATCAGTGTTGAACACATCGCGGCGGGCCAGCACAATTGCGCCGATCATTGCCATCAGCAGCAGCACCGAGGCCAGCTCAAAGGGCAGCAGGTAGTCGCTGAAGAAGTGTTCGCCCAGGCGAATCACCGCATCATCACCCCGGGGTTCCGGGCCGGGGGTAGCCCAGGGGGTGGTGTAAGCCACCCGCAGCAGCAACCAGAGCAGCCCGGCACAAACACCGCTGGAAAGCAGCCGCCGCAGGCCCACCCCTGGGGAAGCAGCCATCGCTTCTTTCTTGTTCACGAGCATGATCGAGAACAGGATCAAAACGTTTACCGCCCCCACATAAACCAGCACCTGGGCGGCGGCAATAAAGCTGGCGTTGAGCATCAGATAGAGCCCGGCCACCGAGAGGAACACTCCACCCAGCAGGAAAGCCGCATAAACCACATTCGGCAGTAGCACCACCCCGAGGGAGCCCACCACCACCCCCGTGGCCAGCAGCGCGAAAACGATCAGTTGGGTGAGTTCAGCAAGGGATGGCATCAGCTCTCCTCGGTTTTGGTGAGGCTGGCCAGCACCTCTTCGGGCAGTTGGCCGGCCCGGGGGCGATCCGCCGGCACCCCATGGGGGTCCAGCACGCCCTTGGGCAGGTAAACCAGTTCCCGCAGGGCGATCACGGCGGGATCACTGGTCACGCTGGTGGGCAGGCGCCCGAGGGCCACATTGTCGTAGTTGAGGCTATGGCGATCAAAGGTGGCCAGTTCGTATTCCTCGGTCATCGACAGGCAGTTGGTGGGGCAATACTCCACGCAGTTGCCACAGAAGATGCAAGCGCCAAAGTCGATGGAGTAATTGCGCAGTTCTTTTTTCTTGGTGGCCTTGTTCATCACCCAATCCACCACCGGCAGGTTGATCGGACAGACCCGCACACACACCTCACAGGCGATGCACTTGTCGAACTCGTAGTGGATGCGGCCCCGGTAGCGCTCCGAGGGGATCAGCTTTTCGTAGGGGTATTGCACCGTCACCGGTCGCCGGCGCAGGTGGTCGAAGGTGACCGACAGCCCTTGGACGATGTTCTGGCTGGCTACCACCGCATCGCGGGTGTAGTCGCCGACCTGTTTAAGGAACCCGAACATGGTGGGGGGGAACTCGAGGGGTAAGCGCTTGCTGGGGCCAGGCCCCATGATGACCGGCGACCGGTCGATCCGCCGAAATCAGCCGCCGAAGAAGGCTGGAAATAGCAGCTTGAGGGCGGCGGTGGCCAGCAGATTGACCAGGGCTAGCGGCAGTAGGAATTTCCAGCCGAAATCCAGCAGCTGGTCGATCCGCACCCGCGGCACGGTCCAGCGCAGCAGGATGGCGATAAACACCAGCAGATAGGCCTTCAGCACCGTCATCACGATGCCCAGGGCGCCGGTGAACACCTGCAACACCGGCGCATCCACCGACAGCCCAAACCAGCCCGCCAGGGTTTCCACCGGGATCGGGAAGCCCCAGCCCCCCAGGTAGAGCACCGTGACCAGCAGGGCCGAGAGCACCAGGTTGATGTAGCTGCCCAGGTAGAAGAGGGCAAACTTCATGCCGGAATATTCGGTTTGATAGCCGGCCACCAGTTCCTCCTCCGCTTCGGGGAGGTCAAAGGGCAGCCGTTCGCATTCGGCCAGGGCGCAGATCCAGAAGATCAGAAAGCCCACCGGCTGGCGCCAGATGTTCCAGCTGAGGATGCCGGCAGCGCTCTGCTGGTCAACGATGTCTACGGTGCTGAGCGAGTTGCTCATCATCACCACCGCCAGCACCGCCAGGGCCAGGGGGATTTCGTAGCTGATCGACTGGGCGGCGGCCCGCAGGCCCCCCAGCAGTGAGTACTTGTTGTTGCTGCTGTAGCCACTCATCAGCAGGCCAATCGGCTGGATGCTGCTCAGGGCGATCCAGAGGAAAATCCCCACGCCCACATTGCTGATCAGCAGGTGCTGACCAAAGGGCACGATCAGCCACGACAGGATCACCGGCACCACCACCAGCACCGGCCCCAGGCTGAACAGCAGCCCATCGGCCCGGGCCGGGATGATGTCTTCCTTGAACAGCAGCTTCAGGCCATCGGCCATCGGCTGAAGAATGCCTAGGGCGCCGGCATATTCCGGGCCGATCCGTTGCTGGGCGGCGGCGGAGATCTTGCGCTCCAGCCACACGGTCACCAGTACCCCCACCACCGCTGCCACCAGCACCAGCAGCATTGGCAGCGGTAGCCAGAGCAGGTGGCTGACGCCGGAACTGAGGCCAGCAGCCTCCAGCAGGCTGGTGAAGCCGCTTTCGAGATCAAGGTTGAGCGCGGGGGCCATGGCTTGGATCCGATGGGGGCAACCTACCCAGTCGGGCTGCCATTGTCGCTGGAACGGCTCTCTGGGGGCAGCCACTGGCGCTCTGCGTAACCCGTATAGATCTGGGTGGGTCGGTAGATGCGGTTGGCCCCCAGCTGTTCTTTCCAGTGGGCCAGCCAGCCCGCCGCCCGGGCGATGGCAAACACCGGCGTGAACAGGTCAGTGGGGATGCCGAGCTTGCGATACACAAGCCCGGAATAGAAATCAACATTCGGATAGATGCCCTTGGGCCCCAGCCGGTCTGCCGCCACGCTTTCCAGCCGGCGGGCCACGTCATACATCTGGTCGTGGCCGAAACGGTCAAACAGGGTTTCGGCCAGCTGCTGCAGGATCGTGGCGCGGGGATCTTTCACCCTGTATTCCCGGTGGCCAAAGCCCATCACCTTGCGTTTTTCCTTGATCGCCCCGTCGAGGTAGGCCTCCACCCGGTCTTCGCTGCCGATCTCCTCAAGCATCGCCAGCACGTCTTCGTTGGCGCCCCCATGCAGGGGGCCGGCCAGGGTGCCCACGGCGGAGGCCACCACCGCATAGGGGTCGGTGAGGGTGCTGGCGGTAACCCGGGCGCTGAAGGTGCTGGCGTTGAGGGTGTGTTCGGCGTGCAACACCAAGCAGGCATCAAAGATCCGGGCCGCCAGGGGATCCGGCTCCCGTTCCGTGAGCATGAACAGGAAATTGGAGGCGTAGGGCAGGTCGTCGCGCGGTTGGATCGGGTCTTGGCCGCGACGGATCAGCTGGAAGGCCGCCAGCATCGTGGGGATCTTGGCCAGCAGCCGCACCACGGCCCCGCTGATGTATTCGGGGTCATCCAGGGCGCGGTTGGAATAAAAGAGCCCCAGGGAGGCGGCGCTGGCCTGGAGCGCATCCATCGGATGGCCGCCGGCGGGGAAGCACTTGAGCATGTCGCGGATGCGAAAGCTCACCCGCCGGTGCATCTGCACGCTGTGCTGAAAGTTGCGCAGCCGTTCCGGATCAGGCAGTTCCCCCCAGATCAGCAGATAGGCGGTTTCCAGAAAGCTGCTGTGGGCCGCCAGTTCATCAATGCGATAGCCGCGATAGCTGAGCACTCCCCGCTGGCCATCGATGTTGCTAATGGCGGATTGGGTGGCTGGAACGCCCTCAAGGCCGGGGCGAAAGCCAACGGGTTCCACGGTCATGGCTGGGCTGCTCTGGGTAGGAGGCTAAGACCAGCCTTGCGCTGGCTTTGTGCCAGTCCTTACCCCCCCAACAACACCTTGGGGCTCAGCAGCAGCCGCAGCTGGGCGCCACCGGCTTGCAGCAGTGGTTCCTCCAGGGCCAGTAGGGCCACCCCAGCCTTTTTCAGCTGCAGGCTTTGGGTGCTACAGCCCAGCAGGTGGCAGGCCAGTTGGCTGAGGTCTGGTTCGTGGCCCACTAGCCCCAGCCGTTCCCAGGGTTCCTCCAGTTGCTCCCAGAGCAGCGGCAGGGGGTTCTGGCCGGGGGCGAGGGCGTCACTGAAGCTCAAGGTTTTACCGAGTTTCAGTTCCAGGGCCAGGGCGGCGGTTTGGCGGGCCCGCACCAGAGGGCTGCTGAGCAGCGGGCCACAGCTGAGATCCAGCCGTTCAAGCCGTTGCAGCACCTTGCGGGTGCGGGCGCGGCCCTCGGAGGTGAGGGCCCGTTCCTGGTCGGTGGCGGTGGTGCCTGGCTCCACCGCGATGCCATGGCGAATCAGCAGCAGTTCTCTGGCCATGGCTCAGGGGAAGTCCAGTCGGGCATTGATCACCAATTGATCCTGCTCCTCCGTGAGCGCTAGGGCGAGCCCCTGGACCGCCGGGCCCAACGGCCGGGCGGCGGCCAATTGCAGGCCGCGCCAGAGGGGCCAGTGCTGCAGCAGTTGCCGGCTGTGGGCCCCATCCAGGGCCAGGGCCAGCACCGCCTTGGCTTCGGGGTTCACCGCCTCCAGTTGCTGGCGCCGGGCCGGTTTGTTGCCCCGTTTGCCCAGTTGTTCCCGCAGGCTGACCAGATCATTGCTCCACCAGCGTTGCCCCTGGCCGAGGCCACTGGCGCCGGCCAGGTTGGCCTGCAGTTGGCCCTGGCGGTCGCTTTCGCCGGTGAGTTGGCTCCAAACGCGCAGCTCGCCCAGCTCCGCCGCCCCATAGCCCGCCGCCGCCATCGGTCCATCGAGGGCCTCCGCATCGGGGCTGCCCAGGGGACTGCCCGCCAGCCAGGGGCCCTGGTCCGCAAGTTTTGCCAGCAGCAATGGGCTGGCCCCCGCCTGGCGCAGGGCCGGCAGCAGCGGGCCGGCGTTGCTGCCGGCCTGGCTGCCAGCAACGCCGCTTAGCAAGGGATCGAGCAGGGAATCGCCACTGGCCAGGGCCAGCAGCGGCGGATTCAGTTGCAGATTGTTGAGTAATTGCTGACCCGCCAGGCCGAGGGGCTGGCCTTGGCCTGGGGCGCCGCTGGCCAGGGCGGTTTCCAGCTGCAGGCTGGCCCCCTGCAGCCGCAGGGAGCCCACCAGCCCTTCGAGTTTGTGGGCGGCCAGCCAATCGGCCGGCAGCCCCAGCAGGGAGCTAAGGCCGCTGGCATCGCTGCGGATCAGGGCCACCCCCACTGGTTTCTGGGCCAGCCAGCCCCCTAGGGCGGGGTCATGGGCCTGGTTGAGGGCATCCACCTGGGAGCTGTCTAGGGCCTGTTCCAGCAGGCCGCGGCTGGAGGCCAGCAGCACCAGTTCATCGTTGACCAATGCTGTGGCAAGGGGGGCTGTGGCAAGGGGGCTGGCGCTGGTGTTGGCGGTACTTCTGGCCTGGCCGCGGCTGCTGATCAGCCCCAGGCCCCGGTAGCTGGAAATATCCAGGTCGCCGCCGGCCAGGCTGCGGGCCTGCCAGAAGCGTTGCAAAAATTGGCGCGCCCCCTGGGGATTACGGCTGGAAAGGGCCAGCACCCAGCCGGGTTCCCCCTTGGCCCCTGGTGCAGCAGTGAGGGCGACAGCGGAATCTTTACCGATCCATTCGCTTAGCTCGGTGCTGTAGTCGAGGCCTGCCGCCTGGAACAGGCCATCCCGCAGCTGGCTGAGGCCAGCGCTGGCGGCGGCCCGCTGGCGGCTGGGGGCCACCGCCCGGCCGTAGGCGGGCAGCTGGGACGGGGAAATTTCTAGATAAACCGTGAGGTTGGCGCTGCGGGGCAGAAACTGGGCGGCGGCCGGGCTGTGCAGCAGTTGGTTTTGCAGGCTCAGGGGGCTGCGCTGCTGCAGCCACCACCAGCCACCTAGGCCAAGGGCCGCCAGGCCGATGCTGATCGCCAGTAGGGCCGCCAGGGGCAGGCGCAACGTCATCCCAGGGCCGCGGACATCTGATCATCCTTGGTGATCGCCGCTTCGGCCAGACCATGCCCCAGCCCCGTTCGCTCTCGGCCCGGGACCTGCAGCAACGGCTGCAGGCCGGTGAGCCCCTGCTGTTGGTGGATGTGCGGGAGCTGGAGGAGTTGGCCCTGGCGGCCCTACCGGGGGTGGTGCATCTGCCCCTGAGTGCTTCCCAGCAGTGGCTAGCGCAGCTGGATCAGTTGCTGGATCGGGAGAAGGAGCTGGTGGTGCTTTGCCATGGGGGCATCCGCAGCTGGCAATTTGGTTGCTGGTTGATGGAAACCCAGGGCTACAGCCAGGTGTGGAACCTGGAGGGGGGCATCGACGCCTGGAGCCTGCAGGTGGATCCCACGGTGCCCCGCTATTGATCTCCCGTACGATCCGCCCAGGCCGCTGAACTCCCCCGACCGTGATCCCCCTGCCCCAGCGCCAGCAACAGGTGTTGCAGGCCACGGTGCGCCACTACGTGGACACGGTGGAGCCGGTGGGCAGCCAGGTTTTGGTGCGACGTTTTGGCCTAGACGCCAGCCCCGCCACCGTGCGGTCGGCCATGGGCGCCCTGGAGCAACGGGGGTACCTCACCCAGCCCCACACCTCCGCCGGCCGGGTGCCCAGCCCCAAGGGCTATCGCCATTACGTGGATTGTTTGCTGCCGGCCCCTGGGGCGGCGGCCCAGCAGTTGGAGCGGGAGCTGGCTGAACTGAGCCTGCAATGGTCTGCCTTTGAGGACCTGTTGCAGCACCTGGCCCGCCGCCTGGCGGATTTCACCGGTTTACTAAGCCTGATCACCCGACCGCAACGCTCCCAACCCCGGCTCAAGGCCCTGCGGCTGGTGGCCAGTGGTGATCGGCTGCTGGTCTTTTTAGTGGAAAGTTCCGCTGTCACCTGCAGCCTCAACCTGCGGCGGCCGGAGGGCAGTGCCGCCCAGTTGGAGTTTTTGGAGCGCTGGCTTTCGGAGCAGTTGGAAGCAGGGGCGGCTGGGCTCACCTCAGGGATTTCTTGGTCGTCGTTGCCCTCCCATTTGCAGAGCGCCGGGGCCCCCCTGCGCCGGGCCTTAGATAGCCACAACAAAGGTCGCAACCGCCAGGTGGAGGGGGCGCTCACCCAGGGGCTGTCGGGCCTGCTGGCCCAGCCGGAGTTCAGCCAAACCGCCAGCCTGCGGCCGCTGCTGCAGTTGGTGGAGCAGCGCCCCCATGACCTGCTGCATCCCCAGAGCCGGGAAGCCCCCGGGGGGGTTTGGATCGGCGCTGAACATCCCGAGCCGGCCCTGGTGGGTTGTGCCGTGGTGCAATCGCCCTACCGATCCCGGGGCGGGGCCTCCGGCCGGGTGGCCCTGATCGGCCCGATGCGGATGACCTATGCCACCGCCCAGGCGGCGGTGCGCGCCGTGGCCAACTGCCTGGAGCGGCTGCTGGCCTAGGGGCCTTGGCCTTGGCCCTAGAGGCCGCTGCCGAGCTTTTCCGCCACGGTGTTCACGTCTTTATCGCCGCGGCCGGAGAGGTTGAGCACCACTTCGGTGCCCGGGGCGAGGCTGGGGCAGATGCTTTCGAGGGCGGCGAAGGCGTGGGCGGTTTCCAGGGCGGGGATGATCCCCTCCAGCTGGCTCACCCTTTGCAGGGCGGCTAGGGCGTCGTCGTCGGTAACGGCCAGATATTCAGCCCGGCCGATTTCGTTCAGATAGCTGTGTTCTGGCCCCACACCTGGATAGTCGAGGCCGGCGCTGATCGAATGGGCTTCCAGCACCTGGCCTTCGGCGTCTTGCAGCAGCAGACTCATCGCCCCGTGCAGCACCCCCACCCGGCCTTCGGTGATGGTGGCCGCATGGCGACCGCTGGCCACCCCTTCCCCCGCAGCTTCCACGCCGATCATCCGCACGCTGGGGTCGCCCACGAAGGGGTGGAAGAGGCCCATGGCATTGGAACCACCGCCCACACAGGCGATCAGCAGGTCGGGCAGGCGGCCGAAGGCCTCGGCGCACTGGCGTTTGGTTTCTTCGCCGATCACCGCATGGAAATCGCGCACCAGCATTGGGTAGGGGTGGGGACCGGCCACGGAGCCGAGGATGTAGTGGGTGCTTTCCACATTTGTTACCCAGTCGCGGATCGCTTCGCTGGTGGCATCTTTGAGGGTGGCGCTGCCGGCGGTTACCGGTTGCACCCTGGCCCCCAGCAGGCGCATGCGGAACACATTCAGGGCCTGGCGGCGCATGTCTTCGGCGCCCATGTAGATCACGCAGTCGAGGCCAAAGCGGGCACAAACCGTGGCGGTGGCCACGCCGTGTTGGCCGGCGCCGGTTTCGGCAATGATCCGTTGCTTACCCATGCGCAGGGCGAGTAGCGCCTGGCCCAGGGCGTTGTTGATCTTGTGGGCGCCGGTGTGGTTGAGGTCTTCGCGCTTCAGCCAGAGGCGCGGGCCGCCCTCAGGCCGGCGGTAATGCTCACTAAGCCGTTCCGCCTCATAGAGCGGCGTGGGCCTACCCACGTAGGTGCGCAGCAAATGGTTGAGCCGGCTGGTGAAGGCTGGGTCTTGCCAGGCTTCGGCGGCGGCCTGCTCCAGTTCCGCCAGGGCCGGCATCAGGGTTTCTGGCACGTATTGGCCGCCGTAGCGCCCAAAGCGGCCCAGCTGATTGGGCCGCACCGCCGGCTCCAGCTCAGCGGCGCTGGGCCGATCTGCCAGGGGCTGGGGGGTGCTGGTCACCGCAAAACAGCAAGAGAAAATACAGCCTAGGGAGCGGGTGGTGCCAGGGGCGGCCAGCCATAGGGCTCCACGATGCGGATCTTGCCTTTCCCCTGGCGGCAGCTGCTGGAGGCGGCTGGGCCCACCGGGGTGTTGTTGAGCTTTAGGCCCACCTCGGCGCAGCTTTCGGGCCCCTGGGGATCGGCAAAGCGCAGCCGCACCACATTCAGATCCAGGGGCGGTAGATCCATGGCAAAGGGGCCCCGCCAGCTAAGAAACTCAGCAAAGCGAGCTAAGGGCCATGGGCAAGGGGGGATGGCAGGAGTTCAGCAGTGCCGATGCATTGGGGCGGCCCGAAGGGAAGCCCGCTGCCCATTCGCCCCGCAGCCAGCAGCGGGTGAGGGTGCAGCGCACCAAGGCGGGCAAGGGGGGCAAAACCGTCACCGTGATCACTGGGCTGGAGCTGGGGGAGGCGGAGCTGAAGGCTTTGCTCAAGCAGCTCAAGGCCGCTGCCGGCACCGGCGGCACCCTGAAGGACGGCCTGGTGGAGCTGCAGGGGGACCAGCTGGCGGTGGCCTTAGAAGCCCTTGGGAAAGAGGGCTTTCGGCCAAAGCAGGCGGGCGGTTAAGGGCTGCCCTTGGGCCGATGTCTTGAAAATGACTAGGGGTAAATAGTCATTTTTTGGCTTGGGCTCGCGGCGCTTGGTTTTTCGCCCCTGGTTTGCTGCTTGGGGCGATGGGGGCCAAGGGTTTGCAGCGTTGCCTCAGCAGTTTCACCAGTTGGTTGGCGCCATCGGGCTGGCCCTGGAGGCTGAAGGCCTCCTGTTCCAGGCGGCGGTCTTTTACGTGGTAACTGCTCCAGAGGATCGCGCTGATTTCGTGCTCAATCAGCGGCGTTAGCGGGGCGGGCACCCCCAGGGGGGTGAGCTTGCCCTGGGGGCAACTCTGGGCCGCATGCACCGCCTCATGGATCAGGGTTTGGCGGCCGATGCCCAGCTCAAAGGTCACCGGGTGCACCCAAACCGTGCGGCTGCCGCTTTCAAATAAGCCATAGGCACCGGCCTTGGGCGGTTGCTCCCAGCGCAGCTGGAACCCCTGGCGCTGCAGTTCCTTGGTAAGGGGGCGCAATTCCGGCGGAATCAGCGGCGCCGGGGGCAGTTGCAGCAGCAGGGGCAGCACGGGATTTCCAGGGGGCAGGGGCAAGGGCGAGAATTGCCTTCCCTAGCTTGGCGCCCCCATGACCGTTGCCTCCAACATCATTTGGCATGAGGCCTCGGTGGATCGGGCGGCCCGGGCCCAGCAGCGGGGCCACCGCAGCGCCATCCTTTGGTTTACTGGCCTCTCTGGCTCCGGCAAGAGCAGCCTGGCCAATGCCCTAAACGCCGAACTGTTTGGCCGAGGGTTATCCACCTACGTGCTCGATGGCGACAACGTGCGCCATGGGCTCTGCAAAGACCTGGGCTTCTCCGATGCCCACCGGGAGGAGAACATCCGGCGCATTGGCGAGGTGGCCAAGCTCTTCCTCGACGCTGGCGTGATCACCCTCACCGCCTTCGTGTCGCCCTTCCGGGCTGACCGCGATCGGGCCCGGGCCCTGGTGGCGGCCGGTGATTTCATTGAGATCCATTGCGCCGCAGACCTGGCCGTGTGTGAGGGCCGCGATCCCAAGGGGCTCTATGCCAAGGCCCGGGCAGGCCAGATCAAAGATTTCACCGGCATCTCCAGCCCCTATGAGGAGCCGGAAGCGCCCGAGCTACGCATCGACACCGGTGGTCAGAGCCTCCAGGGGAGTGTGGCCCAGGTGATCAGTTACATGGAAACCAAGGGGGTGCTGGCACCGTTGGCTCAGGGGTGACGGTGGAGAGCCTTTTCCCTACCCCGCTGTGGAGCTTTGAATACCCAGAGCCCGAGCAGTTAGGTGCCTGGGCGAGCCATGTGCTCCAGCTCCAGCAGGAGGACCCCCAGGGGCTGGCCATAACCAACCAAGGGGGCTGGCATAGCCAGAGTGATCTGTTAGACGATCAAACCCTTGCCCCACTGTTCCGCTGGATTGCTGCCAGCTGCCAGCAGGCATTCACTGAAATTGGTTGGGATTTCAGCCTGGCCACCCCCAGTTTCAATAACGCCTGGGCCATGGTGAATGGCCCAGGACACACCACCAGGGCCCACCTACACCCCCATTCCCTGTTCAGCGGTGTGGTTTACCTACGGGCGGATGAGGGGGCGGGCTCGATTGCCTTTTTGGATCCCCGGGGCGGAGCTCAGATGCTTTGCCCACCATTGCGTGCTGGCAGGGGAGAGCTGCTGCAGGGGAGGCTTCGGCGCCAACCTTCGGCTGGGTTGATGTTGTTGTTTCCCTCCTGGCTATGGCACGAGGTGGAACCCAGTGCCCCCAGCAGTGGGCTGAGAATTTGCATCAGTTTCAATGTGGGCCAGCGCAAAACAGGGCCGGCCGACCAGGCGGCAGGCAATTCTTAATCGCTTCTTAGTCAGTTATTTCTTTAACCTTGATCTTTCCTTGGTTAAGGCTTGATGTTAATACGGGGATTTCACGTAGATTAATAAAGTCTGCACCGAGTTTTTATCTCTTGGTGCGAGTTTTCTTTATCTCACTCCCATGCCCTCACCTGCGCAGATCAAGAGTCTTGTTTCTTCGGTAACGCCTCAGGTTCTGTTCACCATCGGTGAAACAGTTAATGGTTTCACTCCAACGGGTATTCCCGATGGTATTGGCGCTTTCCGGCTGGATGACAACACCATTCGCGTGTTGGCTAACTCAGAGATAGGTAGCACCACGGCATATGCCTATAAGCTGGCAAATGGTCTGTCGCTTTTGGGCGCCAGGATTCAATATTTTGATGTGAATAATGCCGGTGTCGTCGTTAATTCAGGTGTAGCCTATAACAAAATTGTAGATCGTTCCGGGAATGATGTAACCACTGCGGTTCAACTCAACGGCTTGGCTGCCACCGATGCCAACCAAGCTACTGCGGGCCTTGATCGTTTCTGTGCTGGTAACTATTCCCCCGCAAACCCCTTCGGTGCAGGTAAAGGCAACGTAGATCCGCTTTATTTAGTTGGCGAGGAGTCGGCCACTGCCAATGGTGGTAAAGGTGGCTCTGTGATGGCCTTGGACGTGAAAAATAATGTGCTTTATGCCGCCCCTGATCTGGGTCGCTTCTCGGTGGAGCAGGCCCTGGTGGTAGACACCGGCGACACCAGCAAAGTGGCCTATTTCATCGGGGATGATTCCACCCCTGGCCCTGCCTGGCTCTATGTGGGCACAAAGGTGGCTGGCAGCACTGATTTCTTAGCCCGCAACGGTCTAAAAGGCGGCCAACTTTATACTTGGGTGGCCAACGAGACCACTGCCGCTGACCAACCGGCGGAACTGGCTGGCACTGGAAGAACTTTTGCTGGCTCTTGGAAGGCCATTGCGGTGAAGGATGCCACCAAGGCTGGCACCACCGGCTACGACGCCGCTGGCTATCTCGACTTCACCACCCTCCACACCGCCGCCACGGCATTGGGGGCAGCGGGTTTTGCCCGGGTGGAAGATGCTGCCATCAACCCTGCTAAGCCCAGCATGGTGGCCTTTAATGCCACTGGTCAAACCAGCAATGCCGCCTACATAGATACCTACGGCACTGTTTACACCATCGACACCACCTTTACCGCTGGGGTGCCCACAACAGCAATCCTAAAAAATATCTACGACGGCGATGATGCTGGTAAGCAGCAAGCCGGCGTTCGCAGCCCAGACAACATGGAGTGGAGCCCCTCTGGCGCCATTATCTTGAATGAAGACCGGGCGATTTCCAATGATGCCGCCTTCGGCACTGAGGAAGGAAGCGTTTTTAGCTTGAATCCTGACACTGGTGCCGCCACCCGGATTGCTGTGATCGATCGCACTGCGATTCCCACGGGCATGACCGATTCCCTGGCGAAGGGTGTTATTGCCGCTGGTTCCACCACCGCCACCCAAAGTGCCGCTGGGCAGTGGGAAACCTCTGGCACCACAGATGTATCCGCTTTGTATGGCAACAAGGCCGGCACCGATTACTTCATCGATGTGCAGGCCCACGGTTTGCTTGATGGGGCAATCAGCGCCAACAAACTGGTGGAAGGTGGCCAATTGCTCAGGCTAACTTCGGCCACCACACCCACTGCAGTGCGCTTGATTGATCCTCTTACTGGTTTGCACATAACCACGGCAAGTTCCTCAGAGGTCGCAACCTTGGTTGGGGCATTTGGTTGGAGAAATGAGGGTGCCTCTTTTGTGATTGGTGATGCCGGGATTGCCTCCGCAGGCAACTATAAGCAGGTATTCCGCCTGTTTAATTCCGCCACCCGTGATCACTTACTCACCACAAATACCGATGAAGTTAGCGCCGCTAACAAAATTGGCTATGTAACTGAGGGTGTGGCTGGCCGCATTCAAACGTCTTCCATTCTGGGCGCTACCACGGCAGTTAATCGTTTGTATAATGGCCGGGAGCACCTGTTCACCGCCAATGTTGCTGAAACCAATGCCCTCGTGGCAGGTGGTTGGAGGAATGAAGGGGTACTGGGTTACGTAGCTTGATCATCTGCGCTTCATCGTGATTGATTAACTATTTTGATTGATCGGCATTATGGCCCCCGCATGGGGGCCTTTTTTGTGGAATTTATTAGACAAGCTGAGTAGTTTTTATGGAAGGTGTGGGTAGAAAGCCTCAGGATTTCAGCCTGTTTGATTGCTGTTTAGTCTTATCTATTTCTTAAGCTTGGTGGGGGATTTTAATGGGGCCCTTGTTGTTTTTCAGTGGCCATTAAGTTTTCTGGCATTACCTCCGGAGATCCCACCGTTAGCTCCGGGATTTTCTGGACCCGCACTGCCGATTCCGTAACCGGGGCAGGCATCCAAGCTGGTGTCACTTTGCAGGTTTCTGAAAAATCTGATTTTTCTTCGTTAATCACGGCTCCAGCGGTGACTGATCCGAACGATGATTTCACCGTCAAGGTGGACCTGGGTGGCCTTAGGCCTGGGGTGAGTTACTTCTACCGTTTTCTCGCTTCCGATGGAACCCTTAGCGACACTGGGTTTTTTAAAACGGCCCCTGATCCCACCAGTGGTGCCACGGTGAAGTTTGGCATGAGTGGTGATGTGGATGGTTATATGCGTCCATATTGGTCTACCCAGGATCTCAAGACCCAGAAACTTGATTTCTTCATGTTTAACGGGGATACGATGTATGAAACAGTCTCGGGTTCCGGGGCCACCTTATCTCCAAAAACAGCTGACCCCTACAAGGATCCTGCCCAGGCCCTTAAGGACTATCGCCGTAAATATCTGGAAGATATCAGTGTTGTGCCCGGTGGCGGCACCTACCCCGGCATTACAAACCTTTACCAGGCCCAGGGTTTGGTTTCTGCCTGGGATAACCACGAGCTGGGTAATGGTCAGTTCATCAATGGTGGGGCCCCATTAATTCTAGAGTCTGCCTCTGGTAAGGGAACAGACAATACCGCTTATGATGTTAATAAAACTGGTTTTTATATCAATCATTCCATTGGCTTTGCTGCCATGCAGCAGGCGTTCTTGGAGTATTTGCCGATCCGCACCCCCAATGTGATCGATGCTCCAAACGATTCCCGTAGTGATGGCACCCTGCAGCTCTATGGGGCCCAATAGTGGGGTAAAAACACCATTGCTATCAACCTGGATACCCGCACCTACCGTGATGTGCGGCTCACCACCGCCGCTGGTGCCGATGATGGCGGTGCCCGCGCAGACAACCCAGACCGCACCTACCTAGGTGCCACCCAGCTGGCTTGGTTGAAGCAGACTCTGCTGGATTCCCAGAAGGCTGGCCTGCAATGGAAATTTATCGCCACCTCTGATCCCATTGATCAGATCGGCGCCTTGGGTGGCACCGATGACGGCGGTAAATCCTGGATTGGCGGTTACCGTGCCGAGCGCAATGATTTGCTGAAGTTCATTGCTGATAACAAGATCAGCAATGTGGTGTTCATGGCTTGTGATGATCACCATGCCCGCATCAATGAGGTGCAGTATGTGGCTGATCCCACTAAGCCCACCACCTACAGCCGAGTGCCAGGGGTAATCAGTGTGGTTGATGGTCCAATTGGCGCCACCGGCCCCGACACGGTTACCGACCACAGCTTTGCCAACCTCAATAAATTGGCCACTGATTTGGCAGCCAAGCAGTTGGCGGCGGGTGTAGATCCCGTTGGTTTAGATGCCCTATTCCCTGGGCTTAAAAATGTGGTCCGTGAGGGCGACGCCACAGCCACCACGGCCCCCAAGCCAGTGGATTTCTATTCACCAGACACCTTCAATTACGCCACTTTCGCTGTGGATGCCAATGGGTTGTTCAGCTTTGAGCTGCGCGGCATTGATTCCACCCAGAAGGATGCTTTCCCTACCACCTCCCCTGCTAACCGCAGCCTGTTTAGCTTCCAAGTGGATGGCACCGCCGCTGGCAAGGCCACCCGCCTGTTGGATTCGATAACAGGTACCCACCTGATCACCACCGATGGGGCAGAGGTGGCTGCCCTGGTGGCCAGGGGCTTCAGGAATGAAGGCACTGCCTTCAACCTGGGTGTTGCCGGTGATCTTGTCACTGGCAGCTACAACCAGGTAACGAGGCTGCGCAGTGCCAATGGTTTGGATCATCTGCTCACCACCAGTACCGCGGAAATTACCGCTGCCAAAACCGCCGGTTATCAGGTGGAAGGGGTGGCCGGTTGGATGGCCAGCCAGTCGGCCTTGGGTATGAGCACCGCCGTAAACCGTTTATTTAATGGTGTGGAGCACCTCTACACCTCTAATGCCGGTGAGGCCGTTGCCCTCGTGGCAGGTGGTTGGAGGAATGAAGGGGTATTGGGTTACGTGGCCTGATCGGCCTGAGGTAAAAGCCTGTCTTTAATCCTGTGCCAAGTTTGATTCAAGGCCCCCGGTTGGGGGCCTTTTTTATTGTCAATTGTTCAGGGTTTCAATTGATAGGTTTGAAGCCATAGGGATTTGGTCTTCTTCCCCGTTGGTGGCGATTTTTAAATACAAGGCATCAAGCAACGTTTTGAGTACGCTGGCCACGGGTACGGCCAGCAGCAGGCCCAGCAGTTCGCCCAGGCCCAGCAGCGAGCCGGCCCGGGCCCCAAGGGGCAGGCTAAATAACAACCAGGCCGGTTGTAGGCCCACAATGCTGCCCATCAAGCGGGGGCTAATCAGTTGATCCACCACCTGGCCCACGCTGATGGCGGCGGCCAGCACCTCCAGGCCCGTGCGGGGATCTTCCACCGCCAGCACTGTGCTCACCAGGGTGATTGTGAGCGCACTGGCATAGGGCACCAGGGTGGTGAAGCCGATCAACAGGGCAAACACCACTCCGTAGGGAATCTGCAGCAGGGTGAATACACCAATCTGCAGGCCACTGAGAATCAGGGCGATCAATACCTGGCCGGCGAAGTAACCGCGGAAGGTGCGATTGAGGCTGGTAACCACCAGGTTGCGCCAGTCGTGGGGGATCCAGCGGGCCAGGCCGCTGCTGATTGATTCGCCCCCCAGCAGTAAAAATACGGCCAGCACCAGCACGATCACGGTGTTTACCGTGAGGCCGAGGGTGGCACTGAGCAAGCTCAACAACTGTTGGCTGAAGCTGCGGGCCAGGCGGCTGGAACGGGCCAGCAGGTCATCGGTGAGCGTGCTGAAGTCTGTGGGCCAGCCCCGTTCAGCGGCCAAATTCTGCAGATGATTTAGTAACTCCTGGGCCTGCACCAACCAGCCGGGAATCGCATTCACCAGTTCCGCCAATTGTTCGATCAGCCGCGGCACCAGCCAGAGGGCCGCCAACACCAAGCCCCCGAGGGTGAGCCCCAGCACCAGCCCTAGGCTGAGGGCCCGGGGCATGCCCCGCCCCTGGAGCCAACGGCTGGGAATATCCAGCAGGAAAGCAATCAGGGCAGCGGTAAGAAAGAGGGCGGGGAAGGGGGCTAGGGGCAGCAGTAATTGCCGCAACACAAACAGGTTCAGCACCAGCAGTGGTAGGGCGAAGCTGAGCCGCAACCAGCGGGGGGGCCAGGTAAGTTTTCCCGGTTCTATACCTAATTTTTCAATCATCGCGTTCCGCCAGGTAACGGGCGCTGCCCAGTTCCTGTAGGCGTTGGTCTTTGGCTTCCACCATGGCGCGCAGATCCTGGCGGTAGCTGTTTAGGGCCTGGCGCAGTTCCGGATCGGCAATCGCCAGGATCTGCAGGGCCAGCAGGCCAGCATTGGTGGCGTTGCCGATCGCCACCGTGGCCACGGGGATGCCAGCGGGCATCTGCACGATCGAATAGAGCGAATCCAGCCCACTCAGAGCCTTGCTGGCCACCGGCACGCCGATCACCGGCAGGCTGGTGAGGGCTGCCACCATGCCCGGCAGGTGGGCGGCACCGCCGGCACCGGCGATCAACACCTGCAGGCCCCGAGCTTCGGCGGCCTCGGCATAGCTGGCCATGGCCAGGGGGGTGCGGTGGGCGGAAAGCACCCGCACCTCATGGGCCACCCCAAATTCCTCGAGCACCTCCACGGCCGCCTGCATACAGGGCAGATCCGAGTCGCTGCCCATCACCACTCCCACCCGCGGATTCCTTGCCATCGGCAGACTGCCTCTTGCAGGCATTCTCCCCCCGTTTCTCCCCAATGAAGTGGCATACCAACCTGCGCCTGCCCAGTGGCCCAGAAACCAGTGACCAGCGCTGGCGCCTGGGGGTGGATCGGAAAGGTTGTATTGCCAGCCTCGAACCGCTGGCCGCCGGCAGTGCTGGGGCTGGCGAGAACTGGGGGGGGGATTGGCTTAGCCCGGCGGGGGTGGATCTGCAGATCAATGGGGGCCTCGGCCTGCCCTTTCCTGAGTTGCTGCCGGGGCAATTGCCGTTGCTGATCGAGCTGCTGGAGCTGCTCTGGCGTGATGGGGTGGAGGCGATCAGCCCCACCTTCGTGACCTGTGGGGTGGCCCCCCTGCGCCAGGGGCTGGCCTTGCTGGAGGAGGCCCGGCGCCTGCATCAACCGGGCCGCTGCCGCCTGTTGGGTGCCCACCTGGAGGGGCCCTTCCTGGCCCCCAGCCGCCGCGGCGCCCACCCGGCGGAACACCTCTGTGCTCCGTCGCTGGAGGCCCTAGATGCCCGGATTGCTGGTTTTGAGCACTCGATTGCCCTGGTAACCCTGGCGCCGGAGTTGGAGGGGGCCGCCGCTGTGATCGAGGCCCTAGGCCAGTGGGGGATTTTGGTGAGCCTGGGCCATAGCGAAGCCGATGAGGCCCAGGCCCGTAAGGCCTATGGCCAGGGGGTGGCGATGCTCACCCATGCCTTCAATGCGATGCCAGGCCTGCAGCACCGGGCCCCGGGCCCCCTGGGGGCGCTGCTGGATTTCCCCCAGGTGGCCCTGGGTTTGATTGCCGATGGCGTGCATGTGGCGCCCTCAATGGCGGTGTTGTTGCAGCGGCTCTGGCCAGAACAGCTGGTGCTGGTGAGTGATGCCCTCGCCCCCTATGGCCTGCCCCCCGGCTCCTACCCCTGGGATGACCGCCAGATCGAAGTGGAAAACGGCAGCTGCCGCCTGGCTGACGGCACCCTGGCGGGCACCAGCCTCGGCCTGCTGGCGGGGGTGCAGCGCCTGGCCCAATGGACTGGGGAGCCAGCGGCGGCGATCCGGGCGGCCACGGTGCTGCCCCGGCGGCTGATCGGTGAACTGCGGCCGGTGCAGGAGCAGTTGTTGGGTCAGCCCTTCAGCGAAACCCTGCGCTGGCAGCCACCAGCCGCTGGGGCAGCGCTGAGCTGGCGGCGGAACGGGTAGGGTCCGGCTGGTTTTGCCCCCGCTGTGATGAGTTCCCCCTCCCCCCAAGACACGGCTCGGGTGGCCGAAAAGGCGGAGGTGCAGCAGTACTTCAACAGCACCGGCTTTGAGCGCTGGAACCGCATCTATAGCGATAGCGATGAGGTGAACCGGGTGCAGCGCAATATCCGCATCGGCCACCAGAAAACCGTCGACAACGTGTTGGCCTGGCTGGGGGAAGACGCTGACCTGGCCCAGCGCAGTTTCTGTGATGCCGGTTGTGGGGTGGGCAGCCTCAGCCTGCCTTTGGCCCAGTTGGGGGCCGCTGAGGTGGCCGCCAGCGACCTGTCGGAGGCGATGGTGCTGGAGGCCCAGCGCCGGGCAACGGAGGCGGGCCTCGCCGGCGGGCGGCTGCAATTCACGGCCTCCGATCTGGAGAGCCTCAGCGGCAGCTACGACACGGTGATCTGTCTGGATGTGTTCATCCACTACCCCCAGGAGCAGGCGGAAGCGATGGTGCGCCACCTGGCGGGCCTGGCCCAGCGGCGTTTGATCGTGAGCTTTGCCCCCTACACGCCGTTGTTGGCCCTGCTTAAGGGAATTGGTCAGCTGTTTCCAGGCCCCAGCAAAACCACCCGGGCCTACACCCTGCGGGAGACAGGCATCGTGGCCGCCGCCGCCGCCGCTGGCTTCCAGCCCGTGCGCCGCAGCCTCAACCAGGCCCCCTTTTATTTCTCAAGGCTGATTGAGTTCAGCAAGGGCTGAGCCCGGCGGCGGCGGGGCGCTCAAGTTGAGCAGTGTTTGGTTTGCCAGCAGCAAGCGCAGGCGTTGGGCGTGCAGCTGGTAGCCGCCGTCGCCCGGTAGCGCCGTGGCACTACAGCTGCCATCGGCCCGGTAGAGCGGATCCCCCAGCAGGGGGGCACCGATGGCGGCGGTGTGGATGCGGATCTGGTGGGGGCGGCCGGAGCTGATTTCCACCTCCACCAGGCAGGCGTCGGCCCGGCGTTCCAGCAGGGTGAGGCAACTGGCGGCCGCCAGGGCTTGGCGATCGGCGGGTAGGGCGGCCGCCCAGATCGAGCCCAGCAACGGATGGGGGCGGCGGCCGATCGGCGTTGTGATCGCTAGGGGTTGGCCTGGCTGTAGCTCCGGGGGCAGCGGCGCCGTTAGGGCGCGATAAACCTTTTGGCAGTCGCTGTTATCGGCCGTGCGGCTGCTCTCCCGCAGCCGGGCACTGAGCCAGGCGCGGCTCTCGGGCTGGCGGGCGCACACCAGCAGCCCCGAGGTAAATCGCCCAAGTCGATGCACCGGCCGCGGCGCTGTATCGCCATAGCGCTGGGCCAGCAGGCCCAGCACGGTGTGATTCAGGAAGCCCCCCGCCGGCAGCACCGGCAGGCCACTGGGTTTGTTGATTACCAGCAGATCACCGTCGTCGTGCAGCAGCTGCCACTGGTCTGGCACCGGCGGCTCCTGCCAGGGGGGCCGCCGCCAGCTCAGCTGGTCACCGCAGGCCAGGGGCAGGGAGGCGCTAACGGGGACGCCATTGAGCTCTAGTTCCCCCGCCGCCAAGCGCTCGGCCCAGCACTGGGCGGAGGAATGGGGATAGCGGCCCGCATAGAAACTGATCAGATCAAGGCCCGCCTGGGCCGGGCTGATCCGATCCCGGTAGGTCCAGCCGTTATTCCACGAGGCTGTTTTCAAGGGCGTAACGCACCAGTTCGGTGCGGCTGGAGGTGCCGGTTTTGGCAAACAGGCGGCTCACATATTTCTCCACGTTGCGAATCGAGGTTTCGAGCCGCCGGGCGATTTCCTTGTTCATCAAGCCTTCCGCCACCAGCTGCAGCACGCTGGCTTCCCGTGGGGTGAAGGCGTGGTCTACGGGCTGGCCAGGACGTTTGCTGCCGCCCCCCTGGAGCAGCGAGCGGATTTCAGTGATCTGTTTGGCCATCTGGCCCAGGTCGGTGTCGGCGTAGCGGGCCGCCTCCCGCAGCAGCCGCTCCTGGCGTTGCACCACGTTGCGCACCCGGGCCACCAGTTCGTCGGGATCGAAGGGTTTGGGGATGTAGTCATCCACCCCAGCGCGGAAGCCGGCGATCCGATCGGCGGTCATGCCCTTGGCGGTGAGGAAGATCACCGGGGTGCCCCCCAGGCGCTCGTCTGCCCGCAGCCGGGCCAGCAGGCCAAAGCCATCCACCCGCGGCATCATCACGTCGCTGAGCACCACATCGGGCAGTTCCTGCTGGGCCTTCTCCCAGCCCTCTTCCCCGTCCTGGGCGGTGGTTACTTGGAAGCCTTCGTCTTCGAAATAGGCCTGCACCGCCGTGCGTAGGCCCGGTTCGTCGTCTACGAGCAGCACCCTGGGCGGCGCATTGAGGAACTGCTCGGTGGCAGCGGCATTGGCATCCGTGCTGGTGCTGTCCATGGCGGCGCCGCGATCAGTTCGTGCCCGGACTTTATCGAGCGTTCCCGGGCAGCAGATGCTCCCGCTCGATCAGCATGCCGCTGAAGCCCAGTTTGCGGGCGACTGCTTGGAGGCTGTTGGGGTCTTTGCCGGCCTGGTCCGGGAAGCAGGCGGCCCACCAAACCAGGTGGGATAGGCGGTTGTGGGGCCCCACGGCGCCACCGGGGTTGAGTTCCAGCATCAGCAGCTGGCTGCCGGTGCTGGTGATCCGGGCCGGGGATGCCTGGTCACAGCGCACGGTTTCGTTGCGCACCTTCACGTCATTCACTTTTTCTTGCCAAAGCTTCAGGCGTTTGCCCTGGGGGATGTCTTCCGCGGGGCGGATCGCATAAATGCCCGTTACCTCCTTGCCATAGGGGATCGTGCGTTCCTCCAGCAGCACCAGGCCCGGCGGCCGATAGGACTCCGGGCGCTGCATATCCAACCCCTGGGCCACGCTGAGGGCCAGGCCCAGGGCCAGGGGGGTGATTAGGGCCATCGGCTAGATCGGCAGCATCCCGTCAGCATGGGCCCACTGCTTCCCCCCAGGCACCACCAGTGGCCGCTGCGCCGATCTACCTCGACCACCAGGCCAGCACCCCCTGTGATCCGGCGGTGGTGGCGGCGATGGCGCCCTATTGGAGTGACGATTTCGCCAATCCCTCCAGCCGCAACCATCGGCCCGGGCTAGCCGCCGCCGCCGCGGTGGAAACCGCCCGCCGCCGCCTCGCTGGGGCCCTGGGGGTGCCGGCCGAAGCGGTGCTGTTTACCAGTGGTGCCACCGAAGCCAACAACCTGGCGATCAAGGGCCTCTGTGAAGCGCGAATGGGGCAGGGGCGCCACCTGGTGACCGTGGCCACGGAGCACCGGGCGGTGCTCGACCCCTGCCGCTACCTGGAGCGCCTTGGCTTTGCCCTCACGGTGCTGCCGGTGCCCGCCAGTGGTTTGCTGGATCCGGCGGCCCTAGGGGCCGCCCTGCGGCCCGACACGGTGCTGGTGAGTGTGATGGCCGCCAACAACGAGATCGGGGTGCTGCAGCCCCTGGCGGCGATCGGCGCCCTCTGCCAGGCCCGCGGGATCGCCTTCCATTGCGATGGGGCCCAATGGCTGGGTCACCTGCCGCTGCGGCCCCTGGACTGGGGCATTGATCTGCTCAGTTTCAGCGGCCATAAGTTTTATGGACCCAAGGGCATTGGTGCCCTGGTGCTGGCGCCGGGGGTGGAGATCGCCCCACAAATCCATGGGGGCGGCCAGGAGCGGGGGCTGCGCAGCGGCAGCCTGGCCACCCCCTTGGTGGTGGGTTTGGCGGAGGCGTTGGCACGGGCCCTGGCCGATGCCCCCCAGCGGCAGCAACGGCTGCTGGCCCTGGGCGAACGCTTGCGGCTGGGTCTGGAGGCCCTGGGGGGCATTGAGGTGAATGGCGCCCTGGGGCCGCGGCTGGCCCACAACCTCAATGTGAGCGTGGCCGGGGTGGATGGGGGAAGGCTGCACCGGGCCCTGCGCCAGCAGCTGGCGGTGAGTGGCGGCTCGGCCTGCAGCAGTGCCACGGGGGAACCCTCCCATGTGTTGCGGGCCCTGGGCCTCAGCCGCGCCGCGGCGGCGGCATCTGTGCGCTTTGGGCTCGGCCGCGGCACCACAGACCTGCAAATTGAGCAGACCCTGGCCAGCATGGGAGAGATCGTTAAACGGTTGCGCCAGCCATGACCTCCCCTGAGCTTGCCCTGGTACCACCCCTGGGCCGCCTGGCCCCCGGCGCCGCCCTGCGGGAGGGCTGGCGGGCCTTTTGCCTGGCCCCCTGGCCCTTTGTGGGTTTCACCCTGCTGCTCAATGCCCTGGTGGTGGTTTCCTCGCTGCTGCCCGTCGTTGGCACCCTGGTCAGCCTGGTGATCACCTTCTGGGGGGCGGTGGGGCTCTATCGGGGCGCCTGGAGTGCCCTGGAGGGGCGCCGCCCCGACTGGCGCTGTTTCAGCCGCTGGGATGGGGCCGCCGTGACCCGGATCTTTCTGGCGGGCTTGCTGATCGCCGCCCTTTGTTTATTGGTGCTGTTGCCCACCCTGTTGCTCGGTTTTGGCCTCTGGTGGATCAAGGAGGCCCTGGTGTTGCTGCCGGCCCTGGTGGCGGTGCTGGGCTTGGTGTTGCTCAGCTGTAGCCAGCAGTTCCTGCAGCCGGTGTTGCTGTTTCAGGAAACCGATCCGTTTGTGGCCATGGGCCGCAGCCATCGGGTGCTGATCGGCCAATGGCAGGGACTTTTGGAGCTGATCACCCTTTTGTTTCTGCTGGGGTTGGCCGGTTTATTGGCCCTGGGGGTGGGGGTGTTTGTGGCCCAGCCCCTGGTGGCCTGTGTGCAGATCGCCGCCTTCCGCCAGTTGTTTGGCCATCAAGATCGCACCGGTGTGATGGCGGCCTAAAAGCTGCGGGGGCCGCCGCTGAATAGCACAAAAGCGGCCAAGCCCACCAGGGTGAGCAGGGCCTGGGCCAGGCGGCTCACCAGCATCCCGGCCACCACCGCCAAGCCCACCTGCAGCGACCGCCCCAGGGCGCCGGAGGAGGCAAACAATTCACCGAGGCTGGCCCCAATAAGGGGTCCCAGCAGCGCCCCCAGCAGCGGCCCCCCCACGGGCAGGCTGGGCAACAGCCCCAATACGCCCACCAGCAAACCGATCCCGGCGCCGATGTAGGCCCAGCGGCTGGCCTGCAGCTTGGCGGCCCCCAGCAACACCCCGAGGGCATCGGCCCCCCAACCCAACACCAAAATCACCAGGGCGGCCACCAGGCAGGGCCAACCCGCCGCCCAGCCCACGGCCCAACACCAGAGCCCAGCGCCGAGGGGCAGCAGGATCAAGCCCGGCAGCACCGGCAGCACCACCCCCGGCAGGGCCACCAGCTGGATCAGCAGCGCCAGCCACCAGGCGGCGGCCAGGGGTAGGGGAAAGGCCATCAGCCCTCCGGCTCCTGACGTTCCGCCAGCCGCAACTTGGCGGAGCGCGAGCGGGGATTCAGGGCTTCTTCCTCTGCAGTAGCGATCAGCGGTTTGCGGCTGAGCACCCGCAGGCGGGGGTCTGCCTTGAAGCGGTTTTTCACCAAACGATCCTCGAGGGAATGGAAGCTGATCACCGCCAGGCGTCCCCCCGGCTGCAGCCAGGCGGGGGCCTGGTCGAGCAGTTGTTCCAGCACCCCCAACTCATTGTTCACGCCAATGCGCAGGGCCTGGAAGCTGCGGGTGGCGGCGTGGATGCGGCCATGGCGTTGTTTGGGCGGATAACAACCGGCGATGGCGTAGGCCAGGGCGGCGGTGCCGCGTTCCCCTTGGTTCCAGGGGCGTTCGGCCACCAGCTTGCGGGCGATGCGGCGGGCCAGGCGCTCTTCCCCGTAGTGGAAAAGCAGATCGGCCAGTTCGGTTTCCGTGAGGCGATCGAGCAGGGCGCCGGCGGTTTCGCCGCCCCCTTGGGGGTTCATCCGCATGTCGAGGGGGCCATCGGTGCGGAAGCTGAAGCCCCGTTCCGGCACATCCAGCTGGGGGCTGCTCACCCCCAGGTCCGCCAGCACCGCCAGCAGCGGTTCCGTTGGCTGGTAGGCGGCGAAGTTGCTAGCCAGCAGCTGCACCCGCCCCGGGAAGCGGTCCAGCTGGCTGGTGGCGGCGGCCAGGGCGGCGGGGTCCTGGTCTAGGCCGATCAGGCGCCAACCGGGATGGGCCTCCAGCAGCAGGGCGCTGTGGCCGCCGCCGCCCACGGTGGCGTCTAGCAATACCCCCTCGGCGGGCAAGGGGGCAAAGGCCTCCAGCACCTGGGCCGGTAGCACCGGCTGGTGGTCAAAGGCAGGCGGGGCAGGGGGGGAGGGGCTATTCAGGGGGCTTGGCGTCGCTGGCGACAGTGCGGTTTCCAGCTCCTTCCTAGGATCAGCGCAGCGATCGCCTCGGCCCATGACGCAGCTGGAAACGCGCACCGAGCCGATGGTGCTGAATTTTGGCCCCCACCACCCCTCGATGCACGGGGCATTTCGGCTGGTGGTCACCCTCGATGGCGAGGACGTGGTCGACTGTGAGCCGGTGATTGGCTACCTGCACCGGGGGGTGGAGAAAATCGCCGAAAGCCGCACGAATGTGATGTTCGTGCCCTACACCAGCCGCTGGGATTACGCCGGGGGGATGTTCAACGAGGCGATCTCGGTGAATGCCCCGGAGCGGCTTGCCGATATAAAGGTGCCGCGGCGGGCCAGCTACATCCGCGTCTTGATGCTGGAGCTCACCCGCATCGCCAACCATTTGCTCTGGCTTGGTCCATTCCTGGCGGACGTGGGCGCCCAAACGCCCTTCTTCTACATCTTCCGGGAACGGGAGATGATCTACGACCTCTGGGAGGCCGCCACCGGCCAGCGGATGGTGAACAACAACTATTTCCGCATCGGTGGGGTGGCGGCGGATTTGCCCTATGGCTGGTTGGAGAAGTGTGAGGATTTCTGCAATTGGTTTGCCGTTAAGATTGATGAATACGAAAAGCTGATCACTAACAACCCGATCTTCCTGCGGCGGATTGAGGGCTTGGGGGTGATCACCAAGGAACAGGCGATCAACTGGAGTTTGTCTGGACCGATGTTGCGGGCCTCTGGAGTGCCCTGGGATTTGCGCCGGGTGGATAACTACGAGTGCTACGCAGATTTCGATTGGGATGTGGCCACGGCCACGGAGGGTTGTTGCTATGCCCGTTATCGGGTGCGGATTCAGGAGATGCGTGAATCGCTGAAGATCCTGCGCCAGGCCCTTAAGCAGATCCCCGGTGGACCCACTGAAAATCTCGAGGCCCGCCGCCAGCTGGAAGGAAAGACCAGCGAGTTTTATGGCTTTGATTATCAGATCGTGGCCAAGAAGGTGGCACCCACCTTCAAGATTCCCAATGGTCAGCTTTATACCCGGCTGGAATCTGGCAAGGGTGAACTGGGGGTATTCATCATTGGCAACAACGATGTAACCCCCTGGCGTTGGAAGATCCGGGCGGCGGATTTCAATAATCTGCAGATCCTGCCCCACCTACTTAAGGGGGTAAAGGTGGCAGATATCATGGCGATCCTGGGGTCAATTGATGTGATTATGGGCTCGGTGGATCGCTAAGGGGGAGTTATTTTGCTGCCGCTTAATCCGCCCCAGAAGCCGCCCCTAAAAGACGACTATTTATTGCTATGCCGCACGGTGCGTTTTGGCGACACCGATGCGGCTGGGGTGATGCATTTCCACCAGTTGCTGCGCTGGTGCCATGAGGCCTATGAGGAGAGCCTCGAAAAGTTCGGCATCGCCGCCGCCGAGCTCTTCCCCCGGCCTTGGGCCCCCCCGGCCCTGCTGCTGCCGATCGTGCATTGCAGCGCCGATTACCGGGCGCCTTTGGTGTGTGGTGATCCTTTGACCATCCAGCTGCAGCCCCGGGCCCTGGATCCCACGGCCTTTGAGGTGAGCTATGCCTTCAGCTCTGGCGGCCAGCCGGTGGCCCAGGGCCTCACCCGCCATGGCTGCCTAAGCGCCGGCGATCGGCGCCGGGCGCCGTTGCCGGAGGCGATTGGTCGCTGGCTTGAGGCGTCAGCCCTAGCCTGACCCCATGACCAGCCCTGCTGCCGCAGCATCCGGGGGCAGAGGTGTGGCTGTTTGGCTCCCTAGCCCGTGGCGACTGGGATGGCTTCTCAGATGTGGATCTGTTGGTGGTTGCCCCCACGCCCCCCTTGGCCGATGCCCTTGCCGATGCGCTGCTGGCTGAAAGCCTGGCGGACGACGTGATCGCCCTCAGCCAGAGCCGTTGGCAGAGCCTGCGCCTGGATCAGCCATGACCCCGCGGGTGGAGGCCTTGGGTGCTTAGGGCCCAGGTTTGCCAGCGTTGGCGTTCCCATTTGCCTTGGGCGTTAGGAGCCAACTCGGGGTATAGCAACCAGGTTTTTGGTCGTTCCGCTGGGGGCAGGGCCGCTGCTCTGGCACGGAGGTTTGCCACCGCCGCCGGACCGTCTGCGGCGCTGCTGGGCCGCACCAGTGCCACTAGGCGCTGGCCCCATTCGGGATCCGGCAGCCCCAGCACCAGCAGGGCGGCCACGCCGGGGGTTTGGGCTAGGGCTGCTTCGATTTGTTCTGGGAACACCGTGGCGCCACCGCTGTTGAGGGCCCCATCGAGCCGGCCCAGCACCTGCAATCCGGCTGGGCCTAGGGAGCCGGCATCGCCGCTACTCCACCAGCCGCTGGCATCGGCAAACGGTTGCACCTGAGGTCCCGCCAACCAGCCTGGACTCAGCCGCTGGCAGAGCACCTGGATCGCCTGGTGGCTGGGGTCAATTCGCAAGCTCACATCCGCCAGGGGGTGGCCGCAGCCGTTGGTTCCTGCCAGGAAGGCTGCGGGATCCAAGGCCGTCACCATCGCTGCTGTTTCCGTGGCGCCGTAGCAAGGGGCCAGCCGCAATTGGCGCTGCCGGGCTTGCTCAGCCAGCGCTGGGCTCAGCCCCGCTCCCCCCACCCAGATCAGCGCAAAGCCTTGGAGCCAGGCCACACCGCTGGGATCAGCCAGCAGCCTTTGCAGTTGGGTGGGCACCAGCGACAGCAGAGACTCACGGCCCTGCAATTCCCCACTGCTGGCTTGGTGTTCCAGCAGTTCTGCCGGTTGTTTCAGTTGCTCTGGGCTCAGCTCCAGCAGCGGCACCCCCCATGCCCGCGCCCGCACCTGGGGCATCAGCCCACCCATGTGGTGGCCCGGCAGCGGATTGACCACGGCGACCCGTTCAGGATCAAGGCCGATCGAGCTCAGCCAGGCGCCGCAACTGGCGGCGGCGGCCTCCAGGTGACTCCAGGGCTGCAGGCACCAGCGGCGACCACTTTTGCTTTCATCACTGCCAGCACCACTACTGCCGCCACCACTACTGCCGCCACTGCCGATCACCAGCCCCGGACCCGCCGGTAGCTCTTGGCAGGCGGCCAGGGCCTGTTCACCAGCCCCGCGTTCCTGGGGCGAGCTCAGCAGTTGCCACATTTCGCCGCTGGCCTTGGTGCCCATTCTTAACGAAGCTGGACGAACACAGATCCGGCAGCACAGCTCCGTCAGCACAGTTCCGTCAGCACACCTCCGGCAGCACAGCTCCGTCAGCACAGTTCCGCCAACTCTCTTGAAAATGACTAGGGTCAAATGACTAGGGTCATATTCAATAGAGCCTGGGTTGTAGAGATTGGCCAAAGGCTCTAGTTGAGATAGGCCAAAGGCGCTAGTTGAGATAGGCCAAAGGCGCTAGTTGAGATTGATCAAAGGCGCCAGTTGAGATAGCCCAAGGCGAGATTGGCCAGTCAGCAGCTCAAAAAATTCACACCAGGGCAGCTGCCCACACCCCCGCAGGCTCGGGGCCTGCCAACTCACCGCTGGCGCCCCAGCCGGGGGCTAATCCAGGGGCGCAGGGGGTGGGTCCCGCCGCCTGCAGGGCCGCCAAGTGGGCCAGCAAGCGTTGGCTGATGCCGGTGCCCAGGGCGGTGCTAACCATCGCCCGGGGCTGGCCCGCCGCGAAGGCCCGCAGCAGCGGTCGCGGGTCTCCTTCCAGCGCCGGGCGATGCACCCGCCAACCGGGCCAGTGGGGGGGCAAGCCGGCGGGGTCCCGCAGGGATTCATCAAGGGCCACGGGCAGCAAACGAGCCAGCTGCAGCAGGCCTTCGTGGTCGCCCGGCGCCAGGGGCTGCTCCAGCCATGCCAGGCGCGGTTCCTGGCGCAGGCGCTCTGCCCAGCGGCCGGCGCTGGCCCGATCCCAGCCGCCGTTGGCATCCAGCCGTAGGCGGCCCGTGTCAGGCAACAGGGCCAATAGCGCCTCCAGCACCGCCCGTTCGCTGGCCTCCGGCTCGGTGGCCACTTTCCATTTCAGCGTTATGTGAGGCCCTGCCGCCGCCAGGGCTCGCTCCAGGGCCGGCAGGGCCGCCGCCCCGGCGGGCAGCAACCAGGCGGAGGGCGGTGCCGGCAGCCAACCGCCCTCGGCGGCGCTGCCCAGCCCCTGCAGTTCGGCCAAGGCCAGCCCCAACCCGAAGGCCAGGGGCCCCGGCAGCCGGGGCAGTTTCCCCTCCAGCGGCCCCTGCTCCAGGGTTTCCCCCAACTGGGCGATGGCAGCCCTGCAGGCGGGCCAAGCGGCCTCCAGCGGCGTCACCTCCCCCCAGCCGCAGCGCCCCTCTGGGTCGCTGAGCCGCAGCAGCCAGCCCCGCCGTTCGGCCAGGGCGCCGTGGGCGGTGACCATGGCCTGGGGCAAACGAAATTGAAAAGGGCGCCAGGCCAGCTGGAGTGGCCCCAGGGCCGTCATCGGCCCAGCAACAGCGGGCCCAGGGCCAGTCCCACCGCCAGGCCTAGGCCATTGAGGGCTTGAAAGCGCAGGGCCAGGAATTTGCTGCCGATGATCCGTTCCGGGCGGTGGTGCTGGCTGCCCAGCAGGCGGATCAGGGCGAGGCCGGCAGGTAAACCAATCACCCCCAGCAGGGCGCTGGGGGGCCAGGCGCCATTCAGCACCGGAGCCCATTGCAGGGCCAGGCAGCCGGCCACAAACCAGGGCACCAGGGCGGCGGCCCGGCCGGAGCCCAGCTGCACCACCGGTGAGTGTTTGCCGTTGTTGGCGTCTTCCTCCACCTGGTGAAAGTGGGAGCAAAACAGCACCAGGCTGGTGGCCAGGGCCGGGCCCGAGCCCAGCTCCAGGGCCTGGCCCCAGGGGATGGCGGCGGGGCCCGGGCCGCCGTTGGCCCCGAGGGCGAGCAGGGCGGCGGCGGTGGCTAAGGGGCCAAAGGCCAGCCAGCAGAGCGGTTCCCCCAGCCCCCGATAGCCAAGGCGGAAGGGGGGACCCTGGTACAGGTAACCGATGGCGCAACAGGCCAGCACCAGCAGCAGCACGGCGATCTGACTGCGGCTGGCCACCAGGGCCATCAAGCCCAGGCCCCCCAGCAGGCAGAGGTTTGCGGCTAGGGCCACCCGGTCGCGGCGGCCGGTGAGGTTTACGAGCGAATGGGGTTTGCCGTGGGTGTCCACGCCGGTGTCGGCATCGAACACGTCATTGGCCAGGTTTTCCCAGGCCAGCAGCAGCACCGCCGCCAGCAGGAACAGGCCCAGTTGCCCCCAGTGGGGGCTGATCCCCTGGCCCACTAGCGCCCCGGTGGCCAACAGGGCGGGCATCACCGCCACGGAGTACATGGGCCATTTGATCGCCGCCTTCCAGAGGGCGTAACGGCTTGCAACGACCTGGGGCTCAGCCATGGGTGCCGGTGGCGACTGGTGACGGATGGCCCATACATTTGAGCAGTCTCCCGGCACAGCGGTGTCGTTTTCCTTCTCCTTCACCGACCTGCTGGCGCAAGCCCAGGCCCAGGCGGCGCCCCTGGAGGACGAGGGCATCCTCAGCTTGGCCCTGGCTGTGGAGCCGCTGGATCCGCTGTTGGCCCTGGACTTTTTGCCGGCGGCCACTAATTTCCGGGCCCTTTGGGATGGCGCCCCGGGCCTCTGTTTGGCGGCCACCGGCGTGGCCCAGCACCTGGAATTGAGTGGCCCCCGCCGCTTTGAGCTGGCCCAGCGCTTCTCTCAATTGACCCTGGGCCGCCTGGGGGCAGGCTCCCAGCCTGGCCCCCCCCAGGCGCGGCCGCGGGTGTGGCTGGCTTTTTCATTTTTTGATGGGCCCCTGCAGGAGGGCCCCCAGCCGCTGCCGGGGGTGAGGGCGGTGTTGCCCCGTTGGCAACTGAGCCGCCAGGGCCGCCAGGGCTGGTTGCGCCTGCAGCGGCGCCTGGGGGGGGAGGTGACGCCGCGGGCGGTGGCGGAGGAGCTCTGGGACCAGGCCCAGCGGCTGGCCACACTCCCCCCGGCTTTACCCCTGGCCCCGGCCCCCCAGGTGCTCAGCCGTTCCCCTTGGCAGGGGTCCTATCAGCGGGCCATGGGCCAGGCCCTGGAATTGGTGGAATCTGGCCAGCTGCGCAAGTTGGTGCTGGCGGTGCGCCAACAGTTGCTGTTGGATGGCCCCCTTGATCCGCGCCTGCTGCTGGAGGGCCTGCGCCAACGGCAGGGCGGCAGCTGCCGCTTCCTTTGGGCCCAGGGGGAGGGGGGGGCCGCCCTGGTGGGTGCCTCCCCCGAACGGCTGCTAACGGTGCGCCAGGGCCAGCTGCGTTGTGATGCCCTGGCGGGTACGGCATCGCCAGGGGAACCGGCGGAGGCCTTGCTCCAGTCGGTGAAGGATCGCCATGAGCACGAGCTGGTGGTGGAGGCGATCACGGCGGTGCTGCAGGAGCAGGGCCTGGCCCCGCGGCGGCCCCGCCATCCGCGCCTGGCCCGCCACGGGCCCCTGCGCCACCTGCACACGCCGATCACCGCTGAATTACGCGGTCAACACCCCCTGGCCCTGGCGGAAGCCCTGCATCCCACCCCTGCGGTGGCCGGTTTGCCCCGGCGGGAGGCGATGGGCTGGCTGCGCAGCCTTGAGCCCTTTGAGCGGGGGGCCTATGCGGCGCCGATCGGCTGGATCGATAGCGCCGGCGATGCCGAGCTGCGGGTGGCGATCCGCAGTGGGGTGCTGCGCGGCAACCAATTGGAACTCACGGCCGGGGCCGGTTTGGTGCGGGGCTCCCAGCCCGAACGGGAAATGCAGGAGGTGGCCCTGAAACTCGAGGTGCTGCAGCAGCAGCTCAACCTCAGGTCAAATTCGGCCGCAGCAGTTGTTCCTGGGTGAGATCCGCCAGGGGGATGCCCCCCAGGCGTTCCACCTCGCGCACACCGGTGGGGCTGGTCACGTTGATCTCACTGAGCCGATCGCCGATCACATCGATCCCCACAAAGAAGAGGCCGGCCTCCCGCAGGGCCGGGGCCAGTTCCCTGCAGATCTGACGTTCTTGAGCGGTTAATGCCGTGGCCTCCGGTTGGCCACCCACCGCCAGGTTGCTGCGGAATTCGCCGGCCTTGGGTTTGCGGTTTATGGCCCCGAGCGGTTCGCCGTTGACCAGCAGGATGCGCTTGTCGCCGTTGATCACCGCCGGCAGGAAGGCCTGCACCATCACCGGCAGTTGCTGCTGGTTGGTAACCAGCTCCAAAAGGGCCCCCAGCCCCGGCGCCTGGGCGCTGGTGCGGATCACCCCCTGGCCGGCCCGGCCCCCGAGCGGTTTGAGCACCACCTCCCCATGGCTTTCGGCAAAGGCGCTGAGATCGGCCACATGGCTGCTCACCAGCGTGGGCGCCATCAGGTGGGGGAAACGCAGGGCCCCGAGTTTCTCGTTCCAGGCCCGCAGGCTGGCGGGGCGGTTGAGCACCTGCACCCCCTGGCGTTCCCCCAGCTCCAGCAGGTGGGTGCCATAGAGGTAGGCCTCATCCACCGGCGGGTCCTTGCGCATCCACACCCGCGGGAAGTGGCTGAGCGGCAACCATTCGGGATCCCCCAGTTGATACCAGGGTTCCGCCTCGATCGGCTGGGCCCGCACCCGGGGGCCGCCGTTGCCGGCGGCGAGGTCGGAGAGCTGGCAAATCCATATCTCCTGGCCCGCCCGCTGGGCGGCCTGCATCAGGGCAACGCTGCTGTCTTTTTGCGGCCGCAGCCGCTCTACGGGATCAATAACAAACAGTTGGCGACTCACTGGGTGGCTCTCCGTGTTCAGGCCAGGAGGCCATCGAGTTCACCTGAACGCTCCAGGGCGAAGAGGTCGTCGCAGCCCCCCACGTGCTGGCCGTTGATGAAGGTTTGGGGCAGGCTGCGGCGGCCGTCGCTTTTGGCGGCCATCACCGCCCGGGCGGCCTCATCGCCATCAATGGCGAGCTCTGTGTAGCTAACCCCCTTGCGCTCGAGCAGCTGTTTGGCACGAATGCAGAAGGGACAAGACCGCCAGGTGTAGATCTCCACGGAGGCGGTCATAGGGGCCAAACAGCTGTGGACGGATCCTAGGCAGCATCGTTGTTCCGCTTCGCTGATACGGTCGGGGAATCTGTGGCCTGCTGCACCGGTGCTCGATCTCACCGATTTCAAACGCGATTTGTCTGAGCTCACTGACCGCCTGGGCCATGCCCAGGACTGTCTTTGACGTACCGGCCCTAAACGCTCGCCAGCAAGACCTGGAACAGCTGGCGGCCCAGCCGGATTTCTGGGATGACCAGCAAAACGCCCGCAAGCAGATGCGGCAGCTGGATGATGTGAAGGCGCAGCTGGAGCAGCTGCGCCTCTGGCGGGCCGCCATTGACGATGGCCGCGCCACCTTGGAGCTCTACGACCTAGAGCCCGATGGGGGCTTGTTGGAGGAGTCCTACGGCGAGTTACAGAGCCTGAAGCAGGCCCTCGACCGTTGGGAGTTGGAGCGCTTGCTGTGCGGCACCTACGACAAAGAGGGGGCGGTGATCACGATTAACGCCGGCGCCGGCGGCACCGATGCCCAGGACTGGACGTTGATGTTGATGCGCATGTACACCCGCTGGGGGGAGGCCCACGGCATGAAGGTGTCGGTGGCGGAACTCTCCGAGGGGGAAGAGGCCGGGGTGAAGAGCTGCACCCTGGAGGTGGAGGGGCGCTATGCCTACGGCTATCTGCGCAATGAAAAGGGCACCCACCGGCTGGTGCGAATTTCCCCCTTTAATGCCAACGACAAACGTCAAACAAGCTTTGCCGGGGTGGAAATCATGCCGCTGCTTGATGAGGAGGTAAAGCTCGACATCCCAGACAAGGACCTGGAAATCACCACCAGCCGTTCCGGCGGTGCCGGCGGCCAAAACGTGAACAAGGTGGAAACCGCCGTGCGGATTTTGCACGTGCCCACGGGCCTGGCGGTGCGTTGCACCCAGGAGCGCTCCCAGTTGCAAAACAAGGAAAAGGCGATGGCCCTACTCAAGGCCAAGTTGATGGTGATCGCCCAGGAGCAACGGGCGGCCGAAATCGCCGACATCCGCGGCGACATGGTGGAAGCGGCCTGGGGAAATCAGATCCGCAACTATGTGTTTCACCCCTATCAGATGGTGAAAGACCTGCGCACAGCGGAGGAAACCACCGATGTGCAGGGGGTGATGAATGGCGATCTCGATCCCTTCATCCAGGCGCTGCTACGCCAAGGGGTAGACGCCGTTAGTGAGGAATCCCCATGAGCGCCAGCAGAAACCCGCCAGCCAGCAGCCCCACCCCCACCACGCCAGCGCCGAGTTTCGTGAAGCTGGCGATGCGCAACATGGTGCGTAAGGGGAGCCAGAGCCTGCTGCATTTAGGCCTCACCGCCCTGGGCTTGACTGGAGTTCTGTTGTTGCTGGCCTGGTTTGGCCGGCCCCACTTGCCCGGATGACCAGTTTGCCTTTGTCCTCACCCCTGCCGCCGCTGGATTTGGCCTATGGGGTGCCGGAGCAGGGGCCCTGGAACGATCCCGTTGGGGAAGAGCGCTGGCAGGCTCTGCTGCGCCTCTGGTTGGCTGACCTGCAGCCGGAGCTGCCCGCCGGCCTGCGGGCCGAGGCCTACAGCCTTGGCCTGGAGTTTTGTGATGACGCCAGCATCGCCGAACTCAACGGCAGCTGGCGCCAGAAGCCGGAAGCCACCGATGTGCTCGCCTTTGCGGCCCAGGAGGGGGAGCCAGACCAGCGGCAGCCCCTACCGCCGGGGGAGCCCCTGGAGCTGGGCGACATCGTCATCTCCCTGGAGACTGCGGCCCGCCAGCAGGACCCCGCCCTGGGCCTGGCCCAGGAGCTGTTGTTTCTGGCCAGCCATGGGTTTTTGCATTTGCTCGGCTGGGATCACCCCGATGACCAGCAGTTGGCGGCGATGCTCGAGCGTCAGCAAGGCTTGCTGGCGCTTTCGCACTTGGGCCTTTCTCCAGCGGAGATCGGCGGTAACCTGCCGACACCCTGACTTGGGCTACTAAGCCCGATCGGATGACACAGCTGGTGACTTCAGAGCTTGAACCTTCGGAACAAGTGCCCCGGCGCCTGCGGGTGACCGCCTGGGAGGTGGCACGGGATCTGCCGGCCAGTTTCCGCTACGCCGCCCAGGGGCTTGGTTATGCGTTTGTTAGCCAGCGCAATTTCAGGATCCATCTGGCCACCGGGCTGGTGGTGTTTGGCTTGGCCCTCTGGCTGCAGCTGTCGGTGGATCGCCTGGCGGTGCTGGTGCTCACCGTGGCGGCGGTGTTGGTGTTGGAACTGCTGAATACGGCCACCGAGGCGGTGGTGGACCTGGCGGTGGGCCGGCGTTTCCATCCCCTCGCCCGCATCGCCAAAGACTGTGCGGCGGCGGCGGTGCTGGTGGCGGCCCTGTCGTCGCTGATGATCGCCCTACTGCTTTTGCTGCCGCCCCTGTTGCTGCGGCTTGGTCACTGATGCTGCTGGTGCTCGATAACTACGACAGTTTCACCTTCAATTTGGTGCAGTACCTGGGGGAGCTGGCCGCCACTTATCCGATTGCCGCCGAGCTGCGGGTGGAACGCAACGATGCCCTCAGCCTTAGCCAAATCGCAGCGTTGAAGCCAGCGGCGATCCTGATCTCACCGGGCCCTGGCACCCCAGAGGATTCGGGGGTTTGCCGGGAGGTGCTGCGGGAATTGGGGCCGTTGATTCCCACCCTTGGGGTATGCCTGGGCCACCAGGCCCTGGCCCAAGTCTATGGCGGTCGGGTGGTGCGGGCGCCGCAGCTGATGCATGGCAAAACCTCGCCGGTGCACCACGGCGGCCAGGGGGTGTTTGCCGGGCTGCCGGAACCGTTCACGGCCACCCGTTACCACTCCTTGATTGCCGAGCGCGAGAGCCTGCCCGACTGCCTTGAAGTAACCGCCTGGCTGGAGGACGGCATGGTGATGGGCCTGCGCCATCGGCAATATCCCCAGCTGCAGGGGGTGCAGTTCCATCCGGAAAGTGTGCTCACCCAGGCCGGCCACCAACTGCTGGCCAATTTCCTCTCCTGCGCCCAAGGCTCACCCGGCTAGGCCAGCACTGCTAGGTTCCCAACACTTTGCTCACGGTCATGCAGCGCCAGAAGCTCCTGCCCTGGCTCGGGGCCGTTGGATTAGCCCTCGCCCTCCCCGCCCAGGCAGCCGGGGGTGGGGTAACGATCACCAGCTATGGCCACAGCGCCCTGTTGATCCAGGGGGGGGGCAGCACGGTGCTGGTTAATCCCTTCAAGGCGGTGGGCTGTGCCGCTGGGCTATCGGAACCCCGGGTCTCGGCCGATGTGGTGCTGGCCAGCAGCCGCCTGAAGGATGAGGGGGCAGCGGTGGCCAGTGGCCGTTTTCTGGCGACGCCCGGTTCCTACAAAGTGGCCGGTTTACGCATCGAAGGTTTTGCCGCCCCCCACGACCGGGTGGGGGGCCGTCGCTTTGGCAATGGCGTGATCTGGCGCTGGCGCCAGGGGGGTCTGGAATTCGCCCACCTGGGCGGCACGGCATCAGTGCTCAAGCCGGAGGACCTGGTGCTGCTGGGGCGCCCCGATGTGCTGATCATTGGTGTGGGCGGCGGCGCCAAGGTGTATGACGGCGCCGAGGCGGCGGCGGTGGTGAAACAACTCAACCCCCGTCGGGTGATCCCGGTGCAGTACGTGCGCAGTGGATCTGCCCCCAAGGACTGTGACCAGAGCGGCATCCAGCCGTTCCTAGACGCCCTCAAGGGCACCCCTTCCCAAAAGGTGGGTCGTGTGTTGTCTCTAACTCCGCCCCTCGGCGATACATTCAAAATTGAACTGATGCCCTGAATATGGTCGCCCCCCGGGGTGATCGCCATGGCCCGTGTGTTTTGGGAGCAGCGCCGTCAAATCGGTTGCTGCCTGGCTTTACAGGGGGCCCTGCTGGGGCTTCTCTCCCTCGGTTTCCTCGAGGGGGCCCGCCAACCCTTCGATGGCGCCGTAGGTGTTCCAGAACTGTTGCATCTGGCTGAGGGTGCCCACACTCACCCTTAGGGCGCCATCTATCAATGGTTTGCCCGCCATGGAGCGCACCAGGATGCCCCGTTGGCGCAGGCTCGCCGCCATGGCCTCCGCCCCCAGCCGTGGCCAGATCAAGAGGTAATTGCCCCCCTCACTGTGGTGGCGCAGCCCTGCGGCCCGCAGCTGTGCCCCCAGCCAGGCCTTAGCCCGCAGCACCTCGGCCACATAGGCATCCACATAGGCTTGGTCTTGAAGGGCCGCAAAGGCGGCGGTTACCGCAAAGCTGTTGATGTCATAGGGGCCGGTTACCCGGCTCACCCGATCCACCACCGCGGCGGCACCAATGGCGAAGCCCATGCGCAGCCCTGCCAAACCAGCGGTTTTGGCCAGGGAACGCAGCACCAGCAGATTGGGCGTGGCCTTGAAATCTGCCAGGGGCAGCACGCTGTCTCCGGTAAAGGCCTCATAGAGCTCATCCACCACGATCAGGGTCTGGGGGGCGAGGGCCGCCAGCTCGAGGATCCGTTCGGGGGCCAGCCGCGAGCCGGTGGGGTTATTGGGATTGCAGAGCAGCAACAGCCGCGGCCGCCTGCTGGTGAGGGCGCTGCGGATCGCCTCCAGGGGGAAGCGGAAGCTGTCGCCCACGTAGGGAATCGCCTCGATCGCCATGCCCTGCATCTGGGCACAGGGGCTGTAGTAACCAAAGCTGGGACTGGTGGTGAGCAGCAGATCAGCCGCGGCGCCATAGGCATGAACGGTGGCGTGAATGGCCGCGTCTACACCGTTGAACAAACCCACCTGGGCAGGCTCCAAGGGCACCGCCAGGCCAGCCACCGTGAGATTGGCCACTAGCGCTTCCCGCAGGCCGTCGTACTCGGGATAGATGGCGTAGTGATGGGCAGGGATGGCGCGCAGGGCCTCCACCACCCGGGGGCTGGGCCCCACGGTGTTTTCGTTGAAGTCAAGGCGCAGCAGACCCCGCCTCCCCTCCAGGGGGGCGCTGTAGGCCTGGAGATTTTCCACCTCGGGGCGTGCCGGCGGGTACGCCTGGGGCGCAGCAGATCGATCCATGCAACGACGCTAGGTTGCGCTGGTTAGGGTCGCCCGCCCAGAGCCAGGAACACTGACTAGCATTTAGATGGTGCGGAGAGTGCTGCGGAGAGAAGCCCATGCCGTATCTGGGTTTTAGGCGGTCTTCGCAGCTACTTAGCAATGGTTCACGGCAAGGGTTAGTTAGTAGCAGGTGGTTCAGGGAAGTGCCTAATAATTTGTTGGCCCGCTCCATTCAAATATCACAGCCACAAACTTCGTTTTGAGTTAACAGAACATGCTCTCGGAGGGACAAATCCAAACATGAAAGAAACCTTGCACCGTAATACCAATAAAGACTGTTTCTATCGGGAAGAGAATTTCAAGGCAATAATCAACTCAGCGCTAGTCGGCTTCTATCTTGTCAATAGGGAAGGGCAGATTTTAGATGCCAATGACGCCTATTGCTCGATGATAGGCTATAGCCATGAGGAACTGCTCAATATGGAAATAAAGGATATTGAAGATGTTGAATCGGGGGAAACGGTAGGGGAGAGGATTCAGCGAATTGCTGAGAAGGGTTCAGGCAGATACGAGGCCAAGCATAAACGCAAAGATGGAAATTTTATTTTTATTGAGGCCAGTGTTCATTATTTAAAAGATGAACAAGGAATGCTTTCTGTTTTCATTCGCGATATCGTCGAGCACAAGCAGGCAGATGAAGCGTTTCAAAAACTTATCCAGAAAGACGAAGAAGCGTTACGTATCGCCCGCATGGGGCACTGGGAATTAGATTTGGCGACTAGGCAGTTTACCTTCAACGATCAGTACTACTCATTGCACGGCACCACGGTGGAGGAAGCCGGCGGATATGTTATGTCGGTGGAGGAATTTGCAAGCAGATATATACACCAAGATGATGCTTGTTTGATTGACGAAGCCATTCGGAGCACCATCGAAACAAACGATCCCAACATACAGCTTCAGCATGAAGCGCGCATAAGGCACGCAGATGGTGAACTGCGGGATGTTCTTGTTTGGTTCCGCGGCGAGAAAGACGCTCAAGGTAGAATTACCAAGATGCGCGGCGTAAACCAAGACATCACCAAGCGCAAGCGGGTGGAAACGGAATTAGTGCTTGCCAACAAAGAACTTCGTTTCCAGAATGAGGAGAAGGAAAAGCGTGCGGCAGAGTTGGTGATAGCCAACAAAGAGCTTGCCTTTCAGAATCAAGAAAAGGAGAAACGTGCAGCGGAATTAGCGATCGCCAATAAAGAACTTGTTTTTCAAAACGCAGAGAAAGAAAAGAGGGCAGAGGAATTAGGCCTTGCCAACAAAGAACTCCACTTTCAGAATGAGGAGAAGGAAAAGCGTGCGGCAGAGTTGGTGATAGCCAACGAAGAGCTTGCCTTTCAGAATGCAGAGAAAGAAAAGAGGGCTGCAGAATTACTACTTGCCAATGAAGAAACTCTCCGCAGCCTGCAAAATATCCAGGCTCTGCACAAAATTGACCAAGCCATCGCGGGCAGTCTAGATTTAAACCTTACTTTGAATGTTGTCCTTGAACAAGTTAAAGCTCAGTTGAATATAGATGCCGCCGCTATCTTGTTGCTCAACCCGCACTCTCAGGTATTGGAATTCAGCGCTGGGCTTGGCTTTCGCAGTAATGCTATTGAGCGTTCTTATCTGCGGCTGGGGGAGGGAGCTAGCGGACGAGCCGCGTTGGAAAGAAGGACAGTGAGCGTTACTAATCTGTTTGAGAATAGCAGCCAATTTAACCGCGTCTCGCTTCTGGCTGAAGAAGGTTTTTCAACTTGTTTTGCTACTCCACTCATTGCCAAAGGCCAGGTTAATGGTGTGCTGGAAATCTATCACCGCTTGCCATTTACAGCTGACAAGGCCTGGTTGAAATTTTTGAAGATTCTGGCTGGGCAAGCGGCTATAGCAGTTGATAGCGCCAATCTTGTCACTGCTTTAATACACTCCAATGCAGAGTTATTTGCGGCTTATGAGACCACTATTGAAGGCTGGTCCCATGCGCTAGATTTGCGTGATAAAGAGACTGAAGGTCACACGCAGCGAGTTACTGAAATGACCATAAAACTTGCCCGTGCGGCAGGAATAACCGAAGCGGAATTGGTTCATATAAGGCGTGGGGCACTCTTGCATGATATTGGAAAGATGGGTGTGCCAGACCACATTCTTCTCAAGCCAGGCAAGCTGACAGATGAAGAGTGGGTTGCCATGCGTAAGCATGCCATATTTGCCTTTGAATTGCTCTCACCCATTGCATACTTACACCCCGCGTTAAATATTCCATATTGTCACCATGAAAAATGGGATGGGAGCGGTTATCCACGCGGATTGAAAGGCGAGCAAATTCCACTGGAGGCCCGTCTCTTTGCGATAGTAGATGTATGGGATGCCCTCCGCTCCGATCGTCCGTATCGTGAAGGTTGGTCAAAGGAGAAAGTGGCCGAACATATCAAATCACGATCTGGAACACATTTCGACCCAAAGGCAGTGGAACTGTTTTTGAATATGCTGAATGAAGATGAAAAAAATGCGGGCTAGCAAAGCGAGACATCTGCCAGTTGCGGAAACCGTTGGCTGGTAGTCATCGCCTCATAATCGCAGCCTCATAATTCACAACGTATAGGGCTGACTTCCCAGCTTATAATAGCCGCCTCAAAAGTTACGCTCTGTTTCCCAAGCCCTTGGCGGTCTATTAATAGTGAGAGTTAGGCTAGTTCTTGATAGTACAGCTCTCACCTTTGTCATCGCAGCAAACATAGCGCTGCTCACCATTGATGAGCTTGTATCCGCACTTGGCGGCAGTGGCAGGCAGAAGGTTCATCAGAATAACTGATGACATCAGGGATGCCGTCAGGGTAATGATGCCCAGAAGCTGGCGTCAACCCGCAGTGGTTTGGATTAACAAGCCACCAGATGAGGAATCAAGCCCTTCCTCCTACCATTAGTGAAGGCCTCCTAATCGGCTGCCCAAGGCTGTCACCTTTCCTGAAAGTCACCGCCGCCGGGACAGGTGATATGGGCGATGTATGAATGAGTACATGCCAAACTTAATATCCAGCTGAGGGTTGTGCGGCAAGGATGTTACGGTGCCAGGCTGTACTCACTTTGACATTGGAAGATCCATGAAATCATATTTCATAGGAGCAGAGAAGGCAACAGATTGATCTGGCCCAAGTGAATTGCACTCATTATTATTGGTTGCTCGCTTGGATGCAGGGTTGATGATTCTGCTATCATTCAAGTACTTGACGTAATCTAAGTTGCTTGGCTTGTCCTTCATTATTATGCCTTGATTGGTGAATCCCAGGGCCAGTAATGATATCTGACCTGAGGAATTATCTGAAGGGGACTCGGCTTCATGGTCACGCATAAGTGCTACACGCATGCCGTCTGACAATGGCATATTGCCTATTAGTGGCAAATCAGATTCGTCAATCATGAAGGAACGTTTGATTACCGAATTTTTTCCTGTAGCAATGTCGCGCCTAAAGGCGGTTACTTCTACCAAGGCGCCATTCTCAAGAAAATTCTGATTACCGCTGGACTTGTTGGGCTCAATCCCAATATACTTCACTTCAAATGGCAGCCGAAGCGCACTTGGTGAGCCTGAAGTGTCTTCTTTGCAATAGGTAAGTGTGAGTCGCTCGACTTTGCCCTTTTTAAGCACGAATTTTTCCTGGTCTCCAGAAATTAGGAGCGAAGCAGTTTGCCGGGCTGCAGCCTCTCTGAGCGCAATTGAAAGCCTATCTAATAAGCCTTTGTATCTACTTGGATCTTGCCTGAAGTCAACAAGTAAATCATTGATTATAGGGGTAAGAGTCAGAGTCTCGCTAAAGTTATAGACTAAAAGTTCAAGGAAGAATAGCTTCTGTTTGGGATCCCCTCGATTGGCGCTACTTTCATATTTTTCAAGCAATTTAGAAAACATACTTGATTTGAGGTCTGAATCAGACTTTTCACGCGCATTGGTAAGTTGAAGTGAAATTCGCTTATTTTCTAATATGTCATTCTGCCTCTTGATGGAGGCATCAAGGGCCCCGCCGGCAGCCCACAGTGTCAGCGGCACGATAATTACACCACTTAGGCTTGCGATTACTGGTAGCTTGTCCCATATATCCTTCGCTTTGGCAGGTGAAGAATTTACAATAGAGGTTGGTGGATTAGTTTTGTCCTCTTCTAGGGCACACATTCCAATCCCTGCCTGCGTTAATGCTATTTAAATAAATTGTAAGTCTGCTAATGCCAATATGGATGACGCGTCGGCAGCGAATCAGCGCCTCTTCTGCATCGCAGGGGGGTGATGCAGAAGAGGCGCTGCACGAGTTATGAAAACAATGCCATCTGTACAAGTTGCTGTAAAAGTATTATTGGTATACCCAGCAATCATTGGCCGATCTGCAGCACTCGATAAATGTCTTTCCGTTTCTGGTTACTTGTTTGCATACAGGCGGAGACTGAGTTATGGATTTAATTGTATCAGTGTGGCCAAGCGTTAGCCAGCCAACTGCTAGCACGCTGGAGCATGCAAGGGCAGTGATTAGACAATGGATTGGTTTCATCCGATTTCTGGTAACTACTGCCATTTAAGTACTCTGATCCCTCTGGGCAAGTGTGTAGCTAGTGAAACTGACCGCGCCCATTGTTATCCTGTGCCCCGCAAGCTGCGGTGGGGTTGCAGGGTCTCTTCTGAACGATAGGGTGGCAACTGCCAATCGATTCTGCTTGCTCCCTGCAAAGCCTATCTGATGCAGATTAGGCGCTGCTCTGCTGTGCTTTTGCGGTGTCCTGGATTCTCAGAAGGGGCTTATATTTTTCAGGCCGTTGAGCAATTCTTGGCGTAGGTTCATTTGTGACATCATCGCCAATTGCTCCTTCCCTTGGCTGGCTTCGCGACTATCCCGACGTTCGCGATATCACCGCCACCAGTGAAAAGGTCCCCGACCGCCTCAAGGGGACTGGCCAGCGCGCCGTGCGCGAGATGCTTGCCCAGGTGCCGCTCGCCCCGTCCCCAGCCAGCCTTGCGTCCACGGTGGATCTGCGCCCCTGGTTCTCTCCCGTAGAGAATCAACTGAACCTGGGCTCCTGCACCGCCAACGCCGGTGTGGGCCTGGTGGAGTACTTCGAGCGGCGCGCCCTTGGCCAACACGTAGACGCCTCTCGGCTGTTCCTCTACAAGACAACGCGCAACCTGCTGCATTGGACCGGGGACACGGGAGCCTTCCTGCGCACGACGATCGCGGCCCTGACCCTCTTCGGGGTACCGCCGGAGGAGCACTACCGCTACGTGGTCGCCGATTTTGATAAGGAACCGCCGGCATTTGCCTATGCCTACGCCCAGAGGTACCGGGCGATTACTTACTACCGCCATGATCCGCCCGGCACCTCTCGCGCGGCTCTGCTTAACACGATCAAAACCTATCTAGCCAGCGGTCTGCCCTCGATCTTTGGTTTCACCGTCTACTCCTCCTACGTTCAGGCAAGCAGCACCGGGGCCTTCCCCTACCCCACCCCTGGGGAGCAGATCACCGGCGGCCATGCCGTGGTGGCCGTGGGCTATGACGACAATCGCATTGTCCGAAACACCAACCCCGGTGGCATCCAGACCACCGGGGCCCTGCTGATCCGCAACTCCTGGGGGACCGGCTGGGGCCAGGCAGGTTATGGCTGGCTTCCCTACCGCTTCGTGCTTGACGGCCTAGCGGTCGACTGGTGGTCGGTGCTTAAGCAGGAGTGGGTCGACACCAAACAGTTCGGCCTCTAGTCGGCCCCTATTGCCTTGCTTTGTCTTCTAGGGGCTCCAGATGGCAAACTTTTGCCTGATTACCGCTGACCGTAAGATCTCTATTGACACGGAATTCGACGAAGGTGGTGGTATAGGGCATCGTCAGCACAAACTCTTTGTTGTCAGGCTTTAGCCACTTAGTAAGATCTACGGTCAATTCTGACATTCCAGTTATTGTGTTCTCACTCGAAGCAGGGCCTTCCAATTGCTGCGCAACATAGACTACGTAGCTTGAGTTTGTGTTCATGTATAGATTCATCTTGAAGGCTTCGATATTTTCCAGCACCTGTTTGTCATCAAGGCCGGCTTCTGTGAGATTGAGGTGAAGGCATCGATAGCTTTTGTCTTTCTCGTAGGGATGCAGGTCGTCAACATTTACAGCCTTGTACGAAAATTGATTTTTCATCTTGACGACGAGACCGATGGTCCAGTCATTCACCCCGTCGCCGCGTTCGTCAACAACTCGAATAACGAACTGCTGCCAGCTGGGTGGTGGTTCTTGGCTGCCACGGGCATCTTTTGCTGCTTTAGTTGCTTTTTCATTCCATGCATTGAAGTCTTTGTCCTCCTTCACATCTAGGGCTTCTGAAACAAGGCTGACTATGCTATCAGTAGATTTTGGCTTCATGATCGTGCCATGATTAAGCCTAGGCCAAAGCACCACGATGTTGTCCTGATTGCTCCATTCGGAAACTTTGGTGATCATGCCATTTGCTGCACCAGTGTTGATGGATGGTTCCGTCCTCTCCGTGTAATCAAATAAGAGGCGCCGGCTGTTCAGGGTTGCACCCGCCCAGCGCACCACCCCATCTGAACCATCGATCTTTGTTCCCACAACTCCTGTAAAGAAATCGGCCACTTCTCCCAAGCCCGAGTCCCCACAAATCGTGAATACGTACGGGCTATCTGGTCCTTTTTTGAACCTATCCGTATTGCCATCGCCAAACATGTCTCTTTCTGCTAAGTCCCATGTGAAACGGCTTGCCAGCTCCAAAGCAAGCAATACTTCGTCTCCAGCTTCCATAAAATCCGGACCAAAATCCTTGCTCCCTTTCAGTAGCGCGCCCATCCAGCTTCGTCCCTTGTGAGCCACAGGTGATCCGTTTGTAGCCGGCGCGAGTGCAACAAGGTGGCGCAAGCGATTGGGCCGTCCTTTCATCGAGGCAAACCTAGTCAGCCATGCTCGGATAACTAACATGCCTGTTGAATGCACGATGGCGTCAAAGGGCTCATCGGTTGCAAGTCCGGCCTCTTTCGCCAGTGCTCGGTCAAATCCCTCAGCAATATCCCGAATCGTGACCTCGTTTGCCAGGCTTACATAGTTGAGTAGATGTACCTTGGCAGGATCGAGATTTCGCTTCTGGATTAAGGCCTCTCGCCAGAGCTTGAAGCCTTTAGAGGTATCGGAATATCCATGGATTAGCACGAGTGGAATAGTCATTGAGGGTTGTCAGTTAACCTTTTATTAGCCAGTGGCACGGCATGTAGTTGACAACTAATAGATATCTTAATGATTTGCGGCCCTCCCCCCTGTCGGCAAGCTTGATTCCTCAAGTGCTGGGGAAGCCGAGGCGGGAAGTGGAACTGATTTCAGCTTAAACTAAGGATTTCCTGAGACTTGAAGGATCCCTGTGACTGGCATGGGTTCTGTTCGTCGCGGGGGGCAAAGTGGTTGGCTCGTACCTATTATTGTCGAAATGATTTGGGTCCACCTCTATGTCTTATAGGGATGGTAAGAATTTAGTCTAGTAGGCGAATGAGTCTGGGCATCATTACCCTGACGGCATCCCTGATGTCATCAGTTATTCTGATGAACCTTCTGCCTGCCACTGCCGCCAAGTGCGGATACAAGCTCATCAATGGTGAGCAGCGCTATATTTGCTGCGATGGCAAAGGTGAGAACTGTACGATCAAGAACTAGCCTAACTCTCACTATTAATAGACCGCCAAGGGTTTGGGAAACAGAGCGTAACTTTTGATGCGGCTATTTTAAGCTGGGAAGTCAGCCTTGTACGTTGTGAATTATGAGGCTATGACTACCAGCCAACGGTTTCCGCAACTGGCAGATGTCTGGCTTTGTTAGCCCAGCTGCCTGTTGAGCCAGCCGTTAACCGCATGGCTGAGGGGAAAGAGGTAGGGCAGTCAGCATGTTTATGGTTTTCTCTGAGATTTCTGGCTAAAATGGGCAGTATGGCAGCAAAGGAGTTATGAACTTCACATTGGAGTGTGAGCAAGAGGACGATGGTCGTTGGCTGGCAGAGGTGCCTGAACTTCCTGGCGTACTTGCCTACGGGCATTCGTCAATGGACGCAATGTCAAAAGCAGAAGTTCTAGCATTACGTGTTATCGCAGATCGACTTGAAAACGGCGAGAGTGAACCTGTTAGTATTCAGTTCTCAGTGCCGCTTGCTGCATGAGTAACTGGCCTTCAGTAAAGGCGAAGAGAGTGCTCGCGGCTTTGCAATCTATTGGATGGAAGGTCAAGCGTCAGACCGGTTCGCATAAGACATTGCAGCATGATGATTTCCCAGACTATGTCTTTGCCTTTCGTGATGGCGAGGAGCTTGGGCCGAGGATGTTGTCACGGATTGCCAAACATACTGGACTCAAGTCGAGTGACCTGTGAGTACAACTTATACGGCTGGCTTCCCAGTTTAGGATGGCTACCTTGCGCTCTAATCCCCAGCGATAGCCACCTAGTTCCCCAGATGCTCTAATCACCCGATGGCAAGGAATTAGATAGCTGATGGGATTATTGCCTATGGCATTTCCTACGGCTCTAGTTGCAGTGGGGCGACCAATTATTTCAGCGAGGCTTTGGTAGGTTGTGGTTCCTCCGAATGGCACTTTCAAGAGCGCGTGCCACACTTGAATCTGAAAGTTTGTTCCCTTTGCTAAGAGTTTTAGTGGTTCTTGATCTCTGGGGATTGCTGAATTAAAAATTATGTCGCAGAGGGGTTGAGTTGTTTTTGCCTCATGGACAATCTCAGCGTTTGGCCATTGGCGCAAAAGGGTTTGCTTGGCGGTGGGCTGATCGGCGGCATCTAAAAAATGAAGGTTACAAATGCCACGGGTTGTTGTAGCAATAAGAGCATTGCCAAAGGTGGTGTTATGGATGCCATAGTGAATTTGCAAACTTGCTCCCCCTGCTTTTGGTCCCTCCGTAGATATGGCTTCTAAATTTACAGATAAGTTGTGTATTTGTCCGTGGCTAGACAGCCCCCTGCCTGGGGTTGGATCGGGCTGACTTGGGGAATGTTGAGGCATAAATGCGATCACCTGGGCAATCTGCCCATGGCTTTAGCTAGTATAAACACTAGCGCTCTTCATCGCGATCCAGCGGACTGCGGTTGATTCTGGTTGATTGGCAAGAGTTATTTTATTTGCCACCGCCTGGCTGGATCTGCGCGCCACCGGCCGGGGGGCTGGCAATTACCTATTTGCAGGCCCCCATGCCAGTCAACAGGCAGGGCCCGATGGTCAGCTGCCGCCTTTGGTGGAGCTGAAGTAAACTCCAGGGCCGGGAAGAGCTTGGGGTTGCCACGCTATTTCTTCAAATATATTACTCCAGCCCTAAAGCGCGATTCCCAATGGGCTAGATATCTTGCCGCCAGTTTTGGGTTATTCCACGCAACGAGAACATTCTCACTGTTTTTGTTTGCAGATGAAGTGTAGTTGTAGCTGCCTGTTTGCACGTGACGGGCGTCCACTACAATGAACTTGTCGTGGTGAATCCGATAGTTGGAGTTTGTTCTCACCGGTATGCCTGCCCCAGTCAAGGCATCGAACGCTCTTCGGCTAATTCCCTTTTCATCTTCTTCTATATTGTGTTTATGGTCGGCCACAATTTGGATGTTCACCCCCCGCTGCTTTGCGGCCAATAGGGCTTCCACGATTACGGGAGAGGAGAAGGCAAAGGCGGCCACATGAATTGATGCCTTCGCACAGGCAATCGATTTCAGAATCAACGCTTCGGCGCCGTCTTCCGGCCCAAAGGCTGCCTCGATGTTGTTGGTTGTGCTCGACGTAATGGGGCAGAAAGAGTCCCTGGCTGATTGGCCGATATCCTGGGCCGATACCTTGTCGGCACAGCTCACCAAAAGAAGAAGAATGGTGAACAGTGATCCCATGGATTGAGTGGTAATTCTTGTAATCACCAAATGGCTTGCTGTTTTATTTATTGTATCCTCTAAGTTGCGAGCGTGGGGATGATGTTATTTTCTTTGCAATCTAGTCGGCCTGATTGCCTGCAAAGCCGTTGCGCGCCGCTTTGATCACTTCCTTGGCGTGATCGGTGTTGAGGATCACGATCACACCGATTGACACCTTGAAGGCGCTGGCAAAACGACGCAATGTCCCGAGCGATATAGAAAGATCTTAGGGCGATTTATCGAATTATTCAAGGTTTATAGATGTATCCAGGGGTAGGGGTTCTGGCGTAACTCGTCCCCCCCCGCTCACATCCTTTCCAAGCTGGGGATACCCAGTAGGCCGAGGCCGAGCCGCAGGGTGTCGGCGCTGAGGCGGCAGAGGGCGAGGCGGGAGCTGCGGGCGGGTTCCTCGGCCTTGAGCACTGGCACTTGATCGTAGAAGCGGTTGAAAATCTGGGAAAGTTCAAATAGATAGTTGCAGAGCCGATTTGGCAGCAGGTCGGCCTCCACTTCGGCAATTACCGCATCGAATTGCAGTAGTTGACGCACCAGGGCCCATTCCTGCGGTTCGTTAAATAGCAGCTGATCAGGGAAGGCAACTAGGTCGCCCCCCTTGCGGGCGATGCCCTGGATGCGCACCACCGCATAGAGCAGGTAGGGGGCGGTGTTGCCCTGCAGGGCGAGCATGCGATCGAAACTAAACTGATAGTTGGTGATCCGGTTGGTGCTGAGGTCGGCGTATTTCACCGCCCCTAGCCCCACGGTGGTGGCCACTTCCTGGATGAAACTTTCCGTTTCAGTGCGTTCTTCCTCCTGGAGGCGCCGCCGCAGGTCGGCCTCGGCCCGTTCCACCGCCTCATCGAGCAGATCCCTGAGCCGCACGGTGTCGCCGGCCCGGGTTTTGAGCTTTTTGCCGTCGGCGCCCTGCACGAGCCCGAAGGGCACGTGTTCCAAAGAGACAGCGGCCGGTCGCCAACCGGCCCGTTCGGCCACCTGGAAAACGGCGGCGAAATGACTGGCCTGGCCGGCATCCGTTACATAAATCACCCTGCCGGCCCCATCACCATCAGGCCCGAGCCGATAGCGGATGGCGGCCAGGTCGGTGGTGGCGTAGTTGAAACCGCCATCGCTTTTTTGCACGATCAGCGGCATCGGTTTGCCCTCCTTGCCGGTGACCCCCTCCAGAAACACACAGCGGGCCCCGTCATCGCTAACCAGCAGCCCGGATTTATCAAGGTCAGCAACTACGGCCTGGAGCCGTGGGTTGTAAAACGACTCGCCGCGTTCGCTCAGTTGGATATTTAGGCGGTCGTAGATCTTCTGGAATTCCCGGCGCGACTGGTCGCAGAGCAGGCCCCAGGCCTTTAGCGAGATCGGGTCGCCCCCCTGCAGCTTCACTACTTCTTCGCGGGAGCTGCTCTGGAACACCTCGTCGCTGTCGAAGCGTTGCTTGGCCTCGCGGTAGAAGGCCACCAGGTCGCCCAGGTCCACCGCATCGGCGGTGTTTAGGGCCTCGGGGGCCACCTGTTTGAGGTGGGTAATAAGCATGCCGAACTGGGTGCCCCAGTCGCCCACATGGTTGAGCCGCAGCACCCGGTGGCCGCGGAATTCCAACACCCGCGCCAGGCAGTCGCCAATGATCGTGGAGCGCAGGTGGCCCACATGCATCTCCTTGGCGATGTTGGGGCTGGAGAAGTCAACGATCACCGGCCCGGGCGAATCGCCGCTGGGGATGGTCGCTAGCTCCACACCGAGGCGCGGATCCCCCAGGCGCTCCCGCAGCTGGGCCGCCAACAGTTCCGGCTTCAAGGTGAGGTTGATGAAGCCTGGACCGGCGATGGCCGCTGGTTGGCACAGGGCATTGAAGGCGGGATCGGTCGCCAGGGCGGCAACGATGGCCTCGGCGATGCGGCGGGGCGGCTGGCCAAGGGGGCGGGCCAAGCCCAGGGCGCCGTTGGCCTGGAAATCACCGAATTCGGGCTTCGACGCCGGTCCCAGCTGGAGGTCCAACGGGCTGTCCGCGGCCCTGGCCTGTGCGCTCGCCTCGGGGAAGGCCCGCTCCAAGGCCGCCTGCAAGCGTGCGTTCAGGGCTTGGACGACGGACAGCATGGGGTGGGGAGCCCGCAGCGGCGGCAGAGGTGACTGCGATCATCGCGCCCGGCCGGCGGACAGCACCTCGTCGCTCAGACCGTTTCAGGCCCGGCTTCGAAACTCATTAGGACATAGCGGAGGAGGCCAAGGGTGCTGAGGATCTGAACGATGTACTGCTGGAAACTCTGACTGCGGTACACATCTGGAGCATTTGTCTTGTAGAGCTTGTGGGCGATTGAATGGGTCGGCAGCGTTTGGGTTGTGATGTCATTGGTGTGCAGATGGGCCAGCTGGTTAGATGCTGCAAGCTCCAGATAATCGGCAACCCCAAACCCGTTGTCCATTTCACCGAAGGTCATCCTCAATGCTGGTCTCAGCCATGGCAGTACCAAGCCCTTGAGCGAAATCAATAAGCTGGTAGGAACAATATCGGAGACAAAAAGTTTGCCCCCAGGCTTGAGTACCCGCGCTGCTTCAGCGAAGAATTGCTGCCGGCTGGGGAAATGGAAGATGCACTCGACCGCTGTTACTCGATCAAAGGAGTGGTCTGGAAATGGCAGCACACAGGCATCGCCCTGGACGAATTCAATCTGATTGCTAGGAGCTGGCTGGACAACCCTCCTCGCCCGGGCTAATTGGCGCTCTTCGATGTTTAGGCCCACGAGGTCAAGATTGTTGTAGCGCTCGTTCAAGCTCGCAATCGTTCCGCCAAAGCCACATCCCACATCGAGTATTCGCTGACCAGACTCAATCCCTGCCAGGGGAATAATTTTGTCAATCATGCTCTCTGCCGCTATGGCAAAATCCTCTGGGGTGCCATCTGCTTCAGAAGGATTCTGCCAATATCCCCAGTGCACATGGCGCCCAAAGGCCTTCAGGAAGTCTGCGTTCCCAGCTTCAAGCAGCTCTAGAACTGTGTCGAAATAAGGAAGATCGGCTTGGGTGTTCATAATGTCCTGGGGGAATAGTTGAGAAGATCTTTTGGTTACTGGTTGGAATATGTTGAACTTTAATCTCATCGCGGTGATGGCCCTCCTCAGCCAATGGATCCCCTCCTCTGCGGCCAGGTCAGCTGCCGGTGATTTTAGTCATTCTTGACTAATGAATGCAGCCCATCCTCAGCATTGGGTCAAGGCTAAATCCCCTGTTGTGGCAAGAGCTTTGCCCTTTATCTTAAGGGGTTTTGGTGACTCATCTCTGCACCGTATGGCCAGCAAATCAGCCCCAGTAATGGGCGCAAATTGGGCTGCGATGTGGAATAAAGTAGATTCACTTTCTAGCTAGCTAGGCATCTAATCTAATCATGCATCTAATCAGGCATCGAGTTATTCATTTGCCTGGTGGCAAGTACTCATTAAGGTGGCCATCCTTTTGGGCTTTGTAGCAGGGGGGGTTCTACGCTGCCAATTCAAGGAAGCCAACCCTCCAGCTCAGGGTGGCTGTGCCGCTCCGGGCCTGACGCACTACTTGCGCCTAGGGGCAAGTTGTTGCTGGTTGCTTGGGGTTGTGGTCCTAAATGCCGGATCCTCATTGGCGGCAGATCTTATAGGGCCACCAGGATTCCGTATCCAGCAGAGGCCGTTTTCGGTGGATGTGCTGGGTAATCAGGGCCGTACCCTGTTCAGTCTCGTTGATGGCGTCGAAGTCAGCACGATCACAGGCTCCGTGCCCAGGGAGCAAGCGTTCGTTGTTGTCTGGTCAAAAGGTCAGCTTCTAAGCCGCACCCTGGCCGATCAGGTTCTGGATATTTCTAATGTTCAAGGCACCACCACTGTCACCCTCGGCGACGCGGCAAGTAAGCAGCCCCGGGCACAACTGATTCTGAGTCGCCCAGCCGTTGGAGTCTTCCGAATTCAGGCGCTGGCCAGCGATCCCGCCGCGAACCGCACCCGCATCGTTCTTACGGCAAGGGCCGACGAACGCTTTTACGGCATGGGCTCTCGCTTCAATAACTCGGAGCACAAGAACTCAATAGTTACCCAGTGGGCACGGGAGGTGTCAACGAACCTCCCAGGTGTTGGCAAATCCGGTAGGCCAGAGGGACGTGATACCACCTACTATCCGGTTCCCTTTTATCTAAGCAGCAGTGGCTATGGTCTGTTGCTTGATGATACCCGATACAGCGAGTTTGACTTTCAGAAGGTGCGTCCGGACCGGGTTTCGATCCTGAATTTCAACCGTGAAGCATCACTAGATATCTTTACAGGCAAAGATCCACTGGAGATCATTTCCCGGCAAACCGCCCAGACCGGAAGGCTCTATCGCCTGCCTCCCCCATGGGTATTCGGCACCTGGGCTGCTTCGATCAGAAGCTCCAAGGAGGCCCGCAATGTTGCCCGAATCCTGCGTCTGAACCGGATCCCTGCCAGCGCCATCATGATTGAAGACTGGTGGTGGTCTGATCTGTTAATGGGGAATTTATGGGGACTGCTTGACTTCACGCCACAATCGAGCTGGACTGTCAACCGTAAAGCCTACCCAGATTACGAGCGACTGATATCAGATCTTGGCAGATTCGGTTTTCGGAATATTGGCTATTTCCATCCATATATTTCAATGAATTCCTCCAGCCTGCTAATTCCTGACGTTAACTGGAAGGCTGCCGATGCGGCGGGCTTGTTCACAAAGGATCCAGAGGGAAAGTCTTATCAGATTCCATTTTTTGTCTGGAAAGTATCGCAACTTGATTGGACAAATCCGAGTGCGGTCTCTTGGTTTAGTGATCGGTTTTTTGGCGTGGCTGCTCGCACCTATGGCCTGAATGGCTGGATGCACGACTTTGGAGAATACACCCCCTCCGATGCCATCTTCAATGACGGACGCAACGGCTTGGAACTTCACAATCTATATCCACTGCTCTGGGCCCAGCAAGCCAAAAATTTTTGGGAGCGAGAGCGCCCGGATGGCGATTACGTGTTCTTTACACGCAGTGGCTACACAGGCTTACAGCGATACGCCCCCCTCTACTTCACCGGTGATCGCAATGCCACTGATGACCCTTTCACAGGGCTGGGTGGACAGATCCCAGCCATCCTTGGGGCGGGAATCTCAGGGCATCCGATTGGAACAATTGACATCGGGGCTTACTACTGTGAGAAGACGGCTCCGATGGGCAAGGAACTCTTCCTTCGCTGGGTTGAACTGGGCGCCCTAATGCCGGTGATGCGTCTACACCGAGGTCTTTACCCGCTCTGCAATCACTGGGACTTAACCAGGGACGACGAAACGATTGCTCACTTCAAAACCTACTCGCGCTTGCATTCCTCCCTGTTCCCCTACATTTACACCCTTGCCCATGGGGCCATGCGAACGGGTTGGCCGATCATGCGGCATCTAGTTCTGCATTTCCCTGATGACAGCCAGGTGGCGGGCTATCCCTATGAGTTCCTTATTGGCGACCGGCTGCTCGCCGCCCCTGTAATTCGGCTGGGTCGCACCAGCCAGGAGGTGTACCTGCCCCATGGGCGCTGGAGGCACTGGTGGAGTGGCATAACCTACCAAGGACCATCACTTGTCACCATACCCGCTCCGATTGGGCAGGTGCCGCTGTTCATTCGGGCGGGCAAGATAATTCCCATCTTTGATACCCCATTCGATACACTTGTTCCAAGCCACGATCCGAATCTGCTGGGCTGGCAGAGTGCCAATTGCTCAATGAAGGTCTTGTTTACCGGCTCTGGTTCAGACACGCTCAGACTCTGGGATGGAACCCTCATCAGTTGCAACCGCCAGGGCCAGGGCCAGGGTCGCTGTGAGGTGGAGGGTGGAGCTAAGCGGCGCTATAGTTATCAGTTCCGCTAGGGTTTAGCGGCTCAGATTCTTGGCCGATGCTGAGGTGAAGTGTTGCTTATCCCATTGTCTGCAGAAGGATGGGATTAGATATCTTGATGGATAGGTTTCTAGCTCACTGGTGGTCAGTTTGGAATACATCTGATCAGGCTCAACCTTCCAACGACCCGGCGCTAAAGCGCATGCTCAGATCCAGCCAGGGGCTGCGGGTGACCGGGGCGCTGCTGGAGATCAGGTCGATGCCGCTGGCGGCGTAGGCGCGCAGCCGCTGGGGATCGATGCCGCTGGCCTCCAGCACCACTGGCGCCCGCCGTTGGGCCGCCAGGGCCCGCAGCTGGGGCACCAGGGCGCTGAGGGCCTCTGGGCTGAATTCATCCAGCAGCACCCCATCGGCGCCGGCGGCCACGGCGGTTTTGGCCTCTTCCGCAGTTTCGGCCTCCACAATCACCCGGGCGGGCCAGGGGGCGGCGGCCCGTACGGCGGCAATGGCGGCACCGATGCCCCCGGCCCAGGCCAGGTGGTTTTCCTTGAGCATGGCGGCGTCATCAAGGCCGAGCCGGTGGTTGGTGCCGCCCCCGCAGCGCACCGCATATTTCTCCAGCAACCGCAGGCCGGGGCTGGTTTTGCGGGTGTCGGCCAGGCGCACGCCACTGCCGGCCAGTTCCTGTACTAGGGCGGCAGTGGCGGTGGCGATGCCGGAGAGGCGCATGGCCAAATTGAGGGCGGTGCGTTCGGCGGCCACCAGGGCCGCAGCGCCACCCTCCAGCTCCAGCAGCCGCTGACCTGCCGCCACCGGCTCCCCATCCGCCACCAGCAGCCGAAATTCAAGGTTGGGGTCGAGGATCTTAAATAGTTGGCCCGCTAGCCCGCCACCACAAAACACCCCGGCCTGCTTGGCCAGCCAGTGGGCCCGTCCGCGCCGATCCCCCAGGGCCGCAGCGCTGAGGTCGCCCCTGCCAAGATCCTCCGCCAACCAGGCCTGCAGCTGCTGATGTAGGGCGGGGCTTGGCGGCAAGGTTGGGGTCATGGCTCGACGCAACTGCCTAGACGCAACTGCCTAGACCCAAAATAGCTTTGTATCGCGACGCAAAATTGGTAGCATGGCAAGTAAATATATGTTAGCATCACATATGGGTTGTATATGCAGCACCTGAGCGTGCCCCTTCATGCGCTTCTTGCTTGATTTGCGCCAGCGTCTCCAGGCCGCAGTCCCTGGGGTGGCTTTTATATTTTCGCTGGGCCTTTTTGGGGCAGCTGCCCTGTGGCGCCAAGCTGATATTCGTGCTGAAGCTAATTTTCGAATAAAAATATTAATGGGTGGCTAGCCCTTGAGGTGGAGGGTCTGCTGCAGCACCCCATCTATGGCTTAAACGGCGCCAGGGGGCTATTTGCCGCAAACCATGGCGTAAATCGCGCTGAATTTAAGGCCTATGTGGATTCTCATGACCTTTCACAGGAATTTCCCGGTGTAAGGGGCTTTGGTTACGCTTCCCGCGTGCTGCGCTCAGAACTCGGCGCATTTGTGGCCGCCACTCGAGCAGACGGTGCGCCGAATTTCAGGGTGCGCCAATTGGCAGATCGTAGCCATGATGATATGTACATTGTTAAATATATTGAGCCTGCAAAAAATAACCCCAGGGCCTTAGGTCTAGACATTGCTTCAAGCCCACTGCGCTGGGCCACAGTGCAGCGGGCCGTAAACAGCGGCAAGCCCAGCATGAGCGCGCCCATCACCCTGATCCAATCCAAACAGCAAACACCAGGGGTCTTGCTGCTGCTGCCAGTTTATGCGAATGGCTCCCAGCCCGCCGATCTGAGTGAGCGGCGCAGGGCAAGCATTGGCGTGCTAGTGGCTCCGGTCGTTCTTGAGGAATTGTTCAACAATTTGCAGAAGTCAATCGATGATCTAGTGCATATTAAGATTTTTGATAACAAAGTGGAAAACTCGAGGAATAGGTTGATTTTTGATTCATTTAAACAAACTGATAAGCCTGCTTCTCGCCCCCGGTCAAAGGAGAGACCTCTTTATATTTCAGCGCAACGGCTAAGCGTCTTTGGACGCGAGCTGACCGTGCAGATCAGCTCCTTACCTAAATTTGAAAGTAGTATTGATATTTACTCACCCTGGATAATATTTGGCGGCGGCGCTATGGCCAGCGCCGCCCTGGCTCTCTACCTAAGACATCGCCTGCGTGAATACAACGTAGTCACAAAGCTTGTTGACCAGCGCACCCTTGCTCTCAATCGGGAAAGCCTCCGGCTTAGCACCATCTTGGCAATGGCCAGCGACGGTATTTTTATGCTAGATGCCGGCGGTCTACTGGTGGAGGCCAATCCAGCATTTTTAAATATGCTACGGCTGGATACATCAGCCATCGGCCAGCTACAGCTAAGCAATTGGAATAGCCCCCAGGGCGCAATAGCTATTCGGGCGATGATTGAAGAGCTGATCGATACGGGAATCTCGAGCCTGATTGAGATTAAGATCAAGCGCGGCGATGGCGGCTCGATCGATGCAGAAGTAACAGCCAGTAGCATCAGTATCGACGGCAAGCAACTTGTTAATTGTTCTGCGCGAGACATCACAGAACGGAAGCTTAATGAGGCAAAGCTATATGAAAATGAACAGCGTCTACGTAGTCTCTATGAGTTGTCCCCGCTTGGGATTGTCTTGGCCAATATGCAGGGTGAACTGCTCGAATATAACGAAGCTTTTAGATCGATTAGTGGCTACAGTGCAGCTGAGTTGAAATCACTCCTTTTCTGGGATCTAATTCCCGAGCCATGGCGAGCCAAGGCCATGGCCCAGCTGGAGGGCTTGCAACTCACTCAGCACATTGGCCCTGATGAGAAGCAATTGCTACGTAATGATGGCAGCTTGATTTCAATATCTCAAAGCAGCATGAAAATTGTTAGCAACAATGGCCAGGATCAGCTTTGGTTCATAGTTGAAGATATTAGTGAACGTAAATTAGCGGAGAAATTAATTACAACGGCAAATGAATCTGCCGAGCATGATCGCCACCGCTTGTTACTCGCCACCCGCGCAGGTGGAGTTGGCGTATGGGACTGGGATATTGTGAACAGCAATATGGGCTGGGACGAGAGTATGTATGCACTCTATGGGATTTCGGCTGATCAATTCAAGGGTGTAAATGATGCCTGGGAAAATGGGTTGCATCCTGACGATAGGGTGAAGGTTAATAAGGAGGTTGAAGAAGCATTAGAAAGCGGAGAATTGGAGTCAGAATTTAGGGTTATTTGGCCAGATGGAAGCATTCACCATATCCTCGCCCATGGCAACTTGATCAGAGATTCAGACGGCAAGCCGCTGCGCATGATTGGAACAAACTGGGATATAAGTAAACAAAAAATATCTGAGGCTAAGATTGAAGAGTTGGCATACTTTGATCAATTAACATCGTTGCCAAACCGCCGTTTATTTGTAGATCGCTTTCAAAGAGCTCTCGTTTTGAGTAAGCGCAGCAAGCAATTTGGCGCTATATTATACATTGATCTTGATAATTTTAAAGCTGTCAACGATATACGGGGGCACGACATTGGCGATATGGTCCTGCAAGGAGCTGCCCAAAATCTTGGCGACTGTATTCGTGCGGGGGACACCCTTACACGCATCGGTGGAGATGAGTTCATTGTCTTACTGGAAGATTTAGGTGATAGCAGCTCGGATGCAGCCCGGGCGGCGGAGATTGTTGCGGAGAAAATATTAATCAGCTTTTACCCGGGCAGGATAGTGCCTACTCACAATTGGAATGGCACGGTTAGTATAGGCATTACTTTATTTCTTGGCTCTCAAGAAAATGGCATCGAGGAAATCATAAAGCAGTCCGATTTGGCTCTTTATCAAGCCAAGGCAGAGGGGCGCAACCGGCTGCAATTTTATGACAATGAGATGCAGGAGGCCATCCATGCAAAATCTAGCATGGAACAAGTGCTCTACGAGGCCCTTGAAAATAGTTGGTATGAGTTATATTACCAGGCCCAGTTTGACTGCAATAAGCGTCTCGTCTCAGCGGAAGCCCTGTTGCGTTTAAAGCATCCGTCCCATGGCCTTATCTCGCCAAGTGATTTTATTCCTTTGGCGGAATCTAGTGACCTTATTTATCAGATTGGTGATTATATATTAACTGCTGCCTGTGCCCAACTGGCGCTTTGGGCTGATCGGCCTGCTACAGCCGAGCTCAGTCTGGCAATAAATGTTAGTGTCAAGCAATTTCAGCAGGCTAACTTTGTAGACAAGATTATTGCTGTGGTTGACAAGTCTGGCGCTAACCCTAAATTGCTGACCCTGGAGATAACGGAAAATATTTTTCTCGGCAATGCAAGCGAGGTTGCCGCTAAAATGCAATACTTGAAAAATTATGGGATTAACTTTTCAATTGATGATTTTGGAACTGGCTATTCCTCTCTATCTTACTTGAAGTCATTGCCTTTTGATTGCTTGAAAATTGATAAATCATTTATTTCAGATATTTTTCAGAGTGACGCTAGCCAGGGCATTGTTAGGTCGGCGATTTCAATGGGGATCAATCTTGGCCTGGAGGTGATTGCCGAAGGCGTAGAAACAGAAGAACAATTCAATTTTCTAATTGAATCAGGTTGTGAGTATTTTCAGGGTTATTTGTTTAGCCGTCCATTGCCATTGGCTGAATTCACCGCCCTGCTCACATCTGCTCAGCAGTAGTGCTACCGCTGAGCGTAGTTTTGCAGTAAAGCTTGGGTCATGGCTCACTGCAACTGGCTAGATCCAAAATGGCTTCCTCACGCCCTGCCAAAGCAGGGCAAATTTGCTAGCCTGAGTGCAGCATTGTGCCGCGTAAATGCGCATGTGTGCATCACTGTGCGGGCACCTAAATGCGCCTCCTGTCTGGCTTTCGCCTGCGTCTCCGGGCTGCAGCTCCGTCATTAGTGTTCTTGTTTTCCCTCGGCTTTTTCGGGGGAGCTGCCTTGTGGCGCCAGGCTGATATTCGTGCTGAGGCCCAAACTCAAACTAAAAATATCAATGAGCGGCTCACCAGTGAGGTGGCTAATCTTCTTAAGAAGCCCATCTATGGCCTCAACGGTGCCAGAGGCTTATTTGCCGCAAACCAAAGCATAAATCGCGCTGCATTTAAGGCCTACGTGGATTTCCGCGACCTTTCTCAAGAATTTCCAGGCGTAAGGGGCTTTAGTTTCAATCCCCTTGTGCTGCGCTCAGAGCTCGCTGCATTTGTGGCCGCCACCCGAACAGACGGTGCGCCGAATTTTACAGTGCGCCAATTGGCAGATCGTAGCCACGATGATATGTACATAGTTAAATATATTGAGCCTGCTAAAAACAACCCCAGGGCCTTAGGCCTAGATATTGGCTCAAACCCCCTGCGGCGGCAAACTGTGCAGCAGGCTGTAGATAGTGGCAAGCCCAGCATGAGCGAGCCCATCAGGCTGCTGCAGTCGAAACAGCAAACACCAGGCACCTTGCTGATGGTGCCAGTTTATCAAAATGGCTCTCACCCCGCTGATCTGAGGGCACGGCGCAGGGCAAACATAGGCGTGCTAGTAGCTCCGGTAGTGCTTGCAGAATTGTTTAGCGAGCTCCACAGCTCAGCTGAAGAGCTAATGCGTATCCAGATTTTTGATAATAAAGCAGCATCACCGAGTGATAGGTTGATTTTTGATTCGTTAATGCCAACGGGAAACCATTATCCAGCCTCCGCTGCCAAACAGAAACCTCTTCATGTTGCAGAACAACGGCTTAGCCTCTTTGGGCGCGAGCTTAGCGTGAAGGTTAGCTCCTTGCCTAAGTTTGAGAAGAGCATTGATACCTACACGCCCTGGCTGATATTTGGAGTGGGCGCCATGGCCAGCGCCACACTTGCACTCTACCTAAGGCAGCGCCTACGGGAATATAACGTAGTTGCAAAGCTTGTAGAGCAGCGCACCATTGAGCTTAACCGGGCAAATGAATCTGCTGAGCGAGATCGAGAGCGATTGACACTCGCCACTCGAGCTGGCGGAGTTGGGGTTTGGGACTGGGATGTTGTGAATAACATTCTGTACTGGGACGAGAGTATGTATGCGCTCTATGGGATTTCAGCAAACCAATTTAGTGGTGCCTATGATGCTATGCAAAATGGTGTCCATCCAGGGGACAGATTGAAGGCTGATGCCGATATCCATGCCGCCTTGGAATTCGGAGAATTTGATACTGAATTTAGGGTTGTTTGGCCAGATGAAAGTATTCGCCATATTCAGGCCCATGGCAGTGTGATCAGAGATTCAAACGGCAAGCCGCTGCGCATGGTCGGTACGAACTGGGACGTAAGTAACCAAAAAATATCTGAGGCCAAGATCGAGGAGCTGGCCTACTTTGATCAATTAACATCATTGCCAAACCGTCGTTTATTTGCTGATCGCTTCCAAAGAGCTATCGTTCTGAGTGATCGCAACAGTAGGCATGGTGCCTTGTTGTATATTGATCTGGATAATTTTAAGGCAGTTAATGATATCAGAGGCCACGGGATTGGCGATCAGGTGCTGCAGGCAGCCGCCCGAAATCTTAGCGACTGCATCCGTGCCTCGGACACCCTTACGCGCATCGGCGGAGATGAATTTATTATCTTACTTGAAGATTTAGGAGATAGCTCTTCTGAAGCTGCCTTGGCGGCGGAGATTGTTGCGATGAAAATATTAAAAAGTTTTAGCCCGGGTATGATAGTGCCTACTTTCGACTGGATTGGCACGGTTAGCATCGGTATCACTTTGTTTTTTGGCGCTAGAGAAAATGATATTGAGGAAATCATAAAGCAATCCGACCTGGCTCTTTATCGAGCCAAGGCAGATGGGCGAAATCGCCTCCAGTTTTATGATAAGGCGATGCAAGAGGCTATTACCGCCAAATCCTCCATGGAGCAGCTGTTATTTGATGCCCTTGATAATGAATGGTTCGAGCTGTATTACCAAGCCCAGCTCAACAGCAAGAAGTGTCTTGTTGCGGCGGAGGCTTTGCTGCGCTTAAATCATCCGATCAATGGCATTATCCCCCCTGGTGATTTTATTCCTTTAGCTGAATCTAGTGATCTTATTCTGCGGATTGGTGATTATGTATTGACCGAGGCCTGTGCTCAGCTTGCGATTTGGGCGCGTTCGCCTGTTGCGGCCCAGCTCAACCTTGCTATTAATATCAGTGTTAAGCAGTTTCAACAGCCTGATTTCGTAGATAAAGTTATCACTATAATCGACAGATCTGGCGCAAATCCTAAATTGCTGATTCTGGAGATCACTGAAAATATTTTCCTAGGCGACACCAAGGATGTGGCGGCCAAGATGCAAACCTTGCAAAGTTATGGGATTAGTTTTTCGATAGATGATTTTGGCACTGGCTACTCCTCCTTGTCCTATTTGAAATCATTTCGATTTGATCACTTGAAAATCGATAAATCCTTTATTTTTGATATTGCGCAAAATTCCATTAGCCAGGGCATCGTTAGGTCGGCGATTTCCATGGGGATCAATCTTGGCCTGGAGGTGATTGCCGAAGGCGTAGAAATAGAAGAGCAATTTAATTTTCTAATTGAATCAGGTTGTGAGTATTTTCAGGGATATTTGTTTAGCCGTCCATTGCCATTGGCTGAATTTACCGCGTTGCTCAATCTAGCGAGTAGTGTTGCTCCTGCCCGGCGGGCCTGAGCGAAAGTTGGCGGCCTTAATGGCTGTCCCCTGGCCGCTTTAGCCTCGCCGTAGTTACACCTCGCCGTAGTTACAACTCGCAGTAGTTATATTTTTGTAGGTGGTTCATGGCATCGGTTTTTGCTATGACCAGGACATGAATCTCCCGTTCCGCCTTGCCTTCATCGGCGCCGCCTTTCTGCTGACCACGGCAGCTGCGGGGCTGGCGGCCGATCTGTGTGTGGTGAGCCCCCGGCTCACGGCCAGCGCCGGCGGCGATGCCCACGGGCTGGTGGCCTTGGCTAACCCCACGATCCTGGCGCGCGGTCCCCTGCGGGAGGTCTTGATTGAGCGGCAGGGCAGAGTTGTTTGGCAGCAGCTGGCAGCCCCTGGGGAGGCCTTGGAGGGGCCGATTGTTTGGCCCCTGGCGGCGATCAGACCTGCCGAAACCTTACGGGTGCGGCTGCGGCCGCTGGGGGCTGCGGCCACTGATTTCGCCAGTTTCAGGCTCACGGGGGCGCCCCGGCAGCAGATGGCCGCGGCCGCGGCGTTGCTGGGGGCTTTGGGCTCGGATCCCCAGGCCTGGTTTGAGGCCATTGAACAGCAACTAGACCATGGTGATGTTGCTTTCGCCTGGTTGCTGCTCTATGCGGCAGAGGCGCCCAGTTCCCCTTCTTTAGATGCCCTAAGGAGGCAGATTTACCTGAGGGGCTGTGGCGCTAGCTGAGCGGTGCTGAGCTGAGCCCATTCGGCTTTTACTTGCCAATGCAGAATTTCGAAAAAACACGATCAAGCAAGGCTTCATTGATTTCGGCACCGGTGATTTCCCCCAGGGAACGGATTGCTTCCCGCAGGTCGATCGTCCAGAAATCCCAGGGCAGTTGCTGGGCAGCGGCCTCCAGGCTGCGTGCCAAGGCGGCCGCTGCTGTGGCGGCTAGATCCCGTTGGCGTTGGTTTAGGGCCAGCTTCAGGTTGCTGGCCTCTGTTTGACCACAACTGCGCAGCAATTGTTTAGTAAGCTCCCCAAGACCGCTGCCCTCCAGGGAGCTGATTTTTACTTCAGTTGTTCTGCCAGAACTTGGGGTTGGTTTGTTTGGTATTTGCTGGTCGGCCTTATTGCCCACCAGCAGCAATGGCACCCCCGCCGGCACCTCCTGGCGTAGGGCCTCATCCGCTGGGGTCCAGCCTGCTGTGAGGTCATAGAGCAGCAGCACCGCATCGGCGCCGGCCAGGGCCGCCCGACTGCGTTCAATGCCTAATTTCTCAATCGGATTGGTAGTGGCTCGGATGCCGGCGGTATCCAGCAGGGTGATCGGCACCCCCTCCAGCACCAGTTCACTGTCGAGTAGATCCCTGGTGGTGCCAGGTAGATCTGTAACGATCGCCCGTTCGTTGCCACTGAGGGCATTGAGCAGGCTGCTTTTACCCACATTTGGCTGGCCCACGATCGCCACCCGCAGCCCTTCCCGCACTAGCTGTCCCTGGTCGCCGGCGGCCACCAATGCCCGCAGTTCCGCCGCCACCGCCGCTAATTCCGTTGTTACCCCGTTGGCATCAAGGGGTGGTAGGTCTTCTTCAAAATCCACCCTGGCTTCCAGTTCCACCATTTGATCCAGCAGCCGTTCCCTTAGCAACGTGATCTGGTGTTGCAGGCCGCCATCAAGCCCCGCCATCGCCAGCTGGGCCGCCCGGCGGCTGCGGGCGCTGATCAATTCACTGATCGCCTCCGCCTGGGTGAGATCAAGCCGACCATTGAGAAAAGCCCGCTGGCTGAATTCCCCCGGCAGGGCCCGCCGGGCCCCAGCCGCCAACACCAGGGCCAGCAAGCGTTGCACGCTGATTAGGCCCCCGTGGCAGTGCAGTTCCAGCACCGTTTCGCGGGTGAAGCTGCGGGGGGCGCGCATCAGCAACAGCAACACCTCATCCACCCGTTCGCCGTTGCTGGGATCGAGCACATGGCCGTAGAGCACCCGATGGCTGTCCCATGCCTGGCGGCCAGCGGGGCGGAATAAAATGCGGCCGATCGCCTCCGCCTCCGGGCCACTGAGCCGCACGATCGCCACGCTGCCTTCCCCGGCGGCCACGGCCGTGGCCACGGCGGCAATCGTGTCTGGGGCGGGGCTTGGGCTCATGGGCTGGGGCTTGGCCGTGCCAGGGCCAGGGCCCAGTAAATAATCAGCAGCACCACGGCGGCTAGCCATAGGCCGGTAACCGTGCCAGTGAGCCCACGGCTACCGACCCCTAGGGCCGTGCGCACGATGCCATAGGGCACCACCGCCAGCAGTTGTAAAGCCAGGGCCACCAGGGCCAGCACCATCCCCCAACGGCGCCCGAGCAGCAAGGCCCCACAGGCCACCGTGCCGGTGCTGGCGGCGGGCAGGCCGGCGGCTAGGGCCAGCACCAGGTTGGCGCTGTGCAACGGGTCGGGGCTGGCGATTGCCAGCGCTATGGCCCCAAAGCCCAGCAGGTTCACGGTCAACCCCAGGGCCGCCAGTAAACGGTCGCGCTTGGCGGCAGCGGATTCAGCCATGGGGCGCCTGGAAGCTCTCGATTAGGGCTTTGAATGGCAGGGCCAGAAATCGGTTGGCGCGGATTTCTGCCATTGAGGGTTAACCATCTGGGCATCCTGGCGTACCCATGGGGCCAATGGTGCCCAAGCGATCAAGTGTTTGTGTCGATCTAGATTTACTTAATCCTGGCTGGGGCATTCAATGGCAGCGCTGAAGTTGGCGCAGGCCAGCTTGATCATTGATGCGGCGCTGCAGGAAGCCCGTCGCTTGGCTTTCGCCCCTATGGCCGTGGCGGTGCTGGATGCGGGCGGGCATCTGCTGGCCTTCAAGCGGGAAGACGGGGCTGGCATCGCCCGCTTTGAGATCGCCAATGCCAAGGCTTGGGGGGCCTTGGGGATGGGTTTTGGCACCCGCGAGTTGGCCGAACGGGCCGTATCAATGCCTAGCTTTGTGGCGGCCCTGGCGGCGATCACCCAGGGGCGCATGGTGCCCTCGCCGGGGGGTGTGCTGATCCTTGCTAATGATCAAGAGGTGGTGGGGGCCGTGGGGGTTTCTGGCGACACTGGCGACAACGATGAGGCCTGTGCCCTGGTGGGGATTGCGGCCGTGGGCTTGGGGGCGATGCCCGGGGGGGCCCTCAGCTCGGACGGCCCAGGCTGAGGCAAGCAGGGAGGCCTTCGCGCAGGTGGCAAAGCTTCCCTTGGAGTCATGGTGACGGCCTGCCCCTGGCCTTTAGCCGCTGCCGGTGCGGCAGAGATCCAGCACATCAGCCATTGAACGGATTTGATCCATGGTGGTTTGTAGCTGGCTGGCGCTGGCCAGTTCGATGCATAGGTCGATGCGGGCTGGTTTTGCGTAGCTGGTGCGAACCCGGGCGTCACTCACATTGATGCGGCTATCGGAGAGGCGCGTGAGGATGTCTTTAAGAATGCCCACCCGATCAAGTACTTCGATGCGCAGCTGGGTGGGGTAGCTGCGGCGATGTTCACTGGCCACCGGGTTCCAGCGCACCGGCAGGCGCCGTTCCACCGGTGTTTGGGCCAGGTTGCTGCAATCCTGGCGGTGAATGGTGATGCCGTGGTTGCCGAGGGCCACCGAGCCCAGGATTGCTTCCCCCGGCAAGGGACAGCAACAACCGCCAAGCCGATATTCCAAGCCCTCCACCCCCAGGATCGGGCTGCCGCTGGGGTCGGCATTGAGGGCCTCCGCCTGCTCCGAGAGGTTCTTGGCTAACTGTTCGTTGGTTACCACCGGAGCAGCGGCCGCTTCCTGCAGCCGCATTTCCTCCCGCAGCCGGTTGGTTACCTGGTGCAGGGTCACCCCGCCAAAACCCAGGGAGGCCAGCAGGTCTTCGCTGCCGGAGAGATTGCAACGGCGGGCCACCCGGGCCATGGCTTCGCCGCTGAGCAAGGTTTCCAGGCCGTCGCGACCCAGCTCCCTTTCCAACATCTCCCGCCCCCGCAGGATGTTGTCTTCCCGGTGGCTGCGTTTGTACCACTGACGGATCCGCTCCCGGGCGGTGGGGGTGGCAACGAAATTGAGCCAATCAAGGCTGGGGTGAGCGTTCTTGCTGGTAACTACCTGGACGAAGTCACCGTTTTGTAGGGGGGTGGTGAGCGGACAGAGGCGATCGTTAATCCTTACCCCCTGGCAGTGATTACCAACCTCGCTATGGATGCGATAGGCGAAATCAACTGCGGTTGAACCCTTGCGCAGCCCCACCACATCCCCATTGGGGGTAAATACAAAAACCTCTTCGTCAAATAAGTCTTCCTTGATTGATTTGAGGTAGTCGCTGTGGTCGCGGCCGCCGCCTTCCTTTTGCCAGTCCACCAACTGCCGCAGCCAGTTAAAGCGGGCCATTTCATCGCCATCGGCGGGGGAACCCCCCTCCTTGTATTTCCAGTGGGCGGCGATGCCGTATTCCGCCACGTGGTGCATGTCTGCGGTGCGAATCTGCACTTCAATCGGCCGATGGCGACCGATTACGGCGGTGTGCAGCGATTGGTAACCGTTTGGTTTTGGCAGGCCGATGTAGTCCTTGAAGCGACCGGGGATTGGTCGGAAGGTGTCGTGCACCACCGCCAGGGCCCGGTAACAACTTTCCACCGAGGGGGTAACAATCCGCAGGGCGGCCACGTCGTAGATCTCGTGGAAGGCCTTTTGCTGGCGCTGCATCTTGCTCCAGATGCCATAGAGATGTTTGGGGCGTCCCACCACTTCGCAGCCCTCCACTCCTGAGGCCGCCAGGCGATCCTTGAGCAACTTAACGGTTATGCCCAGGCGATCTTCCCGGTCGCTGCGTTTACTGGCCACCTCCTGCTGGATTTCGCGGAAGGACTCCGGTTCCAACACCTTGAAGGCAAGATCTTCCAGTTCCCATTTGAAACGGCCGATGCCGAGGCGATTGGCGAGGGGGGCATAGATATCGCGGGTTTCGGTGGCGATCCGCAGCTGTTTATCAACTTTCAGCGCCCCGAGCGTGCGCATGTTGTGCAGTCGATCGGCCAGCTTCACCAGCACCACGCGGATGTCACTGGCCATGGCCAAAAACATCCTGCGCAGGTTTTCCGCCTGGGCTTCGGTGCGGTTGGTGAAATGGATGCCACCGAGTTTGGTTACCCCCTCCACCAGCTGCCGCACCTCCGGACCGAAGTGTTCCTCCAGCTGTTCCGGGGTGACATCGGTGTCTTCCACCACGTCATGGAGGAAGCCGGCGGCGATCACTGCGGCGCTGGCGCCAATGTCCCGCAGCAGGTCTGCCACCGCCACCGGATGGATGATGTAGGGCTCGCCACTGGCCCGCACCTGGCTGCCATGGAGCTGGTAGGCGAAATCAAAGGCCGAGGCCAGCAGCTCTTCCGGGTCGGTGGGGCAGCAGTCGCCCCGGCTGGGGGAGCCGTGTTCGATGCAGGTGCGCAACCAGTGGGGCAGCTGGATCCCGTAGGCGTCAGGGCTCTGCATGCTGGCCCTCAACCGCGGTTGATCACAGCTGTGGGATTCCGGCAGCGATAGGGCTGCGGTGGATCCCCCTCGTTCGGCGGCGTCGAGCATGGCCCCGTCAGATTGTTTTCATGCTATTCAGCTGCGAGCGCAAACCCCAATTGTGTGGGCAGTACCCGATGGGGCTTGGTCCAGTTCTGCTGCTGAATGAGCTGGTGGTGGCCTATCCGGAGGCGCCTGAGCCCACCCTTAATGGCCTGAATCTGAGCCTGGAACGGGGCCAGCGGCTGGCCTTGGTGGGCCCCTCCGGCTGTGGCAAAAGCACTGTGGCCAGGGCGGTGTTGGGGCTGTTGCCCCCCGGCAGTCGCCGCGAGGGCAGCCTGCAGCTCTGTGGCAAAGACCCCAGCCAGCTCAGCCGTCGCGCCCTAAATCAACTGCGGGGGGAGGCCGTGGGCTTGGTGTTCCAGGACCCAATGACCCGGCTCAATCCCCTGCTCACCATCGGTGCCCATCTCACCGACACCCTCCAGGCCCACCGGCCCCGCTGGCGCCGGGCCGAGCTGCGCCAGCGCGCCGAGGAGCTCCTGGCGCGGGTGGGCATCGGCAGTGATCGCTTTAATAGTTACCCCCATCAGTTCAGCGGTGGCATGCGCCAGCGGCTGGCGATCGCCCTGGCCATGGCCCTGGAGCCACCGCTGGTGATCGCCGATGAACCCACCACCAGCCTGGATGTGGCGGTGGCGGCCCAGGTGATGGCCGAGCTTTGTCATCTCTGTGGGGCCAGTGGCAGTGCCCTGCTGCTGATCACCCATGACCTGGCGATGGCGGGCCGCTGGTGCCAGCAAATGGCTGTGCTGGATAAGGGCCGCCTGCTGGAGCAGGGCCCCGCCCAGCAGCTACTCAGTTACCCCCAGCAACCGCTCACCCAAAGGTTGGTGGCCGCCGCCCGGCGCCGGGAGGGGGGCGACACCCCCACAGTGGCGGCGGCACCGGTGCTGTTGGAGTTGCAGCAATTGCGCTGCTGGCACCGGCTGCCGTCCCTGCCCTGGGAGAGCCGCTGGTTGAAATCGGTGGATGGGGTGAGCCTGCGGCTCCATGGCGGCGAAACCCTTGGGCTGGTGGGGCCTTCCGGCTGTGGCAAGAGCACCCTTTGCCGGGCCCTGATGGGGCTCAACGAGGTGCGGGGCGGCGAGGTGTTACTCCAGGGGCGAGACCTGCGGCGGCTGCGGGGCCGAGAGCTGCGCCAGGCCCGCCAGCGCTTGCAGATGGTTTTTCAAGATCCGCTGGCCTGCCTCAATCCGGCCATGGCGGTGGCAGACGCCATTGCTGATCCGCTCTTAATCCATGGCTTGGCCGATCGGGCCGAGGCCCGCCGTCAGGCCAGGGAGCTGCTGGAGGCCGTGGGTTTGCCGGCCAGTTTTGGTTCGCGGTTGCCGCGGCAGCTGTCGGGGGGGCAGCAGCAGCGGGTGGCGATTGCCCGGGCCCTGGTGCTCAAACCCAGCGTGCTGCTTTGTGATGAATCGGTGAGCATGTTGGATGCGGAGGTGCAGGCGGAGGTCTTGGAATTGCTCCGGGACCTGCAACGGCGTTTTGGCCTGGGAATGATTTTTGTGACCCATGACCTGGGGGTGGCCAGTGGCTTCTGCCACCGGGTGATCGTGCTGGACCAAGGAAAGATCGTGGAGGAGGGCCGTGGCGATGTGTTGCTGCGCAACCCGGTGGCGCCGATCACCCGCCAGTTGGTGGCCGCCTGTCCGCGTTTACCCCAGGTGGTTTGAGTGATGCCAGAACTGCAGCGCCGCCTTTCTTTGTTCAGCCTGGTGATGGCGGTGGTCACCAGCACCATTGGTTCCGGTTGGTTATTTGCCCCTTATCTTTCCGCCCAGTTGGCGGGGCCCGCCAGCCTGGTTAGTTGGTTGGCGGGCGGCGCCATGGCGTTTCTGATCGCCCTGGTGTTTGCCGAACTCGGCGCCCTGGTGAGCAGTTCCGGGGCCCTGGCCCAGATCCCCCTACTCACCCATGGCCGCACCGCTGGCTTTATCGGCGGCTGGGCCGCCTGGCTGGGTTATGTGGCCCTACCGGCCATCGAGGTGCTGGCCACCGTGCAATACCTGGGCAGCAGCCTGCCCTGGCTCACCCGCGATGGCGGCGCCGGCCTAGGGCTGAGCCCCTGGGGCATTGGCCTGGCCAGCGTGCTGCTGCTGTTGTTTGGCTGGATCAACCTGGCGGGGGTGGCGGCCCTGGCCCGCTGGATTGATGGCCTCACCATTTGGAAGCTGCTGGTGCCCCTCGGGGTCTCGTTGGTGTTGATCCTGGGCTCCGCCCATTGGGGCAACCTGCGGGTGGGCGGCTATCCGGAGCGCGGGGTGCTCGATGCGCTCAGCACCGGCGGCATCCTCTTTAGCTTGCTCGGCTTCCGCACCGCCATGGACCTGGCCGGGGAAGCGCGCCGTCCCCAGCGGGATGTGCCCCTGGCGATGGGCTTGGGTTTGGCGATATCGCTGCTGATTTATTTGGTGTTGCAGCTGGCTTTCCTGCTGGCGGTGCCCCCCCAGTTGTTGGGCCAGGGTTGGGCGCGGCTGCAGCTCACCGCCCATGGGGGACCGCTGGTGGCGGTGGCCCTTGGCCTCGGCTTTAGCTGGCTGGCCAGCCTGTTGATCACCGATGCGGTGGTGTCCCCCAGTGCCACGGCGATGGCCTACATGGGCACGGCGGCCCGGGTTAATTGGATGCTGGCCCGCTGTCGGTTGTTGCCCGCCCCCTTTGCCCACATCAATGGGGCTGGGGTGCCGTCGGTGGCGCTGGCCGCCACGGTGTTAATCGGGCTGGTGTTGCTCCAGGGGGGGCCCAGCTGGGCCAAGGCCGTGGGCTTTGTAACTGCGGCCCTGGTGATTTCCTTGGCCATGGGTCCCATTAGCCTCGAGGCCCTGCGCCGCCAAGCCCCAACGGTGCCCCGCCCCTATCGGCTGCCCGCCGCCCGCTGGCTGTGCCCCCTGGCCTTTGTGCTGGCCACCTGGGCGATCTTCTGGTGTGGTTGGGGCAGCCTGCAGTTGGCTGTGCCGTTGATCCTGCTGCCCAGCCTTATTTACCTGCTGGTTTGTGGCCGCGCTGGGGTGGAGTTCAGGGCCGGTGCCTGGTGGTTTCTGTATCTGGGGGGCATCACTTTGGCCTCCTATTTGTTGGGTCCTGGCCGGCCATTTCCCCTGGACCAGGGGCCCCAACTGTTGCTGCTCAGTGGCTTTGCCCTGGCGGTATTTCCCCTGGCGGTGCGCTCTCACCTGCCCCAGCCCTCCCCCCACGCCATGGTGGAGTTGGCCCAGGGCTAAGGCCGCTAAACCCTTCATCTGAAGGATTGCTGGGGTTGAGCTGCTTCGCGTAGGAGTTGTTCACGTTCTGATAACTGGATGACTCTCCCTAGTGCAGCCCCCCTGGCTGCTGTTGGTAGCACTGATCGCTGGCAGGAGCAGTTCTTTGCGCCCTACGTAGACATGGGGCTTTATCCCGTTCCCGACCTGGATGGCCTGGCCAAAAAGTACGGAGTCGGTCTTTTCAGCCTCGGCTTCATGCAGGCCAGCCCCAGTGGCAAGTTGGCCTGGGCCGGCCTCGATGCCCTCAGCTTGGACAGCAACCATGAACAGGCGCTGGCAATTCTTGGCGAAATCACTGCCCTGCGGGCCGCCGGTGGCGATGTGATGGTGTCCCTGGGGGGTGCTGCCGGTCAGAGCCTGGCCCAGGCCTATGCCCAGCGGGGGCTGGGGGTCCAAGCCCTGGCCACCGCCTACGGGGAAATGGTGGACAGCCTCAAGCTCAGCAAGCTTGATTTCGACATCGAGGGGGCGGCCCTGGCCGAAACCCAAACGATCAAGTTGCAGATGGAGGCGATCGCCCTAGTGCAGCAGAGCCATCCAGCTCTCGGTGTCTGGCTCACCCTGCCGGTATTACCCCAGGGCCTCACCCAAGATGGTCTCAACACTGTGAAGGCTGCTCTGCAGGCGGGCGTTCAGGTGGATGGCGTCAATGTGATGGCGATGGACTACGGCGATGGACCTGCTCCGCCGCAGCTCAAGTCGATGGGGGCCTACGCCATTGATGCCGCCAACACTACTTTTGCCCAACTCAGCAATCTGTTTGCCAGCCAGGGCAAAAGCTTTGGCTGGAACCAGCTGGGGGTTACGCCGATGTTGGGTGTTAACGACATCAGTAGTGAGGTATTCACAATCCAAGACGCTGAGCAGCTTGAGGTTTTTGCCAGGGAGAAGGGCCTGGGGATGCTCTCGATGTGGTCGATCAACCGCGATAACCCTGGGGCTGCGGGGCAAGCCTCCAACAACCATGCCGGCCTGCCAACGATCGCTGCGGGGGGCTTCAGCAGCGTTTGGGGGGATTACGGCAGTGATCCTGTTATTTCCTCAGTTGCCCCAGTAGTTATTCCCACGGTAGTTAGCCCTCCTGTGCTGCCTCCCCCTGTGGTTGGCAATGGTGGGTTGAGCGTGGAGGTGGGCGGAAGCCGTTGGTGGGGTGGTTTTACCGCTGAACTGAAGATCACCAACAGCAGTGGCAAAGACCTGCAGAGTTGGAGTTACACATTTGATAGTCCCCACAGCATCAGTGGCGCCCCCTGGGGGGCCACGGTGACCAGCACAGCCTTGGGCAATGGGATCAGCCGCTACACCCTCAGTGGTGCTGGCTGGGCAGCGGCCCTCAAGGCGGGGGCCTCGGTGAGCGTTGGTTTTAACGGCAGCCAGGGCAGCAGCATCGGCAACGATGGGGCGTTGACCGCAGCTCAGTTATTTAGCAGCAGCCCATCAACGGTGCTGCCTACGCCACCAGTGGTGACGCCTCCGGTAGTGCCGGTGATGCCAGTAGTGCCACCGGTGGTTACACCCCCTCTGGTTGGCAATGGTGGGTTGAGCGTGGAGGTGGGCGGTAGCCGTTGGTGGGGTGGTTTTACCGCCGAACTAAAGATCACCAACGGCAGTGGCAAAGACCTGCAGAGTTGGAGTTACACATTTGATAGTCCCCACAGCATCAGTGGCGCCCCCTGGGGGGCCACGGTGACCAGCACAGCCTTGGGCAATGGGATTAGCCGCTACACGCTGAGTGGTGCTGGCTGGGCAGCGGCCCTCAAGGCGGGGGCCTCGGTGAGCGTTGGTTTTAACGGCAGCCAGGGCAGCAGCATCGGCAACGATGGGGCGTTGACCTCGGCGCAGTTGTTTAGCAGCAGCCCATCAACGGTGCTGCCTACCCCCCCGGTAACACCGATAGACAGTGGCGTCGGGGCTGGTAATGGCACTGGTTACGCCGAGGCCCTGCAGAAGTCGTTCCTTTTCTATGAGGCAAATCGCTCCGGTGATCTCGATGGGGCCACAAATCGGGTGCCCTGGCGTGGTGATTCCGGTCTCAACGATGGCCGCGATGGGGTGTACTTCGGGGATCGCACCGCCGCCAACCTGCAGCTGGGGTTAAGCCTCGACCTCACCGGTGGATACCACGACGCCGGGGACCACGGCAAATTCGGGATGCCCTTGGCCTCCACCATCTCCAGCCTGGCCTGGGGGGGGATTGCCTTCAAGCAGGGCTACAACGCCACCGGCCAGCTGGATGAACTGCTGGCGGCGGTGAAGTGGGGCACCGATTATCTGCTCAAGGCCCATGGCACCGATGCCACTGGCAACACCAGTTTCTTTGTGGCCCAGGTGGGTGATGGGGCCGCAGACCATGCCCTTTGGAGCGCCCCCGAAAGCCAAACCATTGCCCGGCCGGCCATGGCCGTTACCGCCCAGAAACCTGGCTCCGACGTGACCGCCGGCAGTGCCGCCGCCCTGGCCTCCGCCTCAATTCTCTTTCGGGAGAACGGCTCGATCGCCTACGCCGATGAACTGCTGCGCCATGCGCAGTCGCTTTATCGCTTTGCCGATACCTACCGGGGCAAGTATTCCGACTCGATCACCGAGGTGCAGGGCTACTACAACTCCTGGAGTGGCTACGAAGACGAACTCAGCTATGGCGCCGCTTGGTTGGCCCGGGCCACGGAGGCGGCTGGTGGTGATGGCAGCGCCTACCGCCAGAAGGCTCTCCAGCTCTATAACACCGAGATCGGTGGCTTGAGCAACGGCTGGACCCAAAACTGGGATGACAGCTCCTACGGCGCCGCCGTGCTGCTGGCCGAAGACACGGGTAACGCCAAGATCCGCAGCGATGTGGAGGGCTGGCTGAACAGTTGGGTGAATGGCAGCAATGGGGTGCAGATCACCGCCGGGGGCCTGCGTTTCATCAGCCAGTGGGGCTCCCTGCGCTATGCCGCCAACACGGCGATGCTGGCCGGGGTTTACGCCGATAGCGTTACCGATCCCAATGGCGCCTACAGCCAGCTGGCCACCGATACCATCGACTACATCCTTGGCGACAACCCCCGTAACTCCAGCTACGAGGTGGGTTATGGCATTAATTCCCCCCAGCAGCCCCACCACCGGGCCGCTTCCGGGGTGGGCTGGGATGGTTTCCGCAATGGCCTGCCAAACGTAAATATTCTCTATGGCGCCCTGGTGGGTGGCCCCAGCCAGGCCAACGACTTCGCCTACACCGACGTACGTAGCGACTACATCGGCAATGAAGTTGCCATCGACTACAACTCTGGCTTCACGGGGGCATTGGCCTTTGCGGCCCAGCGTAGTGCTGGCTTTTAGCGCCGGCGTAGCGCCTCCAGTAGCCGCTCAAAGCTCTCCGGGAGGGGGGCCTCAAAGACCATCCGTTCCCCTGTGATCGGATGGTCAAGGCCCAGTTCCACCGCATGCAGGGCCTGGCCATGCAGCTCCACCGGCAGTTTGCGGCAACGGCTGTAGGTGGCGTCGCCCAGCAGCGGGTGGCCCAGGTGGGCGCAATGCACCCGGATCTGGTGGGTGCGGCCGGTGTCGAGCTTGAAGCGCAGGAGGGAATAGTCGCCGAATCGCTCCAATAGGCGCCAATGGGTGCAGGCATAGCGACCCTGGTCGTCGGCCACCACCGCATATTTTTTGCGGTCTATCGGGTGGCGACCGATGGCGCCGATCACCGTGCCTTCTTCACTGCCGAGGGCCCCATGCACCACCCCCAGGTACTCGCGCGAGGCAATCCGCTTCTGGATTTGCACCTGCAGGCGCACCAGGGCCTCCTGGCTCTTGGCGATCACGATGCAGCCGGTGGTGTCCTTGTCGAGGCGATGCACGATCCCCGGACGCATCTCGCCGCCAATCCCCGGTAAATCAGGGCAGTGGTGCAGCAAACCATTCACCAGGGTGCCGTCCTTGTTGCCTGGGGCGGGGTGCACCGTGAGCCCGGCGGGTTTGTTGAGCACAATCAAGTGGGCATCTTCAAACAGCACATCAAGGGGAATCGCCTCTGGTTTCAGGTAGGGCAGCGGTTCGGGCGGTGGCATCCAAAGCTGCACGGCATCCCCGGGGCGCAGCGGCGTTTTGGCCCGACCGGTAACGCCATTCACCCGCACATAGCCGGCATCAATGAATTTCTGAATGCGGGCCCGGCTTTGCTCCGGCCGCTGCGACACCAGCCAGCGGTCCAGACGCATCGGTAGCGGTCTGGGGTATTCCAGGCTGAGCAGTTCGCCCTCCCCTTCGCCGAATTCAGCCATCGGCGGGGGGCAGCTCCAGGGTGATGGCGCCCAGGGCGCTGCGGCGGAAGTCGTCTAGCAGTTTCGAGGCCATACGCGTGGTGTCACCGCCGGTGTGACGGGCGGCGGCCCGCTCCAGCCAGGTGCCCAGGTCGGGGTGGGCATTCAGATCGGAATGCGGATTGGATTCTGGATTGGATTCTGGATTGGTATTCAGATCGGTATTTGGATCGGTATTTGGATCGGTGTCTAGATCGGAATTTGGATCGGTGTAGGGGTCGCTGGCAGGTTCCTCCCCCAGGTTTTCAGCTTCTGTACGGCCTGTACAGAACTCGAAATCAGCAGCCAAAACATCACCAGCCAGATCATCACCAGCCAGATCCAGTTCCCCTGCTTCCTCCTTCGCTAATTCTTCCGTTTTCAGCATTTCCCGCGAGGTTTCTGGCGCCTTTGTCGCTTGATCGGCGTCACTCAAACCATCCAGCCCATCGCCCAACCCATCATCCAGCCCCCCTAAGCCCCTCTGTACGGCCAGCGGGATGCCATAGCGCTGCTCCAGGAGTCCCAGGGGCACGCCGGCCACCGGCGCCCCCTCCAGGCTGCAGAGCAGCTGCAGGAAGGCCAGGGCCACGGCCTCCACGTTGTAGGCGGCTTGGCCGATGTCGTCGCAGTAGGCCAGCAGCAGGGCCGCCTGTTTGTTTTCGAGCCGTGGGGGCAACACCCCGGGGGCATCGAGTAGGTCAAGGGCCTGGCCCAGGCGCACCCAGCGCAGGGTGCGGGTCACGCCGGCCCGGCGGGCACTGTTCACCACCTTTTGGCGCACCAGCCGGTTGATCAGGGCCGATTTACCCACGTTGGGGAAGCCCAGCATCAGGGCCCGCACCGGCCGGGGCCGCATGCCCCGCAACCGTCGCCGTTCATTCAGGCTTTCGCCGGCCCGCAGCGCCGCCTGCATCAGCTGCATCACCCCGGTGCCGACCTTGGCGTCACACCACCAGGGGGTTTCGCCCCGGGCCCGAAACCAGCGGTCCCAACTGAGGCGCGACTGTTCGCTGACCATGTCCCGCCGGTTAAGTACCAGCAGCCGGGCTTTGTCCTTGGTCCAGCGGTCGAGCCGGGGGTGGCCGGTGGCTAGGGGGATACGGGCATCGCGCACCTCCAGCACCAGATCCACCTTTTGGAGGCTGGCACTCAGGGACCGTTCCGCCTTGGCGATATGGCCTGGATACCACTGGATGGCAACGTCGCTCAAGGCACTACCAACACGGGGCAAGGGGCCAGCTGGATCACCCGGGAGGCGGTGCTGGTCTGGTCAGTGTCCAGACTGATCCCCCGGGTGCCCATCACGATTAGATCGGCCTCGATTTCATCGGCCACATCACCGATCACGAAGGCGGGTTTACCCTCCCGTTCGATCAGTTCAGGGGTGACCCCGGCCCGCTCAAAGGTGTCGTGGGCCTGCTGCAGCAGCTGACCCACCTCCGTGGCATCGGCCATGGTGGTGTCGTCTGTTTCCACCACAGACAGCAGCACCAGGCGGCTGTTGTATTGCTGCACGAGTTTCAGCACGGTGGCAGCTGTTTCCAGCGCGGCCCGGCTGTGGTCGATCGGGAAGAGAACGGTGCGGAACATAGGGGGCGCAGTGCCAGCACTGTCCTTGTCCTAGCTCCCCGGCGGCAACTGGCAACCACTTCCGCGTTATCGTCGCCGCGCCGTTACCTCTAACCCCATGACGAAGCTTTCCCTCACCGCCCTTACTGCCGATGATCTGCGCGGTAAGCGTGTGCTGGTGCGGGTGGACTTCAACGTGCCGCTCAACGAAGCGGGCGCCATCACCGATGACACCCGCATCCGGGCGGCCCTGCCCACGATTAACCACCTCAAGGGCCATGGGGCCAAGGTGATCCTGGCGGCCCACTTCGGTCGGCCCAAGGGCCAGGTGAACGAAGCCATGCGGCTTACCCAGGTGGCCGTGCGCCTCAGTGAACTGCTGGGGGTGACCGTGCCCAAAACCGACAGCGCCATTGGTGCCGATGCAGAAGCCAAGGTGGCTGCCCTCGCCGACGGCGGCGTGCTGCTGCTGGAAAACGTACGTTTCTTTGCAGAAGAAGAAAAGAACGACCCGGCCTTTGCTGAACAGCTGGCGGCCCTGGCCGACCTTTATGTAAACGACGCCTTTGGGGCCGCCCACCGGGCCCATGCCTCCACCGAAGGCGTCACCAAGTTCCTGAGCCCCAACGTGGCTGGTTTCCTGATGGAGAAGGAACTCCAGTACCTGCAAGGGGCCATCGATGAACCCAAGCGTCCCCTGGCCGCCATCGTGGGCGGTTCCAAGGTGAGCAGCAAGATCGGTGTGCTGGAAGCCCTGATCGACAAATGCGACAAGGTGCTGATCGGCGGCGGCATGATTTTCACCTTCTACAAGGCCCGGGGCCTGGCGGTGGGCAAGAGCCTGGTGGAGGAAGACAAGCTCGAACTGGCCAAGGAACTGGAGGCCAAGGCCAAGGCCAAGGGCGTCCAGCTGCTGCTACCCACCGATGTGGTGCTGGCCGATAACTTCGCCCCCGATGCCAACAGTCAGATCGTTTCGATCGATGCCATCCCCGACGGCTGGATGGGTCTTGATATCGGCCCTGATTCGATCAAGGCCTTTGAAGCTGCCCTGGCGGATTGCAAGACCGTGATCTGGAACGGCCCCATGGGCGTATTCGAGTTCGATAAGTTTGCCGCCGGCACCGACGCCATCGCCCACACCCTGGCTGGGCTTACCGCCACTGGCACCACCACGATCATCGGCGGTGGCGACTCCGTGGCGGCCGTGGAGAAGGTGGGCGTAGCCGAGAAGATGTCGCACATCTCCACCGGTGGTGGCGCCAGCCTGGAGCTGCTGGAGGGCAAGGTGCTGCCCGGTGTGGCCGCCCTCGACGAGGCCGCCTGAAGCCCCCCTAAGCCCATGGTCACCGATCGGGAACGGGAGTTGTCCCAACAGTTCTGGGCCCGCCGGGGCCAGGGCCCCAGGCTTAGGGGCCCCGGCAGGCGTCGGGGCTGGTGGCCGGGCTTACTGCTGCTGGCGCTCCTGGCCCTAGGGCTGGTGTTGCTACTGGGCCATTGAGCCTGGGCGGTGCTGGCCCCAGGGGCCTTGGGGGGGCTTGGGCAGGCCGTACTGGCTGCGTAGTTGTTCGGCTTCCGTGCGCAGTTGGTTGCGCAGTTTCTGATGGGCCTCCCGCTCCCCCTGTTCACAGGCCTTTAGGGCTGGGGGGGTCTGGGCTGCTGTCACACAGCGTTCCGCCTCCTGCAGGATGGCGATCCGGCCGGCGTGGCTCTTCTGTTCGATCGTGCTGCGCAGCTTGAAAAGGTTCTGCAGCTGTTCCTTGGTGAACGTGGGCCGTTCAAAGGCCGGGCGTTCCTGTTTAGGCATTTCAGCGGGTTGAGCCTGAACTGCGTTTATTCCCGCCGCGAGGAATGGGAACAGCGCTGCGGCGGCCAGAAGCTTGCGGTGCATTGGTGGTCTGGGAACAGCCTTCAGTGTCCTGAACCCTTGTGGCCCCCCTGTGACTGGCTGGGCAGCAGGTCCAACGAACTGCTACCGCAGTCGTCATCCAGTCCCAACACGGCGCGCAGCCAATGGCGCATTTGTTGGGGCAGCCGACCCTGCTCGTAGCGCAGCAGCGCTTCCATCAGCACGGGGCTGTTCACCCAAGTTGGAGCCACCGTTAAACCGATCAAGATCTCAACGGCAGTGTCGCCATCGAGATGGCAATCAGCAAGCCCGCTGCTGCTGCTCAGCGGCGGGCCACCACCCGCACCATGCGACTGATGCTCACGGTGCCTTCCGGGTGCAGCAGCATCACAGCCCAAGACTGGCTACCGGGCTTGTAGGGGGCTTGGATGGTTTTAAACAGGCCCCCGCCATTGAGGGCGCCCAGTTGCATTTCTGGACTCTTGAAGTGGAGCAAAGTTTCCGCAGAGAGTTCCGCCATGCCGCCGGCGATAACGGCGTCATTGAGGGGTTCATCCATCACCACATCCAAGTCGTAGCGCTGGCCGGTGAGCACTTCCTCTGGCACAAACAGGCTCACCCCCAGGTCCCGTTTGCCACTGCGCAGGATTGATTCTTCCCCAAGCACTTCTTGGCTGCTGAGCCGGGCACCCGTCTGTTGCACGGCCAATCTTTGGGTGGCCTCCAGCCGGAAGCTGCGGCCGGCCTCCTGGTGGCTGCCGGTCACCTTCACCAGCAGGGTGCTGCGGCCGTCCTTGAGGTCTGGGCCGGCACTGAGTTGCCAGCGGGCATCGCTGAAGCTTTGGCGCAGCTGCTGATAGCGGGCTTCGAGGCTGCGGGGGTTGAGGCCGGGGCCAGCTTCCAGCAGGCTGTTTAGCGCCGCTGGATTTGCCCCGTTAAGGGCAGTTTCCAGGTTGCGCAGCAGTTCATCGCTTAAGCGCGCCTGGGCGGCGCCGGCCTGCAGCAGGGGCAGGCTGGCCAGCAGGATCCCTGCGGCCATGGCCAAGTTGCGCCGCAGGGAAACGATCACGGAATTTCCAATCAGGACTCTTAAGTTAGGCGCCGCCTTCATCCCGTCCATGGCCCGGCTTTTGATTGCTGCCAGCGGCACCGGTGGCCATCTGTTTCCGGCCCTAGCGGTGGCTGATCGCTTGCCCCCTGGCTGGGCGGTGAGCTGGCTGGGGGTTCCCGATCGCCTCGAACGGGAGCTGGTGCCCTCCCGCTATCCCCTCCATACCGTGCGGGCCGGGGGGCTCCAGGGCAAAGGGCTGGTCAAGCTCTGTCAGCTGCTGCAGCTGCTCTGGAGCGCCGTACCGGTGGCCCAATTGATCCGTAGGCAGCAGTGCGCCGTGGTGTTCACCACCGGCGGCTACATCGCCGCCCCGGCGATCCTGGCGGCCCGCTTCTGCCGGCGGCCGGTGGTGCTGCACGAATCAAATGCGGTGCCCGGGCGGGTTACCCGGCTGCTGGGCCGTTATTGCACCCGGGTGGCCCTGGGTTTGCCCCAGGCCGCCGCCCTGCTGCCGGGCTGTCGCCCCCTGGTCACCGGCACCCCCGTGCGGGCCGCCTTTCTGCAGCCGGCCCCCTGCCCCGATTGGTTGCCCCAGGGGCCGGGGCCGCTGCTGCTGCTGATCGGCGGCAGCCAGGGGGCCGTGGGCCTTAATCGGATGCTGCGGGCGGCGGCGCCGCCGCTGCTGGCGGCTGGTTGTCGGATCGTGCATCTCTGCGGCAGCCACGACCCAGACCAGGGGCGTTTACGCCACCCCCTCTACGTGGAAAGGGCCTTCAGCGACGAAATCCCGGGCCTGCTGCAGCACGCCGACCTGGCGGTAAGTAGGGCGGGGGCCGGCAGCCTCAGTGAATTGGCGGTGTCTAGAACCCCGGCGGTGTTGGTGCCCTTCCCCCAGGCGGCCGACAACCATCAGCTGGCCAATGCCCAAGCGGCCCAGGCCCTGGGGGCAGCGTTGCTGGTGCACCAGCACGACCCCGATCGCCCGCCCCTGGGGCGGGCCCTGTGGCGGCTGCTGGGGCCGAGGCTGCGGGGGGCCGAGGGCCTGGCTGATCCGCTCAGGGGCTTGGCCGAGGGCATGGGTCGCCTGGCGGTGGCTGACGCCGACAAGCAACTGGTGGCACTGCTGCTGCAGCTCAGCGCCCCTTAGCTGTGGCTGCGGGGGCCGGCGCTTGGGCTGGAGATTTCGGCCCGGCTGGACTCCGATTCCGCCAGGCTGCTGCTGGCCCCCACCCCCGCCAGCAACGGCAGCGGAGTGCCATTACTTAGGGCGCTGGCCAGTTGTTCCAGTTCCTGGGGTTGGCGGAGGCCGATCGAATGGCCCAGCCCCTGGCCCTGGCGATCAAACAGCTGTAGGTGGGGGATGCCAGTCACCTGCCATTGATCTAGTTCCGCCTGCCAGCCGGGGTTGTCCACATTGAGCAGCACCACATCCAGCTCCGGATGGCGCTTTTCCAGCTGCCCCATGGCCGGTGCCATCGCCCGACAGGATTCACACCAGTCGGCGTAAAACTCCACCAGGGTGGGGCGACCGTTGCCGAGGGCCTCCCCTAGGGGCAGGGAGCGGCGGGCCATTTGATCCAGCAGGTCATCGGCCCCAAGGCTGCCTTTGAGCCAGGTGAGGGCCACCACCAGCAGGGCCACCAGCAGCAATAGCAATTGCCCGGTACGGGCTGGGGTTGGGGGCGTCATGGGGATGCCAGGCAGGCCAAGCGCTGCCATGCTGGCAGCACCCCCTCGGCTGCTGTTTGAAACGTCGGCTCACGCTGCAGTTTCCCCGGGAGGCGGTGCATCAGCCGATCACCTATCGCCTGGCGGTCGATTACGACGTGGCCTCGCGGATCATCCGAGCCCAGATGGCCCCCAACCAGCGGGGCACCATGGTGGTGGAACTGTCGGGCGACATTGATGAACTGGATGCTGCCCAGCAGTGGTTGGCCAGTATTGGCCTTGAAATCACAGCTGCCGACGGTGAGATCCGTATCGACCCCGACCGTTGTGTGGACTGCGGCATCTGCTCAAGTGTCTGCCCTAGCGGAGCCCTGCGCTGTGAGGCCCCAGACTGGCGCCTGCAATTCGACCTGCGTCGCTGTGTGGTGTGTGAGCAGTGCATTGCCGCCTGTCCCCTGGAAGCGATCAGCCTGAAGCTCTGATGACTTCCTTCTTGAAGTGGTTGCTGCTGCCCGTCCGGGCGCCGATGCTCACCCTGCTGGGGGCGATCAGTTTTTATCTGGGGGCCCATTGGGGCTTCCAGCAGGACAGCATCCGTTCGGCGATGGTTGTTGATTCTTACTGGGATGAAATCTTCTGGGCCTTTGCGCTGCTGCAGGTGTTCGTGCTGGTGTTTTTCTGCACCCTGCCGGATTTGGTGCTGCGTCAAATTTCGTTGTTTATGGCGGCCAGCAAAGTAATCACCCTGGTGATCACTTTGCTGGTGGTGGTGCTAGCGGGCATGTATCTGCTCTACATGCCGGGTTTTGTTGATCTGTTGGTGCTGGCGGCCGCCCTAATGTTGGCCCGCCTTGACATGGTGCGGCTCAATATCTGGCCCCCCTCCTGGGTGGCGCTGCTGGGTTTCACCTCTTTCATTATGTTTTTTGTGGTGTATGGCCATACATTGCACCTGCGGCTATTCAGCATGCCTTTATTTCATGGCCTATTGAAGCTGGGCTTAACTAGGCCATAGGTCCAGTGATTACCCAGCACACTCTTCACGTAATGGCGAGTTTCTGGGTAGGGGATTGCTTCCACCCAGAGTTCTGGTATTTGGTTGAGCTTGGCATTTACCCAGCCCTGGGCGGCCCCGGGGCCGGCGTTGTAGCTCGCCACCGCCAGGAAGGGGTTATTGGCTGAGGCCTTGAGTAGTTGGCTCAGGTAGCGGGCCCCCAGTTGGGCATTGAGGGCGGGGTCCTGTAACTGGGCGCGGCTGATGGAAGCCGCCGCCAGTTCGTTGGCGGTGGCGGGCATCAACTGCAGCAAGCCCACCGCCCCGGCGGGGGAGCCCACCGCTGGGCTCAGCCGCGATTCCTGGCGGGCCACGGCGATAAGCAGGCTGGGGTCCAGCCCGGCTTCAAAGGCGGCGTTCTGCAGTTCTGGCTCAAAGGCGAGTGGATGGCGCTGCTGTTCCAGCCGTCTCAGCTGGGCAGGGGTCTGGGCAGCCCCCTCCAGGGAGGCCTGGTCCAGTTGGGCTAGGCCGATCCAGCGGTCCCCCAGGGCCAGCCGCAGTTGGCCTTCCCGCCAGAGGTCCTGGGGATTGTCTGGGGAGCGGCCCCCCCGCCAGCTGCGCCAATGCTCCCAGGCCTCCCCATGGAGCCCGAGCCGCTCCAGCTGGGCCAGGGGCGGGGCCAGTACCCCCCCCGTTGGCGCCGGTGGGGGCAGGGAAGGCCTGCTTAGCCCGAGCCGTTCGCTCGCCCGCCAGGCGTAGTAGCCGTAGGGGTAGTCGTGGAGCTGTTGGGTCCAGAGTTTCTGGGCTTTGGCGGTTTGGCCCTGTTCTTGGGCGGCCAGGCCTAGCCAGAAGCGGCTGCGGGCCGCCAGGGGCGGGCTCTGGCGCTCGGGATCCAGTTTTTGGAGGCTGGCGCTCGCCGCCGCCCACTGCTGTTTCAGTAACAACTGGCGACTGCGCTCCCAGCCCAGTTCCGCGGCGGTTAACGGCGGCAAAACCGCAGGGGCCAGCCGTTCCCGGGTGCGGGCGGTTTGGGGGGGTAGGCCCCTGAGGCAGCGTTTGGCGGCGCTCAGCTCCCCCTGCTGGGCGAGGCCGCCGGCAAGCAAGTCTTTTTCCCTGGGCGTTAGCGGCCGCTTGGGCTGCTGGCAGGCGCTGGCCATGGCAGCGGCGGCCCCGGGCCAGCGCTCCCCCCAGCGGGCCAGGTGCAGGCCGCCCAGCTGGCCCCCCAGCGATTGCTGCCACTCCTGGGCGGCGGCGAGGGCGGCGGGGTGGGCGGGAAAACGTTGCAGCAGCAGCTGCCGCTCGGGGCCGCCGCTGGCGCCGAGGGCATAGAGGGCATCGGCGCTGGGGGGCGCCAGGGGAAAACGCTGCAGCAGCTGTTGCCAGAGCGCTTGGGCCTGGGCGCTATCGCCCAGTTGTTGCTCGGCCTGGGCCTGCAGCTTCAGGGTCACGGCCGCCAGCAGGCTGGGGCCGCCGGCGGGGCTCCAGGCTTGGCGGCGCAACAGCTGCAACTGGGCGCTGGGGTCACCGCTGAGGGCCTGGGCCTGGATCAGCCGCGCTTCCCGGCGGCGGGCTGGATCGGGATCAAAGCGACTGCTGCGGCGCAGCAGCTCGGCGGAGCTGTGGCTGCTTAGGGGGGGGCGTAGCCGCAGCAACCCCTGTTGCAGCAGGGCGAGGCCAAGGGCGCTGCCCACGGCGATGGCGGCGATCGCCAGCAGCCCCCGATCCTTGAACGGTTGCACCTGCAGGTTCACCAAGAGGCAACAGCTAGCCAGGGCATCGTATGGGGGCAAGACTGGCCGGGCAGCCCCTCCCCCCCCACTCCCGCCAGTGCAGCAGCTCCAGCAGGCCCTTGGGGTCCTTCGCCACTGGTGGCAGGCCACGGCCCCCCAGCTGTCCCCCCTGGCCCTGCAGCGGCGCCGCTGCCTAGGGGCGGTATTGCTGGGCCTTGGCAGCTGGTTGTTGAGACCGTTCTGGCCTTTCTTTTGGCTGCCGGGCTGGCTGGTGGGGGCGTTGCTGATCTGGGCCGCCCTGGAACTGTTTGGCCTGGCCTGGCGACCGCGCCGCTGGCGCTGAACTTCGTGGCCGCCCAACGGGCCCTGGGTCTCTTTGGTCTAGGGCTGAATGGCGGCTGCGGTTAATCTCCCGCCAGATGGACCCCGCTCCCATGGCCGACCTGGCAACCCATCCCGTGGGGGCCCCCCTGGGCGGCGGCGGCATCAGCTTTGGCACCGATGGCATCCGCGGCCGGGTGGGCGCCTTGATGACCCCAGCCCTGGCCCTGCAGGTGGGCTACTGGAGTGGCCAGGTGCTCGCTGGCGACGGGCCGGTGTTGATCGGCATGGATTCGCGCAGCAGTGGTCCGATGCTCAGTGCCGCCCTGGCGGCCGGGCTCACCGCCGCCGGCCGCGAGGTGTGGGAGCTGGGCCTCTGCCCCACCCCCGCCGTAGCCCGGCTGGTGCGGCGGCTGGGGGCCGCCGGTGGCGTGATGGTGTCCGCCAGCCACAACCCCCCGGAAGACAACGGCATCAAGCTGTTTGCTGCCTCCGGCGCCAAGCTCAGCCGCGGCCAGCAGGAGGCGATCGAGGCCGGTTTGCGCGGCGAGGTGCGGCCGGCCCTGGGCCGCTGTGGGGCCATCTACCAGCGCAACGAATTACTCAGCCAGTACCGGGAGCTGTTGGAGCAGGGCCTCTGCGGCCGTCGCCTAGACGGTCGCCGCATCGTGCTCGACCTCTGCTGGGGTTCCGCCACCGCCCTCAGCGCTGGTTTGTTTAGGGACCTGGGGGCTGAACTCACCGTGCTGCACGGGGAAGCCGATGGCAGTGCCATCAATGTGGGCTGCGGCAGCACCCACCTGGAACCGCTGCGGCAGGCGGTGCTGGAGCAGGGGGCGGAGCTGGGTTTTGCCTTTGATGGCGACGCCGACCGGGTGCTGGCGGTGGATGGCCAGGGGCGGTTGGTGGACGGTGACCACATCCTTTACCTCTGGGGATCAGCCCTGGCCGCGGCGGGCCAGCTGCCCGAGCAACGGCTGGTGGCCACGGTGATGAGCAACCTCGGCTTTGAGCGGGCCTGGCTGGCCCGGGGCGGATTGCTGGAGCGCACCGCCGTGGGCGATCAGTTTGTGCATGCGGCGATGGAGGCCAGTGGCGCCGCCCTGGGCGGTGAACAGTCGGGGCACATCCTTTGCGCCCACCACGATCTCTGCGGCGATGGCCTGCTCACGGCCCTGCAGCTGGTGGCCCTGCTGGAGCCAGGCGAGACCCTCGCCGATCGCCTCGACCACAGCTTCTGCTCCTATCCCCAGCGGCTCGAAAACGTGCGGGTGCTCGACAAGGCCCGCCGCAAGGGCTGGCAGCAGTGCACCCCCCTGGTGGAGGCCATTGCCGCGGCGGAAACGGCCATGGCCGGCGAGGGGCGGGTGCTGGTGCGGGCCTCCGGCACCGAACCGCTGCTGCGGGTGATGTTGGAGGCCTCCAGCCAGGTCGCCGTAGACCACTGGACCGAGCAGCTGGCCGCCATCGCCGACCGGGAACTGAACGGTTGAGCTGTATTTAGCGATTCAACTCAACAGCCCGCGGGCCAGGGCCAGGGCGCCGCTGCAGGCATCGCCGAGGGGGGGCTGGGGGCGGCTGCCGGGCAATAGCTCCGTCAAAACCCTTTGGAAGCTGCGTTGCAGGGGCTCCAGGTGTTCGATCGCCCCGCCTAGGCAGCAGAGCGGCGGCTGCTCCAGCCCCAGGGCCCGGGCCACCCCCTCCACCAACAGGGCCAGTTCCAGCCCGGCCCGCTCGATCACCGCCAGGGCCTGGGGATCCCCCGCTGCCGCCTGGGCACTCACCAGGGGCGCCAGCCGGGCAAAGCCCGCCGCCCCGAAGCTGGGGTCCACCACCAGGGCCTTGAGTTGATGGGAATGCTGCACGCCGAGGGCACGCCAAAGCAGGGCCTTTAGGGGGGTTTCGCTGAGGCGGCCATCGGCCATGCGCAGGCTGAGGGCGAGGCCATCGCGGCCGATGTCCATGGCACTGCCGCCGCCATCCAGCAGCCAGCCCCAACCGCCACAGCGGTGAAGCTGGCCCTGGCCGTTGCGGCCCACGCAGATGCTGCCGGTGCCGCTGATCAGCACGATGCCGGTGCCCCCGCCAAAGGCGCCGGCCAGGGCGGTGCTTTCATCGCCGCCCACCAGCACCGCCTCGAGGCCCAGCAGCTCCTGGGCCAGGCGGGTGCCCAGGGCCTGGCTGGGGCTGTGCTGCTCGATGCCGCTGGCGCCGATGGCCGCGGCGGCCAAGGTCAGGGGCCCCTGGGGCTGGCGCAGCTCTGGGCCCAACCCCTGGCGGGCCGCCGCCAGGCTGCTGCCCAGGGCCGCCTGGAACTTTTCGGGGCCAGCGGCGCTGTCTAGGTGGCTAACGCCACTGCCTTCCCCTTCGGCCAGCACCCGCCCCTGGAGATCACTGAGGCGACAGCGGGTTTTGGTTTGCCCCGCATCAAAACCCGCCAACAATGCCGGCTCAGCCATTGCTGGTCCCGTTGTTTTGGCTCAAGGCCTGGGCGGCCCCGAGGGTGGCCAGCAGAAACCAGCCGGTGATCTGCACTTCAGGCCTGAAAAAGATCGTGTCCACCAGCCCATGGCCGGCCAGGCCCACCACGGCGGCGAGGCTGCCCAGGGCCGGCAAACTCAGCAGCAGTTCCCGGTGCAACTGGGCAAAGCCCAAGCGCAGGCTGGTAACCAACAGGGCGAGGCCGGCCAGCAGGCCAGGGATGCCGGCCTCCACCGCCAGCTCCAGCGGCACCGAATAGGCACTCAGGGCGGTGTAGCGGGGCTGTTGGTAGAGGGGATAGATCAGGTTGAAGGCGCTGTTGCCGGGGCCGATCCCCAGCCAGGGGCGGTCTTGGATCATCTCCAGGGCCGCCAGCCACACGTTGATGCGGAAGTTGTTGGAGCTGTCTTGGCGACCGGCCACCATGCTCAGCAGCCGCACCCGCAGGGGTTCGATCTGGGTGGCGGCCAGCACCAGGGCCAGCACCACCAGGGCGATCAGCAGCGGCGGCAACCAGCGGCGCAGCTGGGGGGGCAGGTGGCGGCTCTGGCGCAGCAGCAGCAGCAGCCCCAGCAGGCCAAGGCTCAGCAGCATGCCAATCCAGCCGCCACGGCTGTAGGTAAACACCAGGGCGGCGGCGCCAAAGCCAAAGCTGGCCAGGGCCAACAAGCGGGGCCAAAGGCCTTTCCAGCGCAGCAGGGCCACCACCGCCAGGGGCAGGATCGGCAGCAGATAACCGGCCAGCAGGTTGGGGTTTTCGAGGCTGCTGTAGATGCGGCGGGTGCCGTCGGCAACGGAATTGGGATCTGCCCAGCGGGCCAGTTCCTCAGCATCGCCATAGAGCTGCCGCAGGCCGATCACCGCCGTGGCCAGTTCCCCCAGCAGCAGGGCCGCCAGCAACCGATCCCACCAGCGCGGCGCCGTTTCCAGCAGCCGTCGCATCAGGGCATACACACCCAGATAACTCACCAGCTTGAACAGCCCCTTGGCCGCGGCGGCCGGCACCGGCGAACAGCCCGTGGCCAGCAAGGCCAGGGCTAAATAAACCAGCAGCCAACCATTGAGCGCCCCCAGGGGCCGGGGGCTCGGGGCGGTGGCCAGGCCCCAGAGCAACCAAAACAGCCCACAGGCGCTGATCAACAGGGCCAGGCCGCCCCGGTCCGCCAGGGGCAGCAACAGCAGCAGCAGGCAGAGCAACCCCCCGGCCAGGTTGGGCAGGTGCTGGCGCAGGCGGCTGTGGGGGCTCTCGGCCCAGAGCCCCTGCCAACGCAGCAGCCAGGCGGGGGCGGGGGATGCGCTCATGGGCGGGCAGACCTCTCGGCGAGCGGGTTCTCAGCGCTCGGATTATGGAGGGCTTGATCGCCGCTGGGGCAGCGGTCGTTGCGTTGGTAGAGGCGTCGATACACCGGCAGCCCCTTGTCCAGCACCTGCCACTCCCGTTCCGTGGCTAGCCCCAGGGGATTTTCCTGCAGCCATTCACCGCCATCGAGGGGGTCAAACGCCGCACTGTTGTCTACGGCTTCCAGCATTTGGTTGATCACCGCTGGCACATCGCTCTGGATAAACAGTTGGCGGCCCGGCGCCATCGCCCCCGCCAGGGCTTGGATCAGGGCCGGTTGCACCATGCGGCGTTTGTGGTGTCTGGTTTTGAACCAGGGGTCGGGGTATTGGATTGTTGCCAGCTCAAGGCAGCCGGGGGGCAGGTTCGCCAGCCAGCGTTCCAGGCTGATGTTGGCGTTGCAGAAGAGGAAGCGCAGGTTGCTAAGCCCCAGCCGTTCGCGGTCGGCCTCCGCCAGCTGCACCAGGGGGCGACGGATCTCCAGGCCCAGGTGATTGCGCTGGGGTTGCCCGGGCGCCATGGCCAGCAGAAACCGACCCCGGGCGCAGCCGATGTCGAGGTGCAGGGGCAGGCTGGGATCCAGGAACAGTTCTGTCAGCGGGGTCAGGTCCCGTTCCACCTGGTAGAAGCTGCTGAGCGGATTGACGTGTTGGCGCAAGGGCGGATTAGGTCGTGGTGGGCACTAGGAAACCCCAGCAGGCGGTGTAGCCATGGAGCTGGGTGGCCCCATCAACGGGACCGATTTCGCCATTACAAAACAAACCGGCGATCGGCACTTCGCTGAACAGCTCCCGGCAGAGCTGAACATCCACGTGGGGGGCGCCGTAAAGCCCTTCGCCCCGGCCCAGGCAGGCAAAGGCCAGGGCCATGAGGGGCTGGGGCTGGCGTTCGTACTGGCGGGCCAGCAGTTGTTGAAGTTCTTGGCGGGAGGTGCTGGCATCGCGCAGCTGGAATTGCAGCCGTTGGCCCACCCGCACGCTGTCGGCCACGGCGATGGCCCCATGGCGGGGGTCTACGCCCATCAGGTTGCGGATCAGAAACGGCGGTTCCGGCGCCTGGGGTTGCATCGAGAAGCGGTTGCGGGCTAGGCCCACAAATAGGGAGTTGCGCAACAGGTCCCGGTCCTCGGCTGGCAGGGTTTCGATCACCTCCTGCAGGGCGGTAAATGGTTTGTTGAGGGCACTGCCCTGGCGCAGTTCCAGCAGCACATTGCGCTGGGCCTGTTCGATTTCATAGATCGGACCAATCGGCCGGCAGCCTTGGGCCACCACCGCCTCCAGGCTCCAGCTGCCACTGATCACGCAGCCCACGGCGCCTTTGCACACCTGATCGTTGAGCAGCAGGGAGCCATGGCCAGCGCTGTGCATGGCCGCCAGGCCCCCCAGCTTTGCCATGGCGGGGTAGGCGTAATCAAGCCCATTCAGCAGGTCGTTGATGCCGCTGCTGGAGGGGTCGATCCAGAGCAACATGCCGCCGCCGGCCTCGGGATCGGCCCCCACGGCATCTAGCCAGGGCTGGTGGGGGCCATCCAGGTCTGGCAGGGCGCTGGGATCCAGGGCAAAGGGGGTGACCTGGGCGCCGGGCAGCCGCAGCAAGGTCACACTCAGGCCGGGGCCCTGCTCCAGTTCCTGGGGGCTGCCGGCGGCATTGGTTCCCACCACCCCGCCGCCGCTGGCCCCAATCCAGTGCTCGGCCCGCAGGTTTTGACGCAGCAGCGGTAGTAGCCGCGGCAGGTCACTGGCGAAGCTGCTGCTGCAGAAAACCAGGGCTAGATCAGCGGCGCCCATGGGGGCCAGGGCACTGGTCACCTCCCCCACGGCGCCCTCCAGGGAGGGGTTGTGGGAAAGGGCCGTGCGGGCCAGGGCTTTAGGGGTGCCGCGCGAAAGCCAGGCCAGCATGGGCACGGGGGTACTTTTCGGACCCTACAGCTGTGACGCGGATAATGGCCCCACCTGGTTACCCCCCATGCCGCTACCGCTCCTGCGCAGCCTGATCTGGCTGGACTATCGGCTGGCGGTGGTTTTTGCCCTTGGTTTGCCCCTAGTGCTGCTGATCTGGGCGGCCATCCGCCAGGAGCAGGCCCTGGTGCGGCTGCTCACTTTGTATTGGAAGGTGAGCAGCTTGCTGGGGATCACCGTGCTGCTGATGGCCGCAGCTCGGCCCTTGGCTTTCCTTACCGGCAGCCTTGCCTATCTATTCATTTTGATCGGGCTCTGGTTCTGGGTGGATCTCAATGAAGAATTGGCGGATCTGCCGCCCTTTCGGCCGCTGCCCTTCACGTTGCGTTGTTGGCGTTGGGCGATGACGCTGATGAGCGCGGTGGGGTTGCTGTTGAGCGGTTCCGCCCTGGGCTGTGCCTGGGGGCAACCCACGGCCCCCCTCTGCCAGCTGTGGCTGGAGGCCCCCGAACGCTTTCAGCAGATCCTGGCGGTGGTGATGGGCTTCTTCTTTGGCGCCGACTGGACCCCGCCCGTAACGGCCTTCCTCGGTTATCTGGGCCTGGCGGCCTATGCGGTGGGCCTGATCCAGTGGTTGCTGGTGCGCCTGCCCCGCCAGGGGCGCTTGGCCGGGGGCTTCTAAGTGCTGGCGCGCCTGGAGGAGCTCAGCCGCCAGCGCCCCGACCGTGTTTTGCGGCTCAGGGGCAGCTTGCCGGGGGCTGAAGGGCCTGAGGCCTTTGAACTATTGATTTATCGGGGCATCAGCAGCAGCGTTAGCCATCCCACCGCCTATGACCCAGACCAGCCGCTGTTGCCGGAGGGGGCTGAATTGACCGGGGCTGAGTTGTTGGCGGCACCGTTGAATCCCAGCGCTGAGCAGCTGCTGGCCGGCCCCTACTTGGTGGATAAGTTCCTGGATCCGTTGGCCTGGGATGGGGCAGGGGCAGGAGCAGGGGCAGGGGCTTAATTGGTGGTTGGTTTTATTTGATAGATGCCTTAAGGACACCTCGATAAATACAGAGCAGGCTCGGGCTTTGATAAATACCGAGCAGGCCCGGGCTTTGGTAAATACAGAGCAGGCCCGGGCTTTTCTAGTAAGAAAAAGCTTTCCTCGACTCTCTTGAAAATGACTAGGGTCATATGACTAGGGTCATATTCAAGAGAGCGGCTCGATCAGTGTCGAGCAGCATTAGGGGGGCGATTTTTCGAGGTGCCTTAAGTAATTTAATATTATTTCTAGTTGTCGCTCCATAGGCAGCGCCGTGGGATCTGTCCCCTGACGCTGCGATCGGTTTACAGGTGGGTAATTGTGTTTACACCGCTTGCTGTTTGTATGCCCTAAATTTATTCTGCTTATTTTTTGAAGTTCGTTCAGAGCTTTGCTCGCCGATGGCATTGCAGATTTCAGAAGTTGTAGCAAGCAGGGCCAGATGGGGCTTGCTCGGTCTTTGGATCATTGTTCTTGCGGAGTTGCTCCTAAATCCGGTTGCAAAGGTGATGCTGGGACCCAAGGGTCCCCTGGCCTCGCTCCTGCCTGATCAGCTGCATTGTGTGATGGTGCAGGGCCAATGTGTGGCCGTTCATGCTGAGGGTTTGTCGGCGTCAATTTTCTGGGGAATGGTGCTGCCAATATTGGTGGTAGTTCTATTTCTGTTTGGCCATGAACTTTGGCGGCGGGTCTGTCCGCTTTCATTTATATCAATTCTGTCCCGTAAATTTCGCTCAGTAGCCAGGGATTGGTTCCACAGGGGTGATGCAGAATATTCCAAAAAGGTTATTCCTCCTGTTACTTTGAAGGAAAATTCTTTTCTGCGTCGTTATCATTCATATCTCCAGCTCGCTATTCTCTATGTTGCCCTCTGTTGCCGCATATTATTTGTTAATTCCGAGCGGTCTTTTTTGGCGGAGTTCATGTTGTTTTTTATCCTTGCGGCAATTATTGTTGGACTGCTTTACGACGGTAAAACCTGGTGCCAGTACCTGTGCCCCGTTGCCCCTGTGGAGGAATTCTTCATGGGGCCCAGGGCTTTGCTTGGTAACACTGCCCATTTGTTGGCCCGGCGGCGCGGTCAGGTGAGTCAATCAATGTGCCGTAAAATTGACGAACAGGGGAAAGAGAAGAGTATTTGTGTTGCCTGCAAACAGGATTGCATTGATATTGATGCTGAAAAGGCCTATTGGTCTGGATTGATGTCGCCCAGGAAGCAATTTCTTTCCTATGGCTATGCGGGGCTTGTGGTGGGCTACTTTTGGTATTACTTCCTTTATGCCGGCAACTGGCATTACTATGCCTCCGGTGTTTGGTCTGTGGAGTCTCACCAGGCGCAACGTATTTTTAATCCCGGCCTATTCCTGTTTGGTCATGGCCTATTTATTCCAAAAATTGTTAGCGTGCCCTTGGTGCTTGGCCTGTTTTTGTTCGGTGGCTATGGATTGGGAGTAGTTATTGAACGGTCTTTGGGGAAATGGCAGCAATCAAAAACGGGAAGCTTTAACCCAGTTGTATTGCGCCACCATTGCATCACGCTTAACACGTTTGCAGTCTTTAATTTCTATTTTGTATTTTCCGGTAGAAATTATATTGAAAGGCTGCCTGCTCCGATCCCTCTTTATGTCCCAGCTGTTTTGTCTGCCATCAGTGCCGTATGGCTATATCGAACCTGGGGTCGCCGTTCGATTGATTACTACAACGAGCTAAGCCAGAAGAAAGAAGTTGCCGGGATCACCTAACTAAGCAGTGGCCGCCAGGATCGCAGTACAGCGGCCGCAGATCGTGGGGTGGGCGGCCTGCTGGCCGATGTCGGTTTCGTAGTGCCAGCAGCGCTCGCATTTTTCGCCTTCGGCCCGGGCGATGCGCACGGTGATGCCCGCTTCACTGGCTTCGGCCAAGGGGTGGGCCAGGGGTGCAGTGCCCGCTTGCCGCAACTCAAGGGCTGAAACCAGTAGCCAGTCGGCCAAGTTGTCGATCTCGGGGTGGGGGCTACTTTCCAGCAGGGCCAGAACACTTTGCAGGGCAGTTGCCGCCTCTCCTTCGCCCAGCTCCAGCTGAATCTGGGCCTCCAGGGAGGCGCCCAATTCAGAGCGGCTGCGGCAAGCCTCCAGTTGGCGATTCACCAGGGAACGCAGGTTGATCACATCACTGATGGCCACTCGATCAGCAAACAGGCCTGCCGTCCAGGCCGCCGGCGCCGGCGGCCAGCCCCGTTCAAACACCGAACGCTCCGCCACCTGGTAGGGCAGGTTTTGCCAGATGTCTTCGGCCATGTGGCAGAGCACCGGGGCGATCAGGCCCGCCAGCCGTTCCACCACCAGGGCCAGCACCGTTTGGCAGCTGCGGCGGCGGAAGTCGGTGGCGCCACTCACATAGAGACGATCCTTGGCGATATCAAGGTAGAAGTTTGAGAGATCCACCACGCAGAAATTCTGCAGGGCCTGGAAGAAACGGTAGAACTCGTAGCTCTCGAAATAACCGGTTACTTCTTCAATTACCTGGGCGGTGCGTTGCAACATCCAGCGGTCTAGAAGCGGTAGCTCGTTGATCGCTACCGCATCCCGTTCCGGTTGGAAATCATGCAGGTTGCCCAGCAGATAACGGGCCGTGTTGCGCACCTTGCGGGCCACATCCCCCAGCTGTTTGATGATCCCTGGCCCCAGGGGCACATCGGCGGAATAGTCCACCGAACTCACCCAGAGCCGCAACACATCGGCGCCATAGGCCGGCTCCTGTTTCTCATTTTTGCCCCCCTCCACAATCACGGCGGGATCCACCACATTGCCGAGGGATTTGCTCATCTTGCGCCCCTTTTCATCAAGGGTGAAGCCGTGGGTGAGCACCCGCCGGTAGGGGGCCTGGCCGTTTACGGCCACGGAGGTGAGCAGGCTGGATTGGAACCAGCCCCGGTGTTGATCTGAGCCTTCTAGGTAGAGATCAGCGGGGTATTGCAGTTGGGGGGCGCGGGCTTGGCCGCCCGTGAGGCCCCCCAGCACGCCGGCCCAGGAGGAACCGGAGTCAAACCACACATCCATCGTGTCGCTGCCCTTGCGCCAGCGGCTGGCTTCAGCGGCGTAGGCCGCTGGCAATAGTTCGGCCTCATCGCGCTGCCACCACACATCGGAGCCGTGCTCTGCGATCAGGGCCTGGATATGGCTGAGGGTGTCGGCGTTGAGCAGCACTTCGCCGCTGCTGCGCTCGTAGAACACCGGGATCGGCACCCCCCAGGTGCGTTGGCGGCTGATGCACCAGTCGCCCCGTTCCTTGACCATGCCCTCGATGCGGTTGCGGCCACTGGCGGGCAGCCACTCCACTTCGGCAATGGCAGCTAGGGCCTGCTCGCGGAAACCCTCCACCGAGGCAAACCACTGTTCGGTGGCCCGGAAGATCGTTGGTTTTTTGGTGCGCCAGTCGTAGGGATAGCGGTGCTCGTAGGGCTTTTCCGCCAGCAGGGCGCCGGCCTGGCGCAGGGCTTCGATGATCGCTGCATTGGCGTCTTTGAGCACATTCAGCCCCGCAAATGGGCCCGCTTCCGCCGTGAGGTTGCCGGCCTCATCCACCGGGCAGAGCACGGGCAGGTTGTATTTCTTGCCGGTGTTGAAGTCGTCTACGCCGTGGCCTGGGGCGGTGTGCACCAGGCCGGTGCCGGCTTCGGTGGTGATGTATTCGCCGCCGATCACCACCGGGCTTGTGCGCTCCAGCAGCGGGTGGCGGTAGCTGATCCCCTCCAGCACCGCCCCCTTCACGGTGAGCAGGGCCTCCAGGGGCAGGTTTAATTGCTGGCGCAGGTTTTCGATCAGTTCCGCCGCCACCAGCAGTTGACGTCCCTGGCCGTCGCTGCAGATGGCGTAGTCGAGCCGGTCATTTACCGCCACCGCCAGGTTGGCGGGCAGGGTCCAGGGGGTGGTGGTCCAGATCGCCACCTGCAGGTTCTCAGCGCTTAGGCCGGCGGCAGCGAGGCTGGTGGCAAGGGCGGCGCTGAGGTCCAGCACCGGAAAGGCCACAAACAGGCTGGGGGAGCTGTGGCCATCGGGATACTCCAGTTCCGCTTCGGCCAGGGCCGTGCGCGAACTGGGGCTCCAATGCACCGGCTTGAGGCCCCGGTAGATGTGGCCGGCCAGCACCATCTGGCCAAATACGCCGATCTGGGCGGCCTCGTAGTCCTTCTGCAGGGTGAGGTAGGGGCTGTCCCAATCGGCCCAGATGCCCCAGCGTTGGAAGCCTTTTTTCTGCAGCTCCACCTGCTCGAGGGCATAGGCGTGGGCCTTGCGGCGCAGCTCGATCGGGCTGAGGCCCCGGCGTTCCTCCTGGGAGAGGGCTTGCAGCACCTTCAGTTCGATCGGTAGCCCGTGGCAGTCCCAGCCCGGCACAAAGCGGGCCCTGCGGCCGCGCATCAGTTCGAACTTATTGATGATGTCTTTGAGGGTCTTGTTGAGCGCATGGCCCACATGCAGGGCGCCGTTGGCGTAGGGCGGCCCGTCGTGGAGGGTGAAGGCGGGGCCGGGGTTTTCCTGGCTGAGCCGTTCGTAGAGCCGCAACTCCTGCCAGAACTGTTGCAGCTCCGGTTCGCGGCTGCGGGCGTTGGCCCGCATGGAGAACGGTGTCTCCAGCAGGTTGAGGGTGTCCTTATAGGAAATCGGACTGACCGTCACCGCAGCAGGGGCGCAGAACTGCCGATTATCCGTGCTCGGCGGCATCGAGCAGGGCGTCTACCTCGTCGAGGGATTGAATCACTGACCCAGGGGGCACCGCCGCTGGGGCTTGGCTGGGGATTGCTTCGGCTTCTACTTCGATAATTGCTGCTGCAGCAAGCTCTGCTGCGGGAATCTCCCCTGCAGCAAGTTCCGGTTCTTCGTTTTCTGCTTCCTGTAGCTGTTCAGGGGCCTCCACCACTTCCACCACTTCCAGCACCTGCACCACTTCGACCACTGCAGAAACGGCCCCCGCCAGCTCTTCCCCGGCGGGTTCAGGGGTTTGTGCTGCTGGGGTTTCTTCGGCCCGCACCCATTTCTTGGTGATCGGCGCCTTGGCCTTGGCTAAGCGTTCCTTGATCCAGCTCAATAGGCCAGCGGCCAGCCCCAGCAACTGGCTGAAGCTGCGGCCCAGGCCGCCCAGGCGCCCCTTCCAGAGCTGGAGGTCCCGCAGCTGGTGGCGGCCGTCACTGGGCAGCTGCAGCCAGCGCTGCTGGGCCACCTCAGTGCCCAGCCTGCCAATTAGCAGGCCGCCGCAGAGCACCCCCAGCATTGGGGCACCGGTGAGCCGCTCGGCGGCGGTTACCAGCACCAGCCCCAGCAGCAACACCACGGCGGCCCAGAGGGCATCGCGGGGGCGGGCCAGCTCAGGGGTGAGCAGGGGCAGCAGCATCAGTGCCAGCCCGAGCAGCAGGGCCAGGGAACCCACCAAAACAGCCAGCATTGGCATGGCAGTAGCTGGGATCATTCTCGCTCTGCTTAGAGTTGGCGCCTGCCCACCTGGCGGAATCGGTAGACGCGCTGGTTTTAGGTACCAGTGGCTTAGGTCGTGGGGGTTCAAGTCCCCCGGTGGGCATGGCGAAAAGGGGCGCAAGCAACGGCCTTTCCGTATTTAATCCGTAGCCAGTCCCAGTACTGGATGGCTGTGTCCATGGTTGAAGGATCTGGGCGCGTCCCATGGTCCTGCGGTCTCTGTTGCTGTCGGTTTGGCTCTGCTTGGGCTTGGTGCAGGTGGCGCCGCTGGGGGCTGCCCCCGAGCCGCCGCCACTGGGCTGGGAGCAGGTGAGGCGGCTGGAGCGCAGCTTGCAGCTGCTGGGGGTGAATGTGCTGCACAGCAACCGCTGCGCCCGGGGCCTGGAGGGTCTTTATGACCACCGGATCACCCAGGTGCTGCTCTGTGAAAATACGATGCCAAACCAGCCCGAAAGCCACTGGAACACCCTGGCCCACGAGTCGGTGCATGTGATGCAGATCTGTCGCCAGGCCTTGCCTCTCACCAGGGGGCTCGACCAGCTCCAGCAAAAGATGCTGGCCGCCACGGCCCCCCAGGAAAAACTTCATATCCTCTCGGCCTATCCGCCGGAGCAAAGGCTCTATGAGCTGGAGGCCCGCTGGGTGGCCAACACCATGGATCCCGATGCGGTGATCCGCCTGCTGGAACGCAGCTGCGGACCCCAACGGCCGGCTTTGTTGATCACGCCAGGCGGGCAGGTGCTGTCTTGAAGCAGTTCAGCCTTTAGTCTGGATCTCCGCTATTGGGATCGTCCTGCGCTGGCTGAGATGAATGATTCCGCCGCGCTCCGATCGGTTCCCCGCCATCTGGTGGAACCTCCGGCGCCCCTGAACCCCACCATCGGCCTGTTCCTGGGTGGTTATTGCTTGGCGGCCCTCACTATCTGGGGCTGGTTTGTGGGCCATTGGTCCCTGCCGCTGCTGGTGTTCACCGGTTTCCTTGCCCTGCACCTGGAGGGCACAGTTATCCATGACGCCTGCCATAACGCCGCCCATCCCAACCGGGTGCTGAATGCGGTGATGGGCCATGGGGCGGCATTGCTATTGGGTTTCAGCTTTCCGGTGTTCACCCGGGTGCATTTGCAGCACCACGCCCATGTGAATGACCCGAAACATGATCCCGACCACATCGTTTCCACCTTTGGACCCCTGTGGTTGATTGCCCCCCGCTTCTTTTATCACGAGTATTTCTTCTTCCAGCGGCGGCTATGGCGCCGCTACGAGTTATTTGAGTGGATCTTTGCCCGCACGGTCTTTGTGTTGATTGTGGTGGCGGCAGCCCGGCATGGTTTCCTGCCATTTGTTTTTAATTGTTGGTTTGCGCCGGCCCTGATGGTGGGGGTAACCCTGGGGTTGTTTTTTGATTATCTTCCCCACCGTCCTTTCAATTCCCGCAACCGCTGGCACAACGCCAGGGTGTATCCAGGTAAAACCATGAATCTATTGATCATGGGCCAGAATTATCACCTGGTGCATCACCTCTGGCCCTCGATTCCCTGGTATCTCTATCAAACCGCCTATGGGGCCACCAAGCCCCTGCTCGACCGCCACGGCTCCCCCCAGCGGCTGGGAATTTATGAATCAAAAACTGATCTAACTAATTTCCTCTACGACATTCTGCTCGGCATCCGCAGCCATAGGCGCCGCCGTTCGAAGTTGCGCTGGTTGGCGGCCCTAATGCCCAGCCATGCCAGCCGGCGCTGGTTGATTTCCTTGCTGCATCGCACCTCGGTGGGGCCGCGCTAGTTAGGCGATCAATCGGCCATGATTTTTGGCACCCGGAAGAAATCACCTTCCCGTTGGGGGGCTAGTTCCAGCAGTTCTTCCCGCACGCTGGTGGGGGTAACGCTGTCTTCCCGGGTCACATTTGTGACTTCCACGGCCCGGGTGGTGGGGGGTACCCCCTCGGTGTCGATTGCCTCCAGCTGGGCGACGAAATCAAGGATCCGTTCCAGCTGGGGGGTGAAGGTGGCGATCGTTTCCTCCGGCAGGTCGAGGCGGGCCAGCTGGGCCACCTTGCGAACGTCGTCGGCGCTGATGCGGCTCATGGGCTTTAGATCCAGTTCGCCAGCCTAAGTGGCCAGTTCATCGCCGAGAAATTCAGTGAGGTCTTGGCTGAGGGCCGTGGCGGCCAGGTCAAGCAGGCGGGCGCCGTGGTCGGCCTGGGCCAGGAAGGGGTCTGAGCCCATGCGGCCATCGGGGTAGCGCCGGCGGAAATCGGCGGGGCCATGGATCGCTCCGGCGGGGGCCGGTTCCGGGAGGGGCCGTTGCAGCCGCTGCAGGCTGGGTTCCAGATGCAGGGTGAGGGCGATTTCGCTGGGGGTCGCGTGTTGACCCTCCCTGTCGCCATAGAGCTGCCGGGCTTCCCGCAGCACCGGGCCGGCCATGAACCAGTTGCTTAGGCGGCATTGCAGCCGATCGGCCCCTGGCAGCTGGCGGCGGTGGGCTTCCCCATAGGCCTCGGCAAAGGCGGCCTTGGCGCTGGCGATGTTGCCGCCGTGGCCATTGATCACAAATACCCGTTCAAAGCCATGGCCCGCCAGCGACAGCACCACATCCCTCAACACCGCCTGCAGGGTGCTGGGCTGCAGGCTCACGGTGCCTGGAAAACCAAGGTGGTGTTCGGCCATGCCGAAGGCCTGGGTGGGGGTTACCAGCACGCCGGTGCGGCGGCCCACCTCGAGGGCCACGGCCTCGGCGGTGAGGGCATCGGTGCCGATCGCCCCAGTGGGGCCATGCTGTTCGGTGGATCCCAGCGGCAGGATTACCCCTTTGCACTGCTGCAAATAGCTCTCCACCTCCGGCCAGCTGCGCAGTTGCAGGCGGATGGCCGTGGCTTCAGGCACTGCTCCCGGGATGGCCTTTGTTGTCATAGATGCGAACCCACTGCTCAGCATCCCTAGGATGACGGAAGCGCGCGGGAGCGCCTTGGCCATGCTGCTACGGAAGCTTTACCAGTTCAGCTGCGAAAACCGCCCGGTGTGGCTGTTTTTAAGGGATCAGCAGCGTTGGATTGAGCAGGCTCGGATCACGGAGATTGAGGGGGACTGCGTCACCCTCCGCTACGACGCCGAAGAGGAGGACGAGCTGCACAGCTGGGAGGAGATCGTGCGGATCGATTCAATCGGGGCGGTAAGCAGCCGCCTGGCCTTCTTCAGCCGCAGCGCCGCCTCCGAAGACCTGATGGTGGCCGAGCAGGACGAATGTCCAGAAGCGGAGCAGCTCAAGCCCCAGCCCTAGTGGGCGCAGCCGTTGCCTTCGTAGGCGTCGGTGTCGTAATAGCCGCCGGTGCCACCAAAAAAGAACAGCGACAGGCCGAAGAGCCCGGCCAGGAGCGGTAGTACCTGGGCAAAAGTCATGGCAATGGGTAGCCAGTAGGGATCCAGTGTGGCGGCTCAGGGGGCTTTGGCACCCTTATGTGTTGAATTCTTCCTGGATGGCAGCACCGCCTCAACCAGTCGATGCTCTGCTGCGGGCCGGCCTGGCCCATCTCTGGTTCGTCACCCTGCACCCCTATGAAGACGGCAACGGACGTTGTGGGGAAGCTGCAGGTCCAAGCGGAAGGCCCCCACAGCAGCGCCACGGTGCAGATGCCCCCAGGTGACTGGCGCCTAGAGCTGGAGGGCGTGGGCTGGTTTCGTGCCTTTGGCGGGCGGCAGCTCAGTTGGCAGCGCTGGGACGACAGCGTTAGCGATCGGGATCTGCGCACGTTTCTGGTAACCAGTGGCCTTGGAGCACTGCTGATTCAACGGGGCGCACTGGTGCTAAATGGCACCACGCTGGTACTGGATGGCAAGGCTGTGCTGCTGCTGGCCTCACCTGTGAGTTGCCAAACCAGGTTACTCAAAAGGCCTAGGCCTTTGACCTAGGCCGCCCTAAGCTGCAAGCAGATTTCAGGAGGCGTCAAATGAGCCAGCAACCGCTGCGCCGCAGTGCCAGCCTCTTCCGTAATGGCCGCAACCAGGCCTTACGGCTTCCACGGGAAATGGAATTTGATGCCGATGCGGTGCTGATCGAACGGCATGGTGACGCCCTCTTGATCCGTGCCCAGCCACGCAACTGGCAGCGTTACTTGGCTACAGCACCATTGTTGGATCCCGATTTCCCAGTCGATATACATGATGTTCCGGCGGAAGAACCCAATGGCGATCTGGGCTGGTGAAACGCTGGATGCTTGACACCAACGCGTGCATTGCAGTGATGATGGGCCGGGAACCAGCGGTGCGGCAAACCAATTGGTGCTAATGATTTGCTGATTGGCTGCCATGCCTTGCAACTTCAGCGTGTATTAGTAACTCACAATGTTCGCGAATTTGACCGGATCCCAGGGCTAAAACTGGAAGATTGGGCTCAGATCTGATCAATCTGCTGGCAGCTTGCGGCCTGCTTGAGCTAGCTGCAGTCGTTTTGATCGAGATTAGATTTGGTGGGAATATTGGCGAGCTGCACATCCATTGCATTTACAGCAGATGGATGCCTGCATCTAATCGAGGTGCAGACATCCAAGCCACCCCCATAGCCACCACGACCTTCCAGCCCCCCACTGCCCTACCCCCAGAGTTCTTCTGCCGTCCCGCAGAAGAGGTCGCCCCCGAGCTGATCGGCTGCCTGCTGGTGAAACGCCAAGCGGATGGGGAGCTGCTGTGGGGCGTGATTGTGGAAACAGAGGCGTATTCCCAGGAGGAGCCCGCCTGCCACGGGCATCGCCGCCGCACCCCGAGCAACGAAACCCTGTTTGGCGAGCCTGGGCGGTTTTATGTCTATGTGAGCTATGGCATCCACCACTGCGTCAATGTGGTGACGGATCGAGCTAATTGGGCCAATGGCGTGTTGCTCCGCGCCGTGGCCCTGCCCGATGAGCCTGCGAGGGTGGCGGCTGGGCCGGGACTTTTGGCGCGCCGTTTTGGCATTGATCGCTCCCATAACGGCCAGCCGGTGGCGGAGGCTTCGGGTTTGTGGTTGGCGCCGAGGTCGCCAGAGTTGGGCGCAGTTATGTCGACTGATCTAGTGCAAACCACCCGCATAGGCATCAGCCAGGGGCAGGAGTTGCCCTGGCGTTGGTATCTGCGCAGCAGTGCCAGTGTTAGCCGCCGGGCAGGGGGAAGTTCTGTTTAGTCGCCGTAGTAGTAGCGGCAGGCAAGAATCACCAAGCTATTGGCATCCACTCGATAAACAAGGCGATGACAGGCGTCGATCCGTCGGCTCCAACAACCGGAGAGATTTTCCCTCAGGCGTTCGGGTTTGCCGATGCCACTGCTGGGTTCCCGCAGGCAGCTCTCAATTAGCTGATTGATCCTTCGCAGCATTCGCTTGTCTTGGTTTTGCCAAAACAGATAGTCGTCCCAGCCGTTGGTGGTCCAGCTCAACCGCTCAAGCATCAGGATCCAGCAAGCCCCGCTCCAGCAGTTCCCCAGCTTTTGCCTGGTGCAGTGATTGCTGTAGGTGAGCTGCATTGGCTGGAGAACCGAGTAGATGCACGGTTTCCATCAGGCTGTTGTAGGTGTCGAGCGACATCACAACGGCGCTGGGGGCATGGCGCCTGGTGATCAGGGTCATGTCGGCATCGTTGCTCACCCGATCCAGCACCGCCTTGAAGTGTTCCCTGGCTTCGGAAAAACTCACCACATCCATGCTGTTGACCTATGGGTCGTACAACCATAGGTACAGCGCCCACCCCCGCTGGTCAATTCCCTCCCTCCCCTTACCTTGAGGGTGTTTGCGCTGCGTTGTCTTGACCCGCTGGTCCCACCGCCATGTGCTTGATCTGGCGGCCTTCAGCAGCCACGACTACGCCACCGTGCTGGAGCTGGCCAGCCGTTTCCATGCCCTGCCCACCGCCGGTGCCCGGCGCCTGCCGGCCCTCCAGGGCCGTTTGGTAACCACCCTCTTCTTTGAACCCAGCACCCGCACCCGCAGCAGCTTTGAGCTGGCCGCCCGGCGGCTCTCCGCCGATGTGCAGAGCTTTTCCCCCGCCAGCAGTGCCCTCAGCAAGGGGGAAAGCCTGCTGGATACGGCCCGCACCTATGTGGCCATGGGTTCCGATGTGCTGGTGGTGCGCCATAGCTGTGCCGGCGTACCTGCGGCCCTGGCCCGCGACCTAGACCAGGCCGGTGAACGGGTGGCGGTGCTAAACGCCGGTGATGGCCTCCACAGCCACCCCAGCCAGGCCCTGCTCGATCTCTTCACCCTGGCCCGCCATTTCGCCCCCGAAGCCCCCAGCCCCGAGGCGTTGCGGGGCAGGCGCATCGTGATCGTGGGCGATGTGTTGCATTCCCGGGTGGCTCGCTCCAACCTCTGGGCGCTCACCGCCTGTGGCGCCGAGGTGGTGCTCTGCGGACCGGCCACCCTGTTGCCCCAAAGCTTTGCCGATTTTGTGGCGGCCCCACCGCCGGGTCAGGAGCACGATCCGATTGCCCAGCGCGGCAGCGTTCGGCTGGAACGGCGCCTGGAGGATGCCTTGCCTGGGGCTGATGCGGTGATGACCCTGCGGCTCCAGAAGGAACGCATGCGCCAACACCTGATCACCAGTTTGGAGTCGTACCACCGCAGCTATGGCCTTAATCACCAACGGCTGGAGCTCTGTGGCAAGCCCGTGCCTGTTTTGCATCCGGGGCCGGTGAACCGCGGCGTGGAACTCAGTGGCCCGCTGCTGGATGACAGCAGCTGCAGCCTGGTGGAAGAACAGGTGCGCAACGGCATCCCGGTGCGCATGGCCCTGCTTTATCTGCTGAACGGCTAGGCCGCAGTTCCCTCTACTGGGCTGCTGCCACTGGCGCCGGCTTTGAAGTTTTCGATCGCTTTTTCCAAGGTGCTGTCTAAGGCGGCGAAGGAAGGTTGCTGGCCTTGGCCCATCGGGAAGGGGGCATCGCTGCCTTCCAGCCCCACGTGTTGGCTGGGGAGCCCGGTGATGATCAGGTCACTGCGCTGTTGGGTGAGGATCGCCCAGAGCCATTTCACCAGCAGGGTGATGCGGTTCTCGTCGTCGGGCATGAAGGCAAGGTGGGCCAGGGCCCAGAGGGCCCAGCCCGCCCCCCCAGCAAACTTGAGGCCCCGCAGGTCGGCCACGGCGTTGATGCGACCCAGCACCGCCATGCTGCCGAAATCAAAGAAGGAGAAGGGGGCCTGGCTGCCGCCTTCCAGCTTGGCGCGGATGTCCTTGGCCACCCAGCCGCCCATCTGGGTGGCGGGGCCGGCCATGCCCGGTAGGGGCTTGCCATCGGCGGTGTGGTTGAAGCTGCAAAGATCACCCACCACCCGGATTTCCGGGTAATTGGCAATCGAAAAATCGTCTTTAACGATTACTCGGCCGCCCCGGTCCAGTTCACAACCGGTCACCTCCTGCAGCTTCTTGCCCAGGTGCGAAGCCTTGACCCCGGCGGTCCAGAACACATTCGCCGCCTTGATCTTTACCTCGCCATCGGGGGTGCCAATTAGCACCTCCCCCGGCACTATCTCTTTCACCCTTCCCTGAAATAGCAGTTCCACCCCAGCCGATTGCAGGTGCTTCGCCGCCGCCGCCGATAGTTCCGCAGACATGGCCCGCAGCAGCCGCTCGCCGGGATCCACCAGCACGATCCGGGTGGCCCTGAGGTCCATCTGCTTGAAATCCTCGGCCATGGCGTTGCACATCAACTCCGCCACCGCCCCGGCCAGCTCGCAGCCGGTGGGGCCACCGCCAACGATCACCACCGTTTGCAGGAAATTGCGCTCCCCCTGGTCTGGGGTTTGTTCCGCTTGCTCCATGGCCATCAACAGCCGCCGCCGGATTTCCGAGGCGTGTTCGAGGATCTTCATTGGCGGGGCAATGCCGCGCCAGTCCTCATGGCCGAAATAGCTGCTCCCCGAGCCGGTGGCCAGGATCAGCTGGTCATAGGCCAGGGTTTTGTTGTTGAAGCTGATCTGTTTGGCGGCGGCATCAATTTCCGACACCTCCCCCAACAGCACCTGCACATTGCGCTGGGCCCCCACCAGCAGCCGCAGGGGGGTGGCCACATCCCCTAGGCCCACCAGGCCGGTGGCCACCTGATAGAGCAGGGGCTGGAAAAGGTTGAAGTTGCGTTTATCGATCAGGGTGACGCGCACATCAGCCCCCTTAAAGGCCTTACAGGCCTTTATCCCGGCAAAACCACCGCCCACGATCACCACATGGGGCTTATCACGCAATTCCTCCACTGGAGGTTCCAGCTCGAGATAAAACCGCTGGGGGGCGTGGGCCATAGGGCGCTGCAGAAATGCGTGATTACAAGCTATGGGGATTTTTGTTTGGCGCGAGAGAACGTGCTCAGACGCTGGCTTTAAAGCCCTCCAGCAGCAGGCCGTAGATCAGGCCGATCCGGGCCATGTCCAGCAGGCCGAGGCTGAGCCGGTCGCCCCCCTGGTTCAGCAAGGGCCGCCGCAGCCGGATGGCCAGCTCAGCGATCCCCACGCAGAGCAGCGCCGCCAAAGGATCCAGGAAGGCGAGGGCACCAGCCACGGAGCCAAGGCTGGCGCCAATGCTGAAGCCCCCCAGCAGCACGATCAGCAGCAACGACAGCCGCCGCCAGGGGTTGGCGGCCCAGCCCTCCAGCCGCTGTAAGGCCTGGGCCCCGTAGCGCTGGAGTCGGGTGTTTTGCATGGCTGAGACCCATGGGATTCGGTTTGTGGGCTGGCCCTTGCTATTGCCTTTGGCCGCTTAATTAGGCCAAGCTCGCCGCACTTTGCCCTACCCCTGATGTTGCCGTTGTTTTTAGCTTCCCTGCAAGACCTGCCCCCCCAGGAACCGCCTCCGCCCCTGGCCAAGTTGGTAAGCACTGAACCCCACCTGGAGCTAGCCCCCACCCAGCAGCGCGATCAGGCCGGAAACCGCCTCTGGGAACTGGCCCTCTGGCGGGGTAAAGAGCTGTTGAAAACCTGGCCTTCGGTGTCTGGACGCCCTGAAACAGAGCTACAGGATCGCTTTAATCGCCCTGGCAACCGTGCCCCCCTGCCGCCGGGGGCCTACGCGGTGGGTTTGCCTTTGCGGCTTAACAATTCAGATCATTATGAGATCGGTCGCAGCTGGTTTATTCCGATCAATCCCCTGTTTCAAACCCCACGCAGCCATTTCGGCATTCACCAGGATGTGAGCCACGATGGCACCGATGGCTGCATTGGTTTAGCCAGTCGCCCGCTCACCGAGGAGGTGGCCGACTGGGTGCGGTCGGTGGGGGCCCGTTACCTCTGGGTGCGCAGTTGAACTGACTTCAGGAGTCTGCTTCCTTGGCCTTGCGGGAGGTTTTGCCCTCCAGCAGTTCCAGCAGAGCCTCCATCTGGGCCATTACCCCCCGCACCTCACCGGCCTCGGGCAGGAGGCCATCGTCCATAACGCCCTGGTGCATTTCACGCAGTTCCTGGCGGATGTAACGGAGGTGGCTCACCACCTGTTCGCGCTTGGACTGCGACATAAGTGAGAGTTGATGAATGGTGACTCTTTTTACCTTATGGCGGCGCCTGCTACCGATATGCTCTCGCGCCCTTGGGGCAAACCCGCCCCAGCAGGCGGCTGCCCAGGGTGAAGGGTTTCTCCGCAAACCAGTCGCCGGCATCCGCCGCCGGGGCAATGATCTGGGCCAGATCGCTGCCAGGGGCTAGGGGTTCACTCAGCCGTCGCAGCCGCCGTTGCTGGCAATCCAGCTGATAAATCACGGTCCAGCGGCCGCTGCCGTCCTTGCGTTCCCTTTGGGTCCAAACCCAATCGGCCGGGGCAGCTTTCGGGGCAGGAATTTGAAAAATCCTTTCCTGATCGGTCTCCAGCAGGGGGCTGCCGAGCTGGATGGCCGCCGCCAGCAACCAGGTCAGGGAGTGCATGGGCATGGAGAATAGGGGACTCGAACCCCTGACCTCTGCGGTGCGATCGCAGCGCTCTACCAGCTGAGCTAATTCCCCAGGGGGAACCCAAAAGCAACGTATCACTCATGTCCCAACCCGTCGCGATCACCGAGGCCCTGCTGGCCGCCCAAACGGAAGAGACGGTGGCAGCCCTGGCCCGGCGCCTCGAGGACGATGACTATCCGAATGCCTTTGACAGCCTCGCCGACTGGCATTTGATGCGCTCCTTGGCCATTCACAACCCGGAATTGGCGCGCCCCTACGTGCACCTGGTGGACCAGGAACCCTTCGATGAAGAGTGAGCCCCTAGCGGGCCGGCGCATCCTGGTGGCCGTGAGCGGCAGCATTGCTGCCGTCAAGGTGCCAGCCCTGGTGAGCGCCCTGGTGCAGCGCGGCGCCCAGGTGCGCTGTGTGCTCACCCCCAGCGCCGCCCGGCTGGTGAGCCCCGTGGCCCTGGCCAGCCTCTCGCGCAATCCCTGCCTCCTGGAAGACCACCAGTGGGCCGCTGGTCAGCCCAGACCCCTCCATATCGAGCTGGCCGAATGGGCGGAGCTGGTGCTGCTGGTGCCGCTCACGGCCAGCACCCTGGCCCGCCTGGTCCATGGCCTCGCCGACAACCTTGTGGCCTCCACCCTGCTGGCCTGCCGGGCGCCCCTGCTGGTGGCGGCGGCAATGAACACCGACATGTGGGAAGCCCCGGCGGTGCAACGTAATTGGCACCTGCTCAAGGCCCAGCCCCTGCTGCTGCCCCTGGCCCCCGCCGCCCAGGGGTTGCTGGCCTGCGATCGCCAGGGGGTGGGTCGCATGGTGGAGCCCGCCCTGATCCTGCTGGCGGCCGAATCATTGCTGCTGCATGGGCCCAGCCAAGACCTGGCCGGGCGCCGGCTGCTGGTGACCGCTGGCCCCAGCCGTGAAGCCTTTGATCCCGCCCGCTTCCTCTCCAACCCCTCCAGCGGGCGCATGGGGGTGCGGCTGGCCCAGGCGGCCCGGCTGCGGGGGGCCCAGGTGCGCCTGCTCCATGGCCCCCTCGAGGATTACCCGGCCCTGTTGGAGGGCCTGGAGTGCCATTCGTTCAGCACGGCGGCCCAGCTGCAGCAACTGCTGCGGGAGCAGCAGCCCTGGGCGGAGGCGGTGCTGATGGCGGCGGCGGTTGCCGACCAGCGCCTGCGCCAGCCCCTGGCCGAAAAGCTGCCGAAACAACAACTGCAAGACCTGCTGCTGCGGCCGGAAAGCTGGGAGCCGGTGCCGGATCTGTTGCAGGAGTTGCTGGGGCGGCGTCCCCCTGGCCAGCTGCTGTTGGGGTTCGCCGCATACACCGGCAATGGCCTGGAGCAGGCCCGCCGCAAATTTGAAAGCAAAGGCTGTGATCTGTTATTTGCCAATCCCGTAGACCAGCCGGGGTTGGGCTTCGGCAGTGACAGCAACCAGGGCTGGTTGCTTACTAAAGAAGCTGAGCCCCTGGCCCTAGGCCCCTGCGGCAAGTTGGCCCTTGCCCACCAGTTGCTCGGGGCCCTATCCAGCCATTGGGCTTAGCTAACGAGCTGCTCCATGAAGGCCTTGAGCTGAGGCCGCGGGATATAGGGCCAGCCGCCGCTGTTTTCGATCGACTGCAGCAGTGCATAAAGCTTCTGGCGATCGTTGGGCAGGCTCGCCCGGAAGGGCCCGTCTAAAAGGTTGCGATGCAGCTGTTCCAGTTGCCTTAACACCGTGAGCAACACCAGTGGCTCACCACTGGCTTCCTTTGCCAGGTTTTCGGCCTCTTCACACCAGGCTCCATAGCGGCTGCTCCAGTCGGTCTCGGCGGCGGCCATTAAGGATGTTGAGAGGCGCGACATCCTATCCGGCCCAAGGGTTATCAGATGTACGATCGCGCCCACGCCATCCTGTCGGTTCCCATGCGTCGCCTGCGTACCCTGCTGCAGACAGCCGTTGCCCTTTGTCTGGCGGCCTGTCTCACCCTGCTCACCGCCTGCAGCGGCGGCGCAAAGGCCGTTGACCGGGCAAACCTCACCTACGAAGACATCCACAACACCGGGCTGGCCAATGACTGCGCCACCCTGCCTGATTCAGCCCGGGGCAGCATCCCGATTCAGGCCGGTAGCCGCTATCAACTGAAGGAGATGTGCTTCCACCCCAGCGCCGTGGCCGTGAAGGGGGAACCAGTAAACAAGCGCCAGGAAGCGAAGTTCGTTGATGGCCGCATCCTCACCCGCTACACCTCAAGCCTGGATTCCGTTTACGGCGACCTAACGGTGGAAGCCAATGGCCTGCGTTTCAAGGAGCAGGGCGGCATTGATTTCCAACCGATCACCGTGCTGCTGCCCGGTGGTGAAGAAGTTACTTTCACTTTCTCCAGCAAGCTGCTAGATGCCAAGGCCGAGGGCCAGGCCATTTCCACCAGCACCGACTTTGAAGGCAATTTCCGCACCCCCAGCTACCGCACCAGCAACTTCCTTGACCCCAAGGGTCGTGGCCTTACCACCGGCTACAGCAGCGCCATGGGCCTGGTGCCCGATGGTGACGACCCCCGACTGCTCAAGGAAAACGTCAAGCAGTACGTGGATGGCACCGGTTCGATGAGTTTCTCGATCACCAAGGTGGATGGCCAAACCGGTGAATTCGCCGGCGTCTTCACCGCCATCCAGCCCTCCGACACCGACATGGGTGGCAAGCAGGCCGTTGACGTGAAGGTGAGTGGTGAGATCTACGGCCGTCTCGAACAGGCCTGATTCAGCTGATTTTTAGGCGGGATTGAGGCTGTAATCCAGGCGGAATTCTGCTTCGTTGTCAGCCTATTTGTGTTTTCCACCCATCTATTTCCCGGGGCCCCTCAGGGCCCCTTTTTTTTAGCCATTCCCAGCGCTCGGCCGCCGCTCTGGAAGAATTTCCCCTTGGCTTCCCCTTAACCCTCCCCCTCCCCACCCCCCATGACGAGCATCGCCACTGCCGCAACGGACTCTCCGTCTGGAACGGCTGCCCAGGCCCTGATCGCCCCCCATGGCGGCGTGCTGGTGGACCTGCGGTTGGCGGCGGAACAGCGCCAGGCGGCGGTGGCGGCCGTTGATCACGTGGTCGAGTGCTCCGATCGCAACGCCTGTGACGTGGAGCTCTTGATGGTGGGTGGCTTCTCGCCCCTGCTCGGTTTCATGCACCAGGAGGACTACCTATCGGTGGTGGAGCATTTCCGCACCACCAGTGGTTTGCTGTTTGGCCTGCCGATCGTGATGGACACCGATCGCGAGGAAATCAGCGTCGGCCAGCGGCTGCTGCTCACCTACCGGGGCCAGCAGCTGGCGGTGCTCACGGTGGAAAGCAAGTGGGAGCCCGATAAGGCCCGGGAGGCGCTTGGTTGCTACGGCACCACCTCCCTGGAGCATCCGGCCGTGAAAATGATCGCCACGGAACGGGGCCGTTACTACCTGGGGGGAGCGATCGAAGGCTTGGAGTTGCCTGGGCGCCCCTTCCCCTGCAAAACCCCGGCCGAAGTGCGAGCCAGCCTGCCCGCCGGGGAAGACGTGGTCGCCTTCCAGTGCCGTAACCCCATCCACCGGGCCCACTACGAGCTGTTCACCCGCGCCCTGCATGCCACCAATGTGAGCAAGGCGGGGGTGGTGCTGGTGCATCCCACCTGTGGCCCCACCCAAGACGACGACATCGCCGGTGAGGTGCGCTTTCAAACCTATGAACGCCTCGCCGACGAGGTGGCAAACCCCCGCATCCGCTGGGCCTACCTGCCCTATTCGATGCACATGGCCGGCCCCCGCGAGGCGCTGCAGCACATGATCATCCGCAAGAACTACGGCTGCACCCACTTCATCATTGGCCGCGACATGGCGGGCTGTAAGTCGTCGATCACGGCCAGCGACTTCTACGGCCCCTACCAGGCCCAGGATTTCGCCCGCGACCACGCCACCGAGCTGGGCATGGAAACGGTGCCCTCCCTCAACCTCGTTTACACCGAGGAGGAGGGCTACGTGACCGCCGAACACGCCGAAGCCCGCGGCTTGCATATCAAGAAACTGAGCGGCACCCAGTTCCGGCAGATGTTGCGCAGCGGTGAGGAGATCCCCGAGTGGTTCGCCTTCCGTAGCGTGGTAGAGGTGCTGCGCGCCTCCTGACGCTCAGTTCCGGTTAACATTCCTTTACTTCTGGGGTAGGGCTGTGGCAGCCAATAAGCGCTGGCGTAATGCGGGTCTCTATGGGCTCCTGGTGGTGGTACTCATCGCTTTGGGCACCGCCTTCATGGGGGGCCGTCCCAGCGCAGACAACAGCCCCCGCAGCCTGCGCTATAGCGATTTCGTTGCGTCTGTTCAAAACAACCAGATCTCCCGGGTGCTGATCTCCCCCGACCGGGGCACAGCCCTGGTGGTGGAGAGCGATGGCCAGCGGGCCCAGGTGAACCTGGCCCCCGATAAAGACCTGCTGAAACTGCTCACCGACCACAACGTTGATATCGCCGTTCAGCCCACCCGCCAGGCGCCGGTGTGGCAACAGGCCCTCGGCAGCCTGCTCTTCCCGCTGCTGTTGTTGGGTGGTTTGTTCTTCCTGCTGCGGCGCGCCCAGGGGGGCGGTGGCAATCCAGCCATGAGTTTTGGCAAGAGCAAGGCCCGGGTGCAGATGGAGCCCCAAACCCAGGTCACCTTTGACGACGTCGCCGGCATCGAGGGGGCCAAGCTCGAGCTCACCGAGGTGGTGGACTTCCTCAAGAACCCCGATCGCTTTACCGCCGTGGGCGCAAAGATTCCCAAGGGGGTGCTGCTGGTGGGTCCGCCAGGCACCGGTAAAACGCTGCTAGCTAAAGCGGTGGCTGGCGAAGCCGGGGTGCCCTTCTTCTCGATTTCCGGTTCTGAATTTGTGGAGATGTTCGTGGGCGTGGGCGCCAGCCGCGTGCGCGATCTGTTTGAACAGGCCAAGAAGAATGCCCCCTGCATCGTTTTCATCGATGAAATCGATGCGGTGGGTCGCCAGCGCGGGGCTGGCCTTGGCGGTGGCAACGACGAACGGGAGCAGACCCTCAACCAGTTGCTCACCGAGATGGACGGCTTTGAGGGCAACACCGGCATCATCATCGTGGCGGCCACCAACCGTCCCGACGTGCTGGACCAAGCGCTGATGCGCCCCGGTCGTTTTGACCGGCAGGTGGTGGTAGATCGGCCTGATTACTCCGGTCGGCTCCAAATCCTCGGCGTCCATGCCCGCGGTAAGACCCTTTCCAAGGATGTGGACCTCGATAAGGTGGCCCGCCGCACCCCTGGTTTCACCGGGGCTGACCTCGCCAACCTGCTGAATGAGGCGGCGATCCTGGCCGCCCGCCGCCAGCTGGCCGAGATCTCGATGGATGAGGTCAACGACGCCATCGAGCGCGTCATGGCCGGTCCGGAGAAGAAGGATCGGGTGATGAGTGAGAAGCGCAAGCGGCTGGTGGCCTATCACGAGGCGGGCCATGCCCTGGTGGGGGCCCTGATGCCCGACTACGACCCGGTGCAGAAAATCAGCATCATTCCCCGTGGTCGCGCCGGCGGGCTCACCTTCTTCACCCCCAGTGAAGAGCGGATGGAATCGGGGCTCTATTCCCGTTCCTACCTGCAGAACCAGATGGCCGTAGCCCTCGGTGGTCGGGTGGCGGAAGAGATCGTCTACGGCGAAGACGAGGTCACCACCGGTGCCTCCAATGACCTGCAGCAGGTGGCCCGGGTGGCCCGCCAGATGGTGACCCGTTTCGGCATGAGCGACAAGCTCGGCCCCGTGGCCCTCGGCCGCGCCCAGGGGGGCATGTTCCTCGGCCGAGATATCGCCGCCGAGCGTGACTTCTCGGAAGACACCGCCGCCACCATCGACGAGGAGGTTTCAGACCTGGTGGCCGTGGCCTATCGCCGCGCCACCACCGTGCTCTCCGGCAACCGTGCCGTACTTGATGAGCTGGCTGACCTGCTGGTGGAGCAGGAGACCGTTGATGCCGAGCAGCTCCAGGAGTTGCTGCTTAGCCGCGACGTGCATGTTGCCGACTACGTCTGAAGCAGACCCCGCCGGCCTGCGCCATTCCCTGGCCTCTGCCCCGTTGCTAGCGGTGCTGAGGCCCTCCGGCCCGCCCCAGGCCGAACGCCAGATCCAAGCCGTGGCCTCCCTGGGCTTTCGCCATGTGGAGTTGGCCTGGAGTGCTGAGCCCTGGTGGGGGCCCTTTGTGCTTGCCGCCCAGGGCCAATGGCCCCAGCTGCGTTTTGGTGCCGCTGGGATCAAACATCCAGATCAGATTGTTGGCTTGCCCGCCCTGGGGCTTGGCTTCGCCATGGCACCGATTGCCACGGATGCCTTGGTGCTCAGCGCCCGCCGCCAGGGGCTCACCCTGGTGCCCGGCGTGTTTAGCCCCAGTGAGGTGCATCACTTTGGCGTCAGCCTGGCGGCTGCTAGTGGTTTGGTGAAGCTCTATCCGGCGGCAATCCTGGGTCCGGCCTATTGGCGCCTGTTGCGCGGCCCGCTGCAGCCCCTGCCCTTCTGTATTGCCGCCGGAGGCCTTGCCCCCAGAGACGTGGGCCCCTGGTTGGAGGCCGGGGTGCAGGCGGTGGCCTTGGGTTCATCACTGTTTGATCGGCATGATGTTATTGCCGCCGCCGATGCCTCTTTATTGGAGTCGTTCGTGATCAGAACTACCCACCTCAACTGAGCAGTTGTCATTCAGCTGTTGCTATTCGGTGTTGCAAGTGCTACCTCTGAGTTAGAGCACTTTCCTCTTTGTTCATGGCACAGCTCACCATCAAGCTCAGCGATAAGGCCCTGTCGCTGATTGCCCAGCTTCAGAAAGAGATCTTCAACCGTCGCCGCAAGAAAGTCACCCCGGCTGGGGTGGTGGAAACCCTGGTGGAGAGTGGTGCCAAATCGCAGAGCGATAAGCGCTTTGCCACCTCCTGGAAAAACCTCGTTTCCGACATTGAAAAAGCCGCCAAGGTGGCCGATGCCCACGGTGGTAAACCCGCCAACCTCTCCGATGAGGAATGGTCCCTGGTGCTCAGCCATCGCACCCGTCCGGAGCGCAGCACCGCCCGCCGCACTAGCAGTGGCACTACCACCAGCAAGACCACGGCAAAGCCAGCCCCCCGCCCTAAGGCTGCCGCAAAACCAGCAGCAGCTAAAACTGCCGCAGTGAAACCAGCCGCCGCCAAGGCCGCCGCAGCGAAACCGGCAGTTGCCAAGGCTGCAGTTGCTAAATCAGCGAGCGCCAAAGCCAGTACAAAAGCCAGCGCTACAACCGCTAGCAAAGCCGCCACGAGAACCCCCAGCAAAGCCGCCAGCAAGGCCCCGGCCAGCCCAGGCGTAAAAGCGGCTGCCAAGCCAGCGGCTAAGCCAGTAGCCAAGCCAGTAGCCAAGCCAGTGGCCAAGGCGGCACCAGCAAAAACGACTACTGCCAAGGGCACCACCGCCAAAGCGACCACCGCCAAGGGCCCTGCAAAAGCGTCGGCGTCTAACTCAGTGGCCAAGCGGATGGCCAAGGCAGCCAGCAAGCTCAGCAGCCCGGCGGCGGCGGCATCGGTGGCGGCAGTGGTGGCCGCAGGGCCGGTGGCAACGGCGAACAACAGTCAGCCCTAGGCCCTTGCCCTAGGCCTTAACCCCTAAGGCTCAATCGAGCCCACATTGCCCCCGCTGGCGGAGCCAATGGTCGGCCAACACCAAGGCGACCATGGCTTCCACCATCGGTACGGCCCGGGGCAGCACACAGGGGTCATGGCGACCTTTGGCGGAGAGGGTGGTGGCTTTGCCGCTGGCGGTCACCGTCTGCTGTTCCTTGCGGATCGTGGCAGTGGGTTTGAACGCCACCCGGATCACGATCGCTTCGCCGTTGCTGATCCCCCCTTGGATGCCACCGGAATAGTTGGTGGCGGTGTGTAAGGAGCCGTCGGCAGTGGGCAGAAAGGCGTCGTTGTGTTCGCTGCCTTTCATCAGGCTGCCGCCAAAGCCGGAGCCGATCTCAAACCCCTTGGTGGCTGGCAACGACATCACCGCCTTGGCCAGGTCGGCTTCAAGTTTGTCGAACACCGGCATGCCAAGACCGACGGGGGGCCTCCGCACCACGCACTCGATCACGCCACCGCAGGAGTCGCCATCGCGGCCGATCGCCTCGATCCTTTCGATCATCTGCTCTGCCATGGCGGCATCGGGGCAGCGCACGATGTTGGCTTCCACCGCCGCCAGGGTTGGGCTGGCTGGATCGATGTTTGCCTCAAGCGTATGGATCCGCCGCACCCAGGCCAGCACTTCGGTGCCATGGCTCTGGGCTAGCAGTTGTTTGGCAATGGCGCCCGCCGCCACCCGACCGATCGTTTCGCGGGCGGAGGCCCGGCCGCCACCGCTGGCCGCCTGGATGCCGTATTTGGCCTGGTAGGTGGCATCGGCGTGGGAGGGGCGGAAGGCTACTTCCATCTCCTTGTAGTCGCCGGGGCGTTGGTCCTTGTTGCGCACCAGCATGGCGATCGGCGTGCCAAGCGTTACCCCATCCAGCAGGCCGCTGAGGATCTCCACCTGGTCGTCTTCCTTGCGGGGGGTGGTGATCTTGCTTTGGCCTGGTTTACGGCGATCCAGCTCCGCCTGAATGGCGGCTAGGTCTAGGCGCAGGCGCGGCGGACAGCCGTCCACGATCACCCCCACCCCACCACCGTGGGATTCGCCGAAGCTGCTGATCCGAAAAAGCTGTCCGAAGCTGCTGCCCATGGGGTACTAGCGCTGCCATGAGCCTAACGAGAGGCCCAGGGGCCAGCTTTGCGGGAAACAACTTCCCTTGGGCCGTTGTTAGGGTCCAGAACCCTCTGGTCGCCCGGTGGAATCCACATATCAGGATGGCGAGCGCGTTCTGTTGATCCGCCTGCCCTGTAATCCGATCTTTCCGATCGGGGCGGTGTACCTGGCCGATCACCTCCACAAATGCTTTCCCGCCCTGCCCCAGCGGATCCTGGACCTGGCGGCCGTGCCCCTGCTGGATGTGGAGCGGCTGTTGCGCCACCACATCGAGGCCTTTCGCCCCAGCCTGCTGGTGTTCTCCTGGCGGGATATCCAGATCTATGCCCCCGTGGACGGCCGGGGCGGCAACCCGCTGCAGCATTCCTTTGAGGTTTTCTATGCCGCCGAACCGCTGCGGCGCCTGCGCGGCGCCCTAGGCGGCCTGCGGCTGATGGCCTCCTTCTATGGGGAGCTCTGGCGCAATCTGCGCCTGATTCGCCGCGGCCTGCGCCAGGCCCGCCGTTTCCAGCCCAACGCCCGGGTGGTGCTGGGCGGCGGGGCCGTGAGTGTTTTCTATGAGCAATTAAGTGGCCAGTTGCCCAAGGGCACGGTGGTTTCGGTGGGGGAGGGGGAGCCCCTGCTGGAAAAGCTGTTGCAAGGGCAGTCGATCGCGGCGGAACGTTGCTTTGTGGTGGGGGAAACGCCGCGGCCGGGCTTGATCCATGAACAGCCCGAGGGCATGCAGAAAACGGCCTGCAACTACGCCTACATCGAATCGATCTGGCCCCAGCTGGGTTGGTATCTGGAGGGGGGGGATTTCTACGTGGGCGTGCAAACCAAGCGCGGCTGTCCCCACAACTGTTGCTACTGCGTTTACACCGTGGTGGAGGGTAAGCAGGTGCGGGTTAACCCCGTTGCCGAGGTGGTGGCGGAGATGCGTCAGCTCTATGACAGGGGGGTGCGGGGTTTCTGGTTCACCGATGCCCAATTCATTCCGGCCCGCCGCTATATCGACGCTGCTAAGGAGTTGTTGAGGGCCATCCAGGCGGAGGGGCTTACGGAGATTCGCTGGGCGGCCTACATCCGCGCCGACAACCTTGATGCCGAGCTGGCCGAGCTGATGGTGGCCACCGGCATGGATTATTTCGAGATTGGCATCACCTCCGGCTCCCAGGAGCTCGTGCGCAAGATGCGCATGGGCTACAACCTGCGCACGGTGCTGCAGAACTGCCGCCTGCTGGTGCAAGCCGGTTTCCATGAGCACGTGTCGGTGAACTACTCCTTCAACGTGATCGACGAGCGGCCGGAGACGATCCGTCAAACCCTGGCCTATCACCGGGAGCTGGAGCGCATCTTCGGGGCCGACAAGGTGGAGCCGGCGATCTTTTTCATCGGCCTGCAGCCCCACACCCACCTGGAGCAGTACGGCTTTGACCAGGGTCTGCTCAAGCCGGGCTACAACCCGATGAGCATGCTGCCCTGGACCGCCCGTCAGCTGCTCTGGAATCCGGAACCGATGGGCAGCACCTTTGGGCGCATTTGCCTTGAGGCCTTTGAGCTCAACCCCCGCGACTTTGGACGCACGGTGCTGGATCTGCTGGAGCGCGACTACGGCCTTGCCCCCCTTGAAGAGGCCCTGGTCGCCCCGCTGGAGGGCAAAAAAGCGATGGCTACGGCTGTGGGCTAACAGCGGCAGCCCACCAGCGCCTGCGCAACAGGAGCAGCGCCGCCAGCCCCAGCCAGCCCAGCAAGCCACCGATCGGATTGGGGCTGGGGCTGCCAGCACCGATCAGCCAGGCCGGGGTGGTGGCTGAGATCTGCAGCAGGCCGTGCTGCAGGGCGAACCAGCCGCCCACCAGGCCCCCGTGCAGGCCCACCGCCCCCCAGAGAACACCGCCATCGGCGCGCCGTTGCAGCGCCAAGGCCAGCCCCAGCAGCACCAATCCGATTAGCAATGCGATTGCCTCCAGCCCCGGTAGCCGATACCAGGGGTGCAGCAGTGCAAATACGGCGGCCTGGAGGCCGATGGCCCGGCGCTTGCCCGCCAGCAGCTCCAATTCACCCCAGAGCCAACCGCGAAATAGCAACTCCTCGGCAAACCCCACCCCCAGCAGCAGGGCCAGGGCATTGAGTAATTGGCTAACGCCCAGGCCCCCCAGCCAACGGGCCTGGCCGCTCACCAGCAGCACCATCAGTACCCACCCCAGCAGAGCTAAGGCCTTGAGCAAACCGCGCCCAAATGCCTTGACGCCCCTGGCTGGTGCCACCACCACCCCCAGGGTCCGCCAGGGGCTGGGGCAAGCCCAGGCCTGCCGCAGCCGCCAGGGCAGCGTCGCCAGCAACAACAGCAGGGCGATCACCACCCCAGCCAGATTCAGCTGGTCGGGCCGCCAACTCTGAAACAGCAGCCCGAGGGGGCGGGAGACCAACCAGCCCACGCCATAGAGCAGGGGCACGTAGAGCACGGTGCCCCACCAGTGGATTGGCGCAGGGCTTAGGGGTTTCACTCCTCTGGCTCGAGGCTGCTGGTTAGGCCCTTGGCCTTGAGCGTTTCGCAGTAGAACTCCGCCGGCTCCAGATCGCAAACGATCACCAGGCCCAGGCCGGTGTTATGGGCCTCGAGCATTACGGCAATGGCGTCCTGTTCGCTCAGGGAGGGCACCACCTGGCGCAGGGTGGTGATCACGTATTCCATCGTGTTCACCGGGTCGTTGTGGAGCAGTACCCGGTACCGGGGCGAGGGTTTGCGGACCCGTTGCTCCTCTTTATCAATTACAGCCGCCCCCCCTGGGGAGCGGCTGGGCGTTTCCACAGATTTAATAAGCATGGCCGCAGCCAGACGGCATTTGATTTTAGAGACTGCGGATCCGCCGCATCGCTTCTTCCACGTTGGCGCGGCTGTTGAAGGCAGAAAGGCGGAAATAACCCTCGCCGGCGGCACCAAAGCCGCTGCCGGGGGTGCCAACCACATGGGCCTGCTGCAGCAGCTGATCAAAGAAGCCCCAGGAATCAATGCCGCTGGGGGTTTGCAGCCATACGTAGGGGGCCTGTTCGCCGCCATAAACAGCGAGGCCGGCGGCGCTGAGTTCGCGGCGGATGATCGCCGCGTTTTCCATGTAGAAGTTGATCAGGCCCTTCACTTGAGCCTGGCCCTCTGGCGAGTACACGGCCTCGGCCCCCCGCTGCACGATGTAGCTCACCCCGTTGAATTTTGTGCACTGGCGCCGGTTCCATAGACCCCATAGCTCCACTTGCTCGCCATTGCCGGCGCTGCCCATTAGGCCCCGGGGCACCACGGTGAGGGCGCAGCGGGTGCCGGTGAAGCCGGCGTTCTTGGAAAACGAGCGGAACTCAATGGCGCACTCGCGGGCCCCTTCGATTTCATAGATCGAATGGGGCAGTTCCGGGTCCTGGATGAAGGCCTCGTAGGCGGCGTCAAACAGGATCAGGGCGTTGTGGGCCCTGGCGTAGTCCACCCATTGCTTCAGCTGGGCCCGGCTGGCCCCGGCGCCGGTGGGGTTATTGGGGAAGCAGAGGTAGATCAGGTCCACCGGGCTGGTGGGCAGCGGTGCCGTGAAGTTGTTGGCGGCGCTGATCGGCAGGTAGGTAAGGCCGCCGTATTGGCCTGCCCCATCGGCGTCGCCGGTGTGGCCCGCCATCACGTTGCTGTCTACATACACCGGATAAACCGGATCGGTCACGGCGATGCGGTTGTCGGTGCCAAGGATGTCGAGGATGTTGCTGCTGTCGCATTTGGAGCCATCGGAGATGAAGATCTCCTCGGCGCTGATCCCACAGCCGCGGGCCTGGAAGTCGTGCTGGGCGATTGCTTCCCGCAGCCAGAGGTAGCCCTGCTCGGGGCCATAGCCATGGAAGCCCTCGCGGCTGCCCAGCTCATCCACGGCCAGTTTCATGGCATTGCGGCAGGCTTCCGGCAGCGGTTCGGTTACATCACCGATGCCCAGGCGGATCAGCGCGGCATCGGGGTGGGCTTCACTAAAAAGCTTTACCCGCCTGGAGATTTCGGGGAAGAGATAACCGGCCTTGAGCTTGAGGTAATTGCTGTTGACCTGAACCACGGATGCCCTGCCGCAATAGCTGGCGCGCATCCTCCTATGGCGTTGGGACCCATACTCAAAGCCGTGCTGTGGCCCCGCCGTGACGGCCTTTGCGGAGTTGGTAAACGCCGGCATTTCCAGGCCGGGCCGCTACCTGGGCAATGAACTGGGGGTGGAGCCGCGGGATTGGCAGGCGGCGGTGATCCGTTGGGCCCTCACCTATCCCGAGGTTTACGAGGTGGGGGCCAGCAACCTGGGCCACATCATTCTCTATTCGATCCTCAATGCCCAGCCGCGGCAGCTCTGCGACCGCGCCTACCTGCCGGCCCCCGACCTGGCCGCCCGGCTGCGGGCCACGGCCACACCGCTGTTTGCGGTGGAAAGCCGCCGGCCGCTGCAGAGCTTCGACATCCTTGGTTTCAGCCTCAGCTACGAGCTCGGCGCCACCAACATCCTCGAGCTGCTCGACCTGATCGGGGTGCCCCTCTACGCGGCCCAGCGCGGTGGGGCGCCCCTGGGCACCCCTGGGGCACCACCGTTGATTTTTGCCGGCGGCCAAACCGCCACCAGCAACCCGGAGCCCTACGCCCCCTTCTTTGATTTCATCGCCCTGGGGGATGGGGAGGAGCTGCTGCCGGATATCGGTTTGGTGCTGGAGGAGGGCAAGGGGGCGGGCCTGTCCCGATCGGCCTTGCTGGCAGACCTGGCCGAAATCCCGGGGGTTTATGTGCCGTCGCTGGGGCGCCGCCCGGTGCAGCGGCGGGTGGCCACCCCCATGCCCCACTACGCCATGGGCCTGGTGCCCATTGGCGAAACCGTGCACGACCGGCTCACGGTGGAGATCCGTCGCGGTTGCACCCGCGGCTGTCGCTTTTGCCAACCCGGCATGCTCACCCGTCCAGCCAGAGACGTGGACCCCGAGGAGGTGGTGGAGGCGGTGGAAACGGGCATGACCCGCACGGGCTACAGCGATTTTTCCTTGCTGTCCCTCAGCTGCAGCGACTACCTGGCCCTGCCGGCGGTGGGGGTGGAATTGCGCAATCGGCTGCAGGAACACAACGTCAGCCTGGCCCTGCCCAGCCAACGCATCGACCGCTTTGACAACACGATTGCCCACATCCTTGGCGGCACCAAGCAGGGCAGCCTCACCTTTGCCCCGGAGGCCGGCAGCCAGCGCCTGCGAGACATCGTTAACAAGGGGCTAACCGATCAGGAGCTGATCGAAGGCATCCGTACGGCCATGCGCAACGGTTGGCGCAAGGTCAAGCTCTATTTCATGATCGGCCTGCCGGGGGAAACCGACGCCGATGTGCTCGGCATTGCCGACACGGTGGAGCGGTTGCGCTTCGAGATGCGGGATATCGGCCGCCTTGAACTCAATCTAACGATCAGTAATTTCACCCCCAAACCGCATACGCCCTTTCAATGGCACAGCGTTGCCTCGGCGGAATTCCTGCGGCGCCAGGGGTTATTGCGCCAGCGCTTCACTGGTGTGGCTGGGCTGAAGGTGAACTACACCGATGTACGCCTCTCGGCGATGGAAGACTTCATCGGTCGCGGCGACCAACGCTTGGCCGCGGTGATTGAGGCCGCCTGGCGGGCCGGGGCCGGCATGGATGCCTGGTTTGACAACATCGAGCGCACCTATGGCGCCTGGACCGCGGCGATTGAGGCCGCTGGCCTTGGCGGCCGTTACCGGGAGCTGGAGCTGGGCAGTTGGGCGGAACTTCAGGCGTTAAGTCCGGAGCAGCGGCGCCAACGTTGTGCCGAACCACTCCCCTGGGATCACATTGATTCCGGTGTGAGCAAGCAATGGCTCCAGGAGGATTTGGAGCGGGCCCTGGCGGCGGCGGTGCTGCCCGATTGTTCCTTTGCTGCCTGCAGCCACTGCGGCGTCTGTGGCGAGGCCCTGGGCCACAACGTGGTGGTGCCAGCACCGCCTTTGCCGCCGATTGAAAAGCCCCGCAAGCCCCCCAGCAACAAGCTGGCCCGCCTGCGGGTTTGTTTTGCCAAAACCGGTGAAATGGCCCTGTTCAGCCACCTGGATCTGATGCGGCTGCTGGAACGGGCCCTGCGGCGGGCGCGCTTGCCGGTCAGTTTCACCGGTGGCTTCCACCCTCTGCCCCGGTTGCAGATTGCCTTGGCCCTGCCCCTGGGGGCCGAGGCCAAGGCCGATTGGTTTGACCTCAGCTTCAGCGAAGCAATTGAACCCGGCCTCTTCCTGGAGCAGCTCCAGCCCCAGTTGCCAGCGGGGCTGCGCCTGCTCAGTGCTGAACCGATGGCCCCCAACGGACCGGCCTTGAGTCAATACATGCGCTCCGCCCGCTGGCGCCTGCTGTTCTGCCCGGCGCCGGAGCAGCCCCAGCCCGCTGAGCTCCAGTGGCAAGAGGCCCTGGGCAGCCTGCTCGGGGCAGAGCATTTACCCCTGGCGGAAGTTGATAAGCAGGGGCGCCGGCGGCGGCGGGATCTGCGCCCCTATTTGCTTGATTTGCATTGGTACCAGTGGCAACCCAGCGGGGTGGAGATCGGCCTTGATACCCGGGTGGAACCCACGGGCCGCAGCCTCAAGCCCGACCACTGCCGTCAATTGCTGGAGGAACTGCTAGGGGTGCCGCTGCGGCTGGAGAAGCTATGTCGAGAGGCCCTGAATCTCGCGTGCTAACGTTTCAACAAGGCGGAGGAACCGCCCACGGCACCCCACGGCACGTGGTTGCGTCCAAGGGCTTTTCACAATTCCGTTTTCCCCTGCGCCTGCAGCAGATCCTTAGAGCTGTTCAGCAAGCTTTTTATGGGGGTGGTTTGCCTTCGGGCGAACTGCATCGTTGAGATAAGTCCAGATCCTTTTTTCTTGAAACGCCGCCTCAGCCACCAACCGCTGAACGCCGCAGAGCATTCCTCCCCACCACCCTTTTCCTTTCGGTGACTCCGCAAGGGGTCGCCTCAGCCCATGCCACAGCAGATCGTCATCGCTGAGCAGTTGCGGATCGCCGCCGTACTCAACGACGAACGGGTTGATGAATTAATTGTTGCCCAGGGCCGTCACCAGATTGGTGACGTTTATTTCGGCACTGTTGAAAACGTTCTTCCCGGCATTGATGCCGCTTTCGTAAACATTGGCGAAAGCGAAAAGAATGGTTTCATCCACATCACAGACCTCGGCCCTTTACGGCTGAAAAAAGGCGGTTCTGGGATCACAGAACTGCTGGAACCACGCCAAAAGGTGCTGGTGCAGGTGATGAAGGAACCCACCGGCACCAAGGGGCCCCGCCTCACCGGCAACCTCTCGCTGCCGGGCCGTTTCCTGGTGTTGCAGCCCCATGGCCAGGGGGTGAATATCTCCCGCCGCATTGGTGGTGAATCGGAACGCAATCGTTTGCGGGCCCTGGCGGTGCTGATTAAGCCCCCCGGCACCGGTCTGCTGGTGCGCACCGAGGCCGAAGCGGTCAGCGAAGAACAGATCATTGATGATCTGGAATCACTGCTGCGCCAGTGGGAGGCCATCCAGCAGGCGGCCGAAACCGCCCAGCCCCCGGTGTTGCTTAACCGCGACGAAGACTTCATCCATCGGGTGCTGCGCGACCTCTACAGCCCGGAGGTGCAACGGGTGGTGGTTGATTCCCAGGATGCGGTTGCCCGCGTTAATGCCTTCCTGGGGCCTGACCAGGCGAATCTTCAGGTGGAATACCACGAAGACGCCAGCGAAATCCTTGAGCACTACAAGGTGCATGCGGCGATCCGTGATGCCCTTAAACCGCGGGTGGATTTGCCCTCGGGCGGTTACGTGATCATTGAACCCACGGAGGCCCTCACGGTGGTGGATGTGAACTCCGGTTCCTTCACCCGCTCCGCCAATGCCCGGGAAACCGTGCTCTGGACCAACTGTGAAGCCGCCACGGAAATCGCCCGTCAACTGAAGCTGCGCAATATCGGCGGTGTGGTGATCATTGACTTCATTGATATGGAGTCGCGCCGGGATCAGCTGATGCTCCTGGAGCATTTCACCCAGGCCATGCGCGACGACCAGGCGCGGCCCCAGATTGCCCAGATCACCGAACTGGGGTTGGTGGAACTCACCCGCAAGCGCCAGGGGCAAAACATCTATGAATTGTTTGGTCGGGCCTGCCCCAGCTGTGGCGGCCTTGGCCATGTGGTCACCCTGCCCGGTAAGGACACCCTCCAGCCCCTGGCGGCCTTGCCGGGCTTGGTGCGTTCCGTTGCTTCGGCCCGGGCGGAGGTTTCCAGCCCCAGTGCCTCTGATTCCGGCGGCCGCCGCCGCCGCCGCGGTGGCCGCGGCAGCGGTGATGGCAGTGAGGGCTATGGCTCCGAGCTGGAAGCGCTGCCGCTCAGCAATGGCAGCCCCACGGTTACGGCCACTGCCACTTCCATAGCTACGGCTGCGGCCACGGCCCCGGCGGAACCCCGCCGCAGTGACCCAGAGCTGCTGGCGGTGGCTATGGACGACACCCAGGAGTTGGTTTACGGCTGGTTGGGCCTGAATCCAGCCCTGTTGGCCGATCCGGCCCCCAGCGACCTCGACAACGTGATCGTGCGGGTGGTGCGGCCTGGGGAGGATGCCGAGCAGCTGTTGGAAGCAGCCCGCCAGGAGCTGGCTGCCCATGGCCCCCGCCGCCGCCGCCGCCAGCGGGGCAGTGGCGACAGCCGTGGGGAGAGTGGCCCAGGCGAAAGCAGCCACGATGAGGGCAGCCAGCTTGATGGCGGCCCCGATGAGGGTTACGCCCCAACGGCCATGGTGGAAATAACCCCGTTGGAGATCAGCCCCTTCGAGACGGAGCTGGTGCCGATTGAAACCCTGGTGACCTCAGAACCCACCTCCAGCCCCGCCCCGGCACCCCGGCGCACTGGCACCACAAAGGCCAAAGCAGCCCCGGCCCCAGCCCCTGAACCCGAACCCGAGCCCGCCGCCCCGGAGCCCGAGCCTGAGGCTGATGCTGATGCGGCTGGGGAAGGCCGCCGTCGCCGCCGCCGTTCCTCCGCCAGCTGAGGTGACCCTGGCGGGGGTGGATGAAGTGGGTAGGGGCTGCCTGTTTGGCCCCGTTTGGGCGGCAGCGGTGGTGCTGCCGCCCCTGGCCTACGAGCGTTTAGCTGCTTTAGGGGTCACAGATAGCAAGGCCCTTAGCCCCCGCCGCCGGGCGGCCTTGGTGCCTGAGATCCTGGCCCAGGCCCAGGCCTATGGCTTTGGTCAGGGGTCGGCCGAGGAAATTGATCGGCTGGGGATTCGCCCAGCCACCGAGTTGGCGATGCTGCGGGCCCTGCAGCGCTTGCCCCAGCCGCCGGCCCTGGTGCTGGTGGATGGCAACTTGCCCCTGCGGCCCTGGCCAGGGCCCCAGCAGACCCTGGTGCGGGGCGACAGCCTCAACCTCAACATCGCCTGTGCCAGCATCCTGGCCAAGCAGGGCCGTGACGCCCTCCTGGAGCGCCTGGCTAGGCGCTGGCCGGCCTATGGCTTTGAACGCCACCGCGGCTATGGCACCCGCCAGCACCGCCAGGCCCTGCTGGCCCATGGCCCCACCCGCTTGCACCGTTACAGCTTCCTGGCGCCGGAGCTCAGGGGTGCTGCTGGCACCAGTGCTGAAAGTCTTGGATTAACTGTTGGCCCACCCGCCCCTTGATGCTGAGCAGGATGCCGTTGAGTAGCGATTCACCGGTGGCTTCCAACACCCGGCCGGGAATTAAGCGCAGCACCGGCGGTCGCGATACCTCCACCCGTAGCTCCGCTTCTCCGCGCAGGCCTTGGGGGGTGGTCTCCAGCCAGGAGCGCAGGCTCAGCTGAAAGTCTTCGCTCAGGCCTGGTACCCCCTCCAGGCTGCAGGAGAGCGAATTCAGTTCCAGCCGTCCGGGATGCTGGCAGGCCTGCAGGTCAACCACCGGATGAATGTGCAGTTGAAACAGCTGCAGGGGCCGCACGCAATAGCGGTAGAGCCCCGGCCCGAGGGCGGTGAGTTGTTCGGGGTTTAGCAATGCCCCCACCACCCGGCTTTCGTTTTCCAGGTAGGGCTGCAGCCGGTCCGCGGCCTGGGGCACAGGCAGATCAAGGCTCTGGACCGCCCGGAAGGCCAGAACCATTTGCCGAAGGGGAGATGGTGGAGGATCCTATAGGTCATGACCGAAGCCGTTCCCCTTCCGCCCAGCTCGATCGCCTATCTGGGGCCGGTGGGTACCTATGGCGAGCAGGCCAGCCGGCGGCTCGCTTTCCTGGCGGCCGCCCCCGAGGCGCAGTTGCTGCCGCAGATCAGCATTCGCAATGTGGTGTTGGCGCTGCTGGCGGGCCGTTGTGGGGCGGCGGTGGTGCCGGTGGAGAACTCCGTGGAGGGGGGGGTTTCCACCTGCCTCGACGTGCTCTGGGAATCCAGCCTGGGGCAGCAGGAGCCCCTCTGGATTGAACGCTCCTTAATCCTGCCGATTCGCCATGCCCTGCTGTCGGAGGGGGAGTTGGCAGACATCAGTGAGGTGCTCTCCCACCCCCAGGCGCTCGGCCAGTGCAGCCTCTGGTTGCAGGAGCATCTGCCGGCGGCCCTGCAGCTCAGCACCAGTTCCACGGCGGAGGCGGCCCGCCTAGTGAAGGGTTCGCGCTTCCGGGCGGCGATCGCCTCAGTCCCTGCCGGTCGTGAGCATGGCCTGCCCCTACGGGCCTATCCGATCAACGACCAGCCGGGCAATTGCACCCGTTTCCTCTTGCTGCGCCGGGGGGCACCACTGCTGGGTAGTGCTGCCTGCACGAGCCTGGCTTTCTCCTTGCGGGGCAATCAGCCCGGTGGGCTGGTGCAGGCGCTGCAGGTGTTTGCTAGCCGCCAGTTGAACATGAGCCGGATTGAATCGCGGCCGTCTAAACGGGAGTTGGGGGAGTATGTGTTCTTCGTGGATCTGGAAACCGCAGGCCAGGGGCCGCTGTTGGCTGAGGCCCTCGCTGCTTTGGCCCCCCTCTGTGAACACCTGGCCTGTTTCGGCAGCTACCCCATCACAGACGACACCGTTGAACTTTGAGTTGAACTCTGAAGTTGCACTCTGAACAGCCCGAATTGCATTAGGCCCCGGGCAAAGGCCCAGCGCATCAGCAGCAGGGTGGGCACCTCCCGCAGACCCTTGAGCAGTGCCGTTGGACCGAGGCTGAGCACGGCCCCAGGGCGGCGCAGGCCCTCCAGCACCGAATCCCCCCAGGAGGGCAGGGTTTCCCGGCTCCAGTCGCCTGTGCGCAGCTGCTCCAGGGGCTGGCCACTGGCCTCGAGATTGGCGCTGAAGGAGGCAATGCTGGAGAAGGCGGGGTGGGCCCATTGCACCCTGAGTTGCTCCAGCACCCAGCTTTCCAGGCCGCTGAAGGGCCGTTGGCGGTCATCCCGTTGGTTCCAATCGGCGGCTACTAGCAGGCCACCGGGCTTGAGCACCCTTAATAGTTCGTTGGCAAAACGCTGCTTGTCGGCGATGTGGGGGGCGCATTCCACGGTCCAAACAGCATCGAAGCTGGCGTCTGGCAGATCTAGGGCCAGGGCATCCATCACCGCAAAGCGGCAGGGGCCAGGGGCGTCTGTGAGGGCCTGGGCCCGGCTGATCTGTCCCGGGCTGATGCTCACCCCCAGCAGCTCAAAGCCATAGCGCTGGGCCAGCAGGCGGCTGCTACCACCGATGCCGCAGCCCACGTCTAGCAAGCGTGAACCGGGCGGCAGTTGGTCGAGGCCGCTCCAATGGGCGAGGGCTTCAACAAAATCGACCTTGGCCTGGCGAAAATCCCGGCGGCGGCGGGGCAGGCCGTAGTACCCCAGATGGATATGTTCGCCCCAGAGACGTTCCAGCAGCTGGTCATTGGTCCAGCGGTCATAGGCAGCGGCCACGCTGCCCACCTCAACGAAGCGACGCGGCAGCGCATACCAGAGGCCCAGGCCGAGGCAAACCAGCAGGATTGCCACGCCCAGGGCCAGCAGCAGGGCCGTCATTGCTCGATGTCGCGGAAGGTGTCCTGCAGAACGGTGCGGGCGGCCAGCTGCCGTCTGGTGTGATCGAGCAGGTCAAATTCCAGTTGCAGCCGCTCGCCGGTGGAGGTCATCTCCAGCAGCTGTTGCTGGTGGTCGGCCACGGCACCGCCGAGGTGGCCCCCCACCCAGAAGGACAGTTCCCGCGGTAATTCGGGTAGATCGTCGGGCAGCAAGGTTTTGTGGCCCAGCAGTTTGCTGGAGAGGTCCACCACATCCTGGAGAGCCTGGCGCACCTCTCCGGCCAAGGGATCCAGATCCACGTTGACCGGTTCGTCTTCCAGCCAGCTCACCAGGGCCACCATGAAGGGGGCCTGGCGCACGATGTTGAGCACCCGGAACCGTTGTTGCCCCATGGTGACGAGGTTGCTGCGGTCGTCAGCCTGGGTTTGACACTGGAGAATCTCGGCGCAGCAGCCAATCTCGGCCATGGCCTTGCGTTCCGGGTCCCAGCGCACCACACCGAAGCGCCGGTCGCTGTCGAGCACCGTCTTCAGCATCATCCGGTAGCGGTGCTCAAAAATGTGGAGGGGGAGCACCTCCTGGGGAAATAGAACTACGTCAGGAAGCGGAAAGAGCGGTAACTCCCGCACGGCCAGATCCGTCATGGCATCGGGAGATCAGCCTGCATCCTAGGCAGCTGAATCTCCCGCCGTGTCTGCGTTATTACCGCCTTGATCCTCAGATCAGAGCTTCACCTCAATGTCCACACCACTGGGCAGATCAAGCTTCATCAGGGCATCGATCGTTTTAGCGGAAGGGTTGTAGATATCGATCAAACGACGGTGGGTGCGGGTTTCAAAATGTTCGCGGGAATCCTTGTCCACGTGGGGCGAGCGCAGCACGCAATAGATCTTGCGCTTGGTGGGCAGGGGGATGGGACCGATGGCCGTGGCAGCGGTGTGATCGGCGGTTTCGATGATTTTGTCGCAGGAGAGATCAAGCATGCGGCGATCAAACGCCTTGAGGCGGATGCGGATCTTCTGCTGGGGGATGGCAGTGGACATGGGACTGGGGAAAAGGGGAGTGATTCAGTTGTCGAGGTGCGAGAACCCTGGGAGGATCTCTCAGCAAAGCGCAGTCAGCCAATGAAAAAGGAGCCTGCCACCGCCTCCTGGGAGGGGTGACAGGCTCCTGATCGATCAGGCGATGATCTTGGAAACCACGCCAGCACCGATGGTGCGGCCGCCTTCGCGGATGGCGAAGCGCATGCCCTGTTCAATGGCAACGGGGCAGATCAGCTCGCCGGTCATCTTGATGCGGTCACCGGGCATCACCATTTCCACGCTGGAGCCGTCATCGGCGGTGAAAGCGGTGATTTGACCGGTCACATCCGTGGTACGGATGTAGAACTGCGGGCGATAGCCGGCAAAGAAGGGGGTGTGGCGACCGCCTTCTTCCTTGGTGAGCACGTAGACCTCACCTTCGAACTTGGTGTGGGGGGTGATGGAGCCGGGCTTCACCAGCACCATGCCGCGTTCGATGTCTTCCTTTTGGATGCCGCGCAGAAGCAAACCAGCGTTGTCGCCAGCCATGCCTTCTTCGAGCTGCTTCCGGAACATTTCCACACCGGTAACGGTGGTGGTGCGGGTGTCGCGGATGCCAACGATTTCGACGGTTTCACCCACCTTGACCTTGCCCCGCTCAATCCGGCCGGTGGCAACGGTGCCACGGCCCGTAATCGAGAACACGTCTTCGATAGCCATCAAGAAGGGCTTATCGATTTCGCGCTCGGGTTCGGGGATGGAGGCATCCACCGCATCCATCAGATCGAGGATCTTGTCGACCCACTCATTCTCACCGCGGATACCCTTGCCGCCGCCTTGGATGTGCTCCAGGGCCTTGAGGGCGGAACCGGCGATCACGGGGATGTCATCGCCTGGGAAGTCGTACTTGTCGAGCAGCTCGCGCATCTCCAGTTCGACGAGCTCCAGCAACTCCTCGTCATCGACCATGTCCTTCTTGTTGAGGAACACGACCAGGGCGGGAACGCCCACCTGCTTGGCCAGCAGGATGTGCTCCTTGGTTTGGGCCATGGGGCCATCGGTGGCGGCAACCACCAGGATCCCGCCGTCCATCTGGGCGGCACCGGTGATCATGTTCTTCACGTAGTCCGCGTGGCCTGGGCAGTCCACGTGGGCGTAGTGACGGCCTGCGGTTTCGTATTCCACGTGGGCCGTGTTGATGGTGATGCCCCGTTCTTTCTCCTCGGGGGCGCCATCGATTTCGTCGTAAGCCTGGGCTTTCGCCTGGCCGATCGAAGAGAGCACGTTGGTGATCGCTGCCGTCAGCGTGGTCTTGCCGTGGTCAACGTGACCGATCGTGCCGATGTTGACGTGAGGCTTGTTCCTCTCAAACTTCTCGCGGGCCATTGTTAGGGAAGAATCGGGGGGTAAACGAAGAGGGGGACAGGATCAGGAATTTCCCTGATTCTTGGAGATAATGGCTTCGGCCACATTCCGAGGAACCTCCTCGTAATGGCTGAACTCCATTGAGAATATACCCCTCCCCTGGGTCATGGATCGCAGCTGGGTGGCGTAGCCGAACATTTCGGCCAGAGGCACCTTGGACTGAACCTTGGAAAGGCCGTCGTCGATGGATTGCCCTTCGACTTGGCCCCTGCGGGAGGAGAGGTCGCCGATGATCGAGCCGAGGAAGTCCTCGGGAATCTCAACCTCGACCTTCATCATCGGTTCAAGCAGCACAGGATTGCACTTCTTGACCCCGTCTTTGAAGGCCATGGAGCCGGCGATTTTGAACGCCATCTCCGAAGAGTCGACGTCATGGTAAGAGCCGTCGATCATCGACACTTTGACGTCGATCAGCGGATAGCCGGCGATCACGCCCGATTCACAGGTTTCCTTCATGCCAGCTTCCGCTGGACCGATGTATTCCTTCGGAACGATCCCGCCAACAATCTTGTTTACGAATACAAAGCCGGTGCCGGCTTCGCCAGGCTCCATCTGGATTACCACGTGGCCGTATTGGCCTTTACCACCGGTTTGCCGGGCGAACTTACCTTCACCCTTGGCGCTGCCCCGGATAGTTTCCCGATAGGAAACCTGGGGGGCACCAATGTTTGCTTCCACCTTGAATTCCCGCAGCATGCGGTCCACCAGAATTTCGAGGTGGAGTTCGCCCATGCCGGCGATCACGGTCTGGTTGGTTTCGGGATCAGTCCTCACTCGGAAGGTGGGATCTTCCTCAGCCAAGGATTGGAGTGCCTTGGAAAGCTTCTCCATATCCCCCTTGGTTTTGGGTTCCACGGCCACGGAAATAACGGGCTCGGGGATGAAGAGCGATTCGAGAATGATCGGATCATTTTCAACGCAGAGGGTGTCGCCGGTGGTGGTGTCTTTGAGACCCAGCACTGCCCCCAAGTCCCCAGCCCGCAGCTCGTCTACTTCCTCGCGGTCATCGGCCTTGAGCAGGATCAGGCGGGAGATGCGCTCTTTCTTGTCCTTGGTCGAATTCAGCACGTAGCTGCCCTTATGCAGCACGCCTGAATACATGCGAATAAAGGTGAGCTTGCCGTAGGGGTCAGCCATCACCTTGAAGGCCAAGGCGCTGAAGGGGGCGTTGTCGTCGCAGGGACGCAATCCCTCGCTGCCATCGGGTAGGAGCCCCTGGATCGGGGGCACATCGATGGGGGCGGGGAGGTAGTCCACCACGGCGTCGAGCATCAGCTGAACGCCTTTGTTTTTGAAGGCGGAGCCGCAGAGAATTGGCACGAGCCCGTGCTTCACAACCCCTTGGCGAATGCCCTTGCGTAGCTGCGCTTCGCTGAGCTCACCTGTTTCAAGGAAGATCTCAATCAACTCCTCATCGGTTTCAGCCACCGACTCCATCAGCTTGGCGCGCCATTCGGCTGCCAACTCCTTCATGTCATCGGGAATTTCCTGCTCAAGAATGTCTGTGCCAAGATCATTCGTGTAGATGTAGGCCTTGTTCTTGACAAGATCCACAATTCCCGTCAAGTCATTTTCGGCGCCGATGGGCAGCTGAATCGGAGCGCCTTTGGCCCGCAGTCGATCCTTAATCTGTTCGTAAACCTTGAGGAAATTGGCGCCGGTGCGGTCCATCTTGTTGACGAACACGAGCCGGGGCACGTTGTAGCGATCAGCCTGGCGCCAGACGGTTTCTGACTGGGGTTGAACGCCACCAACGGCGCAGAAAACTGCCACCACCCCATCAAGCACCCGCATGGAGCGCTCCACCTCAATGGTGAAGTCCACGTGACCAGGGGTATCAATAATATTGATACGGTGATCTTTCCAGGCGGTGGAAATCGCAGCCGCTGTGATCGTGATACCGCGTTCCCGTTCCTGGGCCATCCAGTCGGTCACGGCGGCGCCATCGTGCACCTCCCCCATCTTGTGCACCACACCGGAATAGAACAGAATTCGTTCTGTGGTGGTGGTTTTGCCGGCATCGATATGAGCGGCGATACCAATATTTCTGACGCGGTCTAGGGGAAAGGCGCGAGCCACAGGATGCTCCTTAGGTGTGCTTGAAAAAGCGGGCGCAACTCTACAGGTCGAGCTTCAGTCAGCGGTTGGCCCGGGGCGCTGACTGACCGATATCAATAGCGGTAGTGGGCGAAAGCCTTGTTTGCTTCGGCCATCTTGTGGGTTTCTTCCCGTTTGCGAACGGCACTGCCGGCTTCGTTGGCGGCATCCATCAATTCGCCGGCCAATTTCTGGGCCATGCTGCGGCCATTGCGGGCCCGTGAGAAATTCACCAGCCAGCGCAGGGCCATGGCGGTACCGCGCTCCTGGCGCACTTCCATCGGCACCTGATAGGTGGCGCCCCCCACCCGCCGGGCCCGCACTTCAACTAGGGGAGTGGCGTTGCGAACGGCGGTTTCGAACACTTCCAACGGATCCACACCAGTGCGGTCGTTGATCAGGCCGAAGGCATCCGAGAGGATCCGCTGGGCGGTTGACTTCTTGCCATGCTTCATCAGCCGGGCCACGATCATCGAGGCCAAACGGCTGTTGAACTGGGGATCAGGAAGGACCGGGCGCTTCTCGGCGGCGTTGCGGCGGGACATGGGGGAGGGAGTTCAGCGAGTTGCTTTAAGGGAATGGAAGTGGAGTGAGATCACTCCTTGGGGGTCTTGGCGCCGTACTTGGAGCGGCTCTGACGGCGGTCCTTCACCCCGGCGGTGTCAAGGGTGCCGCGGATGATGTGGTAGCGGACCCCTGGCAGGTCTTTGACGCGGCCGCCGCGGATTAGCACCACGGAGTGCTCCTGCAGGTTGTGGCCGATGCCGGGAATGTAGGCCGTGACTTCAAACCCGGAGGTGAGGCGAACACGGGCCACCTTCCGCAGGGCGGAATTGGGTTTCTTCGGCGTAGAGGTGTACACCCGGGTGCAAACCCCACGGCGTTCGGGGCAAGCCCGGAGCGCTGGAGATTTGGTCTTGCGGGTGAGACTCTGCCGCTCGGTGCGGATCAGTTGCTGGATGGTTGGCATCTAGGACCGGGGGCAGGCCATCAGGCCGACCGGATTCGACAATCCAACACCTTACCCCCCTGACGGTCCGCTAGCCAGCAGCGGCGTGAAGGCAGCGCCGCAGGCGCAGCTGCGGATCCGACCGGGGCCCCGGATCAGAAAGCCGCCGCCATTCAGATCCGCCTGGTAATCAAGTTGCAGGCCCTGCAGCAGCCCCTGCTGCGCGCGGCGGCAATGGAGGGTGATGCCATCGGCCCGGGCCAGGGGCTCGGCGCCACCGTTGCCGGCCCGCAGGCGCAGGGCCCAGGTTTCACAGCTGCCGGCCAGCAGTTCCAGCCAGGCCAGGCCCGGTTGCCCGCCCACGGCGGCCAGGCGACAGAGCTCGGCGGCGGCCCGGGCGGTGAGCTGGAGGCCAGGGGTGGGTTCCATCGGCATCAGCGGGGATTGCGCACCACAATGCCAAGGCCGTTGTGGATGGCGGCGCCGATGCCGCGACCTTGGCTGCCCTGGCTCCCTTCCACCCGCAGGCTCGTGGAGCTGCCGCCATCGAGGTTGAGGGCCTGTTGGAGCCCCAGCTGCCGCACCAGTTCGCTGGCTTCCGCCAGGGTGGGCCCGGCATCATCGAGCCCCTCCAGGGCAATCAACCAGAGCTGTTCGCCATCACTGCCCACCACACTGCGGGGGGCCCGTTGGTTGAGAAAGGCGCCACTGAAGCTTTCGGCGCTGCCATCTAGCACCACCTGGCCATCGGCCAGCAGTAAGGGACCGCCTTGGATCAGAAAGGGGAGCTCCGTGAAGCTGTCGGGGCTGAGCCGTTGGTTGAGCTGCAGGGCATCGCCCACTTGCATCGGCAGCGGGAAGCCCCCCCGGGCCACGATCAGCATCTGCCCCTGGCGCAGCGGCACACCGCCGGCCATGCGTTCGGCCGACCAGAGCTCGCTCACCTGGCCATTTTCCAGAATCAGGCCGGTTTCGCCGCCGGTGATTGGCCGATACACCGACCCCCAGAGGCGGTTGTAGTGGCCCAGGCCCCGCTGGGTATAGCCACTGTTGTGGACCCCGAGCGGCCAGCGGTTGCCATTGGCATCACTGAGCCATTCCTCCAGGCGCACCCGGCCGAAGCGGGGCAGGCTGCCCGACTGCCAGGCCATCGCCCCCCGGTTGAGGATCGGGCCGGAAAGCCAGTAGCCCTGGTCGCGCAGGCCGCCGAGGGGCAGTTCGCGGATGCGATTGAAGAAGCCGCCGTTGAGGGCGGCCAGGGCCCCCTGGGAGCGGGCCAGGCCCGCCAGGGAACTCAGGCCCTCCATGTTGTTGCGGCTCAAGGGCACCAGGGCAAAGGGGCCCCGCCGCGGATCGATGCGCACAAAACTGAGCTGATAGCGGCGCCCCCCCAGGGGCAGTAGCCGTTGTTCCAGCACCGGGCTTAGGCCCGGCAACGGCGAGGAAAGGCCCTCCCGGCCCGGGCTGGGGGGCACCCCCCCTGGCAGTTGGTCAAGCACCAGCCGGGCGGGACTGCCCAGGCTCAAGCGTTCAAGGCCCTGGGCCGGCAGCAGCAGCCGGCCGCCACTGCCCTGGGCCGCCAGCCCCTGCTGGCGCAGGGCGCTGGCGGCGGCTTCCGGGTTAACCAGATTCACCAGCAGTTGTTCCCCCTGGCGTTGCAGCAGGGTGGCGCTGCTCAGATCCAGCACCAGCCGCGGATTTTGGTTGAAGCGGCCGGTGCGCAGTTGGATAAAGCGGGCCGGGGGCAGCTCGAGGATCAGGCTTGATCCCCCGGCGGTGGCGGGCGCCAGGCGGGCAGTTACCCCCGCTGAACGCAGCAGCTCCCCCACCTCCATGCCCACTTCGTCCTGGAGGGGGCGTTGACGGTCGCTGGGCACCAGCAGCGTGCGGCCAAACCATTGCAATTTCAGGGAACCATCGGCCAGCCGTTCCTTTTCCACCCCCAGGCGGCTTTCCAGCAGATCAAGGGGTAGCCACAGCCGCGGCGGGCTGGCCTCCTCCCAACGCCAGGGGGCCTGGAGCTGCTCGCCATTCAGCTGGAGCGCCAGTCCCTCGCTGGCGCTGGCCTCGGCACTGATTACCAGCGCTGGGGGCTGCGGCGGCAGGCTGGGGGTCAGCACGGCGAAGCTCCCGAAACGACGGCTTTCAACCTAGCCATGGCGCCAACTTTTAGGATTTCGGTTTGACGTGGTTTGCCCTGGCCCTGGCGGCGGGGCAAACCACAGGTGCTGTCTTGCCCATGTCTCGCTCCCCCCAGGCCATTTGGCCCCATTGCGACAGCCCAGCACCGGCGGCGGTCGCGGGGGAAAAGGATGCCTGCGGAGTGGGGTTCCTGGCCCAGTTGCAGGGGCAGGCGAGCCATTGGTTGCTGCAGCAGGCCCTGCGCGGTTTGGATTGCATGGAGCACCGCGGCGGCTGCGGTGGAGACGGGGATTCCGGCGATGGGGCTGGGGTGCTCTGCGGCATCCCCTGGAGCTATTTAGAGGCGGTTTGGCCTGAGGCGGCGGCCCAGGCGGCGGCCCCCCGGGGGCTGGGGATGCTGTTTCTGCCGGCGGATGGGGCCCAGCGCCAGGGGGCCAAACGCTTCTGTGAAGAGGAGGCCGAGCGCCTGGGGTTGAGCAGCCTTGGCTGGCGCCCGGTGCCGGTGGACATGGCCGTGCTCGGCCCCCTGGCCCGGCAAACGGCACCGGTGATTGAACAGTGGTTGATCGGCGCTGAGCTTGGCGGAGATGCCTTGGAGGCATTGCTATTTCGCCTGCGCCGTCGGGTGGGCGACCGGGCCCGGGCGGCCTGGGGGCCGGGGCCGAGCGACCTCTATTTCGCCTCGCTCAGCTGCCGCACCGTTGTGTACAAGGGCATGGTGCGTTCGGCGGTGCTGCCGGCTTTCTATGGGGACCTGCGGGACGAACGTTTTGCCGTGAGCTACGCGGTTTATCACCGTCGTTTCAGCACCAATACCCTGCCCCGCTGGCCCCTGGCCCAGCCCATGCGACTGCTGGGCCACAACGGTGAAATCAATACCCTGCTGGGCAACCTCAACTGGGCTCGGGCCTCGGAGGCCCACCTCGATGCGGTTTGGGGTGAAGACGCCGCTGATCTCAAGCCGGTGGTGAACCCGGCCTTCAGTGATTCGGCCAACCTCGACGCCACCCTGGAGCTGATGGTGCGCAGCGGTCGGCCGATCACCGAGAGCCTGCTCACCCTGGTGCCAGAGGCCTTCCGCCAGCAACCGGAGCTGGAGAGCCGTCCGGCGGTGCAGGCCTTCTACGAGTTCAATGCCTGCCTCCAGGAACCCTGGGATGGCCCGGCCCTGCTGGTTTTCTGTGATGGCCGCAGCGTGGGCGCCACCCTCGACCGCAACGGCCTGCGGCCGGCCCGCTACTGCATCACCGCCGATGGCTTTGTGGTGATGGGCTCCGAAACCGGTGTGGTGGAGCTGGAGGAGAGTCGGATTATTGAGAAGGGGCGCCTGGGCCCAGGCCAGATGCTGGCCGTGGATCTGGAAAACGGCCGCCTGCTGCGCAATTGGGAGGTGAAGGAGGAGGTGGCGTCCCGCCATCCCTATGGGGCCTGGCTAGCGGAGCAGCGCCGCCAGCTGCCGTCGCTCCCCTGGACCGAGCAGCAGCAGTTTGGCAACCTCGATCTGCTCCAGCAGCAAACCGCCTTTGGCTTCAGCGCCGAGGACCTGGATCTGGTGATCGAGGACATGGCCGGCCAGGGCAAAGAGCCCACCTACTGCATGGGAGACGACATCCCCCTGGCGGTGCTCTCCGATAAGCCCCACCTCCTTTACGACTACTTCAAGCAACGCTTCGCCCAGGTCACCAATCCGCCGATTGATCCCCTGCGGGAAAAACTGGTGATGAGCCTGGAGATGCACCTGGGCCAGCGGGGTTCCGCCCTGCGGCCGGAGGCAGCTTCCGCGGCGGTGTTGCACCTGGATAGCCCGATTCTCAACGAGGCCGAGCTGGCGGCCCTCCCCCACCAGGGCATTGCCAGCAGCACGATCTCCACCCTGATGGCCGTTGGCGCTGGTCCCGACGGGCTGGAGATCGCCCTGAAGCGCCTGGGCAGCGAGGCCGAGCAGGCCGTGCGGGGCGGCAGCCAGATCCTGGTGCTTTCCGACCGCGGCATCAGCGCCAGCAGCACCTACATCCCGCCACTGCTGGCGGTGGGGGCGGTGCACCATCATTTGCTGCGGCTTGGCCTAAGGCTGCGCTGTTCCCTGGTGCTGGATACGGCCCAGTGCTGGACCACCCACCACCTGGCCTGCCTGATTGGCTACGGCGCCAGTGCAGTGTGCCCCTGGCTGGCGCTGGAAACCACGCGCCACTGGTGGGCCCATCCCAAAACCCAGTCGCAAATTGAGCGGGGCAAACTGCCGGCCTTGAGTGTTGAACAGGCCCAGGCAAATGTGCGCAAGGCGCTTGAAGATGGCCTGCGCAAGATTCTTTCCAAGATCGGTATTTCCCTGCTGGCCAGTTACCATGGGGCTCAGATTTTTGAAGCGATCGGCCTCGGTGCTGATTTGATCGATTTGGCCTTCACCGGCACCACCAGCCGGGTGGCGGGCTTGAGCCTGGCGGAGCTGGCCAGCGAAACCCTCAGCTTCCATGCCAAGGCCTATCCGGAATTGAATCGCACCAAGCTGGAGTTCATGGGCTTTGTGCAATACCGCACCGGTGGTGAATATCACCTCAATAGCCCTGAGATGGCCAAGGCCCTGCACGCGGCCGTTAAGTCAGGCCCCGGCTACGACCACTTCAACACCTACAAAACGCTGCTGGAGAACCGTCCGGTCACGGCCCTGCGCGATCTGCTGCAGCTGCGGCCCGCCCCCAGCCCCCTGCCGATCGAGCAGGTGGAGAGCGTTGAGAGTCTCTTTAGCCGTTTCTGCACGGGGGGCATGAGCCTCGGCGCCCTTTCCCGCGAGGCCCATGAGGTGTTGGCCATCGCCATGAACCGCATTGGCGGCAAGAGCAATAGCGGTGAAGGCGGTGAAGATCCGGCCCGCTTTAAACCGCTCACTGATGTGGATGGCGAAGGCAGCTCCGCCACCCTTCCCGGCCTGCGGGGCCTGCGCAATGGCGATACCGCCTGCTCGGCAATCAAACAGATCGCCTCCGGTCGTTTTGGCGTTACGCCGGAATACCTGCGCAGTGGCCGCCAATTGGAAATCAAGGTGGCCCAGGGGGCTAAACCCGGCGAAGGTGGTCAGCTGCCCGGCCCCAAGGTGGATCCCTACATCGCCTGGCTGCGCAACAGCAAGGCCGGCGTGGCGTTGATTTCGCCGCCGCCCCACCACGACATCTATTCGATCGAAGATCTCGCCCAGCTCATCCATGATTTGCACCAGGTGCATCCCGCCGCCCAGGTGTCGGTGAAGCTGGTGGCGGAGATCGGCATCGGCACGATTGCCGCCGGCGTGGCCAAGGCCAATGCCGATGTGATCCAAATCTCCGGCCACGATGGCGGCACGGGGGCGTCACCGCTCAGTTCGATCAAGCACGCCGGTGGGCCCTGGGAGCTGGGCCTCACCGAGGTGCACCGGGCCCTGCTGGAAAATGGCCTGCGGGGGCGGGTGCTGTTGCGGGCCGACGGCGGGCTCAAGACCGGTTGGGATGTGGTGATTGCCGCCTTACTTGGTGCCGAAGAGTATGGCTTTGGTTCCGTGGCGATGATCGCCGAGGGCTGCATCATGGCGCGGGTTTGCCATACAAATAATTGTCCCGTTGGCGTGGCCACCCAGAAGGAGGCCCTGCGCAAACGCTTCACCGGCCTGCCTGAACATGTGGTCAATTTCTTCTTCTTTGTGGCCGAAGAAGTGCGTCAGTTGTTGAGTGTGTTGGGGGTTGCCCGCCTGGAGGATCTGATCGGTCGCACCGAGCTTTTGGAAGCCCGTCCGGTGGCCCTGGCCAAAACCAAGGCCCTGGATCTTTCCTGTTTGCTCAATCCAATCCCCGCGGCGGCCGATCGCCAATGGCTGCGCCATGCCACTGCCGCCCATGGCAATGGCCCGATCCTTGAAGACCAGTTGCTCGCCGACCCTGAACTGCTGGCGGCCATTGAGGGCCATGGCCATGTCGCCCGCACCCTGGCGATCTTGAACACCGACCGCAGTGTGGGGGCCCGGCTTGCCGGCGAAATTGCCGCCCGCCATGGCAACACCGGCTTCCAGGGCCAGCTCGACCTCACCTATGAGGGCGCCGCCGGCCAGAGCTTTGGTGCCTTTGTGCTCCAGGGCATGAACCTGCGCCTGGTGGGGGAAGCCAACGACTACGTGGGTAAGGGCCTCAATGGTGGCCGGCTCACGGTGGTGCCCCCGGCGGCGGTGCCGGATCCCGGTGCCCAGGTGATCCTTGGCAACACCTGCCTCTATGGCGCCACCGGCGGCGAATTATTTGCCCTGGGCCGGGCCGGTGAACGCTTTGCCGTGCGTAACAGCGGCGCCCGCACGGTGGTGGAAGGGGCCGGCGACCACTGCTGTGAATACATGACCGGTGGCGTGGTGGTGGTGCTGGGCTCCACCGGTCGCAATGTGGCGGCTGGCATGACCGGCGGGGTGGCTTTCCTGCTGGATGAGGAAGGGGCCCTGGCCGATCGCCTTAACCCAGAAATCGTCGCCCTCTGTGCCCTCACCACCCCAGAGCAGGAGGCCCTGCTCAAGCCCCTGCTGGAGGCCCATCTGGCCGCCACGGGCAGTGGCAAGGCGGCGGTGATCCTGGCGGATTGGGGCAGCTGGAAAAGCCGCTTCAAGCTGCTGGTGCCCCCCAGTGAGCTGGCCACGGTGGGCTTGGCCCAGCGGCAGGTGGTGGCGGTTTAACGGGGGAACTGCCGCATCAGCCGTTGCACCTCGCCGGCGTGGTAGCTGCTGCGGGTGAGCGGGCTGCTCACCACCTGCAGGAAGCCCAGGCTTTCCTCCCCATGGCGGCGGAAGGCCTCAAATTGCTCCGGTGTTACGAAGCGATCCACGGGCAAATGTTTAGGACCGGGGGAGAGGTATTGACCAATGGTCACGATGTCAACCTGGTGGCGGCGTAGGTCGGCCATTACCTCCAAAACCTCGGCGTCGCTTTCGCCAAGGCCCCCCATCAGCCCTGATTTTGTGTAGCAATGGGGCCAGCCTTGGCGCACCCGTTGAAGCAGTTCAAGCGAACGTTCGTAGTGGCCCTGGGGGCGCACCTGCCGATACAGCCTCGGCACGGTTTCGATGTTGTGGTTGAGCACCTCAGGGGCCCCGGCCATCACCGCCGCCAGGGCCCCCCAGTTGCCGCAGAAATCAGGAATCAGTAGCTCGATCGTGGTGGCGGCCGAGCGGAGGCGCACCTGCTCAATGCAGGCCACAAACTGACTGGCGCCACCATCGGCCAGGTCGTCGCGGTTCACCGAGGTGATCACCACATGGCTGAGCCCGAGCCGGGCCACCGCTTCGCCTAGCCGTTCAGGTTCAGTGGGATCTAGGGCCCGAACACTTTTATCGAAATCGATATCGCAGTAGGGACAGGCGCGGGTGCAGCCCGGTCCCATGATCAGAAATGTGGCCGTGCCCCCGGCGAAGCACTCGCCGATGTTGGGGCAACTGGCCTCCTGGCAAACCGTGTTGAGCTTTAGGTCCAGCAGCAGATCGGCCACCTCGCCGATCCGTTGCCGTTGGGGGGCCTTTACACGCAGCCAGTTGGGCTTTAGCAACTCGGTCTCCTAGGATCGCCCCATCGGGATGTGGCGCAGCTTGGTAGCGCACTTCGTTCGGGACGAAGGGGCCGCAGGTTCGAATCCTGTCATCCCGACTTGAATTGCCCCCGGGCAAGCCTCACTGCAATTCAGCCCCCGGATAACCCCTGGGGGTTAGTAAGCGGCCATCCACTAGGCGGGTGCTGCTGTTGCCCACCAGCACCAGGCTGAACATGTCCACCTGCTCCAGGGGCAACTGGTCTAGGCGGTGCAGGCTCAGTTTTTCCTCGGGCCGCGACAGCTGCCGACAGATCGCCACCGGGGTGCTGCCGGGGCGGCCCTGGAGCAGCAATTCCTGGGCCCGTTGCAGTTGCCAGTGGCGCTCCCGGGAGCGGGGGTTGTAGAGGGCCACCACAAAATCCCCCTGGCTGGCGGCCCCTAGGCGCCGTTCGATCACCGGCCAGGGGGTTAGCCGGTCACTGAGGCTGATGGTGCAGAGGTCATGCATCAGGGGTGCCCCCAGGCGGGCGGCTGCCATTTGGAAGGCGGAGATGCCCGGGTGCACCGCAAAGGCGGGTCGTTCCTGCTCCGGCAAGGCCAGCCATTCCTCCAGGGCAAGCCCAGCCATGCCATACATGCCGCTTTCGCCGCTGGAGATCAGCGCCACGGGAATCCCCTGCCGGGCCAAGGCCAGGGCCTGTTGGCAGCGCTGGCGTTCCTGGGTGAGCTGGCCCTCCACCCGGGCCTGGCCCGGGCGCCGCAGCGGTTCCAGCAGATCTAGATAGAGGCTGTAGCCCACCCACACCTGGGCCTGGCCGAGGGCGGCCCGGGCGGCGCCGGTGAGCTGGGCCAGCTCACCGGGCCCGGCGCCGATCAGTTCGAGGCTGCCCCGTTGGGGGGCCCAGGGGTTGGGGGCCAGGGCGATGGCCACGGTTACCGCCCCCTCGCCGGGGGCGCCCCGCTGGATCGTTTTGGCCACCAGCAGCTCGGCGCCGGGGCCGGCGGCCGCCAGGGCAGCGGCCTCTGCCACGCTGGCGGTGCCCACCTCCGCCGCCACCACCGCTGAGGGGTTTGGCACCGGGATTGCCGCCAGGGTCGCTGCGTCAAATAGGCGCAGGGGCCAGCCGTTGTGGCTGGCCAGGGCCAGCAGGGCGGGTTCATCCCCCTTAAGACTGATGCTGGCCAGCCCGGCCACGGCCTCAGCGGCCAGCCCCCCCAGGCCTAGGGCTGAGTTCAGCGCTGAACTCAGCAGGCTTTCACTGCTGTTGCGTTCACAGCCCACCCCCACCCAGAGCAGGGGCGGATGCCAGCGGCAGCCAGGACCCTGGCGGGGGCTGATCCAAAGATCGCCTGGGGCAGGGGTTTGGCTGGGGCTGACCTCGGTTTGGCCGGCGCTTAGCTGGGTAGCAGCCAGGTCCCCTAGGGCAAGGCTTTGGCCGCCTTCGTTCACCAGCCCCAGGGGCTCGTCCCGGGCGGCCTGCTTCATTAGTTGATCCCAATCCCCCTGGCCGCGGCGCCAGCCCCAGCCCTCGCCAAAGCTGTCGAGGGGCACCCGGCCCAGGCTGCTGCTCAGGCCAGTGGCGATCACGGTGCAGCCCAGCAGGGCCGCCAGCCGTTGGGCGGCCGCTTCCCCCCCGGCCCGGTGGCCCCCCAAGAGCGGAATCAGCTGTTGGCCATCGCCGCTCAGTAGCAACACCGCCGGGTCAAGCTGCTTGCCCTGGAGTAAAGGGGCCAGCAACCGGACCAGGGCGCCCGCCGCCATCGCCCCCACCAGCAACTCCAGCTGCGGCCAATGGCGCTCGAGCAGGGCGCCCTGACCCGCCGCCCCGTGGATAAGTTCGGGACGCTGGGGCAGTAACAGATGCTCCGGTACCGCCACCGCCTCCAGTTCACCGAGGGCCAGCAGCGGTTCCAGTTGGGCTAGCCCCTGGCGGGAGGCGCAGATTCCTAGCCGCATCAGGCGGGCTCCGGGCTGAGGCCGGCGCTGGGCTCGGCGGGGGCTGGGCTCAGTTCAGCGAGAGGAACTGAATCGGAATCCGAATCCGAATCTGTATTTGGTTGGATTTCGATTTCTGGCGGCGTTTCAGGGGTGGGCGGGGGCCCAGGTTTGGCGGCGGGGCTAGCTGCTGCCGTTGGCTCTTGATTGTTGGGCTCTTGATATTGGGGATTGATCAGGGCCTCTAGCTCAGGGGCGCTGAGCTGGTTTCGCAACATGCCTGGGGTACCTGAGAGCGGGGGGGGAACGGTTAGTTCCCTCACCAGATTGTTGAACGGCGCCCCGAGGGGATTGCCAAGCGGATCAAGCAGCTCCAGCTGGAGGGCATGGCTACCCATGGCCAGGGGGCCCACCCACACCGGATCAGCCCGGTCCAGCAGCACGCTGTTGCCGTCAAGGCTGAGCCGCAGGCGCCAGCGGCTGTCGTCGGGCCTCAGGTTTTGGAGGGGGGCATTGAGCAGCAGCCAGTTGAGCGGCACTGGCGCCCCGGCCGCCAGCTGGGGGGAGGGCACGGCGATCAATTGGGGGGCCTCCGGATCGGGGAGGGCCAGGGGATTGCGGGCGGTGCGGTGCAGGCGCAATTGGGCCTGGGCTTCGGGAGCGGCCACCGCCTCCCCCCAGGGCAGGGCGGCAAAGGCCGTAATCCTGTGGCTGCCAGGGCTTAAGGCCTCCATTGGTATTTCCCAGCTTTCCGGATTGCCGCTGGGCCGGGCAAAGATGCGCAGCGGTGGCTTGTCATCCACCAGCACCACCAGCTGGGGGCCGGGGCCCAGCTCGGGCCGCTGCCCTAGGGGCCAATCCTGGAGCCGCAGCCGCAAGGACCAAGAACCATCCGCCAGCAGGCTGTCATTGCTGGGGGCGAGTAACTCGAGGCGGGGATGGCGCTCGCCCAGGGCCTGGGCCAGTTGCTGGGCGCCCCCCGGCGGGGCCACCTCCTGCAACGGCTGGTTATTGGTTTCGGTGGTCACTGGCTTGGGGCGCCAGGGCAGGGCGCTCACTGGGGCAACAAAGCCCAGCCAGAGCAAGATTCCCAGCCCCATACCCAGGGCAAGGGAAGTGAGAGAAGTGCGCAGGCGGGGAGGCACGGGTGGGCCGCAGGCTGACATTCCACCAGTGAAGCGCAACGCAAAACACCGAATGAACACAAGTTTCAGGATCAGAAGCAACAGTTAAGCCCTGTTATTCGCCGAAATTAGTTGTTACTCAGCCGTCCGCAGACCCCAGTCCAGGACAGGGATTGAACCTTTGTAACTCCCTTGGGAAGGGGCAATCTATGGCCCTTATACTCCCACCAGCGGTCCCCCAAGCTGGGGCCCGCGGCTCAGTGCTGGCAAGGGTTTTGCCCCTGCAAGCGCCGTGCCTTTGCGCCCCAGCGGCCCTGTGGTTAGCCCCCTCGGGCTGACCCAAGGCCTCCGACCCACACCCTCGAGGAACGTCTCGATGACCATCAGCCCACCAGAACGTGGGAGCAAGGCCAAGGTCACGGTCGACCGGAACCCCGTGCCCGTCGATTTCGACGTGCTCGGCCAACCCGGACACTTCGATCGTGCCCTTGCTAAGGGTCCCAAGACCACTACGTGGATTTGGAACCTCCACTCCCGCGCTCATGACTTCGACAGTCACACCAGTGACCTTGAAGAAGTCTCACGCAAGATTTTCAGCGCGCATTTCGGCCACCTGGCCGTCATTTTCATCTGGTTGAGCGGCGCCTTCTATCACGGTGCTCGCTTCTCCAACTACTCCGGCTGGCTAGTCGACCCCCTGCACGTCAAACCGAGTGCTCAGGTGGTTTGGCCGATCTTCGGCCAGGAGATTCTCAATGGTGATGTTGGTGGCGGCTTCCACGGCATTCAGATCACCTCCGGACTTTTCCACGTTTGGCGCGCCTGGGGTTTCACAAACGAAACCCAGCTGCTCGCCACTGCCATCGGCGCCCTCGTAATGGCGGGCCTGATGCTTAATGCAGGCGTATTCCACTACCACAAGGCCGCTCCGAAGCTTGAGTGGTTCCAGAACGTGGAATCGATGCTCAATCACCACCTGGCAGGTTTGCTGGGTCTGGGCTCCCTGTCCTGGGCGGGACACCTTATTCATGTGTCCCTGCCCACCACCCAGCTGCTGGATGCCATCGATGCGGGCAAGCCCCTCAGCCTCGACGGCAAAACCATTGCTTCGCTGGCGGACATCCCCCTGCCCCACGCCTTCCTGAACCAGGACCTGATTGGTCAGCTGTTCCCGGGTATCAAGGAGGGTCTCACCCCCTTCTTCACCGGTAACTGGGCCGCCTACAGCGACCTGCTCACCTTCAAGGGCGGTCTCAACCCTGTGACCGGCAGCCTCTGGATGACGGACATCGCCCATCACCATTTGGCGATTGCCGTGCTGTTCATCGTGGCCGGCCACATGTACCGCACCAACTGGGGCATCGGCCACAGCATCAAGGAAATCCTTGAGGGCCAGAAGGGAGATCCCCTGCTGTTCCCTGCCACCCGTGGTCACGATGGCCTCTACGAGTTCATGACCACCTCCTGGCATGCCCAGTTGGCCGTGAACCTCGCGCTGTTGGGGTCGCTGAGCATCATCGTTGCCCAGCACATGTATGCGATGCCTCCGTATCCCTACATCGGCATTGATTACCCGACCCAGCTGTCGATCTTCACCCACCACACCTGGATCGGCGGTTTCTTGATCGTTGGTGCAGGCGCCCACGCCTCCATCGCGATGGTGCGTGACTATGACCCCGCCAAGCATGTGGACAACGTGCTTGATCGGGTGCTCAAGGCCCGTGATGCCCTGATCAGCCACCTCAACTGGGTGTGCATCTGGCTCGGCTTCCACAGCTTTGGCCTCTATATCCACAACGACACCATGCGTGCCCTGGGCCGTCCCCAGGACATGTTCAGCGACTCAGCCATTCAGCTGCGTCCGGTGTTCGCCCAGTGGATCCAAGGACTGCACGCGGCTGCCGCCGGTACCACTGCCCCCAACGCCCTTGCTGGCGTGAGTGAAGTGTTCAACGGCACCGTGGTTGCCATTGGCGGCAAAGTAGCCGCCGCCCCGATTGCCCTCGGCACGGCGGACTTCATGGTCCACCACATTCACGCCTTCACGATTCACGTGACGGTGCTGATCCTGCTGAAGGGTGTGCTTTACAGCCGCAGCTCCCGTTTGATCCCCGACAAGGCAAACCTCGGTTTCGCCTTCCCCTGCGACGGCCCCGGCCGTGGCGGCACCTGCCAGGTGTCTGGTTGGGATCACGTGTTCCTGGGTCTGTTCTGGATGTACAACTCCCTGTCGATCGTCATTTTCCACTTCAGCTGGAAGATGCAGAGCGACGTCTGGGGCACCGTCAACGCTGACGGCACCGTCCAGCACATCACCAACGGCAACTTTGCCGAGAGCGCCCTCACCATCAATGGTTGGCTGCGTGATTTCCTATGGGCGCAAGCCTCCCAGGTGATCAACAGCTATGGCTCCTCATCCAGTGCCTATGGCCTGATGTTCCTCGGAGCTCACTTTGTTTGGGCGTTCAGCCTGATGTTCCTGTTCAGTGGCCGCGGCTACTGGCAAGAGCTGATTGAGTCCATCGTTTGGGCTCACAACAAGCTAAGGATCACACCGGCCATCCAGCCGCGTGCCCTCAGCATCCTTCAGGGCCGTGCGGTCGGCGTCGCCCACTATTTGTTGGGTGGCATCGCCACGACCTGGTCCTTCTTCCTGGCCCGCATCATCGCGGTGGGCTGATTCCTCCCCTCTGACCTCTCCAATGGCAACGAAATTTCCTTCGTTCAGCCAGGGTCTGGCCCAGGACCCGACCACCCGCCGCATCTGGTACGGCATCGCCACGGCTCACGATTTCGAGAGCCACGACGGCATGACCGAGGAGAAGCTTTACCAAAAGCTTTTCTCCACCCATTTCGGACACTTGGCCATCATTGGCCTGTGGGTGTCGGGCAACCTGTTCCATATCGCCTGGCAGGGCAACTTCGAGCAGTGGGTCACTGATCCCCTGCACATTCGTCCCATCGCTCACGCGATCTGGGATCCCCACTTCGGTCAGGGGGCCATCGCGGCCTTCACCCAAGCGGGCGCTTCCTCCCCGGTGAACATTGCCTATTCCGGTTTGTACCACTGGTGGTACACGATCGGCATTCGCACCAACGCCGAGCTGTATCAGGGTTCCATCTTCATGATGATCCTGTCTGCCTGGGCCCTATTCGCCGGTTGGCTGCACCTTCAGCCCAAGTTCCGCCCCAGCCTTGCCTGGTTCAAGAACGCTGAATCTCGCCTGAACCACCACCTGGCGGTGCTGTTTGGTTTCAGCTCCATCGCTTGGACCGGTCACCTGGTTCACGTGGCGATTCCTGAAGCCCGCGGCCAACACGTTGGTTGGGACAACTTCCTCAGCACCCTTCCCCACCCGGCGGGCCTCACGCCCTTCTTCACCGGTAACTGGGGGGTCTATGCCCAGAACCCCGACGGTCTTAATCAGATCTTCGGCAGCTCTGAAGGCGCTGGCACCGCGATCCTCACCTTCCTCGGTGGTTTCCACCCCCAGAGCGAAGCCCTGTGGCTCACGGACATTGCCCACCACCACCTAGCGATCGGCTGCATCTTCGTGATCGCCGGTCACATGTACCGGACCAATTTCGGTATCGGTCACTCGATCCGCGAGATCCTCGAAGCCCACAACCCGCCTAAGGGCACCCCCGGTGACCTGGGCGCTGGCCACAAGGGTCTTTACGACACCATCAACAACTCGCTGCACTTCCAACTTGGCCTGGCCCTCGCCTCCCTAGGCGTGGTCACGAGCTTGGTGGCGCAGCACATGTATTCGATGCCTTCGTATGCCTTCATCGCGAAGGACTACACCACCCAGGCAGCGCTTTACACCCACCACCAGTACATCGCCATCTTCCTGATGTGCGGTGCCTTCGCCCACGGTGCGATCTTCTTCATCCGTGATTACGACCCCGAAGCCAACAAGAACAATGTTCTTGGTCGGATGCTCGAGCACAAAGAAGCGATCATCAGCCACCTGAGCTGGGTCTCCCTGTTCCTCGGTTTCCACACCCTGGGCCTCTACGTTCACAACGATGTGGTCGTGGCCTTCGGTACCCCCGAGAAGCAGATTCTGGTGGAACCCGTTTTCGCCCAGTTCATCCAGGCGGCAAGCGGCAAGGCTCTCTATGGCTTCAACGTGCTGTTGGCTAATCCCGCCAGCTCGGCCAGCATTGCCTCTGCCAACATCCCTGGTCCCCACTACTGGTTGGATGCCATCAACGGCAACACCGACCTGTTCCTGCCGATCGGCCCTGGGGACTTCCTGGTACACCACGCCATCGCCCTTGGGCTGCACACCACCACCCTGATCCTTGTGAAGGGTGCCCTGGATGCCCGTGGTTCGAAGCTGATGCCAGACAAGAAGGACTTTGGCTATTCCTTCCCCTGCGACGGCCCCGGCCGTGGCGGCACCTGCGACATCTCGGCTTGGGACTCCTTCTATATGGCAGTCTTCTGGGCCTTGAACACCGTGGGTTGGGTCACCTTCTACTGGCACTGGAAGCACCTTGCCATCTGGCAGGGCAACGTGGCCCAGTTCAATGAATCCAGCACCTATCTGATGGGCTGGTTCCGTGACTACCTGTGGCTGAACAGCTCCCAGCTGATCAATGGCTACAACGTCTTCGGTTCCAACAACCTTGCTGTTTGGTCCTGGATGTTCCTCTTTGGTCACCTCGTGTGGGCCACCGGTTTCATGTTCCTCATCTCCTGGCGTGGTTACTGGCAGGAGCTGATTGAAACCATCGTTTGGGCGCACCAGCGCACTCCGCTCGCCAACCTGGTTGGCTGGCGCGACAAGCCTGTGGCCCTCTCGATCGTTCAGGCTCGCGTGGTTGGTCTGGCTCACTTCACCGTGGGTTACATACTTACCTATGCGGCCTTCTTGATCGCTTCCACCTCCAGCAAATTCGGCTAATCAGCCCATTTGCTTGATTGGCTTCGGTCATCAACGTTCCTTGCTCAGCCCCCGGTTTCCGGGGGCTTTTTTTATGGCTATTGCCTTGATTGCCTCGGGGCTGATAACAAAAGTGTCAGTGGGCTTTACTGATCAGCTGGCTTTTCTGTGGTCGCCGGTTTCCCAGCCTTTCACCAGTTCATAGATCACCGGCAGCACAAACAGGCTGAGGGCCGTGGAAACCAGCAGGCCGCTGAATACCACAGTGCCAATGCTCACGCGGCTGGCGGCGCCGGCCCCCTGGGCCAGCACCAGCGGCAGGAATCCCGCCAGGGAGGCCACCGCAGTGAGCAGGATTGGCCGGAGCCGCAGGCTGGCGGCCTCCCGGATCGCTGTGCTCACGGGCTGGCCTTCTTTTACCCGTTGGTTGGCAAATTCAACGATCAGGATGCCGTTCTTGGCGGCCAGGCTCACCAGCACCAGCACCCCCACCTGGCCATAGACGTCGAGAAATAGGCCACGGCCGGCGAGGCCAATCACTACCCCCAGCATCCCTAGGGGAACCGTCACCAGGATTACCAGCGGATCCACGGCGCTTTCGTAGAGGGCGGCCAGCAGCAGATAAACCACCCCCAGGCCCAGGCCAAATAGCAGCCAGGTGCTGCCGGCGGCCTTGCGTTCCTCCCGGGTTAGGCCCGAAAAGTTCAGCTCAGTCACCGGACTGTTGCGGGCTTCCTGCACCGCCTCCAGGCTGGCGATCGCCTGGCCGCTGCTTATCCCGGCCTTCGGCAGGGCCTGGATCGCAATTGCCCGGTTCTGTTCGCTGTGGTTGATGCTTGTGGGCCCGTAACCCCGTTCCAGCCGCAGCAGGTTGGCCAGGGGGATCAGTTCGCCCTTGTTGTTGCGCACATTTAGGCGCAGCACATCCTCCGGACGGCTGCGGGCCTGGCCCTCCAGCTGCACCACGATCCGCCGCACCCTTTCATCTTCAAAGGTGTCGTTCACATAACTGCTGCCGAAGCTGTCCCCCAGCACCCCCACCAGCTGCTCAAGATTCACCCCCACGGCGGCCATGCGCTGCCGGTCTGGGATCAGTTGCAGGGCGGGGGCATCGGCATTGAAGCGGGTGCTTACCCGTTCAAATTGACCGGTGGCCTCGGCCTGGCTGATGAAGTCTTGGGCCTGCTCAGCAAATTCTCCGAGGCTGAGGCCACCGGCACTCACATCCAGCAGTTCCAGCTCCAAACCGCCTTCGGAACCAAAACCCCGCACCGGTGGTGGCTGGCTGAGGTTTACTTTGCCGGCACCCTTCAGCGCCTTGCGCAGTTGCGGATTGAGCGTTTCCATCACGGCGCTGGTGCTGTTGTTCTTGCCGTTGCCGCGTTTTTCCAGGGGTTGCAGCCGCAGGAAAAACACCCCCTTGTTTGGGGCACTGTCGCCAAAGGAACGGCCTGGGTAGAAGTTGCCTGTGCGGATCAAGGGCTCCTTGGCCGCCACCGCCCGGATCCGTTCCATGGCCTGCTGGGTGCGCACCAGGGAGGCCCCTTCCGGCAGTACCAACACCCCGCGGATCTGGCCATCGTCCTCCTGGGGAATAAAGCCCGTGGGCAGGCTGCGCAGGCCCAGGCCTGTCACCAGTAATCCCACCAAAAGTCCGATCACCACCAGGCGCCGTTGCCCCAGCACCACCTCCAGGGCCCGTTGGTAGGGGTGCTGTAGGGCTATCAACCAACCCTCCGTGCGTTTAAGAAAACGCTGCAGTTTTGCCAATTGCCGTGGTTCTTTGCCTGGCTTGCGCCCCAGCAGCACCGTGGCGGCCACCGGGGTGAAACTGAGGGCATTGACCATCGACAGCAGGATTGAACTGCCGATCACCACGGCGATCGGTTGATAGAGCCGACCCACCGACCCAGGCATCAGCAACACCGGCAGGAACACCACCACCAACACCAAAGAGGTGGCGATAACGGCTCCCCCCAGTTCCTCCATGGCATGGCGGGCGGCGTTGCCGGGGGTTTCACCCAGCTCAATGCGGCGGCCGATGTCTTCGCTCACAACGATGGCGTCATCCACCACCAGGCCGGTGGCCAGCACCAGGCCAAACAGGGTGAGGGTGTTAATCGAGCCGTCAAAGGCCCGCAGCAGGGTGAAGCTGCCCAACAACGACACCGGTACGGCGCTGGCGCTGATCAGGGCCAGTCGCCAGTTGCCGAGGCCCAGCAGCAGCACGGCAAATACCAGCAGCACGGCATCCCTGAGGGCATCAAGGGCCTGGTGGATGCTTTCCCGTACGTTGTCGGCCACATCAATGATGGTCTGCACCGTCAGCCCAGGGGGGAAGTCGGGGCGGCTGTGCTCCAGCAATTTCTCCACCGCCCGGCTCAGTTCCAGGGCATTGCTGCCATCCCGCTGGTAGATCGATAGGGCTACGGCCGGTTGCCCCATGAGGTTGCTGGCCGTGGTGCTGTAGCTCTCTTCGCCGAGGCTCACCCGCCCCAGGTCGCCGAGGCGCACGCTGTTGCCCTCCCCGAGGGGGGCCACGATCAGTTCCTCCAGTTCCTTTTTGCTGCGCAGCCGCCCTTCCATGCGCAGGGGCAGGCTGTACTGCTGGTCGGCGGGGCTGGGGGCATCACCCACCTGGCCGAGGGCCGCCAGCACGTTTTCCCGTTGCAGGGCGGCGCTTACATCGTTGATTGTGAGCTTGAAGCGATCCAGTTTGTTGGGGTCAAGCCAGAGGCGGTAAGCGAGGGTGCTGGATCCCGAGAGGGTTACATCACCGATACCTGGCAGGCGCAGCAGGGCATCGCGCAGGCGGCGGTCCACCCAGCTGCTGATGAATTGTTGGCTGTAGTTATGGCCTTCTTCGCTGAAGCTGAGCACCATCAGCAGGTCGGTGCTGGTGCGGCGCACCTGGAGCCCCTGGCGGATCACTGGTTGGGGCAGTTGCCGGGTAACGAGGCTGGCCTCGTTTTGCACATTGATCTGATTGAGTTCGCGGTTGCCCTCACTGAAGGTGAGTTCAACGCTGGCGCCATTGGCGCTGCTGGAGGACCGCAGGCTGTCGAGCCGTTCCAGGCTGTTGAGCTGCCGTTCCAGCAGGGTGGTAACCCCCTGTTCCACCACTTCGGCCCCGGCGCCGGGGTAGGTGGCCCGCACCGTTACCTTGCTGGGGGCAATCGGCGGAAGGTTTTCCACCTGCAGCCCACTGAGGCTCACCAGCCCCGCCAGCACTATCAATACGCTGATCACCAGGGTGAGCAGCGGCCGTTTCAAAAACGGATCGGATACCGACATGGAGAAACGGTTGGCCGTAGGGCGCAACGTTGCCACAAAAAAGCCCCCGCCAGGGGCGGAGGCTTAAGGGTTGATTCGGATTGGGGCTGAATTTCAGCCCACGCTCCAAACGCCACCGGCAAGATTTACCAGGGGCAGCACCAGGGCGGTACCAGCCAGTAACCAGGCGAAGGCAGCGCCACCGGTACCTCCAAGCCAGAAACCACTGGCGAATTCAGCCCAGCCAGCCTTGGTGAAAAGGTCGGCGGGGGGATGGTCGATGGTCACATCGGCCGGTTGCACATTGGGACCACGGCCGGCGGTGCCGTAGATCGACAGACAGACGGTGAGGATCGAAATCAGGCCCACCGTGGCCAGCAGACCAGCGGTGGCTGCGTAGTCGGTGTTCCGCAGGGGGCCGGTGATGGCGAACGGTCCATACAGGAAGAAACCGTGTGCCAAGCCCACTTCCAGACCCCGACGATTGGGGGAAAGGGAGGGGCGGTAGGCCGGCAAGGCGTTCAGGAACGCCTTGGTGAACCAACTGCTGTTCACCGGGGTGGCCAAGTTGCCGACGTTGGGGTCGAAGGCGGGAGTAACGGTCATGTCAGTCGCGAGCCTCGATCACATTGAAAAGCAGGGCCATGGCAACGGCAGGCAGGCCGATTCCCACAAGGGGAACGAACACTGAGGGCAACCAGGCTGCGGCAAATTCTCCCGTCATTGGTTGAAAACACCTGTCAGGACAGATGGAGCTCAAGCTCCAGCCAACGGACTGTAAGGATTTGATTTGCTTCCAGCCGCTGCCGCTGCGGGGGCGACATAAAAGTTCAATCCCCAGGCAGGCTCCCATGCTCCTTTTCTTACTGATGCTTGTTTCGCTGCTGGCAATGCTCGCCTGGCTTCTGTCTCGGCGGGGGTGGAGCCCGAAGGCCGCCCGCCGCCGCCGCAGCTGCGCCAACGACGGCTCCGCCATTGCGGCCCTGAACAGGGCCCAGCGCCAGCGGCCCCAGGGGCGCCCAGCGCTGCCGCCAGCGCCCTTGGCCCTACCCCGCACAGCCCTGGAGGAGCGCCAATGGCTGCGGCAGCTAACGCAGCTGAGCCAGGGGTCCCTGGCGGACCGGCTGGAGGCGATGGAGCGCTGCGGCCGTTGGGGCGATCGCCGTTGTTTGCCCCTGCTGCGCCGGGGCCTGCGCGATGCCCATGGCGCCGTGGTGGAACAGGCGGCGCTGGGCTTGGAGCGTTTCCGCGGTGAACCGCTGGGGGGCTGGCCTGGGGGCGCTCAGGCCGGTAGGGGGGCCTTGCCCCGCAATGTGGCGCGAATGCGGTAGATCGGACGCCCTTGGCTTTCGTGGTAGGTGCGCATCATCAGTTCGCCCAGCAGGCCAAAGCAGAAGAGCTGCACCCCCGTTAGCAGCAGCAGCACGCAAAGGGTGAGCAGCGGCCGGTTGCCGATGTCATGGCCCAGCAGCTTCTCCACCAGCAGCATGCCGCCCATCACGGCCCCGGCGGCCATGGCCAACAGACCCCAGAAGCCGAACACATGCATGGGGCGCGTTAGGAAGCGCTTCATGAACCACACGGTGAGTAGGTCCATCAGCACCCGGAAGGTGCGGTCGATGCCGTATTTGCTCTTGCCAAAGCGGCGCGGTTGATGGTTCACCTTTACTTCGGTGATCCGGGCCCCTTCGATCGAAGCCAAGGCCGGCAGGAAACGGTGTAATTCCCCATAAAGATTCAGGTCGGTGACTACTTCGCGGCGGTAGGCCTTGAGTGAGCAGCCGTAGTCGTGGAGCCGCACTTCGGTGACGGCGGCAATCAGTTTGTTGGCCAGCTTTGAGGGCAGCAGGCGGCTGAGGGCGGCGTCCTGGCGCTGAAATCGCCAGCCACTAACCAGGTCGTAGCCCTCCCGCAGCTTGTTCAGCATCAGCGGGATGTCGGCGGGGTCGTTCTGCAGGTCGCCGTCGAGGGTGACGATTTCTTCGCCGCTGCTGGCATCAAAGCCAGCGGCCATGGCGGCGGTTTGGCCGTAGTTGCGGCGCAGCAGCACCGCCACCAGTTCCGGGGTGGTTTCACTGAGCTGTTGCAGCACCCGGGCGGTGCCATCGCTGGAGCCGTCGTCTACCAGCACCAGTTCAAAGGCTTCCCCCAGGGGGCGCAGGCTGCCCAGTAATTGGGCCACCAGCATGGGCAGGCTCTCCTCTTCATTGAAGAGGGGAATCACCACGGAAAGGGTCACGGCCGAGGAGCGCTCAGGGGAGGTGGCTGCCATCGTGGCAGCGCAGCACTCTGCCAGCGCCGCGGAGCTCCTGCCGGTAATGGCAGGCCACCGGGTGTTGATCGCGGGGGCTGAGGCCATCGATGCCGATGCCGTTGCGCCCATGGCTGCGGCCGGAACTGTGGAGATAGCGGCCCTGGCCCAGGTGCAGCCCCACATGGCTGCAGCGTTGGGGGCTGCCAAAGAAGATCAGATCGCCGCGGCGCAGCAGGCTGAAACAACTGGGCTCCAGCGCCACGGGCTGGCAGAACCGTTCCTGTTGGTAGGCATCCCGGGGGATCCAGATGCCGGCGGCGGCAAAGGCCGTTTGGATCAAACCAGAACAGTCGTAATCAGGCCCAAGGCTGCCGCCCCAGAGGTAGCTGTTGGCCGCCGCCGCCGCCGCCAGGGCAAAGCTCAGCACCGCCCCTAGCCGAGCTTCGATTTCATACTCCTGCAGCAGTCGCGGCCCCTGCTGGGCAGAGCTCCAGGCTCGGCCCAGCAGTTGATCGGGCTCGATCCAGCCGCGGTAGCCATCCTCCAGCAGTTGCACCTGGAGGCGGCCGGCCTCGCTGGGTTCGGCCAGCAGGCGCAGGCGCCGGCCAGGGGCCGCCTGGGTGGCGAGGCCCTGGCCCCGGGCGCCACTGAATAGATCCAGGGGGGCCGTTAGTTGCCAATGGCTCTGGGGCCTGAGCAACTCCGGTGCCGCTGGAATCCGTTCGGAAAGTTTGTTTAGTCTCCCCACTGCTCTGCCCACCAAATCGGGATCGACCTATGGCGTTCTACAGCCAGGATCCCGACCTGGGAAACCACCTGCAGGCCAGTCTCCAGGATTTGGCCCAGGGGCGCCCCGGCTTGGAAGAGCAGCTGAGTGTTACCTGGCTGGCTTACGCCAGTTCCGCCCTTGATCAGGCGGCCTCCCTTAACCAGGATGATTTCTGGGGTTTGCCCCTGGCCGGGGCCAGCCATGGGGGGGATCGGCCCCGCTATCCAGCGAGTGTGGTGAAGCTTTTCTACGGGGCGGCCCTGGAGGCCTGGCTGGCCCGGGATCTGCTGCTGGAGGGCCCTGAATTGCGCCGTGCTTTGGAAGACATGCTTGCCGATTCAAGCAATGACGCCACCTCCCTGGTGCTGGATCTACTCACCGGCAGCACCAGTGGCCCTGACTTGCCCGAGCAGCAATTCAGGGGCTGGGCGCGCCAGCGGCAGTTGGTGAATGACTGGTTTGAAGGCTTGGGCTGGCCGGAGTGGCAGGGCTGCAATGCCTGCCAGAAAACTTGGGCCGAGGGCCCCTATGGCCGCGAACGCCAGTTCTATGGGGCCGATCGCAGCAATCGCAATCGGCTCAGCACCGATGCCACGGCCCGGCTGTTGCATGGGCTGATCGCCGGGGCCTGGGTTTCTCCCCCGGCCAGTGCCCGCCTGAGGGCACCGCTCAGCCGCAACCTCGATCCCCACGCCCGGGCTGCAGACCCGGAGAACCAGGTGGATGGCTTTTTGGGCGGCTACTTGCCCGAGGGCAGTCGCCTCTGGAGCAAGGCCGGCTGGATGAGCCAGGCCCGCCATGACGCGGCCTATGTGGAAGTACCTGGGTCGCGGCCCTTTCTGTTGGTGGTCTTTAGCGAAGGCGAAACCCTGGCGAAGGATGAAGGCCTGTTGCCTGAACTTTGCCAACGTTTGGCAGCGGCTTTGGCTGATTGAATTGAGGGGAGGGGCGGATTGAAGGCGCCCAGCGGCGATCAAGGCAGACGAAGTCATCCTGGTCATGCATCTGGCATCTCCTTAAGCACCTGACCAAGCGTTGCCTTCAAATCAGGCAACTCGGAATGGACAACATCCCAGAGGATGAGATGGTCGACGTCGTCGTAGACATGAACAAGACGGTTGCGCGTAGCAATAATCTGCCGTAGCTCAGGGATCACATCCTGAATGGCGGTGTCGAGCTCTTGGGCTTTTTCAGCGCCTCGCCAATGATTTCAAACTTGCGCTCCACTGCGGCTTGCATCATGCTGTTTTCAAGGAATTGATCCAGGGATTGATTGGTCAGGAATCCCTGAATTGCTGTGATGGCATCAAGAGCATCCTGCAGGCGCTTACAGAGTTGAGGTGTCTTGTCAAATCTCCAGCAACGGCCTGCGACTGCGCTGCACCTCGGCCTTAAAAAAGGGATTGCGAATCATCCTTTCGGTTAATAGATCTACCGGTCTCTGGTATAGGGCTTCCAGTTCCTCGGCAAACCGGCAGAAACGGCGGGCGTAGCCTGGTTCGCGTTCCCCCTGCCTCTGAACAATGAAATCCAGATCGCTACTCGTGGGGTCAAAGAGGCCTCTGGCGGCGGATCCAAACACGTCTAGCCGTTGCACGCCATAGCGCTGGCAGAGCAAGCGAAGCGGATCCAGTTGCTCCGAGAGCAGGCCGGGCAGTGGTGGCAAACTTGGCATCGGGTGTCATCTTCTTCAGTATCGGTAGCGCCACGCCGAGGGTGAACTGTGCCAACGATCTTCTCATGGGATCCCGTTGGATCTTGTTATTAGCCAGGCGGCGTCCTCATGGCCATTTGATCCTGCCGGGAAGATCCTGACCGTGCTGGAGGTGGGTATTGGTGATTTACTGGAGGTTGTTGAGTATTAATTCTGAATTTCACAAGATGCATGCCCCGCTTGTTACTGCGCCAAGGCGATCATCTGCTTGGCTCAAAGGATAAAGAGCACCTCGAAAAATCTGAATCCATAGCCATTTCGGCTCAGATTAGATTTAATTACCGCAGTTAAATCATGAGTACTCATGGGCCAGCGAGGATTCTGGGACAAAGAGCAACGCATCCAAAAGCTTCAGGATAAAAAGCCAGTACTTGTTCTGCTTTCTGCTCAGATCGAAGAGTTGTTTGAACTGTTCGATCAACATCTACGCGCCCAGGGCTGCGAAGCGCGCGGAGGTCAGATTATTGATGCAACTCTGGTGCCAGTTCCATAGCCGCTAGGCTTCTGCGAAGCAATAACAACGCAGCACACGGAAGGAGAACGAGACCATCAAAGAGGGGGGTATCCCAGAAGAGTGGTTGGAACAGCCAAAACGGTTACAGCAGAAGGATAATGATGCTCGGTGGAATAAGAAGAGCGGCATCAATCACTACGGCTACAAAGACAGTATCAGCGTAGATGTTGAGCATGGCTTCATCAGGAGGTACATCGTTACGTCTGCGAGTGTCCAAGATAGTCAGATGCTCCCAGCTCTGCTTGATCCAACCAACGACTCTAATTCTCTCTGGGGAGATTCAGCATTTGCAGGGCTTATATGCAGAGCGTTTCTTATGAGATCAATGACCCGTGCACGAGTTGACCATGTTTTTGGTCAGCTGGTAATGACAATGAAGGGGAAATATACCAGGTTGATTGGGATCAATCGGATAACGGCCTCGTGGCGACTGCGTAACCTTGCTTTCAACTTCCTCCGGTTTATCCACAAGGAACAGCAGCAGAGCATTCCTGCTTGATTAAAGTCTCACGGCCCTGCTGGTAGTAGCCCAAACAGGCTGATTTGCACGTGAAAATCATGCCTTTTGGTGAAGCCCTGTGCCTTTTGTCGTGCACTTTTATTCTGTTAAAGTCTAATTTTTCGAGGTGCCCAATATTTGGTTGGTACTGGCATCAGCAGGAGCAAGACTCAGTGGTTTGCTAGCCGTGGAAATCAGTGGGCAATTAGTGCCACTCCCCTGATACCCCAGGACCAGCTCGATGACCCTGAACACTCCATGAAGTTTTGCAACGGTGCCGTGGGTTTGCTCCTGTCCCCACGACCTGCCCGATTCAACAGGGTCTGATCTGCCAGGGGGGCGCCTGTGGCGGGGGCGTGAGCTCTTGGCGCCTGATGCTGTTTTTATCTACGCAAAACGAATCCCTGGGACCCATTTCCCAGTTGTGGTCTACGTTTTGAAGGGTTTTGGGCAGTTCTAGGACGGGAAACCCCATCCAGGAACTGCTTAAGAACGGAGAGGGAGGGATTCGAACCCTCGACAGAAGTTGCCTCCTGTAACTCCTTAGCAGGGAGCCGCTTTCAACCGCTCAGCCACCTCTCCAGCAGCCTGGAAAGCTTATCAGTGCCCCCTCCGGCTTGGCAGCCTGGGCAGGCGGTGCTTAAAGCCGCACAGCACCTCCCAGGGGATGCTGCCGCAAATCTCGCCCCAGGCTTCGGGGCCGATCTGGTCCCCTTCGCTTTCCCCCAGCAGGGTCACCACACTGCCCACCTCCAGCTCGGGCAGGGCCGTGGCATCCACCACCAATTGATCCATGGTGATGCTGCCCACCTGGGGCAGGCGTTGGCCCTGGGCTAGCACCTCCAGGCGGCCCGATAGCTGGCGGGATACCCCATCGGCGTAGCCAATCCCCAGCACCGCCAGGCGGCTGGGGCGGCTGGTCACATGGCGGTGGCCATAGCTCACCCCCACCCCGGCGGGCACATCCCGCAGCAGGGTGACCCGGGCCCGCACCGCCATGGCGGGCCGCAGCGGCAGGCTTTGGGCCAGGTGGGGGGCAGGGGCGTGGCCATAGAGGGCTAGCCCCACCCGCACCAGGTCGTAGTGGAGGGAGCGATCACTAAGGGTGCCGGCTGAATTGGCCAGGTGCCGGAGGCCGGGCTGCAGATCTAGGTCTTGGAGCCGCTGCAGCACCCCCTCGAAGCGTTGCTGCTGCTGGCGGGTTAGGGACCCCTCTAGCTGATCGGCTTCGGCTAAATGGGAATAAACCCCCTGCACCTGCAGGCCCTCCAGGGCGCTGAGGGCTTCCAGCAGCTGGGGGCCTTGCTCCCAGGCCACCCCGAGGCGGGCCATGCCGGTGTCGAGCTTGAGGTGGGCTTCCAGGGGCCTGCCGCCGGCGGCCCCCACCTGGCTGCAGATCAAGCCCTGGCCCAGGCCGCTGAGGGTGGGCATCAGGCGCCAGTGCAAACAGCAGCGAAATTCTTCGGGCTGTTGCAGGTTGCCCAGCACCAGGATCGGGGCCGTGAGCCCGGCCTGGCGCAGTTCAATCCCCTCGGCCAGGGTGGCCACCCCAAAGCTGCTGGCACCGCCGGCCAGGGCGGCTTCTGCCACGGTTACGGCCCCATGGCCATAGCCATCGGCTTTGACCACGGCCATCAGGGCACAGGCTGGCGCCAGGGACCGTTTGAGGCAGGCGGTGTTGTGGCTGATCGCCTCGCGGTTGATCTCCACCCAGGCCCGTTGTTGGGGCCCCACCAGCAGTTCCTCCCCAGGGGCGCGCCCATGCATCTGGTACGACATTCACGGTGCCTGGGATTTCGTTAGCATGCCGTCATCCAGCTGGGCTGGCATGGGTCACGTTCTTGTCCTGAATGCGTCCTATGAGCCGCTGAATATCACCAGTTGGCGACGGGCTGCTGTGATGGTCCTCAAGGGTAAGGCCGAAGGCCTTGAACATGAGGACCACGCTTTGCGTGCGGATTTCTTCCTGCCCACGGTGATTCGGCTGCGTCAGTTTGTGCGGGTGCCCTTTAAGGAACTGCCGCTCACCCGTCGCAATGTCTTCCAGCGGGACCGCCACACCTGCCAGTACTGCGCTTACAAGGGGGAGCAACTCTCCATTGACCACGTGATCCCCCGCAGCCGTGGCGGCCAGGACACCTGGGAAAACGTGATCACCGCCTGCATCCGCTGCAATGTGCGCAAGGGCAACCGCACCCCCAAGGAGGCGGAAATGCCGATGGCTTCGGTGCCGCGGCGCCCAGCCAGCACCCTCTATTTCGAGGCCACCCGTCAGATTCGCAACGGCCGCTATGCGGAATGGCGCAAATACGTGATTGGCGCCTGAGCGGATTTTCTTAGCTCGTTTGGGCCAGCTGTTCGAGCTGTTGCTGCTGGTCTGCATGGACGCAGGCATCGATCAGATCCTTGAGTTGGCCATCAAGCACCGTTTCCAGGGGGAAGTTGCGACCTAGGCGATGGTCGGTGGTGCGGTTGTCTTTGTAGTTGTAGGTGCGGATTTTTTCGCTGCGATCGCCACTGCCCACCTGGGCCCTGCGGGCGGAGCTTTCGGCGGCATCGGCCTCGGCCTGCTGCAGGGCCAGCAGCTTGGCCCGCAGGATTTCCATGGCCCGTTCGCGGTTTTGCATCTGGGAGCGTTCCTGGGTGCAGAACACGCGGATGCCGGTGGGTTTGTGCATCAAATCCACGGCGGTTTCCACCTTGTTGACGTTCTGGCCGCCGGCGCCGCCGGAGCGGGCCGTGCTGATGTCTAGGTCCTTGGGATCAATCTGCACATCCACCGGGTCGGCCTCTGGCATCACCGCCACCGTGGCGGTGGAGGTGTGCACCCGCCCCTGGGATTCGGTGGCGGGCACCCGTTGCACCCGGTGCACCCCCGCCTCGTATTTGAGCTGGCTGAAAACACTGTCGCCGCGGATGGCCAGGATTAGTTCCTTGAAACCCCCCAGTTCCGCCTCCGAGGCACTCACCGGCAGCACCTGCCAGCCCATGGTTTGGGCATAGCGCTCATACATGCGGGCCAGGTCACCGGCCCAGAGGGAGGCCTCGTCACCGCCGGCGCCGGCCCGGATTTCCAGCATCACACTGCGTTCATCGCGGGGGTCGCGGGGCAGCAGGGCTAGGCGCAGCCGTTCTTCCAGCACCAGCCGTTGGCTTTCGAGGCTGGCCAGTTCCTCCTGGGCCAGCTCCTCCAGCTCTTTGTCATGGCGGTGTTCCCTGAGCAGTTCGCGGGCCTGCAGGGTTTGGTGGTTGAGGTTTTGCAGCTGGCGGTAATCCAGCACCAACGGTTCGAGCCGGGAGCGCTCCCGGGCCAGGGTTAGCAGCTGATCCGGATCGGCCGCCACGCTGGGGTCCGCCAGTTGACGGTCGAGGGCCTCAAAGGTGCGGCAGGTGGCCTCAAGCCGTTCGGTAACGAAGGAGCTATCCACGGATCAGAGGGGAGGCCAGGGGAATGGGGCCCCAGCAAAAAACCGGATGCCCCCAGGGGAGCATCCGGCCTGGAACGATGCAGACAAAAAGGATCAGCCTTTTACGGTGGTGGCTGTGGCCGCATCGGTGCTGGCACCGGCCATGCCGTACTTGCGCATGAAACGGTCCACCCGACCCTCGGTATCAAGAATCTTCTGGGTGCCGGTATAGAAGGGGTGGTTGCCGCTCCACACGTCCACGTGCAGTTCGGGCTGGGTGGAGCCGGTGGTCATCACCACTTCTCCGTTGCAGATCACCTTGGCATCGGGATACCAGGTGGGATGGATTTCGGGCTTGGCCATGGGAGGGATCAGCGCTTGGAGAACTGGGGAGCTTTGCGTGCCTTCTTCAGGCCGTACTTGCGACGCTCCTTGGCGCGGGGGTCACGGCTGAGGTGACCTTCGCTCTTGAGCGGTTTGCGGTTATCTGGGGAAAGGTCGCAGAGGGCGCGGGCCGCCCCTTGCTTGATGGCATCGGCCTGGCCGGTGAGGCCACCGCCGCGCACATTGACCAGGAGGTCGTACTCCTTGCCCAGCCCCAGGGTTTCCAGGGGCGCCTTGACGGCGCTCAGGTAGCTGGGGTTGTAGTTGAGGTAGTTATCGCCAGGACGACCGTTGATCGTGATCGCACCACTGCCGGGCACTACCCGCACCCGGGCGACAGCCGTTTTACGACGGCCGGTGCCCCAATACACAACGCGCTTGCTGCTGCTGATGGTCATTTGACAGTGGCTGCGGGGTTGAGCTGTAAGGGCTGGGGCTGCTGGGCGCCATGGGGATGTTCCCCACCCTTGTAAACGTGGAGCTTGCGGAACAGCTGACGGCCAAGGGAGTTGTGGGGCAACATCCCTTTGATCGCCTTTTCGATGATCCGTTCAGGGATCCGGGCCTGAAGGGCGGCGAAGGTTTCCACCTTCATGCCCCCAGGGCGGCCGGAATGGCGGCGGTAGACCTTGTCGTGGGCCTTGTTGCCTGTGACCTTCACCTTGTCGGCGTTGATCACGATGACGAAGTCACCGGCGTCAAGGTGGGGGGTGAAGGTGGGCTTGTTCTTGCCCCTCAGCACCTGGGCCACTTCACTGGCAAGGCGACCGAGACACTGATTTTCCGCGTCCACCACATACCAGTGGGGTTCGAGGGTTGCAATAGATGGGACGACTGTTTTGTTCATCGCGCCGGCAGGCCGGAATCACTCGGGGCGTGTCCCACCACAGGGGTGGGAACTTGGACAGGGGCTGGAGCTGGAATCCAGAGCTGGATCCCGAGATCGCTGGGCCATAACCGAACGTAGTTCAACGAACGTCCGTTGGTCTGGGCCCGGTTAGATCTCGGGCGGCGGATCGGAAATCTCCAGCCGATACCGCGGTTGGCAATCATACCACGCACCCTCTGGGAACAGGCTTTCTGGGTAGCCCACCCGCAGCAGGCAGAGCCCCTGGGGAGGGGCGGATTCCTTCACCTCATCTCGCCGTTGATGCCGCCAACGGCGCTCAAAATCCGCGGGGCTGAGCCGGCCCTCGCCGATGGCCACCAGTTGGCCCACCAGCAGCCGCACCATGCCGTAGAGGAAGCCGCTGGCCTGGATCTCCAGGCTGATCAGGTCCCCCTCCCGCCAGAGGCCCACCTCCTGCACGGTGGTGCGGCCGTGGGGGCGGCTGCTGCCGGCCCGCTGGAAGGCGGAAAAATCATGGAGCCCCAGCAGCCCTTCCAGGGCCAGGGCCATGGGCTCCTCCCCGAGGCGGCAGCTGTAGCGATGCCAGCTGTAGGGGCTGAGGAAGAGGTTGGGGCGGCGACCGTTGTAGATGGTGTAGCGGTAGCGCCGGTAGTTGGCGGAAAAGCAGGCGTGCCAACCCGCTGGGGCGGCAACGGAGGCCCGCACCCGGATGCTGGCCGGCAGCCGGCCGTTCAGGGCTGCGGCCCAGCGTTCCGCCGGTATCGGCCCATAGGCATCGAAATGCACCACCTGGGCGGCGGCATGGACGCCAGCATCGGTGCGCCCCGCCGCAAAGCTGCGGGATCGCCCCAAGTCTTGGGCTAGGTGTTTGGGGAGCGGATCAAGGGCCCCGATCGCCTGGTCAAGGGTCTCCTGAACGCTTACTTGGCTCCGTTGGCGCTGCCAGCCACAAAAATGCCCTCCGTCGTATTGCAGACAGAGGGCAATGCGTTGGGGAGCTGAAACTGGACTCAAACCAGCTCGATGATTGCCATCTCGGCACTGTCACCGCGGCGGGGCACGGTGCGGATGATCCGGGTGTAACCGCCGTTGCGGTCGCTGTAGCGATCAACTGCCTTGTCAAACAGGGCATGCACCAGCTGCTTGTCGTAGATGTAGCCCATGGCGCGGCGGCGGGCGGCCAGGGTGCCCTCCTTGGCGAGGGTGATCATCCGCTCCGCTTCATTGCGCAGGGCCTTGGCCCGGGCCTTTGTGGTGGTAACCCGGCCTTCGCGAATCAGCTGAGTGGTCAGACCACGGAGCAACGCCTTGCGTTGGTCGGCGGGGCGTCCCAACATGGGGACTCGGCACTGGTGGCGCATGGGTCTAAGAAGAATCTGTTGTTAAGGGCCGATCAGTCGTTTGGGCCGATCAAGCGTTAGAGCTGATCAAGCAGTGGTTCTGCTTTGGGGCAGGGAGATGCCGATCCGCTCAAGCGCTTCAATCACTTCATCGGCCGACTTAGAGCCGAAGTTCTTGATCTCTAGCAGGTCTTCATAGCTGAAGCCCATCAGGTCGGAAACGGAATTGACCTGGGCCCGCTTGAGGCAGTTATAGGCACGAACTGAAAGATTCAGTTCTTCCAGGGGGATTTGGCTCTCGGCGGAGGGTTCTGGTTCGAGGCCGGGCTCCTCCACCATCGAAAGGGTGGCGAGGGGTTGGAACAGGGTGATGAGCTGGTTGGCCGCCTGGGCCATGGCGTCATCGGGGGTCATCGATCCATTGGTATGGATCTCCAGGCGCAGCCGTTCCCGGGCGGAGCCCCCTTCCCCCACAGCGGTTTCATCCACCGTGTAATTGACGCGACGCACGGGCATGAACACCGCATCGATCTGCAGCATGTCGAGGGCGGCGAGATCTTCGCTACCCCGTTCGACGGGGCGGTAGCCCACGCCGCGCTCCACATGCACTTCAAGTTCGAGCGAGTGGCCGTCGGCCACGGTGGCGATCGGCCGTTGGCTATCCACCACAGACACCTGGGAGGAGAACTGCAGGTCTGAGGCCTTCACCTCGGAGGGACCAGTCACCACTAAGCGGCCGATCTCGGTGTCGCGGCTGCGGCTGTTAAGAATCAGTTCCTTGCAGTTGAGCAGGATGTCGAGCACATCCTCGCGAACGCCAGGAACGGTGGCGTATTCGTGGTTCACCCCGGAGATGCGCACGGCGGTGACCGCTGTGCCCTCAAGGCCGCTCATCAGCACCCGCCGCAGGGCATTGCCCAGGGTGGTGGCTTGGCCGCGATCAAGCGGACCAATCACGAATACCCCTGTCTGGGAACGGTCTTCGCCGATCTGATAATCGACGCGGTCTATTTGAAACTGCAGCACGGTCGGTAGATCGGAAAGAGCGAAGGACCCCGAAGGGCAGGAAAAAACGTAGCGAACTCAGACGCGACGGCGCTTGGCACGGCGGCAGCCGTTGTGGGGCAGGGGGGTGACGTCGCGGATCAGGGTGATCTCAAGACCAGCCACCTGAAGGGCGCGGATCGCAGTTTCCCGACCGGAGCCAGGGCCCCGCACCAGCACTTCGATCTGACGCATTCCCTGTTCCAGGGCGCGGCGGCCGGCGGCTTCCGCCGCCGTTTGGGCAGCGAAGGGGGTGCCCTTGCGGGCGCCCTTGAAACCACTGGCCCCGGCCGAGGACCAAGAGATCACCTCACCGGCCGTGTCGGTAATCGACACGATCGTGTTGTTGAAGGTGCTCTGGATGTGGGCCACGCCGTTGGGAACGTTGCGCTTCTGCTTCTTGGGGCCGGTTTTTTTGGCTGGCTTCGCCATGGCGGGAAACCCTTACGGGTGGGGAAGGACGGGGGGTGGGGAAGGGGGATCAGAAGGGGTTTATTTCTTCTTGCCGGCAACGGTCTTGCGGGCGCCGCGACGGGTGCGGGCATTGGTGCGAGTGCGCTGACCCCGTACCGGCAGACCCATGCGGTGCCGACGGCCCCGGATGCAGCCGATGTCTTGGAGGCGCTTCATCGCCATCCCTTCCTGGCGACGCAGGTCCCCTTCAAGGGTGTAGCTGTCAGCGGCGCCGCGCAGCTTCTGGATATCGCTGTCGCTGAGATCCTTCACCCGGATATCGGGATTCACGCCGGTTTGCGCGAGAATCTTCTGAGCGCGGGAGAGACCGACGCCGTAGATGTAAGTGAGGGAGATCTCCACCCGCTTGTCACGGGGGATATCGACGCCGGAAATCCGAGCCACTGGGGAAATTTCGTATGGGGTGAGGGCGCGGGCCCTGGGGGGACCGGCCGTTGTTCAGGGGTGGCCCCTGGGGGGCCTGGGGCCAAAAGGCTTAGATCCTTGGGGGGATCAGCCTTGGCGCTGCTTGTGCTTGGGGTTGGTGCAGATCACCATGACCCGGCCGTGGCGACGGATCACCCGGCACTTGTCACACATGCGCTTCACTGAGGCACGCACCTTCATTGGTGGGCTCTCCTTTTTACAAACAAACAGCTTATCATGCCGCCCTAGGCAAGCGCCAGCTGGACCTGGGCAGCGACCGCCTCGACGCTGCCGTAGCTGGGCAGGCGCTTCAGCTGGCCGCGGGCCTCGTAATAGCTGATCAGCGGAGCTGTTTGCTGCCGATAAACCTCAAGGCGATGGCGGATCACCGCTTCGTTGTCGTCGGCCCGGCCCCTGGCCAGCAGCCGTTCCACCAGCTCGTCGTCGGCCAGTTCCAGCAGCAACACCTTTTGCAGGGGCTGGTTTAGCTCGGCCAGCAGTTGATCCAGGGCTTCGGCCTGGGCCAAGTTGCGGGGGAATCCATCCAGTAGCCAGCCGCCGCCATGGGCGGCCAGCCGCCCCCGCACGATCGCCAGCACCAGGCTGTCGCTTACCAATTCGCCGCGGGCCATCACCGCTTCGGCCTCCTGGCCAAGGGCGGTGCCGGCCTGCACCTCCGCCCGCAGCAGATCGCCGGTGGAGAGATGCAGCAGCTGTTGGTTCTCTGCCAGTTTCTGGGCCTGGGTGCCCTTGCCGGCCCCCGGGGGACCGAGGAAAAGCAGTCGATGGGTCATTGGCGCACCATCCCTTCGTAGCGCTGGGAAATCACGTAGGTCTGTACTTGCTTGGCCGTGTCGATGGCCACCCCCACCAGGATCAACAGGGAGGTGGCCCCGAGGCCCTGGAAGGTTTTGACATTGGTGGCCCCCTCCACCGCCGCGGGAATAATTGCCACTGCCCCAAGGAAGAGGCCCCCCAGCAGCGTGAGTCTGTTCTGGACCCCACCGATGTATTTGGCGGTGGCGGTGCCAGGACGCACCCCTGGAATAGCGACGCCGCCCTTCTTGAGGTTGCTGGCGATGTCCTGGGGGTTCACCGTCAACGAGGCATAGAAGAAGGAGAAGCCGGCGATCAAGCCGAAGAACACCAGGGCATAGACCCAGGGGGTGCTGCTATTCGGATTGAGATAACCAGCCACCTTGATCAGCCATTCATTTTTGGTGAGATTGGCGATCGTGAGCGGTAGGAAGATCACTGCCGAGGCGAAAATGATCGGCATCACCCCACCGGCATTGAGCTTGAGGGGCAGGTAGCTCTGGCGTTCCGGCAGCATGGCGCCGCTGCCCACCTGGCGTTTGGCTGAAACGATCGGAATGCGGCGGTTGCCCTCCTGCACACAGACAATCCCAAGGATTGTGATCAGGAACACCAGCACCAGCACCACGATGCCGGCGATGGTGCCGCGGTCGCCGCTTTGGGCCAGTTCCACGGTGGAGCCCAGGGCCCTGGGCAGGGTGGCAACGATGTTGAGGAAGATCACCAGGGAGGCCCCTTGGCCGATGCCCCGTTCGGTGATCACTTCGGAGATCCACATCACCACCATTGAGCCGGTGACCAGGGCCAGGGCCGTTTGGATCACAAAGACGCTGTCTGGGATCGATTCAACGCTGTAGGGCCGCAGGATCAGGGCAAAAACGGTGCTCTGCAGAATCCCCCAGCCCAGGGCCACATAGCGGGTGATTTGGGCGATTTTGCGGCGGCCTGCCTCCCCTTCATTCTTCTGGAGATCCTCCAGGCTGGGCAGGGCTGCGGTGAGCAGTTGCAGGATGATCGAAGCGTTGATGAAGGGCAGGATGCCAAGGGCAAACACCCCCAGGGAGGAGATGCCCCCCCCGGTGAAGATGTCGAGGAAACCAATTAGTTGGCCCCCCTGCTGGATGAATTGCTGAAAGGCCACCCGGTCGATGCCGGGCATGGGGATATAGATGCCAAGCCTCACCAGCAACAAAAGGCCCAGGGTCGTGAGTACACGGTCCCTGAGCCCCTTGGCCTGGATGAATTGAGTGAGGACTTCGCCGGCGCTTGGGGTGCGACCCCGACTTACAACCATGGGGCGTGGACGGGAGGGGCGGTGGAGATCAGTCGATCAGTTCGCAGCTGCCACCGGCGGCTTCGATCTTTTCGCGGGCGGAAGCGGTGAAGGCAGCGGCGCGAACGGTGAGCTTGACCTTCAGATCGCCGTTACCCAGCACCTTAAGCGGATGCTTGGGGCTGGTGAGCAGACCTGCTTCCACCAGGGATTCCCGGGTGACCAGGCTGCCGGCCTTAAGTTCGGACAGCTTGGATACGTTCAGCACAGTGAACTCTTTGGGGTTCACCAGCGTGAAGTGCTTCAGCTTGGGAATACGGCGGTAGAGGGGCATTTGGCCCCCCTCAAAGCCGGGGCGGGTGGGACGACCGGAGCGGGATTTCTGGCCGCGCATGCCGAAACCACAGCTGGCGCCCTGGCCGGCGGCGATGCCGCGGCCCTTACGGAGCTTGCGGCGACGGGCGCCTTTTTGGGGCTGGAGGGTTTGGAGACTCAGGGACATGGCTACGGACTCAGGAATAGATCTGCTCTAGGGGGATGCCGCGCTCCTTGGCGGTGTCCTGGTGGGTGCGGAGTTCCCGCAGGGCCACCATGGCAGCCCGGGCGTTATTCAGCGGAGTTTTGCTGCCCAGGCGCTTGGCCAGCACGTTCTTGATCCCGGCCAGTTCGAGCACGGTGCGGATCGAACCGCCCGCGATCACCCCGGTACCAGGGGCGGCGGGACGCATCAGCACGCTGGCGGCCCCATCGCGGCCGGTGCTCATGGTGGGAATCGAGTTGTGGCGAGTTAGAGGCACCTTCACCAGATGCTTCTTGCCGTCGGCCACGCCTTTTTTCACAGCACCGATGACGTCGCCGGCCTTGCCGACACCAACGCCCACCTGGCCCTTTTCATTGCCGACGACAACGATGGCCCGGAAGCTCATCTTCTTGCCGCCTTTGACGGTCTTGGAGACCCGGCGGATCTGCACCACGCGCTCCTGCCATTCGGAGTCGCGCTCTTGGTTGCGGCGATCACCACGGCCACCGCCGCGGCCCCGTCGCTCGCCCCCCCGTTCGCCACCGCGGCCGGCGCCACGGCGTTCGCCTTGGCCCTCAGCTGCTGCAGGAACGTCGGCTGCCCCGGGAATGTCCTGGGCCTGGATCTGGTCGTTGGATTCGGTCATGGTTTCGCAGGATCAGAACTGAAGGCCCGCTTCCCGGGCGGCATCTGCCAGGGCCTTTATGCGGCCGTGGTACAGGTTTCCCCCGCGGTCGAAGACCACCTGCTGGATGCCCTTGGCAAGGGCGCGCTTGGCCACCAACTGGCCAACGGCGACGGAGGCGTCGCAATTGGCACCGTTGGTAAGGCCGGTGCGCAGATCCTTGTCGAGGCTCGAAGCCGCCGCCAGCGTGTGCTGGGCCGCGTCGTCGATAACTTGAGCGTAGATGTGCTCGTTGGAGCGGTACACCGCGAGCCGGGGACGGTCGGGGGTGCCGGCGAGATGGCGCCGCAGGCGCCGGTGACGGCGCTGGGTCTGAAGTTTGCGGGAAGTGGAAGACATGGCTGGAAAGCAGTGTGCTGAAGAACGGCCTTATTTCTTGCCGGTCTTTCCGGCCTTGCGGAGGATCCGCTCACCCTCGTACTTGATGCCCTTGCCCTTGTAGGGCTCGGGGGGACGAATGGCCCGCACTTTGGCGGCTTCGTTGCCCACCAGCTCCTTATCGGAACCGGAGACCGTGACCTGGGTGTTGTTTTCCACGGCGAAGGTGATGCCGGCGGGGGGCACCATCTCCACCGGGTGGCTGTAGCCCGCATTGACCACAAGGGTGCTGCCCTTGACCGAGGCGCGGTAACCCACGCCAATGATCTCAAGCTTGCGGGTGAAGCCCGTGGACACCCCCTCGACCATGTTGGCCACGAGGGTGCGGCAGAGGCCGTGCCGTTCCCGGGAACGGCGGCTGCCGTCGGCGGGATCAACAGTAATGATGTTGTCTTGCTGGGCCAGCACCACCCCTTCGGGCAGCACACGGCTGAGCTCGCCCTTGGGGCCCTTCACCTTGACGGCGAGGCCATTGATCTCCACTGACACCTTGGTGGGTAGTGGGATCGGATTTTTGCCTATACGTGACATGGTTTTGAGCTCCGATCAGTAGACGTAGCAGAGCACTTCACCGCCGACGCCTTCCTTACGGGCGTCGCGGTCGCTCATCACACCCTTAGAGGTGGAGATGATCGCCACCCCCAGGCCGCCGAGCACCTTCGGGAGTTCCCGCCGGTTGCTGTAGATGCGCAGGCCGGGTTTGCTCACCCGTTGCACGGAGCGAATCGTGGGCTGGCGTTGCTTGCCGCTGTACTTGAGCGACAGCACCAGCTCCGTGCGCACCCCCTCGCCTTCCTCGGCAATTTCCGAGATAAAGCCTTCCCGCTGCAGCACCCTGGCGATGCTGCGGCACATCCGGGAAGCTGGGATGCGGGTGGTCTGGTGACGTTTTTCACACGCATTGCGAATGCGGGTGAGCATGTCTGAAATCGGGTCGTGGTTGGCCATAGCGGTGTCCGGAACGTGAGCGATCAGTTGCTGCGGAACGGCATCCCCATCTCGCGGAGAAGGGCGCGGCCTTCTTCGTCGTTACGGGCGGAGGTCACGATGGTGATGTCCATGCCCCGGATGGCGTCGATCTTGTCGAAAGAGATTTCGGGAAAGATGATCTGTTCCCGCACCCCAAGGGTGTAGTTGCCCCGGCCGTCGAAGCTTTTGTCACTCACCCCGCGGAAGTCGCGGATGCGCGGCAGGGCGAGGTTGATCAGGCGCTCCAGGAAGGCATACATCCGGTCACCCCGAAGGGTAACGGCGATGCCGATCGGCATACCGGCGCGAATTTTGAAGCTGGCGATAGCTTTCTTCGCCCTGGTTACCACAGGCTTTTGGCCCGTGATGTTGGCGATTTCCGTGAGGGAAGCTTCCAAAGACTTTGCGTTTTGGGCCGCTTCTCCGAGTCCCCGGTTCACGGTGACTTTCGTCACCTTGGGAACCTGGTGCATGTTGGAGAAGTTGAGATCCTTGAGCAGCTTTGGCTGGATCGCTTCCCGGTAGCGCTGTTTGAGTGACATGGCTGGGGGGTGGTGCTTCTGGTCTGGGTCAGAAGCGAATAGGTGAGTGGTTATGAAAAGAGCGGGGAACCAGGTCTAGGCGAACTAGTCGAGGAGCTCACCGGTCTTTTTGAGGCGGCGTTTTTTGTTGCCGTCCTTGTCGGTGACAAGTTCCACTCGGCTGGCCACCTGCTTGCTGTTGGAGTACAGCATCACGTTGGAGGCGTGCAGAGAGGTTTCCTCTGTGACGATCCGACCGGTTTCCCCTTCCTGGGTGGGCTTCACGTGTTTGGTGCGCAGGTTGATCCCTTGCACAATCACGCGGTTCTCCCAGGGGAGGGTGCGAATCACTTCACCGGTTTTTCCCTTGTCCTTTCCAGCGATCACCTGAACGGTGTCACCTTTGCGGATCCTCATCTTGATCCGGATGGGGGTGGAGGTAGCCATCTCAGATCACCTCCGGAGCAAGGGAAACGATTTTGGTGAAATTGCGCTCACGCAATTCCCGGGCGACGGGGCCGAAGACCCGGGTGCCTTTGGGGTTGTTGTCGTTGTTGATGATCACCGCTGCGTTGTCGTCAAAGCGGATCGAGTTGCCGGTGTCGCGACGGAGGGTATGGCGGGTGCGAACCACCACGGCCTTGACCACATCCGACTTCTTGACGCCCATGTTTGGCATGGCGTCTTTAACGGCGGCCACAATCACATCGCCCACGTGGGCGTAGCGACGGTTTGTACCCAGTACACGGATGCACTGGATGCGCTTGGCGCCGCTGTTGTCGGCAACGTTTAGGTAGGTTTCCTGCTGAATCATGGTGGGAAGTCCTCAGCTGGCCCCTTTGGGGGTGGTCATGATCTCCGCCACCTGCCAGCGCTTGGTGCGACTGAGGGGGCGGGTTTCGGTGATGCGGACCCGGTCGCCAAGTTGGCAACTGTTGTCCTCATCGTGGGCCTTGTAGCGGGTGGTGCGGCTAACCGTCTTTTTGTAGATGGGATGGGGGAAGCGGTTTTCGACCGCCACCACCACCGTTTTGTCCATCTTGTCGCTGACGACGGTGCCGACCCTTTCTTTGACTGCCATGGTGATCGTGGGGGTCAGATGGTGGCCGTGGCGGAGCTGGAGCGCTCCTTTTGCACCGTCAGCAGCTGGGCCAGCTTTACGCGGGCGTGACGGAAGCGGTGCGGGGTTTCCAGGCGGCTGGTGGCCCGCTGGAAACGCAGATCAAACAGCTCCCGGCGGGTGCCGTTGATCTGCTCGGTGAGTTCGCTGTCGGTGAGCTTGCGCACCTCGGCGACTTCAGAAAAGGCCATGGTTAGGACTCCACTGCTGCGGGTTGTGCGGTGGCCTCGACAGGGGCCTCCTCTTCTTTGACGATGAATTTGGTCTTCAACGGCAACTTGTATTGGGCAAGGCGCATGGCCTCCTTGGCCTGTTCCTCAGTGATTTCCGGGCCGCCGATCTCAAAGAGAATGCGACCGGGCTTGATCACTGCCACCCAGAACTCGGGGTTGCCCTTACCGGAACCCATACGGGTTTCGGCGGCCCGCATGGTGACGGGCTTGTCGGGGAAGATCCGGATCCAGATTTGGCCGCCCCGTTTGGTCTGGCGGCTCATGGCCCGGCGGCAGGCCTCAATTTGGCGGGAGGTGATCCAGCCACATTCGAGGGCCACAAGGCCATAGGTGCCAAAGGAAATCGTGTTTCCCCGGGTAGCGGTGCCGCGCATGCGGCCTCGCTGTTGTTTGCGGAATTTGACGCGACGTGGACTAAGCATGGTTCAGGCCTCCCTCACTCCTCGTTAGAGCGATCTTCGAACTCTTGGGGCCGCCGGCTGGTCCGGCGACGGGGAGCGGCACCCACGGGCACTTGCTCCTTCTGGCCCGGCAGGACCTCACCTTTGAAAATCCAAACCTTGATGCCCAACACCCCATAGGTGGTGCTGGCCACTTTGGTGGCGTAATCAATGTCGGCCCGCAGGGTGTGCAGGGGAACCCGACCCTCACGGGTCCATTCCGTCCGGGCAATTTCTGCACCGTTAAGACGGCCGCCCACCTGGATCTTGAGACCCAGGACCCCGGCCCGCTGGGCCCGTTGGACGGCCATGCGGATCACGCGGCGGAAGGCCACGCGCTTTTCCAGTTGCTGGGCGATGTATTCGGCCAGCAGGAAGGCATCGGCGTCGACCCGCTCCACTTCCACCACATTGATGCGCACCTGACGGGTGCTATCTCCGATGGTTTTTTGGATGCCGGTGCGAAGTTCCTCAATGCCGCTGCCTTGGCGGCCAACCAGCACGCCGGGGCGTGCGGTCTTGAGTTCCACCTCGAGCTGGTCAGCTTTGCGGGCGATGTGCACGCTGCTGATGCCAGCTGCGGCGTACTTCTTGTTGATGAACAGCCGAATCTTCTCGTCCTCTTGGAGGAGGAGCGGGTAGGTCTTGGCGGGGGCGTACCAGCGCGAGCGATGTTCCTGGGTGATCCCCAGGCGCAGGCCGGTCGGGTGAATTTTGTGTCCCATCGGTCTTCTCCTGGGGGTCAGGCGTCTTGGGGAGCCACACCTATGGAGATGTGGCAGGTGGGCTTTTTGATCGCGAAGGCCCGCCCTTGGGCGCGGGGGCGGAAACGCTTCATAGAAGGTCCCATGTCGGCACTGGCCACGGAAATGACCAGGTTGCTGGGGTCCATGCCGAGGTTGTGTTCGGCATTGGCCACAGCAGACCGGAGCACCTTCGTGATTGGTCCGGTGGAGCGGTAAGGCATGAACTCGAGCATGATCAGGGCGTCGCGGTAGCTCCGACCCCGAATTTGATCGAGTACACGGCGCACCTTGGACACTGAGCCGCGCACGTAGCGGGCATGGGCCAAGGCCTTGGTGGTGGTGTTGCTGGTTGTGGTTGCCATCTCAGCGCGCTCCTTTCTTGTCCTTGATGTGGCCCCGGAAGGAGCGCGTCGGGGCAAATTCCCCGAGCTTGTGGCCGACCATTTGCTCGGTCACATAGACCGGCACGTGGGCTTTGCCGTTGTGGACCGCGATCGTGTGGCCGATCATCATCGGCAAGATCGTGGAAGCCCTGGACCAGGTCTTGATGACGGGCTTTTCGCCGGCAGCGTTGTTCTTTTCCACTTTGCGGAGAAGACTGTCGGCAACGAATGGTCCTTTTTTGAGTGAACGTCCCATGGCGGTTTAAGCGAACAGCATGCAGAGGTGAGTCATCAGGAATCCCGTCCGCCACGGCTCCGCTTGGATGTGCGGCGACGCTTCCGGAGGACGAATCTGTTGCTTGGCTTGTTCCGCTTCCGGGTCTTGAGGCCCAGGGCGGGTTTGCCCCAGGGGGTGACAGGCCCAGAACGGCCAATCGGAGCCTTGCCCTCACCACCACCGTGGGGGTGGTCGCAGGGGTTCATCACACTGCCCCGCACCTCAGGACGGCGACCGAGCCAACGTTTGCGGCCGGCCTTGCCGAGGCTGGTGTTGCGCACCTCGGCGTTACCCACTTCGCCAAGGGTGGCGAAGCACTCGCGGCGCACCAGGCGCACTTCGGTGGAAGGCAGTTTGAGGGCGACGTAATCCCCCTCCTTAGCCATCACCTGGGCGCTGGCGCCGGCGGTGCGCACCATCTGACCGCCCCGACCGGCATAGAGCTCCACGTTGTGGACGCTTGAACCGAGGGGGATGGCAGACAGAGGCAGGGCATTACCCACTTCGATCGGCGCTTCGGGACCGGAGATCACCTCCTGACCCACCTGAACCCCAGCGGGGTGCAGGATGTAGCGCTTTTCGCCGTCTGTGTAATAGAGCAACGCCAAACGGGCGTTGCGATGGGGGTCGTATTGGATCGCGGCGACGCGACCAACTACGCCGTGCTTGTCACGGCGGAAGTCAACAATCCGGTAAAGGCGTTTGTGACCACCACCGCGGTGACGGCAGGTGATAACGCCGCGGTTGTTGCGACCCTTGCGGCGGTGTTTGGCCACCACAAGGCTCTTTTCAGGCTTGCGACGGGTGATTTCACTGAAATCACTCACCACCCGGGCGCGGGTGCCGGGGGTGTAAGGGCGGAAGGTACGGATTCCCATGGCTAACGCTCCTTAGGACTCAGGGAAAAGCTGGATGCTGCTGCCTTCCGCCAGACGCACCACGGCCTTTTTGACCTGGGCGCGGCGACCGGAGAAGCGACCGACTCGGCGGGTGCGCCGCGGCGGGTTCATGGTGCTGATCCCGACCACTTTCACGTTGAACAAATGCTCAACGGCAGCTTTGATGTCGGGTTTTGCAGCCCTCGGGTCCACCTCAAAGGTGTACTGATTCAGCTCGAGGGCGCGGGTGGCCTTCTCGGTGATCAGGGGCCGACGGATCACATCCGCCAGGCGATCGGTGAAACGCTCAGCCATTGCCGTAGACCTCCTGGATCTTGACGAGGGCGTCTTCACTCAGCACCAATTTCTTGGCATTAAGGAGATCGAAGACATTGAGCTGGTCGGCGGGGATCAGCTTCAGGTTGGGGAGGTTGCGCACCGAAAGCTTCACAGCCTCGGAGACATCAGCCAGCACCATCAGCACCTTGGTGCCTTCGGGAATACCCCAGCGACCAAGGGCAGCCACCACCTCACGGGTTTTGGGCTTTGCGAGCTGATCGGTGAAGGACTTCACCACCACCAGATCTTCGCTGCGGCTCATCAGGGCCGTGCGCAGGGCCAAACGGCGCTCCTTACGGTTCATTCCCAGCTCATAGGAGCGGGGCTTGGGACCGAAGACCACGCCACCGCCGGGGCGCAGAGGCGTGCGGATCGAACCCTGGCGGGCGCGACCGGTGCCCTTTTGCTTGTAGGGCTTGCGGCCGCCGCCACGCACTTCGGCCCGGGTGAGGGTGCTGGCGGTGCCCTGACGGGCATTGGCCAGTTGCCGCACCACAGCCCGATGCACGATATGGGCGGCGGAACTTTCCTTGGCGACCTTCAGCTCGAGGGAGGCCTTACCGGCCTCTTTCCCTTGCCAGTCGTGAACAACACAGTTGACCATCGTTTCGTCCCTCACTTCGTGGCCTTCGCACCGACCCGCTGGGCGGGACGGATGCTGAGCAGAGCACCGGGTTTACCGGGCACTGATCCCTTCACCACCAGCAGATTGCGCTCGGCATCCACCTTCAGCACCACCAGACCTTTCACCGTGGTGAGGCTGCCGCCGTAGCGACCGGCCATCCGTTTGCCGGGGTACACCCGACCAGGGGTGGTGCCGGCGCCGGTGGAACCGGGCTCACGGTGGTTCTTGGAACCGTGGGTCATCGGGCCACGGCTAAAGCCGTGACGCTTCTGGTAACCAGAGAAACCACGGCCCATGGTGTCGCCGCTGACGTCCACTTTTTGGCCAGGCTCAAAGGTTTCCACCGTGAGGGCGGAACCAAGCTCAAGACCTTCGGTGGAATCGACGCGGTACTCCTTGAGGTGACGCAGCAGCTCTTCGCCCGATTTGCCCAGGTGACCCTGGGCCGGACGGTTGACGAGCTTGGCGCGTACGTCACCAAAACCCACCTGAACGGCGCTGTAGCCGTCGTTGGTGGGGGTTTTTAGTTGGGTGATGCGGCAGGGACCAGCTTCGATCACAGTGACCGGGATGGATCTGCCTTCTTCGTCGAAGAATTGGGACATGCCCAATTTCTTCCCGAGAATGCCGATAGACATGGGTAGGGGAAGCACGCCAGCTGGAAGACCCAACGGCAAACGGCGCACCGTTTCCCCTTGGGCGATGGATCTGTCTCAAAAGCTTGAGGCAGGCTTGGCTGGGACTTTGCACCGCTGCCCCGGGGGGCATGGACCGGCGTTAGTTTCCCGGCAGATTCCTCCTTTCCAAGAGGGCTGCACTGGCCAAAAAGGACGCCATCACCTGTGATGGCTCCCGGCAATTCCGCTGGAGGCCCGGCTAGCGGTCGGGCACAGCATCAAATGCACAAGCAAATAACATACCTCATCACTCCCGACTACCCCCTAGACCACTGCTGCCAGACTGCGGGCATCGATCTGGTGCACCCCCATGCCCCTGCTGCTCACCGGCCGTAACTTTCGCCGGGATCTCGAGCGGGAGCGGGCCCTGGCCCTCTACGCCCCCCTCGAGGGCGGAACGGAAACGCGTTTGCTGCGGCGCCTTCGGGCAGCTGGTTATCACACCGAACTCAGTTCGGTGCGCGGTTTGGGCGATCCCGAGGCGTTCCTGCTGGGCCTCCACGGCATCCGTCCCCCCCACCTCGGCCACCAGCGGGTGGGTCGCGAGGCGGCGCTGGGGGAGGTGCAGCTGGTGATGCCCTTGCTGGGGCCTGCCCTGGCTGGCACCAGCCCGGTGCTGATCTGGTTGCTGGAGGGGCAGGTGTTGTCTGATGCCGAACGGCTCAGCCTGCTGGCGATTTGTAAGCGTGTACCCCGCCTTCACATCGTGCTGGAAATGGGCGGTGCCCGCAGCCTTCGCTGGACCCCCCTTGCCGCCGTACCCGCTGGTTGAGCCAGGGCCCTGGCTGGACCCGGCCGAGGCCCTGGCCAGCGGGCAGTGGATCAAATGGATTGGCGGGGCCAGTAACCACGATCTAGTGGCCCTCGAGGATCTGGCGGCCCTCGCCAGCTTGGCGGGGGCCCATTGCCTTGATGTGGCCGCCGATGCGGCGGTGGTGGCAGCGGTGCGCAGGGGCATTAACTGGGCCCTGGCCCAGGGTTTGCCCCGCGCCCCCTGGTTGATGCTCAGCCTCAGTGATGGGGAGGATCCCCACTTCCGCAAGGCGTTTTTTGATCCGGATCGCTGCCCAGCAGCTTGTCCGCGCCCCTGCGCCCGGGTCTGTCCGGCCCGGGCGATTGCTGCCAGTGGCGGGGTCCATGCCGAGCGCTGCTATGGCTGCGGCCGTTGCCTGGGGGCCTGCCCCCTGGGGCTAATCGAGGAGCAGCAGCAAGTGCTGGCGGCGGAGCAGCTGGCGCCCCTGCTGCGCAGCCTGGGCCCCGATGCGCTCGAGCTGCACACCAGCCGGGGGCGGGGGGCGGCCTTTGCCCGCCGCCTGGGGCAGCTCCAGGCCCTCGATTTACCGCTGCAACTGCTCTCGGTGAGCTGTGGCGAAGGGGCTGGAGCGGCTGGGGGCCCTTTGCCGAGCTTGCCGGCCTATCTCTGGCAGCTGCATGGCCTGTTGCGCAACAGCGGCTGGCCGCTGCTCTGGCAGCTGGATGGTCGGCCGATGAGTGGCGATCTGGGGGCGGGCAGCGCCCAGGCCGCCGTGGCCCTGCTGCGCCAGTGGCGGCCGGAGCTGCCCCCGGGCCTGGTGCAGTTGGCGGGGGGCACCAATGGCGACAGCCGCAGGCGGGTGGCGGCGGCGGGCTTGGCCGCAGCCCCGGTGGCAGGGGGCATTGCCGGGCTGGCCTATGGCGGCAGTGCCCGCTCCCTGCTGCAGCCCTACCTGGTGGCGGCGGAGCAGCGGGGCCAAGGGCTGTTGGCCTGCCCAGACCTCTGGCCCCTGGCCCTGGCGGACCTGCGGCAGCTCTGGGCCCTGGCTGGCTAACAATTACTTGAACCCAGAAACCCGGGGCCCCCAGTGCTGGCAAATTCCGAGCCCGCCCCGATCACGATCAGTGAACAACGGATCACAGACGACCTAGACCGCCTGCTGGCGGTGCTTCCGGCGGTGGTGCAACAGGCCCTGGCCGCCCCGGCCCAGCGCCAGGGGCTGCTGGAGGTGGTGCTCGATCTCGGTCGGCTGCCGGAGGCCCGCTATCCCGATCGGGCCATGGACCTCGGCAGCCAGCCAATTGATCGGGCAGACCTGCGGGGGGTGATCGAGCAGCTCGGTTGCTTCGGCGGCGACAACCGGGCCGGGATCGAACGCACGCTGCATCGCATCAGTGCCCTGCGAAACCGGTCGGGGGAGGTGATCGGCCTCACCTGTCGGGTGGGCCGGGCTGTGTTTGGCACCGTGGCGATGGTGCGCGACCTGCTGGATTCCGGTGAATCGTTGCTGCTGCTGGGGCGCCCTGGGGTGGGCAAGACCACGGCCCTGCGCGAGATCGCCCGGGTGTTGGCCGATGACCTGGGCCGGCGGGTGGTGGTGATCGACACCAGCAATGAAATCGCCGGTGATGGCGACATTCCCCATCCGGCCATCGGCCGGGCCCGGCGCCTGCAGGTGGCCCGGCCCGATCTCCAGCACCAGGTGATGATCGAGGCCGTGGAAAACCACATGCCTGAGGTCATCGTTATCGATGAAATCGGCACGGAGCAGGAGGCCCGGGCGGCCCGCACCATCGCCGAACGGGGGGTGCAGCTGGTGGCCACCGCCCACGGCAATGCCCTCGCCAACCTGCTGCGCAATCCCACCCTCAGCGACCTGGTGGGCGGCATCCAGTCGGTGACCCTCGGCGATGAGGAGGCCCGGCGCCGGGGTAGCCAGAAGGCGGTGCTGGAACGGGCGGCGGCGCCCACCTTCCCCCTGGCGGTGGAGATGCACAGCCGCAGCCGTTGGTTGGTGCATGGCGATGTGGCGGCCACCGTCGACCGACTGTTGCGGGGGGAGCAGGCCCAGCCGGAAATCCGCGAGGTGGGGGCCGACGGCATCCTGCGGGTGGAGGCGCCGTCTCTATCGCGGCCGCTGCGCCCTAGGCCCCAGCTCGTGCCGGTGCCCTTACCCCCGTTACCCCTAGGGGCGCGGGCCCAGCGTTCCCCAGGGGGTGGTCCCTTGCGCATCTACTGCTGCGGCATCGCCCACCGGTTGCTGCTGCAGGCGGCCCGGGGCCAGCAGGGGGCTGTGCAATTGGCCGAAGCTTTGGACCAGGCCGATGCGGTTTTGGCTGGGCGCCATCAGTTGGGTCGCCAACCGGAGCTGCGCCGCCAGGCGCGGGAGCAGGGGGTGCCCATCCATGTGATCAAGGCCGACAGCTTGACCCAGGTGCAGAGGGCCCTAGAGCGGCTGTTGCGCCATCACAGCAGGAGTTGATTCTGGCCAGGAGTTTGACTGGAGCCCCGTCGCTATGGCTAGATAAGTGCTCGGGACGCCTTCGGGCGTTGCTTCCCATCCCGATGGGTCGTCGCCAAGCGGTAAGGCAGCTGGTTTTGGTCCAGCCATTCCTAGGTTCGAATCCTAGCGACCCAGTTTTTTAATTTCCCCTGTGCTGGTCACGGATTTCGACGGCGTTGTCGTGGATGGCATGGCCGAGTACTGGTGGGCTGCCCGCCAATGCGCCCTGCAGCTCGACTCCTCCTTGGGGGCCCTGCCGGAGCTGGTGCCTGGGGCTTTTCGTTTGCTGCGGCCCCGGGTTTTGTCTGGTTGGGAGATGCCGGTGCTGGCGGCCTCAATTGGTGGGCAGGGCCCTGCCCCTGGGGCCTTCATGGCCGACTACCCCAAGGCCCTGGCGGCTGCCCTGGCGGGGTTGGGCTGGCAGGCCCAGGGGTTGATCCAGCTGTTGGACCAGGTGCGGTACCAGGCCCTTGTGGAGGACCGCCAGGGCTGGCTGGATCGTCACCAGCCCTACCCCTGGATGTTTAGGCGCCTGCGCCAGTGCCAGCTGGAGGGGGAACCCTGGCGGGTGCTTACCACCAAAAGCGCCGCCTTTACGGCGGAATTACTCAGCGCCCATGGCCTGACCCCCCAGGCGATCCATGGCCGCGAGGAGGGGCCTAAACCTGCGGTGCTGCTGCGCTTGCTGGCGGAGCTAAGGGAGTTGGGGGCGGGGCAGCGCTGGCTGTTTCTGGAGGACCGGCGGCTCACCCTTGAGGCGGTGCGGGCGACGCCGGGGCTGGAGGCGGTGCACTGTCTGCTGGCCAGCTGGGGCTACCTGTTGCCGGAGGACAGCGAGCAACTGCCCGCCGGCCTCAACTTGCTCACACCTGAGCTACTGGCCACCCCCTTGGCCAACTGGCCCTGAGGCGTTACAATACATTTGAACTATCGGAGTGATCCCCGTCGGCCGTTACACCGGGCGCTGGGGGTGGCACTTCATCACCAGTGGTCGCACGATGGCCGGACTTGTCCGGGGCAGCGTTACGCGACCCGTTCCTTCGCTGTTTAGCAGACATGACTGCCGATTCCAAATCCGTGCAAGCGGCCGCCGCCGCCGCCGCTTCCGCCGCTGCTGAGCGGGAGAAAGCCCTGGGTCTGGTGCTCAACCAGATCGAGCGCAACTTTGGCAAGGGTTCGATCATGCGCCTGGGGGATGCCTCCCGGATGCGGGTGGAAACCATCTCCACCGGGGCGCTCACCCTCGACCTCGCCCTCGGGGGCGGTTACCCCAAGGGCCGGGTGGTGGAGGTCTATGGGCCGGAGAGCTCTGGCAAAACCACCCTCACCCTGCATGCCATCGCTGAGGTGCAGAAACGGGGGGGAGTGGCAGCCTTTGTGGATGCTGAGCACGCCCTGGATCCCCTCTATGCCGCCGCCCTAGGGGTGGACATCTCGAACCTGTTGGTCTCCCAGCCGGACACCGGCGAGATGGCCCTTGAAATCGTTGATCAGCTGGTGCGTTCCGCGGCGGTGGACATCGTTGTGGTGGACTCCGTGGCGGCCCTGACCCCCCGGGCGGAAATTGAAGGGGAGATGGGTGATTTGGCCGTGGGCAGCCAGGCGCGGCTGATGAGCCAGGCGATGCGCAAAATCACCGGCAATATCGGCAAGTCAGGTTGCACGGTGATCTTCCTGAACCAGCTGCGCCAGAAGATCGGCGTTACCTACGGCAATCCGGAAACCACCACCGGCGGCAATGCCCTGAAGTTCTATGCCTCCGTGCGCCTGGATATCCGTCGGATTCAAACCCTGAAGCGCGGCACCGAGGAATACGGCATCCGCGCCAAGGTGAAGGTGGCTAAAAACAAGGTGGCGCCGCCCTTCCGCATCGCCGAGTTCGACATCCTGTTTGGCCGCGGCATCAGCACCCTGGGTTGTCTGCTTGATATGGCGGAAGAAACCGGCGTAGTGGTGCGTAAGGGGGCCTGGTACAGCTACGACGGTGACAACGTCGGCCAAGGCCGTGACAACACGATCACCTGGCTCGAGCAGAACCCCGAGGCCAAGGAGGTGATCGAGGTCAAGACCCGTCAGAAGCTCGCCGAAGGGGCCGATGTCACCGCCAATTCAATGAAGCCCCTGGCCGTGGCTGCGGCCAAGCGCAAGGAGGGGCCTGAACGGGAGACGGCGGTGGCCCTGGATGAGGCGGTTACGCCGTTGGCGGAGGCGAGTTGATTTCGTCCCGGTGCCCAGGGGGGCGGCCCTGACGGTTGCTGTTTTGGGGGGGCTGGGGGCTCCCCTCGCTCCGCCGTTGCTTTTGGATGGCGCGCAGGTGCTTGCCGAGGCGGTCCAGTTCCTGGATCGCCTCGGAGCCTTCAAGCTTCACCAGTTCAACCCCGTGGCGCATCTCCACCCAGTTGATGCCGTAGTCAGACACTAAAAAACGCACGGCGTGGCCATCGAGTAGGTCTGCCACGAAGGAGGCCCCTTGGCTGCCGTCGCTGCAGCTGCCGTCGCCGCAGCTGTAGCAAGAGGCATGGACCCCCTCCTTCTGCAGGCTCTCCGCCAGGGCCTGGAGACTTAGCACCAGGTCCTTGACCAGATCCTGGTATTGGGCACCTAGTCGTAAAAACACGCGGCGGCGGCAATTCGCGCCATTCTAAGGATTTTTTTTAGATTTCGCAGGTTGAAATACCTAGGGCGCGGCCTGGGTCAGTGAATCGGCACGGTTCAGGCAGCTATTTAGCCGTCCGCCAGGGTCCACCAGCCAGCGGCGGGGCCGATGAAACGCACCGTTACCCAGAACAGCACCAGGGCGCCGATGCCTATCCAGGCGCCTCGGGTGCTGACGCTCACGAACTGGCGCGCCTGGTTTTGGCTGAAGGGAAGCCACTCCACCAGCCGGGGGGAGGTGTCCTTGGGGGTGGTTGATTTCGGCTCGCGCGGGGGCAGCCCCTGGGCGGAACGGCGACGGGCTTCACCCATGGAGAGCAATCGGCAGATCAGCAGTGTTGCAGTGGCCGTTGCTTCTGGGGGCTAATCAGGCAACAAACGATCTAGGGGTTCCCAGGGTTCCAAGGCTTCCAGCACCCGTTGGCCCCAGCTGCGGCCCCGCAGCCGCCCATCCAGCACCGCCACGCGGCTGCCCTGGCCCCGCAGTCCGGCCACGGCCTGCTGGAGCCGTTCCAGGGCTTCGGGTAACAGCAGTTCCCGGAACCAATCCCGGCCGCTGCGGCGCAGGGCTTCCACCCGCGCCGCCGTGAGTGGATCCTCGAGGCTGGCAATCGGCAGGGGGCCGAGCAGTAGCTGGCAGGGCAGGGGCAACTGTGCCTGGTGCTCCAGCCACCAGCTCCAGCGACAGCAGATCACGCCATTGCTTTCGGGGGCGGTTTGTTCGTGGTCGACCCGGCGGCCGAATTCCGCCGCCAGGGCACTGGTGAGCCATTGGCGCAAGGGATCGTCATCGACCAGCAGCACCGATAGCCCCGCCTGTCCCAAAATCAGCCGTCGGCATTCCTGCAGCAGGTGTTGCCCATAGCGGGGGCTGTTGGGCAGGGGCTGCAGGCTGGGCACATAGAGGGGTAGCGGTTCCTGGCACTGGGGGTCATGGAGCGGCACCAGCACCGGTTGGCGCAGGCCCAGGTCGTGGAGCCGTTGCCCCTCGGGCATCCAGGCCCCCACCAGCACGGCCCCCCGTTGGCTCAGCAGCCCATCAAGGCTTTGCAGGGGCCGCAGCGGTTGCCGTTCCCAGCTCCACTGCAATAGCTGTGGATCGGTCACCGCCCAGCTGCTCCAGCCACTGCCGCCACTTTCCAGCCAGCGTTGCCAGGGTTGGGGTAAGGGGCCCTGGTCCTGAAGCAGCAGCCGCAGGGGGGCTTCGTCCTCCGGGGCAATCGCCAGTCGGGGGCTGCGGCCCAGGGGCCTATTCAGCAGCCGGCGGCTGAGGCGCTCGTGCAGGGTCAGCAGTGCTGGGGCCAGCGGGGGTCGCGCCCGCGCCAACTGATCCCAGTGCTGGGGGGTGATCACGATTGCCTGGGCCTGACGCAGCAGCGATTCCAGTTGTTCCGCTTCGGCGCACACCAGTTGGTGCTCCCCCAGCTGCCCCTGGCGCCAAACCTGCACCAGTTGGCCTGGATCCAGCAGCCAGAGCCCCGCTTCCCCCGGCGGGTCGCTGCCCTGCCACAGGGGTCGCGTTAGGCCCACGGAGGCCAGCCGTGGCAGCTCCCGCTTCAGCAGCCGCCGCTGCAACTCCTGGCTGGCCACCAGGGCCACGGGCCGTTCGGTGAGCATCACCGGCAGCAGTAAACCCAGCAGCCAGCTGCTGTCGCAGTCGGCACTGATCGGAAACAGGCTGTGGTCCCCCCGCCGCAGGCTGCGGGCCACCAAGCGGGTGAGGGTGAGGTGATGGGGCCAGCGGGATCCATCACTCACAGTCAGGAGTTGCTTGAGCCTTTGGTGGGCCTGGGCTTCGAGCATCCCGAACTTTGAGCAGCCAGCCCAGATGGATTCGGCGATCGTAGGAAGCTGGGCCCCTGGCGCCGTGCCGAAGATGACAGCAGCAATCAAGCTTCAGCAGCTCCTAGGGGGCGCACCGATCGGAGTGGTGGGCCTTGGCTTGATCGGAGGCTCCCTCGGCCTAGACCTGCGGGCCCAGGGCCTGCGGGTCCAGGCGCTGGTGCATCGAGCCGCCACGGCGGAGCGGGCCCAGGAGCGGGGTCTGGCCGATGCGGTTAGCACCGATCCCCAGGTGCTTGGGGGCTGCGGCCTGGTGCTGCTGGCCCTGCCGCTGGATCGTTTGTTGGATCCGGATCCAGCCCTGGTGGCGGCCCTACCCCCGGCGGCGGTGGTTACGGATGTGGGTTCGGTGAAGGCGCCGCTGCTGGCCCGGTGGGAGCCGCTGCTGGCGGGGCGATTTGTGGCCGGCCATCCGATGGCGGGCACCGCCCAGGCCGGGGTGGAGGCCGGTGAACGCCACTTGTTTGAGGGCCGCCCCTGGGTGGCCACCCCCAGCGCCCGCACCGACCCCGGCGCCCTTGCCCTGGTGGAGGCCCTGGCGGGGGCCGTGGGGGCCCGCTGGTGCTGTTGCGCAGCGGCAGACCATGACCGGGCCGTGGCGATGATTTCCCACCTGCCGGTGCTGCTGGGGGCCGCCCTGCTGCAGGCCGCCGCCACTGCTGGGGGGCCTGTGGGGGGGCCTGCTGGGGACAGCTCTGAAAACAGCCAGCTGCCGGCGCTGCTGCGCCAGTTGGCCTCCAGTGGCTTTGCCGACACCACCCGGGTGGGGGGCGGTAATCCGGAGCTGGGCACGCTGATGGCCCGTTGCAACCGAGAGGAACTGTTGGCGGCCCTTAACCAATACGAAGGCCAGCTGCAGGGGTTGCGGCGCCTGGTGGAGGCCAGCGATTGGGCTGGTTTGCAGGCCTCGCTCAGCGCCTGTGCCCAAGAACGACCGGAATTTCTCTGACGGAATTTCCTTGATTTAGCCCAGGGATTGCAGCAATTGCCGACAGGTCATCTCCGCCGAGAGGCTCACCCCCGCCGTGCCCTCCCCCGGATAGATCGCGTCGCCGCAGAGCCATAGGCCGGCCAGGGGGCTGCGGCTGGCCAGGCCAAAGGGGCCAAAGCGGCTGGGGTGCTGGCCTAGGCCCCCCACAAAACCAAAGGGGCGGCCGGTCCAATGGGCAAATGCCCTGGGGGTGGCCAGTTCCCGCTGGAGCCAAGCGTCCGCAGTGATCCCCAGCAACTGCTGCAGGCCGGCTTCGATCCCCGCCTGCACTTCCCGTTTGCGGGCGGCGTAGGCCTCCTCCCCCAGCTCAAACCAGGGCCGGGCCGGGCTGAAGACACTGGCGATCACGGTGGCCTGCCCCTCGGGGGCTCGGCCATCGCCCTCCTGGCTTATGGACACAAATAGGGAGCCCGGCTGCTCCCAGGCCAATTGCAGGTGGCTGGCACAGCCAGGGGGCAGGCTCTGGCGGGCCACCGCCCCATAGAGCACCAGGGCCCCGGAGGGGTCACCAAAGCTGGCGATCCGTTGGCCATAGGCCGGGGGCATTTGCTCCGCCAACAACTGCGGCAGGGCCTGGGGCGCCAGGCTGCAAACCACTTGGCGGGCCCCCAGTTCAAAACGCCGCTGGCCTGGGCCGCTGCCGCTTAGCCGCCAACCGTCTGGGGCCAGCCGCAAGCTTTCAACCCGATGGCGCAGCAGCAAGCGCCCGCCCCAACGGGCCAGGGCGGTTTCCAGGGCAGTGCTTAGGGCTTGCATGGACCCCTGCAGGTGCCAGAGCCCCAGGGGTTCCTGGGCCATGGCCAACACCGTGGCCCCATAGAGGGCGGCGGTGCGTTGGGCCGGTTCCTGGGAATAGAGGCGCAGCTGCAGATCTAAAAATTGCCGCAGCCGTTGGTCCCCACCGCAGCCACAGAGCCAGAGCAGGTCGCTGATGCTGGCGCCACTGAAAAGGCCACTGGCCAGGGTGCTGGGTCCGAGGGCCGTTAACAGTTGGCCCAGGTCCCAGGGGTTGCGGGGGGGCAGCACCGGCTGGCGGGCGGCAAAGGCCCAGTTGGCTTGGTGCAAAGCAGCGCAGAGCCGCCAGAAGCGTTCACTGCCCGGAAATTGTTTTTGCCTTTCCTGCCGCCAGCGGCTGGGATCGCGCCAGAGCTGGATCGCTGCCTGGCCGTCATTGAGGTCCACCACGCAGCCCGGGTCTAGGGGGACGGCGGCTGGCAGGGGTACCTGCAACTTCTCAAACAAGCGCCGGTGAATGCCGCCGGCCTCCCAGCCCGCCACCTGGGTGGCACCCACATCAAAGGTGTAAGGACCACGCCGAAAGGTGCCGGCACAGCCACCGCTCTGGTGGTGCGCCTCCAGCAGCAGCACCCGTTGGCCCGCCTGGGCCAGCAGCGCTGCGGCGGTTAGGCCGGCGATGCCTGCCCCCAGCACCGCCACATCCCAGCTTTCGGAACTGGATTCCAATGTTGTTTGCACCCAGTGGCTTGCCCAGGCTGGCCATGCTGGCAATTGCAGGGGCAAGACGCGGATGGGCCAAGGCCAAGCACCCGAAGGCCAAGCCCCCCAGGGGCGCTTGTTTCGCAAGCTTCTACCCGCTACCCAGCTGCCGCGCTTGGAGGCGGAGGCCGAGGGGCTGGCGGCCTTGGCGCTGGTGGCTGGGGAGCTGGTGCTGCCGAGGGTGCATGGCTGTGGCCTGGTGGCAGGCGGTACCCAGGCGGAATTGCTGCTCGAGTGGCTTGATCTAAGCGGGGGCGGCAGTGCCGGCTGGGCGGCCCTGGGGGGCGGCTTGGCCCAGATGCACCGCCGTGGCAGCGGCGAGGCCTTTGGCTGGCGGGGGGACCGCTTCATCGGCGCTGGCCCCCAGCTGGGCGGCTGGAGTGAGAACTGGGGTCAGTTCTTTGCGGAACGGCGCCTCGCCCCCCAATTCGCCCTGGCGGCCCAACGGGGCCTGCATTGGTCTGGCAGTGGGGCCCTGCTCCAGCGGCTACCTACCTGGCTGAATGGCCATGGGGCCGAGCCGGTGCTGGTGCATGGCGACCTCTGGGCTGGCAATGCCGGGGTGCTGGCCGATGGTCGCGGCAGCCTGTTTGATCCGGCGGTGTCGTTTAGCGACCGGGAGGTGGACCTGGCCATGGCCCAGCTGTTTGGGGGCTTTCCCAAAACATTTTTTGATGCCTACAACAGCGAATGGCCGCTACCGGCAGGGCACCGGCAGCGGCGGGATATTTACAACCTCTTTCACTTGCTCAACCACGCCAACCTGTTTGCTGGTGGCTATCGCCAGCAGTGCACTGCGCTGATAGAGGCGCTGCTGGCCCTCGACTAATCAGCCCAGGTATTCCTGGCGGAGCTTGTTCACCTGCTGGATCAATTGATCGCGTTTGCTGCTGGTGCTGAGGTTGTTCCAGCTCCAGTTGCCCACCACCACCACGCCCAGCAGTTCCAGCAGGCCGGGCACCACTGGCAAGAGATTGATGGTATCGAGCACCCCCTTGATCAGCACCTGGGCCACGATCACGGCCACCAAGATGCCCGCCGACTTGCCGATGCGTCCCACCTGGTTCCAGTCCACCCCTTCCAGGGAGCTGTTCACCTTGCCGATCACTTCGCTGTAGCGCTCCTTGAAATCGGAGGCGGCATCCTTGAGGTCCCCCAAGGGGTTCGCTGGGGACTCGGTCGCTTCGCTGCCCACCTCATGGACTTCCGTTTTGACTTCGGTCGTCTCGGTCATGGACCCTGGGAAGGAAAGATTTGGGCCCAACGTATCGAGTCCTTCAGCTTTTCACCAGCTCTGCTGACGCTCGATCCGCATTGGCTGATGGTTCTGGAGCAGGACCTGCGGCTGGCATTGCCGGAGGAGGGCTGCGCCCTGCTGCTGGGATCCCGCCAGGGACAGGGCTGGGAGCTGCATTGGGTGTGGCCTTGCTTGAACCGCTGGCAGCCCCGCCAGGAACGCCTGAATCGCTTTGCCGTGGATCCGGCTGAACTGGTGGCGGCCCAGAAATGGGCTCGCGCCAAAGGCTGGTTGCTGCTCGGGGCCGCCCACAGCCATCCCCAGGGGGAGCCGCAGCCATCGGCCACCGACTGTGAATGGGCCTGGGAGGGGGAGCTGATGTTGATCTGGGCTTTGGAAGCAGAGCAATGGCGGGCCTGGTGGCTGGAGCCCACGCCAGGGGGATTAAGGCCCCGGGCCCTGGATTTGGGAGGATAGAAAAAATCTGCGGTGCCTTCCGCACCTCTCGGCCGTACATGCTCCCCCCCGATACCAGCGGCGTTCAGCTCAGCCCCGACGAAATTGCCCGCTTTTCCCGCCACCTGATCCTGCCCGAGGTGGGCATGCAGGGGCAAAAACGGCTCAAGGCCGCCTCGGTGCTCTGCGTGGGTACCGGTGGCCTGGGTTCCCCGCTGCTCCTTTATTTGGCCGCCTCCGGAGTGGGTCGGATCGGCATCGTTGATTTCGATGTGGTGGACCACAGCAACCTGCAGCGCCAGGTGATCCATGGCACCAGCTGGGTGGGCAAACCGAAGATTGAATCGGCCAAGCACCGCATCCATGAGATCAACCCCCACTGCCAGGTGGATCTCTACGAAACGGCGCTCACCAGTGAAAACGCCCTGGCGATCATCGAGCCCTACGACATCGTTTGCGATGGCACCGATAACTTCCCCACCCGCTACCTGGTGAACGACGCCTGCGTGCTGCTGGGCAAGCCCAATGTGTATGGCTCGATCTTCCGTTTTGAAGGTCAGGCCACGGTGTTCAACTATTTGGATGGTCCGAACTATCGCGATCTCTATCCCGAACCGCCGCCGCCGGGTCTGGTGCCCTCCTGCGCCGAAGGCGGTGTGGTGGGGGTGCTTCCCGGCATCATCGGCCTGATCCAAGCCACCGAAACGATCAAGCTGATCACCGGCATCGGCACCAGCTTGAGTGGCCGCCTGTTGTTGTTTGATGCCCTGAAGATGAGCTTCCGGGAGTTGAAATTACGGCCCAGTCCCGAGCGGCCGGTGATCGAGCGATTGATCGATTATCAGCAGTTCTGTGGGGTTGGTGGTAGCGCCCCGGGCCAGGAGGAGGCCGGAGCCGTGGAAAGTATTTCGGTGCTTGAACTCAAGGCCCTGCTCGATAGCGGCGCCAGTGATCTGCTGCTGCTAGACGTGCGCAATCCGCCCGAAGCGGATATCGCCGTGATTAAGGGGGCCGTGTTGCTGCCCCTTGATCAGATCGAAAACGGCACGGCGATCGAGCGGCTGCGCCAGCTGGCTGCGGGCAAACGCCTCTATGTGCATTGCAAGCTTGGCGGGCGTTCCGCCAAGGCCCTGATCGCCCTGAAGCGCGAGGGCATCGAGGGCATCAACGTGGCCGGGGGCATCGATGCCTGGAGCAAGGAGATCGATCCCTCCGTTCAGCGCTACTAGCCCATGGCCACCCTGGCCCTGCCCCTGCGCCTCTGGCCCTATTTCGGCCGTCAGCGGCTCCTGGCAGGGCTAGCGCTGCTGTGTGTTTTGCCCGATCCGATCTTGATGATCGGCATCCCGGTGTTGCTGCAGGTGGTGATCGACCAGGCGATCACCCCGGGGCAGCCCGCTCGCGCCCTGCCGCTGCTGGTGCTCCCCTGCCTCTGGCTGCTGTTGGCGGTGGTTTGCAACGGCCTGCAGGTGCGGTTGTTTGCCCAGTTGGGCGGGGAGCTGGGCACCGAGTTTCGCCAACGCTTGTTTCGTTCTCTGCTGGAACGGCAAAACCCAGCCAGTGGCGAAGAGGAGGGGGAAGAACAGGCCCTGCTGGCCCAGCAGATCCCCACCCTGGAATCGGCGGTGGTGGTGCAACTGCCCCTCTACATCTGGACCATCGCCCAGTTGCTGCTGGGGGTGCTGTTGATGGTTTACACCGACTGGCGCCTCGCCCTGGTGGCGGTGGTGTTAACGCCGCTGCTGCTGGTGAGCCAGGTGGCCTTCACCCCGGCAATGGCCCGTCGCGAGGAGGCGCGGGTGGCCATTGCCGGCAGCCTGCTGGCCTTTGCCGCTGAACGGCTGCGCAGCCGCGAGCTGTTGGATCTGTTTGGCCTGCGCGGGGCCAGCCGGGCGGAATTCGGCCGTCGCAATTTGGAGTTGATGCGCTGCGGCCGCCGGGTGGGTTTGGTCTCTGGTCTGCAGAACGCCGCCCTCACCGCTTCGGCCCTGCTCACCCTGGTGAGTGTGTTTGCGCTCGGCACCTGGCTGGTGCTGCAGGGGCAACTGAGCGTGGGCAAGTTGGTATCTGGCCTGGGGATCGCCACGGCCCTGGTGAGCGGCATGTGGCAACTGGGGCCGTTGATGTTGCCGCTGCAGGCGGCTAGCACCGCCCTCGATTTGCTGGAACGCCAGCTTCCCTCGGCCAGGGGCCCGCAGCGTCGGCCCGCAGCGCCAGCCCTGCCGGCCCCACCTGTGCTGGCGGAGGCCCTGGAGTTGCGCCAGGTGCAGTACCGCTATGCCGAAGGCGGCGGCCTCTCGGAGCTGAACCTGCGCATCGCCGCCGGTCAGTCCCTGGCCCTGGTGGGCCCCAGTGGCGGCGGCAAGAGCACGGTGCTGCGCTTGTTATTGCGGCAGCTGGCGCCCCAACAGGGGGAATTGCTGCTGGATGGCAAGCCCCTGGCGGGCTACGACCGGGACCAATGGCTGAAGCAGGTGGCCCTGGTGCCCCAGGAATCGGTGTTATTCGATCTCAGCATCGCCGAAAACATCCGCCTGGGCCGCCTAGACGCCACCGATGCCGAGGTGGCGGCGGCGGCCAGCGCCGCTGAGCTAGATGGCCTGCTGGCCGGTTTGGCCGAGGGCCTGCAAACCCAGGTGGGCAGCGGCGGCGGTCGCCTCTCGGGGGGGCAACGCCAGCGCATTGCCCTGGCCCGGGCGATGTTGCGGGATCCCCAGCTGCTGCTGCTGGATGAGGCAACCAGCGCCCTCGATCCGGCCACGGAAGCGGCGATCAACGCCACCCTCAGTCGCCTCGGCCAGGGCCGCACCGTGGTTTCTGTGCTGCATCGGCTGCGGGCCGCCGCCAGCATGGATCAGGTGGCCGTGATCGCCGACGGCCGGGTGCTGGAACTGGGCAGCCCCAGCGAGCTGTTGGCGGCAGGGGGGCTCTATGCCTCCTTCTGGCATCGGCAGATGAGTGGTTTTGACATCAGCGCCGGCCAGCGGGTGCGGATCACCCCAGAGCGCTTGGCCACCATCCCCCTGTTCCACGATGTGGAGCCGGCGGTGTTGAGCTGGCTGGCCGCAGAGTTTGTAAGTGATCGGGTGCGGCCGGGGGAGGAGGTGTTTCGGGAGGGGGATGCCCCCGACAGCTTCTATGTGATCGTGGCCGGCACCCTGGAGATGCTGCAGGCGGACCTCTGGGGGGGCTTGCCGGTTAAGCAGGGGGTGCTGGAGGAGGGGGATTTCTTCGGTGATTCCGGCCTGCTGGAGGACCGTCCTCGCTCGGTGACCGTGCGGGCCCGGGGCGACGGCCTGCTGTTACGGCTGGATCGGGATCGCTTCCTTGATCTGTTGGAGAAGGACCCCGATTACCGGCGCTTCTTCAGCCATTCCGCCAGTGCCAATGTGTAGAGCTGGCCTGCTGCTTAGCGGCGGCCTAGTGCTTAGCGGCGCTCGCTTTGCTTCTGGCTAATTGTTGGGGAAGGGTTTCAACTGTCATACAGGCTTACCGGGCTTGGGGCCCCAGGCAGGCAGGATGGCTAAACATTTATTTCCTCGGACCTGTGGTCAGTATCCGTTGTTTGCGTTTACCCCTGGCTGCCGCCCTGCTGCTGTTGTCGGCCGCAGTGCCAGCCCTGGCCGAACGCCAGATTCTGGTGAACCTCAAGGATCGATATCTCTATGTGTTGGATCTCGATCCAGCTAAGTTCCCCGCTGAGATTGCTTCCTCCGGCGTGGTGCTCAAGGCCCAGCCTGATGCCGCCAAGGTGCTTGGCAAGTTCCCTGTGGCGATCGGTGCCCCGGAATCCCCCACCCCCACCGGCTTCTACAGCATTCTCGAGAAGATCAAAGACCCCACCTACTTCAGCCACAGCAAGAATGCCCTGCTACCCCCGGGCCCCTGCAATCCGGTGGGCAACCGTTGGATGTCCTTCAAGGGTTCCGACGACAATGCCTACGGCATCCATGGCACCGCTTGGCCCGAATGGGTGCAGCGCCGGGAAGCGGTTAGCAAGGGCTGCATTCGCATGTTCAATGCCGATGCCGTGAAGGTGTTTGATCTGGTGAAGCTCGGCACCCCCGTGCGCATCACCGTGGATTGAGTCTAGTCTCTGGACTCAGTAGTCCAGAACGCTCAGTAATCCACGCCGCGCTTGAGGTCCACACCCCGTTCGGCGTAGTGCTTGTGGCAGACCATTTCGGAGTGGACGCTGGCCAGGTCGAAATAGGCGGGGGGATTTTTGCAGCGGCCGGTGATGATCACTTCCGTTTCGCGGGGTTTGCGCAGCAGGGTTTGCACGATTGGTTCCACCGGCAGCAGTTCGAGGTCCACGGTGGGATTGAGCTCATCGAGGATCACGGTTTTGTAGAGGCCGCTGTCGATGGCCGCCCGGGCGATTTCCCAGGCCCGTTCCGCTTCCACATAGTCGATCGGTTGTTGCTGACCCCGCCAAACGATCGCATCGCGACCGGAACGCAGGTGATCCACCAGGTGGGGATAGCTCTCGCGCAGGGCGGCGATGGCGCTGTCTTCCGTGTAGCCGCTGCCCCCCTTTAGCCACTGCAGGATCAAGACCCGGTGGCTCTTGTCTTGGCTGATGCCCTTGCCGATCGCCTGCAGGGCTTTGCCCAGGGCGCTGGTGGATTTGCCCTTGCCTTCCCCCGTGTAGATCTCGATGCCTTCAACACCGATGTCAGCGGCGCTGGCGTGTTGGTGGGCGCGCATTTCTGAATGCAGATCCGCCAGGTTCACCAGGGCCCTGGGCGCCCCCCGACCGGTGGCAATCACCTCCAATCCCGGCGGTTTAGCGGCCAGGGTGCGCACCACCTCGGCTTCATCGAGCAGGCCCAGGTCGAGTACGGGATTCAACTCATCGAGCACCACCACTGAATAGAGGGCACTGGCGAGGGCCCCCCGGGCGATGTCCCAACCCCGTTGGGCCTCCTGGCGATCAAAACGGGTTACCTCTTCGGCGGTAAAGAAATCAGCCCGGCCGGTGCGCACCTGATCAATCAGGTGGGGGAACCCCTGCTGTAGGGCTTCGATGGCGGCGTCTTCGGCGTAGGCGCGGCCAGGACCCTTGAGAAACCGAATCAGTAACACCCGGGTGCGTTTCTTTTCGCAGATGCCCAGGCCGATGGTGCGCAGCACCACCCCTAGGGCCGCCTGGCTTTTGCCCTTGCCATCGCCGTCGTAAACATGCAGTTGGCCGTGGCTGCGTTCATCGCTGCCGGCGGCGGTGCGGATGCCGATGCCACGACCGCTGGAGGTGGTCATGGGGATTGGTATCCAAGCGTGGTTGCCGGATTGTATCGAGGCTGGATAGCGTTATCTACAAGCATGGTTTTGTGTGGTCCTGCCGGTTACCGATCCCCGCCCCTGGCATCCCCTCGGCGAGACGCTCACGGCGGAGCGTTTGCAGCAGTTGGGCCAGTTGCGGGCCTTGATCAGCAGCTATGGGACGGTGCTGGTGGCCTATTCCGGTGGGGTCGATAGCAGCCTGGTGGCGGCCCTGGCCGCCGAGCAGCTGGGGGACCAGGCGGAAGCCGTAACGGGGGTTTCCCCAGCGCTGGCACCGCATCTATTGGCGGAAGCCCGTTGGCAGGCCGGTTGGCTGGGGCTGCGCCACCGGGAGCTGGCCACCGAAGAACTGGCGGATCCGGCCTATGCCAACAATCCCGCAGACCGTTGCTATGCCTGCAAACGGGAATTGCACAGCTTGCTGGTGCCCCTGGCGGCAGGGGCCACCCAGGTGCTGGACGGGGTGAATCTTGATGACCTGGGGGAGCATCGGCCCGGGATCCGGGCTGCCCAGGAACTGGGGGTGCTATCGCCGCTGGTGCTTTGCGGCATCAATAAACAGGGGGTGCGGGAACTTTCCAGGGCCCTGGGCTTCCCCTGGTGGGATAAGCCGGCCCAGCCCTGCCTGGCCTCGCGTTTTCCCTATGGGGAAGAAATTAGTGCTGCCCGGCTCGGGCGGGTGGCCCGAGTGGAACAGTGGTTGCGGGAGCGGGGTTATCCCGAGCTGCGGGTGCGCAGCCAGGGGGAAACCGCCCGGATTGAGTTGCCGGTTGCAGCCCTTGATGGGTTTTTCCAGGCCATAGACCGCCAGCAGCTGGTGGCGGTCTTCCTGGACCAGGGATTTACGGCCGTGAGCCTTGACCTCGAGGGCCTGGTGAGTGGAAAGCTCAACAGGTCCCTCGGCGATCAGGTTCGCGGCGATCAAAGCCCTAGGGCTTAGACCCCGATTGGTTCCCGCTGGGCCTCCGCCACGGTTGAAGGGGTGCGGCGGCGGAAACTTCGCAGGTTTTGCCGGGTAGATCCCAGTTCCTCGCTCAGCACAGCACAGGCCCGCTCCGGCATGGTGTGATCCCCACAGGTGAATACATCCACAGCGGCATAGCCGGATTCCGGCCAGGTGTGGATCGAGATGTGGGACTCAGCCAGCAGGGCTAAGCCTGTAACCCCTTGGGGTTCAAAGCGGTGGGTGATGAGATTGAGAAGGGTGGCGCCAGCTCGCTTGGCTGCTGCGGTGATGGCGTCCCTGAGAAATGCTTCGTCGTCGAGTCGACTGGAATCACAGTCGTAGAGCTCGAGAATGCAGTGTTTGCCCACCATGTCCGTGGAGATGGTCTCCTGGGAAGCAATTTCAGGACGTCCTGGATCAGGGTGCAGACAGAGGGCTTCGGCCATTGAATCGGGCAAAACAGCTCCTAACCTTAGCCCCACCAGTGGCACTTGTTGGTTTTGTTGTCTTCTCAATGTCTGCAGGCCTTGGCTCGGCAGCGGCGGGCCCCCTCCTCCGGTCTCACGGTGGGTGAACTGTTGCTGATCCTTCTGGTGGTGGCCGTGGCCATTGGGGGCACCGTGCTGGCTTTCCTCGGCCTCTCGGGCCCTAAGCCCCCCCAGCGGCTTGTTAATCCCCCGGCTCAATCGCGCCAGCCCTGATCTGCACCAGCTGGGCCCGGTGGCGCCAGTCGCTCACGCAGCTCTGCAGGTGGGTGGCGCTCACCAGGCACTGGTGTCCTTCGCCAATGGCCTCCAGCAGCAGTTGCTGGCGCTGGGGATCCAGTTCGGCGAGCACGTCGTCGAGCAGCAGCAGCGGGGCAATGCCGCTCACCTGGCGCACCAGCTCCAGTTCCGCCAATTTCAGGGCCAGCACCAGGCAGCGTTGTTGGCCCGCAGAGCCCAGGCGCCTGGCCGGTTCCCCCCCCAGCAGCAGGGCGACATCGTCGCGCTGGGGGCCAACGCCGCAGTGGCCCAGCTGCCGTTCCTGCTGCCGTTGTTCCTTCAGCTGCAGCAGCAGGCTCTCCTGCCAGCCCTGTTCGTCTTCTGGTTCCGCCAGCACACTGCCGGCCAGATAGCGCAGTTCCAGGTATTCGCGGCCGCCGCTGAGCCGTTGTTGCCAGGGGGCGGCCAGGGGTTCTAGCCGGCGCAGGGCCCTGTGGCGGCGGCGATGCAGCCGGGTTCCCACCAGGGCCAGCTGCAGGTCAAAGGCATCCAGAAGTTCCTCCAGGCCGGGGCCCGGCCGGCGCAACAGCTGGGAGCGTTGGCGCAGCAGGCGGCCGTGGCGGCTGAGCAGTTCGCCGTAAACGGGCTCCAGCTGTTGCACCACCCGGTCGAGCCAATGGCGCCGCAGGGAGGGTTCGCCGCGCACCAGCTCCAGGTCGAGGGCGCTGAAGCCCACACAGCGCAGGGGCCCGATCAGGTCGGCCTGGCGCTCCAGGGTTTTGCCATTGCGCTGGGCCCAGCGGCCCCCCTGCTGGCGCAGTTCCAGGGTTAGTTCGTCGCCCCGATCGGCGCCCACCAGGGCCCGCAGCCGGCTGCGGGACGCGCCCCGCTGGATGATGTCTTTGTCGTTGCTGCAGCGGTGGGAGCGCAGGCTGCCCAGCAGTTCCACGGCCTCGAGCAGGTTTGATTTGCCTTCGCCGTTGTTGCCAAGCACCAGCAGCCGTGGGGCGACCAACTCCAGCTGCAGGTGGCTGTAGTTGCGGAAGGCGTTGAGCTCCAGGCGATGGAGAAGGATGGGGCTGGCCCGCTGCCCAGCTAAGCTACGCAACTGAGGGCATGTAGCTCAGTTGGATAGAGCGTCAGATTCCGGTTCTGAAAGTCGGGGGTTCGAGTCCCTCCATGCTCGTTCCCTCAAACCCGAGCCCTTGGTTGGATCAATTTGCTGATCTGCCTAGAGGTTCAACCCCATGGCGCGAATGCCATTGGGGTCGGTAATAAAGCCATAGGTTTCCAGCACCGGCAGGGCCTCCGGCACCGCCGCCAGGGAAATGCTGCAGCCCGGCAGCTCCTTGCGCAGGCGGCAAAGGGCGGCGTGCACCAGCACGGCTAGGAGCTTTTCCCGCTGGGGTTCCTCTGGCAACACGGCCAGGTCCCAGAGGTTGGCATTTAGGGCCTGGTCACTGGTGATCCGTAGGAAGCCCACCAGTTGATTTTCCCGCTCTAGTCGCATGGTCCAGGCGCTGCGTTCCAGGGCCAGGGCAATCCGCCCATCGGGCCGGGCCGGGGCGCCACAGCGCTGCAGCAGGGCATTCACCGCTTCAGCATTTACCGGCAGGTCTTCGCAGCTGAGGCCATAGCCCTGGGGCAGCCGCGGCGGCGGCGGCTGGCTGCGGAAGTAGGGCATCATCCGGTGTTTCGCAGACCGGCGGCGATGCCATTGATCGTGAGCAGGGCACCGCGCAGCAATTCACTGCGGCTGTAGGTGCGATTGTCTTCCCCCTGGGTTTCATTCATGGGGGGCTGGCGGGTTTGGTTGCGCAGCCGCCGTAGCAGGGCCACCTGCAGGAAGCCGAGCGGCACGATGGTGCGGTTGCGCAGCTCCACGGAAATCTGCAGGCCGGGGTCGCCATCGAGCAGGCGTTTGTGGCCGGTGATCTGCAGCACCAACTCCCGGGTGAGCTGGTACTCGGCGGCAATCACCGCAAAGATGCCCTCGAAGGCCTCGCGGGATTCGGGGCTGCCCAGGGCCTGCACGTAGTGGTGGGCCAGGGCCAGGTCCACCTTGGCCAGGGTCATCTCCACCTTGGAGATCAGCATCCGGAAGAAGGGCCAGCGCTGGTAAAGGGTGCGCAGCATCTGCAGCCGCTCGGGCTCCTCATCCAACTCGTCCTTAATGGCTGCCCCTACCCCAAACCAGCTGGGCAGCAGGAAACGGCTCTGGGTCCAGCCAAACACCCAGGGAATCGCCCGCAGGGCCGAGAGATCACGGCTTCCCCGCCGGCGCCGGGCCGGCCTGGAGCTGATTTGCAGCTTGCTGATTTCTTCGATCGGTGTGACCTGCTCGAAGAAATCCACCAGGTCGGGGTTGTCGTGCACCAGGGCGCGGTAGTGCACCCGGGAGCGGCCCGCCAGCCGTTCCATCAATTGATTCCAGCTCTTGGTTTCATCCAGGTCGGAGGCCAGCAGGCTGTTTTGGAGCACGGCGGTGGTGACCGTTTCCAGGTTGTAAAGGGCCAGTTCCGGCAGGGCGTATTTGGAGGCAAGCACCTCCCCCTGTTCAGTGATCTTGATGCGACCGCTGAGGGTGCCGCTCGGTTGGGCCAGGATCGCCTGGTAGGCCGGTCCGCCACCGCGACTCACGGAACCGCCGCGGCCGTGGAAGATGCGCAGGCCGAGGCCATGGCTGCTGCACAGGGCTTGGAGGGCCATTTGGGCCCGGTGGATCTCCCAATTGCTGGAGAGGAAACCGGAATCCTTGTTGCTGTCTGAGTAGCCCAGCATCACTTCCTGGAGGGGCACCTCCTCGTTTTCGAGCAGCCGCCGGTAGAAGGGGGCCTCAAACAGGCCACCCATCACCTGGGGGGCGCATTTGAGATCTTCCACCGTTTCAAACAGGGGAATCACCTGCAGGCGGGTGCTGCCCTCCACCGGATCCACCAGGCCCGCCTCCTTAGCGAGCAGTAACACCTCCAGCAGGTCGGACTGGGTGTGACACATCGAGATCACATAGGTGCGGCAGATGCGGTTGCCGAATTCCTGCTGCAGCCTTTCCAACATGCGGAATACCGCAAAACTTTCGGCGGTGGCGGCACTCCAGTGGGGGCCCGTGGGAATCAGGGGTCGGCGGGTTTGCAGTTCCTGGAGCAACCAGGCCACCCGTTGGCCCTCATCCATCTGGTCGTAGGGGAGGGGCAGCTGCAGGTATTGGCTTAGTTCCGTGAGCGCTTCGCTGTGGCGGGTGCTCTCCTGGCGGATGTCTAGGGAGGCCAGGGAGAAGCCAAAGATCTGCACCTGGCTGAGCAGCCGTTCCAGTGGTTCACAGCTGAGGCCAGTGACCTGCAGGCTGTTGCGGATTAGTTCCAGGTCACTGCGGAAATCCTGGTGGCAGCGGTAGTGGAGTTCCTGCTGGCCGCCGAGGGCGCCAAGGCTCACCTCCAATTCGGCGCCATCGAGGGGGGCCTCCCAGCCGGCATCGGCCAGCAGGCCATTGCGCTTCAGGCTGAGCTGCAGCCGTTCGAGGGTGTAGCAAAGCTTGAGCCGGTAGGGCTCAAGCCGGTAGCGGGCCGCCAGCCGTTCGTAGATCTCCGGGAAGCGCAGCCGGTCCATCTCCAGGGACTCCAGCAGCGCCGGACTCACCTGGCTCCATTGCATCGAGATGCTGAGCTGATCGCGCAGCAGGCCCACGGAACTGATGTAGCTCTCCAGCATCAGCCGCCGCTGATAACAGGCGGTGCGCCAGGTGATGTCTGGGGTTACCGAGGGGTTGCCATCGCGGTCGGCCCCCACCCAGGAGCCGAAGGTGCAGAAGCCATCCTCCGGCGGGGTCACATCCGGGTAGGTCTGGGCTAGGGCCTTGCGGATGCGTTCGTGCAGCAGCGGCATCGCCTGGAAGAGCACCTGCTGGAAGTAGTGCAGGGCGTAATCCACCTCATCGAGCACCGATGGTTTGAACTGGTGCAACTCATCGGTGCGCCACCAGAGCCGGATCTCCTCCTCCAGCTGTTGACGCAACACCTGGCGATCTTCAATCGGTCCGAAACCGCGGTCGCCCCCTTCCAGCTTTTGGATCAGGTTGGCCACCCGCCGTTGCTTGTGGCGCACGGTGTGGCGCACGATTTCGGTGGGGTGGGCGGTGAACACCAGCCGCACATCCAGTTCCCGCAGCAGCGGTTCCAGCAGGCCCGGCGGCACGTTTAGGGCCCGCAGGCGCCGGAACAACCGCTGGAAGGTGGCTGGTTCGTCGTGGTTGGCCAGCTGGGGTGTGAAGGGGCCTTCCGCTGCTTCGTTTCCCCCCTGGCCCCCGTCGGCCATGCTCGCCAGGTAGCTGTCTTCCTCGATGTGCTGCTCGAGGATGTTTACCAGCTGGAAATAAAGGGAAAAAGCCCGGGCGGCGGCGATCGCCTCGGCCAGATCCATCTCCACGATCAGCCGCACGATCTCCTGGGAGGTTTCCTCCTCCCGGCAGAGCTGTTTCAATTTCAGCAGCCGTTCCGCCTGGTCGGGGGGGCATTCACTGCGCAACACCGTGCGCCAGAGGTCCTCCACCAGCTCCAGCCGCTCGTTTAATTGCCGCAGGGTTCTGCGACCGATCAGGGCATCGGTGCCGGGCAGCGTTGGCTGCATGCGGGGACCTGGAGCGGCGGGGCCCATGATCATCCCAAAGAACCTGCGCTGTCGGCGCAGAGCTTGGATACCAAATCAAGTTCCTGGGCTTCCATGGCGGCGGCGCCACTGCTAAGCAGCTCACCAATGCTCTCGCCGGCCCGGTGGCGGGCCAGCCAAATCATTGCTTGGTTGCCCTCGGCCAGCAGTTGGCCGAGCGGTTGCAGTCGGTCGTGGAGTTCCCCGGGGCCGGCCCAATTACTGAGCTGTTGCAGTTGAGCTTCCAGCCAGTGGCGGGCAGATAGCTGTTCACCATTTGCCCAGTGGTGCAGTGGGGCCTCGAGGCTGGCCTGGGCGGCAGCGCGGTCGTTGGCATCGGCCAGGGCCTCCAGCCGTTCCAGCGACAGCGAGCTGGCCGTGAGGGGGTCGTGGCCCCCATGGTCGAGCAGTTGCAGCAGGCGCAGTTCGGCATAGGCGGTGATCGCCAGTAGCTGGATCGGATCTGTTATTAGGTCGCAGATGCGCAGTTCCACTCGGTTCAGGTCATGGGGTCGGTCATTGCCATTGGGTCGCACCGAACTCCAGAGATGGCGCACATTGCGCATGCTGCCGGCCGCCAATTGCTCTTCCATCCAGGCGATGTAATGGCCGTGGTCCCGGAACAGGGGCACCAGCGCCGGGGTGAGCGGAAACTGCAGCCAGCGTTGGGAATGGGCGCCGCTTACCTGGCCATCAAGGAAGGGGGAGCTGGCGCTGAGGGCTAGCAGCAGCGCCGCCTCACAGCGCAATAAGCGGCAGGCGGCAAAGATCTCTTCCGGCGAGTTCAGCCCGAGGTTGATGTGCACACTGGCGGTGACCACCCGGGTGCCATAGCTCTGCTCAATGAAGCTGTGGTAAGGGTTTTGCGGGTCTGAGCGTTGGAAACTACGGCTGTCCCCCAGGCTCAGGGTGCTGCCGGGCAGCAGGGTGAGGCCCCGCTGGTGGAGCCACTGGCGCAACTGCTGGCGGGGTTTGAGCAGATGGCAGAGCTGGCGGCCGTAATCAGCTTCGGGGGGGGTGATGTATTCGAGGTTGCGCTGGTCGGGTTCGGTCACCACCCCCGGCAGGGCGGCCGCCGCCGCCGTTGAGCAGCCCACCACGGTGCCGTTGGGGCGACCGGTAAACATCTCCACTTCAAAGCCCTTGAGCAACTCAGCCCTCATCGCTGTTCCCCATCCAGGCAGGCCAGGGCCTTCAGCAGGCCGCGGGCCTTGTTGAGGGTTTCTTCATATTCCGCCGTTGGTTCGGAATCGGCCACGATGCCAGCCCCCGCCTGCACCTGCACCCGCCAGCCCCCCTCCGCCGCCGGTAGCACCACCATGGTGCGAATCGTGATGGCGGTGTTCAGGGCACCGCCCAGGTCCATGGCGCCATAAACGCCGGAGTAGGGGCCCCGGGGCCCTGGTTCCAGGTCGTGGATCAGCTGCATGGCGCGGATCTTGGGGGCGCCACTCACCGTGCCGGCCGGGAAGGAGGCCCGCAGCAGATCCCAAACGTCGAATTGCTCCTGCAGCACCCCTTCCACCTGGGAAACGATGTGCATCACGTGGGAATAGCGCTCGATCACCATCAACTCCTGCACCTTCACACTGCCGGGCCGGCAGACCCGCCCCAGGTCGTTGCGGCCCAGGTCCACCAGCATCACGTGTTCGGCCCGTTCCTTGGGGTCGGCCAGTAATTCCAGTTCCAGGGCCTGGTCTTCGGCTTCGTTTTCCCCCCGCCGCCGGGTGCCGGCAATTGGCCGCACCGAGGCCTTCACCCGGCCATCGGCCTGGGGATCAGCCTTCACCATCACTTCAGGGCTGGAACCAATCAGATACCAGCCGTTGAAGCTGAAGAAGCCCATGTAGGGGGAGGGGTTCACCATGCGCAGGCTGCGGTAGAGCTCAAAGGGATCCCGTTGAACCTGGGCCTCCAGGCGTTGGCTCAACACCAGCTGGAACACATCTCCAGCGCCGATGTGGCCCCGGGCCTGGCGTACGGCCGCTTCAAAGGCCGGCTGACTGGTGTTGCTGCTCACGGCCAGGTCGCTGGCATTGCGGTCGTGCCAGCGCAGGGGGGCCACTGAACTGGGCAGGGGTTGGTGCAGCCGTTCCTCCAGGGCCGTGAGCCGTGCTTCGGCGTCGGCATAGGCGGTCTCGGCATCGGCGGCGCCGGCCAGGTTGGCGTAGGCCACGGCCGTGATCTGCCGGCGCACCTGGTCGAACACCAGCAGGCTGTCGCAGAGCATCCAGCAGCCATCGGGGGGATCGGCCGCGGCGGTGGGATGCACCGGCACCGTGGCTTCGATCCAGTGGATCAGTTCGTAGCCCCAGAAGCCGAATAGCTGACCCACCGGCGGCAGGCCAGGGATCGGCACGGTGTTGTAGGCGGCCAGTTGTTGGCGCAGCAGCTCAAAGGGATCCCCCCCAAGGGTTTCGCTGCGGCCATCCCGGTGCTGGAGGCTGGCCTGGGCCCCCCGGGCGGTGAGCACCCAGAGGGGATCACTGCCCACAAAGCTCCAGCGCCCCAGCTGGTCACCCCCCTCCACCGACTCCAGCAGCAGGCCATAGGGGCGGCCATGGCCCACCTTCAGCCAGGTGCTTAGGGGCGTATCCAGATCGGCGGGCCAGCGGCGCCAGAGGGGGATGAAATTGGCCCCAGTGGCGGCCTGCTGCAGGAAGCTGACGCGATCGGGGCTGGCCATCGGGGCGTCGGCAGACAAATCGACAGACAAAAAAAGCGGGACCGCAGCCCCGCCTTTATAGAACGTGGTTTGAAACGATCAGGCGTCGAAGCTGTTGCGACCGCTGAACTTGATCGTGGCAGGGTTGGGGTTTTGGCCGATGCGGCGGGGGTTGTGGCCCACCAAGGAACGACCTTCGTTCACCTTCTCGGGGAACACGCCATCCTTGGGGTGCAGCAGTTCGGTGTCACCACCGGGGTAGATGCGGTAGATCTTGTAATCATCGATGCGGGGCTTGAACTTGGTGCGCAGCTGGGTGCCGAGGGCCAAGGCCTGTTCCTTGCGGGCGAAATGAAGGATGTTTTCGCCTGCGTTCATGATCGCTGCACCGCCGGTGGGCAGCTCAAAAGCCTGGGAGCTGGGGCTGCTCCAGGTGATGGCGTACTTTTCCTCGGTTTCAGCGGAGTTAAGCAAGCCACCGGTGCTACCGATGTAGCCAGGGAGCTGGCCGGTGAGGGTTCCTGCCGTCGACATGAAAGCCAAGGAAGTGATTTGACCGGAAGTTAGCACTGAGGTTGGGGAGAAGCTGAAGAGCCGCCGCTCTCTTCACAGCCTTCAACAATGGGGGCCACCGGCAGGTAGAGGGTGAGGCTGCTGCCCTGCCGTTCCGTGTAGCGCCCCCCCAGGCTGGCGAACAGCTGCTGGGTGGCCTGGGGGCTCAGTTGCAGGCTGCCGGTGGCCGGATCCCAGCTGAGCACTGGTCCCACCGCTGCCCCTGGCCCCGGGGTTTGCTGGCCTTGGCTGGGGCCACTGCTACTGAAGCGCAGCTTCAGCCGATCCCCGGCGGCCTGCAGTTCCACCTGTACCAGGGTTCCCTGGCGCAGGTTGCGGCTGAAGCGGTCCATCAAGCCCCCCAGCATTTTTTCCAGTAGGGCGGGGTCGCTCATCACCGCGGGCAGGCCCTGGGCCACCAGGAGTTCCAGCTGCAGCTGGCGCCGTTCCAGTTGCCTTTCCCAGGTGGGGCTCAGCTGGGGCAGCAGGGCCGCCAGGTCGGTGCGGGCCAGCAGCCGATCGCCGGCGGGGCGCCGTTGCAATTCGGCCGCATGGAAAATCAGGCCAAAGCGGTCGATTTGTTCACTGCATTCGGCATCGATCTGGCCCAAGCGTTTCTGCACCAGCGGCGGCAGTTCCTGGCGCCGCAGCAGCGAACGGATCAGGGTGCGGATCGTGGCCAGGGGGGTGCGCACCTCATGGGCCAGGGCTTCCAGCAGATCCAGTTGATCCCCGGCGGGGTTGTGGGCACTGGTGGTGGCGCTGAGCAGGGTGAGGCTGGGGGCTGCCCCCGCCAGCCGTTCCGCTAGGCGCGGCCAGAAGCGTTCGGCGGCCTGGGGGTGGTTGGCCAGGGGGCCGAGGGCTGATAGCTGCTGTTGCAGGGCCCGGGCCGCCAAGGGGTTGTCGTGTTGGAGGCGGTGGCCCAGCAGTTGCAACAATTCCGCCAGTAGTTCCGGCTCAAAGCGCACCAGCAGCTGACGCCGCTGGCGATCGCCGTGCAGGGCCATCGCCACCTGGAGCTGACCGCTGAGCAGGATCAACAGCGGATCGGTGCCGTCCTTGGCCTCGAGCGGTAGGCACCAGAGCTGGGGGCCTGGGGGGGCGTTCTCGACCCCGTGGCCCGGCAGTTCCGGCGGCCGTTGGCCCCAGGGGGCCGGCGTCCAGATCCAGCCCTGGAAGCGTTGCAACAGTTCTGGTTCGTGCAGGGCGGGCAGGGGGGCGGCCAGCCAGAGCCCAGCGGCGCAACCCTGCTCCAGCAGTTGCTCCTGCAGCACCGCCAGGGCGCCCCACCATTGGCGCCGGGCGCCCTCCTCATCGGCCTGGCCGGGGGGAACCCCCTGGGCGAGCCGTTGGCGCAGCTCGTTGAGGCTGGGGGGGGCAGTCAACGGGCTAAGAGCTGGCGAGTGCCGGAGCGCCGCTGCACTGAGGCCACAAGACCAATGCTGATGAAGTTCACCAGCATGGCGAAGCGGCCGTAGCTCATCCAGGGCAGGGGAATGCCGGTAACTGGGCCGAGACCGATCGTCATGCAGATATTGATCACCACCTGGAACATCAGCATCGCCAGGATGCCCACCACCACCAAAGATTCAAAATCCGTGCGGGCCCGCCCGGCGATCTGCAGCAGCTTCCAGGCCAGCACCGCGTAGGCGATTAGCAAGATCAGGCAGCCGAGGAAGCCCCCCTCTTCGCCGAGGGCACTGAAGATGAAATCAGTGTGTTGCTCGGGGATGAACTGCAATTTGGTGAGGTGACCATGGAGCAAGCCGGTGCCAAACAGCTGGCCTGAACCGATGCCGATGCGGCTCTGGATTAGGTGATAGCCGCCCCCGAGCGGATCCTTGGAGGGATCCAGGAAAAGCACCAGCCGATCCTTTTGATAGTCCTTGAGACCGTGCTCCCAGAGCAGCGGCGTGATTAAGGCAAAAACGCTGTTCACGGCGAGGCTCACCGCCAGGCCCAGGCGTTTCCAGGGCAGGGAGCGCCAGGCCAGGTAGGCCAACAGCAGAAACCAGGGGACCAGCGCCAGTTTGACTGTGCCGGCCAGGATCGCCGTGGGCAGGGGCGAGAGCAGCAGCACCAGCCAGGGCAGGGGCAGGCCCGCCCAAAACAGCATCACCAGCACGATGGCGCCATAAACCAGGGAGGTGCCCAGGTCTGGCTGGATGAAGACCATGGCCCAGGGCACAAGAATCACCCCCAGGGGGCGCAGCAGGTCGCTGGGGCGTTCCACTGGATGGCGGGCCAGGATCCCGGCCAGCAGCAGGATCGCCGCCAATTTGGCGAATTCCGAAGGCTGCACATGCAAGCCGCCAATCGAGATCCAGCGCTGGGCCCCCAGGGCGCTGGTGCCCACTACCTTCACCGCCAGCAGGCTGCCCAGGGTGAGCAGATAAACGGGTAGCAGCAGGTTTTCCAGTTTCTCCAGGTCGATGCGGGCCAACACAGCCGCTAGGGCCAGGCCAATGGCGCCGGTGATCCAGTGGTTTTCCCAGTCCGCCAGGGGCGAGTCGCGCTGGGTGCTGGCGATCAGCACCCCGGCCAGCAGGGTGATGGCAATCGGGATCCCCCACAGCACCGGATCGCCGGGGAGCAGGGGGCGACGGTTGCCGCGCCCCTGGGGGGCAAAGAGGCGCTGGCGGTTCCCCTGGAAGGTCATGGGTTCAGGGGCTGGTGAGCTCCAGCAAACGCCGGGCGATCAATTGCAAGGCTGCCGCCGCGGCGCTTTCGGGGTGGGCCAGGGTGACAGGGCGGCCACTGTCTCCCCCCTCCTGCACCGGCAGTTCGATCGGGATTTGCCCTAGCAACGGCACCCCGGCGGCGGTCGCCAGGATCTGGCCGCCGCCGCTGCCAAAGATCGGGTAGCGCCGTTCTGGTTGGTCGGGGGGGCTGAACCAGCTCATGTTTTCCACCACCCCCAAGACGGGCACCCCCAGCTGCTCGAACATGGCGAGGCCGCGGCGGGCATCCTGCAGGGCCACCTGCTGGGGGGTGGTCACGATCACCACGCCGGCCATGGGCACCGCCTGGGCGAGGCTGAGCTGGGCATCGCCGGTGCCGGGGGGCAGATCCACCACCAGCACATCGCGGTCACCCCACTCCACTTGATAGAGGAACTGGCGGATGATGCCGTTGAGCATTGGCCCCCTCCAGATCACCGGTTGATCAGGCCCGATCAGTAAACCCATCGAGACCATCGCCAGGCCACAGCTTTCGATCGGGATCAGCTGTTGGCTGTCGCCGCTGCCACTCACCTCTGGGCTGCGGTCTGCCACCCCGAGCATCGTTGGCGCATTGGGGCCATAGATGTCGGCATCGAGCAGGGCCACCCGCAGCCCCTGCTGGGCCAGGGCGCAGGCCAGGTTCACCGCCACGGTGCTTTTGCCTACGCCCCCCTTGCCACTGCTCACGGCAATTACTTTGCGCACCCCTGGAATCGCCTGCAGCGGTGCCGGTTGGCCATGGCCGGCGGCGCCAATCGGCGCAGCGGCTGGGGCCAGTTCGATCTGCACGTCTTCGATGCCATTTAGGGCCAGCAGGGCGCTGCGGGCTTCATTGGCGATCCGTTCCCTTTGGCCGTTGGCAAAGCCCGGCAGGGCCAGCCGAAACACGGCGCGGTTGGCTTCAAGCCGCAGTTGCTGGATCCACTCCAGTTCGAGCAACCCCTTGCCGCTGCCGGCATCCCTGAGGGGTTCGAGCGCCTTGAGGGCCTCTTCCACCGTGGCCATCACTGCCCTTCCACTGGGGCCGGATCCTAGGCAGCACGCCCCGGGCGCGAGGGCCGCTCCCCTTACAGCCGCTTACAGCCCCTTGTCGATGGACCCGGCGAGCTGAAAAGGTGAGGCCACTCCTTTTCTTAAGGGCCGTGGCCACTGTGACCCCCCCCGCCGATTCCCGCAGCCGCATGAAGGCGCTGCTGATGGGGCTGCAAGACAGCATCTGCGCCGGCTTGGCCGCCCTTGATGGGGAGGGCAGTTTCGAGGAGGAAAGTTGGCTGCGGCCCGAGGGGGGCGGTGGCCGCTCCCGGGTGATGAAGCAGGGCCGGGTTTTTGAGCAGGGGGGGGTGAATTTCTCTGAGGTGGAGGGGGATAACCTGCCGCCTTCAATTCTTAGTCAGCGGCCTGAGGCGGAAGGCCAGCGCTGGTTTGCCACCGGCACCTCGATGGTGCTGCACCCGCGTAATCCCTACGTGCCCACGGTGCACCTCAACTACCGCTATTTCGAAGCCGGCCCTGTGTGGTGGTTTGGTGGCGGCGCTGATCTCACCCCCTACTACCCGTTTCTGGAGGATGCCCAGCACTTCCATCGCACCCTTAAGGGGGCCTGCGACAGCGTTGATCCCGCCTATTACCCGGTGTTTAAGCCCTGGTGCGACGAATACTTTTTCCTTAAACACCGCAATGAAACCCGCGGGGTGGGCGGGATTTTCTATGACTACCAGGAGCCCGGCGGCCAGCTCTACCGGGGCCAGGACCCCCAGGGGCCGGCGGCCCAGCTGGCGGCGGCCGCCACGCCGCAGCGCAGCTGGGAGGACCTCCACAACTTGGCGGCGGCCTGCGGCAATGCCTTTCTGCCCAGCTACGCGCCCATCGTGGAAAGGCGGCAACCGCTGGCCTATGGGGAGCGGGAGCGCCAGTTCCAGCTCTATCGCCGCGGCCGTTATGTGGAGTTCAACCTGGTGTTTGATCGGGGCACGATCTTTGGCCTGCAAACCAACGGCCGTACGGAGTCGATCCTGATGTCGTTGCCGCCGCTGGTGCGCTGGGAATACGGCTATAGCCCCGAGCCCGGCAGCCGCGAAGCACTGCTCACCGACCTGTTCACCAAACCCCAGGCTTGGCTCAGCGATGGCTCACTGGCGCAGCGCTGTGCCCCCCACGGGGCCATGGGCTAGGCCCTTCTGCAGGGCATTCACCACCCGCTCGGCGATGGCGTTGAGGGTTTGATCGCGGCGGCTGGGGTCCCGCAGGCCGTTTTCCAGGCGGCCTTCCAGCTGCCCGATCTCCAGCATTGAGATCCCCCGGCGGGGGGCGCCGAGCATGCCGCGGTGGTCGTAGGGGTAGCCACCGAATTCATTGGCCAAGGCTTCGTCGAGGCTGGAAAAGCCGTTGAGGACGCTGGGGATGATGCCCGGGCCAATCCCGTGGGGGGAGTAGGCGTCGTAGTGGATTTCCACGGCGTAGCCCCCCTGGGCCGCATGGTTGGCGCCAACGCTCCAATTGCTGCGGGGGTCGTTTTGGTCGAGGATCGTGCGGAGACCCGGGTCGTAGTACTGAATATTGAGGCCCCGTTGGCGCCCCAGCTCCACCACCCGCTGGGCTGTCTGCAGGTTCCAGTAGAGCTCGTCGGTGATGCCAGCTTCCATCGGCGCGGCCCCGCCCAGCCCCACGGCAGCCCCAGGGGTGCCGGAGCCGCGGATGCGCTGGGAGTCGGCATGGCCGGCCATCACCAGCAGCGGCAAGCCAGGCGGATGGATGCGGGTTCCCACCCAGTTTTTGCTGCGGCCGGGCTGGGCTGGCAGCGGCGGTAAGCCGCTTTGATTCGCCGGTGCCGCGGGGGGGGCAATGCTGTTGAGCAGGTCCAGCAGGCCACTGGCCCTGGCAGGGCTTTGGCTGGCCCCACTGGTTAGCACTAATGAAGCCAGCAGCAGTAAACGCAGCGGCAGAGCGGTGCGACCCATGGCAGTGGTTAAGGGCCCCCATGCTGCCGTTAGATCGGCGAACTCAGCAAGGCGCCGTCGCTTTGCAGGTTTAAGGGGCGACCTAGTTCTTGCTCGATCGCAATCAATTCATCCCGGTGGGCCCGCAACCGCAGGGTGGTGGGCACAAACCCTTGGGGGGGCATGAGGCGCAGCTCCAAGGCCTCCTGGCGCCTGGCCCGCTGGCGGTAGAGCAGGCCGGCGAGGGGGCCCAGCAGCACTAGCAGCAGCGGCCAGAACTGCAGGCTGGGCAGCAGTTGGCGCAGCACCAGGCCCAGGGCGGCGGCGCCTACGGCCCCCAGGCCACTGAGCAGTAGTGCCAAGGGCAGGCTGGCCTGCACCTGGCCTTCAAAGCGCAGTAATTGGCGTTCGGGATCCCCGGCCACCGCCCGCCAGCCCCGCTGCAGCAGCCAATTGCTGAGGCCATCCAGCACCTCCAGGGGGGGGCGGGAGCTGCAGACCTCCACCACCGTGGTGCGATCTTTGCTGGCTGCCCGCAGAAAGAACAGCAACCCCACCCCCATCAGCAGGGTGAGTAGCAGGGTGGAGCTGAGCACTGGCATGGCTGGGAATCCCATCGGCTGCCTGGAGCCATTGTTGCCAGGCGGGCAGCAGGGCGTGGGCTTCGCTGCGGTAGTTCTCGTGCAGATGCAGCATCCGCCGCGGTCGGCCGCGGCTGGGGCAGCGCTGGGTATAGCTGTCGAGCGCCCCCTGCTGTTCCAGGAAGGCCAGTGCTTGCTGCAGCACAGTTTCGGAGAGGCGCAGGCGCGGGTGCTGTTCCGCCAGCAGGCCCATCAGGGCGGTGGGATAGGAATCTGCTTGCATTAAGCAATCGAGGATCCAGCACACCGCTAGTTCCAGACCGAGGTGCTGGAGCGGGGGCTGATCAAAAAATCGCTTGATGTCGTTGAGGCCGTGCTTGGCCAGGAGGCGCCGGTGGGGCATGGGGGGACACATTGGTCTTACCAATCACTAGCTCAGTCTCGTTCTGATTTCCAAGTGAGAAAGTCTGTTAATCGGTCAGCATGGGGGCGACTGACCGGATCCCATGGCCCCTGAAAGCCGCCCCGCCCCCGCTGAATTCGCTGTGTTTGACGGCGATCTTGACCACGATTGGCTGGCCCGCTATGGCAGTTCCGCCGCCTTGGCGGTGGACACCGAGGCGATGGGATTGGTGCATGGCCGCGACCGCCTCTGCCTGGTGCAGATCTGTGATGACCAGGATCGGGTCTGTTGCATCCGCATTGCCCGCGGCCAAACCGAGGCCCCGCGCCTGCGGGAGTTGATGGAGGCGGAAGCGATTGAAAAGGTGTTCCACTTCGCCCGTTTTGATGTGGCGGCCCTAGCCGAGGGCCTTGGCATCCAGGTGAATCCGATCTTCTGCACCAAGGTGGCCAGCCGCCTGGGGCGCACCTACAGCCCCCGCCACGGTCTCAAGGATGTGGTGCAGGAATTGGTGGGCATCGAACTCGACAAGCAGGCCCAGAGCAGTGATTGGGGTCGGGTGGAGGAACTCAGTGATCAGCAGCTGGCCTATGCGGCCAACGATGTGCGCTATCTGCTGCCCGCCCGGGATCGGCTGCAACTGATGCTTGAGCGGGAGGAGCGGCTGGAGTTGGCCCAGCGTTGTTTCCGTTGTATTCCCGTGTTCTCGGAGCTCGACCGCCAGCATTTTGGTTCGATCTTTGAGCACCGCAGCTGAGCCAGCCCCGCTAGGGCAGTAACAGTCGTTTTTGGATCAGGGCGGCAATCCGTTCACTGCCCCCGGCGGGCCCCATGCGGGCCTTGCCAATGGCGCCCAGCTCGGCCCTAAGGCTGGGTTGGGCCAGCAGCAGCTCCAGCTTTTTGGCCAGCTCGCTAGGGGAATTACACACCTGCACGGCCCCGCCCAATAGACGGCTTTGGCGCCGGGCAAATCCCGCCTTGAATTGGGGGCCCGGTCCCGGCAGGGAGAGGGCCGGGATGCCCAAACCCACCAATTGTTCGGTGGCGGTGCCGGCACAGGCCAGGCCGAGCTGGGCCCAGGGGCCCCAGCGGCCAAACAGGCCAGGACCCACCAGCAACAGGCCAGCGGGGCCCCGCCAGGCGCTGGCGGCACCGCTGGCGGCGGGCATTGGGGCGGGGCCGTAGCCGGCCTTTGCCAGCAGTGGGGCCAGTTCCTCGGGGCTGGGCCTGGAGCCGCAGGCCAGCAGCAGGATTCGATCCTTCGCCGGCGGCAGGGCCCCCAGCAGTCTTTGCAGATTGCCGAGGGCCTCCGGGCAGCGGGAACCGGGTAACAGCAGAATCCGTTCGCCAGCGGCCAGACTGGCCGGCACTGGCTCCAGGTTGAAGCCATCCATCATTGGGTTGCCGGGGGCGAGGGCCGCCACCCCATGGCGGCGCAGGCCCCTGGCCGTGAGCCCGTCGCGGCAGATCACCAGCCGACACTGGCGCCTGCCCATCAAGGCCCACTCCCAGGGGTCCCATTCACTGCCCTTGAGGCGGTGGTAGGCATCGGGCAGGGGATCGCGGCCAGGGCCACTGCGCCAGGTGTAGTCGCTTTTCGGGGTGCCGATGAAGCCGTAGGGCAGGCCACTGGCGGCGGCCAGCAGCAGGGGCAGCAGGTCACCCACGGCCAGCACCGCCCCGCCGCCGCGGCGCCAGCGGTGGAGGCTGCGCCATTGGCCCAGGCTCAAGCCCGCTAGGCCGGCCCCAAGGTCCTGCAGCAAACCCCGGAGGCTCTGGTTGCTGAAACCACCGCTGGGCAGGGCCTGCAGGGGGCCCAGCCGTTGGATTGCTGCCTGGTGGTGGAGGCTGTTGAAGGCGCCCCCCTGGCCCACCAGGGGCAGCAGGCTCAGCTGCAGTTGGGGCTGCAACCGCTGCAGCGGCTCGAGAATCCGCGCGGCGATCAGATCTTCCCCGTGGCCATTACTCAGCACCAGGAGGCGAGCGGTCATGGCGCCACTGGTACGATCGAATCCAGGGAGTTTGGCTCCCGGGCCGGCGGCATGGCCAAGTGGTAAGGCAGAGGACTGCAAATCCTTTATCCCCAGTTCGAATCTGGGTGCCGCCTTTTTTCTTTATTATTGAAGGCCGGGGCAGCCTTAAGGAAGTCTTCGGGGGAAAACGGCTGCAGTCAGCTGATAAAGCAGGCAAAATATCTGCTTGTGCTACTCAAGCGTTGGCCGAGTTTAGGGAAGTGCCAGCCAAGGCATTCAAATGGCGAAACAACGGCGAACTGAGCGCCAATGATCTGCACCAGGTGGTAGAGCTGCTCAGCCAGGTGGAAAGCCCTGCCCACTCAGGGGAGCTTCAACGGCTGGCGCTGTTGCGCAGCCAGGGCTGCCAGCGTTGATGGCGGCCGGACTGTATCCCTGATTTTTAATCCCTGGATTTGACCTCCATCTACTTCAATCTGCGTCAATCTGCATCAATTTTCGCATCTATGCTCACGCAATTTATTTGTGGATCTTGATATCCTTGCTTGCCTATTTCCTTTTAAGATGTCTGAAATTCTTGGCCATGGCTTGCCCCGTGGCTTAACGACGTCCGAATAGATCACTCCATTGGGTTGATAGTTTGTTGCGGAGGGATCGGAGGTTGTGCCGGCTATCGGTAAGTTGAATTACGCCTTGATCCATGAGTCGGCCTAGGCGTATGGCGGTGGCCTCTTCGGTGCGACTGAATTGATTCTGGTGATCAGCCACCCAGGTCACCTCGCTGGCGGTGATCAGGCCTGTGCGCAGGGAGCCAAGAAATACTTCTCCGACGTTCATGCTGGAAGGGGGCGAAACTTCCGCTAAATATCGCCGGTTTGACTTGAAAATGGATCAAAAAACAGCTGATCTGCCGCATCAAAGCGGCAAACGCTCAAAACCTGCAATGCATGTTCATTGAGACTTGTTCATTGAGAAAAATAATTGCCAGCCACCAGAAGTTCGCGTTATGAAATGTTGCTTGCCGCCCTTGCTTGACTCTGGTTCGGAGTCCGTCGTCAAGGGCCTTGGTCTGCCGGTCCCTGCTAATTACTGAAAAACTTCTGTTTCCAGGCTTCGTCCCGGCTTAGCCAGCTCCAGTAGGAGGATTTTAATTCCCCCAGGGAGATCTGAAGTTCGGTTTTTGAGAAGGCGTAGCCAAGGGTTTTGCCTAGGGCTACCACTGCATCGGCGCTTTCCAGGGTGGCCACTGTTTCCTGTAAGTCAGGTCGTCTTGCCACCTCTGCCGAGAAGTAGTGAAGACTGTCGGATGCCATTGCTCATTCCTATTGCCTGCAGCCTAACCGCAGCACCAACGCCTTGGCTTGCTCGCTTCAGCAACTGGGCGCTAATAGCTGGCTGTGGCCTCCCAGCGCTCCCCCTGAATGGCGCGGGCACTGCAGCTCACGGAGCTGGCGTCAATCCGGCAGGTTCCCACCACGGGCCAGGCCTTGGGCAGCCCTTCTGCCACGCCATTGCGGTCAAAGATCACTTCGCTGAGGCTGCTCAGTTCCAACTCCACGGGGCCGTTGAAACTGCAGCGATTGAAGCGGCAGTTGAGGGCCCCCTTGCTATTGCCCGCAAAGGTGAGCTGGTTGCTGGCGTCTGGGTGCTCCCCCCGGGCGATGAAGCGCACGGCCAGCAGGTTGCTCTGGATTTGATCAAGCATCAGCCGGGCACAGCCTTGGGGGGGCTGAGCATCGAGGTTGCGGCTGCAAGCTTTGGTCACAATCGCCAGCTTGCCCACATTGTCGAGCTGGGTCTCGGCTCCGGAGGCTGCCAGGGGCAGCAGCAGGCTGGCCAGCAGCAGCAATGGCAGGGGGCGCTTCATGGGGGGCAAGCGGGGATCGCATTGTGCCCGCACATCCTCCATGGTGGAGCGGCCTGGGGCTGTGGTCATGGCGTTTTCTCTGCCGGGCATTGGGGCCGGCACCTGGGCCTGGGGTAATCGCTTCCTCTGGAACTACAACCCAGCCGAGGATGATGGTCCGATCCTGGCCGCTTTCCAGGCGGCGGTGGCGGCGGGGGTGCGTTTTTTCGATAGCGCCGATTCCTATGGCACCGGCCCCCTGGCCGGTCGCAGTGAGCTGCTGCTGGGCCAGGCCGTTGCCAGCCTGCCCGCGGCCCTGCAGGCGCAGCTTTTGATTGCCACCAAGTTGGCCCCTTTCCCCTGGCGCCTGGGCCGCCGCGGCTTCGACCGACCCTTCGCCGCTTCCCGAGCTCGCTTGGGCGGCCGTTTGGATCGGGTGCAACTGCACTGGAGCACCGCCCGCTATGCCCCCTGGCAGGAGGGGCCCCTGCTGGAGGGTTTGGCCGATTTGGTGCAGGCGGGGGTGGTACGGGAACTGGGGGTGTCAAACATGGGCCCCAAGCGCCTACGCCGTTGGCAACGGCTGTTGGCAGAGCGGGGGGTCCCCCTCACCAGTGTTCAGGTGCAGTTTTCATTGCTTTGCCGGGATCCGTTGGGCCCAGGGGGGGTGGCGGAAATCTGCCAGGAGTTGGGCCTAGAGCTGATTGCCTACAGCCCCCTGGCCCTGGGTTTGCTCAGTGGCCGTTGGCAGCTGGGGGGGACGCTTCCCGCCGGGCCCCGGGGCCAGCTATTTCGGCGTTTATTGCCGGCGATCGAGCCCTTGCGGGCGGAAGTTGCCGCCGTTGCCGGGCGCCAGGGGGCCACGGCCCCCGAGGTGGCGCTCAACTGGTGCCGGGCCCATGGGGCCCTGCCGATCCCCGGGCTGCGTAGGCCGGAGCAGGGGGCGGCCGTGGCGGGGGCCCTGGGCTGGGTGTTGCCGGAGGAGGAACGCCAGCGCTTGGATCAGGTGGCTGCCAAGCTGCAGGGGAGGATGCCCGCTAACCCCTTCGGCAGCGCCTGATGGAGCCGATTCCCAGCCACCTGCTGCGCCGTGCCTTGCTGCTCGACGTGATCCTTTGTTTGCTGATGCTGGTGTTGTCGCTGCACAGTGGCCAGCAGCTCTGGCGCTTGCTCTGGGGGGCTGGGGCCCTGGTTTCTGTGCTGGATGCGCTGCTGGCTTCGCGGCTGCTGGGGGGCAGGGGCGAGTAGGGCTCAGAGGTCGGGGGTTAGTACCACCGGCAGCACCAGCGGCACGTTTTCGGCCTCCGCCAGTACTTCCCGGGGCAGGGGCGGCACCAAGGGGCTGGGCAGGGGCTCGCTGCCGCTGTTTTCACAGGCGGCGAGGGCTTCCTGCAGCAGGGAATCAAAGGTGGCCCCTGGCAGTCGGTGGCGGGCCACCTCCAGGAAGGTGCGGGTTAGGGATTCACCGGCGGCCGCCTGCAGGTGTGGGTTATCGCGGCGGCGCCCTTGCTCCTGGGCCACGGCGCGCAGGAAGCGATCGGTCACATCCCGTTTGGTACAGGCGCGGATCAGCCCGTCGTCGCGGGGGCCCTGGCCTAACAGCAGTTCCAGTTCGGTGATGCGCCTTTGCAGGCTTTCGAACACCTCCTGGGCTTCCTTACCCACTGTTTCCAGTTGGCCATCAGACATCTGGGGCAGGTCTGCCACATAGACCTTGCCGTGGTCCGGAAGGCTCAGGTAGGTGGGACGCGGTCCTGTTCGGGGGGCATCCCCTTCGCCAAAACGCTGGGGGCGGTTGGGGGGAATCGGACCGGCTGAACTACGACGACGGGTAAGGCGAGATTCGCTTAACGACACGGGCTACTACTGGAACTTTCTTGTCTTGCAATCATCATGCCAAGCCTGTCGACCCATAGGGGCCGCTCAGGCGCCAGCGGGCAGACCGTTCACCCCGGAGCTCTGGGCTTCCACCACCCCCAGGTGCCAGCCCTGGAAGCCGCTGGCGGCCACCACCGCCAGGGCGGCGTCCACCGCCGTGGTGGGCAGCACCAGCACGTAGCCCACCCCCAGGTTGAAGGTGTGCCATAGGTCTCTTTCCGGGATTTCCCCCAGGGCCTGGAGCCAGCGGAACAGGGCGGGCCGTTCCCAACTGAGCGGATCCAGCCGGGCCCCTAGGCCCTCCGGCAGGCAGCGGGGCAGGTTCTCCGGCAGCCCACCGCCGGTGATGTGGGCCATGCCATGGAGCTCTACGCCCCCCTGGAGGAGTGCTTTAACGAGCGATGCATAGAGAAAGGTGGGCCGCAGCAGGGCGTCGGCGGCGCTGGCCCCCCCTAACTCCGCCTGGGGGGCGTGCAGGTCGATCTGGTGATCTTTAAGGATGCGGCGCACCAGGCTGAAGCCATTGCTGTGCACGCCACTGCTGGCCACGGCCAGCAGTTGGTCCCCGGCCTGGATCTGGCGGCCGTCAATGCGTTCGTCTTCCTCCACCACGGCCACACAGAAGCCGGCCAGGTCGTAGCGGCCCGGGGGGTAGAAGCCCGGCATCTCGGCGGTTTCACCACCGAGCAGGGCGCAGCCGCTCTGGGAACAGCCGTCGGCAATGCCCACCACCACCTCGGCCATCGCCTCGGGGCTGAGCTTGCCGGTGGCGATGTAGTCGAGGAAGAAGAGCGGTTCGGCGCCGCAGGTGATCACATCGTTGGCGCACATGGCCACCAGGTCGATGCCCACCCCGTGGTGGCGCCCACAGTCTTGGGCCAGTTCCAGCTTGGTGCCCACCCCGTCGGTGCCGGCCACCAGCAGCGGTTTGCGCAGGCCTGCCGGCAGCCGACAGAGGCCACCAAAGCCGCCGAGGCCGCCAAGCACCTCCGGGCGGCGGGTGGCTTCAACGCTGCCGCGAATCCGCTCCACAAAGGCCCGGCCGGCCTCCACATCCACCCCTGCGGTGCGGTAGTCCATGGCGGTAGCGGCGCTGCTTAAACATTTTCATGTTGACCTAGCGCCGCCCCAGGGGCAGCCGAGCCCCGAAACAACCGACCAACCGGGTGGACGGTGTCCCGATCGTCCACTGTCCAATCACTGCGCCTTATGAGCCCCATCGGATTTGCTGATGGCCAGTTTTTGATTTGGCGGCGGAGAAGCCCCTTGGGCAGGGGGATTAGCCGACTGATTTCATTTACTGATCAACGATTAGAGCCGAATGCCAATTGGAACTCTTCTGAAAATCGGTTTAGGTTCTCACCGTTGTTCAAATCGTTAGGAACCACAGCGGGCGTTTTCTCATTTGGAGAAGGCGAATTCTTTACTCGCTGGGGGGATCGGATTCATTCCATCTCTCGCTGCATTTGCAGTCGGTTTCGTTTGTTATGCGTACACGCCATTTCGCTCTTGTTCTCGGCGCCGCTGCCCTGGCTTGCTTGCCCGGTGCCCGCCCCGTCCTTGCCCAGGAGCCCACTGACGCTCTGCTGCAGCTCACGGCCATGGCCCAACCCCTCCAACTGGAGGACCTGGAAGCCCCAGCCCTAGACGCTCCGATCCCCCAGGCCCCCCGGCCGGCCCAGAAGCCCGCCCCCCGCATCACCGCCACCCAACGGGGGGAAGCCAGCTGGTATGGCCCTGGTTTCTTCGGTAATCGCACCGCCAGCGGCGAGGTGTTGCGGCCCGGCACCCTCACCGCCGCCCACCGCACCCTGCCCTTCGGCACCAAGGTGCGCGTTACCAATCTCTGGAACGGCCGTTCCGCAGTGGTGCGGATCAATGACCGCGGTCCTTTCTCTGGGGCCCGTTTGATCGATCTGGCCCACGGCGCCGCCCAGGAATTGGGCCTAGTGGCCAGTGGCACGGCCCAGGTGAAACTCGAGGTGCTCCAGTAGAACCCCCTTGCTTGGGTTCGATTTGCTGATGGCTGCCCCGCTGCCTCTGCTGCGCTCTTTGGCGGAGCTCAGGGCCTGGATTAAGCAGTCCCCCGAAGCGATTCAGCTTGTGCCCACCATGGGCGGCCTCCATGCCGCCCATGGTGGGCTTTTCCGTGGGGCCCGGCGTTTCGGCGGTCGGGTGCTGGTGAGTGTGTTTGTGAACCCCCTCCAGTTCGGCCCGGGGGAGGATTTCGAGCGTTATCCCCGCTCGCTGGACCAGGATTTGGCCCTGGCGGCCGCGGCGGGGGCAGACGCCCTCTGGGCACCGCAATTGGAAGACCTGTATCCCGCTGGGCCCGAGGGCTTAACCCAGGTGCAGCCCGCTGCGGCCCTAGGGGCCCAGCTCTGTGGCCCCTGGCGACCGGGCCATTTCCAGGGGGTTTGCACGGTGGTGGCCCGGCTGCTGGCCCTGGTGCAGCCCCAACGACTCTTCCTCGGCGAAAAGGATTGGCAGCAATTACAGGTGTTGCGCCGCATGGTGGCCGACCTGGGCCTACCGGTGGAGATCGTTGCCTGCCCCACCCAGCGGGAGGCCGATGGGCTGCCCTTTAGTTCCCGCAACAGCTATCTATCGCCGCTTGAACGCCAACGGGCCCAGGCCCTGCCCGAGGCCCTCGCCCTGGCCGCCGCCGCCGCCCGGGCTGGGGAGCAGGATGGCCCCAGGTTGCAGCAGCTGGCCCTCGCCCACCTGCGGGCCCGGGGCCTGCAGGTGGAATACCTGGAGTTGGTGCAGCCCCATAGCCTGCAGCCGCTGCCCCGGCTGGAGCGGGCGGGCCTGCTGGCCGCCGCCGTGCGCTGTGGCACCACCCGATTGATTGATCACCTCACCTTGATGTCCCGTTCCCCCATCGTTGCCATCGACGGTCCCGCTGGCGCTGGCAAAAGCACCGTTACCCGCCTGGTGGCCCGCCAACTGGGCCTGGTGTACCTAGACACCGGCGCCATGTATCGCGCCGTGACCTGGCTGCTCCAGGACCTGGGCCTGGCGGCCGAGGAGAGCCCCGAATTGGCTGCTGTGCTGGGGCAACTCGACCTGCGGCTGGAGGCCCAGGCGCAGGGGGATCAACGGGTGCTGCTGAATGGCAAGGACGTAACTGCCGCGATTCGCACTGCGACGGTTACTTCAGCCGTGTCTGCGGTGGCGGCCCTGCCTTCGGTGCGGGCGGCGCTCACAGCTCAGCAGCAGCGCTTCGGCAGCAGCGGCGGCCTGGTGGCCGAAGGCCGCGACATCGGCACGGCGGTATTCCCCCATGCCGAACTAAAGGTATTTCTCACGGCCACCGTGGCTGAACGGGCCCGGCGGCGGGCCGCTGATCTGGCCGCCCGCGGTCTTCCAGTGCCGTCGCTTAGCCAGCTGGAGCAGGAAATTGCCGAACGGGATCAGAGCGATTCCAGCCGCGAGGTGGCACCCCTCTGCCGGGCTGAGGACGCCCTGGAGCTGGTGAGTGATGGCTTGAGCATTGAGCAGGTGGTGGAGCGGATCGTGGGCTGGTTCCAGGAACGGGTGCCGCTGGAGGCGATGGCCGCCACCAGGGCTACTGCTGCTGCTGGGCCTGCTGGCGCTGAAGCGAGCTGAGCAGGCCGGCACAGGCATCTTCCAGTAGATCGAGCACCTGCTCGAAGCCTGCGTCACCGCCGTAATAGGGGTCTGGCACCTCTGGGCTGTTGAAGCGCTGGCAGTGGCTGGTGAGCGCCTGGATGCGGTGCTGCCAACGGCCGCTGGGATCAAGGGCCCGCACGTTCACCAGGTTGTCGTTGTCCATGGTGAGGATCAGATCAAAACGCTGCAGGTCTGCGGTTTCGATCTGGCGGGCCCGGCTCTCCAGGCTCAGGCCCCGGGCGGCGGCGGCGGCGCGCATGCGTGGATCGGCGAGTTTGCCCTTGTGCCAGCCGCCGGTGCCGGCGGAATCCACCTCAAACTGCCCAGCAATGCCCTGCTGTTCCAGCAGTTGCAGAAACACCGCCTCCGCGGCGGGGGAGCGGCAGATGTTGCCCATGCACACAAACAACACCCGCAGTTTGGTGGCGCTGCTCATCGGGCCCCGCTGAGATTTTCCAGGGCCTGTTGGGCGCGCAGGTAAACGACAGGGGTGTCTTCTTCGCTGGTCAGGGCGCGCTGCTCCAGCAGGCTGCGCCCTTCCTTGGCGATGGCCCCAGGGATTCCAGCGGCGCTGGCCTGGGGCAGGAAACCCTCCAGGCCCACCACGGCGGCGTAGCGCACCACCCATTCGCCATCGGCGCAGCCCAGGGCCAGGCCCCGCAGGCAACGTTCCACGATGCGGGGGCGCTCAGCGGCCAGCAGTTGCTCCAGTTGCAGGTTGCCGAGGCCCCGGGCGGCGGCGCGGCGCACGCTGGGGCCGATGTCTGTGGCCACGGCCCGTTCCAGCACCGGCAGGCCCCGGGGGTCGCCAATGCTGGCCAGGGCCCTCACGGCCCAGGCCCTGGCGCCGTAATTGTGTTCATCCAGGTTGTGCAGTAATGGCTCCACGGCGGCGTTGCCGCAGGCGATCAGGCCATCCACGGCGGCCACGGCGGCCCCAGGGTTGTTGGTGCCCAGCAGCTCCAGCAAACAAAGGATGGCGGCCTGTTGGTCGTTGGAATGGGGTTCCAGCTGGGCGCAGAGGCTCACCAGGCTGCGGGTGGCGTGCAGCAGAGCTTCGCTGCTGGCCGCCTCCTCCACCGCCCGGAGATGTTCGTTGACATTGGGGGAAAGCTCAGGGTTCACAGCAGCTGATCCATCAGGTTGAGCAGTTCCCGTTCGGGGGCGCCGAGGGCTTGGGGGGCAGGGCAGCCCAGGGGGGCTTCCACCAGACCCTTAAGGGCAATCAGTTTGAGGCTGTTTTCCGCCAGGCAGTCGGCCAGGGCCTGGCCTGCCGGACGCCAGCCACTGGCCCCCAGGTCCATCAGGGCGGCCCGCCGCACCTGCAGTTGGCCATCGTGCAGCAAGGCCAGCATCGGCTCCGCCCAGCGGGGGTCGCCGCTGAGCTGTAGCAGGGCCCGGCAGGCGGCGCTGCGCACCACCGGACGGCTGTGGTGTTGGAAGCCCTCAAGTACGGCGCTCAGCTCTGGGTTGGCTTGGCCTTCGCTGAGTTCCCCCAGGGCTTCTAGCAGGGCTTCACAGGGTTCCCCCAGGCGTAGGCCGCCGCTGGCGGCTTCGGCCGCCCCGGGGAGCTGGAGCCGGGCCACCAGGGCGGGGATGGCGGAGGCATCACCCAGTTCACCGATCGAACGGGCGGCGGCCTCCCGCAGGCCATGGTCTGGGTGCTGCAGGGCCCGCAGCAGCGGTGGCAGGGCGCCCTTGGCCTCCAATTTTCCGAGGGCCCTGGTGGCATTCCTGGCCACGAAGAGCAGGTCGGGGTCGTTGCTGGGGGCGTCTAGGGCGCCATTAAGGGCCTGGAGCAGCAGGGGAATTGCTTCCGGGTGCTGGCTGCGCATGCGGCCGAGCCACCAGGCGGCGTAATACCTCTGGCTGGCGTCTTCCTGTTGGCGGAGCCGACTCAGGGCTTCCTCCTCGCTGATCGGCGTGCCTTGGGGGCTGGATGGGTCCATGGGAGGGGGTGGGCGAATTCCTGAGCCGTTATTAACGTGGCGATAACAATCTGCTGTATCCCATGGCGCTCTCCTCCTCGGGGTTAGACCTGCAACAACGCCTGTTTCTGGCGTTGTTGCTCACCATGGATGACCAAGAGGCCCAGCTGAAGCTGCTGGCCGACCAGGGACGAGCCGCCGATCGCCAGGCCCTAGTTGAGGAGCTGGGCGATTGGCTAGAGCTGGACCAAGGCGAGGTGGCACCCATGTTGATTGCCCAGCTTGGGGCTTTACCCAGCCACTGATCAAGGGGTTGCCAAAAAAAAAAGGGCCCCGTTGGGGGCCCTAGGCGCTTTCGCGGGATCGGTAAGGATCAGACGAGGGCGTTGATGGCGTAATCGATGTAGTTGTTGGCGATCACACCGGGGTCGCCGGCTACACCGTGGTTGGCCTTGATGTAGTTCAGGGCTTCCACGTACCAGGAGGGGGAGAGTTCGAAAGCGCGGTTGATTTCGTCAAGACCGGCGATCAGGTACTCATCCATGGGGCCGGTGCCGCCTGCCACGAGGCAGTAGGTGACCATGCGGAGGTAGTAACCGATGTCACGGGCACACTTTTCCTTGCCCCGTTGGGTGGAGGAGAAGTTGCTGCCCTGTTGTTGGGTGGTGTAGGGGAACTTGCTGTAAACAGCATTGGCAGCGCCGTTCACGAGGGAATCGGCGTTGGCGGTGAGGGCCTTGGCGGCGGTGAGGGCGTTGGCAGCGCGCTCAAAACGACCGAAAGCGGCGTTGAGTTCGGTGTTGCTGAGGAAACGACCCTGGGAGTCGGCAGCTGCAACGGCCTCGGTGAGAGGAGTCTTCATGGTTGTGTAGTTGAAGAGGAAGGAAGAAAACCGAGAATCAACTCGGATCAGGCCACAGCGGCGGCAGCGCGATCGAAGTAGGTGCCGATCTCAGACATCAGTGCAGAGCAGTCGCCCTGTTGGATGTTGTTGCGATCGTTGGCGATGGCGATGGCGGCGTCCTTCATCTTGCGAACGCCTTCAGCCACGGAGGCGCCAGGAACGCCGAGGGCCAGGTAGGTTTCGCGGAGGCCGTTGAGGCAACGATCTTCCAGCACAGACGCATCACCGGTGAAGGTTGCGTAGGTGATGTAGCGAAGGATGATCTCCATGTCGCGCATGCAAGCGGCGAGACGGCGATGGGTGTAGGCGTTGCCACCGGGGGCGATCAGAGCGGGCTGTTGCTCGAACAGATCGCGGGCCGCGTTGGTAACGATGGCGGAGGCGTTGGAGGTGATGCGGTTGACGGCATCCATCCGCTTGAAGCTGTTGGCCACAACCGACGACAGGGCGTCGATTTGACCAGCGTTGATGAATTCGCCGCGGGCATCAGCCTGGGCAACGACCTTGGTGAAGGCGTCGAACATTTTAAGAAGCTCCTTTTCTCGACAGTGGGGTCGGGAGTTTGTTGGGGGGGTGAGGGCTTGGGACCCTCAGTGATCATTTGGAAGCGGAGAGTGCAGGGCCGAAGGCCTTCAGCTCAATTGCCCAACTGACTGAGACCATTCTTGCTGATTACTTGGGCCTGGGTTGAGGGCGTTACAAAAGGTTGGGCTCTTGCCAATAAAAAAGGCCCCCACAAGGGGAGCCTTAAGAGATTATTAAATTCCCTGTTCAGTTGTTGTTGTGGGCGGGGCTGCCAGAGACATGAACATCGGTGATGCGGCCGCCGAGGCGGTGCACCAGGCCCATGGTTTCGCGCATGCGCGAAAAGGACACGTTCATGACTACATCGGCGGTGCGATTGTAGTCAATATTGTTTAGGCCTGTGATTGTGAGCGATACCTGGCGATCACTATTGAGGCCAGTGCTACGGGTTCCAGAGGAAACTTTCATTGGCTTAAAAGCAATGGGAGGTGGTGATCAGTTCACAGGGGTGATGCTGGCGATGCGCCCGCCTTCCCGGTGAATCTGCTGTTGATATTCAAGGAGTTTGTTGAAGGGGATGAAGCGCACCCGGTTGCTGCGCTTGTGCAGCCGGTAGTTGCTGAAGCCGGAGATTTCCACCCGGAAGGTGCGACCCTCTTCGCCAGCACCCACGCCCTGGCGGGTAACGCCATCGCTGCTCACCTTGCGGAATACCGAACCCTTGGCGTTGGGGCTCACCACCGGCAGGGGCAGTTCAGCATGCACCGAGGGGTTGAGGCGCGACTGGGTCTTGAGTAGGTCGCCTCGTACGGAGGCACCGGCACCGCCGCGGCTGAGTTGCAGCATGTAAGAGAACTGCAGGCCCTGCTGGCCCACGGAGTAGTTCCAGCCATGCAAGAAGGGCACCACTTCTTCGCCAAAGCGCTCTTGGTATTCAGCGCTGTCTAGGTAGGAATCGATTTCGGCGTCGAAGCCCTTGTCTTGAAGAATGTTGAAGTGATGCAGCATCTCTGCCTTGTTCTGGGGGGCGCGACCCAGCAGATGCTTGAAGTTCAGCTCAATGAACCGGTAAGGGTTGCAATTCTCAAAGAATTTCTGGCTATAGAGGCCACTTTTGGCCAGTTGCCGTACAAATTCGCGAACGCTCAGGTAACCACGCTTGAACAACGACTCGGGACCTTCCAGTCGCTCGCTGCTCATGATGTATTGGTTGCCGAACACCTGGCGATAAACGGCGCTAATGAGGGCCTGCTTATCGTTTTCGGTTGCGTTCAGCCAGTTTTCCTTGGTGCTTGCTGAGGCATAGCGCTCGAAGCCCAGATAGGCGGCGTTGGCAAGAGTCATGGGTGGTCGGGCCTTGGGACAGCTCAGGGCAAGGCTACGGACAAAGTTTATGACGGCAGTTCCCATGCCAGGAAAGGCTTGGGGAATCGTTACGTGGCAACACCCTGCATCTGGCTGCTGCCCCTGGGCCATAAAAAAGGCCCCGGGGGGTTCCCGGGGCCTGGTCTGGATCAGAAGCGCTTGAGGCTGCTCAGTTCACGGGGCTGACGCTGGCCACGCGTCCGCCTTGGCGGTGGATCGCTTGCTGGGCTTCCAGCAGGCGATCAAAGGGGACAAAGCGCACGTTGTTGCTGCGCTTGTGCAGGCGATAGTTGGTAAGGCCAGTTACTTCCACCCGATACACCTTGGCCTTCTCGCCGATGCCCTTGGCCATCTGGGTGATCCGCTCATTGGCCACCTGGGTGGGCTGGAAGGCGGCACCCGCGGCGTTGGGGCTTACCACCGGCAGGGCGCGCTCCTGGTGGAGGGCTTTGCCAAGGCGGAAGCTGGTGTGGGAGGTTTCACCTTTAACGGAGGCGCCTACGCCGCGGCTGAGTTGCATCAGCCAGGAGAATTGGCGACCCAGTTGGCCGGCGGAATAGCCCCAGCCGTGGATGAAGGGCACCACCTCTTCGCCAAAGCGCTCTTGATATTCGGCGCTATCCAGGTAGGAATCAATTTCAGCGTCGAATCCGTGATCCTGCAGGATGCTGAAGTGGTGGAGCATCTCCGCCTTGGTTTGGGGGGCACGGCCCAGCAGGTGCTTGAAATTCAGTTCGATGAAGTGATAAGGATTGGTGTTTTCAAAGAATTTGGCACGATAGAGGCCACTCTTAGCCACCGTACGCACAAATTCCCTGGTGCTCAGATAGCCGGTGCGAAACAGGGATTCGGCTCCGTTGAGCCGCTCGCTTTTCATCACATATTGGTTGCCAAGCACCTGGCGGTAAACGGCCCGGATCAGGGTGGCTTTGTCTTGGTCTGAGCCCGTGGCCCAATTCTCATTATTTTGATCACCGGCAAAGCGCTCTATGCCGAGGTAGGCGGCGTTCAGGAGTGGCATGGAAAGGCTGGGGCAGGGGATGGTGGCCGTTCCGCAGGGACCCTCGGGCACCTTGGAATTCGCACGGAACGGGATGGCCTGATCCTATGAAGCTCTTTCTCAGGATGTGACGTTAGCCCAGAATTGTAATGATTGGGCGGTTTGCCGGAATCCGCCAGCCAAAAAAAAAGGGCCCCGTTGGGGGCCCTAGGCGCTTTCGCGGGATCGGTAAGGATCAGACGAGGGCGTTGATGGCGTAATCGATGTAGTTGTTGGCGATCACACCGGGGTCGCCGGCTACACCGTGGTTGGCCTTGATGTAGTTCAGGGCTTCCACGTACCAGGAGGGGGAGAGTTCGAAAGCGCGGTTGATTTCGTCAAGACCGGCGATCAGGTACTCATCCATGGGGCCGGTGCCGCCTGCCACGAGGCAGTAGGTGACCATGCGGAGGTAGTAACCGATGTCACGGGCACACTTTTCCTTGCCCCGTTGGGTGGAGGAGAAGTTGCTGCCCTGTTGTTGGGTGGTGTAGGGGAACTTGCTGTAAACAGCATTGGCAGCGCCGTTCACGAGGGAATCGGCGTTGGCGGTGAGGGCCTTGGCGGCGGTGAGGGCGTTGGCAGCGCGCTCAAAACGACCGAAAGCGGCGTTGAGTTCGGTGTTGCTGAGGAAACGACCCTGGGAGTCGGCAGCTGCAACGGCCTCGGTGAGAGGAGTCTTCATGGTTGTGTAGTTGAAGAGGAAGGAAGAAAACCGAGAATCAACTCGGATCAGGCCACAGCGGCGGCAGCGCGATCGAAGTAGGTGCCGATCTCAGACATCAGTGCAGAGCAGTCGCCCTGTTGGATGTTGTTGCGATCGTTGGCGATGGCGATGGCGGCGTCCTTCATCTTGCGAACGCCTTCAGCCACGGAGGCGCCAGGAACGCCGAGGGCCAGGTAGGTTTCGCGGAGGCCGTTGAGGCAACGATCTTCCAGCACAGACGCATCACCGGTGAAGGTTGCGTAGGTGATGTAGCGAAGGATGATCTCCATGTCGCGCATGCAAGCGGCGAGACGGCGATGGGTGTAGGCGTTGCCACCGGGGGCGATCAGAGCGGGCTGTTGCTCGAACAGATCGCGGGCCGCGTTGGTAACGATGGCGGAGGCGTTGGAGGTGATGCGGTTGACGGCATCCATCCGCTTGAAGCTGTTGGCCACAACCGACGACAGGGCGTCGATTTGACCAGCGTTGATGAATTCGCCGCGGGCATCAGCCTGGGCAACGACCTTGGTGAAGGCGTCGAACATGGGGGCTCTAGGGCTCGGCTTGTTGGGTAGGGGTGCCGATGGCCGCGAAGGCCGTTTCAGCCCACTGATTCTTGTGCAGGAGTGCCTTAGTCGTCCCCCCCCTTAACAAACGGTCATTCGCTTACCCCAGCGGGTGCCCACGGATACCCCAGGCTCGGCCTGCTGCTGCTAGTGGATTCCTTTCGCCAAGGCCGTTGGCGGCGGGGCTGGGCAGCTCGGATTTGACCGCTGGTCTGATTTCGATACCATCCGGCACAACCCCCCTTGGTCGGTGCCATGAGCAACCCCAACCCGCTGCAACGGCTTCTGGGCCAATTGCATGCCCTCTCTGAGGTGAATGAAACCCTCACGGTGCGCTTGCTCGATCTGGAGGAAAGAATGCAGCGGATGGATGCTCAACTGCGCGGCCAGCAGGCGGCGTTGGCAGAGGGGGACAAGGTGCTGCTGGCGGCGGCGGACGCCCGCATCGATCGCATTCAGGAGTTGCTTGAGCCGGAATCGGCAGCCGCCGCCCCCCTGGCAACCCCTTTTCTGGCCAGGTCTCAACCCCAGCACCAGCCCCAGGTCCAGGCGGTTCAAAAAGAAATCGAGCCCGCCAGCCTGTTTGCCGACGAGCCCGAACAGCTCTTTATGGATGACCAACTGGAGGAGCCCCTAGAGGAGCAGTTGGCAGAGGAAGACGAATTACTGGCCGCCTGAGACTTGGCCTAGGGCCAGCTCAGCGGCCCACCTCACTGGCCGCCGGTGCTCAAGATGGCGGTCACGATGGCGCTGGTGGTGCGCAGCAGCTCCAGGCTCCCCACCACAATCAGGCCCAGCCAGATCTTGCGGATGTTTTCCGGGGGTAGGCCATTGGGCCAATTGATAAAGCTGGGCCGGGCCCCCCAATGCTGGCCGCCGCCCTGGAAGCCACCGCCCCTGGACGGCGGGAAACTGGCTAGCACCTGGCGGTAATAGTGCTCGTAACGGGGCAGGGTGATGTTGGTGGGCAGGGTGCCCACACTGCGGCCGGGCAATACCCGTTGGCGTTGCTGGGGTACTGAATCTTCCCCGAAATTGGTCTGATACTCCTCGGAACTAAGCAGTTCGTAGACCATGGCGCCCACGCCGCGTTCACCAATCACGATCGACCAGGCAATCGCCTCGGCCTCCCCATGGATCTGCCTGCCCAGCAGGCGTTCCACCAGGTGGCGGGCCACCTGTTTATTGCCGTTGTAGCTGTAAACCCCATCCAGGAACCTGGGGGAGAGGGCCAGGCCGCGCACGAATTCGCGCACGCTGATCTGGCTACTGCGCAGCTGGGATTCCAGGATCCTGTTGCGGTCAACCTTGAGGGTGTGGAAGAAGAGCTGGCGGTAGGCGCCCTCAATCAGGGCGTCCTTTTCGGAGTCATCGAGGGCGGTGGCTCCGCTGGGTAGGTGCGATGTTTCATCGCCGCCGGGGAAGAAGCCCTCCACGCGGGCGTTCTGGGAGACCAGGGAATGGTTGTGCAGACCGAGGGCCAAGGCTGTGCGGCAACTTAACTATCAAGGTATTCCTACCCATCGGCCTTGCTGCGCACTCCTCACAATGCTTCATTAGGCCAATAGTCATGCCAGCTGGCCGGGATGGCGTCAGCGAAGCTGGCTTTGCGCTGAAATTCAAAGGGGCCGGCTAGGGATCCCCACACCAGCTCATGGCTTTCCGGGTCGTGGCCCCGGTCAAGGGAGCGCATGCCGTTGCCATTGATCTCGAAACTGCTCACCAGATAGGTGCGCTGGCCGTTGCGTTCCACGATGCAGCGGCAGCCGGGTTCGATTGTGCCGGTGTAGCCGTCTCCCGCGGGGGTAACCACATAGGTGCAGCCCTCCAGGGGCTGGAGCTCGTTGGCGCAGAGGGCTGTTAGCCGGCTCGGATCCGCCGTAACACCCCAGTAATTCTGTTCGTTGGCCACGGCCTTGTTGCGGATGCGCAGTTCGCCTTCCTCCAGCAGCACCTGCAGCACCCGCAGCCGGTAGGGCTGATCGGGGGCGATCGTGTAGGCCTGCTCCAGCAGCAGTGAGCCCGGCACCAGCTGGGGCAGGGGCTGCACCCGCACTTGGATGTGGGCGTAAATCGGTGGGTTGTCGAAGGCTTGCTGCTGGTTGCAAAACTCACCGCAGAGCTGGCGGCAGAGGTCGAGGGGGTTGGCCATTGGCAAAGGCTACAAAATATGGCGAATGGTCTTGGCGATTTTGACCCGGGTTATGTGGTTTCGTCGTGGCTGGATTGCCCTGCTCCTGCCTGGCCTGCTGAGCGCCTGCGGCGCTTCAGTGCCCAGTGGCATGGACGGCTTTGGCCAAACCATCAGCCTCTTGGTGGAGGAGGAGAACTTGGCGGCGCCCCTGAATCGGATCGCCAGCCGGGAAATGATGAAGGAGCAAATAATCGAATTTGAGCGCTATCACCCTGGGACGCAGGTGCAGCTGGAGGTGGTGCGCAGTGATGGCCTCGGGCAAGCGCTGCAATATCGGGCCTCCCGGGGGCTGGAGCCCGACCTGTTGCTACTGGTGGGCAATGATCTGTTGCCCCTGAAGAGCAAGGGCTATATCAAACCCGTGCGCCTCTCTGAGCAGGAACGGCTGAATTTTCGACCTGAGGGTCTGCTGCAATTACAGAACCACGGCGAACAATTGGGGCTGCCACTTTTTCTATATCCGCGGTTGGCCTGTTACAACAAGCAGCTCATGCCAGAGCCCCCAAAAACCCAGGCGGACTTGATCCGCCTAGGCCAGCAGGGCCATGCCATTGGTTTGGATTCTTCATTCCCGGGGCTGCAATGGCTGTACAGCGGTTTCGGTGGCAACTTATTTCCTCCGCAAGGGGAGAGATTTAATAGTGGCGCCTTGCTTGATTTCTTGAGTTGGTTGCGCTTGGCGAATTTGCAGCCAGACATCACTTTTGTGACCAATGGCACTGAGCTAAGTCAGGGCTTGGGTGATGGTCATTTTCAATGGGTGAGTTGTTCTACGCGCTGGTTACCTAGCCTGAGGAAAGCGCTGGGCAGTCGCCTGGGACTATCCCTGCTGCCGGGCGGTCCAAAGGAAGCTGCCCAACCCATACTGCACCTGCGCACCTGGGCCTTTGGGGCCCAGTCCAGCAACCACCAACATCAATTAGCTCGCCAGCTGGTGTTGTTCAACTCCAATGTGGTGCAGCAGCGCAACATGGCGCTGAAGTTGGGCACGGTGTTGCCTGTGAACCCAGCCATTGCCTTGCCATTGAAGGCCTATCCCATCCTGGGTTTGATAGATGAGGCGGTGCGCTCCAGCCGGCGGTTAAATCTGGCCCAGGAGCGTCAGTTCCAGGCCCTGGAGGCCCCAGCCCAAACCTTGATAGATCAGGTTATTAGCGGGGGCAGACCGCCTGAGTGGGCTGCCCCCAAACTGGAGGCTTTGATTAAGGCGGCACAACCCGGGGTGCAGCGATGAATTCGATAGTCCTGGCTTTTGACGATCTGTTTTCCGATTTTTCTAGGCCGGCGGTGCTCTGGCAGCTATTGGTGTTGCTGCTGGTCATTGGGCTTTGGTTCCCTCTTAAGGGTGTCTTGCGACTGGAGGTCAAGTTTTGGCCCCTGGAACGGCAATTCCCCTGGTTGGGCCTTGTTAAACCCCTGGCCAATGAAACGTTGTTGTGGTTGTTGCTAATTCTCGCCAGCCGGGGGCTGGATGCGCTCACTGGCGTGGCGGGGCTAGCTCTATTCCTAGCTCGTTTCTATGGAATTTGCCTGCTCAGTCGAGTGCTGATCGTGGTGCTGTATCAGCATCTGCCATTGGAGCTGGTACGCCGTGCCGACCTGCGGGTGCTGCGTCCCCTGCTCACCATAGGGGGGCTATTGAGCATCTTTGCTCAGCTTAGTGATTTGTCTCTGCTTATGCAGGCGCCATTGTTCTCCTTGGGGGGGCAGGTAATCAGTTTTGGCGATTTGATGCTGTTGTTGTTTGGCACTTATTTTCTGGCGGCAGGCACAGCGCTGCCGGCCTTGGCCCTGGCCTGGATCACCCGCAGACTTTTCAACCTTGAGGGGCCGGCCTATCGGGCCACGGCCCTCTTGATTCGTTACATGATCGTGGGCCTTGGCCTGGTATATATCCTTGCCCAGGTGGGGGTGAATCCCACCCTGGTGGCAGCGGTGGGGGGTGGCCTATCGGTGGGTCTTGGCTTCGGTTTGAAGGAGGTGTTTAGCAACTTCATCAGTGGCCTGTGGTTGTTGCTGGAGGGGGCGGTGCGGCCGGGGGATGTGTTGTTGCTGGAATCAGTTAACGGCGAAGATCCCTGTGAGGTGCTGGAGTTGGGCATGCGCGCCACCACCCTCTGGCGCGACCGCGACAACGTGGAGCTGGTGGTGCCGAATCAAACTTTCTTCACCCAGTCGATGTCTACCTACAGCGGTATCCGTGATCGGCGCCGGCGGGGCCAGGTGCTAATAGGGGCGGCCTATCGCCATCCCCCCGAGCAGGTGATTGCCCTGCTGGAAGCCACAGCCCAAACAATCCCCAGGGTGTTGGCTGATCCGAAACCAAAGGGATTATTGCTGCGTTACGACGATTCGGCGATTACCTATGCGATCCGCTATTGGATTGAAAATCCGATGGATGGGGTGGGCGTTGCCAGTGAAGTGGGGATTGCCGTGTGGAATGCCTTTGAGCAGGCCGCCATTGAAATTCCTTTCCCCCAACGGGTGGTTCACCTGGACTCAGAACATCAGGGCCTGGGGTCAGATTGATTTTGAAATGCCAGGACCCAGATTTGAACTGGGGACACGGCGATTTTCAGTCGCCTGCTCTACCAACTGAGCTATCCCGGCTTGCCCGTGGGCAAGGAAAGATCTTAGTGCACCGCAGGGCCCCCTCAGGCAGATTCACGCCTTTTGGCTGGGGTGCGGGCGAAGCAAGCGAGCCCGAGCAGGCCATGGCCACCGGCCTCTAGGGCAGCCATGGCCGCCAGGGCCGTGGCGCCGCTGGTGAGGATGTCGTCCACCAGCAGCAGGGGTTGCAGGCGCGGGCCGGCGGGCCGAGTGCAATAAAACACCCCCTGCAGATTTGCCTGGCGTTGGGCACGGTTGAGGTGGTGTTGGCCCAGGCAGGCCCGTTGGCGGCCCAGGGCCGGCACTAGTTGATGGCCCCCCACGCGGCTGATCACCCGGGCCAGCTGCAGGGGCAGGGGGTTGCCCCCCGGCCGGCGGGCGGGGATGGCGGTTACCAGCAGGGGCACCCCCAGATCGGGCAGTTGCTGTAGCAATTGGCGGCCCAGGGCTTCCACCAGCCAGGGGTTGGGCTGCCGGCGCAGCTGCAGTAGTTGGGAGCGCCAGGCTTCGGCGTAGCTGCCCACCGCCCACCAAGGCATAGGGCATTGGCCCCGCAGGCCATCGGGTTCCAGGGCCAGGCTGCGGCGGCAGGAAATACAAAGTGAGCGGCGCGGGGATGGGCGCTGGCAGCGGGGACAGCGGGGCTGCAATAGCAACCGATCCAGCCAGGGGGGCAGGGACATGGGGAAAGCATTCCCCCCTAGGCCTAAAAAATGGCAAGCCCAGGCACCAATTAAGGCGCCTGGGCTTGTTTAAGACGTTTCGAAATCTCTACGGCCTAAGCCAGGCAGAGTTTCGCAGGCGAATCACTCTTCGCCTTCGTCTTCACCGCCCACAGGTACCAGACGGATCTGCTTGCGACCCAGCTTGATCTCAAACTCGTCACCGGGCTTGAGGTTTAGCATTACGGTGTAGGCCTTACCGATCAGCAGGTTGCCATTGCCTTGAACGGTGGCCACATAGCTCAGCTTGCGGCCGCCTTTACCCACATTGCTGCCTTCACCCAGGCTAACTCCCTTGGCTTCCAGCAGGGCCTCATAGAAGGCGGTGAAGTTCAGCCGCTCACCACCATCCTTTTTGGTGGACACATAGCCACAGGCCTTGACGAGGTCTGACTTGGAGCCGTCGCCAGCTTCTTTGACCTTGGCGAGCAATTCTTGACCAGTGAGCATTGGGAAAATTTGAGGGTCGTTTTAAACATATCAAACCGACCGCATTTTGCCAACAGCGTATGTACGTTAGTTTTGCGGTACTATTTATTCCGAACTGGATGGCTTCGACAAAGCCCTTGATCCTTTGAGACTCTTGGCTGGCCCCGGCAGCAGCGCCTGGGGTTATTGGGTTGTGCTATTCAGCTGCAGGGGCAATCGCCCGCAACATTGCCACCAAGGTGCGATGGGCATCTTCGCTGTCGCAGAGCTGGTGGTCAAAGCGAATGATCAGGATCTCCCCATCTACTTCCAGTTCCATCGCTTCGCTTTCCACCTTCAGCAGTCGCGCCGTTAGTGGTGCCTCCACGCCGCCGTAGTGGCGGGCATAGGCCAGCACGGAGTCGGCGTGATCTTTATTCATGTGCAAACAAATGCGGTCACTCACCGCAGCGGTGAGGGGATCAGCGGCCATGGCAGTTAGTACGTGGGTAAAGCCCGAGGGGCTTGATCGATTGTGGCCTGGGGCGCCCCTTGCTGGCGACTATTGCTGCTCAGCCGGCGCTGAATCTTTGCCAAAGCAACAGCCCCAGCCGCAGGCCGCTGTAGGTCACATAGCCGGCTAATACCAGAAACAAGCCCATCGAGAGGATGGTACGTAGGCGGTCATTCATGGCGAATTTCAGGGGGTGCTGGTTGTTCCCAGCCTATGGATGCCAGCGCCCAACGACCCATGGCAGCTGCGGCCGAGGCCTTGGCTCGATTCAGCACCGGGATTTGCAGGGACCGTTGGCGCAATAGGCGCCATTGGGGATTGTTGGCTCCACCCCCAACGCTGAGCACCCGTTGCACGGCCGGGGCCCCGAGTTCCTGCAGTTTTTGCCAGCCCAGCCTCTCCAACTCCGTTAGCCCCTCCAGCAGGGCCTGTAGGTAGAGGGCATCGCTCACCGGGCGGGGACCAAGCACCGGTGCCAGCTCGGGATCATCGATCGGAAAGCGTTCGCCGCGGCCGGGCAGGGGGCGCAGGGCCAAGCCGCTGGGGCGGTTTGGATCAATTTGACGGCTGAGTTGTTCCAGTTGTTCGTTTGAGAAGAACTGACGCAGCACGCCGGCGCCCCCATTGGAGGCCCCCCCCACCAGCCACTGGCCCCCCAGCCGGTGGTTGCTCACCCCAGCCCCTGCCAGCGGCTGGGGGCTGAATTGTTTGAGCACCAGGGTGGTGCCCAGCACCGCCACCCCATCGCCGGGGCCCGGGGCTGCCGCCAGGACGATGGCATTGCCATCGGTGCTGCCTGCCACCACCTGACAGCTGGGGGGAAGCCCGAGGCTGGCGGCCACAGCCGCTGCCAGGGGGCCCAGGCCAGTGCCGCCGGCCACCAGCTCCGGCAGGGCCTGGGCCCAGGGTTGGGCGGCGATGCTGCCAGCCCAGCGCTGTTGCTGTTGATCCCAGCCCAGCCGCAGGTTGTTGGCTTCCTCCCCCCACCGCCAATCCGCCAGCAGCCAGCCCATCAACCAGTCGGCCTGGTGACGCAGTAGGTCTTGGCTGGGGTTCAGGGCCTGGGGGAAGGAGCCCCAGAGGCGCAGGGCCCGGGCGAGGCTGCCGCTGGCACTGGCGGCGGGTCCCCCTTCCGGCACCAGGGCCGCCAGGGTGGGGATTTGCTCAGGGCAGGCGGTGGCATAGCTAAGGGCCAGCCCCCTTGGGGCGCCATCGGCGCTGCAACGCAGCAGGGTGCCGGAGGTGCCAGCAATGGCAATGGCGCCGATTCTTTGCCGTAGGTGCTGGGGCAGGGCTGTTACCAGGGTTGCCAGGCCCTGGCGCCAGCCCTCCGGATCTTCAAAGGGCCGGGGGTAGGCGCTGGAGCGTTCGGCCAGGCTGTGGCCATCGGCCCCCACCAGGGCCAGCCGCAGGCCGCTGCTGCCCAGGTCTACCCCCAGGCCCAGCAGATCCCCGGCCCCCATCAAACTCAGCCCTTGAGCTGGGCGGCAATGGCGTCTACGTTCTCCCAGGGCAGGTTGAGGTCGGTACGGCCGAAGTGGCCGTAGGCCGCCACATCTTGGTAGAAGCGACCACCGCGTTCCTGGGGTAAGCCCCGCAGGTTGAAGATCTCGATGATGGCGCCGGGCCGGAGGTCGAAGTTTTCCTGCACCAGTTCGGTGAGGGCATCGTTGCTCAGCTTGCTGCTGCCGAAGCTCTCCACAAGGATGCTCACGGGCTTGGCTACGCCAATGGCATAGCTGAGCTGCACTTCCACTTTTTTGGCCAGGCCGGCGGCCACCAGGGCCTTGGCCACATAGCGGGCGGCGTAGGCGGCGGAGCGGTCCACCTTGGTGGGGTCTTTGCCGGAGAAGGCGCCACCGCCATGGCGGGCATAGCCGCCATAGGTATCAACAATGATCTTGCGGCCGGTGAGGCCCGCATCCCCCTGGGGACCACCAACGACGAACTTGCCGGTGGGGTTCACCAGGAAACGGGTGCTGGCTTTGGCTGGTTTGAGCGGCAGGTCGGCGGTGGCGGGTTCCACCACATGGGTCCAGAGGTCGGCGGAGATCCGTTCGCGTAGGCCCTTGTCGTCGGAAATGCCGTCGATTTCGGCGATGTGTTGGGTGGAGATCAGGATCGTGTCGATCGCCACTGGCTGGTCGTTTTCATAAACAACACTCACCTGGGTTTTGCCGTCAGGCAACAGGTATTCGAGGCTGCCGTCATGGCGCACCGCCGCCAGCTGCCGGGCCAACCGGTGGGCCAGGCTGATCGGCAGGGGCATCAACTCTGGGGTTTCATCACAGGCGTAGCCAAACATGATCCCCTGGTCGCCGGCGCCCACCTTGTCGAGGGGATCGCCGTCGTGGTCATCGGCTTCGTTTACCCCCTGGGCGATGTCTGGGGATTGCTGGTCTAGGGCCACCAGCACGGCGCAGCTGTGGGCATCAAAGCCGCCGGCCCGGGCGCCGTTGTAGCCAATTTCTGCGATTACGCCGCGCACCAGGGTGTTGAAGTCCACCCGGGCGCTGGTGGTTACCTCACCGGTGATCAAGCAAAGGCCCGTGTTCACTACGGTTTCACAGGCCACCCGACTGGCGGGGTCCTGGGCCAGCAGGGCATCGAGCACTGCGTCACTCACCTGGTCGCAGATCTTGTCGGGATGGCCTTCAGTAACCGACTCCGAGGTAAAGACGTGACGACCCATAAATCTGTAGTGAACAGCGGGCTGAAGATTACAGCGGGGTTAGTTGATCCCAGTGCTGGATGTGCCCATGGCTACCCGTGAGCGCCGGGGCCGGATCCCAACCGCCTGTGTAGGCCAGGCTCCAGCCGAGGCCGGCGGCGGCGGCCATTGTTAAGTCGTCACTGGCATCACCGATCATTCCGCACTGGGCTGGGGCAAGCCCCAGCTCCTGGCAGAGGGCAAGGGCCGCCGCTGGGTTGGGTTTAGCCAGGGGACGATCGGCCCCATGCACCGCTTGGAAATAGCAGCACAGTTGGTGTTCGGCCAGGAAGGCCTCCAGGCTGGGCCCCAGGTCACTGCTGATGATCGCCAGTTGCAGGCCGGCCGCTTGCAGACGCTCCAGCAGGCTGTAGAGCCCGGGGGTGGGGGGCGTGAGTTGCGGCTTGCGATCGGCCCATTGGCGGTCGGCCTGCTGGAGCGCCTCGCTGGCCCATTGGCGGGCCTGGCCCCAGTTGTGGCCGGCGGCAGCCAGCAGCGTGGCGGTGGAGATCAGGTTGTCGTGGCGGCTGGCCACGGCGGTGGCGCCATCGCAGCGCAGGCCAGTGGCCGTGACCCCATAGGCCCGCAGCAGCAACGCTTCCAGGCTGGCATCGGCGGCCAACTGGGCACAGTAAGAAGCCCTGGCCTGGGCCAGGGCAAGTAGGTAACTGTCACTGCGGCAAAGGGTGCCGTCCTTGTCGAACAGCACCGCCGCGGTGGCAGTTTTGCTGGCCCCCAGGGGAAGCCCGTTGAGCCGCATGCTCAGTCGACGCTGATGGCCACGGGTTCGGCTTCGTCTTCCGATTGCTCCATGAGCATCTGCTTGTAGCGGGCGGCCATTTCCTCGGCGTTGTCGAAGACCTTCTGGGGATCGGTGAGCATGTCGCCGGGTTCGGGTTCGAGTGCCTTGGTGGAGAGCGAGATCCGGCCGCGCTCGGCATCGAGGTCGATGATCATCACCTTCATCTGATCGTTCACATTCAGCACCGTGTGCGGTGTTTCGATGTGTTCGTGGCTGATTTCGGAGATGTGCAGCAGGCCGCTGACCCCACCGATGTCGATGAAGGCGCCGTAGGGCTTGATGCCGCGAACGGTACCAATCACCACTTCGCCCACCTCGAGGCGATTCATCTTGCGCTCCACCAGGGCGCGGCGATGGCTGAGCACCAACCGGTTGCGTTCCTCGTCCACCTCAAGGAATTTGAGGGGAAGGAAATCTGCCACCAGGTCTTCCTTGGGCTTGCGGGTGCTGATGTGGCTGCCGGGGATGAAGCCCCGCAGGCCTTCCACCCGCACCAGGGCGCCGCCCCGGTTGGTGGCAAACACTTCGCTGTAAATGGTGGCGTCTTCCTTCTGCAGCTGGCGCACCCGTTCCCAGGCCCGTTGGTATTCGATCCGGCGGATCGAAAGCGAGAGCTGACCGTCTTCGTTCTCTTCGGTGAGGATGAAGAACTCGCGGACTTCGCCGGGTTCGAGCACCTCTTCCAGGGTTTCCACCCGGTTGATCGACACCTCCTGGAGGGGCATGAAGGCGGCGGTCTTGGCGCCGATGTCGATCAGGGCGCCCTTCGGCTCCAGGTTGAACACGGTGCCGTTAACGACGTCACCGGGCTTGAAGTGATAGTCGTACTTGCTCAGCAGTGCGGCGAAGTCGTCGATTGTGAAGCCGACGTCTTCATTGCTACGGCTCGGGGCCCGGTTGCCGTCGTCGGCGGTGGGCACCTCCTCGGGAATTTCATCGGCCAGCAGGTCGAGGGCCATCGCATCGAGGCTCTGCTCGAGGTCAAGGATCGGCTCAGCCAGCTGTTCGCCGGATTCGGGAGACGAGGAGGTCACGGTCATGGGGGAGGTGGCGGCCTGCCTGGGGCAGGGATAGGGGAGGCCGTTCGGGGCTCCGCCGAAGCAGAACGGCAATCTGTAACCCTATCAGCCGATGCCTGCCAACTGGCGCTTGAGGCTGCTGCGCTGGCGCAGTTTGTCGAGGGTGCTGATGAAATCACTCACGCCTCGGAATTTCCCATAAACCGAGGCAAAACGCACATAGGCCACCTCGCTGAGATCGCCCAACTGTTCCAGCACCAGGTCTCCGATTTCTTGGCTGCTTACTTCCCGTTGGTTGCGCTGTTGGAGCAGCACCTCCAGGTCGTCGATCAGCAGCTCCAGCCGCTGGGTTTCCAGCCCTGTTTTCTCACAGGCGCGCATCAGGCCGTGCAGCAGCTTGGAACGGCTAAAAATTTCGCGGTTGCCATTGCGCTTCAGCACCGTGATCGGCACGCTTTCCACCCGTTCATAGGTGGTGAAGCGATGTTCGCAATGCAAACACTCCCGGCGGCGGCGCACACTCCTGCCGGAGTCGGCCGCCCGTGATTCGAGCACCCGGCTATCGCTGTGTTGGCAGGAGGGACACTGCAAAAGCTGTCCTGAATCAAGCAGGCTAAGTGTAGACAGATTGAATCCATTTGAGAAGGGCCTTGCCGCAATAGGTCTCATCGAGACCATTCGCTAAGACATAAAAAACCCCCCACTGGCGTGGGGGGTAAGCGGAATCAAGGGCTGATCACTTACCGATCTTGGGGGGCTCCCGGAGGGCCACCGCGAAGAACAGGGTGCCCAAAACGAGGGCGAGGATCAGGATGTAGGCAAAGCTTTCCATCGATGCGGGGCTCCGGAGGGGTCAGCTGAGCGGGGTGCCTGCCGGGGGCACGAAGCCCTCGGGGAGGCGGCGGGTGGACTTGTCGCCAAGTTTGGCGAAGAGTCCGAATTCCACCTGGTCGCCTAGGTCGGGGTCGATGCCGGCGAAGACGTCGCGGTAGAGGGTGCGGGAACCGTGCCAGATGTGCCCGAAGAAGAAGAGCAGGGCAAATACGACGTGGCCGAAGGTGAACCAGCCGCGGGGGGAACTGCGGAAGGTGCCGTCTGAGTGATAGGTCTCGCGATCAAACTCGAAGCCTTCTCCCAGCTGGGCCTTGCGGGCCAAGCGCTTCACTTCAGCAGGATCCGTGAAGGTCTTGCCGTTGAGTTCACCGCCATAGATAGTGGCGGTGACGCCGGTTTGCTCGAAGGAATACTTCGCTTCTGCCCGGCGGAAGGGGATGTCGGCGCGCACGATGCCGTCACTGTCTTGGAGAACCACAGGGAAGTTCTCGAAGAAGTTGGGCAGTCGACGCACCTCAAGGTTGCGGCCTTCCTTGTCTGTGAAGTTGATGTGACCAAGCCAGTTGGTGGGTAGGCCATCACCATTGACCATCGGACCGACGCGGAACAGACCGCCCTTGGCAGGGCTGTTGCCCACGTAGTCATAGAAAGCAAGCTTCTCAGGAATGGCGCCATAGGCCTGGGAAGGACTGGCCCCCTCGGCAATGGCCCCCTGGGCCCGACGGGCGATTTCCTGTTTGAAGTAGCCCTGATCCCACTGGAAGCGGGTGGGGCCAAACAGTTCGACCGGGGTGGTGGCACTGCCGTACCACATGGTGCCAGCCACGATGAAGGCAGCGAAGAAAACCGCTGCGATGGCACTGGCCAACACGGTTTCGATGTTGCCCATGCGCAAGGCCTTGTAGAGGCGCTCGGGCGGACGGGTGGTGATGTGGAAGATGCCGGCAATGATCCCAACGATGCCAGCGGCGATGTGGTGGGCCACCACGCCGCCGGGGTTGAAGGGGTTGAAGCCCTCAGGGCCCCAGGCGGGCTGCACCTTCTCCAGGTGACCGGTGAGGCCATAGGGGTCTGAGACCCACATGCCCGGACCGAACACACCGGTTAGATGGAAGGCGCCAAAGCCGAAGCAGGCGAGGCCTGCCAGCAGCAGGTGGATGCCGAAGATCTTGGGCAGGTCAAGGGCAGGCTCCCCGGTGCGGGGGTCTTGCCAGATCTCTAGATCCCAGTAGGTCCAGTGCCAGATGGCAGCCAGGAAAAGGAGACCACTGAGAATGATGTGGGCGGCGGCAACGCCCTCGAAGCTCCAGAAGCCGGGGTCCACCCCGGTTTGGCCGGTGATGCTCCAGCCGCTCCAGCTGCCGGTGACCCCCAGGCGAGCCATGAAGGGCATTACGAACATGCCCTGACGCCACATGGGGTTCAGGACAGCGTCAGAAGGGTCAAAGATGGCGAGCTCATAGAGCGCCATCGAACCGGCCCAGCCGGCAACCAGGGCGGTGTGCATGAGGTGCACCGCCAAAAGGCGGCCCGGGTCGTTGATGACGACCGTATGCACCCTGTACCAGGGCAATCCCATTGGATTCGGTGCGGGGAAACGAGACAGGAGCTCCGCAGAAGCTGCGAAGTTCGGTGATCGTAAGGGTTTCAGGCCGTTGACTGACCGCTGGTTTCAAAGGGAAACAGTTGGTCACCCTCTCCAGGCCCCCCCAGGGCTGGGGTCTCCCTGAGAGTCGGTCACAAATCGCAATCTTGGCCCTGCAGAATGGGGGTTGCCGCCGATCTGCCATGCCCGTTGTTCGTTTTGTGCGGGAGGGCCGTGAGCTGGATTGCCCTGCCGGAACGAATCTGCGCGAGTTAGCCCTGGCCGAGGGGCTCGAGCTCTATGGGCTGAAGGGGCGCCTTGGTAATTGCGGCGGTTGCGGGCAGTGCATCACCTGCTTCGTGGAGGTGGTGGCGGAACGCCAGCCCGGGGCGCTCAGTGCCCCCACGGCTGTGGAGATCAAAAAATTGAGGCGCCGGCCTGAGACCTGGCGTTTGGCCTGCCAAGTGCTGGTGCTGGATTCCGTGGCGGTGCTCACCCGGCCCCAGGCGGGGCGGGGGGAGCTGGAGGCCCAGCTGGAGACGGCCCGCTTAGAGCCCCTGCCGGAGGGGGTAATTGCCGCTGAGCCGGAGGAGATCAGCGACGAGCTGTAAACAGGGGCGGATAGGCCCCGTCTGGCGCTGATACCCTCCTGGGAATTCCGCCTGCGGTCATGGAAACCAACGATCTTGGCTTTGTGGCCAGCCTTTTGTTTGTGCTGGTGCCGGCCGTGTTCCTGATCGTTCTCTACAACCAGAGCAGCAGCCGCAAGGGCTGAGCGCTCTGGCAGTAAGCGGTTTCAGGGTTCCCGCACCAGCAAAACCGGTGCGGGGGCGTGGACGCGCACGTAGTCGCTAACGGAACCACCCAACAGTTTGTCGAGGTCCACTAGGCCCCTGGCCACCAGGGGGCGCCGGTCTTGGGAGGCGATCACCAGCAGATCGGCATTCACCTCCTTGGCGGTTTCGCAGAGAACCCGGCCGATTTCGCCTGTTTTGTGCAGGGTGTTTAGCTCCACCCCATAGCCACGGGCCCGCTGGCTGGCCTGTTGCAGCAGGCTGTCTACGGGGTTGTGACCCTGGCGGGTGGGGGTTAGGTCGTGGTGGGTTACATGCACGCCGGTGAGGGTGCAGCCGGGGATGTCCCGGGCCAATTCACAGGCCAGTTTGAGGGCGTCATCGCCCACGCCGGTGCCGTCGATGCCTACCAGCAGGCGGTTTACATGGCGCACGTAAAGATCGTCACGCACCAGCAGCATCGGCCTGGTGGAGAGCTGAAACACGTACTGGCTGGCGCTATTGGCCAGGATTGATTGCAGGCGGCCCAGGCCCCGGGAGCCCATCACGATCAGGTCGGCATCCAGTTCATCGGCCACCTTCAGCACGGTTTGCTTGGTGTCGCCCTGGCGCAGGATTGTGTTCACATCGGCAGGGTTTAGGCCGAGCTTGCCCACCGCTGCCGCCAGCAGTGCCGCCCCCCGCTGCCAGTGTTCTTGCAGGTCTTCACCGGCTTGTTCAGGCACCACGTGCAGCAGATTCAAGCGGGCTTGGGCAAAGCCGGGGATGTCGCGCAGCATGCGCACCATCTCCTCCACGTGACCTTTGCCCGAATCGGCGATCAGGAGGTTGCGGAACATGGTCTTTGGGGATGGTCTGTCGGCAGCCTATGGCGGTGCTCCCTGGGCGGCGACAGCTGTGGAAAAGGATGTAACGGAGTGGCCCTGGCGTTGTTGCAAGCAGGTGCTTCCCCAGCACGCCGACCATGCCGGTGTGCTGTGGCATGGGGCCTATGTGGCCTGGCTGGAGGAGGCCCGGGTGGAGGCCCTGGCGGCGGCGGGCTTGGCCTATGCCGAGCTTTCCGCCACTGGCTTGGAATTGATGGTGGTGGAGTTGCAGTTGCGCTATCGCCGCCCCCTGCGCCATGGGGAAAGCGTGGAGCTGCGCAGTCGAATCAGTGGGGCGAAGGGGCTGCGTTTGCCTTTTCACACCCGTTTCATTACCCCGGCAGGCGAGCTGGCGGCGGAGGCCCTGGTGACCCTGGCCCTGGTGGACCGCGAGCGGGGGAAACCGCTGCGGCGGCCCCCGGAGCGCCTGGCCCGGGCCCTGGAGATCCTGGCCAAAGGCTGCTAACTGTGCTAGTACAGATGTATTGGCGGGCGGGTTATGGGTAGCGGGTTGGGGCTTGGCTGGCTGCAGCGGCGCCGTTGGTGGTGGACTTGGGCCCAGTGTGAGGGGATCGGCATTCAGCGGCTGCGCCAGTTGGAGCGGGAATTCGGCGACCTCGAGGCCGCCTGGTGGGCTGAACCGGGGGCCCTGGCTGCCCTGCCGGGGATTGGCCCTGAATTGCTGGCCAGTAAGGCGCGCTTGGCCCTGCGCCTGGGGGCATCCGGGCTGCCGCTTACCTGTCCGCCCCGCACTTTCTTGCCGGGGGATCCTGGTTTTCCGCCCGGGATGGCGGCCCTGGAACGCCCCCCCCTGCAGTTGCACTGGGAGGGTCGCGGCAGTCTTTGGCCCCCCCTGCGCAGCCGGTTTGGGGTGGCGGTGATCGGCACTAGGCGCCCGTCCCTGCATGGCTTGAGTTGGGCCCGTCGGCTGGGGGTGGCCCTGGCCGGGGCGGGCTGGCCGGTGGTTAGTGGCCTGGCGGAGGGCATTGATGGGGAAGCCCACCAGGGCTGTTTGGAGCAGGGGGGAGCCCCGGTGGCGGTGCTGGCTACCCCGCTCGGGCGGGTTTATCCCCGCCATCACCGCAGCCTGCAGCGGCAGGTGGCCCAGCGGGGGCTGTTGGTTACGGAGCAGCGGGCCGGGGCGGAGGTGAAGCGGGGGAATTTCGCCGCCCGAAATCGCCTATTGGTGGCCTTGGCCAAGGCGGTGGTGGTGGTGGAGTGCCCCTTGGCTAGTGGGGCGCTGCATGGGGCCCGGCTGGCCTGGGATGCGGAAATCCCCCTCTGGGCGGTGCCCGCCGACACCGACCGCGACTCGGCCCGGGGTAGTAACTCCCTGTTGCAGCAGGGGGCCACCCCGCTGCTGGACCCCGCCGATTTGTTGGCCAGCCTCGGCGAAGCGCCCCTGGCCGCCAGCGTTGGGGCGCCCGTGCCGCTGGCCCCCGGCGACAGCCATCCCCTCTTGGCCGCCCTCGGCCAGGGGGCCAGCCTGGAGGAGCTGGGCCAGCGGCTGCAACAACCGTTGCCGCAGTTGGCCCAGCAATTGCTGGAGTTGGAGCTGGCCGGTCTGGTGCAGCCGGCGGCAGGGCTTTGCTGGCGCCCCCGCCACAATGGCTTTAGCCCGGGGGCCCTGGCCGGATGACTGAAGCGCCGCCGCCAGCCATGGCTGAAAACATCAGCGCTGCGGCCTTGCTGGCCTGGCGGCGGCGGCTGTTGCTTGATTTTCCCGATCGGGGCCCAGCCCTGGATTGGCTTTTGGAGCTGGAGGGGGGGCTGGGCTGGCCTCAATTGCAGGCCTGTCGCCTCTATCCCGAGCGGCCCCTGCTACTGGAGCGCCCCCTGGGGCAACTGGAGGCCCTCTGGTGGCGCCATTGCCACGGGGATGAGCCGCTGCAATACCTGGTGGGTCGCTGCCCCTGGCGGGATTTGGAATTGCAGGTGGCGCCGGCGGTGCTGATTCCCCGCCAGGAAACTGAGTTACTGGTGGAGCTGGCCCTGGGGCTTGGGCTGGAGCAGGGGTCAGCCCCCCCCCGCTGGGCCGACCTGGGCACCGGTTCCGGCTGTTTGGCCCTGGCCCTGGCCCTGGCCTGGCCCGAGAGCTGTGGTTGGGCGGTGGATTGCAGTGGCGCAGCCCTGGCCCTGGCGGCGGCCAATGGGGGTCGGCTGGCCCTGGATGGGCGGATCCAGTGGCGGCAGGGGTCCTGGTGGCAGCCCCTGGAAGATCAGTGGGGACGTTTGCCATTGGTGTTGAGTAACCCCCCCTATATCCCCTCGGCGCTGCTGGCGGGCCTCGATCCAGTGGTGCGGGACCACGAACCCTGGCTGGCCCTAGATGGCGGTGGCGATGGCCTCGATTGCCTGCGTGAGATCGCCGCCGGCGCCCGGCGGGCCCTGGCCCCGGGGGGTTGGCTGCTGCTCGAACATCACCACGACCAGTCGCTGGCGGTGGCCCAGTTGCTGGCGGCGGCGGGGTTGGAGGAGCTGCGGGTGGCCAGAGACCTGGAGGGCAAGGCCCGTTTTGCCCTGGCCCGGGCGCCCGGGGGAGCCTGACCTTGGCGCTCGACTCGCCCTTAAACCTGCTGGCTGCCGCTGCCCTCGCTGAGCGGCTGCGGGCGGGGGAAGTAGGGGCATTCCCCACCGACACCCTGCCGGCCCTGGCGGTTTCAACGGCGGCGGCGGCGGCCCTTTGGCAGCTCAAGCAACGGCCAGCCAGGAAGCCCCTAATCCTCTTGGGGGCCGATGGGGCCAGCCTGCTGGCCCTGCTCGGCATGGAAGCACCGCCCGCCTGGGGCGCCATGGCTGCCCGGGGCTGGCCCGGCGCCCTCACCCTGGTGCTGCCCGCCCGGGGGCCGCTGGCGGAGGCGCTCAACCCTGGCGGCGGCAGTTTGGGTTTACGGGTGCCCGCCTGTGGCCGCACCCGGGCGCTGTTGCGGCTCAGTGGTCCATTGGCCAGCAGCAGCGCCAACCTTTCTGGCCAGCCCCCCTGCACCAGCCCGGAGGCCCTGGCCGCCGCCTTCCCGGGGTTGGCTTTGTTGGGGCCCCTGCCCTGGCCCCGGGGTTCGGGGCTGGCCAGCACGGTGTTGGCTTGGCAGGCTGGGAATCCCACCGATCCTTGGCGTTTGTTGCGCCAGGGGGCGGTGGAATTTCCTGGGGAGCTGCTGGGCTGATGGCTTGGTTGGTGTTGGTGGTGGGTTTCCTGCTGGTCTTAGTGGAGTGGCTGGTGCGGCCGCTGCTGCAAACCGGTCAGGCCCTATTCAGCATGCATAACTTGATCTGGCTGCCGCCCCTGCTGCTGGTTTGGGCCCTAACGGCTAAGCGGCCCTAGGGGAGGGCAACCAGCGGCTGCTGAGTAACGAAAGCAGCACCAGCCCACTGGAACAGATCAGGCAGGCGGTCATGCCGCCGCTCAGGTACATCCAGCCGGAGAGGAGCGTGCCCAATAGCCGGCCCGCCGCATTGGCCATGTAATAGAAACCCACATTGAGACTCACATTTTCGGCGTCGGTGTAGGCCAGCACCAGGTAGCTGTGGATCGAGGAATTCATCGCAAACACCACGCCAAAGGCTGCCAACCCCCCAACGATCACCAGGCCGGGATCAACCTGGCGCCAGAGGGCGATAGCCATCAGGGCTGGAATCGCCGCGAGCAGTGCACTCCAAAACTGCACGGCCCCAGGCCCCGGCGCACTTGTCTTGCCCCAGCTGCGTCTCAGGGCCGGGGCCGCCCCCTGCACGATCCCGTAGCCAATCACCCAGAGGCCCATGAAGCCCCCCACTTCCCAAAAGCGCCAGCCGAGCACCGCCTCTAGGAACACCGGCAGCGCTACCACAAACCACACATCCCGGGCGCCGAACAAAAAGAAGCGACCCAGCGACAACACATTGATGCCCCTGGATTTAGAAAACAGTGAGGAGAAGGCCAATTTTTCTTTGACCTTGCCGATGTCTGCGGGCAACCCCAGGGTGCCCAGGAAAGCCAGAAACAAACCGGCCGCCATCGCCGCCACGGAGCCGGCAAACCCCAGGCTGGTGAGCAGCACCCCGCCCAGGAAAAAGCCCACCCCCTTGAGGGCATTCTTGGAACCGGTGAGCAGCGCCACCCACTGGAACAACTGCTGTTCTCCCTTGTCTTGGTCCCCGGGGGTTTCCGGCACCACTGTTTTAATGGCGCCCTTGGCACTCATCTTGTTTAGGTCTTTGGCGATGCCACTGATCGCCTGGGCCGCCATCACATAGATCACCGAAAACAGCTTGGGCCAACTGGCTGAAACAGGGATTAACAGCAACAGGGCCAGGATCTGCAATAACAATCCAGCCCAGAGCGTGAGCCGCAGGCCAAAGCGGGCCCCCAACCAGCCGCCGTAAAGGTTGGTGAGGATGCCGAAGAATTCGTAGAAGATAAACAGAAAGGCGATCTCCAGGCTGGAGTAGCCGAGCTGATGAAAGTGAAACAGCACCAGCATCCGTAGGGCGCCGTCGGTGAGCGTGAAAGCCCAGTAGGCCCCAGTCACCACGACGTACTGCTGCAGGGCGGATAGGGGCTTAGTCATGCTGATTGCTCCGCTCAGCGCTGCTCTAGCTGGGCCACATGGCAAGCCAGATCAGCCATGCGACAGCTGTAACCCCATTCGTTGTCGTACCAGGCATAAATCTTGAGCTGGGTGCCATTTATCACCATCGTGGAGAGGCCATCAACGATCGAACTGCGACTGTCGTTGAGATAATCCACTGATACCAAGGGTCGTTCTTCATAGCCAAGGATTCCCGCGAGGGGGCCGGCGGCGGCGGCGGCAAAGGCGCCATTCACCTCCTCCACGCTTACCGCACGGTTTAGTTCAAACACCGCGTCGGTGAGGGAGCCATTCAACAGCGGTATTCGCACCGCATGGCCATTCAGTTTTCCCTGCAGTTCAGGGAAGATCAGGCCGATCGCCTTGGCGGAGCCGGTGCTGGTGGGGATCAGGCTCTGGATGCAGGAGCGGGCCCGGCGCAGGTCAGATTTGAAGCCATCTACCACCACCTGGGTGTTGGTGACGTCGTGCAGGGTGGTGATCGAACCGTGTTTGATCCCGAAGTTTTCCTGGATCACCTTCACTATCGGGGCCAGGCAGTTTGTGGTGCAGGAGGCCGCTGTAATCAGGCGGTGGCGGGCTGGTTCGTAGAGCTGGTGGTTGATGCCATAAACGATGTTGAGGGCCTCTTCGCCAGCGATCACCCCCTTCACGGGACAGGCCACGATTACGCGCTTGATGCCGATTTGTTCGAAGTAGGGCCCAAGGGTTTCAGCTGTTTTGAACTTGCCGCTGCACTCGAGCACCAGTTCCACCCCGGCCCCCTGCCAAGGCACAGCGCTGGGCTCTTTTTCTTGGCTGTAGCCGATGCGTTGATCGGCAACGCTGAAGCCGCTGGGGTCGTTAACGCTGGCGCTGAATTGTTGCTGCCAGCGCCCATGAACGGAATCAAACTCCAGCAGATGGGCGGCCGTGGCTGCGGTGCCAGCCATGTCGTTGACGTGCACCAGCTGGATGCCGGGACGGCCCCAAAGGGCCCGGAACACCAGTCGACCGATGCGGCCAAAACCGTTGATGCCAATTTTCATGGCTTTCGCCCGCTGATCCGCCTAGGCTCGCATCAAGATGAGTTGATTGGTTTATGGTTCGATTAACGGCTGTGGCCCCGCTGGCCTCGATTGATGCTGAGCGGGCAAGGCTTTTGTTGAAGGCCCTAGCCGACCCCCTGCGGCTCCAGGTGATCGAGTCTTTAGCCCTGGGGGAGCGTTGCGTTTGCGAACTCACCACGGAACTGGGCCTTGGCCAGTCGCGGCTCTCTTTTCATCTCAAGGTGCTTAAGGACGCTGGTTTACTGCTAGATCGCCAGGCCGGGCGCTGGATCTATTACCGGCTGCAGCCGCAGGCAATTAAAGGCCTAGCGGCCTGGTTGAACCAACTCAGTGATGCCTGTGGCGCCCAAGCCAACCCCTGTAACTAAGGAGCAGAACAATGGATCGAACGCTTGCCAGGTTGTCGAGGCTGGATCGTTATCTGCCGATTTGGATTCTGTTGGCCATGGCCGTTGGCCTATTGCTTGGTCGATTGGTTCCTTCCCTACAGGCGCTGCTTGATGCGGTGAAGATCGGCAACACCTCTTTGCCGATTGCCTTGGGGTTATTGATGATGATGTATCCGGTGCTGGCCAAGGTTCGTTTTGAGCAATTGGGGAATGTGGCCAGTGATCGACGCCTGTTGGCTTTGTCGCTAGGTCTGGTTTGGCTGGTGGGGCCAGCTTTGATGTTTTGCCTGGCCTGGTTATTGCTGCCCGATCAACCGGCTTTTCGCACCGGTTTGATTGTGATTGGCATTGCCCCCTGCATCGCCATGGTGCTGATCTGGATTGATCTGGCCCAGGGGGACAGGGAGGCGGCTGCCTTGTTGGTGGCAATTAATTCGATTTTACAGGTGTTGGGTTATGCCCTACTTAGTACTTTTTATCTGAAAATTCTCCCGGGTTGGCTGGGCCTTGAAACCCTTGATCTACAGTTTTCAACTTGGGAAATTGCTAAGGCAGTGCTCTTTTTCCTGGGTCTGCCCCTAGGGGCAGGTTATTTGTCGCGCAGGCTCGGGCTGAGGTTGAAGGGCCGCCATTGGTATGAAAGCAAGTTTATTCCATTGATTAGCCCCTGGGCTCTCTATGGCCTGCTATTTACGATTGTGGTGCTATTTGCACTTCAGGGCAGTGCGATTACATCCCAGCCCCTCGAGGTGCTGAAGGTGGCGATTCCCCTACTGCTTTATTTTCTGATCATGTGGAGTTTGGCCTTTTTTCTTGGGGTTCGTGGAGGGCTTAACTACGCTAAAACAAGCACCCTAGCTTTTACGGCGGCTGGTAATAATTTTGAGCTGGCTATTGCTGTTTCCGTTGGTGTATGGGGTGTTAGTTCGGGCCAGGCCCTGGCGGGGGTGATTGGCCCTTTGATTGAGGTGCCGGTTTTGGTGTCGCTTGTTTACCTATCCCTATGGTTGAGGCGCCTGGTTCAGTTCCGGAATTCAGGCCGCTTGTCTTGATCGAGGCTGCGATTGAGAATGTCTTTAAGGGTTAAGCCCACGGGCAAACTGCCCGCATAGGCACTGCCTAACACGCGGCGGTAAACCTTGGATTCAGTTAGCCGGTAGGTGGAGGCAATTAGGGGAATGGCACCGGCTTCATCGGCAAGTTTGTAGCCGTTGCTTAGCGAGTAGCCCACAAAGGCCCGCAGGCTGGCGGAACTTTGCAGCTGTTTGTCGTTCACATAGATAAAGAGGGGGCGCGAAAGGGGGCGATAGGACTCGTCTTGCACCGCTTTGATGGTCGGTAACACCTTGGTGCCGTCGGGCTGCTCAAGGGCTACGGCCCGCAATTTGGCTTTGTTGGCTTGGTAATACTCAAAGCCGAAGTAGCCAAGGGCGAGCGGATCTGTGGCCACCCCTTTGACTAGAACATCGTCATCTTCGCTGGCGGTATAATCCGTGCGGGAGTTTTCGGAATCTCCATTAATGGCTTTGTTGAAATAGTCAAACGTGCCGGAGTCTTTGCCGGGCCCGTAGAGTTTGATTGCCTTGTCAGGCCAGCTGGGGTTTACCTGGCTCCAGCGCTCAACTTTGCCTTGGGCGTCTTTATTCCAGAGCCGTTTTAGCTCTGATGCGGAGATGTCTTTGGCCCAGTTATTGGCGGGATTTACCACCACTGTGATCGCATCAAAGGCTATCGGTAGTTCAATAAAGCGCACACCATTTTTTTCGCAGAGCTTGAGTTCCTTGGCATTGATCGGCCGCGAGGCATTGCTGATGGCGATCTTCTCAGTGCAGAAGAGCCGGAAGCCACCACTGGTGCCAGATTCTTTCAGTTCAATGGTTACGTTTTTACCTTCAGCCGTTTGCTTGAAGCCTTTGATGGCTTCCTCCGTGATAGGCCGCACGGTGCTGGAACCGTTGATGCTTAACTTATCCGCCCCGAACGCAGCAGCTGTAGTAGTGCTGATGCCGATGGCGGCTAGGAGGGCAAGCGGAAAACGGGCAAGCACAGCAAGGCTTATTCAACTGAGCTGAGCCTACAGATCAATAATGATTGATTGGTTAAGGCTTGATGAACTTGGCGGTGGGCGGGCTTCAGCGGTCTCTGCGGCGGCTGCAGATCAGCCAGCCCCTAAGGGCCAGCAGCATCACGCAGGCGCAGAACTGGAACAGGTTGTCTATGGAGTCCCCTGGGACTTTCGGGAAACGGCGTTTCAGGCAAGACTCAGGGGGAGTTTCTGCTTGTTAGAAAACGTTCGAGCAATAACCTACTAAACAGAGAGAAGATCGCTACGCCGCCCAGCACCATGGCTGCCCCGTAGGCCAGCTCGGTGTTGTACTGCTTGTAGGCATCTTCAATGAATAGCGGCAGAGTTTGGGTTTCGCCGGAGATGTTGCCACTCACCACGGCTACGGCCCCGAATTCACCGAGGGCTCTGCCCGTGGTGAGAATCAACCCGTAGAGCGCCGCCCAACGCACGGAGGGCAGCGTTACTTTCCAGAAAACTTGCCAGGAGGTGGCCCCCAGGGTGCGGGCGGCCTCCTCCTGTTCCCAGCCCTCTTCCTCCAGCAGTGGGATCACCTCCCGGGCCATGAAGGGGAAAGTAACAATGATCGTGGCCAGGGCCATGCCTGGCCACGAGAAGATGATTTTCCAATGGAGATCGCTCACCACCGAGCCGAAGAGGCCGTGGTTTGGGCTGTAGAGCAGCACCAGCATCAGGCCCACCACCACAGGTGAGATCGAAAAAGGTAGGTCGATGATGCTGAGCAGTAGGGCCTTGCCGGGGAACTGTTTACGGGCGATGGCGACGGCGGCCGCCAGGCCAAAGATCGTGTTGGCAGGCACGGCAATCGCTGTCATCAACAGGGTGAGCAGCACCGCGTGCCGCAGGTCCTCCGAGCCGAAGTTTTCGATAAATGGCCCCAGCCCCTTGGCAAAGGCACCGGCCACCACGTTTAGGGCGGGCACCACAATCACCAGGCCCACATAAAGGCAGGCAACAATCGGAATTAGTTTTTTCATGATTTTGAAGGATTGGCTTCCCAGTTACGACCCCAAACCTGAATGCCGTTGATCACCACAAGGCTGAGCAGGGAGAAGATCAGCATCACCATGCCAATAACCGTGGCACCGTCGAAATCAAATTCCTCAAGTTTTTGAATGATCAGCGTTGGGGTGATCAGATCTCTGAAGGGCACGTTGCTGGAGATCATCACCACGGAGCCGTATTCGCCCACGGCCCGGCTGTAGCCCTGGGCGATGCCCGAGAGGATCGCCGGGGAGAGCTGGGGCAGCACCACCCGGAAGAGGGTCTGGGAACGGTTGGCCCCGAGGCACCAGGCGGCTTCCTCCTGGTCTACCTCCAGGGCTTCCAGCACCGGTTCAACGCTACGCACCACAAAGGGCAGTGAGATGAAGATCATCGCCACTGCCACCCCCAGCCAGGTGAAGGACACCTTGATGCCAAACATGGCCAAGAGTGGGGCCCCGATCCAGCCGTTGCTGCTGTAGACGGCGCTCAGGGCCAGGCCGGCCACGGCGGTGGGCAGGGCGAAGGGCAGGTCGATCAGGGCACTGAGGATGCGTTTGCCAGGAAATTGAGTACGCACCAGGGCCCAGGCGATGATCAGGCCAAAGAAGCCATTGATCAAGGCGGCCACGAAGGCCAGCCCGAAGCTGATCTTGTAGGTGGCAAGCGCCTCTGGGGTGGTGGCCAGGGCCCAGAATTGCGAAGGCCCCACGTGGGCGGCCTTGAGGGCCATGCCACCGATGGGAAGAAACAGAACCAGGCCGAGATAGGCCCAGGTGATGCGCCAGGGCCAGCTGGGCAGCGGTGGCAACGCCAGGCCCCGCGGCAGGGGGACTCCAATCGGGACCAAGGGGTAAATCGCTGGGGAAGCGGCCCTAATCTACGGTACTGCTACCGGGATTGAGAAGTATCCTCGCTTGCTCTCGGCAGGCTTGAATTCAGCTATTCGTTTGAGCCTCTGGGCCATGGGCATCCGCGTCGCCAACGTCACCAAGTCGTTTGGAGACTTCCAGGCCGTTAAAGACGTGAGTCTTGATGTGGATAGTGGCTCCCTGGTGGCCCTGCTGGGGCCCTCTGGATCGGGCAAGAGCACTTTGCTGCGGCTGATTGCCGGCCTAGAGGAGGCCGATGCCGGCAGGGTGTGGATCACCGGCGAGGAGGCCACCAACCGCTCGGTTCAAGACCGGCAGGTGGGCTTTGTTTTCCAGCACTTTGCCCTGTTTAAGCACCGTAATGTGCGCCAAAACGTCGCCTTCGGCCTGGAGCTGCGCGGCTGGAAGCCGGCGGCGATCCGGCGCCGGGTGGATGAATTATTGGAGCTGGTGCAGCTGCAGGGCTACGGCCAGCGCTATCCCTCCCAGCTTTCCGGCGGCCAGCGCCAGCGGGTGGCCTTGGCCAGGGCCCTAGCGGTGCAGCCCCGGGTATTACTGCTGGATGAACCCTTCAGTGCCCTCGATGCAAAAGTGCGCAAGGAACTGCGGGCCTGGTTACGCAATCTTCACGACGAGATGCATGTAACCACCGTAATTGTTACCCACGACCAGGAGGAGGCCATGGAGGTCGCCGATAAGATTGTGGTTATGAATGATGGGCGGATCGAGCAGATTGGTTCCCCTGCGGAAATTTACGATCAGCCCGCCACCCCCTTTGTGATGGGATTTGTGGGGAGCGTTAATGTGTTGCCCTATGGGGCTGTGGGCCAGCAGCTCGGTTCGGATCCCTTGGCCAGTAATCTCTTTATTCGCCCCCACGATCTCGATCTACATCTGAGTCCCCAGCCGGATAGTGTGCCGGGTCAGTTGCGTCGCTTAACCCATATGGGGCGTGATCTGCAGGCGGAGTTGGTTCTGGAGGGGGGCGATGTGGTGATGGTGGTGTTACCCCGGGAACGGCTGGACTACGCCAGCCTTAACCCCGGCGATCGCTTGTACATCACTTCAAGGCAGGCACGCACCTTTGAGCCTGACTACGCCATTTGATCAGTGTCACTGATCAATCCCGTTCGACTTCGAAGCCAGCCAGGCGGGCATCGGAACGAAATTGAGCTAGGGAGAGGGTGGTCTGATTCTTTAAAAGGCAGCCATTTTTGAAAATCAGCGTGAAACGTTGAATTTCTGTTGAGTTGCGCTTTGCGGTGATTACTTCAGCGGCCATGGGAATTCTCTCGATGGGATTTTGGTGTGGAACGATAATTGTTGTTTTGGGCTAGATCGCTGGAATTAGTTTATTGGGTATGAACAGGTCGTCATTGCTGATCTGTTGAAGTGTGCCTTTGGTGCGAATTAGGCTGAGGTTTTTGGTTACTGTAACCCTGGTCAAACCGCAAATATCGCCAAGGGCCTTATGGGTGAGGTTGAGTTCCTTAAGGGAGAGTCGGTAGCCTTTGCTGCTCACCATGCCGAAACGGCTGCCAATCCAGGTGAGTAGTTGGAGCAGACGTTCCTCCGCAGACTTGATGCGATTAATACGAAAGATCTCTTCCACTGTGCGGATGTGATCTGCCAGAAATTGCGAGACCTGATCTGCCGTGGGCTTGGTTTGCTCCACCACCACCGTGGTGAGGCATTGAATTTCAATGGGCCGTAGGGCTGAGTAGGCAGTGGTGACCCATTCGCCGGGTCCCCAGAGGCCCAGGGTGATGGAATCACCTTCCTGGTCCCAGGCGACGGTACGGATGTAACCCTCCTGGATTTTCCAGCTCAGGCCCTCGGGAAGGACGTCATTGGGAAGGAGGGTGAGTTGGAGGGGGCGAGTGCCGATGCTGATGGTCATGGCTTTGAACGGTTAGGTAATTGGTGGTCATGGATAGGGGTGTTGGGGCCAGCGGGGTGCTGGCCGATGACATTCGGAGACAACAGCTCATGGCGCCTGGCGACGTTGTGGAAACACCATAGCACCGTTTACCCATCGGTCAACTGTGGAATTAGCCCGTTGGCCTGGGGCGGTCAAATGAAATACATGCCCTGGGCTTGGGCCAGCTGATCGCGCTGCTCCAGCAGGTCTTGCAGGCTGGTGGATTCCAGCAGTTTGTTGCGGGCTTTTTCCAGCTGGCCCACCAGGTTTTCCAGCACCTGGAATTCCGGTGACTGGCGCTTAGTTGCATCGCTATTGCTGCTGTCCCCCTCCAGGCAGGCCACCACCTCTGAAACCTTGACGTCGCTGGGGGCGCGACTCAACTGGTAGCCACCGCGGGGGCCGCGGATGCTGCGCAAAATGCCGGCCCGGCGCAGGCTGGTGAGCATCTGTTCCAGGTAGCGGTCTGGGATTTGTTGGCGCTGGGCGATCTCCGCCACCTGAAGCACCTGGCCACTGGCGTAGGTGGAGGCCAGTTCCAGCAGGGCCACGAGGCCGTAATCGGTTTTTGCGCTGAAGCTCACAGCCTTGGCCGTCACGGGGATTGTTAGATGATTGTGCCTAAGCCCGCCGCTCTTTTGAGGGATTGCAGCGCAAATCCCTATCGAAGTAGCGGGGATTACCCTGGCAAGCCAGTCTGCGGTGTAAATTCCCAAGGCACCCTATCGGACTACCGTGGTTTTTGATTCCGCGAAGCTGGGCCGTCGTACGGCCACCCGTTTAGCCCTTGGTGGCCTTGTTGGTCTACCCCTGGCCGTGGCCCTGGCCAGCAGCTCGGCGCTGGCGGCCACCGCTAACCAAGAAATTCTTCTGGTGAGCTACGCGGTAACCAAGGCCGCCTACGACGAAATTATTCCCAAATTTATCGCTGACTGGAAGAAGAAAACCGGCCAAACAGTCGTCGTCAAAACCAGCTATGGCGGTTCCGGCTCCCAGACCCGGGCCGTGATCGATGGCCTAGAGGCCGACGTGGTGGGCTTGGCCCTAGAAGGTGATGTGATCAAGGTGGAAGATGCTGGGCTGATTGAGTCTGGCTGGCAGAAAAAACTGCCGAATAATTCGATTATCACCAACTCGGTGATAGCAATTTTCCTGCGGCCTGGCAATCCCAAGAAGATCAGCACCTGGGCTGATCTGGATAACAAAGACGTTGACGTAGTCACGGCTAATCCCAAGACCTCCGGGGGCGCCCGTTGGAATTTCCTCGGCCTCTGGGGCTCAGTTACCGAGACCGGTGGCAGTTCGGAAAAGGCTAAATCATTTATTACAGCCGTTTACAAGAATGTAGACGTGCTTCCCAAGGATGCCCGGGAAGCCACTGACACTTTTGTGAAAAAGGGTCAGGGCGATGTGCTACTCAACTATGAGAATGAAGCAATTCTCGCTAAGAAAACCGGTGAGTGGACTGCCCCCTACAAGATTCCGAGCCCTAATATCGTGATTGAGGGCCCGGTGGCTGTAGTAGATAAGAACGTGGAGAAGCATGGCACCCGTAAGGTGGCTGAGGCTTTTACGCAGTATCTTTATACTCCGCTTGCCCAGAAGATTTTTGCCAGTAACGGTTTCCGTCCGGTGACTCCCCAGGCTAAGGCTGCTGCCAAGGGCCAGTTTCCTGTAGTTAAAACTTACACCGTTGCCGATTTTGGAGGCTGGAAAACCGTTAACAAGAAGTTCTTTGGCAGCGGTGGCCTTTGGGATGAAATCTTCAGCAAGAGCCGCTGAGCCTCTTCTTATAACCTTAGGAATATTGCCCGGCCTACCAAGGTCGGGCTTTTTTCTGCTTTAGGCGAATCCGATAGGTGATGTGTGCCCCGCCAAGCTGTTTGATGAGCAGTTCCCGGGCTTCAAGGCGCAGTTCTTCCACCGTGGGCGCCGACACGGTCCATTCTGATTGGCTAGCCACTGCTTCGTAGTGGCTAGGACTTGTTTCCGCCACTGTAAAAATGATTTCTCGCATGGAAATTGGGATTCGCTTTTTCATTCGTCAATTCCACCAGTCTCGTTGATTATTCTTTGCCATTGGGTCTTTATTGCTACCAGCATGGGTTCCACAAAGCACAAGACCTTGGCCCGGCCCAAGCGATCAGTTTGCTGCATACTGCCGCGTCAGGGGTGTGGTTGATTACTACATAAACTGATTGTCCCGGCGATAATTTGGCTAATCGTGGACTTGTTGTGAGCCAAGTTCCTTTGCGCATTGGCATCGTTGGCGCTGGCACCGCTGGGCTTTATCTGGCCCTGCTGCTGCAGAGGGCTGGTCACTCAGTGCGACTTTTTGACAGGGCAGCCTCGCCTAGAACCCAGGGCTGCGGCATTCTGCTCGTTAGTGCAGGGCTTGAGGCGATTGCCCAGGGAGCCGTGCCTGGGTTGCTAGATCAATTACTGAGGGCTGGTCAGCCAGTCCGTCGCTTTGTAATTCGAAACCTGAAGGGTGGTGTGATCAGCCGTTCAGAAGTTGATATTTCCGACGGGGAGTTGCCCTCCCAGTTGATCCAGCGCAGTGCAATTCTATCGGCCCTTTGGAACTGCTTTGATGCCAGTGATTTCAGGGGTAATTCTGAATTGATAGGTCTGCGGCAGCAGGAAAATGAAGTGTCTGCTTTTTTTGCAAATGGTGATTACTGGAATGGAGATATTCTGATTGGAGCTGATGGTATTTTCTCCAGGGTGGCCCGTTCGGTGGCGCCGGAACGGCGATTGTGTTATCTCGGTGATAGGGTTTGGCGGGGGGTGGTTGCGGATCCAGATTTCTGTCTTGATGGTGATTTCTTTGTGTATGCCCGTGGCCGTGGTATTTACGCAAACTTCTTTGACCTTGGGCCAACTAAGAAGGCTGAGAATATTACCCACTGGGGATTTTTCCATGAGCAGCCCCTGCCTGAGCAGCGATCTGAGCAACAGCGGCTGTTGACTGAGCCAGTGCCGACGGAGGCCTTAGCTCGTTTACCTGCCGATGCGGCAGCGGTGATCAGCGGGACCCCTGCAGCCAGCACGGTGTGCAATTGGAACTTTGATATTGAGCCTTTGGCGCGGCTCAGCCAGGGCCGAGTTGCCTTGATCGGGGATGCGGCCCATGCCATGAGCTCATCCCAGGCCCGTGGTATGACCGCGGGGCTAGAGGATGCCCTGGTGCTGGCCACTGAATTGAATCGTTGCCCAGCGGAGGGGGCTGAGGGGCTTGCGGCCCTGGCTGCCTATGGCGAGCAGCGTTTACCTGTGGTGCATCGTTATCAGGCCCGCAGTCGCGATGTGAGCGTGAGGATCGGGCGGCGGCGGCGCTCCCCCCTGCGAGATCCGCAGGCAGATTTTTCTTCCGTGGCTTGATGCTGGCGGGCTGTGTAGTAATTGCAATTACCCCAGGTTGCTTTGAATCTGGCTAGTTAGGTATCACCACCATGGGGAAAGCCATGACCTTGGCGCCTGAACTAACCAGAGCATCCGACCAGCTGGCTCTGCCCATCTATGGGGACAACAGTCTGTCGATTGGTCATACCCCCTTGGTTCGATTGAATCGTGTGGTGGGGGACGCCAAGGCCCAGGTTTTCGCCAAGATCGAAGGCCGCAATCCGGCCTACTCGGTGAAATGTCGCATTGGTGCGGCCTTAATTTGGCAGGCGGAAAAGGATGGATTGCTGGGACCTGGCAAGGAACTGATTGAACCCACCAGTGGCAATACCGGCATCGCCCTGGCCTTTGTGGCGGCCTCCCGGGGCATACCGCTAACGCTCACGATGCCGGAAACGATGAGCCTGGAACGGCGCAAGCTGCTCACCGCCTATGGGGCCAAGTTGGTGCTCACCGAAGGTAAGCGAGGCATGCCTGGTGCCATCGCGGCTGCCCAGGAAATTGCTGCCGCTGATCCCCAGCGCTATGTGTTGTTGCAACAGTTTTCCAACCCTGCCAATCCCCAAATTCACCACGACACCACGGGACCAGAAATCTGGAATGACAGCAACGGAGCTGTTGATGTGTTAGTTGCCGGTGTTGGCACCGGTGGCACCATCACCGGAGTAAGTCGCTACATCAAACAAACCCTTGGCAAGCCGCTGGTATCTGTGGCCGTTGAACCGGTGGAGAGTCCTGTGATCAGCCAGACCAAGGCCGGCCAACCGGTGCAACCAGGCCCCCATCGGATCCAGGGCATTGGTGCAGGTTTTGTGCCAACAAATCTTCAATTAGATTTGGTTGATCGTGTGGAGCAAGTATCTAGTGAAGAGGCTGTTGCCTTTGCCCGGCGACTTATCCGCGAGGAGGGAATTCTTGGCGGAATATCCAGTGGTGCAGCCGCTTCTGTCGCTGTGAGGCTTGCCCATGAGGATGCCTTTGCTGGTAAGAATATTGTAGTGGTATTACCTGATTCCGGTGAGCGTTATCTTAGCACCGTATTATTTGAGGGGATTTTCAATGCTGATGGCTTGGCACCATGAGTGAGATTCCCCAGGCCATTGCTCAGTTTAATGGCTTGCCTGTTGCAGATTATTCTGAAGGTGCTGAGGATTGGAATCTTCAGGTGATAGTCAGTTCGTTGCGTAGCATTCGTGAGCGTTCTGCCTTGGCCTCAAGGCATCAGCAGTGCGTGCTGCAGCTGCCCTCCCGGGAGTTGCTTGCAGATGTGGTGGATGGTCTTAATGACGCGTTGTTCCCCCATCGATTAGGTATTCCAGAGACCGACTATTTTGTGGGTCACACCTTGGATGCCAGCTTGCGTTTGCTGGAGGATCAGATACACATAGAGTTAAATTTTTCGAGCCCATATCTTAATTCTGATCCTGATATAAGTAGTCTTCTTAAGCGGCAGGCCCAGGCCGTTGTGGGGGCATTTGCCGCTCAGTTGCCAGCGATCCGATCCTTGCTTGAGCTTGATATTGCCGCGGCTTTCCATGGGGATCCTGCGGCGGGAAGTTTAGACGAGGTGCTGGTTTGCTATCCGGGGGTGAAGGCAATTACTTATCATCGATTTGCCCATGCTCTCTATCGACTAGGCGTACCTGTAATTGCGCGTATTATTGCTGAGATTTCCCATTCGACTACTGGCGTGGATATTCATCCAGGCGCGGTAATTGGCGAAAGTTTCTTTATTGACCATGGTTCTGGTGTTGTGATTGGAGGTACGGCCGTTATCGGTAACGGGGTGCGTCTTTACCAGGCGGTAACCTTGGGGGCCAAACATTTTCCAGTGGATGACGATGGCCACCTGATTAAGGGAGAGGCCCGACATCCAATTATTGAAGACAATGTAGTGATTTATGCCGGTGCGACCGTGTTGGGCCGTATCACCATTGGTCGTGGCGCCACAATTGGCGGCAATGTGTGGATCACCCGTAGTATTCCAGCGGGAACTACAATCACCCAGGCTAAGGCCCGCCAGGAGGTTTTTGGTGAAGGGAGTGGTATCTAGGGTCTTGGGATCCTCAGGGGGCGGTTGGCTGGTGATTGCCAGCTGTTTTGGGAATGTTAGTTTTCTGTGGCATACTTGCTTCAACTGACGGGCCTGGGAAGGTCGGGGGCCATTGGTTTGAATGTGTGAGCTGCTTGCCCTCAACGCCAATCGTCCCACCGACTGTCGCTTTTCCTTTCAAGGCCTGATTCGTAGGGGCGGCGCCACCGGTGATCACTCTGACGGCTGGGGCTTGGCAAGTTATGAGCCAGATGGTAGCGGAGTAAGAATTTATCGAGAGGATGAACCTGCTGCCTTCTCTCCTATAGCCGCCCATTTGGCAGGCCTTGATATTAGTTCTTGCTGCACTATTGCCCATATTCGTAAGGCAACTCAAGGGGAAGTTGCCTTGCCTAATTGTCATCCTTTTTACCGTCGTTGGCGGGGGCAGGATCTGATTTTTGCCCATAATGGTGATCTCAAAGGAGCTGTGCCGAGGGCCGATCATTATCAGCCCCTTGGTAATACAGATAGCGAAGCGGCTTTTTGTGCGTTGCTAGAGCGACTTGATTCCTTTGGGACTACTGGCTTTCCTTCGGCTGAGGATTTGTTTCCCCTCTTAACTGGGTTCTGCCTAGAGATGCATAAGTTGGGCACATTCAATTGTTTGCTCAGTAGCGGCGATTGGATTTTTGCCTTTGCCTCCACTCGCCTGCATCGCCTCACCCGCAGCTTTCCTTTCCCCGTGGCCCAGTTGGCTGACGCAGACCTCACCGTTGACTTTTCGCGGGAGACCCAGGCGGGCGATGTGGTGACGGTGATCAGCACTGAGCCCCTCACCTCCAATGAGCAATGGCAGCCTTTGCAGCCTGGGGAGGCTTTATTGCTACAGCAGGGCAGAGTGCTTCATCGCCTCCTGCCGGTGTAGTTGAAGGCACATGGGTCGGTGCGTCGGGGTACCAGTCTGAGGTGAGGGGGCCGGTCAGCATGGGGGTTCTGAATTTCACTGCCCCATGGCTCTGCAGCTCGGCGACACAGTTCCGAATTTCAGCCAGGACTCCCAGCTCGGGCCCATCAATCTCTACGACTTTGCTGGCGAAAGCTGGGTGGTGCTTTTCTCCCACCCTGCTGACTACACGCCGGTTTGCACCACGGAGCTGGGGGAAGTGGCACGGCTGCGGCCTGAATGGGAGAAGCGCAATGTGAAAACCCTGGCCCTGAGCGTGGATTCGGCTGAAAGCCATAGGGGCTGGATCAACGACATCAACGAAACCCAGCAGACAACGGTGGACTATCCCATCTTGGCCGATGCCGATAAGAGCGTTAGTGATTTGTATGGGATGATCCATCCAAATGCCCTTAACAACCTTACGGTGCGTTCGGTTTTCATCATCGATCCGAACAAGAAATTGCGTTTACAGATCACCTACCCCGCCAGCACAGGCCGTAATTTCCAGGAAATCCTGAGGGTTATTGATTCATTACAGCTCACTGAATACCACCAGGTAGCCACCCCTGTGAATTGGAAGGATGGTGAGGATGTGGTGGTTGTGCCCTCCATTCCCACTGAAGAAGCCCGCAGTAAGTTCCCAAAGGGTGTTACTGAAATTCGCCCCTACCTGCGCTTCACCCCCCAACCCAATCGCTGAGCTTACCCATGGGTATTCGAGTATCTCAAGTAACTAAATCATTCAGTGGCCTTCGGGCTGTGGATGACCTTAGTTTGGATGTGGATTCTGGTTCTTTGGTGGCTTTGCTGGGGCCTTCGGGTTGTGGTAAGAGCACGCTATTGCGCATGATTGCTGGTTTGGATGTGCCTGATCATGGGCAGATTTGGATTGATGGTGCAGAGGTTACCGGCCGATCGGTGCAGCAACGTCATGTGGGCTTTGTGTTTCAGCACTTTGCTCTCTTTAAGCACCGTACTGTGCGCCAAAACATCGCCTTTGGCCTTGAGTTGCAAAAATGGCCCAAGGAAAAGATCCGCTGGCGGGTGGAGGAACTACTTAATCTCGTTCAGCTGCAGGGTTACGGAAGCCGCTATCCCTCGCAATTATCTGGGGGTCAGCGCCAGCGGGTTTCCCTGGCCAGGGCCTTGGCAGTGAAGCCCCAGGTGTTGCTGCTTGATGAACCTTTTAGTGCCCTAGATGCAAAGGTTAGAAAGGAACTCCGCACCTGGTTGCGGGGCCTCCATGAAGAGATGCAGGTGACCACAGTAATTGTGACCCATGACCAGGAGGAGGCCATGGAGGTTGCCGACAAAATTGTGGTGATGAACAAAGGACATGTGGAGCAAATTGGCTCCCCGGTTGATATCTATGATCACCCCGCAACGCCCTTTGTTATAAATTTCGTTGGCGAGGTCAATCTTCTCACTGGTGGTTTGGCTGCCCAGGGCCAACAGGATGGGCAGCATGATGGGGACCAGGAGATTTTTGTGAGGCCCCATGAGTTGGAATTGTATGCGGCTCCCCAGGCAAAAAGTGTGCCAGTAATTATTAGGCGAGTTGTGCATATGGGCAAGGATGTGCACTTGGAGTTGGTTTTGGATGACGGGCAGGTTTTGCATGCGGAATTGACCCGAGCAAAGGTGGAACGCACAGGCACTCCCCTTTCAATTGGCACCCGTTTGCATGTATTGCCCCAGGCTACATATAGTTTTAATTGATTATTGGGCCTGGTTCTCAGGCCCCTTCGCGTATCACCTGTTCAAAGGTGCGCAGTAGTTCTGATTGATAGCGCTGTTTATTTTTTAGCATCCAGATAGGTTGCTTTGTGAGGGGGGCTTCGGCTATTTCGATTGGCCATAGTAGGCCCAGGGCTACTTCCTGTTGGATCATGGTTTCTGGTAGGGCGGCGCTTACTCCGCCTTGGAGTGCGATGGTTTTGACCATTTCGCTGCTGTTTAGCACTAGTACAACGTTCAGTTCGTTGATATTTGTACCGGCTTGCTTTAGGGCGCTTTCTAGCATTTGTTGGGCTCCGGAGCCCTGCTCACGCATTACCCAATGCGTGTTTGCTAATTGCTCTTTATTTACCTGCTTTACGCCGAACCAGGGGTGTCCTTTGCCTACGACTAGTTGAAGGTGCTCATGGCCTACTTCCTCTTTGTATAGATGTAGCTCGGTGTTTTGTTGAGGCAGTTGCATCCCCCAGTCTCCACTCACAAAGCAAAGGTCAAATTTGCCTTGGAGTGTTCCATCGATTACTTGTTCTGCATTGGCCAGTGTGCAGCGAAGTTCAATCTGATTATGTTGATCACAGAAGTTTTTTAGCCGAGAAGGTAGCCAGTAATTGCCTACAGTAAGGCTGGCGGCTAGGTGGAGCTCCCCTTTTTTAAGAGCATTGAAATCCTGAAGCCCCCGTTCCACTAGATCTACGCCGTCCAGCAGGCGGCTGCCCTCCTGTTGCAGATATTCACCGGCATCGGTTAGTTCTACCCGACGGCCAATCCGGTGAAACAGCTTTACTCCATATTGTCCCTCTAGCTTGGATACGGAGGCACTTACTGCCGGTTGGGTGATGTAAAGGTCTTCGGCGGCGCGGCTGAAATGCAGATGCTTGGCCACTGCCATGAAAACCTGAAGTTGATCCAGATTCATCGGTTTTTATGGTCACAACTTTTCAGCTCAAGCGATACAGCCCTCTGGCCAATCCCCCTAGGGATCCCGGTCTCTACTGGCCTGCCGCCCTGGGCCGTTGTCAGCTTTTTTGCCATGGGCCACCAGCACTTGCCCCATTATCACCTATAACCCGATCGACGCACCGTATTAAAGCCTTAGTTGCAGGGCAAAGGCGGGGGTAAGCAGGCCTAGGGCCAGGGTGAGCGGTAGGCCCAGCCGCAGAAAATCGCCGAAGCTGTAGCCCCCCAGGGAATAGACCATCGCGTTGGTTTGATAGCCGATTGGCGTGAGGAAGCTGTGGGAGGCCGCAAAGGTCATTACCGCCATGGCGGCAATGGCGCTTACTTCCAGGCCCTGGCAGAGCCCTAACCCCAGGGGCAGCATCAAGGTGATTGCCGCTTGATTCGAGAGCACCTCTGTGACCAGGGCCGTTAGGAGGTAAAGGCAAACCAGCAGGGCGTAGGGACTTAACAGTTGTGGATTTAACTGTTGCAGTTGCCTCACCAGGGCCAGGTCTAGGCCGGTGTGAGTGATCACCTTGGCGAGGGGCAGCAGGCTTGCCAGCAGGATCACCACATCCCAGCGCACGGCGGCATAGATCTCCTCGGCGGTGAGCACTTGGCTGGCCGCCAGCCCCACCACCGCCAGGAGCCCCCAGATCGGTAAGCCATCGCTGCGCCAGAGGGTGAGTAGTGCCACCATGGCAATCAGCCCCAGGGCCCAGGGCCTGCGATCGGCCCGGTCGAGGGGCATCGCAGTGCTATCGACCAGAAGCAGTTCGCGGCTGATTTGCAGGGCTTTGATCGTTGCAGTGGGGCTTTGCAGTAACAGGGCGTCCCCCAGGCGCAGTTGCACCTGGCCGAGGCGATCCCGCAGCAATTCCCCCCCCCGGCGGATCGCCAACACCGAGGCGTTGAAGCGCTGGGCAAAGCGGCTATCCCTCAGGCTTTGGCCAATCAATTGGGAGCCCGCCGGCACCAGGGCTTCCATGATCGACAGCTCGCTCTGTTGGGGGTCTTCCCCCACCGCTAGACGCACCTGCAGTTCGGGGAGCAGCTCCAGGCCCTGTTGGGCTTGTAGGGCCAGCAGCCGTTGCTGTTCACCTTTCACCACCAGCACATCGTTGTCGCGCAACTGTTGGTTGCCGAGGGGAAGGCTTATGTGTTCCCCTTCACGGATCAGGGCCAACACGCGCACATCAAAGCTGTGTTGCAAGAGGGAGGCGTCGATGCTTTTGCCGATCAGGGGTGAGGCGGCGGTCACCAGCAGTTCGCTGAGGTAGTTGCCCAGGCCGTAGTCCTGTTCCAGTTCCTGGGGGCGGGGTTGGCTGGGGCCAGAGGGCAGGGCCAGGGGGGCCACCAGCAGCAAAATTGCCAGGCCGCAGATGTAGGTGGCGAGCGCCAGGGGGGTGAACTGCAACAGCCCGAAGCTGCCATAGCCCAATTGCAGCGAAAGACTGCTGGCCACCAGGTTGGTGGAGCTGCCTAACAGGGTGCCCACCCCCGCCAGGATCGTGAGGAAGGAGAGGGGCATCAGCAGGCGGGCGGGGGAGAGGCCCAGCCGGTGGCTCCAGCGCTCCACCACTGGAATAAACATCGCCACCACGGCGGTGTTGCTGAGCACGGCACTGAGGGGACCCACCACCAGCCCTAGGGCCAGTAACTGTTGGCGTAGGGAGCTGCCCCCCGCCTGGATTAACCAGCGCTCCAGGGGTTCAAGGGCGCCGGTGCGCACCACCGCGGCACTCAACACAAACATCACGGCCACGGTCACAGTGGCGGGATTGGCAAAGCCCAGCAGGGCCTCCTCGGGGCTGAGCCAGCCCTGCAGCACGGCGGCCACGCAGCCGCCCATCGCTAGCAGTTCTAAAGGCAGTCGTTTCGTTAGGAAGCCCCCTAGGGCGCCAAGGGCCAGGGGCAGTGCCAGCCAAGAAAGGGTCATCAATGGCGGAAAAATAATGGCGCTAGAAGGGGGAGAAGCCAGCGGGGCAGTGGATATGGGTACAAAAGCCGATCGGGATTCAGGGGATGAGGTTAGATTGCCGGACTCTCGAGCTTCCCGGTGGCCGCTTATGCAAATGCTGGCGGCGGTTTCCCGGTTGAGGCGGTTTCTGCAGGAAGGTAATCCTTTCGCCCGGTTGGGGGCTTTGCTGCTGTTGGCCCTGGGCTGGTTGCTATCTCCCTTCTGCTGGTGGAACGATTTGGTTTTCAATCTGCCCCTGGCCTGGGGGCTGGGGAAATTATTGGCGCTCGCAAATCCCCTCTGGTTCACCCCTGGCTTGGTGCTGGGTTACTGGGGCAGCAATGTGGCGGGAATTCTGCTGATGCAATCCAGTGCCATGGAGATCTTTCATGACAGTGATAAGCCCCGGCGGCGGGCCCGTGAACTGCTCATCGGTTTGGCAAGTTCAACACTTTATTCCCTAGTGATTGTATTTCTTGTGAAGCTGGAGGTTCTCCATTTTCCGCAGATTGGCTGAATCCCCAGAGAAAGAATAAAGCGATCATTCCCATCATTAAGCCTTCGTCGGGGACCAGGGCTGGGGCTAAAGCTTTGGCGACAAGTTTTAGTCCAACACTGAAAACTGTGAGATAAGCTGCGTTCTTAAGGTTGCTGAATCTATCCATCCAGCCGATCACCCAGCCCGCCAGAAATCGCAGCATCAGCACCCCTATGCCAGCCCCTGTAAGCACCAGCCAGCGCTCCTGGGTTACGGCAATGGCAGCGCTGACGCTGTCAAGGGAGAAGGCTAGGTCGGTGAGCGCCACCAAGCCAATCAGCCGCAGGGAAAGGCCTGGGCCCCCAGCCTGGGCTCGAGCATTGCTGGCATCGGCTGCTTGGCCGCTGAGTTCCCCTTGAAAATGTTGGCTGGCCAACCAGATCAAATAGGCCCCCCCGATCAAGCCGATCACGTTGTAACGCATGATCCAGATGGCCAGCAGGATCATCAAAATCCTAAATAGGAAGGCAAGCACCAAGCCCCAGTTCAAGACCCGTTGTTGTAGGGCTGGCTCCTGATCCTTTGCCAGGCCCGCCAGGGCTAGGGCATTGTCGGCAGACAACACGGCTTCCAGCAGACCCAGGGAGGCAATTGTTCCCAGCTTGCCCAGGATTAATTGGGGATCTAGCTCAGTCCACCAGGATGCTATTTGTAAAATCAAAGGGAACATTGAACACATACAAAACAACAAAGAAGCCCAGGCCCACCAGCACAAGGCTGGAGAAAAACACCCAAATATCTGGGGGGTTGTAGGTGTCGGCTTCGATGTCGTTGCGCACATTGAAGTAGTGCACAGAGGACAGTCCCACCATCACCAGCCCCACCAGGGAGAAGGCCAGGCCCAGTTTCCAGCCGTTGCCTGGCCCCTGGGGGGCCAGGGGTGGCTTCAGCAGCCGGATCCGCACAATCAGCACGCCGAAGCCGAGCAGAGAGATGCCGCTGCGCATCCAGGCGAGGTAAGTGCGTTCGTTTGCCAGGTGGTCGCGCACCCGGTTGGGATTGCGACGCTCTGGCAGCAGTGATCCTTCAGTCAACGGGGGCGGTCTCCCTTTCGAGGTCGAGCTTGCTTTGGTCAAGGTTGGGCAGGCTTGCCAGTCCCTTGACCTGGGCCGCCACGGAGAAGGCCGGCAGGCTGAGGCTGTAGGTATCGGCCTGTTCGGGGTTGTCGGTCACGCTCAGCACCTCCCCATCAAGCACCCTTGCTACCCGGGGGGCTTGGGCCGCAGCGGCCTTGCCGTTTTCACCCCAGCTCAGGTTTACATTGGCGGGTACATAGAGACCCACCACGTTGTAGTCATCGTCTGTGCTGTTGCCTGGGGCAAGCACATAGAAGTTGGCAGCTTGGCTGGGCAGTTCTTTTTTATAGCGGGCAAATATACCAACGCTATGGCTGCTTTCATTGCTGATCTGGGCGCGGTCGTCGGAGTTGGCGATCGTTTGCTCTAGTAGTTGAAGATCGGCAAGGCGCTGTTGTTGATCGGGGCTGAGGGGACGGCTGGAGCTGCCGGGCAACGGTTGCAGACTTTTCAATTCGGCGGCCACCTCCCCATAGGATTCACTGCTTAGATAGTGACCGGCATCAGCAAAGGCGGGAGCGCTAGGCAGCAGCCAGGTCAACAGGGAGAGGAGCAGGGCTCCGATGGTGGCGAAAACAGTGGTCAGCATGGTTCGTAGGGGGTTCATTGGAAAAGGGGGGAAGGGGTTGCTGGCTGGATTAACGGCTGCGGAGCAAAGCCATGCCTGGCTGTAGCAATTCCCCCAGTTGTCGTGTGAGGGAGAGCAGCATTAGGCCTACGCAGCTGATGGCAAATACCGCAAGACCACGCTGTTCAAGCGTGTGGCTATCTACTAGAATCAGTACCCCGAGGCCGATCAGCACCACGGGAATCAATTGGCTACCATTTTGCTTGAGTAGCTGGGCTAGTATGGGGGCCTGGGTGAGCTTCCAGGCGACCAAACACCAGATCCCCATCAACAGGCCAAAGATAATCAAAGTGATTAGTAATTGACCACTATTTTCATGGGCCATCAGCGGCATATAAACGCTGATGTTGTCACTGCCGTTAGCCATGGTTACCGAGGCAACTCCGATGACTTCCGCCAAGGGCCAGCCCTCCAACTTTCCCCAGGGGGAGTTGCTAGAAAGCTCTTCGCTTTCAGTAGGTGCCGCTTCCAGCCGTTCGATGAGTTGGCTGATGCCCAGGCTGATGGGCAGCAAGCCCAGCAGGCCAATCCAAGGGCCCGGCAGCATTGTGCCGCCCCAGAAACCCACCAGGCTCACGGCCACCAGCACGGAAAATCCGAGAAACTGACCGGCCACCACATGACCCACCTTCAGGCGTTGATCCACCCGGGAGAAAAACAACAACAACAGAAAGATGTCGTCGAGATTGGTGGCAAAAAAAGCGGTAATGGCAGAAACAACAGTGTTGAGAAGGTTGTCGATGCCGGGCAGAATCAGGTGATTCACAAATGTTGATGGCCTGGGTTTCTGTTGAGAATCTATGAATCACCCCCTGAAAGAGCAACTGCGATCGCTTCTGTTATGGATCACTGCCGCTTATCGTGGAGTTGTCTCAACTACCCTGCCCCCCAGGGGGGGTGTGCGTATCGTCGCTCCTGTGTGAGCGGTGCTCGCCTTGGATGCCCTAGCCCCAGCGTTGTTGCCTTCTACCCAGCCCAAGGCTGGCCTCGGGGCTGGCAAGGTTGAGCGGATTCGCAATGCCCTGTCTGCCCTGCGGTTGTTTGTGATCCTGTTGGGGCTGGTGTTGCTCAGTCGCTTTTTTGTGGTGGTGCCCGCAGGGGAGCGGGGGGTGCTGCTGCGTTTCGGTGCCGTGCAGCAGCAGGTGTTAGCTGAGGGGCTTCATCCGCTTCTGCCGGTGGTTTATAGCGTTCGCCCCCTGAGTGTGCGGGTGCAATCCCTGCCCTTGGCGGTGACGGCAGCCTCCCGGGATCTCCAGGATGTGGCCGCCCAGGTGGCGGTGCGTTGGCATATAGATGCCGACCAGGTAAATCGGGTGTTTTCTCGCCTGGGCGATGGCAGCCAGGTGGCGGCGGTGGTGATCCAGCCGGCGATTGAAGATGGGGTGAAGGCGGTGTTTGCCCGCTTCAGCGCTGAGCAGTTGGTCACCGAGCGGGATCAGCTGAGGGAGCTGCTTTCAGGCCTGTTGCAGGAAAGGCTCAGCTCCTATGACCTGGTGCTGGATGGGGTGGATTTGCTTCAGTTTGATTTTTCTGATCATTTTCGCCAGGCGGTGGAGGAGAAACAGGTGGCGGAGCAGAACGCCAAACGGGCGCAATTTGAAGCGTTGCGGGCCCAACGGCTGGCTGAGGCCCGGGTCTTTCAGGCCCAGGGGGAAGCCCAGGCCCAGGAACTGCTTCAAACCGGTCTCACCCCCGCTGTGCTGCAGCGTCAGACCATTGAAAAGTGGAATGGCCATCTGCCACTGGTGGTGGGTGCCGACTCCGTGCGGGGCTTGGATATGAAATCCCTGCTGAAATTAGACCGCAAGGCGTAGCCGAAGCCAGCTGGTTTCAGGATACAGCGGTTTGTCACCCGGAATACCGGTGAATCGTTGGATCTGTTGCAGCATGGGTTTAATTCAGCTGAGGTGGTGACATGGGGGCTCTTTCGGATGCTGGGCTAGAACCAAGGGAATTGGCCGCATACCTGGCGCGGAAGCATGCCGTTGCACCGCTGCTGATTGATCTGCGCAGTGGCGCTGATTATCGGCTTGGCCATGTGCCTGGCAGTGTCAATATCCCTGCCGGACGGCTGCTAAGTGCTGAATGGCCTGAGGGGGATTTGTTCTTGGTTGGTGCCAACACTGCTGCCAGCCAGGCGGTGGCGGAGGCCATCCATGACCAGGGTTACACCCGTGCCATTCCGCTGCTGGCTGGTGGTTTTGGCGCCTGGAGCGCTGCGGGTTTGCCTGTGGAGGCGGTGCTCCCTGAACCCTTTTCCCCCTGGGTTGTGGTACGGCAATTTGCCGGTGGCACTGTCTTGCTGGCGCTAGCCGCCACGACCCAGTCGCTCAGTTTGTTGGGGTTGGGGGTGCTGCTCTTGTTTGCCCCCTGGATTCAGGCCCGCGCCCGCGCTTTCTGAATCGAAGTTCTGTTTTTCTTTGTTCTTGCTTTTTTTCCATGGTCCAAACTGCTCAGCAGGGTTTTGAAACCCGTCAGATTCATGCTGGCGCCAGTCCAGACCCTGTAACTGGGGCTAGGGCTGTGCCAATTTATCAAACAAGTAGCTATGTGTTTCGGGACACCGAACATGCAGCCAATCTGTTTGGTTTGAAGGAACTGGGTAATATCTATACCCGCATCATGAATCCCACCCAGGCGGTCTTTGAGGAGCGCCTGGCGGTGTTGGAGGGCGGGGTGGCGGCCCTGGCCACCTCCAGCGGTCAATCGGCGGAAACCCTGGCCCTGCTGAATCTTGCTGAGCATGGCAGCCATATTGTGGCCAGTGCTTCCCTCTACGGTGGCACCTACAATCTCTTCCGCTACACCTTCCCCAAATTTGGGATTGAGGTGAGCTTTGTTGATAATCCGGGCGATCTTGATGCTTGGCGGGCAGCTATTCGGCCTAATACCAAGGCTTTCTTTGGTGAAAGTATTGGCAATCCCAAGGGAGATATCTTTGATTTTGAAGGGGTGAGTTCTGTGGCCCATGCCGCTGGAATTCCCCTGGTTATTGATAATACTTTGGCCACCCCATATCTGCTGCGGCCCCTGGAGCATGGCGCTGATATTATTGTTCACTCTGCCACTAAATTCATTGGGGGCCATGGCACCTCGATTGGTGGGGTGATTGTGGATGGTGGTCGCTTCAACTATGAGGCCAGTGGCCGTTTCCCCCAGTTTAGTGAGCCCGATCCCAGTTACCATGGCTTGGTCTTTTCTGAGCTGCCGGCAGCTTTGTTTCCAGCTCGTTATATTCTTCGAGCGCGGGTCACCCTGCTGCGGGACCTAGGTAATGCTGTTTCTCCTTTTAATGCCTTTTTATTCCTTCAGGGCTTAGAAACTCTTTCCTTGAGGATTGAGCGCCATTCGAGCAATGCCCTTGCGGTGGCCCGTTGGTTGGAGGACCGGCACGATGTGAGCCGGGTGATATATCCCGGCTTGCCCAGCAGTCCTTGGCACGGCTTGGCCCAGCGATATCTCCCCAATGGCCAGGGGGCGATCGTTTCCTTTGAACTACCTGGTGGCATTGAGGCGGGCAAGCGTTTTGTGGAGGGAACAAAGCTGTTCAGTCATTTGGCGAATGTGGGCGATGTGAGAAGCCTGATCATTCATCCGGCCAGCACCACCCACAGTCAGCTTTCGGACAGCGATCAAGTGAAAACTGGGGTCACCCCTGGTTTGGTACGGCTTTCCGTTGGCTTGGAAAGTTTGAGCGATATCATTGCCGATCTGGAATTGGGCTTTGGGGCTGTACAGGCGGGATGAGTTATGGGGCTTACTGGCGCCCGGGGGATCCCCCGGGGCAGCGCCAGCTGGCATCACTGTTTGATAGCACCCCCCTGCGCTTGGAGAGCGGTGCCCAGCTGGGCCGCATTCACATTGCCTACGAGCACTGGGGGCGTCTAGCCCCTGACCGCAGCAATGCGGTGTTGCTACTCCATGGTTTCACGGGGGATAGTCACGCGGCAGGGCCGCCGGGGCCAGGTCACCCTGCCGAGGGTTGGTGGGATGGCTTGGTGGGCCCCGGTAAGGCGCTAGATACTGAGCGCTATTACGTTGTTTGCCCCAATGTGCTGGGGGGCTGCCAGGGGAGCACTGGGCCAGCGAGTTTGGCTGCCGATGGTCAGGCCTATGGCAGTCGATTCCCGGCGCTAACGATTCGCGATCTGGTGGCGGCTGATCTTGCCCTGGCGAAACATTTGCGGATTAACCGCTGGCGGGCGGTGATTGGCGGCTCCCTCGGGGGGATGCGGGCATTGGAATGGGCAATCAGCTATCCCGATGCGGTGGAGAGCTTGGTGGTGCTGGCCAGCACCGCCCGTTGCAGCCCTGAAACGATTGCTTTTCACACCACCCAAATTCAAGCGATCAGCCTGGATCCCCATTTTCTGGGCGGTGATTATTACCTCTCCCCCTGGGGTGGTCCCCGGGCTGGCCTGGCCTTGGCCCGCGCCATTGCCCGGCTCACCTATGGCTGTTCCCTAGAACTAAATGGCCGCTTTGTTGCCCATCCCCATGCCCCCATCAAGGCCGAAGTCGTGGAGCATTTCTTAGCCGATGAGGGGGAACAGTTGGTGAGGCGATTTGATCCCAATTCCTACATAACTCTCACCAGGGCGATGAATGGCCATGATGTGGGCCGTGGTCGGGGCGGCATTCCTGCTGCTCTGGAGAGAATTACTGCGGCTGCCACGGTGGTGTCGGTGAGTTCCGATCGCCTTTTCCCTTGCTCTGAACAACAGCAGTTGGCCGAGGCAATCCCTAGGGGGGCTCGCTTCAGCAGCCTCGAGAGCGATTTGGGCCATGACGGTTTCCTTGGGGAAGAACAGCAGCTGGATCGGCTGTTGCGCCAGGCCCTGGCTAGGTAGCAGTGCTTAAGTTATTGGCGAGTTAGGGCCCAGGGCCAATCCCGGAGGCCCCCCTGCAGTGAGAACACAGCGCTGTAGCCAATCTGCTGGAGGGCAAGGGCGGCGAGGGCGCTGCGGTTGCCGCGGGCGCAGTAGATAACGATTGCTTGTTGACGGTTGGGGGCAATGCCAGCAGCTTGCAGGGGCAGGCTGGCGCCATTCACCCGCAGGGCTCCTGGCAGTCGCCCCAGGGCAAATTCATCAGCTTCGCGCACATCCAGCACCAGGGCCCCCGCTTCGATTGATTTCCTGGCTTGGGACGCAGTTACTTCACTAATGTGGGCTTTGGCAGCGTTGATGGCAGCGGCAGTTGTTACCATTTTATAAGTTTAATAGTGTGAATAGAAAAGCTTGATTTGAGCCCAAGCCAGCCGTTGGCTAGTTTTGGGAAGGCATGGCTGCTGTCGCTGTTGCGCAGCAGTGCCAGGGCTAACAGAATTAGTGGTAGCCCGATGCCAACAGGGGCTGTTGGTAGCCCGATCATTAGTAGAAATGTGGGCCCAATGTTGTTGGGGATTGGCGTTATGGCCATGGCAGCTGTTTATTGCTTCAGTGGGCTTGGCTCGGATCAGGGCCGGTTTCTAGGGGCAACTTGGTGGCGCTGTATTCAGTCCAGGAGCCCTCGTAGATCTTCACATTCGGGTATTTGAGCAGATGCTTCAACACTAGGAATTGCAGGCTGGCTTCCCGGCCAGTGCTGCAGGAAATGATCACGGTTTTGTCTGGAGTTACCCCGCGGCTTACAAATACTTTGCGGAGATCATCTAGGGATTTGAGTTGACTGGCATTCTGCTGGGTTGCGTCGGGATTATTGGCTTCTGTAAGTTGTTGCCAGGGGAGATTGATGGCGCCTGGGATGTGGCCATTGCGCTGGAAGCTTTGATCAATTCCTTCGTATTGGGCCTTCGGCCGGGGATCAACAATGATGACGTCTTTTTTGCCAATTAGGGGGCTGAGTTCAGGCAGCTTAATTGCTAGGCCCTGAACTGCTGTGGGCTTGAAGCTTACTTGTTGATAGCTGGGGTAGATTTTTGTGGTGGGTGAACCACTATTCTTGTATCCGGTATAACCGCCATTTACTAAGGCGATTTTGGGGATACCGCTCTTTTCAAGGGTGTAGGCGGCGAGGGTGGCGCCAAGGATGTTGCTGCCATCTGAGTAAACAAGGACGGAATCTTTGTTGCCGATGCCGGCCCGGCCAAATAGGGAGGCAAGCTCAGGGGCAGCCCAGATCTGGAAGGGCAGCTTTCCGTTGGGTCCCCGCAGGGTTTGTTCGGCTAGATGCACCGCCTGGGGCAGATGGCCATTGATGTAGTCGAGGGGGGGCACAGTGCGTACGTCGAGCACTTTCCAGCGGCCAGAGTTTGCGGCGGCGGCGGCTTCAGTGGGGCTCAGCCATTCCAGGTTCGTGCTGCTGCTGGGCACGATGCTTTCGCCGCTGGGCCCGGGTGCTGCCTTCAGACCTGGGGCTGCCAGGCTGGTAATAACAGCAGTGGCCAGGGTGGCCAAGGCGACCCGAGGAGACACAGAGAGGAAAGCCATTGGCAAAGACCCTTAACCCGAGCGGGAAATCGTGGTTAGCTTAGGGCTTGCTTGGGCCGGGGTATGTGCTTCGGATTACTTTTCCCGAGCCTAGGCAAAGTTGTAGCAAAAAAAGAGCGGGCGCCTTGGCCCGCTGCTATCTATTGCCAGTGTTTGAGGACCTAGGCTCAATCACCGTAGGCTCAGGCTGGCATCACTGGTGTGTTGTGAATTACCGCCTTGCCATGCACAGTAAGGCTGATCAATTCCCGCTCAAATCTTTCCACTACGGTGCTCCATTTCAAGGGCAGCGTGCTGTGGCGGGCGGCGAGGCCATGGGAGGGTAGCTGAGCCCGTTGGGTGGCAAGTTTCACCGCTGCCTCAACAAAAGCTCCGTTATTGCCGAAGTCCACCAACATTCCGTTGATGCCATTGCGTACCAGCAGGGAGGCTGAGCCATTGGCAAAGGCCACCACTGGCAGGCCGCTGGCCATCGCCTCAGTGGTCACATTGCCAAAGGTTTCTGTGAGGCTTGGGAATAGAAAAAGGTCTGCGCTGGCGTAGTGGGCTGACAGCTCTTTGCCGCTGCGGCGCCCGGCCAGCACCGCCTGGGGACAACGGGCCCGCAATTGTTTCTCCAGGGGGCCCTTGCCCACCAGCACTAGCAGGCTGTCTGGGTGTTGGCGGCGGATCGCTTCGAAAGCCTGGATCAAAGTCTCCAGGTTTTTCTCGGCGGCGAGGCGACCCACGCAGAGCACCACAAGCGTCTGGTCGCTGGCCCCCCAGCGGCTGCGCAGGGCATTGTCTCGGTGGTGGGGCGCGAACCGCTCCGTATCAACACCCCTGGCCACCACCCGCAGGTTGCGGAAGCCACTCCGCCTTAGCTCCTTGCGCAGGGCTTCAGTGGGCACCATCGTGCGTTGGGACCTGTTGTGAAAATGACGTAGATAATTGAGAATTGGTTGCTTCAACCAACCGAGGCCATAGTGGTTGCTGTAGCTGTGGAAGTTTGTGCGGAAATCAGTGGATACGGGAATCGAAAGAGAGCAACTCACCTGTAGTGCTGCCCAACCCAATGGGCCCTGGGTGGTGATATGCACCACGTCTGGGCGTTCTTGGGACCACAATTGATGGAGCACCCCCAGGGAGGGCCAGCCCATCCGTTGGCCTGGGTAGCTGGGCATGGGAATTCCCGGCACCAGTACTTCTTCAAAACCTTGGTAGCTTTGACCTTGATCGGCCTCATGCTGACGGGGCCGAATCAACTGCAGCTGGTGTTCTCGGGCCAGAAGACCCGCCACTATTTCAGCCACAGTGATTGCCACACCATTCATGTCAGGTGGGTAAGTCTCAGTGACCACCGAAACCTTCAACGAACGTGCCATAGCCGTTCACCGTTTAAACGGACCGTACCCAGCCCCCTGGCGCTAGGTGGTGCTTTCAGGCACCTAGTCCCCTATGGCCTCTTCCTAAGCGAGCCATGGGTTAGCCGCAGCAGCCCAGCCACTAGGGCATCCACATCCTCTTTGGTGTTGTAGATCGCCAGGCTGGCGCGCACGCTGGTTTCAACTCCAAAGCGGCGCAGAATCGGTTGGGCACAGTGGTGGCCAGCCCGCACCGCTATCCCCAGTTGATTCAGGGCTGAGCCCACATCCTCGGAACGGAAGCCCTCAAGTACAAAGGAGAGCACCCCAGCTTTTTCCTTCGGCTGACCAAGCAAGCGCAGGCCAGGGATACAACACAAGCCCTCAGTGGCATAGCTGAGCAGTTCCTGTTCGGCGGCGGCGATGTTGCGCAGGCCCAGGTTGCTTACGTATTCCAGCGCTGTGCCAAGACCGATGGCATCGGCAATGTTGCCGGTGCCGGCCTCAAAGCGGTTGGGGGGCTCCTGGTAGATGGTGCGCTCAAAGGTCACATCACTGATCATGTTGCCGCCCCCCTGCCAGGGGCCCATGGCCTGGAGCAGCTCCCGCTTGCCATAGAGCACCCCGATGCCGGTGGGGCCATAGATCTTGTGGCCGGAAAACACATACCAGTCGGCATCCAGGCTTTGCATGTTGACCTGTTCATGGGCCACCCCCTGGGCCCCATCCACCAGCACCCGACTGCCATGGCGGTGGGCAATTTGCACCATTTCCTGGGCGGGGGTAATTGTGCCCAGGGCATTTGACACCTGGGTGAATGCAGTCAATTTGGTGCGGGCGGTGAAAAGCCGTTCATAGGCCTCCAGCAACACCTGTCCATAGTCATCCACCGGTGCCACCTTCAGCACAGCCCCGGTTTGCTGACAAAGGATTTGCCAGGGAACGATGTTGGCGTGGTGTTCCAGGTGGGTGATCACAATTTCGTCACCCGTTTGTAATTCCCGTCTTCCCCAGGCCTGGGCCACCAGGTTGATGGCCTCGGTGGTGCCACGCACAAAAACTATTTCTTCGGAGCTGCTGGCCCCAAGAAACTTGGCCACCGTGGCCCTAGCCCCCTCATAGGCATCCGTGGCCCGGGCTGCCAGTTCGTGGGCGCCCCGGTGAATATTGGAATTTTCGCTGCGATAGAAGTGATTGAGCCGCTCAATCACAGCCTCTGGCTTTTGGGTGGTGGCGCCGTTGTCAAGCCAGATCAGCGGTCTGCCGTGAATTTGCTGGTCAAGGATTGGAAAGTCCTTGCGGATTTGGTAGGCGTCTAGGGGCTGTATTGGCCCTAGCTGGGGGGCGGTTAGCTGGGAAGCGGAGAAACTCGGCTGCCAGCCCCCGGGGGGCTGAAGTTGAAATGGCAGGCTTTCAGCCGCAGTCAGCGTTGGCTCGCTGCTCGCTGGGAAGGCCATCGGATGCTGGTCAACTGGCTTTGGTTCTTGTGAAATTTCTCCAAAGAGTTGATTGGCGAGGCGACTTAGTTCCGCCTCGCTGGGCATGCCCCCGCTGCTGGTAAGCGAATCCAAGTTAGCGGTAGTCATTCTTGTAGTCATGATATTTTTCTACTTCTACGTTCTCAAGTACAGCAATGGCATCTTCGGTGAGGACTGCCAGGGAGCAGTAAAGAGAGATCAGATATGAGGCAATTGCCTTACGGCTGATCCCCATGAACTTCACCGACAACCCCATCCCCTGCTCGCCTGGCAGCGATGGTTGATAGAGGCCAACCACACCTTGGTTGCTTTCGCCGGTGCGCAGCAGCAAAATGCTGCTTTTCCCATTCTTGATTTCCACCTTGTTACTGGGCACAAGGGGCAGGCCCCGCCAGGTGAGGAATGGGGATCCCTGAATGGTGATGGTTGCTGGAGGTACGCCGCGCCTAGTGGCCTCTCGGCCGAAGGCTGCGATGGTGCGGGGGTGGGCTAGAAAGAAGCTGGGCTTTTTCCATACCTTGGTGATCAGCTCGTCTAGATCATCTGGGGTGGGTGCCCCTGTGAGTGGTTGAACCCGCTGGCTGGGAATAATATTATTTATCAAGCCATACTCAGGATTATTGATTAGTTCATTCTCCTGGCGTTCCTTGATCGTTTCTATCGCCAGTCTTAGCTGTTGTTCAATTTGATTATGGGGACTGCTGTAGAGGTCAGATACCCGGGTGTGCACGTCCACTGTGGTGGTAACAGCACTGAGCAGGTATTCCCTGGGATGTTCATCATAATCAACAAATGTTTCGGGCAGGTCGCTTTCGTCCCTCTGGGAGCAGGCGGTGAGCACCCGGGATTCATCTTTGACTCTATTGACCCGATAGATGCCTGCTTCTACCCCCACCCAGGGCAGCAAGTGCACAAGCCAGCGGGGCGAGATGCCCAGGAGCTGCGGGATTGTTTTTGTGGCATTGGCCAGCTGGCGGGCTGCCGCATCACCTAGGGCCAGGTGGGGACTAATTGAATTAGGCATTTGGCGTTTTGCTTTTGCGGCATTTTCCATCTTAACAGAAATGCGAGATACTATCCATCACCATGGACGGGGGTAATTGCTTGCTTTGATCAATATTAGTGATACTGCTACCGCTGTTGTCGGTCTGGTGTGATTTACGGGTGGCCGCCATGTCACTTTTTTTGATGCTAGTATGGGACTGTGAATAAGGGGGTGTTTTGTTGATAAAATGTTTAATATAATGTATAATTTAATGTTTAGTTAATTGCACGGTTGAGCACTTGGTTAAGAGTTTCCGCTTTGAGCTGCTGGGCCAGGCTTCCTTGCTTTTGTATTTGTAGTTGCTAATGGGAAAGGGGGGCAAGAAGTGTTAATGCCTGGGTGTCGGATAGAATTCTGAATCCCAGCCACATCAGCACAAAGGGGAAGAAAAGGCCTGCGTAGCGGTTTAGTACAAGCGCGATTCCGGGCATACGGGTAAGGTGGAATGCTAGAAATAGCCAGGTGCCAATGAATGCATACATGACTGCAATTACAATGCCTACCCTGGGAAAGCCCAGGCTGGCAAATAGTGGTATATAGATGCTTAGGTTGTTGCCGCCATTTGAAATTGTTACTAATGAGACATTGTAAGTTTGTCCATCCCGAAGCACCTCGGCCAGGCTAAGTTGGCGCGATTCAAAGCCTTTGAGTTCTGCGAATTTTCTGCGACTGCGTTTTTTATCTTGGTCGCTTTCTTTAGGGCTGTTAATGTGTTCCTGGAGGTTCTTGATGCCAATCAGAATAGGCAGCACTCCCAGTAGTCCGATGTATTCGGACGGTATTACTAGGCCAAGGGCGCAGCCAATTAGGCTGATTAGGATGAGAACGCTGAAGCCAAGAATCTCGCCGACGATAATATGCTTGGGACGAAATGTTCTATTGACCTCTCCAAAGAAGCCTGTTAGATAGATGTTGTCGTCAAAGGTGGAAGCTAATCCCGCCCCAAAAGCGATTTGGAAAGTTGCGGGAAGCCAATCCATTCTTTTTGACACTTCTGAAGCTACAACATCTCTATTCCCTAGAGATCAGCTTCGTTCATTTGTGGCCCTGCGACCCTATCGGGGCGAGTGCCGGGGGCGATGTAGTTTCAACCACATCACTTTGATTGCCAGTTGAGGCTAGGCTTGGTTGGCAGCTGGTGGATGTATTTTCAATCCCGTGATTCTCCCTAGGCTTCTCTACTGATGGGTCAGCAAGATTTTATGGTCGGCTACTGGTTGAGGCGGGCGATGGCTCCCTGGCCTCGCAGGATATCTCTTTTCTTTCTGGCCGGTATTTTCCCCATTGCTTGGGTATTTAGCACCACAGGGCGCGAGCAGCCCGTGGGTAATTGGTTCAATCAGGTGGCCTATCCCCCTGGCACAACCCTGCAGCTGATTTACAATATTCTTCTGCTTCTTGGCGGAATTCTTTTTCTGTTGCTGCTCGATCGGCTGCTGTCTAGGTGGTCAGATCGTTTCGGAGAAGCTTCACTGGCTAAGGAATGCAGATCAATACGTCATTTAGCGATTGGCTATCCAGCAGGGATGACAAATTTTGAAGTCTTGCGTGAGCAGAAATTTTTAGAAGTGCGTTTGCAACCCTTGGGTGTTGGCATTGAATGGATTCCATTCCCTTCTGCTTCAACGCTCCTGGCTGCCTTAAGTAATGGGGTGATTGATTTCTGTGGGGGTGGTGGAACAGCCAGTATTTTCTCCCAGGCTGCACAACATGTATTTGTGAGAGTAGCGAAGGAAAAATATCCTGATCTAGAGAGCCAGACAATTGTTGTACCAGATGGATCAGCCATTGCTTCAGTGGCTGACTTGAGGGGGAAACGTGTTGCTTTTGACGAGGGATCAAGTGCCCACTATGTTTTAATTAGGGCCTTGAAGTTTGCTGGGCTTTCCTATGGCGACATCGATCCCATTTACCTGCCCCAGGACGAAGCTTTGCCCCAATTTATTGATGGGAAGTTGGATGCCTGGGTAATTTGGATGCCCTATGCCCCCACCGATGAAAGGCGTCGCTATCCAGGTCGTTCGCTTGGTAGTCTTAAGGATTTGCTTGGTGCCAAGGCCAGCGCCGAATTACATACCTTGTATTATTCAACTCCTGAATTGTTACGGGATTATCCGAGGTTGCTTAAGGCGATTTTGGAAGAGGTCAATGAGGCGGGTTGCTGGGTTAGCCAAAGGTTGCTAGAGGAGCAAAGTGTTACTTCCAGCGCTATTTCTTCCAGTGTTGAGGAGCTGCAGCGAAGAAGCTTGGAGCGCGCTATCCTTCCGCTGGATGCCCCAACCCTTGAGAGCTTGCAGGGGCAAGTAAATATTCTTCATTCCCTCCATTTAATACCACAACGAGTGAATGTGAGAGATGGCGCTTATAGTATTGAGCTAAGGCAGAATTGGACTTGCTGATTCAATTCTTGTTACTTAATTGCCATAGCTTTTTACCAGGTAAACATAGCTGAAACCCAGTTCGCAGAGACGATCGGCAATGTAGTCTGCGCGACTGCGGCTGCTTGCTAGGCACAGAATCGGTTGCCTGTGGTCTACCAGTATGCGTTTTAGCTGTTTATTGGTGATCGATTCATTAATAATAACCTTGTTACAGTTCAGGTCTGGCACCTCGTCTGAGCGACCCTGATCCATTGCCAGGGTTGCCCCTTCCCAGGTGAGCCGTCTTGCCTCTAGGGGGCCAATGTTTCTAGGGGCAGAGCTGCGCTGCCGGGTCTGATCCCCACTGTTCCTGGGTAGCGGTTGCATTTTTTGGGGGCTGTCTACGGGGGAGCTGAACTGTTGCAAGCTTGGCTTGGCTGGCGGCTCTGCAGTGTGACTTCAGTCACCTGGGTGGGTGCGTGGTCCTACTGTTGAGCCTTGAGGAGCCGCTGTCGTTGAATCCGTTTTCGGCTGGGATCGTAGTTTTGCTGGCATTGCCGTCTATGGCGGCGCCCCAGAAGCCTTTAGCGCCCAAGAACCAGGAGTTGCTGCTGGTGAGTTATGCCGTGACCCGCGGCGCCTATGACCAGATCATTCCGGCCTTTGTGGCCGATTGGAAGCAGAAGACCGGCCAAACGCTGCGCTTCAAGACAAGTTTTGGTGGCTCTGGCTCCCAGACCCGGGCGGTGATCGATGGCTTAGATGCCGATGTGGTGAATTTGGCCCTTGGCGCTGATCTGCTTAAGCTTGAACAGGCGGGACTGGTGAAAGCTGGCTGGGAAGCAAAACTGCCCTATCAAGCCATTGTTACTAATTCAGTGGTGAGTTTCTTTGTGCGCCCAGGTAATCCTAAGAAGCTGAAGGGTTGGGTTGATCTTGATAATAAAAATGTTCAGGTGATTACGGCAAATCCTAAAACTTCTGGTGGGGCCCGCTGGAATTTTCTTGGCCTCTGGGGGTCGGTAGTTAAAAGCGGTGGAACTGAGCAGCAGGCTAAAACTTATGTGATCAATGTATATCGGAATGTGGATGCCTTGCCCCGTGACGCTCGCGAGGCCACCGATATGTTTGTGAAGCGAGGCCAGGGTGATGTGCTGTTGAATTATGAGAACGAGGCGATCCTGGCTAAGAAATCAGGAATCTGGTCTGCCCCGATTATTGTGCCCAGCCCAAATGTTCTGATCGAGGCCCCTGTGGCGGTGGTAGATAAGAATGTGGATCGCAAGGGTAACCGTAGGGTGGCGGAGGCCTTTGCTCGATATCTCAGTGGCGCTCAGGCCCAACGCATTTTTGCAAAGCAGGGTTTCCGTCCTGTGGCGCCCCAGGTGAAGGCTGAAACCAAAGGACAGTTTCAAGCAGTTGCTAAGTTATTTACGGCAAAGGATTTTGGTGGCTGGAGTAAAATAAATAAAATCTTTTTCGCCAATGGAGCCCTTTGGGATCAGATTTTTGCAAAATCTAAATAGCTTCTTGCTTGAATGGTCTTTGCTTAAGTGGCCGTTACTTGCACAGTCTTTAGGGCACCTTGTAAATCGCCCCCTAATGCTGCTCGACACTGTTTGACACTGGTCGAGCTGCTCTCTTGAATATGACCCTAGTCATATGACCTTAGTCATTTTCAAGAGAGTCGAGGAAAGCTTTTTCTTGCCAGATAAGCCCGGGCCTGCTCGGTATTTATCGAGGTGTCCTTTACTTAAATGGCTTTTTCTAAATAGCCCGATTGTGGTTATTGCTGCTGCTAATGGTTTTCGGCTGCTTTTCGGCCTTTTGCCCCTGGGGGGTTTGGCTGAGGCTGATGCAAAGGGTCAGCAGCAACAGTGCGGTGTAGAGGGCAGGCCCCCCTGCCTTGAGGCTGGCAAAGGCGCCGAGGGCTAGGAGTGGAAACCAGGGCCAGCATTGGGGCCAGCGCAGTATTAATTGTGGTGGCTGGGCCCTTCCCATCTGCCTCAAGCCTAATTACAGCTCTTGAGCTTGCCTTGAATGCTGAGGGGCTGTGGTGATTCAGATGACACAGCCCTGTTTGGCGCGGTTCAGCGCTGCACAGCTGCTGGGGAGAGCTTTAGTTTTATTGTTTTAAGTACCGTGGGAGCTAGGTTTTTCGATACAGGGCAGAGTTTCATGCGCTCTTCGATGTATTTGAGCTCGTTGCTGTAGCCACTGCTGATGGCTGTTTCTGCGATGTTTAGATCCAACTCCAGCTCCAGCTCGAATTCTCCAGCTACAGTTTCAATGATCCAGTCGTTGCTTGTGGTTACTTTGAAACTGCCATGCACTTGCCGCAGTGGCAGCATGCGTTCCTCGGCATTGGCCACCAGGTAGAAGTGTTGGCAGAGCAGCAGCGACAGCAAGTAGAGACGAAAGCCGGGGGTGCTGAGGCTCGGCTGTTGCGCTTGCCATTCTCCGGAATCGCTAAGAAATTCCACTAGCAAGGCTGGATTTTTGGCTTCATTACTGCTTTCGCTAGTGCTTGGATTTTTAGTGGAGTTGTAGTTGTGTGTGCTCTTTAGGCGAAACTGAAATTGGCGTTTGTTGTTCATTGCTTGGGGTGGGGGAGTGTTGGGATTGGCGATGCCAGGCTTCGTAGCCAGTGAGCAGTGCGGAACCCAGCACAAGGGCAGCAAAGCCCCGACGCAGTAGCCGTTCGGGGGTGCGGGGGGCAAGCCACTGGCCAACGATCGCGCCGATTAAGCCACCGCCGCCCAGGGGCAGCAGGGCGGCTACACCCTCGGCGGGCCAGTGGCCGATGGCCACCAGGGCCACGAGGCTGTTGATTGAAAGCAGTAGCAGGCTGGTACCGCTGGCCAGTTGCATTGGCAGGCCGGCTAATAACACCAGGGCGGGCACAATCGCAAAGCCACCACCAACACCGGCAACGCCAGTGAGCAGACCAAGCACCAGCCCTTCCATTGCCAGGGCCTGGGCCGGCGCTGGTTTGCGGGGGCTTGCCCCCTGGTCTTTGGGGTGTTGCTCCTGCAGATCGCGGCGAATCATGAACCAGGCGGCGGTGAGGGCTGCCGCCGCAAAAATGGCCAGTTGAGTGGTTTCGCCCACCCAGCCGGCCTTAACCAGGCTGCCGCCGATCCAGGCGCCAGCAAGGGCAGGCACCCCCAGCACCAGGGCCGCCCGTGGCGCCACCAAGTGGCGCTTGAGGTAGGGGCCAAGGTTGCCGATCGACATCAGCGCCACCACCAGCAAGGAGAGCGGCACCGCCTCCTGGGTGGCCATGCCCGCCCCACTAACCAGCAGAGGCATCAAGAGGATTGATCCCCCTGCCCCCAGGGTTGCCAGCAGAAAGCCAATTAGGCAGCCGCCGATCAATAGGAGCATCAACGCTGCACCTGATTCCAGGGCATCACCACTAGCAGCCGGGCCATGCCGCAGAAACCACTGATGCCGGCAAACACCAGCCCAGCCCCCACAAAGCCCGCCAGGAAGATCCAGCCAGGGGCCACGGTTTGGCTGAGGATCACGCCGAGCAAAACAAGGCTACCGGCGGCGATCTGCACCTGTCGCATCAACGGCAGGGGGGCGTGTTTTTGACTGTTAACTGGCAGTTCCGCCTGCTGCCAGGCATTCATCCCGCCGGCCAGTTCAGCCAAGGGTTGGGAATGGCCTTGGGAGATCAGGGCCCTTAAGCCTTGATTGCTGCGATTGCCGGTTTGGCACACGAGCACTAGGGGGCCAGCCGGCAGTTTGGTTTTGTCTAGTTTTGCCAGGGGGATGTTGTGGCTGCCAGGGATGTGGCCGCCCACATACTCCATTGGTTCACGCACATCAACAACGCTGATCTGACCGCTCTTTTGTTGGGCGGCAAGGCTGTGGGGATGGAGGATTTGCTGGTTATTTGAGCTCATGGTTTTGAAGCAGGGGGGAGTGGTGGGAGCAACGGCGTGGGGCCCGTAATCAGTTGTTGTTGCTGTATTCCAGTGGTAGCCCCTCTAGGGCCCATTCGCGCAGGCCGCCCCGCAGGTTTGCCACCTGGTGGAGGCCTGCCTGCAGCAGTTGCTGGGTGGCCAGGGCCGAACGGCTGCCGGAATGACAGAGCACCACAATTGGACGATCCCTGGGGATTTCCGCCAGGCGAGCCGGCAGTTCCGCCAGGGGGATCAGCAGGCTGTCGGGCCCATGGCCATCGGGACCGTGATATTCCTCGCTGCTGCGCACATCGAGCAGCAATAACTCTTCCCTATGGGTGTTTACCCAGTGGGGGCGTAGTTCCGGGAGGCCGGCATAGCTTTGTTCCACCGGGGCCCAGCCCGCCAGCACTTGTTCCTGGGCCGGCTTGCCACTGCGCATGTTGGCGGGCACCGCAGCGGCGATCCGGTGTGGGTGAGGCAAGTGCAGGTTGTCCATGTAGCCCACGAAATCGCGTTCGTTGGCGCTGCCGCCGAGGCGAGCATTGAAGGCTTTTTCCTCTGCCACTGAACTAACGCTGCGGCCGTTGTAGTCGTGGCCTGGATAGAGCAGACAGCTGTCGGGTAACGAGAGGATCTGCTCGGTGATCGAGCGATAGAGGGTATGGGCATTGCCCTGTTGGAAATCGCAGCGGCCACAGCCGCGGATCAGCAGGGCATCGCCGCTGAAGGCCAGGCTCCGGTCGTCTAAAACAAAGCTGAGGCAGCCATTGGTGTGGCCTGGGGTGGCGCGAACTTCCAGATAACGAGTGCCGAAATTAACGCGGTCCCCATGCTGCAGGGGCCTGGTCACATTTTCGGCTTTGGCCGCTGCCGCCAGGCCAATGGCGCAACCGCTGGCTTGGTGCATCAGCCAGCTGCCGGTTATGTGGTCGGCGTGGGCGTGGGTATCGAGGCTGGCCACCAGGTCGATGGCCAGCTCTCGGATTAGGGAGAGGTCGCGGTTGTGTTGTTCATAGACCGAATCAATCAGTACCCCTTCGCCGGAGGCCACATCGGCCAGCAGGTAGCTGAAGGTGCCGGTTTCGGCGTCAAACAACTGGCGGAAGAGCAGCTCCCCACCCCCGGCGGCGGCACGCAGGGAAAGCAACGGGGCAGGGGCAAGGGTCATGGGCCATGGGCGTTGGCTGCTATGACCATAGGCGCATAAAGCCGCTTTGGCAATGGGGCTCGCGGCTTGCCGTTAGCGATTTTTTAGCTGCAGCCTTCGCTGGTTTCGGCTTGGGGTTCCAGGTCTTGGGGGTTTGCCCGATAGTCGAGGCGCAACCAGTGCACCAGCGGTGCCAGGGGTTTTAGGTAACGGCCCTCATGGGGCAGCCCCTTGAGCATTCGCTGCCAATAGAGCCAGGGGAGCAGCCTGGTTTTGAGCAGCCACATGCTCCAGCGTTCCTTGGTGGGATCCACCAGAAAGGAGCTCACCGGCTGCTTGCTGTAGTCAAATTCCGCCATCACCACCCTGCCGTAGCCGCTGATAATCGGGCAAACGCTGTAGCCGTCGTACTGGGCCAGCAGCGGCTGGCCCCCTAGGAAGGCGAGCACATTGGCCGCTGTTACTGGCGCCGCCGCCCGGGCAGAGCCGGCGGTTTTGGCTGTGGGCAGCGACGCCACATCCCCCAGGGCGAAAACATTGGCGTAGCGCCGATGTTGGGTGCTGAATTTGTCTACATCTACCCAGCCCCCCGCTTCGGCGCTGGCCAGGGGGCTGTTGGCAACCACATCCGGTGCCGTCATTGGCGGCACCACGTGCAACATATCGAAGCCGAATTCTTTGCGGGAGACGTTACCCGCCTGATCACTCACTTCAAATACGGCCAGCTGTTGCTCTGCCAACACCTCGATCAGTTTGTGGCGCAACAGCAGCTTGATGCCGCGCCGGAGCGCCAGCTGCGCCATCACCCGGCCATAGGCCGGCACCGCAAACATCGTTGAACCAGCGGTGCAAAACAGCACTTCGGTGTTTACGCCCACGCCGCTTTTGGCCTTGAAGTGATCGTCGGCCATGTACATCACCTTCTGGGGGGCACCACCGCATTTGATTGCTGTTTCTGGCACCGTGAAGATCGCGGTACCCCCTTGGAAATTACGAATCGTTTCCCAGCTGTAGCTGGCGTATTGGGGGGAGTAGTTGCTGCAAATGCCATGGCTACCAAGGGCCTGGGGCAGGCCCTTGATCTGTTCCCAGCGACAGCGCAGGCCAGTGGCGATTATCAGTACGTCGTAGCTCAGGGTTTCGCCTGTGCTGATCAGCAGCTGATTTTGAGCGGGCTTGAACTCGGTGGCGGCGGCCTGGATCCATAGGCAGCCCTTGGGGATCAGGCTGGCTTGATCGCGGCGGGTTTGCTCGAGCGAACAGAGGCCGCCGCCCACCAGGGTCCAGCCCGGCTGGTAGTAGTGATCGGCGCTGGGCTCCAGCAGGGCTAGATCCAGTTGCGGTTGCAGGCGCAGCAACAGGTGCGCCACCGTTAGGCCAGCGGCACCACCGCCCACGATCAACACCCGGTGGTGCCTGCTGCCGGGTTTGGCCATGCTCAGCGGTGGTGGGACTTAATGCTGCCATGGCATTAGCGGCCGGCGTTGGCCTGTTTAGATGAGGGGCTTGCGGCCAAGGGCCTGCACAACGGCAGTTATCCCTCCCCGCGGTCCCTGGCGAAAGTGAAGGTTCTTCGCGAATGGATGAACAGCTGCCGGTCTGATGTGGTTGCGGGGCCAGGCGCCAGTGTTTTGAGTGGTAAATTTCCAGCCCGATGGCCACTTCTCCTACCAGCTGAGGGTTTGTGTACCTTGGCCAAACAAGGCTGCGCCTGTAATACTTGGGTTGCCGACCTTCAGACTGTTCAGTAGTTCAGTCTTTTTTATCCCGTAGTGATTCATGCACAGGGGACAGATCAGCACTGTGCCGCCTGAAGCCAGCAGTTCAGCAATCAAAGCCTGCTGCTCACCAAACTCACTGGCCTTAGTCTTGGAACCAAGCAACACTCCCCGATCGTTAAAGAAGATCGTGACAGGATGACCGAGGGCTTGCTGTTGTTTTGCAAAGCTCAGCGCCATCTGTAGCCGGTGTGGTTGATCCGATGTGAGGTTGACAAATAGTGGATCAAGTTGGCCGGCGGCAGCGGCTGGTGTGAGCAGGGTCCCCCATAGTGACTGGGGAGAGCCTGGCATCGTCATAGCCCCAGGGGCAGACAGGAGTGCCACTAGGGCAAGGCCACGGGCTAGGGCAGACAAATGGGTCATGGCGAGGCAGGAATCAGGGTTTGAAGTAGAAGGTTTTGCCATCAGGGTAATTCGCTTTTTCAAAACTTGGTCGCTTGGCACTGCTGCCCTGTCCTGCCAGGCAGCTGCCCAGTGGCGCTCACGGCCCCATACAACGACTGCCCTCAGCCAAAGTCTGCTGCTGCAACAGAATGGGGACCATCGCTAAAAAACCATGCTCAACTCCCTATCTGATCGGTTGCTCAAGTGGGGCTTCTCCTGGCAGGGCTTGCTGGACAACCGCCATGGCGAGTGGTGGGTGGTTGCGCAAATGCTGCTTATCAGCGCCCATTTTCTGCCGCCCACTCCGCCACCAAGCGCCTTGGGCCTAGCCTGGCCCCTGCCTGTGCGGATTGTTGGGCTTGGCATCTTCACGGTAGGGCTACTGCTGGGTATACAGGGAACCCTGAACCTGGGTAACAGCCTCAGCCCGCTGCCTGAACCGATGCCCGGCGCAGTGTTGGTTACTGAAGGTGCCTACGGCCGCTGCCGTCATCCCCTCTACCAATCGTTACTGATTTGCTCGTTGGGGGTGACGATCGCCCTTGGTAGTTTGCTGCATCTACTGCTACTGGTAAGTCTGGCGATTGTGCTCAGCCGCAAGGCCCATTGGGAGGAAGGCCGCCTCTGCCAAGCACACCCAAGCTATGCCGCTTATATCGCCTCAACCCCGGCAATCCTGCCCTTCCTGCCCGGTCTAGATTGGCGATCCAGCTGACCGGGTCACTCACGACTCCTTGAGAGCCAGCCCCAGCCAGCGAACCAAAGGGGCGAACGGTTTCAGGTACCGGCTTTCATTAAGCTTGCCCTTAAGCACCCGGTGCCAGTAGATCCAGGGAAATAGTCGGGTTTCTACTAGCCACATGCTCCAGCGCTCCTGGGTGGGATCGACCAGAAAGGAACTGACCGGCTGCAGGTTGTAATCGAACTCCGCCATCACCACGCTGTGGAAGCTGGTGATCAGCGGGCAGGCTGTGTAGCCGTCGTAGTGGGCCTCAAGCGGGCGCCCATCAAGCTGAGCCAGCAAGTTGGCCACCAGCACCGGCGCCTGACCACGGATGGCGGCCAAGCTTTTGGCGGTGGGCAGGGAGCTCACATCGCCTAGGGCGAACACATCGGCAAAGCGCTTGTGCTGGCAGGTGTCCTTGTTCACCTCCACCCAGCCGCCCGGTCCCTCGATCGCCAGGGGGCTTTGGGCCACCACGTCCGGCGCCGCCATCGGCGGCACCACATGCAGCAGGTCGAAGCGGATCTCCTCCCGGAAGGGTTCCCGGCCTTCCTCCCGAACATCGAACACCGCCACCTGCTCTTCAGGGCGCACCTCGATCAGGTTGTGGAGCAGGCGGGTTTCGATGCCCCGGCGCGCCACAACGCGCTCGACCGTGGCGTTGTAGGCCTTGACTGGATAGAGCTGCGCTTGGGCGGTGCAGAAGATCACGTGGGTGTTCACCCCCACGCCACTGGTGGCCTGAAAGATGTCGTCGGCCAGGTACATCACCTTCTGGGGGGCGCCGCCGCACTTAATCGGCGTGGCCGGATGGGTGAACAGGGCGGTTCCCCCTTGGAAGCCGCGGATCGTCTCCCAGGTGGCGGCAATGTGGGCGTGGGAATAGTTGCTGACAATGCTGCGGCTGCCGAGAGCCTCCGGCAGGCCCTTGATCTGGCTCCAGTTGAGCTGGAGACCCATGGCCACAACCAGAACCTCGTAGCCGAGGGATTCGCCTCCCGCGGTGATTACCCGCTGGGCCTCCGGCTCGAAGGTTGTTGCGCTGCCTTGGATCCAGGTGGCACCTGCCGGAATCACGGCGGCTTCGGGGCGGTGGGTTTCCCCGTAGGGGAGCAGACCGGCGCCGGCCAGGATCCAGCCTGATTGGTACTCGTGAACGCTTGAAGGCTCCAGGATCGCCACATCCAGGCTGGGCCGGGCCCGCAGCAACTGGCTGGCGACGGTGAGCCCGCCGGAGCCACCGCCCACGATCAACACCTGGTGATGGCGGTGGCCTAGGGAGCCTGGTTCGGCCATCGGTCACCTCTGATCCACCCTTTTTCTAGACAGGCCATCGCGAAAGGGTGGCATTCCATACATAAGCTCATGCGTTAGCACGCATAGGAGGATAGAGTGTGTCGATGTCCTGAGGGAGCGGCCGATGGCGCCATGGCGGGGGCGTTCAGCCCGGAGCTTCTCCGCCCCTCCGGTGCGGCTCCAGAAGCACGGTGGCATCTTCTCGGCTGTGAATCCGGCCGACTGGATCCGCCACTGGCGCTACCCCAATCACCTGATGCTGGCGGTGCCCTGGCCCGTCTTCTTCGGGCTGATCGCAGCGGGGTATCTGCTGCTCAACCTGATGTTCAGCCTTCTGTACTGGATCGATCCCCATGGCATCGCCGGGGTGGCTGGAGCCACCACCAGCTTTGCCGAAGCCTTCTTCTTCAGCGTGCAGACCCTGGGCTCGATCGGCTACGGAGCCCTCCACCCGGCCAGCCTGTTCACGAATCTGATCGTCACCGTCGAGTCGCTGGTGGGGTTGATCGTGATCGCCCTGATGACAGGGATGGCCTTCAGTCGTTTTTCCCGCTCGACGGCGCGGATCCTGTTCTCGGAGGCGGTCACAGTGCACGACTACGACGGGGTGCCCACCTTGATGTTCCGCGTGGCCAACGAACGCCGCAAGGCGATTCTCGAGGCCAGGATCCAGGCCTATCTCGCCATCGATGAGCGCACCTCGGAGGGGCATCGGATGCGGCGCCTCCACCCGATGGTGTTGAACCGCGAGCGTTCACCCCTTTTTCTGCTCACCTGGACGGTGATGCATCCGATCGATCAGCACAGCCCCCTGCATGAACGCACTCAACGCGAGCTTGCAATTAATCATGCCGAGATCCTGATTTCGTTCAGCGGTATTGACGAAACCCTTGAGCGGCCGATTCATGCCCATCACAACTTCCCAGTTTCCCAGGTGTTATTTGGTCATTGCTTCGTGGACATGATGCAGGAGGAGGAGGACGAGGGCCAGAGCTTTGATTTTGCCAATTTCAACCGGACCTACCTCTGCCCATCCGTTGAGCGGACCTGAGGGGCTGGAGTGGATCTACTTTTTGTCGCTCAGCTCCACCAGGGTTTCTCCCCGGTGCGGGGATCGGTTTCGCTCCAGGTGCTTAGCAGCACCCGTTCGCCTTCCACGGCCACATGGGCCAGGGCCAATGGCAGCGGGGCCGGACCGCGGACCACAGTCCCCTCTGGGTCGTACTGGCTGCCGTGGCAGGGGCAGATGAACTTGTTCTCGCCGCTGTTCCAGGGAACTACGCAGCCCAGGTGTGTGCAGATCGCATTAAGGCCGATGGCACCGATGGCGCCTTCCCCCTCAATGATCAAGTAGGTGGGATCACCTTTGAGCCCTTGCACCAGGCTGCGGTCGCCTTCGTTATGGCTCGCCAGCCAGCCGCTGGCCACGATCGGATTACCGAGTTCGTCGAGGGCAAGGGAACCAGCCGATGGGCCAGCCCCCTGTGCAGGAATGAAGTAGCGCACCACCGGATATAGGGCGCCGAGCGCTACGCCGGTGACGGCACCGAAGGTGAGCAGGTTCATGAACTGCCGACGGCCCAGGCTGGGGACCTCGTCGCTAGACGGTTGGACGGGAATAGAGGTCATGGTCCAGGGGTCTAAGTTGGGTTTAAGAACGAATAAGCATCCTGTGGATATATCCTTTTGCTTGCGGGGCTTAGCCAGCTGCTGCGGCGAGGGCTGCCTGAACTTCCGGTAGGTGCACTGCATACATACCGCGCAGATCGCCGGGCTTGAAGGCGAAGGCTTTGTCGTCTGGGTAGTTAGCCTTCACGAAGGCCGGCCGACTGTCCTTGGTGCCATGGCAGGCCATGCAGCTGGGTTCCACGTTGATGCGCCGGTAGTAGTTGAGGCCGGCACCCTGCTCAGCCGTTGCCGGCTCCCAGAGTCCAGTGAGTTCAGGCTGCTTTTGGAATAGATCGATCACTTGGCGCTCCTGATCGTTGGCTGGGGCGTGGTCGGGGTTGCGATACTTGCTCGCCACTTGGCGTACTTGCCAGCCGTTTTCCTTGCCGATCGCCACGGCCCGCATCCCCACGGGCTTGCAGACCTCCTTCATCGTCTCGATGGTTGGCTCCTCGCTGCGACCCTCGAGGGTGGAGGCCATAGATATGCGCAGCTGGTCGAGTTGTTCCATCGCTACCACGGCCTTGGCAAGGGCGGCTGAATCGACTGGTGGGGAGACATCTGCTGCTAGGGCAAAGCTTGGTTGCGCCGTTAGCAGCACGGCCCCAAGTACGACCAGAAATATCGTTGAGATGGCCAGCAGGGCCAGCCGTTGGAGAAAGTGGATGGAAGTCATGCGCTCAGCAGCTTGTTAATGATTGCAATGCCGCTGATCGCCTGCCAGCCGAATAACAGGATCACCACCGCATTGAGGGCCACGTGTGGACCCCGGGCCCAGGCTTTGCCCTTCTGGAGGGAGGGCCCTAGGGAGGCTGTGGCGATCACCAGCACTGCAACTGCCAGACCAACAAATAGGTGGGGGCCCAGGATCAGCTTGTCGTTCTTGATATATGTGATAGCCATTCCACCGGCGGCCCCCAGCAGGGTGAGGCCCACGATCACCGCACCGAGTTGGGCGTGGCGCTGGCCGAAGTACAGGGAAAGCATTTGCTTGCGTTCCTCCGGGCCCACCTTGCGGATTTGGCTGGCCTTTAGGCCGAGGTAGCCCGAGTAGAGCATCAGGCCAAGCAGCACCCACATCAGCACAGGGTGAACGAAATTCAGGGCGAAGGGCATGACGCTTGGGCAAAGGAAGTGAGCCGTGCAGGCGGCATAAGTTCAAGTTTGGCCAGCAGGCCCATCGGCGAATCGAGAGAGTTTCAGGAGAAGCCAAGGGCCCGGATCACTCCAGGCCCAGGCTCTTGTTCAGTTCGTAAGCCAAAGCCTGATTGGCTGGGGAAGATTCAAAGTCTTCCTAACCAATCGCCGGTGCACTTAGGGCCACGGGCAGTTGTTGCACGACAGCAAGATCCAGGGGGAAGTTGTGGACGTTGCGTTCATGCATGGCTTCGATGCCGAGGCCGCCGCGGTTGAGTATGTCGGCCCAGGTGTTGATCACCCGACCCTGGTGGTCTAGCACTGAGTGGTTGAAGTTGAGACCATTGAGGTTGAAGGAGAAACTCACCACCGCCAGGGCGGCAAACCAGATGCCTATCACTGGCCAGGCAGCCAGAAAGAAGTGGAGGCTGCGGCTGTTGTTGAAGCTGGCGTATTGGAAGATCAAGCGGCCAAAGTAGCCATGGGCGGCCACGATGTTGTAGGTTTCTTCTTCCTGGCCAAACTTATAACCACGGTTTTGAGATTCAGTTTCTGTGGTTTCCCGCACCAGGGAGCTGGTAACAAGGGAACCATGCATTGCTGAGAATAATGAGCCTCCAAATACACCGGCAACCCCCAGCATGTGGAAGGGGTGCATCAACACGTTGTGTTCTGCTTGTAGCACCAGCATGAAATTAAAGGTGCCGGAGATGCCCAGGGGCATGGCATCGGAGAAGGAACCTTGGCCGATGGCATAAACAAACAAAACAGCAGTGGCTGCGGCAACAGGGGCGCTGTAGGCCACGGCGATCCAGGGGCGCATGCCCAGCCGGTAGCTCAGTTCCCACTCGCGGCCCATCCAGCAGAAGATGCCAATCAGGAAGTGGAAAACGATCAGCTGATAGGGGCCGCCGTTGTAGAGCCACTCATCAAGGCTGTTGGCTGCCCAAATGGGATAGAAGTGCAGACCGATGGCATTGGAGCTGGGCACCACTGCGGCGGAAATGATGTTGTTGCCGTAGAGCAGGCTGCCGGCCACGGGCTCCCGGATGCCGTCGATGTCGACGGGGGGAGCAGCGATGAAGGCGATTATGAAGGCGGTGGTGGCCACCAGTAAGCAGGGAATCATCAGCACGCCAAACCAGCCCACGTAGAGGCGGTTTTCGGTGCTGGTAATCCAGTCCTTAAAGGCGGTCCAGGGGTTGCCCCTTGGACGCAGAAGGGAGGTTGCCGTCATGGCGATCAGAACAGGGGATAACAGAATCAGCAAGCTGACCCTTCTATAACGTTATCGTTGAAAAGGCCTTATGCGCAATTAGGGCGATGAGTAAATCTGCTCAAAGTTTCCGCCGCTGCCCTTCGTTTACTGCTGCAGTAGGCGGCCGTCTTCCATTGCCACGATTCGATCGGCCACATCAAAGATGCGGTTGTCATGGGTGACCAGCAGGATCGTGCAGCCCTGCTCCCGGGCAAGGCGCTGCATCAGGCTCACCACATCACGGCCGGAGCGGCTGTCGAGGGAGGCGGTGGGTTCATCGGCCAGCAATAGCGGTGGGTTGCCCACCAGGGCTCGAGCCACGGCCACGCGCTGTTTCTGGCCCCCGGAAAGTTGATCCGGAAATGCTTCCAACTGATCATCCAGGCCCACGCTGTGCAGCATGGCCCGGGCCCGTTCGTCCATTTCGTCTGCTTCCAGGTCACCGCGCATTTCCAGGGCCATGCGTACGTTTTGCTGGGCCGTGAGACTGCGGTGCAGGTTGTGGGCCTGGAAGATGTAGCCATGCTCCCGCCGCGCCAAGGTGAGTTGATTGGCTGGGGCGCCGATCAATTCGCGGCCAAGGATTATCAAGCTGCCGCTTTGACCCTGGCGCAGACCCCCGATCAAAGTGAGCAGGGTGGTTTTACCGGAGCCAGAGGGTCCGGTGAGCAGCACAATCTCTCCAGCCTGGATCTCTAAATCGATATCGCTCAGCACCTGCTTGCGTAGGGCGCCATCGCCATAGTGGTGCTGTAAGCGTTTGATAAGCACCGCACTAGTGCTGCCGTTGGCCATCAGAACAATTCCGCCGGATCGGCGGCCTGCAGCCGGCGGGTGGCGATTGCCCCAGAGGCCAGGCACATCACCACGGTGAGCATGAACACAAACAGGGCCCGGGAGCTGGTCATGAAGATCGGTAGGGCGGTAGCCCTTGAGGCCATTACATATATGCCCAGCGGCAGAATTAGCCCAGGCAGAAAACCAAGACTTGCCAGCACTAGGGCCTGCTCAAATATCACCAGCAACAGATAGCGATTGCGAAAACCCATCGCCTTAAAGGTGGCGTATTCGGCCAAGTGGGCATTCACATCCGTGGATAGAACCTGATAAACAATCACCATCCCCACCACAAATGCCATCGCCGTGCCTAAGCCAAAGATCACGCCAATCGGACTGGCCGTACGCCAGTAACCCTCCTCAAAGGCCACGTAGCCGGCGGCGGTAAGCACCTTTACGTCCTCGGGCAGGTGACGACGTAGGCGTTCGGCCACCAGGTTGGCATCACTGCCAGGCGCTAGACGAAGCAGCCCAAGGCTGATGCTGCCCGGGTCGCGGCGGGGGAAGAGACGCAGGAAGCTTTGATCGCTGGCCAACAGGGTGGCATCGGCGCCGAAGGAGGCCCCGAGTCGAAAGAGGCCGCCGATCGTGAGGGTGCGGCGTTCGGCCTCTGTGGTTACCAGGTCGCCTTTATCTACACGGGCGATTGTATTGGCGTATTTACCCCGGGCTCCGCGATCAAATAAAATAGTGTCTGGCAGTTTGAGTTTGTTTGTTTGCGCTACCACCTCCGGCAGGCTCAACACCTGGCCATCGGGATCAAAGCCGAGCACCTGCACCGTGGCATTAAGCCTGGTTTGGGGATTTTTCCAGGTGAGTGTATTTAGATAGATGCCTTGGGCATCTATCACCCCAGGTACATCGCGGGCCTGGAGTAAGCGACGGCGGGGAAAGCTGGCCAGATTTTGGAGGTTTAGGGCCCGTGGACTGATCAGCACGATGTCGCCCTTGAGGGCCCGGCTTAGGCGGGTGTTGCTGTCGTAGAGGGCCCGCTGGAAGCCCAGCTGGGTAAACATCAAAACATCGGCAAAGGCGATGCCAGCCAGGGCCACCAGCAGCCGACCGCGGTCGTGCTTGAGCTGCAGCCAGCCCAGGGGCGTTCGCCGTTTGCTCATGGCCCGATTACCACCGTGACCTGCAGGTTTGAGAGCGCCGCGGCCCGGGCGCTGCTGGCGGGATTCAGCGGTGCCCGCACCTCCACCACCCGGGTGTCGATATTGGCGCTGGGATCGGTATTAACAATTGCCTGGCGTTTAACAATTGCGCCGATGCGCAGCACCCGGCCCTCGAGGGGCTCGGCTAAGGCTGGACTGGTGATCCGCACCGGTTGGCCGAGCTGCACCCGGCCGATATCGCTCTGGTAAACCTCGGCCACCACCTGCATCCGCTTGGTTTCGCCCAGCTCAAATAGACCGCTGCCGCTGGCCGCCTCCCCTGGCCGGCCGAGCACGCTCAGCACCTGGCCGTCAATGGGGGAGCGCACCAGGCTGTCGTCCCGTTCGGCCTGGGCCCGCTGCAGGCTGGCGTTGGCCCGCTGTAATTCCCGTTGGGCCGCAGTTACATCGAGGCTGTTTCCCCCCTGGGCGGCGGGGCTGCGGCTCAGCTTGCGGGCCAGCTGGGCTTGCTGATCGCGTAATTCAGCGGCCAGGGCATCGCGTTTGAGCCGTTTGGCATCGAAATCGGAGGCTGAAACAACGCCTTTGCCATAAAGGGCGTGATAACGAACTTCTTCGGCGCTGGCGACGCGCAGTTCGGCCCTTAGGCGTTCCACCTGGGCTAGCTCCGAACTTGCCTGGCTGCTCTGATCAGCGCCAACAATCTGTAGTTTTGCTTCGGCAAGCTTGGCCTGGGCTTCGGCCTCCAGCACGGCCGCCTGGAGCCGGGGCTGGTTGTCAAGCACCGCCAGCAGCTGGCCTTTGTGCACGGCATCGCCCTCCTCCACCAGCAGCTCGCGGATGCGCACCTGGCCGCCAAATGAGCCGCCACTGGGGGGCGCGATCGTGCGCACCTCGCTGAGCGGTTCGAGTCGGCCCAGGGCCGTAACGGTGCGGATTGGGGCGGCGAGGGCCGCCGCCGCCTGCTGTTGCTGTTGGCGCTGGATTTGGGAATGGCGGATTGCCAGGCCGATGGCTGTGATTAGGCCAGCGGCTGCCACAGCGCTGAGCACAAGTTTGAGCCTTGGCGGCGGGCGTTGACCCGAAGGCGGAGCGGCCATGGTCAAACCAGGGGAGGGGGCTGATGCGGGATTCGCCATAAGACCATACTAAACCGTTTAGTATGGTTTAACTTGCTGGCGGCGACCTCGGCCCCATGGTTGTTACAGCGCTCAAACTCCCTGGGCGCCAGCCCTCTAAGCAAAAGTCTGCTGCGATCTTGGCCAGTGCCATGCAGGAGTTTTTGGCCCACGGCTATGCCGCCACCAGCATGGATCGCATCGCAAAAGCGGCTGGTGTTTCCAAGGCCACGATTTATAGCCACTTTCAGCACAAGCAGAGTTTGTTTAAAGCGCTTACGGGCGAAATGGTGGAGCAACGCTTTGCCAATGTGTTTGGTACAGATGATTTGAATGCCAATGATTTTAGCGCTGAACTGATGGTTGAACAGCCTTCTAATCAGCGTTTGGCTTTGCAGTTATTGGCGAATCGCATCTTGATTGCCCATGAGGATCAGCCTGAGTTTCTTTCATTTCTGCGGCTTGTGATTGGAGAATCAGGGCGCTTTCCTGCCCTAGCCCAGGATTTTGTGGCCCAAGTGCAGCAGACCATTTTTCAGCACGTTTGCCAGATATTTCGCCAGCTAAAACCAGCTATTGGCCGTGATCCAGAATTGATGGCACGTATCTTTATTGGCTCACTGATGCACGTGATCCTCTGCCAAGACATCCTGCACGGCCGTGATGCCCACAGTATTGATCGGCAGCAGTTTGCTGTTGATTTAGTGGATCTACTTTGCGGTGAGGCCCCTGCGGAAATACCTTGACAATTACTTTATAGCCGCCCTAAGCGCAAATCAGCAAGCCGTGAAGCGGCAACCTTACCTGCGTCAGGATCTATTCTCTCAGCCGGGGGGGCTACTGCCATGGTTCAGCTTGTTGTGTTGCAGCACCAGGAGTTGATTGGCCCAGGTTCCCTGGCCGATGTTGCCGCTCGCCTGGGTTTGCCATTGAGTATTTGTCGCCTCGACCAGGGTGAGCCCCTGCCTGGGGCAGATCAGCCAGGGCAGATCCTGGTGATCCTTGGAGGCTGCATGGGGGTGGGTGATCGCAACTCAGCTTGTTATGGCTGGATGCCAGCGGAAATCGAGTTAATCCGCCAGCGCCTGAGCTTGAATCTGCCAATGCTGGGGTTATGCCTAGGGGCCCAATTGCTAGCCCATGCCGCTGGGGGCACTGTTGAGCAGTTGAAATATCCCTCCGCTGATTCCCCTGGGATGGAGTTGGGCTGTGGCAGCATTCTGTGGCACAACACAATTGATCAGGAACCCGAATTAATGCGCGGTTTGCAGCGCAGTGAACCGGTGTTCTTATGGCATGGCGATCGGGTTCGCCTGCCGCTGGACGCAACGCTGCTGGCCTCAAATCTGGTTTGCAGGGAACAGGCTTTCCGTATCGGCAGTGGCTGGGGGCTTCAATTTCACGCTGAGTTCACCAGGGCAATGGCAGCGTCTTGGATTGAGGCATATCCTGAGCTTGTTACGGGGGCCCATGGCCATGATGGGGTGCAGCAGTTGCACAATGATCTAAAGCTGTGGGGAGAGGAGATTGAGCAGCGCAATCAGCAACTTCTTGAAAATCTCTTTGGGTTGATGATTCGCCAGCTCAGGCCTGGGGGCTAGTTAACCAGCTTCAGGAGGCTGGCAAATCCCCACCCACCCCCAGGGGAGCAAGGTCGTACACATGTACTATGGTTCTTGCTGGCCTCTTTCCCCCCAGCCTCGCTACGGTTATGGCAGATCCGTTGCCCCTGCGCGCCCCCTGCTACGACCAGTCAGCACTCATTGCCCTGGCAGCTGGCGGCCTGTTGGCCCTGATCACTCTCTTTACTGCTTATGACCATGTCGATCTCCCCGGTGGCACCAGCTTCCAGCTCAACCAGCAATGGGGATTATCTCTCCTCCTTGCCTCCCTGGCGGCGCTTCTTGTCGACACTAAACTGGCGACCCGTAGCCGATTTGAAGCAGAGGCAACTCGACGCCGAGAAGCGGATTCAGCAGCTGAAGAACGACAGCGAGCAAGTGAAGAAAGAAACCGAGCAGCTGAAGAAAGAGAACGCCAGGCTGGCCGAGCTCAACGCCAAACTCGCAGCACTATGGCCCAGCTCCAGCACAGCCTCGAGCCAAGCAAAGAATCACGTCAACGATTGCGGGCCTTGATAGCGCTGCTCAGCGAATATGGAGAGCTGGGCTCGCAATACCTATGCCATATTCCAGCCCCAGCGGTAACCCCCTGGCCAAGTGCCTGCATGGGGCGGATACAGCGCAACGGCGTTGGTTGCAGGCAGACATCTTTGATCAGGGCACCCTTGAAGCCGCCAGGCTTGTCCCCGGCAGCCTTGCCGGAGTGCTGGAGTCTGGCCACCGTGGGGCGGCTGCTGGTCCCGGCGGGCCGCCCCATGGCAGCGATCCAAACCAATTGGCCGATCAATTCCGCCAGGTGGGATTTCTGCCAGCAGTGTGGGAGCCAGCCCAGGGCTCGATCGAGGAGCGCGAGAACGAATGGCTTGGCCTTTGACGGAAAGCCGTATGACTATGTGCGCATAGAGGCGAGCTTGCTGCATAATCTCTTTAGCGTTGTTGGTGGTTCCATGGGTGTTCTTGCGGATGGGACCATCCCAAGCCCCCAGTTGCTGGAGGAATTCAGTCAGTTTTTTCGGCTGCTGAGCGAGCCGGCTCGGCTGCAATTGCTCTGCCATCTCAAGCAGGGGCCCATGGATGTGGCAGCTCTGATTGAGCTCACCGGTTTCAGCCAGTCCCACATCAGCCGTCAGTTGGGGCAGTTGCAGCGGGCCGGCCTGGTTAGTTGCGAGCGGGATGGGGTGCGTCAGATCTATCGCGCCGATGACCCCCTAGTGCAGGACCTCTGTGAGCTGGTGCAAACTCGCCTGAAGCAGCGCCTGGAACGGCAGTTGCAACAGTTGCGGGCCGGCTGAGCTACGTAGAGCATTCCCCTGGTTGCTGTTTTGGGGCGGCGATCCAGAACGAATTTGGTCTCTGGCTGTAGCATTGGGCCATGGTGCAAGCTGTCTCGCCACCCGCCAAGCTCTGGGCTGTCACCGACGACAAGCTGGCCCAGGTCGTCCAACGTCTGATGGCCGATGCAGCACCTAAGCGGTTGATCTTGTTCGGCTCCGCAGCCAGAGGCGATCTTGGCCAGGCCAATGATCTTGATCTGTTGGTTATTGAGCGAACCGTAACCAGCAGGTATCACGAAGCATTGCGACTCCGCCGATTGCTAGGTGATGTCTTGATGCCTATCGACTTGCTGGTGACATCGGAAGATCTTTACTTGGAACGTTCTCAGATGCCAGGAACACTCGAATACCGCGTTGCCAAAGAGGGTAGAGTGCTACATGATGCTCGCTGATCAGGCGCGCTTGCTGCTACGTAAAGCCGCACAAGATGAGGCCATCTTGGAGCGTCTCCTGGAAGATCTAGCCATCGCCGATGAAGCAGTTGGCTTTCACGCTCAGCAAGCTGCGGAGAAACTTCTCAAGGCCCTCCTGGTGCTTCATGGGCTTGATTATCCCCGTAGCCATGACCTAAATGTGCTGCTAGCACTTCTTGATCATGCAGGAGTGAGTCTCCCTGATGATCTTCTGCAGATTGCCGATCTGTCTCCCATGGCGACCATCTATCGCTATGAAGACATGCCCCTTGATGTTCAGCTGCCCAGGCAGGAGTGGCCTGCCTGGGTTGCAAGTCTCAGGAAATTGGTGGAAGACAAACTCGGGGCTGCGCTCTAACCCTGGGCATGGGTGATTTCGGTATCATCAGAGGCATGCTGATGAGCGTTTGCCTTTACCGTTCTTAGGCTGCTTAGTTGCGAGCGGGATGGCGTTCGTCAGATCTATCGCGCCGATGACCCCCTGGAACGGCAGTTGCAACAGTTGCGGGCCGGCTGAGCTGCCGATCAGGCTCTGAAGAAAGCAGGCCCTCCGCTTTTAGTAGTTCAGCGGCCCAGCGCAGGTCAATAGGTTCGCCGTCGGCCCCCGGTAGCCAGCCCCAGGGGAGAGATCCAGCTGGGACCTTTTCAATGCCATTGCCACCGCGGGGGATCCAGATCGCCCCCTCCTCGCTAAAGCCCCGCAGGGGCCCTAGCCAGAAGTGCTGGTCCCTTGGCGGGCAGGGGCGTTCCTCGCCGCTGGGGAGCTGAAGACCGCTAACGGGATTACTCCCAAGAAAACGAACGGCGTGATGGCGGCCGTAGATCGCGAGCCTGAGCATCGCTGCTGGTGCAACTGGTTAGAGCATTCCCCTGTTTGCTGTTTTGATGCGCCAGTGGTGCCAAAGGGCCGTGAACCTTACGTTCACCATCTTGCCAATGGATGGCCCGGCTTTTCGTTGCTGGGCCCGGTTGATGCATCGCCAACCCAACACGCTCTATGAAGACGCGATGATCGCCGCCATTGCCAAGGTAAAAAATCTTATAGTGGTGAGCCGCAACGTCGTTGATTTTCGCGGGTTTGGGGTGGAGTTATTTAATCCGTTTGAGTAGCTTATCGATAGGGCCCCGACAGCCTTCCATTGCTTTGATATAATAGATATAGCTTCTTTCTCTTAAATGAGTGCCGAGACAAGGCCTGGTTTCCATGTATGGCACGTCTGGCGAGATGAGGCTGGCATCAGCCACCAGAGGCGGGAATGGGTGGATGATTTTAGCCTTACTTCTTTCATCGATGGAATACCTAAAGTCTGGCGTTCCCAGGCCCGGCAGGGGGGTGACACCATTTTGTTTTTGAATTTGGTTCCTGGCCAAAATTACGGCTGGCATGAAAATCCTGTACCCCAATGGATAGTGCCGATTAGCGGCCGTTGGTACGTTGAAACAATGGATGGCGTGCGGGTGGAAATGGGTCCCGGTGAGCTGTCCTTCGGGGCCGATCAAGGCTGTCGCTCGGCCGATGGATCTAATGGGCATCTCTCCGGTGCAGTTGGATCTGAGCCAGCGGTATTGATGTTGATCCAGGTTGAGTCCAATCCTTTCAGCCATGGCTGAAAGGATTGGCTGATTAATCCCCCTGCCCCCATAGCCATGGTCATTTTCCGTTCAAGCAGGATCCAGCTAACAACCGCCTCTAGCTTCTGCTGCCAAGACATCACAGCCGAATTACAGGCATGGATTGACGCCAATGGCATCGGCGAGGGGGTGCTGGTTGCCGCGGGGCAACACACAACCACAGCTTTGGTGGTCAACGAATCAGAGCAACGGTTGTTGGCTGATATTCAGCAACACTTTCTAAGGCTGGCTCCCCCTGGGCTGCCCTACCAGCACAACGATCTACACCTCCGCCCAGACGTCCCTGCCGATGAACCGCGCAACGCCCATGCCCACCTGATTGCCCTCATGCTTGGCAACCAGCTCTCGCTACCAGTGGTAGAAGGCAAACTGGGGCTTGGTCGCTACCAATCGGTACTGCTCGTGGAACTTGATGGTCCCCGCCCGCGCCAGGTATTACTGCAGTTAACAGGGGTTGTTGTTTGATGCCATCGGCACATCCCCTGGCCACGGTGGCTCGACCGCTGCTCAAAGCCTGGCTGCTGGCACTGCTGCTTAGCCTGCTCCTGAAGGCAGCGGGCAGGCAATGGGGCAGCCCCCCTGCGGTTGCAACTCCCCTGGTCTGGCTGCTGGCGATCGCCCCGCCGCTGCTTACGCTCGTTTGGCTGTGGAGCCATTGGCAGCTGCAGTCCCGCAAACCCAACAGCTAAACGGAAGCATCAGCCATGCATGCGCTGTCGTTGCCCACCTGGTGGATCCACATCGCCTCCGTGTTGGAGTGGATGCTGGCGATACCACTCGTGCAGCGCTACGGGGCGCTGCGGGGGGAAGGGGGTTGGCGCTGGTTAGCCCTGGCCATGGTGCCGGCCCTAACCAGCGGCATGATTGTGTGTGTGTGGCACCTCTATAACAACAGCACTGAACTGAAGGGTTTGCTGGTGCTCCAGGCCGGGCTCACCCTGCTGGGGAACACAAGCCTGGCAGTCGCCAGCCTCAACCTGCTGCGCCAGCAACAGAGGAGCAGGGGGCAATGAGCATGGCCAGCCTGCCCCTGCAACTGCTCCAAGCCCTTGGCCAGTTCAACCCGGCCCCCCTGTTTGGCCTGTCGCTGATCCCCTATCTGGTTTTTCTGTGGTGCGCCCGCCGGCTCAGGAGCTTTCCGCCCCTGGCCCGTTGGGGCTTCAACTTCACCCTGGTGTTCGTGACGGGCACCGTTGTGGCTTCCGTGATCGCCTCCATCCGCCATGGAGCCCACCTGGCCGATGTGGACCATCTGCACGGGGGCGCCGAGGCGCTGCTCAGCATCAGCAACGTGTTGGTATTACTAGGTTTTCAGCGGGCAATCACCCGCCTGGAAGCCAACAGGCAGGGCTGAAGCGAGGGCCGTCGCAACAGATCGAAATAGGAGCGATGCCATCATCGCGGTAGCGGCATATGGTGAACAGTGCTTAAGGCTGCCGACCGCCATGCGCATCTTGATGATCCAGCCCAACTACCACTCGGGTGGGGCGGAGATCGCGGGCAACTGGCCGCCAAGCTGGGTGCCCTATGTGGGCGGGGCCCTAAAGCAGGCCGGCTTCGATGACATCCGCTTCATCGATGCCATGACCAACTACATCGATGATGAACCGCTGGCCCGGCTGATTGAGGAGCATCAGCCAGATGTGGTGATGGCCACAGCGATCACGCCGATGATCTACAAGTCGCAGGACACACTGCGGATCGCCAAGTCTGTATGCCCGGATGTGGTAACGATCATGGGTGGGATTCACCCCACCTACATGTACCGAGAGGTGCTGCAGGAGGCCCCCTGGGTTGACTACATCATTCGCGGTGAGGGTGAAGAGATCAGCGTGAACCTGCTGCTGGCGATTGCCGCCGGCACTGATCGGCAACAGCGGGAGTCAATCCTGGGGCTCGCCTACCTCGATGGGCGTGGGGAGGTGGTGGCAACCCCGGCCCATCCGCCGATCCGTGACCTCAACACCCTCGCCCCAGACTGGAGCCTCCTGGACTGGGATCGCTACATCTATACACCGCTCAATGTGAGGGTTGCGGTGCCAAACTTCGCCCGTGGCTGTCCATTCCGTTGTCGTTTTTGCTGCCAATGGAAATTCTGGCGCAAATACCGGGCACGGGATCCAAAGCGTTTTGTTGATGAGATCGAATATCTAGTTAAGCAGCACAAGATTGGCTTCTTTATCCTCGCCGATGAGGAACCCACCATCAGCAAGGCACGCTTTGTGAAGCTCTGCGAGGAGTTGGTGGAGCGCAATCTTGGTGTGCATTGGGGTATCAATACCCGCGTTACCGATATCCTGCGGGACGAGGCAGAGTTGCCGCTCTATCGCAAAGCTGGCCTGGTGCACGTTTCCCTGGGCACAGAGGCGGCAGCCCAGCTGAATCTAAATGTGTTCCGCAAGGAAACCACTGTCGCCGACAACAAACGCGCCGTCAAGCTGCTGCGGGACAACGGTATGGTGGCCGAAGTGCAATTCATCATGGGCCTATCTAACGAACTCCCTGAAACAATCGAGGAGACCTATCGGATGGCCCGCGACTGGGGGGCGGACATGACCAACTGGAATATGTTCACCCCCTGGCCCTTCGCTGAACTATTTCAGGATCTGGAAGACAAGGTGGAAGTGCGAGACTTCTCGCACTACAACTTTGTTACGCCAATTATCAAGCCCGACAACATGACCCGGGAGGAGGTGCTCAAAGGTGTGCTACGCAACTACGCCCGTTTCTACGGTTGGAAGTTCCTGGAATATTGGTTCACCTGGGATTCATTCAAACGCCGCTACCTGCTGGGCTGCCTCTGGGCGTTTGTGACCACCACCCTCAATAAGCGTTTCTACAACCTTAAGCGGGTTAAAGCCAGTGGAATTGAACTGGGTTTCGATGAATCCCGCGTGCTCTCGGCGGAACAAATGAAGGCGATTAAGGAAGCCAAATTGGCGGATGTGGAATTCAACGGGGAGGTTTCGGCCTGCGGGGGATCGGATACCTCTGCTGAGGTCAGCAAAGCCAGTGGCCCGCGGGAGGAGGATCTGCAGCTGGTGCTGGTAAATGCCAACGAAGCGGCCAGGATTCAGCTCCGCAAAGGCCTGCGGGCCCACGCGGGGCTGGAGGTGGCGAGCGAAGCCACCAACGGTGAAACAGGGCTGGTGCTTCTTGATTCGATTGCCGTGGATGTGTTGATTCTCTCAACCCCCCTTCCCGACATGGGCGTGGCCAGCTTCCTGGCCCGAGCCCGCGAGCAGAACCCCTGCCAGCCGATCAAATTGGTGCTTGTAACTGATGAGCCCCCAGGCGATCTGACCCCATCAGAAGAGATCAAGATCATCACCCTGAGCTCAGACAGCAGTGTCGCCGCCCTGGCAGAGGCAGCCCTCAGCCTCTACAGCGACAGCCCCCATGCCCAGGCCAGCAGTGGCTCTGGGCAGATACCACTTGCTTTGGCCTAGGTAATAAGAAAGCGCTTGCGCCTCACCCAGGCCTTACGGGCTTCATCGGCCATTAGCACCACGGGGCCAGCGATTAGTAGCCAGCCAAGCATTATTGGTGGGAAGGCGGCCATTTGGAACACATCGCTTAGGCCTGGCAGCAGTAATAGGGCGCCGTAGGCCAGCAGGGCCACGCCAATGCCCAGCCAGAGCAAAGCATTGTTAAACAGTGGAGTAATGAATACCGATTGGCGCTCTGAGCGGCAGGTGATCAGGTTTCCCACTTGCGCCATGACGATTACCCCGAGGGTCACGGCCGAGGCCTGGCGTTGCATTAATTGCACTTCGGCGCTGGCAGTGTGGTGCAGGAGCGAGGGGGCGAGACTGCGTAATTCCTGCCAACCGATCCCATTGCTTTGCCAGGTGAGCAGATAGCCGGCCATGGCCAGCATTGCTTCGATTAGGCCCAAAAATAAAAAGGCCCGCAGCATCAAGGGGCGATTGAGTACCGCCTCATCCCGGCGGCGGGGCGGGGCGTCCATTACCGCTGCATCGGCGGCTTCCGCCCCCAGGCCCAGGGCGGGGAGCAGGTCGGTGCCTAGGTCAACGGCCAGAATCTGTAGCACCGTAAGGGCTGCTGGCAGGCGAAAGGCCACCATCGCTAGGAATGGAGTTACCTCCGGCACATTTGAGGCCAGGATGTAGGTCATGAACTTGCGGAGGTTCTGCACCACGGCCCGGCCCTGGCGCACCGCCATCACGATTGTGGCGAAGTTGTCGTCTAGCAGCACGATATCTGCGGCTTCCCGGGCCACATCGGTGCCGTGCTGGCCCATGGCGATGCCCACATCTGCCACCCGCAGGGCCGGGGCATCATTTACCCCATCGCCGGTTACTGCCACCACTTCCCCCAGGGCTTTGTAGGCCTGCACCAAGCGCAGCTTTTGCTCCGGTGCCATGCGGGCAAAGACCAAATGGGAGCGATATTTGATCAATTGGCGCAGTTGTACATCGCTGATATGTGTTAATGAATCACCATTGATTACCCGCACTGGATCCAGGTATTTGCTGCTGCTATCAGCCCCCAGTAGGCCGATTTGGCGAGCAATCGCCTCGGCGGTAAGCCCGTAGTCGCCGGTCATCATCGTTACCTTGAGGCCGGCCCGTTGACATTCGCCAATCGCCTCCTTTACGCCGGGCCTGGGGGGGTCGTAGAGGGCGATCAGGCCGAGAAATACCAGTTCATTCTCCTCCAGTTTGCTGCCGCCACAGGGGCGGGCTGCCACCGCCAGCACCCGGTATCCCTGGCGGGCCAGGTCATCGTTGGCGGCTAGCACGGAGGCCCGTTGTTTTTCATCTAGGGCCGCTAGGGGATTGGGGCCCCCCACCAAAATCCCGCTGCTACAGGCGAGCACATCCACCGGTGCCCCCTTGGTGAATTGCAGCAGGGGCACTGGCTCGGGCCAGAGGGGCTGGGCCTGCCAATCCAGCAGCACAGACATCATCCGCCGTTCGGAATCAAAGGGCAGTTCCTGGAGCCGTGGTAGTTGCTTTTTCAAGCTTTCTAGTTCCAGCCCTGCCCCCAGGGCCGCCACCAGTAGTGCCGTTTCGGTGGGATCGCCTACGGCCAGGTGGGCATTGGAGCAGAGGGCAGCCCCCAGCAACAGCAGCGCTTCAGCTTTGGCCACCATCCAGGTGCGTTGCACCGTCATCACATTGCTGGTGAGCGTGCCGGTTTTATCGGTGCAGATCACCCCCACTGAACCGAGGGTTTCTACCGCCGAAAGCCTTTGCACAAGGGCGTTTTGCTTTGCCATGCGCTTTACGGCCAGGGCCAGCACCAGGGTCACCGTGGGCAATAAGCCCTCCGGCACCATCGCCACGATGATGCCAATGGCGAAAACCAAGCTTTCCATCACCCCCATGCCCACCAGCAGGGAGCTGGCCAGGAATACGCCCACCCCCAGGCCCACGGCCAGGCTGGTGATCGTGCGAACGATCTTTCGGATCTGGCCCTCGAGGGTGCTGGGGGGGCGCTGGGTGGTGGCGGTGAGGTGGGCCACCTGGCCGAATTCCGTTTCCGCACCGGTGGCGTAAACCACGGCGCTGGCTCGGCCGGCGGCCACGGTGGTGCCGGCGGGCAGCAGGTTGGCGGCCTCTGTTGTTTTTACTTGCTTGCTGAGCTGCAGCCCATGGCGGGCCACCGGCACTGATTCCCCGGTGAGTAGCGCCACATCCAGGTAGAGCTCGCTGGCCTGGAGAACGCGGCAGTCGGCGGGCACATGGTCCCCTTGCTCCAGTTCAATCAGATCGCCGGGCACCAACTGAATGGCGGGCAGCAGTTGCACACTGCTCTGGCGCCGCACTTTTACCTGCTGAGGTAACACCCGTGTGAGCGCCTCTAGGGTGCGCTCCGCCTGGAACTCTTGCCAGAAGCTGAATACCCCATTGATCAGGATCACGCTCCAGATCGCCCAGCCCAGCTCAGGGGTGCCGGCGATAAAAGCCATGGCGCCTGCGGCCCAAAGCATTAGCGCCATGAAGTGGCGCAGCTGATCTACGAAGCGAAACCAGAGCGATCGTTTTTTAAGCTGGGGCAGTTGGTTTGCCCCAAAGCGCAGCAGGCGGTCCTTTGCCTCGGCCTCACTCAGGCCCGTGCTGGAAGTTTTAAGAAGCTCTAATACGGAGGCGGCACTGAGGCAGGCAATCGGCCTATCGGCAGAAAACAGCACTGGTTAGCCCTACTTTATGCCATCTGTAATCTAACTTGCAGCAGTTTAGTTGACGACTACTTCGATAGATTTAGCAATTAACGCTTGACTCTTTTGGATCTTTACCTCCTGCAGATTTTCTATTTGACGCGGGTCTGCGGCTGCCCTGCGGCAGCCTGCGTCGTCATTGCCGCCACCAGCGCCAGGCCTCCAGGTTGATCAGCAGGCCGATGGCCACCATCACCAGCATCAGCAGTACCTGGTCCGGCCGCGAATCGGGCACCAGGATGTCTGCCGCCAGGTGGGGAATATTGGTGGCGGTGTAGGCAAGGCTTAGCCAGAAATGGAGCCGTCGCCAGGGGCGCCAGCGCTGCACTCCGTTGGGATCACTGGCGGCGTAGGCGATCAGCACGAGTGCGGCTAGCGGCGCCAGGAAATAGATCAGCATCGTGCCAAATAGCAGTGGCAGCTGGGCAGGGTTTATTTGGCTCTCGGTTTTCGCTGAGAGGCCATGGAAGAGCGGCATCAACCCCAGCTCCACGTGGAAAAGCATCGCCAGCAGCCAGGCGTTCCAAAGGCTGCGCAGCCGCAGGGCGTGGTCTATGGGGTTCATCCTTTGTGCCAGTTGCGATTTTTTTCAGTGTGCCCGGCCCTGCCGACCACTGCGGCGGCAGCTTTATATTCAAGTGAGTAGCCACTCACTTGAATGGCGGAGGCGCCCCCTTCCGGCTCTAGCCGACGTTCCTGGTTCACCGGGGCGGTGATATTGGCCACTGCCCTCGGGGCGGGTGGTTGGGTGTTGCTGCACTGGGGGGTGGAGGAAACAGATAATGCCCAGCTCCAGGCCCATATCACCGAAATCTCCAGTCGCATCCCCGGCACCATTGCCCGGGTGGCCGTGGAAGACAACCAGCTGGTTAAGGCGGGGGAGCTGCTGGTGGCCCTTGATGACCGTGATGCCAAATCGCGGCTGCGCCAGGCCCAGGCGGATTTGCAGGAGGCCCAACGCCAGGCGGAGGCCGGCCAGGCCCAGGTGAATTCCAGCGTTAGCCAGGCCCGGGCGGCGGGCAGCCAGGCCGATGCCGACCAACAGGCGGCCCGGGCAGAAGCGGTGCGCAGCAAGGCTGAACTCAATCGCCTCGAGTTTCTGTTGCGCCAGGGGGGTGTTTCCAGGCAGGAGGTGGAACGGGCCCGTTCCACTAACCAGCAGGCCCTCAGTCAACTCACCCATTCCCAGGCCAGTCGCTCCCAGTCCCAGGCCAGCCACAGCCAGGTGAATGCCGATCAAAAGAAAGCTGCAGCCGCCGGGGCCAGGATTGATCAAATTCGGGCGGCCTTGGCCCAGGCCCAGTTGCAGTTGACCTACACCCGGATCAGCGCCCCCCAGGCGGGCCGCATCGGTGCCCGCTCGGCGGAGCCCGGCCGCCAACTGCAGCCGGGGCAGCCGCTGATGCTGCTGGTGGCGGCCCAGCCCTGGGTGGAGGCCAACTTCAAGGAAACCCAGTTGGCTTCCCTCTACCCCGGCCAGCCGGCGGAGATTCGCATTGATGCCCTACCCGGTCAGCTATTTCACGGCCAGGTGCGCAGCCTCGCCCCGGCCTCCGGCGCCCGCTTTGCCCTCCTGCCCCCCGATAACGCCACCGGCAATTTCACCAAGGTGGTGCAACGGGTCACGGCCCGCATCAGTTTTGATGACCTCTCGCCGCAGCAGGCCCAGCGTCTGGTGCCTGGGCTTTCGGCCAATGTGCGGGTACGGCGCCGATGACGGCAGAAAAGCTCAGCCTGCGGCAATGGGCGATTGTGATGACCGCCTCGATCGGGGCGTTGCTGGAGGTGATAGATACCAGCATCACAAATGTGGCCCTAATTAATATCCAGGCCAACCTGGGGGCCACCCTGGCGGAGGTGGGCTGGGTGGTAACCGGCTATGCCATGGCCAGTGTGGTGATGATCCCCTTGAGTGACTGGCTCAGTGAATTGTTTGGCCAGCGGGGCTATTTCATTTGGTGTTTGATTGGTTTCACCGCTGCTTCTGTGTTGTGTGGGCTGGCCCCGAATCTGATCACCCTGGTGTTGGCCCGGATTCTCCAAGGTCTGTTGGGGGGCGGGCTGTTGCCTAAGGCCCAGGCGATCATGTTTCAGGCGGTGCCCAAGGCCCTTCAGGGGATGACCCAGGCGGTTTTTGGCATCGTGGTGCTCACTGGCCCAGCCCTGGGGCCCACCCTCGGTGGTTATCTCACCGACAGCCTGGGCTGGCGCTGGATCTTTTTCATAAACCTGCCCTTTGGCCTGCTGGCGGTGCTGATGGCCCTCAGTTTTATGCCCGCTGATCAGCCAAAGCTAAACAGCATTCAACGCCGGGTGGATTGGCTTGGCATTCTGCTCCTAACGATCAGCTTGGGGGGGCTGCAGTTGCTGTTGGAGCAGGGCCATCAATACGATTGGTTTGAGAATGCTGGCATCCGTCAGTTGGCCCTGCTGGTGGCGGTAACGCTGCCAGTATTTGTTGCCTGGGAATTAAGCCAACGGCAGCCGGCCGTGGATCTGCGGGTGTTGAGACATCGCTCCCTGGCGGCGGGCAGTGTCTTTTCGCTGGTGCTGGGTTTGGGGCTTTACGGCACTATTTTTGTGGTGCCGATCTTTGCCCAGTCGGTGCTGGGTTACACGGCCACCCAAACGGGGATGTTGATGTTACCCGGTGCCATTGCCTCCGCCCTAACGATGGCAATGCTGGGCAAATTGATAAATCGCTTTGACCCACGGCTGCTGATTGCCAGCGGTGCTGGCTTGATGGTGGTCACCATGGCCCAGTTGGCAACCCTCAGTTCCGACACCGGTGAAGATTCCATCTACTGGCCCTTGATTTTCCGTGGTGTCACCACCGTGATGATGTTTCTGCCCCTTAGCCTTGCCACCCTTGGGCCCCTACCTAAGCAGGATGTGGGGGCTGGCAGTGGTTTTTATAACCTCACCCGCCAGTTGGGGGGCAGCTTTGGCATTGCTGCCCTCACGGTGGTGCTAGATCACCAGCTGGTGGTGCATCGCAGCCAGCTGGTGGCCCATCTGGTGGTAACGCGGCCGGAGCTGCAGCAACGGCTATGGCAGTTGCAGGAAATGATGCAGCAATTGGCCCCCGGGGGAGGTCGGGCCAGGGATCAGGCGCTGCATTTGCTCAGTCAACAGGTGGATCGCCAGGCGGCATTGTTGGCCTATGGCGATGTATTTAGGTTGGTGGGTTTGGTGTTTCTGCTGGCGATTCCATTGGTGCTGTTTTTAGAACGGCCCCAACCGCAAGCGGCTGCCCCTCTCCATTAAGCACCACCGCCACTGCCAGGCGGATGCGATCGCTTAAGGAGGAGAGGTCGTTGTGCACCAGGCACTGCAACATCAGCCCCTGATAACTGGCCACCAGCAGCATCGCCAGGCTGGTGGCATCAACGCTGGATCTAATTAGTTGCTGTTGTTGGCTACGCTCAATCCAGAGGGCAAGCCGTTGGCGAAAGTGCTGCATGTAAGCCTTGCAATCCTCCCTGGTGGGACTGGTTTCAGGCCGTTGTAGTTCGGCAAATAGCATGCGAATTAAGCCGGGATATTGTTGTACAAACCTTCCATTTGCCAGTACTAATTTTTCAACGATCTCCAGGGGATTGGCCGTTACTTGTTGTTCGATCTCTTTGAATTCAGTGCGCAGCTGGCTGGTGGCCCAGCGCACTGTTTCTTCCCAAAGATCTTCTTTGGCGGGAAAGTGTCTGAACAGGGCGGCATGGCTCACCCCCATGCGATCGGCGATGGCCGCCGTGGTGATCTGGTTTGGCGAGATCGAGCCGGCCAACTCAATCAATGCCTGCACCGCATGGGCACGCCGTTTAGCCGCAGGAATGGCAGGGGCGCGGGGCAAAAGAAGTGACAGTAATTAGCTCAGCTTATCAGTGATCCAGGGGCGGACCACCACCATGACCTCAATCAACGGGGGGGCGTGAGCACTTCCAGTACGGCGCCCACAAGCTTCTGAGCGGCTCCCCTGGGGGCAGGATAAATCTGTAAAAATGCTTAGGATGCTACAGATCAGCAGCCATTTCGCTGCAAATGCAGGGACCTTGGTTAAGAAAGGGCTAAGGTTCCTAAGTGATATGGGTTAAGGACAGTGATCGTTGAAACTCGTTTTGGCTCCATCAGCATGGTGGGCGGTTATTGCTGGACCCATACGGTTCTGGCTCCCAAGTCCAACTTTGCTTCGCGGGGCCCCTTGAGCTGGGCGGGATGGGTGTGGGATGTGGTTTCGTGGCGTTCGCCCCGGAAGGGCTGAACTGGTTGGCTAAAGGCTGCAGCTGCAGGCAGCAGGGGAGGGGTGGCGCTTGTTAGGTCTCGCATGTCTCAGAAACCGCGGTAAGCTTGCATGAATCCTGGCCAAGGGATTTTTTGCCCTTGGCCGAATTTTGGCGTCAAACAACTGACTTCTTCTGCCCCTCCAGTTGCGATTTCACCGGTGCGCCGGAGTGACTTCGTATTAAAGCCCTATGCCCAAAGCAGCAATGCCCGGGCAGCAGCTCAATTGTTGAATACGCTGGTTCCCTACGGGTTGCTCTGGGTACTGCTGGCAAATATTCCTAGCCAGGCGCCACTGCTGGCCTTGCCGGTGCTGGCGCTGATGGTGCTGTTTTCGGCCCGCTGCTTCTCATTGATGCATGATTGTGGCCACTATGCCCTGTTTGAGAGTCGTGGGCTGAATCGGGCCGCTGGCTTCCTGTTTGGAATCGTTAATGCGATTCCCCAGTATCCCTGGTCCAGGGGCCATGCTTTTCACCACAAACATAATGGTGACTGGGATATGTATAAGGGGCCTTCCGCCCTGGTAACCACTGAGGAATATGAAAGTTATAGCCCCTTTGGCAAATGGTTTTATGCCTTCTTGAGGCACCCCTTGATGCTGTTCCCTGGGGGGTTCTTTTATCTAATCATCAAGCCCCGCCTGGCATTGCTACTAGGTGGTTTTGACTTTTTGGGCCATGGGGCCCAACAGCTGCGTCAGCAGGGATTAGCTGCTTTCCCTGGCATGATTAAGAGCTATAAGAGCAAGCATTGGTATACCGCTGCTGAATTCTGGGATATTTTGTTTAACAACATCGGCGTCATTGCTGTTTGGCTGCTGATGGGCGCTTGGCTTGGCCATGGCCGCTTTTGGATCAGCTATTCCACTGTGATGACCCTTTCGGCGGCCATCTTCATCTGCATCTTCTTTGTGCAGCACAACTATGAGGGCTCCTACGCCCACCGCACCGAGGGCTGGAGTTATGACCGAGGGGCGATAGAAGGCAGTAGCTATCTGAAGTTGCCAGCTATTTTTAACTGGTTTTCAGCAGATATTGGCTGCCACAATATCCATCACCTCTCTGAATTTATTCCTAACTACAACCTGAGGGCCTGCCATGAGCGCAATGCTCATTTGCTAAGCAATGTGCGGGTGCTCACCATGGGAGATATCCCCAGCTGCTTCCGTTACATCCTTTGGAATCGGCAGGCCGACAAGCTAGAGGTCATCCCCTGAGATGACGGGTCCAGGAGGCTGCTGAAAAGTCGTGGCCTTCGGCTTGGGCCAGGGCTACCACGGCATCAATGCTACCGGCGGAATCCACCTTGGCCTTGAGCTCAGGGCTGGCGCCCACCTTTGCAACAAATGCGTTGAGCTGGGATTTCGACATGGTTTCCATTGCTAATCAATCCACAAGTAGCCAAGATTTCTTGAATTAACACCCCCCAGGGCTGGTGGATTGCCGCCCGGGCTCTGGGCTAGGGCTGCTCAGTGCTGTCCACCACTGGCGCACCACCTCTGGACTGCCGTACCACTGGGGCCCAAAGGCGCTGCCATGGGCCACATCTTTCAGCACCAGGCTTGTGGAGCCGCTGAGCAGGGCAGACCCCACGGGCACCAGCCCATCGCCCTGGCTATCCCCGTCGCCATTGATGTTGCGATAAGAGAGCGCAGCGAAGCGTTGGCTGGAGGGGCTGGCCTTGGCCAGGTCGAGGTCGCCGGCCACCGATAGGTAGTGCACCTCCGGGGCATAGCTGGCCCCAGGCAGCTGGCGATCCACCCAGCGGCGCATGTAGGCCCCCTTGATGTTGGTGTGGGGGCTGCCCAGCATCACCAGCTGATCGGCCAGGGCCTTGCCGTTGTAATGGCGCCCCTGGAAGGCTTGATCACTGAGAAATAGACGCAGCATCACCCCGCCGGAGCTGTGGCCGATCAGGGTTACCTTGCCCGTGGGCGAGCTGGCCGCCAGGCGGCCCACCGTTACGGCCACCCGATCGAGGATCCGGGCCCAACCCCAGGGCACCAGGGTGAGCAGCCATTCCAGCGTTGACACTGGAATTAATTGGACGGGTTGACCACTGAGTTCCTCCAGCAGGGAGCCCATGGCGTCATAACTGCTGGGCTGGATCAGAAAACCACCAAGGATCACGCAGGGTTGCGAACGCATCACATCGCTTGATCAAGCTGGATTCTGCTCTGGTTTGGTCCCAGAGTTGATCAGGTGCAGCTGTTGCGAGGGAGATGGTGCCATGGCGAGCTCCGAGATCTTGGTGGTGCCCTTTGACCAGGTGGGCCTCAGTGACATTGCCCAGGTGGGTGGCAAAAACGCCTCCCTGGGCGAAATGATTCAGGAGCTGGCCGCCGAAGGGGTGCGGGTGCCCGGCGGCTTTGCCACCACCGCAGCGGCCTATCGCCAGGTGCTAGCCGCCAATGGCCTTGAGACACCCCTGCGCCAGCTCTTGGCTTCGTTGGATGTAAATGACCTGGCCCAGCTGCAGGCGGCGGGTAAGGGGGCCCGTCAGTTGTTGTTGGCGGCCCGCCTGCCTGCCGAGCTGGAACTGGCGATTCTCACGGCCTATCGCCAGCTGGGTTCCCCGGCGGTGGCGGTGCGTTCCAGTGCCACCGCCGAGGATCTGCCCGATGCCAGTTTTGCCGGCCAGCAGGAAACCTTCCTGAACATTGAAGGGGAGGCGGCGCTGCTGCAAGCCTGCCGCCGTTGTTATGCATCCCTGTTTACCGATCGGGCGATCTCCTACCGGCAGCACAACGGTTTTGACCATCTCGAGGTGGCCCTTTCGATCGGGGTGCAGTTGATGGTGCGGGCTGATCTGGCCTCGGCGGGGGTGATGTTCAGCATCGACACCGAAACGGGTTTCCGGGATGCGGTGTTGCTTACGGCGGCCTATGGGCTGGGGGAAAATGTGGTGCAGGGGTCGGTGAATCCCGATGAATGGTTGATCTTTAAGCCCACCCTCCACCAGGGCTATGCACCGATCCTGAGCAAACAGCTGGGCAGTAAAGCGATCCGCATGGTTTATGCGGAGCCCGACGCCAATGATCTGGGCCGCAGTGGCGTGCGTAATTGCGAGGTGCCAAGCGCCGAGCGGGATTCTTTTGCCCTCAGCGATGAAGAAGTGCTCACCCTGGCCCGCTGGGCCTGTGGCATTGAGGCCCATTACAGCGCCCAGCGCGGGGTTTCCACCCCCATGGATATCGAATGGGCCAAAGACGGCATTAGTGGCCAGCTGTTTATCCTCCAGGCCCGACCTGAAACGGTGCAATCCCGTAAAGAGGCGGCGGTGTTGCGCAGCTGGCACCTGGAGCCCCACCAGGCGGAATGTTTGATCAGTGGTCGGGCGATTGGGGCATCGGTGAGCAGTGGTGTGGCCCGGGTGATCCGCGATCCCTCGGAGATCGGCCGCTTTCGCCAGGGGGATTTGCTCGTTACCGAGCGCACGGATCCCGACTGGGAGCCAATCCTAAAAAAGGCGAGCGGGGTGATCACAGACCAGGGGGGACGCACCTGCCATGCGGCGATCATTGCCCGCGAGATGGGAATCACCGCGATCGTGGGCACCGGCGAGGCCACCCGGGTAATTGCCGATGGCAGCCCGATCACCGCCAGCTGTTGCGAGGGTGATGTGGGCCATGTGTACCGAGGCGAGCTGCCCTTTCGATTGGAGGAACAGGCCCTCGGGCATTTGCCTGCCACCCGCACCAAGATCCTGATCAATGTGGGTAACCCGGAGGAGGCCTTCAACCTGGCGGCGATTCCCTGCGATGGGGTGGGCCTGGCCCGGCTGGAATTCATCATTGCCAATCACATCAAGGTGCACCCTTTGGCGCTGCTGCAGCCGGAACGGGTGGCCCTGGAGAGTGAACGCCAGGCGATCGCTGCCCTTAGCCGTGGCTATAAACATCCAGCTGATTACTACGTGGATCTGCTGGCCCAGGGCATGGGAAGGATTGCGGCGGCCTTTTATCCCCGGCCGGTGATTTTGCGCTTCTCGGATTTCAAGAGCAATGAATACGCCCGTTTATTGGGGGGGGCCGCCTTTGAACCCCAGGAGGAAAACCCGATGCTGGGTTGGCGCGGGGCCTCCCGCTACTGCTCGCCGAGTTTCCGCGAGGCCTTTGCACTCGAATGCCAGGCGCTGCTGCGGGTGCGCCAAAGCATGGGCTTGTTGAATGTGATCCCGATGGTGCCCTTCTGCCGTACACCGGAGGAGGGGGATCGGGTGCTGGCGGAGATGGCGGCCAGTGGCTTAGTGCGCGGTGAGAACGGTTTGCAGGTGTATGTGATGTGTGAATTGCCCAGCAATGTGATCGGAGCAGAGGCCTTTGCTGAACGTTTCGATGGTTTTTCGATTGGCTCCAACGACCTCACCCAGCTCACCCTCGGGCTAGATCGGGATTCAGCCCTGGTGGCTGATTTGTTTGACGAACGTCATCCCACCGTGAAGGAGATGATCCGGCTGGCGATTCGCACTGCCAAACGCTGTGGCCGCAAGATTGGTCTCTGTGGCCAGGCCCCCAGCGACTATCCAGAATTCGCCCGTTTTCTGGTGGAGGAGGGGATCGATTCGATCAGCCTTAATCCCGATGCCGTAATTGCCACGCGGCTGGCGATTGCCGAATTTGAGGCGTGAGCAAGCCCTGCCTGTGCTGTGGGCCCTCAGCAGATTCGCGGCAGCAACTCGCCACTGAGCGGTAGCAGTAGGCGTTCGGTGCCGAACTCCGTGCGCAGCAGCACCCGGCCCGGCCCCTCGCGCACCTCACCAATGTGACGTCCCCCCAGCGGTGCCAGCAGGGCCAGGGCCCGCTCCAGGTGCTGGGGGGGCAGCACCGCCACAAAACGGCCTTCATTGGCCAGGTGCAGGGGGTCGAAACCGAGTAGCTCACAGCTGCGGGCCACCGCCTCCAGCACTGGCAGTTGCTTATTTTCGATCTTAAATTCCAGCCCCCGGGCCTGGGCCAACTCCTGCAGGGCACTGGCCAGGCCGCCGCGGGTGAGATCCCTGAGGCAGTGGAGCTGCACCTGGGCCGCCAGCAGTTGCTCCACCAGGGGCCAGAGCGGTGCACAGTCGCTGGCCACCGGTGGTTGCAGATCAAGGCCATGGCGGGCGGCCATGATCGCCAGCCCATGGCGACCCAGGTCGCCACTCACCAGGATCTGATCCCCCGCCTGAATCGCCAGGGGATCAATGGCGTTGGGCGCTTCCACCACGCCGATGCCGCTGGTGGTGATGAAGATCCCATCGCCTTTACCCCGCTCCACCACCTTGGTGTCGCCGGTGCGGATCGCCACGCCGCAGCTACGGGCGCTGGCTGCCATCGAGGCCACCAGCCGGCGCAACAGCTCCAGCGGCAGGCCCTCCTCAAGGATCAGCGCCACGCTGAGGTGCAGCGGTCTGGCGCCGGCCATGGCCAGGTCGTTGGCGGTGCCGGTGATCGCCAGGCTGCCGATGTCTCCCCCACAGAATTCCAGCGGCTGCACCACATAGCTGTCGGTGCTGAAGGCGAGCAAGCCCGGCGGCCGTTCGAGCCGGGCGGCGTCGTGCAGCACCTGCTCGGGGTCGTTGTAGAGACAACGCAACTCTTGATCAATCAGTTGTTGCATCAGGGTGCCGCCGCCGCCGTGGGCCAGTTGGATGCAGGCGTTCATGGGCGGTAGTGGTGGTAGGCGGCGCAGGCCCCTTCCGACGACACCATCGGCGCCCCCAGGGGATGCTCTGGCCGGCAACGTTTACCAAAGGCCGGGCAATCGACGGGATTTTTTTGACCCTGCAGGATCAAGCCGCTGATGCAGGGGTTGCCAGGCTCCACGGCACTGGTTTGCCCCAGTTGAAAGCGGCGGCGGGCATCTAGTTGGTGGTAGGGGGGCCTTAGGGCGAGGCCACTGGCGGGCAGTTCCCCCAGGCCCCGCCAGGTTTGCGGCACCAGCTCAAACACCTCCTCCACCAGGGCCCGGGCGGCGGGGTTGCCGCCATCACGCACCACCCGGCCGTAGGCGTTCAACACCTGGGGGGTGCCCGCCTCCAGCAATTGCACACAGCGCAACAGGCCCTGCATCAGTTCCAGCGGTTCAAAACCAGTTACCACCACCGGCAGTTGATGTTGACGCACCAGCAGCTCCAGCTCGCTGATCCCCATGACGCTGCACACATGGCCGGCGGCGAGGAAGCCCTGCACCTGGTTGCCGGGGGCCGTGATGATCGCCTCCATCGCTGGTGGTACGCGCACATGGGCCAGCAGCAGCGAGAGGTTGCTGATTTTGAGGGCGAGGGCCTGGCGGGCCAGCAGGGCGGTGGCGGGGGCGGTGGTTTCAAATCCCACTGCAAGAAACACCACCTGGCGCTCTGGATGGGCCTTGGCGAGGGCGAGGGCCTGCAGGGGAGACGTGAGTAAACGCACGTCTCCCCCGGCCGCCCGCTGCTGGAGCAGATCACCAGCGGCGGGATCACTGCCCGGCACCCGCAACATGTCGCCGTAGGAGCAGAGGATCAGCCCTGGCCGGGCCGCCAGCCCCAGGGCGGCATCGATGGTGGCGGCGGGCGTTACACACACCGGACAACCGGGCCCATGGATCAGCCGAAGGCCCGGCGGCAGCAATTGATCCAGGCCCGAGCGCACGATGGCGTGGGTTTGGCCGCCGCACACCTCCATCAGCGTCCAGGGCTGGGTCAGCGTGGCGGCCAGTTGCCTGGCCAGGCTGGTTAGCGCCATGGTTGAGCCAGGCCGCTGTAGAGGGCCCAGCGGCGGTCTAGTTCCCGTTGGGCCTGCTGGTTGAGCTCCTGGGCGCGCTCCGGTTCATTTGAGTGGAGCAAGCCGAAGCGATTTTCCGTGGCCATCGCCTCGGCCAGGGGGATTTTGGCCGGCTTGCTATCGAGTTGCAGCGGATTCTCGCCCCGTTCCTGGCGGCGGGGGTCGTAGCGATAGAGCAGCCAACGGCCGGAGTCCACCGCCAGCTGCTGCTGGGTCATGCCCTTGGCCATGCTGATGCCGTGGGCGATGCAGTGGGAGTAGGCGAGGATCAGCGAGGGGCCGGGGTAGCTCTCCGCTTCGAGGAACGCCCGCAGGGTGTGTTCATCGCGGGCCCCCATGGCCACGCTGGCCACATAAACAGTGCCGTAGCTCATCGCCATTAGCCCCAGGTCTTTTTTGGGGGCCGCCTTGCCTGCGGCGGCGAACTTGGCCACCGCCCCCCGCGGTGTTGCCTTAGACATCTGGCCACCGGTGTTGGAGTACACCTCGGTGTCCAGTACCAGGGCATTCAGATCACGGCCGCTGGCCAACACATGGTCGAGGCCACCAAAGCCAATGTCGTAGGCCCAACCATCACCGCCGATCATCCAAACGCTGCGTTTCACCAGGGCATCGGCGAGGGCCAGTAGCCGTGACACCGCACTGGCGGCCGAGCTTGCGGCCGCTTGGTTTTGCAAAAGTTTTTTGAGTTCGGCCACCCGCTGCCGCTGCTCGTAGATGCCGGCTTCGTCTGTTTGGTTGGCGTTAGTGAGCGCCGCCCCTAGGGCCGGTGGCAGCCAGGCTTGATCCTGCTGCTGCAGCTGTTGCAGCAGCTCCAGGGCCATCTGCTTTTGCTGGTCTACCGCTAGCCGCAGGCCAAAGCCGAATTCAGCGTTGTCTTCAAATAGGGAATTACTCCAGGCCGGTCCGCGCCCCTGGCCATCGGCACTCCAGGGGGTGGTGGGCAGGTTGCCGCCGTAGATAGAAGAACAGCCAGTGGCATTGGCCACCAGCATGCGATCGCCAAATAATTGGGTGGCCAACTTGATGTAGGGGGTTTCACCACAACCACTGCAGGCCCCGGAAAATTCAAATAGCGGTTGCTGTAATTGTTGTTGGCCGATCTTGCGCAGGTTCAGCTGGCGCCGATCAATTTCCGGCAGGCTCAGGAAGAAATCCCAGTGCTGGCGGGCCTCGGCCCGCAGGGGCCGCTGGGGGGTCATGTTGATCGCCTTGTGGTTGGGGTCGTTGCGATCCCGCACGGGGCATACCTCCACACAGATGCTGCAGCCGGTGCAGTCCTCAACGGCCACCTGGAGGCTGTAGGCCTGGCCGGCAAAGCCGTGGTCCCGGGCGGGCGCCTGGCGGAAACCGGCGGGGGCAGCCTTGAGGTCCTCCGGCGCAATCAGCTTGGCCCGAATCACCGCATGGGGGCACACCAGCAAACATTTGCCGCATTGCACGCAGAGGTCGCTCTCCCACACCGGCACGCTGTCGGCGATGTTGCGCTTTTCCCAGCGGGCGGTGCCCACGGGCCAGGTGCCATCGCAGGGCAGGGCACTCACCGGCAGCTGATCGCCGCGCCGTTCCAGCATTGGGCCGATCACCTCCCGCACAAAGGCGGGGGCAGTGGCGAGACGTTCAGCCAGGGATTGCTCTGCCTCGTTGTTAATTGGTTGTTGGAGCCCGGCGGGCAGCAGCAGCCGTTCGGCCTCGACGGTTTCCACATCTAGCTGGGCCAGGTGTTCGAGGCTGGCATCAAGGGCCTTCAGGTTCATCGCCACCACCGCCTCCCCCTTGCGGGCGTAGCGCTTGCGGATCGATTGGCGGATGCAGTCCAGCGCTTCCTCCCTTGGCAACACCCCACTCACCGCAAAGAAGCAGGCCTGCATCACTGTGTTGATGTGGGGCCCCATGCCCGCCTCCCGCGCCACCCGGGTGGCATTGATCAGCCACAGCTGCAGTTGCCGTTCCTGGATCTGCTGGCGCAGCTCCTCCGGCAGGCGGGCCCAGCTCTCGGCTGGATCAAAGGGACTGTTGAGCAACAGCACCCCGCCCCGTTCCAAACCAGCCAGCAGATCAAAGCGACCGATGAAATCCCATTGGTGGCAGGCCACCAGGGTGGGCCGCTGGATCAGGTAACTGGCCTGGATGGGCCTTGGCCCAAAGCGCAGGTGCGATACCGTTACAGACCCCGACTTTTTGGAGTCGTAAACGAAGTAGCCCTGGGTGTAGAGCTCGGTGCTTTCGCCGATGATCTGGATACTGCTCTTGTTGGCCCCCACGGTGCCGTCGGAACCGAGGCCGTAGAACACGGCCCGCACCTCCCCGGGGGCCTCAGTCACAAAGCTTTCGTCTATGGCTAGGGAGCGATGGCTGAGGTCGTCGTTGATGCCCACCGTGAAGTGATTGATCGCCGCCGGTTCCCCCTCCACCAGGGCGCTGCTGAGGTGATCCAGCACTGCTTTCACCATGGCGGGGGTGAATTCCTTTGAGGAGAGGCCATAGCGGCCGCCCCGCAGCAGCGGTGCCGGCTGCGGCCCATGGCAGCCAGACCAGTGTTCAGCCACAGCGGCCAGCACATCCAGGTAGAGGGGTTCGCCGCCGCTGCCCGGTTCCTTGCAGCGATCCAGCACCGCCAAAGCCTTGACGCTGGCGGGCAGGGCCGCCACCAGGCGCTCGCCGGCAAAGGGGCGGTAGAGCCGCAGCTTCAGTACCCCCACCTTTTCCCCCCTGGCCCGCAGCTCGGCGATCGTTTCCTCGGCGGTTTCACAGCCAGAACCCATCAGCAGCAGCACCCGCTCGGCATCGGCGGCCCCCACATAGTCGTAGGGGTGGTATTGGCGACCGCTGAGGGCGGCAAACTGATCCATTGCCTCCTGCACATGCTCGGCGGCGGCGTCATAGAAAAGATTCACCGACTCCCGGGCCTGGAAGTAAACATCGGGGTTTTGGCTGGTGCCACGGATCACCGGATGATCGGGGTTGAGGGCCCGTTGGCGATGGGCCTGAATCTGCTCGGCCGGGATCAGTTCCTGTAGTAATTCATCACTAATAAGTTGCACCTTTTGGATTTCGTGGGAGGTGCGGAAGCCATCAAACATATGCAGAAACGGCAGCCGACTCCGCAAGCTGGCCCGGCTGGCGATGGCGGCAAAATCACCGGTCTCCTGCACGGAGGCGGAGCAAAGGATGGCGCAGCCCGTGCCCCGGGTGGCCATCACATCGCTGTGGTCGCCAAAGATCGACAGCCCCTGGGCCGCCAGCGATCGGGCGGCCACATGGATTACCAGCGGCGTTAGTTCCCCCGCCAGTTTGTAGAGGTTGGGGATCATCAACAGCAACCCCTGGGAGGCCGTGAAGGTGGTGCTGAGCACCCCCGCCTGGAGGGCCCCATGCAAGGTGCCGGCGGCGCCCGCTTCGCTCTGCAGGGTCACCACCGTGGGCACCGTGCCCCAGAGGTTTGGTTTGGCCTCAGCGGCCCAGGCATCAGCCCATTCAGCCATGGCTGAGGCCGGGGTGATCGGATAGATGGCGATCAGTTCATTGAGGCGATAGGCCACCCGGGCCACCGCTTCATTGGCATCGATGGTGCGGCTGGTCATGGCAGTGTCCCCCTGGCTTCTACTTCCGCTTCTTCGTCGTCTTCCACGAGGCTGAGGGCAATGCCCACATGCACGATCACCCGATCACCCACCTGGGCCTCCGGCAGGCAGGCGAGGCTCACCTGCTGGCGCACCCCACCGAAATCCACCTGGGCGATCCGCCAAAGGGGATCCTCCCCCTCGCTGGAGCCCTCTGGGGGCTGGTGATCGATGGCGAGGATCCGTCCTGGCACCGCTACACACATGGCCTCAACTCCGGGGCGGGATCGGCTCTGTCTTCGTTATAGACAGGGCACGGCGGGCAGCTGCCACCTGGCCGAGGCCGAGGCCGCCATCGTTACAAGGCACGGCCTCGGGCCAGAAGGGCTCTAGCCCCCGTTGGCGCAGGCCAATGATCGTTTCCTCCAGCAGCAGGCGGTTTTGAAAGCAACCACCGCTGAGTAATACCCGCTGGCAGCCCTGCTGCTGGGCCAGCTGCTGGCAGGCGCTGGCGAGGCCCTGCCCCAGCCCCCGCTGAAAGCGGCCAGCGCACTGCTCGATTGAAACTTTGGCGGCGCAGTCGTTTAGCAAGGCTGTGAGCAGCGGTTGCCAATCCAGCCAGCTCAACTCCCCCTGGGGCCGCAGCGGCCAGGGGTAGGCCTGGCTGGGGGGCTCGGCAGGGTTTGGTGCGGCAGGCTTTTCCCGGCTGGCGGCCCCCTCCAGCAGCAGCCCCCCCTCGCCTTCGTAGCTGAGCTGTTGCACTAGCCCCAGCAAGGAAGCCACCGCATCAAACAGGCGCCCCAGGCTGGAACTGGGCGGACTGTTGCAGCCGCTGGCCAGGGACTGCAACAGCAGCGGCAGTTCCTCGGCATTGAAGGCGGCGAGGCTGCGCCAGGCGCCGGGATGCTGGAGCGCCTGGGGGCCAGCGGCGCTGAGTAAGCCCAGGGCGGCCCGGCGTGGTTCCCGCTGGGCGGCGGGGCCCCCCGGTAGCGGGAAGGGGCGGCAGCAGGCGAGGCGCCTATGGCCCTCGGCGCCGATCTGGAAAATCTCCCCCCCCCAGAGACCGCCGGCTTCGCCGTAGCCAAGGCCATCGCAGGCCACCGCCAGGGCCGGCGCTGCGAGGCCGTGTTCCAGCATTACGGCCAGGGCATGGGCCAGGTGGTGGGGCACCTGTTGCAGGGGCAAGGCCAGGGCCGCCGCCAGTTGTTGGCTGCGGTAGCCGGGGTGGCTATCGCAGGCCAGGGTGGCCAGCTGGGGGCCATGGCGCTCGATTAGTTCTTCGATGCCCCTGGTTAGCCGTTGGTCTGTGCTGGGAACGGCCAGGTCCCCCAGCTGGGGTGCCAGCCAGAGCCGTGTGCCGAGGGCCAGGGCCGGAGCGCACTTGAGATCTCCCCCCAGGGCCAATACGCCGGCGCCGGGGGCGATCGCCAGGGCCTCGGGGGCATAGCCGCGGGCGCGGCGCAGCAGGGCGGGACGGCCGTCGATCAAATGCAGCACCGAGTCGTCTAGGGGCCTGGCGATGGGACGGTTGTGGTAGAGGAAGCCATCGGCGATCTCTGAGAGCCGTTGACGGGCCTCGGTTGGCTCGCTGCAGAGCGGTTCACCGCTGGGGTTGCCGCTGGTGGCCACCAGCGGTCGGCCAAATCGCTCCACCAGCAGTTGATGCAGGGGGGAGGCGGGCAGCATCAGGCCCAGGTAGGCGCTGCCGGGGGCCACGCCAGCAAAGGCCTCCCCGGGGGCCGAGCGGCGCCGTAGCAGCACGATCGGCGCGGCGCTGCTGCGCAGCTGCTTCTCTTCGGCGAGATTTAGCCAGCAGCTGCTGGCCAGCCAGGCGGGCTCGGCGGCCAGCAGGGCAAAGGGTTTGGCGGGGCGGCCCTTGCGCTGGCGCAGCCGGTCCACGGCCTTGGGATCCCCGGCATCCACCAGCAGCTGGAAACCGCCCACCCCCTGGAGGGCGAGGATCCCGCCGCCCTGGAGCAGCCTTAGCGCCTGCTCGATTGGCTCCCCCTGGTGTTCCTTGGTCTCTTCCCAGAACTGCAGTTGCGGTCCACAGCTGGGGCAGCCGATCGTTTCGGCCTGGAATCGGCGGTTGTTGGGATCTGCAAATTCCTGGCTACAGGCCCGGCAGAGGGGAAAGGCGTCCAGGCTGGTGTGGGCCCGGCCATAGGCTTCGGCGGTGGCGATGCTGTAGCGGGGGCCGCAGCTGCTGCAACTGATGAAGGGGTAGCCGTAGCGGCGGTTGGCTGGGTCGTGTAGTTCCGCCAGGCAGCTGCCACAGGGGGCCAGGTCTGCCACCAGGGCGGGGGCCACCAGCCCCACCCCCAGGGGCACCCCAGCGGCCGGGCTGCTGCGAATAACCACCCCAGGGGGCTGTGCCTGGAAAGGCCCCCACTGGGGTTCCAGGCTCTCCAGCCGGGCCGGGGCTGGTAATTCGCTGCTGAGCCGTTGCAGAAACAGCTCCAGGTTCTGGCGCTCACCGTTGAGTTCGATGGCCACGGCCCCGGCCACGTTTTGCAGCCACCCGTGGAGCCCCAGGGCCGTGGCGAGCCGTTGCACCCAGGGGCGAAACCCCACCCCCTGCACCACCCCGCGGCACTGCAATTGCAGCTGGGCTTTTAACGGGGCTTTCAACCGCCGCGTCCTTGCTGGAGCAGCCCATAGAGCTGTTCCATGCCGGCGCCGGTTTTGGCGGAGAGTTTTAGCACCGTGGCGGCTGGGGCCACCTGCTTGATGTGCCGGTGGGCAAGGCCATGGTTGAACTCCACGGCGCTGGCCAGATCGATCTTGCTGATCAACACCAGATCGGCAGATTGAAACATCGAGGGATATTTGAGTGGTTTGTCTTCCCCTTCGGTAACGGAGAGCATCACCAGCCGCAGGCTTTCGCCCAGGTCGTAGGCGGCCGGACAAACCAGGTTGCCCACGTTCTCGATCACCAGCAGTTCCAGCTCGTTTAGCTGCAGTTCGGCCACGGCCCGTTGCACCATGGCCGCCTCCAGGTGACAGGCCTGGCCGGTGGTGATCTGGATGGCCTCCACCCCGGCCCGGCGGAGCCGTTGGGCGTCGTTGTCGGTGGCGAGATCACCCACCACCACCGCCAGGGGATGTTGGGGGGCCCAGTCCTTGGCCAGCCGTTCCAGCAGGGCGGTTTTGCCTGAACCCGGGGAGGAGAGCAGATTGATCACGGTGAGGCCGCTGCTGGCAAAGCGTTGGCGGTTTTGCTGGGCCAGTTCGTTGTTTCTGGCCAGCAGGTCTAGCCCCAGCTGCAGGTGGGTATGGCTGTGCTTTTTGCCATGGTCATGGCTGTGGTCATGGCTGTGGTTTTGGGGCTGGCCGCAGTTGCAGTCGAGGCACATCTCAGCTCAGCTCCAGGGAGGTCAGTTGCAGTTCGCGGCCCTGGCGCAGCTCCCGGCTGATCGCCCCACAACTGGGGCAGAGCCCCAGGTAATCCTCGGCCCTGAAGGGCCGGGCGCAGGGGGCGCAAAACCATTCCGCCGGCAATGTTTCAATCTCGAGGCGGGCGCCAGCCCCGATCGTGTTAGCCATCAACACCTCAAAGGCGAAGTTGAGGGCCTCCGGCTCCACGCCGGCCAGGCTGCCAATGCGCAGCCGCACCGCTTCGATCCGGGCCGCCCCATGGCTCTGGGCCTGGTTTAGGGCCAGGTCTCGGATCGTTTCCATCAGGCTCAGTTCGTGCATGGCGGGCCTGGGTGTAACCACTGCCGCAGTAAGCGTTCCGCCTCCGGCAGTTGGGTCAGGAGAGCAGCGGAAAAGCCTTCCCCCAGCTCCATACGGCTGGCGGGCACCAGCAGTTGGTGGGCGATCGGCTGGGCGCCATAGAGGGCGGAGCTGAGGGCCAACAGCTGCAGGGGGCTGAGCTGATGGCTGAAGGCCGGCACCTGGCCATCGGGCTCCAGCCGTTGCAATTGCGGCGTTGCCCCCGCTTGTTGCCAAGCATCGATAAACAGCACCCGGGCGGCGGCGGCCAACTCTGGGGCCAGTTCCGGGGTGAGCTGGGCCACGGCCCGCACGCGTGAACTGGAGATTTCTGTGGCGATGGCGGCCAGGTGCAAGCCAACGCCGTCATCACCGCGCAGGCTGTTGCCAAAACCGATCACCAGCGCCTGCCCCATCAGCGGTAGCGCTCCGTGAGCAGCTCGCCATCGGCCCCCAGCAGTTGCACATGCAGGGGCATCTGGCCGGCGGCGTGGGTGGAGCAGGAGAGGCAGGGGTCAAAGCAGCGGATCCCCGCCTCCACCCGGTTTAGGAGCGCTTCGGGGATGCTGGCGTTGGCGCCCACGGGGCCGGGGATGTATTCCTTGGCGATCTGGGCCACGGTGCGGTTCATCGCCAGGTTGTTTTGGCCGGTGGCGATGATCAGATTCACCCGGTCGATCAGGCCATTGGCATCCACCCGGTAGTGGTGAAACAGGGTGCCGCGGGGGGCTTCACTCACGCCCACCGCCTCCAGTTGGTTGAGGTGGGCCCGGGCCCGAATCCGGGGGGAATGGGTTTCAGGATCGTTGAGCAGAGCCTCGATGCCCTCCAAACAAGCAACGATTTCCACCAACCGTGCCTGGTGATAGGCGAAGGAGGAGTTAGCAATTGCCCCACAGCGCTGGCGCATGTCTGCCAGTTCTTTGTCGGCCCAGGGGGTGCCGATGTGGCTGCAAACGTTTAAGCGGGCCAGGGGCCCCACCCGATACATGCCGGCGGGATAGCCGAGTGGCTTGTAGTAGGGAAATTTCAGGTATGACCAGGGCTCCACCGCTTCGCCGATGAAGTCGTGGTAGTCGTCTTCCTTGAGGCCATCGGCTACCACCTGGCCAGTGCTATCTACAAAGCGCAGCACCCCGTCGTAGTGCTCCCATTGACCATCGCTGCCCACCAGGCCCATGTAGAGGCTGGGGAAATCACCAAATACCCGTTGTTCCCTTTCGAGGGGGCCATCCAGCAGTTTTTTGAAGAGATCAAGGGCAAGGGTCACGGTGGCCTTGGCCTCCGGTAGCCGTTCGCGGATCCAGGCCTCCGCCTCAGCGCTAAGGGGGGTACGAACGCCTCCGGGTACGGCCCAGGCGGCATTGATTTTGCGGCCCCCCAGTAATTCAAGGATCTGCTGGCCAAACTGGCGCAGGCGAATGCCGGCCCGGGCCAGGTCTGGGTTGGCGGCCATCAGGCCAAAAACGTTGCGGCGGGCTGGATCGCTTTCCCAGCCCAAGAGGAAATCCGGACTGCTCAGGTGAAAGAACGAGAGCGCATGGGACTGGCAGATCTGGGCCAGGTTGAGCATGCGCCGCAGGTTTACCGCCGCCGCTGGAATCTGCACCGCCAGCAGTTTGTCTCCGGTTTTGGCGGCCGCCAGCAGGTGGCTCACCGGACAGATGCCACAGATTCGGGCGGTGATACCCGCCATCTCTGTATAGGGGTGACCTTCGCAGAATTTCTCGAAGCCCCGATACTCCACCACGTGAAAGCGGGCATCGCTGAGATACCCCTGGTCATCGAGGTGGAGGCTGATCTTGGCGTGCCCCTCGATGCGGGTCACCGGATCGATCACAACGGTGCGAGTCATGGGGGGCTGCGACGGAGAGGAGGGGGGGCGGTTTTCATGCGGTTTCTCTGCCCAGGCAGATTCTCTGATGGCGATATCTCAATAGGGGGTATCCCACTAACCAAAGCGCAACATGGCGCTGCCTTTCATCAGGGGCTTTTCACCTACCAGCAACGGGGCGATCGCCAGCCGAATCCGCTCGGCCGAAGGCGGACAGCCGGGCAGGTAGAGATCAACGGGGATCACCTCATGTAAGGGCCGCACCCTGGGCAGTAATTCCGGCACGATGCCCGGCTCATGGGGGTATTGGCCCCCCTGGTCTGCCAGTTCCAGATAACTCCGATCCAGCACCGCTTCGGTGCCCACCCAGAGGTTGCGCAGCCCCGGCACATTGGCCGATATGGCGCAATCACCAAAGGAGATCACCATGGCGGTGTGCTGGCGCAGCAGCAGGGCCAGCTCCAGGTTGTCTTCGTTGGCTACGGCCCCTTCTACCAGGCACACATCCACCGCCTCGGGGTAGAGCTTGGCATCGCTACCGACCGGTGAATAAACAACGTCTACTTTTTCGGCCAGGTCAAACAGAAACTCATCAAGATCCAGAAACGACATATGGCAGCCGGAACAACCGGCGAGCCAAACGGTGGCAAAGCGCAGTTTGCGGGGGGGGCTGGAGGTCATGGGTGGTGCCACTGGTGCTGCTCGCGGGCCTGGCGCAAGCGCTGGGCCCGTTCGGCATGGGGATGTTTCTCGGCGGTGGTGTCTTCCTTATGGAAAATGGCGCCGGTGGGGCACACATCCACGCATTTGCCGCAGGAGGTGCAGCTTTCCACCTCCCCCCAGGGCTGGTTAAGACCGGCCACGATCCGAGATTCGCCACCGCGGTTGGCCACATCCCACACATGGGCCCCTTCAATCTCATCACAAACCCGCACGCAACGACTACAGAGGATGCAGCGGTTGTGGTCGATGCTGAAGAGATGGTGGGAGGCATCCACCGGTCGGTGGGGGTATTGGTAGGGAAAACGGGAATGGTCCATACCCACGGCCACGGCCACGTTTTGGAGTTCGCAGGCGCCGCTGGCTACGCAAAAGGCACACACATGGTTGCCTTCAGAAAACAACAACTCCACCGCCATGCGCCGTAGTTGCTGGAGCTGGTCGCTGTCGGTTTTTACCACCATCCCTTCGCTGGCTTCGGTGCTGCAGGCGGGCTGCAATTTCTGGCTGCCTTCGATCTCCACCAGGCAGAGGCGACAGGCGGCGATCGGGTTGAGGCCGTCGAGGTGGCAGAGCACAGGCACCTGGGCCCCGGCCTGGCGGGTGGCGGTGAGCACGCTGGAGCCGGCTGGCACCGCCAGCTCCACGCCATTAACCCGCAGGGTGATCACGCCCATGGCTGGGGCCCCGCAGTTGCTGGTTCGCAACCAGTTTTGTATTCCTGGCGGAAGTATTTGAGGGTGCTTAGCACGGGGTTGGGGGCCGCCTGGCCGAGGCCACAGAGGCTGGTGGTTTGAACCATCTGGCAGAGCTGCTCCAGTTGCTCCAGGTCGCTGGCCTGGGCGTTACCTGCCACAAATTTGCTGAGCAGTTGCTCCAGTTGCACGGTGCCAGCCCGACAGGGCAAGCATTTGCCACAGCTTTCATTCACGTTGAAGCGCATGAAGTGGCGGGCTAACTCGGGCATGGCCATCGACTCAGCAATCACGATCATGCCGCCTGAACCCATCATCGAGCCCAGGGCCCGCAGGCTTTCGTAGTCCACGGGGGTGTCTAGTAAGGCTGCGGGGATGCAGCCGCCGGAGGGGCCACCGGTTTGCACGGCCTTCACCCCAGCGCCGTTAGGTACGCCACCGCCCATGGTTTCCACCACCGTGCGCAGGCTTGTGCCCATGGGCACCTCCACCAGGCCGGTGTTAACCACAGCGCCAGAGAGGGCAAACACCTTGGTGCCCCTGCTGCTATCGGTGCCGATGGCGCCGTACCAGTCGCCGCCCTCCCGCAGGATCGCCGGCACTGCGGCGAGGGTTTCCACGTTGTTGATCAGGGTGGGCGCCCCCCAGAGCCCCTTCTGGGCCGGGAAGGGGGGCCGGGGCCGGGGGCTGCCGCGACGCCCCTGGATCGATTGCATCAGGGCGGTTTCTTCGCCGCATACGTAGGCGCCAGCACCCACGCGAATGTCGATGCGCAGGTCGAACTGGCTACCAAAGATGTTGTTCCCCAGGATGTTGCGTTGCCGCGCTTGCTTGAGGGCCAGCCGCAGCCGTTCGATCGCCAGCGGATATTCGGCCCGCACGTAGATAAAACCGCGATCAGCCCCCACGGCGTAGGCGGCAATTGCCAAACCTTCAAGCAGGCGATGGGGATCGCCTTCCAGCACACTGCGGTCCATGAAGGCGCCGGGGTCGCCTTCGTCGGCATTGCACACCACAAAGCGGGGGCCAGGCGGCTGCAGGGCAACGGTGTCCCACTTCAGGCCGGTGGGATAGCCGGCCCCGCCCCGGCCCCGCAGGCCACTGCGGCGGATTTGTTCGCGCACATCAGCGGCGGAGAGTTCCTGCAGGCAATGGCGCAGCTGTTCGTAGCTGCCGTGGGCGATGGCGGAGTCGATGGACTCAGGATTCACCTGGCCGCAACCCTCCAGCACCACCGAATGTTGCAGGGCAAAGAAGGGCTGCTCAAGGTCGATGGCGTGGTCGTTGAGGCTGCTGTTGTTGTCAGTGCCGCTGCCAGCGTCGACCAGGGCCCCGGCCAGCGGGGCGGAGAGGCCCCCATAGAGCGAACTGCCTTCGGGGCGATCCAGGGCCACCAGGGGCCCCTGGCTGCAGAGGCGCAGGCAACCCACCGGTTCGATGTCAAGCAGCTCAGCAGCCTCGCCGGCATTGCTTTGGGCTGTTTCCAGGGCCTTTAGTAGCGCCCCACTGCCTGCAGAGCGACAACTGCTGGCGTCGCAGCAGCGCAGCCGGGGCCGTTGCAGTGAGGGGGAAATGCTGTTGACCACGGTTAGGGGCCCCCCAGGCTGGGCTTAGGCACGCGGTTAGGCAAGCCAGCGGCATCCAGTTGGCCTTGGAGCAGCCCCGGCCCCTGGCCCGTGGCTTGGCTGATCAGTTGGCCATCCACCACCAACACCGGGCCCTGGCCGCAGGCCCCTTGGCAGCTCACCTGGCGCAGCACCCAGCCATCGGCGGCGCTTGGGCCATCGAGCTGCTGCTGAAGCCGCTGCTCCAAGAGGGGCACCAACTCACTGGCTCCCTTCACAAAACAGGTGGTGCCCATACAGAGCTCGCAACTGTGGGCTGCGGGGGCCTCCAGCTGAAACAGGTTATAGAAACTGGCCACCCCATACACGCGACTCAGGGGCATGCGCAGCTGCTGGGCTACCTGGCTAAGGGCCGCTTCAGGGAGATAGCCATAGATCTCCTGGACCTGGTGCAGCACCTCAATCAGGGCATCAGGGCTGGAGCCGTTCTGGGCTACCAGTCGGTTGATGCGCTTTTGCTCTGCAGTGGCCTCAGAAGCTATGGGGGCGGCTGCCGCGGCTTTCATTCAGGCTTCCGAAAGCACAGTTCTGTGATAGCAGCAGAAACCCCTGTTGGTAGCCAGGGCCCGTAAGAGAGAGATATGCCTATACATGGGCATGACGGATCAACGGCATGACGGTTCGCTCCCCTTTGGGCAGGGGCACCTGGCGGAGGCCCTGGTATTGATGCACACATGCCCCAGGTTGCCGCGAAAATTCTGGAGCCCAGGGGCAGATTCGTAGCAAAGTCCCACTTTCTGCCTGAAATCGCTACACATGGGTTATCTAGACGCCTTGTGCGTTGGATCAGGGCTTTATTGCAGTGCGGCTATGCCTGAACCAGCTACTCCCCCAGTGGATCGACTGTCGATGCTGCGGCGCAAGCCCCAGCGGATTTCGATCACCATTTCTCAGTCCACTTACGATCGACTGATTGCCCGATCAGACCTTGAGGGGCGTTCTGTCTCAAATTTGGCTGCCTATCTGTTGGAAAATGGACTAGTACAACCAGAGATCCCGCCAATCCCTTTGGTGGAGCCGGATGTGGGCCGCTTAAATGGCTTTGTGAAGATGCAAATACAACAGCCAACGCCCACATCTGATGGCCATCGGCACGGCCATTGATACTTAATTGTGTTGGCTCACGATGGGTAAGCTTGCTGGGACTATGGGGTGTTTCCCTGATGGAGCAGTGAGTCTATGAGACCCAAGGCAATTTCGCCAATGGAGCGTCCAGACTGACTGGATAGCTCCAGCAACTTGTTGTAGCTGGCGTCTGATAAATCCAGGTCAAGGCGCCGGGGAAAGCGGCTTGGGTTGAGGTCAGTAATATCTTTGTCAGCTCCAAGGTCCATGGGCTCTAACTAATTTTATGCATATATAGCATAATGTCGCTACTCCATGGGGAATTTGAACATTGCTGATTATGCTTGCTGCTTATTTGCGCTGGCAGAGGTGCATTTTAAAATTCAGCCCTTGCTGCGCGCAACCCCCAGTTCGTAGGCACCCTTGGATTTGAGATAGAGATCAATTGCTTCGCTGCTTAGCTCTCCAGTGGTTTTACCTTCGAGGATGCCCAGCAGTTTCAGCGCTCGATGGGCATCGTCTTGAACTTGAATCGTAATTCTCCTCAAAGTGGCTTAGATCGTTTTAAATCATTATAGACGAGGAAACAGGCAATGGTCAGTTGCCGGTGCTGCAAATCTCACTGCTGCTGATGCAGGATTGAGCATCAGCAGCATGGCCTCCTTCGCGGAGCGATTCTAGTAGGGAAACAGCACAGGGGTGAGCCGGGCCCGCAGTTTCTTCAGGGCTCCCCGTTCTATGCGTTGCACCTGATCGCGGCTTAGGCCCGTGCATTGGGCAACCCGAACAAATGAGAGGGAATCGAGCTTCCCATAGCGCAACTTGAGTACTGTGCGCTCCCTAGAGTCCAGGCCAGACACCTGGGAATGCAGCCATTGGTAGTCATCTAAGCAATCGGGTTCATCCGTGGAAGGAACACTATCAAGCAGCGTGCGGGCCCCATCCATTGATTCAGTGATCCGATCCAACGACAAAGCTTGGCTGCGTTCACGGATCGCCAGCACATGTTTTAAACGCTCCTCTGTTTCGCCTACAAGCTCAGCTAGCTTTGCCATGCTCAGGGGCACGGGGGAAGCATTTTGCAGTTGACTGACGCGGGCGGCCAGATCAATCAATTCCGTTGGTAGGCGAATGGCACTTCCCTGTTCACGCAAGTGTCTAGTGATTGCTTGGCGGATCCACCAGAAGGCGTAGGTAGAGAAGCGGTAGCCCCGGGTGGGATCAAATTTTTCCACCGCCCGCATCAAGCCGATGTTGCCAGCCTGGATCAGGTCCATGCGCTCCACCGTGGCCGACTGGTACTTCCTGGCGATGCTTACCACCAGCCGCAGATTTGCCTGCACCATGCGGTTCATGGCCCGGCGACCCGTGCGTTCGAGATTGGCCGTTGGGGCGGGGTTTTGTTGCCAGCGCTGTACCCGTTGGGCCAGATGCACCTCTTCCGCAGGCGTTAGCAGCGGAATTCGACTCACGGTCTCTAGATAGTCGCCCAGCGCATCTGCCATGGATTGAGTTTCAGACTCGGTCTCCATCCTGGGTTCGATCCAGTGGCACTTATCCGGCAAACGCATCAATGCAGCGCATCTACCGCATGGGCGATACGTTGCCGTTGGGTAAGGCTTATTAGGCAGTGCCAATTGCCAGGCTAAGTAGCACTGAATACACCACTAAACTGGCTTCTGCTGCTCCTGACTGCCGCAGCAGCAGATCTGCAGCAGTTGCGAGGCAAACAGGCGCTGATTTGCTGAGTCCTCGGTCTTTATGGGCTTGCTGCGCCGATAGTTGTGGTAATCAGTTGCTAATTGGCCATGCAGCGTTTTCGATTGGTGGCAGACCAGGTGCAGGTGGAGTTGGTCTCCCATGGTTCCGGTGACCAACAACCGTTTCAGGTGCTTGGTTCCAGCAGTGAAGTGGCTTTTCTAGAAGAACTGATGAAGGAGGAGTTTGGAAGCCTCAATGTAAATCCAGCTGCCTTATTTAGCTTCTTGAAAACCGATCACTGGGTGCAGGAGCATTTCAATACGACCCTGTTGCTAGAGGGGGAACTCCAAGCAAGCGAAGGCCCAGCCCGCAGTTTTGACTCCTTACCCCTTGGAACTAAATTAGTACGTACAGGTGTGCTTCAGCTCAAGGAGCTTGACGAGCTGCTGGAGGAATATCGTCCTTTTGCCGCTTCCCAGCGGTTTGGAGAATTTCTCAGGCTGAATCAGAGCGTATCCCCTGCGGTGCTGGATTTGTTGCTAAATCCCAGCCTTTTTGATCAGGGAGGATTCAATCAGAAGCGCCTAGGGGAACGGTTGCTGGAAATGGGTTGCATCACTGAGCAACAACTGAGGGATGCCCTGGCGCAACAGCAGTTGAATGGGGCCAGAATTGGCCAAATCCTGGCCCGCCAAGGTTTGATCTCGGAAGAGATGGCTTTGTTTTTCGCTGAGGCCCAGATTACCCCTGGGGGGCAGATAGAATTCTGCCCCGCCTGAGCGGGCCTGATCCAGCGGCTTAGGCCGCTGGATGGCTATAGCTTTCTATGGGGCTGTGGTTTTGATCAGCGGCATCGATATGGATGTTGAGTTGCTGATCGTGCGCTGCCAGATCAAGGGCTGACCCATCGGCCTGGTGAAGCTCCGCTGTGCTATCTGTGCCAAGTTCATGGCCATTTAGCTCACCGTTGGAGCTGGGCTCGGAGAAGTGCTGGTTCACTTCTTGTTGGATTTCAGCCACATGGCTATCTGTGATTGGTTCGCTGGCAATGAAAATATCAACCAGATGGCCAACGTCAGCACTGGGGGTGAGATCCAGTGTGCTGTTTGGCAAGGCTGCGTTGCTTGGGTTGGCTTCGGCGGCAATTAGCTCTGGATGGGCTATGGCCTGATCTACCAGGTGGTTTAGATCAAGGCTATGGGTGCCTGCACTGTGGTCGGTTAAATCATTTATGTGCTCGCCAGTGCTGATATTGCTATGGCTATTGTGGCTGAGGACGCTGTTATTATTGAGGTCAGTGGTATCACTGAGATCAATAGAATCACTGAGATCAATAGAATTACTGAGATCAATGGAATTGCTGAGATCAGTAGTATGCAGGCTTTGGTTGTTTCCGGTTAAATCATTTGTGTGCTCGCTAGTGCTAAGGGGGTTGAGTGTAAGAGTTTCATCGAATTCCGTTGAGCTAACCTTGCTTGCTTCGTTGGGACTGAGGTCAGGGACATTTAGGCTTGGATTATTGTTGATTATGCTGTTGGCATGATCGCCAGTGCTAAGGGGGTTGAGTGCCAATGCTGCATCGAATTCAGCACTGCTGATCTTGCTGTCGTCGTTGGCGGTTCGTAGCTGATAATCAAAGTTGCTAAGTTGTTCAAGGACGAGATCTCCTTGGCTGTAGACATTAAGCATGTTGGTAAGTTCACCGAGGGGTTGGCTTGAGAGCGTACCCTTGGCAACAGATTCCAACACTTGGGCGTAGGAGCCTTGGGTGAGATGTTGAACAGCACTCAATGCCGTTAGTGCCTCAGAACTGGAAAGGTTACCCTCCATGCTGTATTCAATGGCATGCTGGCTTGCCACCATGAAATCCAGGATTTCCTGGTTGAACCCAGATCCGAGATTTAGTTCTTGGGCGATGGAGCTAAGCAAAGCAGCATCACTGAAGTTTGCTTGTTCCCCGGCGGGTAAGTTTTCCATTGCGTGGCCAATCGCTTGAAATACTGGAAATGATGCCTGGGCTTCATTGATGCCCAGCTGCAGAGCTGTCAGCTCAGCAAATTGCACCGCAACTGTCATCACAGCACCATTCAGTGCCAGGGTTTGATTGTTGCTCTCCAGTGGGTTGAGAATGCTTAAATCAGTGCCGCTGGCTAGGCCAAGGTGGGCAGCTAGGCTTTCATTCGCCCGGCCAAACTCAACCCCCGCCTCTAACTGAGTTTGTAATAGGCTGCTTAAGGGCGTAATCACTGAGCCGCCCAGCTGGCCATAGAGATTGATGTCATAGCTGATGCCTGTACTTGCATCAATGCCACCGCTCTGTACCGCACGGGCCGCTCCGATTGTGAACTGGTAATCATGGTTACTATCTAGGGCATTTAGATTTAGTACCCATTGCACTTCACCCTTTTGATTGCTTACACCAAGCCATTCTCCTGGGTCTTCTTGGTTGTTGTGGTTTACGTCTAGGTAGAGAGTTGCACCGACTATTGTGCCATCAATTGTGGCTGTAGAGGCTGTAATTTGGATTGAGGGTGAGCCGCCAGCATCGCTAAGTATTTTGTTGTTAGTTAGTGCTACTTTGAAATCCTCTGTGCTTAGATTGGTGTAGGTGACATGTATCGTGTAGTTGTGCGTGGCCCCGGATATGCTATCTGTAATTACTTGCACTGATTGAATGTTTGATCCATTGATCACTATCGTGTCGGTACCTGTAATGAAATCGGTAATTGTGTCACGATCGCTGCCGCCTTCTCCCTTGAAGAACATGAATCTATCGGCCCCAGTGCCGCCAGTTAGCTGATCAATGCCAAGGTTGCCACTGAGAATGTCGTTACCCGTCCCGCTATTGATATTGTCATTGCCGCCAAGACCACTGATAACATCATCGCCATCGCCGCTATTGAGTACGTCGTCGGCAGTGTCACGACCAACCAACACTTCATTCCTAAAACTCCCAGTTAGCGTGCTGCTGCCTGGGCTACGTGTAAGTTCAACATTGGCAGTGTCTGTATCAGTACCTGTTGTATTTGTATAATTAAAACGGCCACCATTGATGTCGCTACTGTTTGACTCGGTGAATACTACATCTGGTCCAACCATTGTCGCACTACCGCCGGTGGCACTGCCTACTACTGTCATTGTTGATATGCCAGTACCGCCTGTGTCGTTGGCAAGTAGTGTCCATTGGGGGATATTAATTTGATCCGCTCCGGAGTCAGTTGGTTGATTAGTGAGCACCAAGTCATCGCGTACAACAAGTGCAGATGCGCCATTTGCGCTGATATCTATGGTTAGAGTTGCGCCAGTTGTATCGCCATCACGATCTATCAATATAAAGCCGATAGTTTCATTGATTGGAACAGCAAAGCTGCCTGGTGGTGTATAGGTGTAGGACGCATTGTCCATGTCAATTTTATAGGTGCCATTATTGGCATTACTAATGCTGAAAAGGTTGATGCTCCAAATGTGGTTTGTTGAGTCGAATATTCCATGGCTTGTGCCGGAATGGCTGCCATCTTTGTTGTAGGTTGCGCCATCAACAGTGATCGAGGCGACTGAGCCATCATCAGTGCCAAATGAGGCGTCTGGATTGGGATCTGTGATCAGATTGCCATTGATTGGCAAGGAAGTGATTGTGCCAAGGATTGTGGCATCGAGTTGGCTTAGATCGGTGACAACAATGGCATTTGTATTGCTGCCAGTACCAAAACCGTTGTAAGCAATTGGATTTAACTCTGACACAATGGCGCCTGTGCCAAGGCCAATCGCAAATGAATTTATATCATTTGTATTGAGAAATCCTTCCCAAGCAGCGGTTTCTGCTGGATCAATGCCATTACCTCCACCAAGGGGTGAATTTTGGGGGCTGGACGATAGGCTGTTGGCATTTGGTATGCCATCTGAGAAAAAGTATAGAATATTTTGTCCATCAGAAATTTTTCCAGGTGATCCAAATGCATTCCAGGCAGTATTTAATGCATCATCATAGTTCGTGGTGTTTGTAGGTTTCAGGGCAAGTATGCTTACTTTAAGTGCTGCTAGATCTGTCTCGGTTGACGCCCATGTGCTACCTATGGTGCTTGCTGTGGTGCTGAATATAACTACACGCACAGCAATTGGTCCAAGGGCTTCATATTGTTCTATCAGTTCCAGAATTGCATTCTTTTGGAGATCCATGCGCGTCATACTTCCCACACCAGCTGCCTCTGCCATGCTCCCGGAAATATCAATTACTAATTCAATATTTGTTTTGGCGCCGATTGAGCCTATGCCTGTTACATGAATGTTGGTGGCGGTGGGCCCATCGTCTTGAATGGAGAAGACATGGCCGTTGCCGAGATCAAGGGCAGCGGAAGTGGCGGTATCACCATCACGATCAGTGATGGTTTGAGTGAGCGAAAGGCTGCCGCCAGTGAGTGTTAACCAGGCCGATTCATCATAGGGGCTGGTTGAGGTGGGAGTTGGATGCCAAATATTAGCAGGATCAATATTATTTGAATAGGCGAAGGTGATTATGCCAGTGTTGCTATCAACTCTGATTGTGAAATAATCAGTGCCAGCGAGGGAGCCAGTAACAACCCCAGCAGATTGGGTGAGTTGAATTTCTGCTCCCTTTCCGCCTCCAGGGAGTAAGGCAAAGAGGCCAGAGCCAATGCCAGGTGCACCGCTATCTGTGAGGGTGAGGGTATAGGTGGGAGAAGCAGTGGCTGCAAGATCAGTGCCGGGTTCAGCAGTGCCAGCTGTAAAGTAAGAACTGAGATTAGCGGAAACAGAATAGATGCCATCACCACCATTGGCAGGGAGTGGAGATTC